>Ga0247832_1000039_pt1 | contig 210496 bp, 203 predicted proteins | sample LaCruzMarch2015__10_FD_192407 | JGI IMG/M metagenome (GOLD analysis project Ga0247832, IMG submission 192407) | Freshwater microbial communities from meromictic Lake La Cruz, Castile-La Mancha, Spain - LaCruzMarch2015_4m | ecosystem: Environmental > Aquatic > Freshwater > Lake | place: Spain...
GCCTTGGGGCCCGCCGCGTTTATCGGCCGTGCTCGTGTCGTGCCCTTGCGCAACACGGGTGCTGCCATTTCTCCATTCAATGCTTTCCTTATTCTGCAAGGCATTGAAACCCTGGCACTGCGCATGGACCGAATCAGCGACAACGCATTGGCGGTGGCCCAGCATTTGAAGAAACACCCCAAGGTGAAATGGGTCAACTACGCTGGCCTGCCCGACCACCCCGACCATGCGTTGGTGAAAAAGTATTTGCGCGATGGCAAAGCCTCGGGTTTGTTGACCTTTGGCGTGGACGGCGGCCGCGAAGGTGGGGCGCGGTTCCTCGATGCGCTGCAACTCTTCACCCGCTTGGTCAACATTGGGGATGTGCGCTCTTTGGCGACACACCCTGCCTCCACCACCCACCGCCAACTCAACCCCGACGAGTTGGCCAAGTCGGGCGTGACCGAAGACACGGTCCGTTTGTGCGTGGGCATAGAGCATATCGATGACTTGCGGGCAGACCTGGACCAGTCCTTGGCCGCTGTTTAAGCAGCGTCAGTCAAAGCGCATCGCTTTGAGCAAGCTTTCCGACACCGGGGGCTTGCTCTTTTCCATGTGTGCGGCCAACACCTCGGCGCACAGCAGGCCAAGGGTGAGACCCCTTGAACCCATGCCGGTGAGAAGGTAAAGGCCGGGTAAGTTTTTTTCGTCCAAGGGGCCGACTTTGGGCAAGCGGTTGACCGTGGCGCAGCGCACCCCGGTCCAAGCACGCAGCTGGAGTGGCTCAGAAGCGGCCAACAAGGCTTGCGAGGCGACTGGCAAGAGCTCGTCCAGACGCTTGAGGTTGTCTTGGTGGGCTTTGGGCGTGTCAGCCACGTGCTTGGCGTAGCGCTCAAAAGTTGCCCCTGTGAACCAAGCGGGGCCGTCGATCGTGGGCACGCCAGACACAAAGCTGCCGTGGCCGTTCACCGCAAACCTTGGTAGCTCTGCAGCGGGTAGGTCGCTCATCAATCCCCAAGACACTTGCCCTGCAATCGGGTGCAAGCCCATGTCCTCAAGTTGCAAAAACCGATTCAAAAATTCAGGCGTTTGTGCGCCCAGCGCCAACACCACATGGCTTGCAGATTCGGTGCTGAAGGTGTGGTAACTGCCCATGCTGGGGATCGGGATATGGGTTTTGACACGCAGCTGCCACTCGCCTGAGCTGGCGTGGCGTTGCATACGCTCGACTTGACTGAGTCCAGAGAATTCGATCGCATCATGCGCCAACATGGCTTTCACCAAGGCAGGGGGTTTGATCCACGCGCCTTGGTGTTGCCACAAGGCCTGGGTGTCATCGGCTGGCAAACTGGCTTGCTGCAATTGAGCTGGGGTGGCCAAGGCGACATGGCCGTGCCAGACGCTGTCGGTGGTTGGTTCGGCCCAGGCTTTTTTTGGGGTGGTGTCGGGTGAGATACGTCGCTCGAGCACACCGTTGCCCATCCAGTCTTGACCTTGGGTCAAATGGCTTTGGGCAAACTGGCGTGTCAGCAACAGGCCTTGGCGGCTGAGCTGTGACAATGGGTTGTCGTCGATAGAGACATGGCAGGACAACACGCCCACCGGCACGCCAGAGGCTGCTTGACAAGGCTTAGCTGCCTTGTCGAGCACCAAGACCTGCCAACCCCGGTTGGCCAGTGCAAGCGCAGCCGCAGCCCCAGCCAAACCCGCGCCGACCACGATGGCCTGCTTCGCCTGTGGTCCCATGCTTGCCGGTGTTTAAGCCGTGGGTGGGGGCACATACCCCTGTGCGGCATCGGCGCCATCGCCAAAGAAATGGTTTTCCATTTGGCGAGCCAGGTATTGGCGAGCACGCAAGTCGGCCAGGTTCAAGCGGTTTTCATTGACCAACATGGTTTGGTGCTTGAGCCAAGCCGCCCATGCGTCTTTGCTGACGTTTTCCCAAATCCGCTTGCCCAGGTCACCGGGGTAGGGCGGAAAGTCCAGGCCTTCGGCCTCTTTTTCGAGCTTGATGCAGTGGACGGTTCGGGCCATGAGAATCCTTGAGCGGTGGCAAATTAAGCCGTGACTGTAGCAAGCTTTGAGTAGCCCCACCCGGGGTCTTGGGTCGCCCCAATCACGCAGCATGCGATTGCGGCTAGACTAGATTTCTACGTCTTGCTTGAGTCACACATGCTGAAAAATGTCTGGAATACCTTGACCCTGACCCACACCTGGTCTCTCTTGGCTTTGGCTTGTCTGGGTTTGCTGTCTTTTGGCTTGTATCTGCAGCTTGTCGTGGGTCTGGAGCCTTGCCCGATGTGCATCGTGCAACGCTATGCCATGACCCTGATCGCTCTGACAGCCTTGTTGGCCTTGGTGTGGCGTTCTGCCATGGCGGGAAAGGTGCTCGCGGGCTTGGCCTTGGCCACAGCCTTGTTTGGCGCGTTTGTGGCTGCGCGGCAAAGCTTTTTGCAGTGGTATCCGCCCGAGATCGCCAGTTGTGGCCGTGATTTTTACGGGATGATTGAATCCTTTCCCTTGCAACGCGCCATTCCGCTTATTTTTCGTGGCGGGGGCGATTGCACGGTGGTCGACTGGACCTTTTTAGGCGGCTCGATCGCCAACTGGTCTTTCGTGGCGTTTGTGGCCATGGCGCTTTGGTTGATGCTGGTGTTTGTCACCAAGCAAAGGTTCAGCGCGCCATCAAGCTAAGCCAGTTTTTTCAACAACACCACGCTCTTGCGGTCAAGGTTGTATTTGCGTTGCCGGGCTACGGGCAACCAATCGATAGGCGACTGCACAAAACCGCGCTTTAAAAACCAGTGCATGGTGCGCGTGGTCAACACAAAAATACTGTCCAAGCCTTGGGCGCGGGCACGTTGCTCGATGCGACGCAGGATTTTTTCGCCGTCACCTTGGCCTTGCGATTTCGGTGACACCGTGAGCGCAGCCATTTCACCGGTGCGCTTTTCGGGGTAGGCGTACAAGGCGGCGCAGCCAAAGATGACACCATCGTGCTCAATCACGGTGTAGTTGGCAATGTCACGTTCGATCTCGGTGCGTTCGCGCCGCACCAGCGTGCCGTCTTGCTCCAAGGGCTCGATCAGCTGCAACACGCCGCCCAAGTCGTCCGAGGTGGCTTCGCGCAGGCTCTCCAAACGCTCGTCGACCACCATGGTGCCAATCCCGTCATGCACGTAAATCTCCAGCAACAACACACCGTCCACTGCAAACGGCAGGATGTGGCTGCGCTCGACACCGGCTTTGCAGGCCTTCACGCAGTGTTGCAAGTAAAAGGCCATGTCGGTGGGCTGCGTGGCAGTGGGCTCTTTGGCCAGCAAGGCTTCGGCCACGTCCAAAGGCATTTCGGTGTCGATCGGGTTGTCTTCGCCCTCGGGCTCATGAGGGCGCACTCGGATGCCGGGCACCTCGGTGACAAAAATCAGTTTGTCGGCTTGCAAAGCGATGGCGACCGAGGTGGCGACTTCTTCCATGGTGAGGTTGAAAGCTTCGCCAGTGGGCGAGAAACCAAAGGGCGAGAGCAACACCATGGCGCCCAGGCTCAGGGTTTTGCTGATGCCAGTCACGTCCACCTTGCGGACCAAGCCAGAGTGCTTGAAGTCCACACCATCGACGATCCCGACAGGGCGGGCGGTGATGAAGTTGCCTGAAATCACGCGGATCGTGGCACCTGCCATGGGGGTATTGGGCAAACCTTGGCTGAACGCGGCTTCGATTTCATAGCGGAGCTGTCCGGCTGCTTCTTGCGCGCAGTCCAAAGCCACCTCGTCGGTGATACGCATGCCGTGGGAATACTGCGCAGCGTGGCCCTTGGCCTTGAGTTGTTCGTTCACCTGGGGGCGAAAGCCGTGCACCAACACCACTTTGACGCCCATGCTTTGGATCATGGCCAGGTCTTGCACCAAACTGGGCAGCTTGCCCGCTTCAATGGCCTCGCCCGAGATGGCGACCACGAAGGTTTTGCCCCGGTGCATGTGGATGTAGGGCGCCACCGACCGAAACCAAGGGACAAAGGTGAAATTGAAGACAGTGGACATGGGCGCAGATAATCTTGGGTTGTAAGCCTGAACAGGCGATTGTCACTCAACAACAAGCCATTTTGAATTCCAACACTGTTTTGAAGATTGAATTTCCTGCTGGGCTGCCGGTCAGCGAGCGGCGTGAGGACATCCTGGCGGCCATCAAGGCGCACCAGGTCATCATCGTGTGCGGCGAGACGGGTTCGGGCAAAACCACCCAATTGCCCAAAATGGCCTTGGCGCTGGGCCGTGGGGGTTGGACCCATGGTCTTGAGCCATCTGGGTCAGACCCCGATGCTGCCATCCAACCCATCGAAAGCGCTCAGCGCCCGCGTCGCCGACAAATCATCGGCCACACCCAACCGCGGCGCATCGCAGCTACATCGGTGGCCAAGCGGATCGCCGACGAGCTGAAAACTCCGCTGGGCGAGGTGGTGGGTTTCAAGGTGCGTTTCCAAGACAAGCTGTCACGCGACGCATCGGTCAAGCTGATGACCGACGGCATTTTGCTGGCTGAGACACAGACCGATCCGCTGTTGCTGGCCTATGACACCTTGATCATTGACGAGGCACACGAGCGCAGCCTGAACATCGATTTTTTATTGGGCTACCTCAAGCAGATCTTGCCGCGTCGCCCAGACCTCAAGGTCATCGTCACCTCGGCAACGATCGACGCTGACCGCTTTGCCCAACATTTCGCCTCTGCCAAAGGCCCCGCGCCTGTGCTGATGGTGTCGGGCCGAACCTTTCCTGTGGAGATGCGCTACCGCCCCTGGGAGGAAAGCCGTGACCACGACCTAGATAACGCCATCTCAGATGCGGTGGACGAACTTTGGAGTGGCTCGCCGCGCGGTGACATCCTGGTGTTTTTGCCGGGTGAGCGCGAAATCCGTGACGCCGCCGAGCACCTGCGCGGCCACTTGGCACACAACGCCTACACCCGCCATGTCGAGGTGCTACCGCTGTTTGCGCGGCTGTCGCAAGCCGAGCAAGAGCGGGTGTTTGAAACCGGCGGCGCACCGCGCATCGTGTTGGCCACCAATGTGGCTGAAACATCGCTCACCGTGCCCGGCATCCGCTATGTGATTGACGCTGGTTTGGCGCGCGTGAAGCGCTACAGCTTTCGAAGCAAGGTAGAGCAGTTGTTGGTCGAACCGATCAGCCAAGCCGCCGCCAACCAACGCGCCGGGCGCTGCGGCCGTGTGGCTGACGGCATATGCATTCGCTTGTATGACGAGAAAGATTTCAACGGCCGACCGCGCTTCACCGAACCCGAAATTTTGCGCAGCTCTTTAGCGGGCGTGATTTTGCGGATGATGTCCCTGCGCTTGGGCGATGTGGCTGACTTTCCGTTTTTGGAGGCCCCCCGAGCCAAAGCGATTTCAGATGGTTTTCAATTGCTCAACGAGTTGGGCGCGGTGACTGAAGACAACAGCCTCACACCGATTGGCCATGAACTCTCTAAGCTGCCCCTGGACCCTCGGGTCGGGCGCATGATCTTGGCAGCGCGAGAGCGACATAGCCTGAACGAAGTGTTGATCATCGCCTCGGCGCTGAGTGTGCAAGACGTGCGCGACCGCCCTTTACAAGCGCAAGCCCAGGCCGACCAAGCGCATGCCAAGTTCAAGGACGACAAGAGCGAGTTCAGTGGCTATTTGCGTTTATGGGATTGGTTGCAAGGTTCACGGGGTGGGGAGAACGCCACGCACAAACTTTCCAACCGTCAGCACGAAAACTTACTGCGCCAAAACTTCATCAACATCCGCCGTTGGCGCGAATGGCGCGACGTGCACAGCCAGCTGCTGACCGTGGTGAAAGAGCAGCGCTGGGTGTCCAACGAACAGCCCGCCAGCTATGAGCAGTTGCACCTGAGCATGTTGAGCGGTTTGCTGGGCAACATCGGTTGGAAGCAAGACGAAGAGGACATCTACCTGGGCGCACGTGGCATCAAATTTCACCGCCACCCCGGGGTGCATTTGCGCAAGAAACCCGGCAAATGGCTGGTGTGCGCCGAGCTGGTGGAAACCACGCGTTTGTTTGGGCGCGGCATTGCCAACATCGAGCCAACATGGCTGGAAGAGGTGGGCTCGCACCTCTTGAAAAAACAGCTGCTGGACCCGCACTGGGAGGCCAGGTACGGCGATGTGGTGGCGTTTGAACGCGCCACGCTCTATGGCTTGGTGGTGTACAGCGGGCGCCGCGTGCCTTATGCCAAGGCGGACCCGGTGTTGGCGCGGCACATTTTCATCCGAGAAGCGCTGGTGGAAGGTCAGTGGCAAACACCGCTGGCCTTCATGGCGGCCAACAAAAGACTCATTGCCCAAGTGATGGACCTGGAACACAAATCCCGACGCCAAGACGTGTTGGTGGACGAGGCCATGATTCAGTCGTTTTACGAGCAGCAACTGCCCGCAGACGTGTGCAGTTGCAAAACCCTGGAGCGTTGGCACCGAGAGGAGTTGCGTCGCCGCTCTGCGCTGGGTGACCCAACCGAGCCACTGTTGATGACCCGCGAGAGCCTGATGCGGCATGAAGCCGTGGGCATCACCGCGCAAGCGTTTCCCAAAATGGTGCGCTTGGGCGGGGTCGATTGTGCTGCGCAATATTTACACGCCCCCGGCGACCCCAAAGACGGCGTGACTGTCACCGTGCCCTTGTTTGTGCTCAACCAAGTCAGCGACGATCGGGCCGAATGGCTGGTACCCGGCATGCTCAAAGACAAGATTCAGGCGCTATTGAAAAGCCTGCCGCAGCGACCGCGCAGCCGCTTTGTGCCGCTGCCCGAAAGTGCTGCCCGACTGGCCGCAGAGCTGTGTGCGCCCGAGGTCTTTGGCGCGGGCGGCCTGACCGAGGTGCTGCTGAAAAAAGTGCGCGACGAAACCAGCCTGGATGTCAAGCGCACCGACTTCAAGCTCGACATGCTGGCCGCGCACTTCTTCATGAACTTCAAGGTGGTCGATGAGCACGGCCGCCAACTCGGTCAAGGCCGTAACCTCAGCGCCCTCAAAGCCGAACTCGGCTCGCAAGCCCGAGGGGCTTTTCAAGCTCTGGCCGGCCTGAAAGTGAAATCGCTGAGCGAGGCGCCATTGGGGTCGGCTGAGAAGTCGGGCGCTGACCCCGGTTTCAAACACGCACCCAAACCGTCGTCTGCCCCCCATCTCTCCAACCAGCGCCACACCACCTGGGCCTTCGGTGAACTCCCTGAATTGATGGAAATCAGCAAAGGCGGGCAGTCCTTGATTGGTTTTCCTGCCCTGGTGGACCAAGGCGACTCGGTGACCATCGAGGTGTTTGATGAACCCGACCTTGCTGCCAGCCAAAACCGCCAAGGCCTGTCGCGTTTGTTTGCTTTGCAAATCAAAGACGCACTCAAGTACCTGGAAAAAAACATCCCCGACCTGCAAAAAATGTCGGTGGCCTTCATGCCCTTGGGTACCTCGGAAGAACTCAAGCAACAAATCCTCGGCGTGGCGCTGGACCGCGCATTTCTGCTCGAACCCTTGCCCAACGACGAAGCCAGTTTCAAGCGCCGCGTGGATGAGGGCAGAGGACGCTTGACCCTGATTGCCAACGAAGTGGCGCGACTCGCCGGCGTCATCTTGCTGGAGTTTGGCGCGGCCACCCGTAAGGTCAAAGACACCAAAAACGCGCCCGATGCCACCGCCGACTGCGCCCAGCAATTGCAACGCCTGATGCCCAAGCACTTCATGACCACCACCCCTTGGCCGCAGTTGCAGCACTGCCCCCGCTACCTCAAGGCCATCACCCTGCGCCTGGACAAATACCGCGCCGACCCCGCCCGCGACGCCCAGCGTTTAGCCGAACTCAAGCCCCTGGAGCAAAAGTACTGGCGATTGGTGGCCGAGCGCAAAGGCCAAAGCGATGCGCGGATGCAGGAATTCAGGTGGCTATTGGAAGAACTGCGGGTGAGCTTCTTTGCGCAAGCGTTGCGCACCCCGCAGCCAGTGAGTGTCAAGCGGTTGGAGAAGGTTTGGGGGCAGTTGAATCATTGAGCTAGAAGGCGCTTGTGTTCAAAGCGAAAGGCCGCAAGGGAAGGTGACGAGCCTTGACCCCAGCACTGGCTCCACAGTTAGGGCTGCTTGGTTCCCCACCTGACCCGGTTGGCCGCTTCACCATGTGGGAAGGCCCGTCGGTCGAAATTGTACGCCCCGTAGAATGACCAGATGTCCTATCTGGTGCTTGCTCGCAAATACCGTCCCAAAACTTTCGAACAGTTGGTTGGGCAATCGCATGTCGTGCAGGCGCTCACCAATGCCCTGCGCTCGCAGCGTCTGCACCACGCCTACTTGTTCACCGGCACCCGCGGCGTGGGCAAAACAACGGTGTCGCGCATTTTGGCCAAATCCCTCAATTGCGAAACTGGCATCACCGACCAACCCTGCGGCGTTTGCGCGGCTTGCACCGAGATTGATGCGGGCCGTTTTGTGGATTACACCGAGCTCGATGCCGCCTCCAACCGCGGTGTAGACGAGGTTCAGCAGTTGCTTGAGCAAGCGGTTTATAAGCCGGTACAAGGCCGCTTCAAGGTGTTCATGATCGACGAGGTGCACATGCTCAGCAACACCGCGTTCAACGCCATGCTCAAAACCTTGGAAGAACCGCCTGAGTATTTGAAATTTGTGCTGGCCACCACCGACCCGCACAAGGTACCGGTGACCGTGTTGTCCCGCTGCTTGCAGTTCAATTTGCGGCCCATGGCTCCCGAAACCATCGTCGAGCACCTCGGGCAAGTCATGGGTGACGAGCAGATCCATGCCGATGTGCAAGCGCTTCGTTTGATCGCCCGCGCTGCCCGTGGCTCGATGCGCGATGCGCTGTCCCTGACCGATCAAGCGATTGCCTTTGGCAACGGCACCTTGCTCGAACCGACGGTGCGGGACATGCTCGGCAGCGTCGACCGCAGCCATGTGTTCAGCTTCATAGAGGCCTTGGCCCAGAGCGATGGCTTGGCTGTGGTCAATACCTGCGAGTCGCTGCGCCAACTGGGTTTGTCGGCCAGTTCGCTGCTGGAAGAAATGAGCATGGTGTTGCAGCGCATGGCGGTCTGCCAAGCCGTGCCAGACCTGAGCTCTGCCCAAACGGACCCCGATCCGGATGCCTTGCGTATCGTCGGCTTGGCCGAGCAGATGCCAGCCGATGAAACCCAGTTGCTCTATAGCCTGTGCCTGCATGGCCGCGCAGAGCTCGGGTTGGCACCCGATGAATACGCAGCGCTGAGCATGGTTTTGTTGCGGCTTTTGGCCTTCAAGCCCGCGGACGAGCCTGAAAAAAAAACACTGAAATCTCCTGAACCACCTGCAATCGGCGGATTACAAGCGGCTTCCCAGGGGGAAGAATGGCAGGGCGTGGTGCAAGAACTGGTGAATGCCCAGTTGATTCAGGCCATGGCACGCGAGCTGGCGATGCAATCACAGCTGGTGCAAAAAGACGCTTCGGTCTGGCTGCTGCAGGTCGAGCGCGAATCCCTCAACACCCCAAGCAACCAAGAGCGATTGCAACTGGCCTTGCAGTCATTGGGTCACGCGGTTCAGATTGAGGTGCAAATTGGCCCGGTGCAAGACACCCCAGCCAAGCGCATCAGCGCCCTCAAACTCCAACAACAGCAGGCTGCAGAAGCCGCCGTTATGAACGACCCCGAGATCCAAAAACTGATCCAAGATTACGATGCCAAAATCGTTCCTGGCTCTATCAAACCCTTAGCCCACTGAAAGACACACATGTTCAACAAAGGACAACTCGCCGGCTTGATGAAACAAGCCCAGGCCATGCAAGACAACCTAAAAAAAGCCCAGGAAGAGCTGGCCTTCCTCGAAGTCACTGGAGAAGCAGGCTCAGGCATGGTTCAAATACTCATGACATGCAAGCACCAGGTCAAGCGGGTGACGATTGATCCCAGCCTCATGACCGATGACAAAGACATGTTGGAAGACCTGATCGCGGCGGCTTTCAACGATGCATCCCGCAAAGCGGAGGAAACCACCGAAGCCAAGATGGGCAAATTGACCGGGGGTATGCCTGGCCTGCCCGGCGGTATGAAACTGCCTTTCTGATGCGCGACCACACCGCGCTGGAAGCCTTGGTGCAGGCCCTCAAGCGCTTGCCTGGGGTCGGCCAACGCTCTGCCTCGCGCATGGCATTTCACCTGTTACAGCACGACCGCGAAGGTGCGCAGTTGCTCTCGCGCGCTTTGTCCCATGCGGTGGATGCGGTGCGCCACTGTGCACACTGCCACACCCTCACCGAATTCGAGGTCTGTGGCACCTGCCAAGACGGTAGCCGCGACCCGACGCGCATATGCGTGGTCGAAACCCCGTCTGACCAATTTGCGATGGAGCGCACCCAGGCTTACAAAGGCATGTACTTCGTCCTCATGGGCAAACTCAACCCGATTGAAGGGGTTGGCCCCAAAGACATTGGCATGGAAAAACTGATCGAACGGGTGAGTGACGGTGTGGTGCAAGAGGTGATTTTGGCCACAAATTTCACTGCCGAAGGCGAGGCCACGGCCCATGTGCTGAGCGATGTCTTCAAGCGCAAAGGCTTGGTGGTCACGCGTTTGGCTCGCGGTGTGCCAGTGGGCAGCGAACTGGAGTATGTTGACCTGGGTACCATCGCCCATGCATTGGCAGACCGCCGTAGCACCTGAGGCAGGGGGTTTTACCAAGCGGGAAGCTACGGATGCGCTTTTGTTGTCAGACAGATAAGCTGTCTGGATGATGTTGTCCCCGTCGCCATTGGTTCATGTCAGCGGTATCCACCGCCGCCACTTCACCCAAGTCTTGCTGGGTGGGGCACTTGGCGCATCGGTCGTGATGGCCCAATCGCCCGGTAATTTGCCCAAAGTCACGCTCTTGATCAATGACAGTTCGGCACTGACCCATTTGCCGGTGTTGCTGGCCGAGCAACTGGGGTATTTCAAAGCCGAGGGCGTGAGCGTTGATATCTTGGACCAAGCCAGCATTGTGATGTCCGTGGAATCCCTCAGCGGCGGCGGGCTGTTGGCCTGGTCTGCGCCGTTTGACCATGTGCTGGCCATGCCGCGCCATCCGGGTTCATGGGTATCCATCATGAAAACCGGGCGTACCCCCCAGTTGGCCTTAGGCGTTAACCGAAACACGCCCGTATTTTTCAAACGCATGCCTGATTTGGCGGGGCGACGGGTTGGTGTCTTTGAGCTCGATTCCCATGCCCGCCGTTGTGTCGATTACGCGATGGTGCTCGCTGGCGGCAGTCCCGCCTCGCTCAATTACCTTGCCCTTGGCGCTCCTGCAGCTGTGTTGGCGCTGCGCAACGGCAGCCTGGATGCTGTGTGCGCCCCTGACCCCTTGATGACGCTGTTGGAAAAAAAAGCCGATATCGAGGTGGTGCGCAATTGGCGTGCCATCAAAGACAGCCAACGCTTGTTTGCCGGGGCCATGCCAGGCAACTGCCTGATCGTGTCGCAAGCCATGCTGACCCAGCACCCCAAGATCTGCCAGGCCCTGGTCTTCGGCGTCGCACGGGCCATCAAATGGTTGCGCACTGCCGGTCCGACCGATTTATTGCGCCATATGCTTGACAACCCCATGTACGTTGACCGGGCGATCTACCTCAATGCGGTTGACAATATGCGCGAGAGTTTTGCCACCGACGGGGTGATGAGCAACGATGCTGCACAAACAGCACTGCGTTTGCGCAATGTGCTGGAACCGCAATTCAAGTCAGCCCGCCGTGAACTGGCACCCCCGTACACCAATGAATTTGCGATACAGGCAAGAAAACGGTTTGCCCTTTAGTTGCCCGGGCTTGTGCCAGCGGGTTTTTTACGCCGTGAATTCGAACCGGCCTTGGCCTTCTTGGCTTTGGCCGGCAGCATCAGGATCAGTCTTTGGCCGGGCTTGAGAACCGTGTTGATCGCCATGTTGTTCCAGTCGGCTACCTGTTCAGCACTGACCTTGTAACGTCTGGCCAGTGCCGCCAGGGACTCGCCTTTGCGGGCCTTGACCATTTTTTTGCGCAAACGCATCTCTGGCGCCAAGTTCAGTTGGCCGTTGTCAGCCACCTTGGCAGAGACATCTTTGTCATGGTTTTCTGAGCGGGGAACCAGCAAGGCTGAGCCTGCTTTGATCAACATGCGCGGCGGTATTTTGTTCACCGCGCGCATTGCTTCTTCACTCATGCCAAAACGTTTGGCGGCCTCGGCCACTTTCATGGTTTTGGGGGCTACCCAAGCGGTCCAACTGGCCAATTTGCCACTGTGGTCTTGCATGTTGCGAACGAATATTTCCGCGTTATCCCATGGCAGCAAAATGTCTGGGGTGCCCCCGGCGAGCAATACGGGACGGTGGGCAGACGGGTTAAGTGCCTTGAAATCATCCAGCGGCACCTCGGCGAGACTGGCGATCAAGGCCACATCCATATCGCGCGGCAATGGCACAGTTTTAAAGTACGGGTGGTTTGGAATGACCGGCAGTTGCACGCCCAAGGCTTGTGGGTTGGCTACCATGTTTTTCATGGCTTGGAGCTTGGGAACATACAGCCGGGTTTCCGCAGGCATGCGCAATTCGGTATAGGTCAGGGGCGCGCCTGAGCGTTTGTTTCGCGCCAATGCCTTGCCCACATTGCCTTCGCCCCAGTTGTAGGCCGCCAGCGCCAAATGCCAGTCGCCAAACATGCCGTGCAAACGCTGCAGGTAGTCCAACGCGGCGCGGGTCGAGGCCAACACATCTCGGCGGTCATCGCGGAAGGCGTTTTGTTTCAAGTCAAAGTGTTTGCCAGTGCGGGGCATGAACTGCCACATGCCGCTGGCTTTGGCGGAGGACACGGCCTGCGGGTTGAATGCGCTTTCAATGAATGGCAACAAGGCGAGCTCGGTGGGCATGTTGCGTGCCTCCAGCTCCTCAACGATGTAAAACAGGTACTTGCTAGAGCGAGCGGTCATGCGCTCGATGTAGTCTGGGCGCTGGGCATACCAGCGTTCGCGGTCCTGCACCAGGTCCACTTGAAGGTCAGGCATGGCAAAACCGCGGCGAATGCGTTCCCACAGGTCGGTGGGCACTTCCACTTGAGCGATCACTGAACCGGCCACTGGGGAGGATTCAATGACAGACATGGTTTCGGCGGGCCAATCATCTGCCAATAGAGTGTCTTGCGCCAAGGACAAACAGGGAATCAAGAGCGACAGGGCGAAAATAGACAAAAGAGCTTGTCTGGGCAAGGCGGTGATTGAAACTTTGGTCATGAAGGCCTGAGAAGCGCAGGCAGAAACCCGCTGTGGGTGAATAGAATGGCCAGCCAGCAAACTGGCATGAACGAAATGCAAGCAGGAAAAGATCGATTCATGCAGCCTCAAATTATAGGAAGTCCCGCCAGCTTGACGGCATGGCTGAGTTCACCCGCAGGTCAGTACCTGTCAGCATGGGAATGCAGCCAATTTGACCGGGCTGTGGCCGATGTATTTGGCTTCCATGCATTGCAATTGGGTCTGCCAGCATTGCCTGCTCTGCGCAACAGCCGGATTCGCCATTGCTGGGTTGCCGACAACGGGTGTTTGTCAGACGGGCTGTTGGATGCGCAGCAGTTGCCAGCGCCACCCGGATTGATGGCCGAGGGTGTGGCCTTGCCTTTTGCCGACCAAAGCTTAGACCTGCTGGTATTGCCCCACACCCTTGAGCTCAGCCTTGACCCGCATGCCGCCTTGCGAGAAGTCGAGCGGGTGTTGGTCCCTGAGGGCAGGGTGGTGATCAGCGGCTTCAATCCGGTCAGCTTGTGGGGCCTGCGGATGCAACGAACCCGGTGGTATGCCCGCTTTGGTTTGCCAGGAAAGTTTTTGCCACCCACCCAAGACTTGATTGGTTACTGGCGGTTGCGCGACTGGTTGAAGCTGCTCAGTTTTGAGGTCGAGGCCGCAGGGTTTGGTTGTTACCGCCCATCGGTGCAAAACCCCACCTGGCTCGAGCGCTTTGCCTGGATGGACAAGGCGGGCAAGCGCTATTGGCCGATTTTCGGTTCGGTCTATTTTCTGGTGGCCATCAAACGGGTGCGCGGCATGCGTCTCATGGGCCCAGTCTGGAAGCAGGCCAAGGCCCGCGCGGGCAAGCCGGTGCCCGCCGCCAATTCGTCGGCCAACACCAGCGCCCCCGAGACCGTTGCCAGTCAGCCAGAGGGGCAAACATGAGCCGTGTGGTTATCTACACCGACGGAGCTTGCAAAGGCAACCCCGGCCCGGGCGGCTGGGGCGTGTTTTTGCGTTTTGGTACGGTCGAAAAAGACTTGTTTGGCGGGCAATTGCAAACCACCAACAACCGCATGGAGCTGACCGCGGTCATAGAGGCTTTGCGGGCCTTGAACCGCCCTTGCCAGGTGGACTTCTACATGGACAGCGAATACGTTCGCAAGGGCATCACCGAATGGATGGCGGGTTGGAAAGCACGTGGCTGGCGCACCGCGTCCAAACAGCCGGTGAAAAACGAAGACTTGTGGCGCATCCTGGATCAACTGTTGTCGCAAAGCGGACACACGTTCAACTGGCACTGGGTCAAGGGCCACTCGGGCGACCCTGGCAATGAGCGTGCCGATGCGCTCGCCAATCAAGGGGTTCGCATGGTGCAAACGGGTTGATAATGGGTTTGCCCAGATAACCTATTTACCCAGCCTCATGCTCCAAAAGAACACCAAAACTGCACTCATCATTGTTGCCATGGCAGTCATGGCTGTGGCTGGTTGGTACTACCAGAACAAACCGGTCGCCACCGCCACCCCCGGCGCTGGCCCAGCAACTGGCAAAGCCCCTGCGGGTGGGCCGCCTGCTGGTGCGCCAAGTGCACCGGGTGCCCCCTCCGGGCCGCCTCGCGCTATGGGGGTTGAGGTTGCACCGGTAGAAACTTCGCCTTTGCGTGACGATGCGCAAACGGTCGGTACCTTGAAATCCAAACAAAACACCGTGGTGCGCCCCGAGGTGGCAGGTCGAGTCACCGCCTTGGGATTCACCGATGGCAGCCGTGTGCTTGCAGGTCAAACCCTGGTGCAACTCGATGACAGCCTTCAACGCGCCGAGGTGCAACAAGCGCAGGCCCAAGTCGGTATCGCTCAGGCCAACCACAAGCGCAACCAAGAGCTGGTCGCACAAAACTTCATTGCCCAACGCGCCTTGGACGAAAGCCTGGCCAGTCTGTCAGTGGCCCAAGCACAACTGGCCCTCAACTGCGCACGTTGGCAACGCATGCGCATCGTCGCCCCCTACGCCGGGAACTTGGGGATCCGCACGGTCAACATCGGCGACTATGTCCGGGATGGAGCCGACCTGGTCAACCTAGAGGACCTCACCGCTTTGTATGTGGATTTCCGCCTGCCCGAGCGTTACCAAGGCAAAGTCGGTTTGAAGCAAACCGTGGAAGTCCTGATCGACGCTTTGCCAGGCCGCACCTTCTACGCCCGTATCGAGGCGATCGACCCCTTGATTGACGCCAATGGCCGCTCGATCAGCGTGCGTGCAGTGATACCCAACCAAGCCAACGCCAAAACAGCCGCCAAAGAAACCGCCTCACCCTTGCCAGCCCCTTCTGTCGGGGCTGCCGGCTCTGCCGAGGCGGTCTGCCCGCCAGGCCCGGTTATCTCCAGTGACAAAGCAGCCGCCAATGGCCCCTTGCGCCCCGGTATGTTTGCCCGGGTGAATGCCTTGTTCGCGATGAAACCAGCGGCTTTGTCGGTGCCCGAGGAAGCCATCGTGCCCATGGCTGGCAAGCAGTTTGTGATCCGCGCGGTGCCGCCCGAGGCGGTACCCAACGCAGGCCCCTTGCCGCCTGACACCAAGCTGGTGTCTCTGCGCACCGAGGTCAAGTTAGGTGCACGTCGCCCAGGCAGTGTTGAAATCCTCTCCGGTTTGAGCAGCACCGACACCGTGGTGGTCGCTGGGCAACACCGTTTGCAAAAAGACGGCACGGCTTTGCGCGTGGTTGAAACCAGGAACTGAGATGCAACTGCCTGAGCTGTCGATACGCCGCCCGGTCTTTGCGACCGTTTTGTCTTTGCTGATCGTCCTGGTCGGCGTGGTGTCCTTCAATGGGCTGGTTATCCGCGAATACCCGAAGATCGACAACCCCACGGTCACGGTCGAGACCCGGTATATAGGTGCATCCAGCGCGGTCATGGAAGCCCAGGTCACCAAGGTGCTGGAAGACTCCCTCTCCGGCGTGGAAGGCTTGGACGTCATCTCCTCCACCAGTCGCCAAGAGCAAAGCCAGATCACGGTCAAGTTTTTGCTGACCCGGGATCCGGATGCCGCCGCCGCCGATGTGCGCGACAAGGTGTCTAGGGTGCGCCAGCGCTTGCCTGTGGGCATCGAAGAGCCGGTCATCTCCAAAGTCGAAGCCGACGCCTTCCCCGTCATCTGGATTGCTTTCAGCTCTGACACCATGAACACCCTGCAGTTGAGCGATTTGGCCAACCGGATCGCCAAGCCCATGATGCAAACCGCGCCAGGCGTGGCCGATGTGCGGGTGTTTGGTGAGCGCAAATACGCGATGCGGGTCTGGCTCGACAGCGATCGCTTGGCCTCTTACCGACTGACTTCCCAGGATGTGGAAGAGGCAATGCGGCGAGCCAATGTCGAGGTGCCTGCTGGCCGGGTGGAGAGTCAGGCTCGTGAATTCAACGTGACCACCTCCACTGATTTAAGCCGCGTCGAAGAATTCCAAGACATCGTGGTTCGCACGGTCAACGGCATGCCTGTGCGCCTGGGTGATGTGGCCCGGATCGAGCAAGGCCCACTGGCAGAGCGCTTCTCGGTGCGCTACAACAACAACGAGGCGATTGCCCTGGGTGTGTTGCGCAACGCCACCGCCAATCCCTTGGAGCTGAGCAAAGCCATTCGCACCATGCTGCCGCGCATCCAAGAAAACCTGCCCCCAGGCGTCACCATCGAAGTCGCCAACGACTCATCAGTGTTCATCGAAAAGTCCATCGAGGCAGTGTTTCAAACGATATTTGAGGCCGCTGCCCTGGTCGCCTTGGTGATCTTCCTTTTTCTGCGGACCCTGCGCGCCTCTTTGATACCGCTGATCACGATACCGGTGTCGCTGATTGGCACCTTTGCATTGATGGCGTTGTTTGGTTTCTCCATCAACTCGCTGACCCTGCTGGCCCTGGTGTTGGCCATTGGCCTGGTGGTGGATGACTCCATCGTGGTGTTGGAGAACATCTATCGCTATATCGAGGAGGGCATGGAGCCTTTTGCTGCCGCCATCAAGGGTTCGCGTGAAATCGGCTTTGCGGTGGTTGCCATGACCTTGACGCTGGTCGCGGTTTTTGCGCCCTTGGCTTTCACCCCCGGTCGCACCGGGCGCTTGTTTGCTGAATTCGCGTTGGCGTTGGCCGGATCCGTGATGGTCTCCGGCGTGGTGGCACTGTCCTTGTCGCCCATGATGTGCTCTTTGCTGCTCAAACACAATCCCCATCCCAGCTTGTTTGATCGTGTCATCGGCCGCGGTTTGGATGCCATGACCCATGGGTATGGCAGGTGGCTCAACTGGACCTTGACCGCTTGGCGTTTTGGCGGTTTCCAATTCTCACGTCGCTGGTTGGTCGTGGCCGTCATGATGGCCGCCGCCGGTGGCTCATGGCAGCTGCTCAAAGCCGCCAAAAGCGAGCTATCACCGATGGAAGACAGGGGCGTGATTTTGATCGTGATCAATGGTCCTGACGGCTCCACACTGGAATACACCGCCAAGTACGTCAACATGCTGGAAAAAATTGGCCGCAAGTACAACGAGTTTGACAAATTCTTTGCAGTCGTTGGCAACCCCACGGTGGCACAAGGTGCGGTGTTTTTGGGCGCTTTGCCCTGGGACCAGCGCAAGAAAAGCACCCTGGACCTGGCCCGCGAGATGATGCCCAGCGTGGCAGGGTTGCCGGGTGTCATGGCCTTTCCGATCACGCCCCCTTCGCTGGGGCAAGCCTTTCGCGAGCGGCCATTCAACTTCGTGGTGTTGACCAATGACAGCTATGAAAACCTGGCCAAGGTCACCAAGACCTTGCAGGACGAAATCGCCAAAAACCCCGGCATCCTGAGCGTCGATGTGGACTTGCGTCTGAACAAGCCTGAGATCAGCTTGGAGGTCGATCGCGAACGTGCCGCCGACGCGGGCGTGCCTGTGGAAACCATTGCCCGTGCGGTGGAAACCGCCATGGGTGGTCGCACCGTGACCCAGTTCAAACGCCAAGGCGAACAGTACGATGTGGTGGTGCAGACCGCGGCGGCCAACCGGGACAGCCCCCTGGACATTGAAAACATCTTTGTCCGCGGCAAGGGTGACACCATGGTGCCCTTGTCGGCACTGGTGCATCTGAAAGAAGTGGTGGTGCCACGCGAGCTCAACCATTTCTCGCAACGCCGCAGCGTCACCTTCACTGCCAACTTGGCCCCCAATTACTCCTTGGGTCAGGCATTGGAATTCATGAAAGGGGTGTCCCAAAAACACCTCAAATCCGGCTACAGCACCGATGTCAATGGCAATTCACGCGAGTTTGTGCAGTCGGCTGGTTCGCTCACCGGCGTGTTTTTGCTGGCACTCGTGTTCATCTTTTTGGTGCTGGCCGCACAGTTTGAAAGTTTTGTTGACCCGTTTGTGATCTTGCTGTCGGTGCCGCTGTCAATGGTGGGTGCTTTGCTGGCGCTTCAATGGACCGGCAGTACCTTGAATGTTTACAGCCAGATTGGGTTGATCACTTTGGTGGGGCTGATCACCAAGCACGGCATATTGATTGTCGAGTTTGCCAACCAACTGCGTGCCACCGGCCTGACCGCGATCGAGGCGGTGCAACGCTCAGCCACGCTGCGATTGCGCCCCATCTTGATGACCACCGGCGCGATGGTCTTGGGTGCCATTCCCTTGGCCTTGGCCACCGGTGCTGGCTCAGAAAGCCGTCAGCAAATTGGTTGGGTGATTGTGGGCGGCATGAGCTTGGGCACCTTGCTGACCATCTTCGTGGTGCCAACGATGTATTCACTGTTTGCCCGCAAGTCCACGCCCGGACCCAACAACAAACCATTCAAAGACACCACGCCATCCCCGGCCTAGCCGCCGATGTAACTCATCTCGACGCGCTTTTGGCCCAGCACCGGCGGCAGTTGCAGGTTTTGGCCGCGCAACTCCGAGTAGCGGTCCTCGCGCTCGTTCCAAATCAGGCCAATCGCTGAGGCGATGTCAGCGTCCGAGGTGCCGTTGCGCATCAGGGTGCGCAAATCAAACCCTTGGGCGGCGAACAAGCACAAATACAGCTGGCCTTCAGTAGACAAGCGGGCGCGGTTGCAGTCGCCACAGAAGGCCTGGGTCACGCTGCTGATCACGCCCACTTCACCCAGCCTTGGGTCGAACACGCCTTGCGCGTTGGCGTAGCCCCAGCGCTGCGCGGTCTCGCCAGGGGCGCTGGCTTCCAGCGGCACCAGCGGAAACTCGGTTTGCAGCAGCTTGATGAGTTCTGCTGAGGGCAGCACCTCGTCCATTTGCCAGCCGTTGGTTTCGCCCACGTCCATGTACTCGATGAAGCGCAAGGTGAGGCCGCTGCCCCGGAAATGCCGCGCCATCGGGATGATCTCCCCCAGGTTGGTGCTTTTCTTCACCACCATGTTGATCTTCAGGCCGCTGAAACCGCCTTTGGCGTCACGCCCCAGACCCACTTCTTTGGCGGCTTCAATGCCATCCAGCACATCGGCCACCGGGAAATCCACGTCGTTCATGGCGCGGAAGATGGGGTCGTTCAAGCCGTCCAAGCTCACCGTCACGCGTTGCAAACCCGCGGCTTTCAAACTGGCGGCTTTGCGGCGCAGCAAGGAGCCATTGGTGGTGAGTGTCAGGTCCAGCGGTTTGCCCTCGGGGGTGCGCAGCGCGGCCAGTTGCTCGATCAGCACTTCCAGGTTTTTGCGCAGCAGCGGCTCGCCGCCGGTCAGTCGCAGCTTTTGTACGCCGTGCGACACGAACAGGCGGGCGATGCGGGTGATTTCCTCGAAGCTCAACAGCGAGCTTTGCGGCAGGTATTTGTAATCAGCGTTGAAAACTTCCTTGGGCATGCAGTAGTTGCAGCGGAAGTTGCAGCGGTCGGTGACGCTGATGCGCAGGTCGCGCAGCGGGCGGCCGCGTTTGTCGCCCAGCAGGCCGGTGGCGGGGATGGGCGTGGTGGGAACGACGGCGGGGCGGTTGCGGAGGTCGACAAGGGAAATGACGCGTTCAGACATCCTTACATTGTGCCCTGTCTGACTGGCCCTATCCATGGCATGCAAGACAAACCCTTACGCCAGCGTCGCACCGCCTGGGTGGCTTTGGGCTGGCGAATGACCAGATGACAGCAGGCACAAAAAAGCCCGCCGAAGCGGGCTTTTGGCAGAGGATCAAATCAGATCTGATTCAGCCGCCATGGATCGACATCATCACGGGCACGATCAGCAGCGCCACGATGTTGATGATCTTGATCAAGGGGTTGATCGCTGGACCCGCGGTGTCCTTGTAAGGGTCGCCCACGGTGTCGCCCGTCACGGCGGCCTTGTGGGTTTCAGAGCCTTTGCCGCCATGGTGTCCATCCTCAATGTACTTCTTGGCGTTGTCCCAGGCACCGCCGCCGGTGCACATGGAAATTGCCACGAACAAACCGGTGACGATCGTGCCCATCAGCAAGCCGCCCAAGGCTGCAGGGCCAAGGATCAGACCGACCAAGATCGGTGCCACCACAGGCAACAAGCTGGGGATCATCATTTCTTTGATGGCTGCGGTGGTCAGCATGTCGACCGCGGTGTCGTACTCGGGCTTGCCCGTGCCGTCCATGATGCCTTTGATCTCCCTGAACTGGCGACGCACTTCCACCACCACCGCACCAGCGGCGCGGCCCACGGCCTCCATCGCCATGGCGCCAAAGAGGTAAGGAATCAGACCACCGATGAACAAACCAATGATGACATTGGGGTCACTCAAGTCAAACTTGATCTGCGCGCCAAAGGCTTCGAGCTTGTGGGTGTAGTCGGCAAACAGCACCAACGCAGCCAGACCGGCAGAGCCAATGGCGTAGCCTTTGGTCACGGCTTTCGTGGTGTTGCCCACCGCGTCCAGCGGGTCGGTGATGTCGCGCACGCTGGCTGGCAACTCGGCCATTTCGGCAATGCCGCCGGCGTTGTCGGTGATCGGACCGTAAGCGTCCAAGGCAACCACAATGCCAGCCATGCTGAGCATGGCCGTGGCTGCAATGGCAATGCCATACAGACCAGCCAAGTCAAACGCGCTGTAGATGGCGGCGCAGACGAACAGGACGGGCCAAGCGGTGGAACGCATGGACACGCCCAGGCCGGCAATGATGTTGGTGCCGTGGCCCGTGGTCGACGCTTGTGCGATGTGCTGCACAGGCGCGTATTGGGTACCGGTGTAGTACTCAGTGATCCAAACCAGCACGCCGGTCAGGATCAAACCAATGGCACAGGCGCCAAACAGTCCGCTGGCGCTCAAAGCCTTGCCATCAGGCAAAGCCAGGTCGGCGGGAAACATCGACTGGGTCACAAAGTAAAACGCAACCAAAGACAGCACACCCGCTACCGCCAGGCCTTTGTAGAGCGCAGGCATCACATTGGTCATGCCAGGGCTGGCTTTCACAAAGAAACAGCCAATGATGGAAGCCACGATGGAGACGCCACCCAGCACCAAGGGGTAGAGCACCATGTTGGGGCCAGCGGTGCCGGCCAGCAGCGCACCCAGCACCATGGTGGCAATCAGGGTCACGGCATAGGTTTCAAACAAGTCAGCAGCCATGCCTGCGCAGTCACCCACGTTGTCACCCACGTTGTCGGCGATCACGGCAGGGTTACGTGGATCGTCCTCGGGAATACCGGCTTCAACTTTGCCCACCAAGTCGGCACCGACGTCAGCGCCTTTGGTGAAAATACCGCCGCCCAAGCGGGCAAAAATGGAGATCAGCGAAGAACCAAAGGCAAAACCAATCAGCGGATTGAGCATGCCAGCCAGTGCTTTGCCGTCAGCAGGCACACCCGCTGCCGTGAGGTACCAGTAAAAGCCGGTCACGCCCAAAAGGCCAAGCCCCACCACCAACATGCCGGTGATGGCGCCGCCTCGAAAAGCGACATCCAGCGCAGGGCCAATGCCTTTGGTCGCGGCTTGTGCGGTGCGCACATTGGCCTTGACCGACACGTTCATGCCGATGAAACCACAGGCACCCGACAGCACCGCACCCAGCACAAAGCCGACCGAGCTCAAGGGGTCTAAGACCCATGCAATCAGGATGGCCAAAACCACGCCGACCATGGCGATGGTTTTGTACTGCCTGGCCAAATAGGCTGATGCGCCAGTTTGAATGGCCGCCGCAATTTCTTGCATGCGGGCATTGCCAGCGTCTTGGGAAAGAATCCAACTGCGGGCCCAAAACCCGTAAATCACGGCGATGAGGCCACAGATGAGCGCGAAGTAAAGCGCTGAATTGCCAGTCATAAAAGCTCCTTGTTTGTTTCGCGATGAGGTGGGGCCACGCAACCGGTTTTTTGACACCACCTTGCGTTGCTTCCTCACACACTCACAACGAGGGTGATTGGCCAACCTAGAGAATGTACGTGATTGAAAAAGGGCTGTTCCCAGAAACAGTACCAAGGTGTCAGGAAACTTAGGGTAATTACTGACAAAATAACCCAGTTTTTCGTTCACCCCAATTTGTGAGATTTTCAACATGTCCCTCGACAACGTCACCGCAGGCAAGAACGCACCCCATGAATTCAACGTGATCATCGAAATCCCGATGAACGCCGATCCGATTAAATATGAAGTGGACAAGGAAACCGGGGCCATCTTCGTGGACCGGTTCATGAGCACCGCCATGCATTACCCGACCAACTACGGCTATGTGCCCAAAACCATCAGCGGTGACGGCGACCCGGTCGACGTGCTGGTCATTACGCCTGTGCCGCTGATTCCAGGCGTGGTTGTACCTTGCCGCCCGATTGGCATATTGAAAATGGAAGACGAAGCGGGCACGGACGGCAAGGTCTTGGCTGTGCCGACCGACAAAATCTTGTCCATCTACACCCAATGGCAAAAACCCGAAGACCTCAACCCCATGCGTTTGAAAACCATTGCCCATTTCTTTGAACATTACAAAGACTTGGAGACCGGCAAATGGGTGAAGATTTTGGGCTGGGAAGGCCCCGAGGCCGCTCGTCAGGAAGTGCAAGACGGCATGAGCAATTACAAAAAAGCCAAAGGCTGAGGGTTCAGTCGGCGCGTTTGAACGGATTGCGTTCGTCCAAATGGGCCATGTAGTTGTCCACGCCCTGACCCTCGCGTTCTAAAAAGTTGGCCACCGCCTGGGCAAAACGGTCGTCCGCCAACCAATGTGCGCTGTGGGTACTGACTGGCATCAAGGCCCGGGCCATTTTGTGCTCACCTTGTGCACCACCCTCAAAGCGTTGCACACCATGGGCGATGCACCATTGCAGCGGCTGGTAGTAACAAGCCTCGAAATGCAGGCAGTCGACACGCTCCAAGGCACCCCAATAGCGACCATAAGCCACCGCCTGGTTGCTGCCTTGGCCATGGATACCGATCAAACTGCTGGCCATTGGGCGACCTTCGCGCTCGGCGATGAACAGCAACCAGTTCTCGGGCATGTGTGTTTGCATGGTTTGAAAAAACGCGGGGGTCAGGTAGGGCGCGTTGCCATGTTCGAGGTAGGTGCGCTCATAGCATTGGTAAAAAAAGGCCCAGTCTGCCGGGCTGATCTCGGCACCTTGTGACCAACGAAAGCTGACCCCAGCGTCACTGACTTTGCGGCGTTCTTGGCGGATTTTTTTTCGCTTTTCTTGGGTCAAGCTGCTTAAAAAACCATCAAAATCGTTCCATGCAAGGTTGTGCCAATGGAATTGCACCGTGTTGCGGGCCATCAGTTCCAGTTCCTCGCTGGCAGCCAAATCAGCCGGGCTGCCGAACAGCATGTGCATGGAAGACAGGTTTTCTTGCTCACACCAGGCCAGCACCGCTTGCAACAACAACACCCGCATCTCTGAAGAAGCGGCCAGCAAACGTGAGCCCGGCACCGGTGTGAAAGGCACGGCGATCAAGGCTTTTGGGTAGTAGCGCAGGCCGTGTTGTTGATAGGCATTGGCCCAGGCCCAATCGAATACGTACTCCCCGTAGGAGTGGTCTTTCAAGTAAACAGGGCAAGCGGCTTGCAGTTCATCCCCAAGCCACAGGCTGAAAAACCGGGGCTTCCAACCGGTGTCGGGTGCGGCGCTGCCGCTGTCATGCATGGCTTGAAGGTAGGCATGCCGCATGAACGGGGAGGGTAAGTCTTGGTTGGCCAGCAACTGGTCCCACGCTGCCGAGGGGATCTCGCTGGGGTCTGTATGGACCCGAATGCCATAATCGTTCAGCTTTTTTTGCATATCTTTCATGACGCTTCAACTCAGTGTAGCCCAGCTCAATTTCACCGTGGGTGACATGCAGGGCAATGCCCACAAAATCATCCAAGCTGCCCGCGATGCATACGCGCGTGGGGTGCGCCTGTTAGTCACGCCTGAGTTGTCGATTTGTGGCTACGCTGCCGAAGATTTGTACCTCCGCCCCTCGTTCATCCAGTCCTGCAACCGTGCCGTGGATTTTGTGCGCTCCTCGTTGGCCGATTTGCCTGGCATGCATGTGGTGGTTGGTCACCCCAGCGGTGACGATCAGCGTACCCGCTCGGTGGCGGTTCAGCACCGCCTCAACATGGCTTCGGTGCTGACAGAGGGCAAGGTGCTGGCCTCTTACGCCAAGCGCGAACTGCCCAATTACCAGGTATTTGATGAACGCCGCTACTTCAAGCCGAGCCAAAATACTTGTGTGTTCGAGGTGGCTGGTGTGAAGGTAGGTTTGTTGATTTGTGAAGATGCCTGGTTTGAACAACCTGCTCGCGATGCCCAAGCTGCTGGCGCGCAACTGCTGGTGGTTATGAACGCTTCTCCCTTTCACAAAGGCAAGTCGGGCGAGCGCGAAGCCGCCATGCGTGAGCGTTGCCTGGCCACCGGCTTGCCCTTGGTTTATGCCCATTTGGTCGGCGGCCAAGACGAGGTGGTGTTCGAGGGGCGGTCCTTTGCCCTGCAAGCCCAAGGCGAGCTCGCTGGGCGGGCACCCAGTTTTCTGGAAGACGCTTTCGAGGTGCGTTGCACAGCTGGCGCGCAGGGCTTGGTTTTGCAAGCCAGCATCCAACCCTTGCCCGATGAGCTTTGCGATGTGTGGCAAGCCTTGGTGTTGGGGGTGCGGGATTACATCGAAAAAAACAAATTCCCCTTTGTGCTGCTTGGCTTGTCGGGCGGCATCGATTCGGCAGTGGTGCTGGCGGTAGCGGTTGATGCCTTGGGCCCAGATCGGGTGCGGGCGGTGATGATGCCTTCGCCCTACACCGCAGACATCAGCCTGACCGATGCCCGCGAAATGGCCAGGCGCATCGGGGTTCAATACGATGAGCTTTCCATCATGCCGATGTTTGAAGATTTCTTGGCCACCCTCAAGGCTGACTTTGCAGGCAAACCCCTGGACGCCACCGAAGAAAACATCCAGGCGCGCATCCGCGGGACCTTGCTGATGGCGCTTTCTAACAAACACGGCGGCATGGTGTTAACCACAGGAAACAAAAGCGAAATGGCCACCGGCTACTGCACGCTTTACGGTGACATGGCGGGTGGTTTTGCAGTGATCAAGGATGTGGCCAAAACCTTGGTTTACCAATTGGCACATTGGCGCAACGCGAACGACCCCTTTGACCAAGGCCTGGACATCATCCCCGAACGGATCATCTCCCGCCCCCCAAGCGCGGAGTTACGTCCTGACCAAACCGACCAAGACAGCCTGCCGCCATACGAGGTATTGGATGCGATTTTGGCCATGTACATGGAGCAAGACCAAAGCCCAGATGAGATCGAGGCTGCCGGTTACCGCCGCGCCGATGTCGATCAGGTGATCCGCCTGATCCGCATCAACGAGTACAAACGCCGCCAAGCGCCGCCTGGGGTTCGCATCACCCACCGGGCCTTTGGCAAGGATTGGCGTTATCCTATAACCAGCCTTTTCCGAGCTTGATATTCACTTTTTTGCAGGACCCAGAGAGTTCACCATGAAACAAATCACTGCCATCATCAAACCCTTCAAGCTCGAAGAAGTCCGAGAAGCCCTGGCTGAATGTGGCGTCACTGGATTGACAGTCACCGAGGTCAAGGGTTTCGGGCGCCAAAAAGGGCATACCGAGTTGTACCGGGGCGCTGAATATGTGGTGGATTTTTTGCCCAAGGTCAAGGTCGAGGTGGTGGTCAATTCAGCCGACCTGGACCGCTGCGTAGACGCAATCGTCGCGGCAGCTCGCACCGGCAAAATCGGCGACGGCAAAATATTTGTCAATTCGGTTGAAAGAGTGGTGCGCATCCGGACCGGTGAGCAAGACGAGTCGGCGGTTTAAATCCGACCTAAACCGTCGCTTTTGGCCAGACCCGCGGCCTCAACCAACTGGGGCATGAGTGTTTGCACATCGTCAGACACTTGAACAAAATCCACATGCCAATCTGACACAAACCCCTGGCTCACCGTGGTTCGCATGAAGTCGCACAAGCCGTCGTAGTAACCATCGACATTGAGCAAACCCATGGGCTTGTTGTGGAACTCAAGTTGGCGCCAGGTCCAGACCTCAAACAATTCCTCGAACGTACCAATGCCGCCAGGCAGTGCCAAGAAAGCATCAGCCCGCTCAGCCATGATCTGTTTGCGCTCGTGCATGGTATCGACCTGGTAGAGCTCATCGCAGTCGTGTTTGGCGATTTCTTTGGCGGCCAATGCGTGGGGGATCACGCCCACCACCCGCCCGCCAGCGGCTTTGGTGGCATTGGCCACAATGCCCATCAGGCCGCTGTTGCCACCACCGTAAACCAACTGGCCTTGGTGTCGCCCTATCCAGGTGCCCACAGCAACCGCAGCATGGGCGTATGCCGGCAGTGTCCCTGGCCGTGATCCGCAATAAACAGCAATGGTGAAAGCTGGTGTCATGGCACGGTTTTGGCTGCGTCGCTTGCCAGCTCGGCCAAGCTCGGTCGCACATCCACCAAGCGGGTGCCTGCCCAGACATCATGCCAGTACTGCCGATCAGCTTGAAATCGGCTGCTCAAGGCCCAGAAAACCACCCATACCGCACACAATCCGAGGGTTTGCAGGGCAGACCATTGAGCTAATTTCCCAGCCAGTAAAGGGGGCAGCACCCATATCCAACTCAGCAGATACCTGGCCAGTGCCCTGGCTTGACTCAGGGGTTGACCTTGGTTGTCGAGCAAGCGCAAGTGCCAGGTTTTCATGGCCAAGGTTTGACCTTTATGCCAAAACCATGTGAAGTAAATCCCAAACACCAGAAAGATAAATGCCTGGAGTCCAAGCCGGTTGTCCATGGCATGGCGGGTTTGACTCAGCGCACCAAACAGGTAGCCTGAGATGAAAACCACTCCAAATAACAAGGTGCCTTCGTAAAACCAGCAGCACAGGCGCCGCCACAATGACGGCGTCGGCGCGTTTGGTTTGGGGGTTGGAATGTCCGCGGCCATTGGATTCATGGCTGAGAGCTTGATTCAGAAGCCTTTTTGATGGGCAGCAATGTTTGTGGATCAACCGTTGTTGTTTCGATTCGCGGCGCCTTTTCTTGACCTGCCTTAGCCTTGGGTGTGGCGGTGAGTTTGTCAGGTGAGACTGGCTTGGAGGCTGTGGCAGCACCCTTAAGAGGAGCAGGCTTTCTCTCGAACAGTTTGATCTTTTCATCTTCATTCAAAGATTGAAATGCTTCCCACTTGGCTTTTTTTTCATCGATAGACAGTTCTTGCGACTGGGCAAAGTTGAGCCGGGCCTGAGCACGTTGTGCAGGGCTCAAGGCAGCCCATTCACGCATGCGTTGTTGCGCCACAACTTGGGACTCTGGGCTGAGCTTTGGGAAATTACTGGCGATCACCAACCATTTGCGCTTACGGTTTTCGTCTAGCGAGGGCCAAAGATGTTGAATTGGATTGAGCACTTGTTGTTGTGCGGGCGTCAACGCCGGCCATGGAGGACCGGATTCGGATTTGCTCAAGGCAGGTGAAGCAGTGGGATTGTTTGCAGAGGGCGGGGATGAAGTCTGCCCCCAAGCAAGTTGGCATAAAGCCAAGCAAACCAAGCCAATCAAACAATTGGATTTTTGTCGAACCATCGTGTAACAGGCCAAAAACATCAATTGTTATTGCCGTCGTTGTTCTTTAGAAAGTTGGCAAACGCTGGATCAGCATATGCTTGCGGCGGCAGATCGTCGATCAAAAGCGCGGAGTCCACCTCAGCCAACTCAAGGGCAGATTGGTCGTTGTGGAAGTCATAAAGCAAAACCAAACCTGCCACCAGACACACCAACGGAATGAATGCGCCCAAGCCACTGAAAAGTTGTTGTGCTTTGCTGGGGAAGTGCAACAGCAAACTGTCTACTTGGCTTTGAACAGCGGTGGCGGTTTGCCACTCAAACACAGGTGCACCGCGGGCAGCGACTGCGCGCATGCGGGCCGCGCGAAGTCGCTCGGTGATTTGATAGGGCAAAGCTTGTTTGGCATCATCTAGATGGGCAGTCAAGCGAAAGCCCAACAGGTCATGAGGGGTAAGGGATGAAGATGGTTTGTTCATGGTTGTATACCCTTGGCAAGGAGAGCTTTGTACAAGGCTTGGATGGCTCGCGAGCAGTGTGTTTTAACACTTCCTTCAGAGCATCCCATGGCGGATGCGGTTTCTGCGACGTCTAATTCTTCCCAGTAACGCAAGAGAAAGGCTTCGCGTTGACGCCCTGGTAATTTTTGTATCTCAAGTTCGATTTCTTGTATCGTTTGGGTACGTGAAAAGTTGTCTTGTGCGCTCTCCATTGAGTTGCTGAGATGGTTGGCAGATAAAACTTCCCATAAATCGAAATCATCGCCTTCGCTGATGTTGCCACCCAGGTCATTGAAATTGATGAACAAAGCGGTGCGTGTTTTCTTTCTGCGAAACCAATCGAAAGTGGTATTGGACAAAATCCGCTGGAAAAGCATTGGTAATTCATTGGCAGGCTTGTCTGCATAATTTTCAGCCAACTTCATCATGCTGTCTTGCACGATGTCCAAGGCGGCTTCTTCGTCTCGCACATGGTAGAGAGAGCGCTTGAAGGCTCGTTTTTCTACGCTGGCAAGAAAGTTGGAAAGTTCTTTGTCAGAAGCCAAGGGTTGCGCGTGGTCTGCTTTTTGTGAGGAAACAGGGCTTTTAATCGTCACCCTGGGGCTCAACCATTATGTCATTGAGAAAGCCCGTCGCCTGGTTAGTGCAAGGGCTGATTCAAAGAAGTGTCATAATCCCCGGCTTCAACCAAAAAGGGTTCGTGCTTGGTGTTAAACGCCTGTGGCTCGAAATCCAAAGTCTTAACACGCTTTCAAAAGAAGTTGTGAAAAGGCACCCTGGGTTTTTCGTTTCCGAAATTCACAAAGGTTTACCTCATGGAATCAAATTCAACTGAGCTCAATGGCTCAGACATACTTGTCAAAGCTCTCCAAGCTGAAAACGTCAAATACCTCTGGGGCTATCCAGGCGGCGCAGTTCTTCATATCTACGATGCGCTCTACAGGCAGGACACCATCCACCATATTTTGGTTCGCCACGAACAAGCCGCTGTGCATGCAGCTGACGGTTATGCGAGAGCCACTGGCGATGTAGGTGTTGCCTTGGTCACCTCTGGCCCGGGCGTGACCAATGCAGTGACTGGGATTGCAACAGCCTACATGGACAGCATTCCCATGGTGATCATCACCGGTCAAGTACCCACTCACGCGATCGGCCTTGATGCTTTTCAGGAGTGCGACACCGTCGGCATTACCCGTCCCATCGTGAAACACAATTTCTTGGTCAAGGATGTTCGTGATTTGGCCGACGTGATGAAGAAAGCCTTTCACATCGCCAAGAGTGGTCGCCCCGGCCCGGTTGTGGTGGATATTCCAAAAGATGTTTCCTTCAAAAAGACGGCTTACAACGGCTATCCAGAAACAGTAGACATGCGCTCTTACAACCCGGTGCGCAAAGGCCACAGTGGGCAAATACGAAAAGCACTGCAATTGCTGCTGTCAGCCAAGCGCCCCTTCATTTATACGGGCGGTGGCGTTTTGATGAGCGAAGCAACCAGCGAGTTGCGCACCTTGGTTGACATGCTTGGCGTGCCCTGCACCAATACCCTGATGGGTTTGGGCGCTTACCCTGCAAGCGACCGTAAATTTTTGGGCATGCTGGGGATGCATGGCACGGTTGAGGCCAATAACGCCATGCAAAACTGCGATGTTTTGCTGGCCGTTGGCGCGCGTTTTGACGACCGGGTCATTGGCAACCCGAAACACTTTGCCCAAAACGAACGCAAGATCATCCACATCGACATCGATCCTTCGAGCATTTCTAAGCGCGTCAAGGTGGACATTCCGATTGTCGGTGACGTGAAAGACGTTCTGACGGAAATGCTTGGTATTTTGCGAGAACTCGGCACCAAGCCCGATCCCAAGTCACTTGCTGCCTGGTGGGAAACCATCGAAGCCTGGCGTGCACGCGATTGCATGAAATACGACCGCGGCAACACCGAGGTGATCAAACCCCAAATGGTCATCGAAACGCTTTGGAACATGACCAAAGATGCGGATGCTTACATCACATCAGATGTTGGACAGCACCAAATGTGGGCTGCCCAGTACTATAAATTTGACGAACCGCGTCGCTGGATCAACTCTGGCGGCTTGGGGACCATGGGCGTGGGCATTCCTTACGCCATGGGCATCAAACTGGCCAAGCCCGAGAGCGAGGTGTATTGCGTGACAGGCGAGGGCTCGGTGCAGATGTGTATCCAAGAACTCTCGACTTGTTTGCAATACAACACGCCCATCAAGGTGGTTTCCCTGAACAACCGATACCTTGGCATGGTTCGCCAATGGCAAGAAATTGAATACTCGGGTCGCTACAGCCACAGCTACATGGACGCTTTGCCCAACTTCGTGAAGTTGGCTGAAGCCTACGGACACGTGGGCATGTTGATTGAACGCCCCGAGGATGTCGAGCCTGCATTGCGCGAGGCTCGCAAATTAAAAGACCGAACCGTGTTCATGGACTTCAGAACAGATCAAACCGAAAACGTGTTCCCGATGGTGCAAGCCGGCAAGGGTATCACTGAAATGCTGCTCGGCAGCGAAGACCTTTAATTCGCAGGATCGCAACACCATGAAACACATCATTGCTGTCTTATTGGAAAACGAACCTGGCGCACTGTCCCGAGTGGTTGGCCTGTTTTCAGCCCGCGGTTACAACATCGAGTCATTGACTGTTGCGCCCACCGAAGACCCAAGCCTGTCGCGCATGACTTTGCAAACCTCTGGCTCAGATGATGTGATTGAGCAAATCACTAAGCACTTGAACCGATTGATTGAAGTCGTCAAAGTGGTGGACCTCACCGAAGGCGCCTACACCGAGCGTGAACTCATGCTGGTCAAGGTGCGTGCCGTTGGCAAAGAGCGGGAAGAAATGAAGCGCATGGCTGATATCTTCCGAGGCCGCATCATTGATGTGACTGATAAGAGCTACACCATCGAACTCACCGGTGACCTGGCCAAAAACGATGCTTTTTTAGAAGCCATCGAAACGAGTGCCATTTTGGAAACTGTGCGCACCGGTGCCAGCGGCATTGGTCGTGGAGAGCGCATATTGCGTGTTTGATGAGCAGCAAATTTTTCAAGGAGAAAACAATGAAAGTCTATTACGACAAAGACTGTGACCTGAGCCTGATCAAGGGTAAAACGGTGGCCATCATTGGCTATGGATCACAAGGACACGCACACGCCCAAAACTTGAACGACAGTGGCATCAAGGTGCTGGTAGGTTTGCGCAAAGGTGGCGTTTCTTGGGACAAAGTTGCCAAGGCTGGCTTGAATGTGATGGAAGTCAATGACGCGGTTAAAGCAGCAGACGTTGTCATGATGTTGTTGCCTGACGAACAAATTGCCGATGTATACAACAACAATGTGGCGCCCCACATGAAACAAGGCGCGTCATTGGCATTCGCCCATGGCTTCAATGTGCATTACAACCAAGTCGTGCCCCGCGCCGATTTGGATGTTTGGATGGTGGCGCCTAAAGCGCCGGGCCACACGGTTCGCAACACCTATACCCAAGGAGGTGGCGTGCCTCATTTGGTGGCAGTTCACCAAGACAAATCTGGCAAAGCCCGTGATTTGGCATTGAGCTATGCCATGGCCAACGGTGGCGGCAAAGCAGGCATCATTGAAACCAACTTCAAGGAAGAAACCGAAACCGATTTGTTTGGCGAACAAGCCGTCCTGTGTGGTGGTGCGGTTGAATTGGTCAAGATGGGGTTTGAGACCTTGGTTGAAGCAGGCTATGCCCCCGAGATGGCCTATTTTGAATGTCTGCACGAGTTGAAATTGATTGTTGATTTGATTTATGAAGGCGGTATTGCCAACATGAATTACTCCATCTCCAACAATGCGGAATTTGGCGAGTACGTAACGGGTCCCGAAGTGATCAATGATGAAAGCCGTGCGGCCATGCGTCATGCCTTGAAGCGAATTCAAAACGGTGACTACGCCAAGATGTTCATCCAAGAAGGCCGTCTCAACTACCCCAGCATGACAGCACGTCGGCGAAACACCGCAGATCATCCTATCGAAGTGGTCGGTGGTCAGCTGCGCGCCATGATGCCTTGGATCGCTAAAAACAAATTGGTTGACCAGAGCAAAAACTGATGCCCCTGCATTTAGGCCTTAACCCACCAAGTACAACCCTGCAGTCGCCGTCGCTTGGTTTTTGCCTGTTAGGTGTGACCACATGAGCTTGCATGATCAGGAAGAAGTGAATCAACATATACCCAGCAAATTGCGCAAGGGGATTTATGTCCTGCCTAATTTGTTCACCTTGGCTGCTTTGTTTGGTGGCTTCTACGCCATTGTGATGGCCATCAACAATCAGTTTGAGGCTGCAGCCATTGGGATTTTCTGCGCGATGGTGCTTGACAGTTTGGACGGTCGAGTCGCGCGCATGACCAATACCCAAAGCGCTTTTGGCGCCCAGATGGATTCACTTGCTGACATGGTTTCGTTTGGTGCCGCCCCTGCCTTGATCACCTATGTATGGGTATTGAAGGACTTGGGTCGCTGGGGATGGTTCGCTTCGTTTGTCTATTGCGCTTGCGCGGCTTTGAGGTTGGCACGTTTCAATGTCAACACATTGGTGATTGACAAGCGGTTTTTCCAGGGTTTGCCCTCTCCTGCAGCAGCTGCACTCCTGACGGGTTTCATTTGGTTGGTCACGGTTTTGGATTTGCCAAAAAGCGACTTCCAGTGGGCCACGTTGGTGTTGTGTCTGTATGCCGGCTTGACCATGGTGACCAATGTACCTTTTTACAGCTTCAAAGATTTCCAAATGCGCAAGAGTGTCCCATTTGCAGTGATCGTGTCCATTGCGCTGGTGATAGCTGTGATCAACATCCACCCGCCCATCGTGCTTTTCAGTTTGTTCATGGTTTATGGTGGCAGCGGTTATGTGGTTTATGCGTGGCGACGTGCCAAAGGCTTGCCCACCAGCGTCATCAGCACATCAACCGAAGAGCCTGATGAGCGGGGGTTGCACTGAATCGAGCTGGCTGTTTGGGGTCATTTTCTGTGTGATACATTCAATTCATGATGACACCGACCAATCTGACGCTTCTGCTCCCTTGGGGGCTTTGGTAGCGTTCGTGCGAACCATCCCAGGCCCGTCTGCTCACCGCAACGGGCCTTTTGTTTTTTATGCAGTCTGGTTTCGCAATGTTTGCAATTTCCGGGAGTAAAAAAATGGCTGATAAATTAATCATCTTTGATACGACATTGCGTGATGGCGAGCAGTCGCCTGGCGCGTCGATGACGCGTGATGAAAAATTGCGAATTGCCCGTCAATTAGAGCGCTTACGGGTGGACGTGATCGAGGCTGGGTTTGCTGCCAGCTCAGAGGGTGATTTTCAAGCTGTCAAGGCAATTGCCAACGCCATCACCGAGTCGACCGTATGTTCCCTTTCACGTGCAAATGACCGCGATATTGCTCGGGCTGCAGAGGCTTTGGTAAATGCGAAAAGTGCTCGCATTCACACCTTCATCGCCACTTCCGCCCTTCACATGGAAAAGAAGTTGCGCATGACACCTGATCAGGTGTTTGAGCAGGCCAAGCAATCTGTGCGCTTTGCCCGCAATTTGGTTGCTGATGTGGAATTCAGCCCAGAAGACGGCTACCGAAGTGATCTGGACTTTCTGTGTCGCGTCCTCGAAGCCGTGATCAAAGAGGGCGCAACAACAATCAATGTGCCAGACACCGTTGGTTACGCTGTGCCAGAGCTTTATGGCAACTTCATCAAAACCTTGCGTGAGCGTATCCCCAATTCGGACAAGGCGATTTGGTCGGTGCATTGCCACAACGACTTGGGTATGGCTGTTGCAAACTCATTGGCAGGCGTTCAAATCGGTGGGGCTCGCCAAGTGGAATGCACCATCAACGGTTTGGGCGAGCGAGCAGGCAATTGTTCGTTGGAAGAAATCGTGATGGCGGTTAAAACCCGCCAGGATTATTTCGGCTTGACCTTGGGCATTGAAACCCAGCACATTCTGGCTGCGAGCCGAATGGTCAGTCAAACCACTGGTTTTGTTGTGCAGCCCAACAAAGCAGTCGTAGGCGCCAACGCTTTCGCGCATGCATCTGGCATCCATCAAGATGGTGTGCTTAAAGCCAGAGACACTTATGAAATCATGCGGGCTGAGGATGTGGGTTGGACTGCCAACAAAATTGTGTTGGGCAAGCTCAGTGGTCGAAATGCATTCAAGCAGCGGTTGCAGGACCTGGGTGTTGAACTGGGCAGTGAAGCTGAAATAAACGCTGCCTTTTCCCGCTTTAAGGAATTGGCTGATCGCAAGAGTGATATTTTTGATGAAGACATACTGGCCTTGGTCAGTCAAGAGAGCATCTCTCAAGAAGGTGATGTGTTTGGCTTTGTCAAATTGTCACAACACAGCGAAACGGGTGAACGTCCTCATGCATCGATTGTGTTCACTCACCAAGGCAAGGAGGTTGCTTGTGACTCGGATGGCAATGGGCCTGTGGATGCATCGTTGAAAGCCATTGAAAAGCATGTGCAAAGTGGGGCTGAGATGGTGCTTTATTCAGTCAATGCCATCAGTGGCTCTACTGAAAGCCAGGGCGAAGTCACGGTGCGCCTTCAAAACAACGGGCGCATTGTCAACGGTGTGGGTTCAGACCCTGATATCGTGGTTGCCTCTGCCAAGGCCTATCTGAGTGCCTTGAACAAACTTCAAAGCAAATCAGAGCGTGTTGCTGCCCAAGGATGAACTGCAGTTGATGTCAAAAGTAATTCTTTATGTTACTTGAGAAAGAACATGCAAGTCTTTGATATTGCGTGATTTTTTATTTAGTTATAAACTAGGTTTGTCTGTCGTTAGACAACATCACTAGGACTGATTTTGAAAAAAATAAACACAATTTTGTTGGCGTCTATTTTGTCTTTGGCTTTTTTGGCCCATGTCCCAGTGGTGCATGCCAAGACTTCCAATGCTGTGGCCACCAAAAAATCAGCTGCCAAAGCTAAAGTCAAAGCCAAATCCAAACTGGCTGCCAAACGTAATCGTCTCAAAAAGTCTTCCAAAATTCGCCTCAAAGCACCTGCCAAACCCTCTTACGGTCGATTGGCAGGTTTGCACCAAATCAATGATGAGTTGTCTTTAAAGTCGAGCGTTGCCTATGTCATCGACCAAGACACCAAAGAGGTGTTGTTCAGCAAAAACGACGGTGCTGTTCTGCCTATCGCCTCGATCACCAAGCTGATGACCGGGTTGGTCATTCGTGAATCGAATTTGTCAATGGATGAACCGATCACCATCACAACCGATGACATCGATACAGAAAAGGGAAGCAGTTCACGGCTAAGGCCAGGCGTGACATTGACACGCGGTGAATTACTGCAATTGGCCCTGATGTCCAGTGAAAACAGGGCCGCCCATGCGCTGGGTCGTACTTACCCCCAAGGATTGAGTGCTTTTGTGAGTCAGATGAATTTCAAGGCTCAGCAAATGGGCATGCTGGACACCAAGTACGCAGAGCCAACAGGTCTTTCAAGTCGCAACCAGTCCAGCGCCAAGGACTTGGCAACATTGGTAGCGCACGCAGCCAATGACCCCATGATGAGCGAGCTGTCCACCTCGGTTGGTATGGATGTTGAAGTTGGGCAGAAAACATTGAAATACAAAACCACCAACCGATTGGTCTCCAATCCCAATTGGGTGATTGATTTACAAAAAACAGGCTACATCAGTGAAGCAGGTCAATGTTTGGTCATGCAAGCCAAAATAGCCGGACGCAAATTGGTGATGGTCTTTTTGGACTCTGGCGGCAAATTGAGCCGAACTGCTGATGCGGAACGCGTCAGACGCTGGGTAGAAGCGCGCCACCTTGCTGAGCATTCCTGATAAAACGACATCTTCAAAGAAAAGGACCGCAAGCAGGTCCTTTTTTTCATGGTTGATTCAAATAGCCCAAGGATTCAGAAATGTATTTTGCAGTGGCTTGCAACTTGAGCAACCAACTTTCATCTAATCGATCAGTTGGGGCTGATATAGACAGGCCAGCGACCAATTTAGCTTGATCGTCATAAATGCCAGCTGCCATGCATCGCACGCCCAATTCAAGCTCTTCGTTGTCCCTCGCCACACCATATTGACGAGCCTTTGCCAATTCTTTTTCCAAGGCGGGTAATTGGGTGATGCTGTTTTTGGTGTGCCCGCTGAGCCCTGTTTTGGTGGCATAAGCACGAACACGGTTGGTATCGTCAGCAGCCAAAAATAATTTGCCCACCGATGTCAGGTGCAATGGCGCTCGGCCGCCTATGGCTCTGACGACTTGCATGCCCGATCGCTCGCTGTATGCCCGCTCGATGTAGACGATCTCATCGCCTTGGCGTACGCTTAAATTCACCGGCTGTTGGGTCAGTTGATGCAAATCGCGCATTGGCTTGAGTGCGGCATCTCGAACATTGAGTCGGCCTTTGACAAAGTTGCCCAACTCCAGCAATCGCATTCCCAAGCGGTAATTCCCAGCTTCGGGTCGGTCGACATAACGACCAGACACCAAGTCGTTCAAGATTCGGTGAGCAGTCGATGGATGCAGGCCCGTTTTTTCACTGATCTCTTTGAGGGTACTGAGCCCTTCTTTGGCTGCCAGCACGTCTATCAGGGCAAACATGCGCTCAAGTACTTGGATCGTTGGTTGGGTAGTCAATGCCTCATCTGTTTTACGCATGCGTATATTTTATATGATGAAATCTCAAGCTGGGGTCCAGACACCATCGACCAATAATTCATGTGGTCCAAATTGCGCCTTGTAATTCATTTTGGGACTTTCTGAAATCCAATAACCCAAATAGACATAGGGCAGTTCAAGGGCTTTTGCTTGCGCAATTTGCCACAAAACGCAGTAGGTACCCAGACCAGGCAAATAGTCCGGGTCAAAGAATGTGTAGACAGCGGAAATACCATCATTGAGAACATCCAGTATGGAGACCATTGCCAGCGTGCCTTTTTCTTGGTTCTCGGGTTTCAGGGAAAACTCAACCAATCGTGAATTGACCCGGCTTTGCAGTAAAAACTGAGTGTATTGATCAGTACTGTCTTGATCCATGCCCCCGCCTGCATGGCGACCATTTTGATAATTCAAATACAAATCATAGTGTTCTTGCACAAACACGAGTTGTGTGATTCTTGCATCCAAGGCGTGATGCGTTTTCCATGCTCTTTTTTGGCTGCGGCTTGGCGTGAAATCGTTCACATTGATACGCAAGGGAACGCATGACCTGCATCCATCGCAATAAGGCCTGTAGGTGAACATGCCACTGCGCCTGAACCCTTTGGAGACAAGCTCTGAATAGGTGTCGTTGTGTATCAAATGGCTGGGCGTGGCAACCTGTGAGCGAGCTTGCAAGCCTTCTAGATAGCTGCAAGGGTAGGGTGCCGTGGCATAAAACTGCAAAGATTGAAGGGGTAGGTCTTTGAGGTGTGTCAAGTGGAGGTTGGAGCAATAAGCAGTTCTTGCCAGTATAAATCTTCGAATTTCCAGTTCATGGGCAATTCCTGTTTGGCATTGTTGACATGTTCTATGAATACTCGCCGCGGCATTTCTTTGGCCCCTAAGCTGGCGAGGTGCTGGGTTTTTTGCTGACAGTCAATCAAACTGACGTTTTGTGCCTTGCACAGGCACACCAAGGCTGCGAGTGCAATCTTGGAGGCGTTGGATTGCAATGCAAACATCGATTCACCGAAAACCGCTTTCCCGATTGCAACGCAATAAAGACCACCTGCCAGTTTCCCATCTATCCAGGTCTCTACGCTGTGAGCAAATCCAGCCTGATGCAGGCTGATATAGGCTTGGATCATGTCGTACCCAATCCAAGTGCCGGTCTGCCCATTGCGGTCTATGGTCGCGCAGTGCGCAATCACAGATTCAAAGTCATGATCTACGCGTATTTCCAGGTCTGGGGCGCGCAACAAATATTGCAGGGTTTTTTTAAGCGATCTGTGGAGTCGAAAGTCACTGACATGCAGCGTCATTCTCGGGTCAGTGCTCCACCACATGATCGGCTGGCCATCGCTGTACCATGGAAAAGATGCCTGTCCATAAGCTTGCAACAATCGCTGTACCGACAACCCCCCACCCAGTGCCAGCAAGCCTGGAGCCGGGGTGGCGGCTCCCCATGCGGCATCGGCTGGAGGCAGGGGGTCTTCTGCCTTGAGATACCAGATCGGGTGTTTCTCAGACTGCATCACAATCCAGGTTTGAAGTCGGCAATAAACTGAGGAAGATACACCATGAATACCACCAAAGAACACCTCGTGATACAAGAAGGGCCGGCTGAAGGCGTCATTCGATTGGTGATGAACCGTCCAGAAAGTTTCAATGCGCTTTCATCCGATATGCTCACTGCCTTAGACGTTTCGCTCACTCAGGCATCCGAAACAGTCGGGTGCAAAGTCATTATCCTTGCCGCATTGGGTAAAGCCTTTTGTGCAGGCCATGACCTGCGTGAAATGAGGGCGAATCCCGAAAAAGCTTTTTACCAACAGCTCTTCGATCAATGCTCCAAGATGATGCTCAAGCTACAAACCTTGAAGCAACCCGTCGTCGCGCAAGTACAAGGGCTGGCAACCGCAGCTGGTTGTCAACTGGTCAGCATGTGTGACCTTGCGGTTGCTGCTGACAGCGCCAAATTTGCAGTCTCTGGTATCAACTATGGTTTGTTTTGTTCAACCCCAAGCGTTGGCTTGAGTCGCAACATGCCAAGAAAGCAAGCCATGGAGATGCTCTTGACTGGCGAGTTCATTGACGCATCAACTGCTGTGGACAGAGGGCTGATTAATTACGCTGTCGCAGATGCAGAGCTCAACCATGCCGTATTGAAACTTTGCAGCAAAATCACTGCCAAGCCCGAAGCTGCGCTTCAGATGGGAAAAGCTTTGTTTTACAACCAGCTTGAAATGGGCATACAGGCGGCCTATCAATTGGCCGGTCAAACCATGGCTTGCAACATGATGGAGGTAACTGCTCAGGAAGGCTTTCAGGCATTCATTGAAAAGCGACAGCCTGACTGGTAAATCTGTAGGAGCTTACTTTGGGCTTTCAAAAAAAACAGCATTTGAGTAATTGCTGAATTCAAAATACACCTTGGACTCGTCAGGATCTACTTGCATATTCAAGTTGCTGTCTAAGTAGCCATAGCCATAGCGGTAATCGCGGGCCTGTCCATCGTCAGTACCCAAGGCTGTGCTCAATTTATCGATCTTTAAAAAGCGTCTGACAAGTTTGTCGCCTGCGTATATTTCGAGGACACCGTCTGTTCCGGTCCAGTTTTGAATACCTCGCCCAATTTTGTTTTGTTGTTCTTGCGTGCAAGCAGCGAGCAAACCCAACAACAAAAGGGCCGAGGCAATCCGCAAAAAGAAATTGGATTTGTTCATAAGGTGATGGACGGTTGAGGGGGTAGGTAGATTCAGGTGGGCTCAGATGGGGTGGTTTTGGCATTCCAAAAAACAGCTTTATCAGGGAAAATCCAACGGATCCCACCACGAGGTTCAGGCACGTCCCCTTTGAAACGGGGAATCAGATGCATGTTGATGTGTCCCACGGTTTGCCCTGCAGCAAATCCCTCGTTGATCCCTATGTTGAATCCATTTGGACTCAATTCATCTTTCAATTTTGCATAGACACGTAACATGAGTATGTTCATGTCATCGCGCTCTTGATTGGTCAAGTCAAAGTAGGACTCAACATGACGTCGTGGAATGATCAAGGTGTGGCCTGCAGACACGGGAAACACATCTTTGAATGCGATGGAGAGGGCAGTTTGGTCAAAGATGCGTGCTTCGGATAGATTGCAATAGGTGCAGGGGTTTGGTTTGTCCATGTGAAATTATGCTTCAAGTTGACTTATCCAAGCAAGACTGGCTGGTTTACCGTGCTGAGTTAAAGTTTGGGTTGACTATAGAGCTCTAAACAATGAAATATTTGCACACGATGGTCAGGGTGTCGGATCTTGACCTCTCTCTTAGGTTCTACCGAGATGCCTTGGGCTTGGAAGTTTTGCGCACCAAGGAAGTGCCTGCAGGGCGTTTCACACTTGTTTTTTTGGCTGCTCCGGGGGACCACTCAGCGCAGATCGAGTTGACGCACAACTGGGATCCTGAGGTCTTGGATGGAGGGCGCAATTTTGGTCATTTGGCCTATGCCGTGGAAAACATTTTTGAAACATGCAAACGCTTGCAATCCCATGGTGTCAATATATTGCGACCACCTCGTGATGGCTATATGGCTTTTGTTCGTTCGCCAGACGATATTTCAGTGGAAATTCTCCAAATGGGTCAAGCATTGCCACCTTGCGAACCATGGCTGAGCATGCCCAATCTCGGGCGTTGGTGAGCACAATTGACAGCCACATCTCCAGACGAACCGACAGCTTCAAGGACCAAGGTTTTTGATGATGACCTGTTGGCTCAGATTGCATCGCTTCCAGCACTGCCGGGTGTTTACCGTTATTTTGATGCTCAAGGGCAAGTGCTGTATGTGGGAAAGGCCAATCACCTCAAAAAACGGGTCAGCAGCTATTTCAAAAAAAACCACGAGGGTTCACGCATTGGTCACATGGTGGCCAAAATTGCTCGTCTGTCGACCACGGTAGTGAGGTCAGAGGCCGAGGCCCTGCTCCTTGAAAACAACCTGATCAAATCGCTAAAGCCAAAGTACAACATCTTGTTCAGGGATGACAAAAGCTATCCCTATTTGAAAATCACCCGGTTTTTACCAAGTGAATCAGCATCTGGCTCCTTTCCTTCGCCAAAAAGTGTCTCCAGAATGGTTTATTACCGAGGTGCAGTTGATAAAACCCATGATTATTTCGGCCCGTATCCCAGTGTTTGGGCGGTAAGAGAAGCGATTCAATTGATGCAAAAGGTTTTCCGATTAAGAACCTGCGAAGACACCGTTTTTAAAAACCGTATGCGACCATGTTTGCTGCATCAAATCAAGCGTTGTTCTGCTCCCTGTGTTGGCTTAATCACCATCGAGGATTACCAACGTGATGTTGCAAATGCATTTGACTTGCTCCATGGCCGCACACAAACTGTCATGCAATCACTTGAACTTCGAATGATGCATCACTCAGATCGTTTCGAATTTGAACAAGCTGCAGACATTCGCAATCAAATTTCTGCGCTGTCAAAAGTGTTGCATCAGCAATCGGTAGAGACATCCGACGACAGAGATGTCGACATATTGGCGTCAGTGGTGATGGGCGGCAAAGCCTGCGTGAATTTGGCCATGGTGCGTGGTGGTCGGCATTTGGGCGACAGCCCTTATTTCCCAACCCATGTTGAAAATGCCGAACCGCAGGAAGTACTGGATGCATTTATCAGTCAACACTATCTAGAGGTCTCTGCTCCTCCAACCCTGATCACCAGCCATGGAGTTGACAAGGAATTGATACGAGCCTTGAGTGATCAAATTGGACTGAAATTACATGTCATCCATCAGCCGAGAGACCAACGCAAAGCTTGGCTAGAAATGGCTTTGCAAAATGCCCAATTGAAATTGAACCGATTATTGGCTGAAGAGGGCTCACAGCAAGCCAGGACCAGGGCCTTGGTTGATGCGCTTGATTGGGCCATGGACGACATTGATACGTTTCGCATAGAGTGTTTTGATGTTTCTCACACGGCAGGTGAAGCCACGCAGGCATCATGCGTTGTTTACCACCACCATCAACTTCAGCCTTCAGAGTTCAGGCGTTACAACATTGATGGCATCACCGGCGGTGATGACTATGCAGCGATGAAGCAGGTGTTGATACGCCGCTACAGCAAATTGGCAGAGGCAGTTCGTTTGGGTGAAGCCAAATTCCCCGATTTGGTCTTGATAGACGGGGGCAAGGGCCAGATAAGTATTGCCAGAGAGGTATTCCATTCCCTTGATTTGGATTTGACACGTTTGGTTGGGGTTGAAAAAGGCGCAGGACGCAAGGTCGGCTTGGAGGAGTTGGTGTTTGCGGATGACCGCCCCAAACTCAGTCTTGCTAAAGACTCAGCAGCGCTCATGCTGGTGGCCCAAATTCGAGATGAAGCACATCGATTTGCAATCACTGGTATGCGCGCCAAAAGAGCAAAGGTCCGTACCGGATCGAGCAGCTTAGAGGACATACCGGGAGTAGGGCCCAAGCGGCGCGCCAAACTGCTCAAGCGATTCGGCGGCGCGCGAGGCGTGTCTGATGCCAGTATTCAAGATCTGATGACTGTGGATGGCATCTCGGCTGAATTGGCGCAAGTGATTTACTTGGCTTTAAGGTGAACGAGGTTCAAAAATTTCAAGTAACCGATCTAGTCCACCTTCCAATATGGACACGTTGGCGGCTTGGCGGACGATGGGTTTGGATTGATAGGCGACAGACAGCCCAGCAACCGACATCATGGGTAGATCGTTTGCACCATCACCCATAGCGATACTTTGATTGAGTCCGATGCAGATGGCCTCGCAGGTTTGCATCAACATACGTTTTTTTTCCTCACCATCGCAAATATCACCCCATGGCTGTTCAAGCATGCGTCCAGTCAGGATACCGTTTTCGATTTCAAGGACATTGCTACGCGTGAATTCAATACCCAATTTGTCCCGAAGTCGGTCTGTGAAAAATGAAAATCCTCCGCTGATCAACATCAACTTAAGTCCAGCTTCTTTGCACGCTTGTACCAAAATATCGGCACCAGGATTCAAGCGCAATCGTTCGTTGTAAACCATCTGCAAAGCTGATTGAGGAACCCCTTCTAGCAACTTCACTCGTTGTCTGAGACTTTCCTTGTAGTCTGCAATATCGCCACGCATGGCAGCTTCGGTGATGGCCGCCACCTCATTTTTGCGACCTGCCAGATCGGCGATTTCATCAATGCACTCGATATTGATCAACGTGGAATCCATATCAAAGGCAATCAATTTGTATTGAGAAAGTGACAATGGCGTGGCGATGCCTTGTATCCAAAGACCGGGTGAGAATTCACTTGATTTGTTCATATGCAGCTTGAGTGTGAGCGGGGTTGACCGGGTCGCCCAGGGAACGCAATATATCGCGTACCAATAAAACACGATCTTTGAGCTCTGGCAGTGATTTTTCAATCCGTAATTTGTCATTTCCGGCAAGACGGATGTGCTTGTTTTTTTGAACCAATTGGATGATTCTCATGCCATCCACTGGAGCGTTTGGCCTGAAGCTGATCAAGGTGATACTGGGCGAGGTATCTACTTTTGCAATACCGTAGGGCTTAGCCAAAACACGCAAGCGATGCGTGTCAATCAAAGCCACGGCTTGGTGGGGCAGCTTACCAAACCTGTCAACCAGTTCTTCAAACAATGCATCGACTTGGTCTTGTGACTTGGCCGTTGCCAGTTTCTTATAAAAACTCAGGCGCAAATGCACATCCCCGCAGTAATCATTGGGCAACAGTGCAGGTGAATGCAAATTGATTTCAGTGGTGACGTTCAGGGGGTTCAAAAGATCAGGTTCCTCGCCATTTTTCAAGGCCCTTACTGCTTCCGAAAGCATCTCGTTGTAGAGTTGAAAACCCACTTCAAGCATGTTTCCACTTTGGTTATCGCCCAACACTTCGCCTGCACCTCGAATTTCTAGATCATGCATGGCCAGATAAAAGCCTGACCCCAGTTCTTCCATTTGCTGAATGGCATCGAGCCTTTGGGTTGCTTGTTTGGACAGGCCTTGGATATCAGGGACCAGCAGATAGGCATAGGCTTGGTGATGGCTGCGCCCGACCCTCCCGCGCAGCTGGTGGAGTTGAGCCAATCCAAACTTGTCGGCCCGACTCATCAAAATGGTGTTGGCTGTTGGGACATCAATGCCTGTTTCTATGATGGTTGAGCAAACCAAAATATTGTGTCGTTGTGCAACAAAATCCCGCATGACACGCTCAAGCTCTCGCTCTGGCATTTGACCGTGTGCCACAGCGATCCGCGCCTCAGGCACGAGGGCTTGAAGCCGCTCAGATCGATTTAGTATGGTTTCAACTTCATTGTGCAGGAAATAACATTGCCCGCCGCGCTTGAGTTCACGCAGTATGGCTTCTCTGATAACGCCGTTGTCTTCAGTGCGTACAAATGTTTTGATGGCAAGCCTACGCTGTGGGGCTGTGGCAATGACACTCAAGTCACGAAGCCCTTCCAGTGCCATGCCCAGAGTTCTTGGAATAGGCGTTGCGGTCAATGTGAGCACATCCACTTCAGCTCGAATGGCTTTAAGGGCTTCCTTGTGACGCACACCGAATCGGTGTTCCTCATCGATGATTAACAAACCCAAATCCTTGTACTTTACGGATTCACTCAACAGTTTATGTGTACCAACAACAATGTCAATGTTGCCCTGCTGTAGTCCGTCAATGGCAGTTTTGATCTCTTTGGGTGATCTGAATCGACTCATTTCAGCAATCCGCACTGGCCATTTTGCAAACCTGTCTGTTAGGGTTTGAAAATGCTGCTCTGCCAAAAGAGTGGTGGGTGCGAGTATGGCCACTTGTTTGCCGCCCATGACGGCAATGAAAGCCGCCCTCAAAGCAACTTCTGTTTTGCCAAATCCCACATCGCCACACACCAAACGGTCCATAGGTCTTGGACTGATCATGTCTTGAATAACCGCATGGATGGCTGCGCGTTGATCCGCGGTCTCATCAAAGCCGAAATCATTCGAGAAAATCTCATAATCTTGGGCGGTGTATCTGAATGCATGCCCTTGTCTTGCGGCTCTTCTTGCGAAGATATTCAGGAGCTCGGCTGCAGCGTCTCGGACTTGTTCTGCTGCTCGTCGTTTTGCCTTGTCCCATTGGCCTGAACCCAGTTTGTGCAAAGGTGCCTGTTCTGGGCTCACGCCGTTGTAACGACTGATCAAATGCAGTTGGCTGACTGGCACAAATAGGCTGGCTTCATCTGCGTATTCAATATGCAAGAATTCTTGTAACAGGTCCAGCCCCTTTTGTTCGGTGTTGTTGCCCAACGCCATATTGATCAGTCCGCGGTATCTACCGATGCCATGCGCGGTATGGACAACTGGATCACCGACTTGTAATTCGGACAGATCGCGGATAAGTGAAGCCACATCGCTGACTTGGGCTTGTTTTTTTCGCTTTCTAACCAGTGGGCTAGAGGAGAAAATTTCGGTTTCGGTGACAAAGTCAATGCCCTCTTCCAGCCAAGAAAAACCAGCATGTAGCCCACTGACGGCAAGCCCCCAAAGATGATCGCTTTGCATGAATGCTGCTAAATCATCAGCCACCATGGGATGGATACCGCTGGTGCGCAAAAAGTCCAATAGGCTTTCACAGCGACCGGGTGTATCAGCCAATACCAATGTCTTTAGCTGGCTTGTCTGGTGTCTTGTTTTAAGTCGCTTCAAAGGCTCATCTGTGGCGCGCTCTACAGTTAAATTTGGCAATATGCTTGCCCAATCGACGGGCATGGCTGTATTGGAGTCTCGAATTGACACGCAGGGATGGTTTTGTATATTTGAATGAAAAAGCTCTGAACTCAAAAACAAATGCTCAGGCCTCAAAACCGGCCGGTCAGGATCGCCTTGCGCTAATCGATAGCGTTCTTGGGCATCTTGCGAAAACCTGTGCATGGCTGGATCGGGATCGCCATGCAAAACGATCACTGCATTGTTTCCAAGGTAATCGAAAACGGTGGCAGTATCTTCAAAAAACAATGGCAAGTAATACTCGATGCCAGCAGTGGCCACTCCGTTGCCCATGTCTTTGTAAATACGATTTCGAGTGGGGTCGCCATCCAGCATTTCGCGCCATCTGCCTCTGAACAATGTGCGTGACTTTTCATCCATCGGAAACTCACGTCCTGGCAGCAAACGCACTTCAGGCACTGGATAGAGACTGCGTTGACTGTCAGGATCAAAGGTACGAATCGAGTCTATTTCCTCATCAAATAAATCAACTCGGTAGGGTACCAACGAACCCATGGGAAAGATGTCAATCAGACCTCCTCGGACCGTGTACTCGCCAGGACTGACTACTTGAGACACATGGCTGTACCCGGCCATGGTCAGTTGGTCCTTGAGTTTCGATTCATTGAGCTTTTGCTTGGTCTTGAATTCAAAGGTGTAGGCTGCAAGAAAAGAGGGTGGCGCCAATTTGTACAGTGCCGTGGTGGCTGGCATCAAAATAACATCTGCATTACCTTGCAATACACGCCACAGTGTTGATAGGCGTTCGCTGATCAAATCTTGATGGGGTGAAAATGTGTCGTAGGGCAAAGTTTCCCAGTCCGGAAAAATCACGCATCGAGCATCCTTGAGAAAAAAAGGCACTTCTTCAAAAAGTCTTTGTGTATCAAATGCATCTGCCGTGATGACAGCGACGCATTTGCCCTGGTATTTTTGTTGTTCAACCAGTTTGGCAATGAATAAGGCGTCAGCAGACCCGGGTGGTCGAGCCACCGTGAACTTGTGGGATGGGGCAAGTTTAGGAATCTGCATGAATAAACGGTGAATTGACATGACAAAAACCCCCGAATACAGACAAACGGGGGTGTGAGGTCATGATTTTAGAATGCAAGTGCGTTATCGACAGCTTCAAGCGAAATGCACCCACACAAATGAGCCATCAATCACATTTTTTTCATGCACTGATACCTTGCGCTGGCTCCGGCAGTCGCATGGGAGTGGGTATTCCTAAACAGTATTTTCCCTTGGCCGGTTCACCTTTGGTGGTGCACACACTCCGTGCTTTCGAAGCGGTACCTCAACTGGGCATAGGTGTCACCGTGGTAGCGGCCGATGATGTTTTCATGAATGAAGCGATGAAACAGTCATTGGGTAGTCGCTTTAAGGTTTTCAATACGGGTGGTGCAACCCGGGCTCAGTCAGTTTTGGCCGGCTTGCTTGCCCTGAAATCCATGGGGGCAGGGGCGCAAGATTGGGTCATGGTTCATGATGCGGCGCGTTGTTTGGTTACTCCTGAGTTGATTCTTCATTTATACGAGTCCTGCCAACACGATGAGGTTGGCGGCTTACTTGCCTTGCCCTTGGCTGATACTTTGAAGGTGCATGTCGAAGGAAGAGTCAAAGCCACCTTGTCTCGGGTCGACAAATGGCTGGCACAGACACCTCAAATGTTTCGGTGGGAATTGCTGTTTAATGCACTTAAGCAGGCGCATCTTGTGACCGATGAATCCAGTGCAGTTGAACAATTGGGGTTATCACCCAAATTGGTCACCGGTGCTTCTTTCAATTTCAAAGTCACTTACCCTGAGGACATTGTTCTTGCCCAGGCCATTTTGGCTGACCGAATTAACAAGGGGAGTTATTGCGATGAAGGCAACTGACTTTCGTGTGGGAGAAGGCTGGGATGTGCATGCACTCGTGCCTGGTCGCAAACTGATGATCGGCGGCGTTGAGATCCCTTTTAACCAGGGGTTGCTTGGACATTCTGACGCCGATGTGTTGTTGCATGCAATCACCGATGCCCTTTTGGGTGCCGCTGGATTGGGCGACATAGGTAGTCACTTTCCTGATACCGACACGCAGTGGAAGGGTGCTGATTCAGCTGTTTTATTGAAAGCGGTCAATGGCAAAATTCAGATGTCGGGCTGGACTGTTTCTAACATAGATGCCACTGTGATCGCGCAAGCACCCAAGTTGGGGAACCACAAATCAGCCATGCAGCGACAAATTGCGCTTTTATTGGGAGTGGACCCTGATCAAATCAATATCAAAGGGAAAACCGCTGAAAAATTGGGTCCTGTTGGCATGGGTCATTCCATTGAAGCCAGAGCAGTTGCTTTGATTCACAGAACTAGATGATTTCAGTTTCAGGCTCATCAGGATCATCTTTGCAATTGTTTTGGTATATCAGCGCAAGTTTGACGACATGTCGAATCATTTTTTTCTGATCTTTGTTGAGCTGTAGAAATTGCCTAAGCATTTCAGAGTCGCCCAAGCATAAAGGCGTGTTTTCAGATGTTTCCTTCACTGCCGGGTACTCTGACCTGGGTCCAAACAACAAATCTTGTGGGCTGATTTGCAAAATATCACCCAATGTTTTGAGCTTGTCTTGCTTAGGCAAGGAGGCACCGATCATCCAGTTGCGTGCAGCATGGGAGGTTATGCCTACCCCCCAATAGCGCAAATTGAAGGCATCAGCCAGTTGAGTTGCGGATGCTTTTAAACCGGCCTCTTTCATGGCATGACGGAGTCGAGCGGCAAAAGCTTCTGATTCGGGGTTGGGCTTTGGTTTTTTCATGACCGAAACAATAAATCAGTCCGTTTAAAGATGCAACGATTCATGATCACAAAAATTAAAAGTGAAAATCGAGTGGTCCGCTATCGTACGTTTGGGTGATAGACAGCAATATAAAAAAATGTTATTGAGCAGCCCATCCACCATCCATGTTCCAAGCGACCCCCCGGACATTTTTCCCTCCAGAAGAGCAAAAAAACAATGCCAGTTGGCCAAGCTCTTCAGGCGTGGTGAATTGCATGGAGGGCTGCTTCTCCATCAGCAGTGTCTTTTTGGCTGCCTCTTGAGAGATACCAAGAAGCTTTGACTTGTTATCAACCTGAGCTTGAACCATGGGCGTCAGAACCCAGCCGGGACAAATCGCATTGCAAGTGATCCCGGTAGTAGCTGTCTCCAGCGCAGTGACCTTGGTTAACCCTACAAGGCCGTGTTTGGCTGCAACGTAAGCAGACTTATCCGCCGAAGCAATGAGTCCATGAACAGACGCGATGTTGATGATGCGACCCCAATTGGCTGCCCTCATGGCAGGCAATACCAGTCGTGTCGTATGAAATGCGCTGCTCAGATTGATGGCGAGTACATCATTCCACTTGTCAACTGGAAAATCTTCAATGGGTGATACATGTTGAATACCCGCATTGTTTACAACAATATCGATCTGACCGAATGTTCGCTGTGATTGCAAAACCATGTCTTCAATGTCACCCGAATTTCTCATGTCTGCGCCATGGAACATGACCTGCACACCATTTGACTTGATTTGATCTTCGGCATTCTTGTGATCTCCGAACCCATTCAATACGATATTTGCGCCGGATGAGGCAAGCGCATTTGCCAAACCCAATCCGATGCCACTTGTCGAGCCGGTGACCAGAGCTGTTTTACCGGCTAAAAATTTCTCTGTCATGATCTATGCCCCCCTTTTTTCAATCTAGATTCAAGCATAGTGCAATAAGGCTTGTATTCAATCAGCAGGTGAAGAGTGAAGGAAGCTACATCCAAAAAAGGTTCTGACAATCATGCGTCCAAGATAGGGCATGAACAAAACCAGCCAGATGAAAAAACCAGGCTTGCTGATCGCCATTTTGCGATGCCGATTTTGGTGTAGCTGAGTTTGCCAACGGGTGAATCAGTCCTGACCCACGCTGATGGTGCGTCACAGCTGATTGGCAACATGGGAGGGTCACAAGACATGCAGGCTGCCGTTTACTTGGCCTATGCTTTTGACCAATTAACCAAGCCCAAAGCATTGGTAGCCAAACTATTTACAGACGATGTAGTGCATTTGGATTTTGAAACACAGCGCCTGTTTCATTTGCAGCGAAAGGCCCAGACAAGTTTAAAGGCCACATCGGCTGACCAGACCAACATTGAGATTGTCAGGCGTTTGCTATTGGCTTTCTCCAGAGACCCACGGGTGATCCTGCTGTTGATCGCTATTCATTTGCAATCTCTGCGTTATGTAGCAGGTCTCAAACAACCCGGCCATGAGGACTTGGCGAGTGAAACTTTGCAAATTTTTTCACCATTGGCTAACCGTTTAGGTATTTGGCAAATCAAATGGGAGTTGGAGGACTTAGCCTTTCGCATGCTTGAGCCTGAGGTCTACAAGCAGGTTGCATTGAAACTTGAGGTCAAGCGAACAGAGCGACAAGATGAAATAGATTCCATCATCCACCAGTTGCAATTTGGCCTTGACCAACAAGGTATCAATGCACGTGTTTTAGGTCGACCAAAAAACATTTACAGCATAGTTAAAAAAATGCGTGGCAAATCGTTGGATTTCAATCAGGTTCTCGATTTAAGGGCTTTTCGAATCATCGTCGAAACTGTTGCCGATTGTTACAGCACATTATCTTGGGTACATGCGCATATAAAAGCAATCGACTACGAATTTGATGACTACATTGCAAGACCTAAACCCAATGGCTATCAATCCATACATACGGTTGTTATGGATTCAAATCATCGGACATTGGAAATTCAAATCCGTACGCAGGCCATGAACGATCATGCAGAGCATGGCGTGGCAGCCCATTGGGCCTATAAGGAGGCTGGCTCAAAGGGGTATGTTGGGTTTTCAGCTCCCCAAGATCAAACTCAAAAAATCACTTTGCTGCGTCAGTTGCTGGCTTGGGAAAGAGACATATTTAAAGAGCATTTGCAGAACCATACAGCCATTGGTACAGCAGGCAATCAAGATACTGTTTTTGTACTCACACCCGACGCAGCCATTGTCGAGTTGCCAAGCAGTGCAACACCCGTTGATTTTGCCTACACCGTTCACACTGAGTTGGGACATCGCTGCCGCGGCGCAAAAGTCGATGGAGCCTTGGTTCCGTTGTCTACCAAATTACAAAGTGGACAGACAGTAGAAATCATCCTTATCAAGGAGGGCGGACCATCACGTGACTGGCTCAATCCTGAATTGGGTTTTCTGGCTACCAACAGAGCCAAATCTAAAGTCATGGCTTGGTTTAACGCGCAAGCCATGAAGCAAACCATTGCGATTTTTCGAAAGGTTCAAGCCGCCAAAGCTCTTGGTTCAAAGGGTGGTGTGTTGGTCGTGGGTGTTGATTCACTGCTCACCCAGCTTGCCAAGTGTTGCCGTCCCGCACCCCCAGATCTGGTCAAAGGTTTCGTCACCCGAGGGAGAGGGGTCACTGTTCATCGCGTGGAGTGTCATAACTTTCAAGCTTTGTCTTTTCACAGTTCTGGTCGGGTGTTGGATGTCGCTTGGGGCGATGGCGGAGATTCTGATCGCCGTCTTTATCCGGTTGATATTCAAGTCATTGCCGACGATCGACAGGGCTTGCTGCGCGATATTTCAGAAGTGTTGGCCAAAGAAAAAATGAATGTGATTGGCGCCAATACTCATACTGATAAGGATCTGGCTTGGATGACTTTCACCGTTGAACTCCATGATGTGAGCCGCTTAAACATGGTTTTGTCATTGGTCAAAGCAGTCGATGGCGTTCAGTCTGCACAGAGGACTGCTTCATGATGCTTTGCCAATGTCTCCATTTTTCGATCCTGCTAGAATACAAATATTCGGTAACGAAGGCGCGTAGCTCAGCTGGTTAGAGCACCACCTTGACATGGTGGGGGTCGTTGGTTCGAGTCCAATCGCGCCTACCAATTTGACCGTCCGATCAAGTTCCTCCTTGTTTTGAGCGACTTTTTTTTCTGGACCTCCCTTTGTCAAATAAAAGCACTTCTTCTGACCCACTCAACGTTGATGATGGCTTGCTTGGCATCCGCAGGTTGATAAAAAAATACCCTAACCGCCGTTTGTACGACACCAAAACATCTGGCTACATCACCTTGCAGGAAGTCAAGGCCATGGTGATTGAGGGAATCACTATCAAAGTGGTTGACGCAAAAAGCAATGCCGATTTGACCCGCAGCATTTATTTGCAGATCCTTTTGGAAGAAGAGACTGGCGGTGTTCCCATGTTTTCAGAGGAAATACTGGGTAATTTCATTCGGTTTTACGGCCACAGCATGCAAGGATTCATGGGCTCATATTTAGAAAAAAATGTTCAAACTTTTTTGGATATTCACAAGCAGATGAATGAACAAACAAAGAGTCTATCTCCCGAAATTTGGTCTCAGATGATGACCAATCCCACTCCCTTGTTGCAAACGATGATGGGCAACTATGCTCAACAATCACAACAACTCCTGTCTCAAATGCAGACTCAAATGCTCAAAAGCATCGGACTCACTAGGAAATGAAAAACCCCACCGTTGGCTTCGTCAGCTTGGGATGCCCCAAAGCACTGACTGATTCAGAACTCATCCTTACACAACTCAGCGCAGAGGGCTATCAAACCTCCAAAACATTTGCCGGAGCAGATTTGGTGATCGTCAACACTTGCGGGTTTATTGATGACGCGGTCAAAGAAAGTTTGGACACGATTGGTGAGGCTTTGTCTGAGAATGGCAAAGTCATCGTAACGGGCTGTCTGGGGTCTCAGTCAGCTGACAACGGCGAAAACCTGGTGCAAAGCATCCATCCCAAAGTATTGGCTGTGACTGGCCCACATGCCACACAGGAGGTGATGGACGCTGTACATGCCTACCTACCAAGGCCGCATGATCCGTTCATGGACTTGGTACCTTCTGTAGGGATCAAACTCACGCCCAAGCACTACGCGTACCTGAAAATCAGTGAAGGCTGTAATCACCGTTGTACTTTTTGCATCATCCCTAGCATGAGGGGTGACTTGGTCTCGCGGTCAATAAGCGAAGTCTTGAATGAGGCGCAGGCTCTTTTTGAGTCAGGCATCAAAGAATTGTTGGTCATCAGTCAAGATACATCTGCGTATGGTGTGGATATCAAATACCAGATGGGCTTTTTCAACGGTCGCCCCATCAAAAGTCGAACCCTTGAGTTGGTTGAAGCATTGGGACAACTGGCGCAACAACACAAAGCTTGGGTGCGACTCCATTATGTTTATCCCTACCCGAGCGTAGACCATTTGATCCCGTTGATGGCCAGTGGTCTGGTCTTACCTTATCTTGATGTCCCCTTTCAGCACAGTCATCCTGCTTTACTCAAGCGGATGCAGCGTCCAGCAGATGGTGAAAAAAACCTGGACCGTTTACTAAAGTGGCGCGAGATATGTCCTGAGCTTGTTATCCGAAGTACCTTCATTGCTGGTTTTCCTGGTGAAACCGAGGAAGAATTTGAGCATCTGCTCAATTTCATCAAAGAAGCTCAAATCGATCGTTCAGGCTGTTTTGCATACAGTTCTGTCAAAGGTGCTGCTGCAAATGATTTACCAGGCATGTTGTCTCAACATGTTCGAGATGAAAGGCGTGCAAGGTTTATGGCAGTTGCAGAAGAAGTATCTGTCAACAAATTAAAGAAGCGCATAGGTACTTCAATGAAGGTATTGGTGGACAGCGCGAAAGTCATGGGCAGACAAGGCGGAATCGGAAGAACATATGCAGATGCCCCCGAAATTGACGGTCTGGTTCATCTGTTACCGCCCGAAAAAATCAGTAAAACATTTAGGACTGGAGACTTCACCAATGTGCGCATTGTCAACACCCAAGGACATGATTTGGTAGGCGTTCCCTATTGATCAAGCTTTTAAACAGTACGAATAAAAAAAGCCACATGCGTGGCCGAATGGAAAGTTAAGATTGGTGCCCAGGAAGGGACTCGAACCCCCACGAAGTTACTCGCTAGTACCTGAAACTAGTGCGTCTACCAATTCCGCCACCTGGGCAATCAGGAAAGCAGAGGATCATATCAAAAAAAATTCTACAAATCACGTTCTAGAGACTGACGAATTCGAGGGTGTTGTTGAAGGACACCGTGATGGTCATGGTTTTGTTCATAGGGACGATGGTCAGCCAGATGTTTATTTGTCTTCAAATGAAATGCGAGCAGTTTTGCACCGAGACAGGGTTGTGGCACGCATTTCTCGCACAGATCGCAAGGGGCGAACTGAAGGAAGAATTGTGGAGATCACGGATCGGCCTTCGCAGTCCATCATTGGTCGATTGCTGCAAGAGGGTGGCGTTTGGTTGGTGGCCCCTGAAGATAGAAGGTATGGTCAAGATATTTTGATACCAAAGGGAGCAACAGGCAATTCTTTACTTGGTCAAGTAGTGGTTGTTGAACTCACTGAGCCGCCTAGTTTGTTTGGCCAACCTGTGGGACGCGTGACTGAAGTGCTGGGGGAGATGGATGACCCTGGAATGGAAATTGAAATAGCCGTACGCAAGTACAGTGTTCCACACCGGTTTTCTGAACCATGCTTGTCTTTGGCCAATCAATTGCCAGACAAAGTTTCCGCCAAAGACCTGGTCAATCGAATTGACTTGCGAGACGTGGCCTTTGTCACGATTGATGGCGAGGACGCTAGGGATTTTGATGATGCCGTTTATTGTCAGCCTATTTCATCCAAATCTGACAAAGGTTGGCGTTTATTGGTTGCCATTGCAGACGTCGGACATTATGTGGCGACTGGTTCAGCGATTGACATTGATGCTTATGACCGAGCAACGAGTGTGTATTTTCCGCGGCGGGTAATTCCAATGCTTCCCGAGAAAATTTCGAATGGTCTTTGCTCGTTAAATCCAAATGTAGATCGCTTGTGCATGGTCTGCGACATGGTGATAGATGTCAATGGACAAATTGAAGCCTATCAATTCTATGAAGCAGTCATTCACAGCCATGCTCGGTTCACCTACACCGAAGTTGCTGCCATTTTGTCAAACACACGCGGCATTCATGCCACGAAACACAAAGACAGATTACAAGACCTGATCCATTTGCATGATGTTTACAGAAAGCTGCTTGGCTCGAGGCATGCACGTGGCGCAGTTGATTTTGAAACAACTGAAACACAAATCATTTGCGACGATAACGGACGTATCGAAAAAATCATTCCTCGTACAAGAACTGAGGCGCACCGACTCATTGAGGAGGCCATGTTGGCAGCCAATGTCTGCAGTGCGGATTTCATTTTGCAAAGTAAATCGGCATCGTTATTCCGCGTTCATGAAGGACCGACTCCTGAAAAAACCGAATTATTGCGAAGCTATCTCAAGGCAATTGGAGTGTCTGCATCTTTAGGCGATGAACCATCCCCTGGTCAATTTCAGCACATCGCCAATGCCTGCAAAGAAAGACCTGATTCACAGCAAATCCACACCATGCTGCTGCGTTCAATGCAACAAGCCATTTACACGCCGATCAACAGCGGACATTTTGGTTTGGCTTATCCCGCTTACACGCACTTCACCAGCCCCATCAGGCGTTATCCTGATTTGCTGGTTCACCGTGTCATCAAATCAATCATCAAAGGCAAGCATTACAAATTGCCTACCCTGCCTCTGCCTGGAGAGGCGCATGCCAAATTGTCGAGGCGACTCTCTGCTCAGTCGAAGAAAAACCCCAAGCGAAAAGTCACGACCCACATACCCATGCCTGAACTGATGGCTTGGGAGGCGGCGGGTTTGCATTGCAGCGCCAACGAGCGAAGAGCAGATGAAGCAAGCCGTGATGTTGAAGCTTGGTTAAAGTGCCAGTACATGCGAGAGCATCTGGGCGAAGATTTCAGCGGCACAGTCTCGGCTGTGACTGGTTTCGGGGTTTTTGTGACCTTGGATGCGATGTACGTTGAAGGATTGATTCACATCACTGAATTGGGTGGCGATTACTTCCGTTTTGATGAAGCCCGGCATGAACTACGCGGCGAACGAACCGGCATCCGTTACACCATTGGAGCCAGGGTTCGTGTACAGGTCAGCCGAGTTGATTTAGATGGTCGCAAAATTGACTTCAGATGGGTGCACGAATCTGGTGTTGATGCTTTTGATAAGCCGTCAAAGCATGCGGGGTCGGTCTCAACCAATCGTCAGCCCGCCAATGCCAAAAAAAGTTTGTCAAAATCACATCGCAAGCTTGAAAATACCCACGGTTTGCGACATCCAGCAGCTAAAAATGTCGCCAGCAAACAAAAGAATACCAAAGCCGGTAAGAAGCGCCCCAGATGAAAGTCACCATGACAGCCTCCAAATTCGCCATCATCACAGGTTCAGGCACAGGGATAGGCAAAGCTGCAGCCTTGGCGCTGTTGCAGGATGGATGGCATGTTGCTTTGGCTGGAAGACGTGAAGAGCCCCTACGTAAATTGTCGTTTGAAAGCGGGTACTCGCAAAATTGCCTGGTTATTCCTACTGATGTATCTGATCCCCATGCCGTCAAAGAGTTATTTGGGCAGGTGCTAAACACATGGGGGCGCATTGACCTTCTTTTTAACAACGCTGGGCTGAGTGCGCCACCCGTACCTTTGGAAGAATTGAGTGTTGAGCAGTGGCGCCAAGTCGTTGATGTCAACCTCAACGGTATGTTTTATTGTATTCAGCAAGCTTTCATTGCAATGAAAACACAGTCCCCCAAAGGTGGGCGCATTATCAACAATGGATCAATTTCTGCTTATGCGCCAAGGCCTGATTCGATTGCTTACACCTCAACAAAACATGCGGTCAGCGGCTTGACGAAAACAGCAGCCCTCGACGGACGCCAATACCAGATTGCAGTTGGCCAAATTGACATTGGAAACGCAGCAACTGAAATGGCAACACCCATGGCCAAGGGTGTGAAGCAAGCCAATGGCGAGATCAAGCCTGAGCCTTTGATGGATGTGGCTGAAGTTGGACGATCGATTGTGTACATGGCCAATTTACCCTTGACAGCCAATGTTTTGTTTCACACCTTAATGGCAACCAACATGCCTTTTGTTGGACGCGGTTGAGGGGCGAAGCCGCGATGAGAATCAATCGGTACTTATGTTAAAGTAGTCTGGCTTTGCAGGCAATTTGTTCCCCGAATGCGGCACAGCAAATCACAAACCAGTTGCAACAAGGTGTTGCCTTCACTTTCAGTGTGGCGATGATCAACTGGATTTCAGACACAACCTTTGGAGTATTTTCATGTCAACATCCATGCGCGAAATGTTGGAGGCCGGAGTTCATTTTGGTCACCAGACACGTTTTTGGAACCCCAAGATGGCCCCCTTCATCTTCGGCCACCGTAACAAAATTCACATCATCAACCTGGAAAAGTCATTGCCGATGTACCAGGATGCGATGAAGTTTGCCAAGCAATTGGTATCCAATCGCGGCAATATTTTAATGGTGGGTACGAAGCGCCAGGCCAGAGAAATCATCGCGACCGAAGCCAAGCGGGCAGGCGTCCCCTATGTAGATCAGCGTTGGCTGGGTGGCATGTTGACCAACTTTAAAACAGTCAAAACATCGATCAAGCGCCTCAAGGACATGAAAGCCCAGCAAGAAATCGGCTTAGATAGCATGTCCAAAAAAGAGCAGCTGATGTTCATGCGCGAAATTGAAAAGTTGGAAAAAGACATTGGCGGTATTCAAGACATGGTTACCTTGCCAGACGCAATCTTCGTCATCGATGTGGGTTTCCACAAAATCGCTATTGCTGAAGCCAAAAAATTAGGTATTCCTTTGATCGGTGTGGTTGATTCAAACCATTCGCCTGAAGGAATTGACTATGTCATTCCTGGTAACGATGACTCCTCAAAGGCTGTCACGCTCTATGCCCGAGGCATTGCTGACGCGATCCTTGAGGGACGTGCCAATGCCGTGAATGATGTCGTCAAAGCCGTGACTGAAGGTCAAGACGAATTCGTTGAAGTTGACGCTCAGGCTTGAGCTGCTTTTGTTAATGAAACAAGGGGCTCGAGCGGCCCCTTTTTCGCACTCTTTTTAATTAATTCAATGAACTGATAGAGGAGTTTGTTATGGCAGCAATCACTGCAAGCATGGTCGCCGAACTGCGTGCGAAAACTGACGCCCCCATGATGGAATGCAAAAAAGCCCTGACCGAGGCTGAGGGCGATTTGATCAAGGCCGAGGAATTGCTGCGGGTCAAACTCGGCAGCAAGGCAAGTAAGGCAGCTGCACGTGTCACCGCTGAAGGGGTTGTCGCCAGTGCCATTTCAGGGCAAACGGGCGCCTTGCTGGAAGTCAATTGTGAAACTGATTTCGTGACTAAAAATGACAGTTTCTTGGCATTGGCACAAGCTGCTGCTGAGCTGATTGCCAAGCACCATCCGGCGGATCTAGATGCCTTAGGGGCTTTGACGTATTCACAAGATGGCTTTGGACCCACCTTGGAGGATGTTCGCAAAGGCCTGATTGGCAAAATTGGTGAGAACATGAGTTTCAGACGCTTTAAATATTTCAGCGGTGGCAACCAACTCACTGCTTATCTGCATGGCACACGCATTGGTGTCGTTGTTGAATTCACAGGTGATGAAACATCAGCCCGTGATGTTGCGATGCATGTGGCTGCCATGAAACCTGTGTCCTTGACAAGCGCAGATGTCCCCCAAGAGTTGATTGAACGCGAGCGTTCTGTGGCCACTGCCAAAGCTGCCGAGTCTGGAAAGCCTGCTGAAATTGCGGCAAAAATGATCGACGGTGCTGTTCAAAAATACCTCAAGGAAGTATCTTTGTTCAATCAACCATTTGTAAAAAACGACAAGCAAACTGTTGAACAAATGTTGCAAGGAGCAAAAACCACTGTCAAGTCTTTCACCATGTACCTGGTGGGAGAAGGGATTGAGCGCAGGGTAGATGATTTTGCAGCAGAGGTGGCAGCCCAAGTTGCTGCTGCCAAGCAAGCATCTTGAAGGGTTTAAAAAGGGGACAGCAGTCCCCTTTTTTTTGTCCTTAAGTCGTTAAACTCAGGCCACATGGAGACAAAAATGGGATCTGCACAGCCGGCTTACAAAAGAATTCTCCTAAAGCTTTCGGGTGAAGCCTTGATGGGGGATGATACTTTTGGCATCAACCGGGCAACCATCGTTCGCATGGTGGAGGAAATAGCTGAAATTACCCATATGGGCGTTGAAGTTGCTGTGGTCATTGGTGGTGGAAATATTTTTCGCGGAGTTGCTGGGGGTTCAGTCGGCATGGATCGTGCCACTGCAGATTACATGGGAATGCTGGCAACGGTTATGAACGCCCTTGCACTTGCAGACACCATGAACAAGGCTGGGCTGGTTGCCCGCGTGATGTCAGCGATTGGGATTGAGCAAGTGGTTGAGCCATATGTCCGCCCCAAGGCCTTGCAATACCTTGAAGAGGGCAAGGTAGTGGTGTTTGCTGCAGGCACTGGCAATCCATTTTTCACCACAGACACCGCTGCAGCGCTGAGAGGTGCTGAAATCGGCGCGGCCATGGTCTTAAAGGCCACAAAAGTCGATGGTGTTTATTCCCAAGATCCGAATCAGTTTCCTGATGCAACTCGCTACAGTCGCATCAGTTTTGATGATGCAATCAAAGGCAATTTGGGCATCATGGATGCAACTGCGTTTGCGCTGTGCCGGGATCAAAAACTGCCCATCACGGTATTTTCAATTTTCAAATATGGCGCGCTCAAACGTGTTGTGTTGGGTGAGGATGAAGGTACCCTGGTTTTTGCTTGAAATTCAATCAGAAATGCTTGAGGAATTGTCATGACTGACATCAATGAAATCAAAAAAAACAGTGAAGCAAAAATGGATCAATCCATCGCTGCATTCACGCATGGCCTGACCAAAATTCGCACCGGCAGGGCTAACCCTGGTTTACTAGACACCATCATGGTCGAGTACTACGGTAATCCAACTCCGCTGTCACAGGTTGCCAATGTTTCTTTGCTTGATTCTCGAACCATCAGTGTTCAGCCTTGGGAAAAAGGCTTAGGCCCCAAAATCGAGAAGGCGATCAGGGAAAGTGACTTGGGCTTGAACCCGGCATCGATGGGTGATTTGATCCGTGTGCCCATGCCACCAATGACTGAAGAGCGTCGCAAGGAAATGACCAAGATAGTGCGTACTGAAGGTGAGAATGCCAAGGTTGCTATTCGAAATTTACGCAGAGATGCCAATGATGCTGTCAAAAAATTGGTCAAGGAAAAAGCAGCCTCTGAAGACGAGCAAAAGCGTGCTGAGACAGATATTCAGAAAGTGACAGACAAGCACATCGCAGACATTGACAAATTAATTGCTGGAAAAGAGCAAGAAATCATGGCGGTTTGATTTCCACATGCTTGGCAAACGTGTCCTAACCGCACTGGCGTTGCTGGTATTTGCACTTCCAGCTTTGTTTCATCCCAACGAAGTTTGGCTCGGGTGTTTCGGCTTGATGCTGATTTTGGCTGGTGCATGGGAATGGGGAAAGCTCAATGGTCTGAGCACCAAGTGGTCTTTCAGCATGAGCATTGCATGCTTCTTCGTCTGTATGCTCATGTGGGCCATGGATTGGGCCGGGCACTTGTCATCTCAAGCCTGGCTGGGCATGGGTGGTATGTGGGTTCTTTTGGGCGCATTCATCCTCAAAGGTGGGCTGATTCAATGGAGATCTATTTCTTCTCCAACACGTTTGGGCATTGGCATTTTGATACTCAGCATCACATGGCTATCCTTGATACAAGCCAAGATCATGGGCTCAGTTTTCTTGCTTTCAGTATTCACCCTGGTTTGGGTGGCTGACATAGCAGCCTATTTTGTGGGCAGAAGATGGGGGCGGCGCAAATTGGCTCCCACGATCAGCCCAGGCAAGAGTTGGGAAGGTGTTTTTGGTGGTATCTTGGCTGTGCTGATCTGGGCTGCGCTATGGATTTTGATGGAAAAAAGTTTCCCATCGTTGGAGGGAAGTATTTATACCCATTTGCTTTCTCACGGCTGGACAGTGATGTTTTTTGGTGTCATTTTCCTAACGATGACAAGCGTGATGGGAGACTTGATTGAATCATTGGTCAAGCGAAGTGCTGGGGCCAAAGACAGCAGTGGATTGTTGCCTGGCCATGGTGGTGTGCTGGATCGGTTAGATGCCTTGCTACCAACGCTACCCCTTGCCATCATGCTGTCTGTCATGTGAGACTGAATGAAAAAACGCATCAGCATATTGGGATCGACTGGTTCTATAGGTGTGAGCACCTTGGATGTCCTTGCCCATCATCTTGATCAATTTGAAGTTTTTGCGCTGACCGGGTCAAGGCAAGTAGAACTCATGTTCAGTCAATGCCTTCAATTTGCGCCTCACTTCGCAGTCATGGTCCATTCCGATGCTGCCGCTGAATTAGACAGCAAACTCAGGTCAACTGATTCCAAAACAAGCGTATTGGTAGGTTCGCAGGCGCTCGATGAGGTGGCCTCAGATCCGCGTGTAGACATTGTCATGGCTGCCATTGTGGGCGCAGCGGGCTTGTCTTCTTGTTTGGCAGCTGCCGCAAAGGGTAAACGACTTCTGCTGGCAAATAAGGAAGCACTGGTTGTTGGCGGACAGCTTTTCCTAGATGCAGTCAAGTCGGGCGGAGCAAAATTATTGCCAATTGACAGTGAGCATTCAGCCATCTTTCAATCTTTGCCTGAAAGCCCAGAAGCTTGGCCTCTGACAGTTGACAAAATCATACTGACAGCATCTGGTGGCCCATTCCGAACAACAGACCTGTTGGCATTGCACTCTGTCACGCCAGAACAAGCATGCGCTCATCCCAATTGGGTCATGGGTCGGAAAATTTCGGTTGATTCAGCAACCATGATGAATAAAGCCTTGGAGGTGATTGAGGCGAAGTATTTGTTCGGTGTGGCACCGAATCAAATTGAGGTGGTTATTCACCCCCAAAGCATCATTCATTCCATGGTTCAGTTCGTTGATGGGGCAGTTGTTGCGCAGTTGGGTACACCTGACATGAAAATGCCTATTTCTTACGGCCTGTCTTGGCCAAGACGCATGTTGTCTGGTGCATCATTCTTGAATTTTGAAAAATTGCCGGCCATGACCTTTGAATCCATGACGGACCATGATCACCCCAGGCGATTTCCGGGTTTGGCATTGGCTTGGGATGCACTGGCTGGACAGCAAGGCATGACGGCTGTGCTTAACGCTGCAAATGAAGTTGCAGTAGATCTGTTTTTGAATCGTATGATTCAGTTCGATCAAATACACACCATCAATGCGCAGACCATGTCCAGTTATGTACCGCCTGTTCCCATGTCATTGGGCGATCTTCTCGAAATCGACCGTGTAGCAAGGATGGCGGCCCATCAACACGCAAAAAAACTGCATCACTCGGTAGGTCGTTGATGTTGACACTGGCTGCATTTATCGTAGCCTTGCTGGTTGTTATTTCCATCCATGAATTTGGTCATTACGTCATGGCCTTGTTTTGGCGTGTCAAAGTACTTCAATTTTCAATCGGGTTTGGCCCGTCTTTGCTGACATGGCGGCGCAAACAACCTGGGTTAAATTCTTTGACTGAATTCAGGTTTTCTGTCCTCCCGTTAGGCGGCTTCGTCAAGATGCACAGCATTGAGCAGGATGGGGCGCAGTTGGATCCTCATAATGCTTTTGAGTCCAAATCATTGCTTGCACGTTCAAGCATTGTCATGGCTGGCCCTTTGATCAATCTTGTTTTGGCTGTTTCAATTTACGCTGTACTCAATTGGTCAGGCTCTGAAAAACCATTGCCAATCCTGTCTTCTCCAATGATCTCTAGCCCGGCTGCTGAGTTTGGAATCAGGAGTGGAGACCAAGTTATCAGGGTCAGAGGAGCCAACCAAGAATGGCAAAGCGTGCTCAGCATGGAGCATCTTCAATGGGTTGCTTGGGGGATATCCCAGGAAAGCAATTCCATTGAATTTGAATTGAAAAACATGGAAGCTGGGGAAATCCGGGTCGTGGCAATCAATTGGCCAAGTCAATACCCAAGACACGTACTTAACCAGCTGGCCTCGATAGGCATACATGGACCTAGGCGAGACGCTGTCATCAATCATGTGGTTCCCGATGGTGCTGCATCTCAAGCGGGCCTCATGCCCGGAGATTTGGTTTTATCGGTCGATGGCGAAGCCATCAAAGATGCTTTTCACCTGACTCAAAAAATAAGGTCTGCATCTGTTGTACAAACATGGCAAGTTCAACGGCCTGACCAAGTTGTTTTGCAGCTTTCTGTGTTGCCCAGGTTGTCACCTAACGGTGATTCAACCATTCCAAAAATCGATGCGCTTGTGGGATCAAGGCCTGCAGTCGACTGGGTCAGCGATGAATTTGGCTCGGCCTGGGTCAACTCATTGCTGACGGTTAAATCTCAGATTTCAATGACCTTGCAAGCATTCATTGCGATGTTTATTTCTGACGATGGATGGAAGCAACTCTATGGACCGCTGAGCATTGCAGAGGTTGCGGGAAAGACAGCTGAGACAGGATGGAAGCAGTACCTTTCATTCGTTGCTTTATTGAGTCTGAGTGTGGGGGTTTTGAATCTGTTGCCAATACCCATGCTAGATGGAGGGCACCTGATGTATTATGTTTGGGAGGGTATCAGGGGTAAACCGCCCTCGGTCGTCTGGCAGGATCGCTTCAGGGTTTTGGGTTTTGGCATCATATTTTGTTTGATTTTTCTGGCTTTGTTCAATGATCTCTTACGTCTGTTTTCTGATATCTGACCCACCTCATCTCTACAATTTTTTATGAACATCATCTCCATCGCACCTTTTTTTCGACATCTGCTGGCCTTGTGTATTTTTATGTTCATTGGTGCAAGTGTTCATGCGGCAGAACCTTTTCCTGTTGAAGACATACGCATTGAAGGCTTGCAAAGAGCAGAGCCTGGAAATGTTCTGGTCACATTGCCCTTTCGCGTGGGAGACACTTACACAGATGAAAAAGGAACTCTGGCCATCAGGAATTTATTTGGACTTGGTTTGTTCAAAGATGTTCGAATTGAAGTGATTGGAAAAGTGGTCGTGGTGGTGGTTGAAGAGCGCCCATTGATTTCCACTGTGAATTTTGTCGGCATCAAGGAATTCGACAAGGAGACTTTGAAAAAAGCCTTGAAAGATATTGGCTTGTCCGAAGGAAGGCCTTTTGACAAAGCCCTTGCTGACAGAGCGGAGCAAGAGCTGAAAAGACAATACATCAACAGAAGTCTTTATGGTGCTGAAGTGGTGACAACCGTTGCTCCAGCGGAGAGAAACAAGGTGAGTTTGAATTTCACGGTGGTCGAGGGGGATGTTGCCAAAATCAAAGAGTTGCGAATTGTGGGCTCCAAAATATTTGATCAATCAACCCTCAAAGACCAGTTGGATCTATCAGAGCCCAATTACATGTCTTGGTACACCAAGTCTGATCGGTATTCGCAAGCAAAACTCAATGCGGACCTTGAAAATTTAAAGTCTTTTTACTTGTCGCGCGGCTTTCTTGAGTTTCGAGTTGATTCAACACAAGTTGCTATTTCTTCTAACAAACAAGACATCAGCATCACGGTCAATGTCACCGAAGGTCAGCGGTTTGTGGTGTCTTCAGTTGAGCTAGAGGGATACTATTTGGGGCGCGATAGCGAATTCAAATCGCTGGTCATGATCAAGCCCGGTCAAGCCTACAACATTACCGATATTGTTCAAACTACCAAGGCATTTTCCGAATATTTTGGAAATTTTGGTTTCGCTTTTGCGCGTATCGAACAACGTACAGAAGTCAATCGTGAAAACAGTCAAGTCAAGGTCATCCTGCAGGCGGATCCCGCAAGAAGAGCTTACGTTAGACGAATCAATATTTCTGGTAATGAGCGAACAAAAGATGAAATTATCCGTCGCGAATTCAGGCAGATGGAGTCCTCATGGTATGACGGGGATCGGATCCGCCTGTCACGAGACCGTGTTGATCGTTTGGGGTATTTCACCGAAGTCAGCATTGATACCCAAGAAGTTCCTGGCAGCGCAGATCAGGTGGATATCAATTTGAAGGTCACTGAGAAACCAACTGGTGCTTTGCAGTTGGGCGCGGGTTTTTCGTCGGCTGAAAAACTCTTTTTCTCATTTGGAATCAGCCAAGAAAATTTCTTTGGAACCGGCAACTCCTTGGGTGTTCAGATCAATACAAGCAAGTACAACCAAATTTTACAAGTCAACACGACCGATCCTTACTTTACTGAGGATGGCGTTTCTCGAACCTTAAACGTTTACCATAAAAGCACCAAACCCTACCTACTGTCCAGCGGTGATTACAGTTTGACTACCTCTGGGGCGGGGGTCAGTTTTGGGGTGCCTTTCGGTGAAATTGACACTGTCTTTTTTGGGGGCTCGTATGAGCAAACAACCATCAACCCTGGGACCGATCCCCTGCCGTTTGCCTATCAAAAATTTGCTGACGACTTTGGTTACACCAGCAACACAGTGCCATTGACTGTGGGCTGGGCGAGAGACAGTCGCGACAGTTTGTTGGCGCCCAATAAAGGGCGGCTGTTACGCTTGAATTCCGAAGTTGGTGTGTTGGGCAGTACACGCTATTACCGCAACAGCGGTCAATACCAAGAATACTGGCCACTCACCAAAAAATACACACTGGCAGTCAATGCTGAGTTGGCCAATGGGGCTGGATTGGGAGGTAAATCCTACCCGGTGTTTAAAAACTACTTTAGCGGCGGTTTGGGCTCTGTCAGGGGATTCCAGCAAGGTGCCCTGAGAACTACCTATGCAGCCAGCTTGGCCAACAGTGAAAGACCCGTCGGCGGGGCAACCAAAGTTTTGTTGAACACTGAATTTTTAGTCCCCTTTCCTGGCGTTGGTACAGACAAAACTCTGCGGCTTTATGGTTTTATAGATATTGGTAACGTTTATCTTGCTGAGGAAGACATTGATTTGGCGGAGTTGCGAAGCTCAGGTGGCATTGGATTGAGTTGGGTTTCTCCTGTCGGTCCACTGAGATTTGCCTGGGCAAAGCCAATCAAGAAATTTGCGAGTGATGCGGCTACAATGCAGTCCTTTCAATTCCAAATCGGGACGGCTTTCTAATGGGTATCAACACTGCTCGCTTCTTGATCATGGGCTGCTTGGGAATGGCATTGCTTCCGGGTTTTGCTGAAGATTTTCGTGTCGGTTTCATCAATACAGACCGGATTTTCCGAGAAGCCAACACCGCTAAAGTCGCACAAACGAAATTAGAACAAGAATTCTCCAAACGTGAAAAAGAGCTTGTTGAACTTGGTAACGTTCTCAAAAGCAATTCTGAAAAGTTGGAGCGCGATGCGCCAACCCTGTCAGAAACCCAACGCTCGACCCGTCAGCGCCAGTTGGCAGAGCAAGACCGTGATTTCCAGCGTAAACGCCGTGAATTTCAGGAAGACTTGAATGCACGAAAAAACGAGGAGTTGCAGCAAGTCTTAGAAAAGGCCAACAAAGTGGTTAAACAAGTTGCCGAATCAGAAAAATACGACCTGATCTTGCAAGAAGCTGTTTATATCAATCCAAAGCATGACATCACCGAGAAGGTGATCAAAGTTATCAACGCCGGTAAGTGATTGTGTGAACCACCTGACTTTAGGTGAGCTTGTTCAGCAGTTCGGCGGCACCTTGCATGGTGCAGGTGAGACCCCCATCACAGGTCTGTCACCGTTGATCTCTGCTGGCCCTGGGGATTTATCGTTTTTAAGCAGCCCACAATACCGTTCACAACTGCATGAAAGTCGCGCTTCATGTGTGATCGTTGCACATGAACAGTTGAATGAAGCACTCCAAAGGGGGGCTTGCATCGTTGCTGACAATCCGTATGTCTATTGGGCTCGAGTGACACAAAAGTGGCGTGCACTGCAAGCCCGTCCTGATATGCATGCGGTTCACCCAACGGCCTTTATCCATCCCACTGCACAGGTGCACCCTGACGCAGTGATTGGTCCGTTTTGTTTGGTTGAGGCTCGAGCAGTAATTGGTGCAAATACTTGGTTGAAATCGCGCGTTACCATTTCCGAAGATTGTGTCGTCGGGGATGACTGCATATTGCATTCCGGTGTTGTCATTGGCGCCGATGGTTTTGGTTTTGCTCTTGAAAATCATGAATGGCTCAAAATTGAGCAACTGGGTGCGGTTCGGATTGGCAACCATGTTGAGATTGGTGCAAATACCTGTGTTGACAGAGGTGCGATTGAAGACACAGTGATTGAAGATGGAGTTAAGTTAGATAACCTGATTCAAATTGGTCATAACGTTCATGTAGGCAGCCATACCGCAATGGCTGGATGTGTTGGCGTTGCTGGCAGTACGCGCATCGGCGCACATTGCACTGTGGGCGGTGGCGCTGTGATATTGGGTCACTTGGTCATTGCTGACCATGTTCATGTGTCTGCTGCAAGCGTTGTGACCCACTCCTTGCATCAACCCGGTCAATACACCGGTGTTTTCCCTATTGATACCAATCATGCTTGGCAAAAAAACGCAGCCAGCTTAAAGCAACTCAACACACTTCGTGAGCGAATTAAAAATCTAGAGTCAGGTAGTCAGACATGAAAATAAACGCCATGGATATCCATCAAATTCTCAAACTCCTACCGCACCGCTATCCCATCTTGCTGGTGGACAGGGTGTTGGAGATAGAAAAGGGTAAATCGATCAAGGCCTTGAAAAACGTGACCATCAATGAGCCATTCTTCAATGGGCATTTTCCACACCGTCCTGTCATGCCTGGGGTTTTAATGCTGGAGGCTTTGGCGCAGGCTGCTGCTCTTTTGGCCTTTGCTACTTTGGACCTCGTACCAGACGATAAGACTGTTTATTACTTTGCTGGTATTGATGGTGCGCGGTTTAAAAGGCCTGTCGAGCCAGGTGACGTGCTTACTTTATGTGTTGAACTCGACCGCATGAAAGCTGGCATTTTTAAGTTCAAAGCCCAAGCCATGGTCGAAGATGAATTAGCGGTTCAAGCCGAATTGATGTGCACCATGCGTACCGTAGTTTGAGTATTGACATGTCGAATATCCACCCGTCAGCATTGATCAGCCCGTCAGCAGAAATCGATCCCTCAGTGATTGTGGGTCCCTTTACTGTGATTGGACCGCATGTTCGAGTAGGCGCTGGTACCAAAATTGGCTCGCACTGTGTACTAGAGGGGAAAACAACCATTGGGCAAGACAATCAGATATTTCAGTTCAATTCGCTGGGGGCAGTTCCCCAAGACAAGAAGTACGCTGGTGAGCCCTGTGAATTGATGATTGGTGATAGAAACATCATCCGTGAGTTTTGTACTTTCAACATTGGCACTGCTGGAGATGCAGGTGTTACTCGATTGGGAAACGACAATTGGATCATGGCCTACGTCCATTTGGCCCATGATTGTCAAGTCGGAAGCCATACGATTTTTGCCAACAGCACTCAGCTGGCCGGGCACGTTCATGTTGGAGACTGGGTCATTTTGGGTGGCTTCACCGTGGTTCATCAATTTTGCAAATTAGGCGCACATAGCTTCACAGCGATGAACTCCTTGTTGTTCGCCGATCTTCCACCTTTTGTCATGTGTCAAGGTCAACCGGCAGAGGCTCGCTCCATGAACTTTGAAGGGCTGAGGCGACGTGGTTTCTCTGCGTTGCAAATTCAGGCGGTTAAAAGCATGTATAAATTGCTTTACCGTGATGGTTTGACCTTGGACCAAGCAAGTCAGCAGATTGAGGCTTTGAAATCAAATCATGCAGAAATCTCTGGGGTTGTTGATTTGATGACAACATTTTTGCATGCTTCCTCACCGCAACGCGGTATCGTCCGTTGATGATTTTTTGCAAGCTCTGAATTCAATGGCAAGTTCATTTCAAATTGCCATGGTTGCTGGAGAAGCTTCTGGAGACCTTTTGTCTTCCTTGCTCATTCAAGGTTTGCAAACTCGATGGCCGCAAGTTGACTTGATTGGCATTGGCGGTCCCAAAATGGACCAACTCGGCTTTGATTCTTGGTGGCCTAGCCATAAATTGGCTGTCAGAGGCTATGTCGAAGTTTTAAAACACTATCGAGAAATCACAGGCATTCGTTCACAGCTGAGATGGCGTCTCGTCAATCACCCCCCATCCGTTTTCATCGGTGTTGATGCGCCTGACTTTAATTTGGACTTGTCCAGAGCGCTCAAGCGCAAAGGGATACCCACGGTTCATTTTGTTTGCCCGTCTGTATGGGCTTGGCGTGCAAATCGTTTGAAAACGCTGGGTGAAAGTACTGATCATGTGCTGTGTCTTTTCCCCTTTGAGCCTGAGCTATTGGCTGGCCACGGTATTGATGCAACCTATGTTGGACACCCAGTTGCTCAAATCATTCCTGCTCATGTAGACAAAGTACTTGCCAAACAAAAATTAAACATTGAGGACCATCGACTGGTTCTGGGTCTGCTGCCCGGTAGTCGATTCAGTGAAATTCAACAACTCACAGCGCGTTTTATACATGCTGCCGCTATTTTGGAGCGTTTACATCCCAATTTGACCGTTGTCATTCCCGCTGCCCCAGGGCTCAAGCAAAGTTTGGAGAAACTCATTCAATCACTTCCAAAGTTGCGCGACTTGAAAATAATCGAGGGTAAAAGCCATGACGTCATGGCTGGTGCTGACATATTACTGGTTGCCAGTGGTACTGCAACTCTTGAAGCTGCTCTCTTCAAATGTCCCATGGTGATAGCGTATGCGATGCCTTGGTTAAGTTGGGAAATCATTCGTCGGCAACGCCTACAAAAATGGGTTGGGTTACCCAATATTTTATGTCGTGACTTTGTTGTTCCAGAGCTTTTGCAATCAGAGGCATCGCCCACCGCTTTGGCAGCTGCATTGCAATCCTGGATAGATCAACCTGAGCGAGTTGAGGCGATGAAACGTCAATTCTCTTTGCTTCATCAAACCTTAAGCAAGGAAACAGCCTTGCTGGCCACCAATGCGATCGAGAAAATTCTTGTCCGCTGAACAGGCTTCCCTGAATTGGGATGGTCCAGTATTGCTCGCCGGCGTAGACGAGGCAGGTCGTGGGCCTTTGGCTGGCCCGGTGTTTGCCGCGGCAGTCATTTTGGATGAATTACACCCCATCCCTGGTTTGGCTGACTCTAAACAATTGACCGCAAGAAAACGATCCCAACTTTATGGATTGATCAAATCCAATTCTCTTTGCTGTTCAGTTGCCCAAAGCTCAGTTGAGGAAATCGATCGTCTCAATATATTGCAGGCCACCATGCTTGCCATGCAACGTGCAATAAATGGTTTGCGTTTGAAGCCAGGCAAAGTCTTGGTTGATGGAAATCGATTGCCTGTGCTTGGTGTTTTAGCTGAAGCTGTGATCAAAGGTGATACCAAATTCAAATGTATTTCAGCAGCTTCCATCGTTGCCAAAGTGGAGCGTGATCTCTGGTGTGAATCCATTGACAAAAGTCATCCTGGCTACGGCTTTGCGCAACACAAGGGTTACGGCACCCAACTGCATATGGAGGCACTTCGTCGATTGGGTCCAACGGTTTGGCACCGTAAAAGTTTTGCACCTGTTTCCCTGTTGCTTAGCGCGTCTGCAAAATGATCAAGCGCATTCAATCCAAAGACAACCCTTGGTTCAAAAAACTCAAGCAACTGAGCATGGACAACACCGCCTACCGCATGCAAGAGAGGTTATGGATTGAAGGAGACCACCTTTGTTTGGCAGCCATTGAGCGGGGATGGAGATTTTGCCAATTGGTCTTTGTTGACACTGTTGATCCATCTGTGGTGGCGCAATGGCAGGTCAACAGTGATGAGATTATTTTCTTACCTCAAGCCATGATGGAGAGCTTGAGCTCTTTGCCTTCTCACACTTGGGTAGGAGGGGTTGTGGGGTTGCCCCAGTCCTTGAGTCTGTCCTACGCAGTAAATACCCTTGTATTGGATGGCGTTCAAGACCCTGGCAATGCAGGTGCTATTTTGCGCAGTGCAGCAGCGTTCGGATTTAAACAGGTGGTGACTACCAAAGGCAGTGCTGCCTTGTGGTCTAACAAGGTGGTTCGTGCAGGGATGGGGGCTCATTTTGGTCTTTCTATTTTGGAGTCCGTGGACATTTCACACTTAGTCCAATCAAACCTGCCTGTTTATGTCACGAGCTCACATCATGGCAGTTGGCTTCATGAATTAACCTCTACCCAATCCATTGAGACACCTTGTATCTGGGTGATGGGACATGAGGGTCGTGGCATATCAAATACCTGGATGACCCACAATGTGCGAGTCGTTCGAATCCTCCAACCTGGCGGTGAAGAATCCCTCAATGTTGCTGCTGCGGCAGCCATTTGCATGCATGCCACGGTCACTCAGACGATCAAAACGAAGTGAAGTCGATTGCCGTATCTTTTGGATGGCTATAATCGTGCACTTTTATAATAACCGCACGCCCTTCGCTCGATAAAAAAGCCAATCCCCTTGTTGAGTTGCCAAAGAAAAAGCATCTTTATCACTTGGGGCGTCACCGAAACTCGGAGATCCTAGTGCTTTTGTCTCTTCAGGGAAAATCCCCTCCGGCTTTACTTGCACTGGCAGATGGCACTGTGTTCGTTGGTCAGTCTATTGGTTACCCAGGCCATGCAATCGGAGAGCTTGTTTTCAATACCTCAATGACGGGCTATCAAGAAATTCTGACAGACCCCAGTTACAGCCGACAACTTGTCACGCTGACATACCCACACATTGGTAGCTACGGTGTTTGCGATGAGGATGCCGAGTCTGATCAAGTACATGCAGCTGGTCTGATCATTAAAAGCTTGCCTTTGCGTCATTCAAATTTTCGAGCGCAAAGTGATTTGACAAACTATTTAAAGAAAAATAAATCAGTTGCAATTGCTGAAATAGACACACGCAAACTTACTCGACACCTTCGTGAACATGGTTCTCAAAACGGCGCTTTGGTTGCCTTGGCTTGGGGTGAATCGGTCACCCCTGAAAATATGGCGGCTGCGATTGAGTTGGCCAAATCAGCCCCCTCCATGTCAGGCTTGGACTTGGCAAAAGAGGTAAGCGTTCATCAGTCTTATCCGTGGCATGAAACCGAATGGACCTTGGAGCATGGCTATGGAAATGTGGTTAGCGCCAAACACCATGTGGTTGCCTACGATTTCGGTGTCAAAAGAAATATCTTGCGCATGTTGGCTAGCCGGGGCTGCAAAGTGACCGTTGTGCCTGCAAAAACCTCTGCTGACGAGGTGTTGAAACTCAATCCAGACGGTGTTTTTTTGTCGAATGGTCCGGGAGATCCAGGTCCATGTGATTACGCTATCAGAGCCACTCAAGATTTATTGGATAAAAAAATGCCTTTGTTTGGCATTTGCTTGGGCCATCAAATTTTGGCTCTGGCCAGTGGCGCAAAGACTTACAAAATGAAATTTGGACACCACGGCGCAAACCATCCGGTCAAAGATTTGGATACTGGACGGGTGTCCATCACCAGCCAAAATCATGGCTTTGCGGTAGATGAAAAGTCCTTGCCTGGTCATGTCAGGGCTACACACACCAGCTTATTTGACAACAGTTTGCAAGGACTTGAGTTGACGAGTCATCAAGCTTTCAGCTTCCAGGGGCACCCAGAGGCATCCCCCGGACCGCATGACATTGGTTACCTCTTTGACCGTTTTATCCTTTCCATGGCGACGGCAAATCATGGCTAAGCGGACCGATATTCAAACCATTCTTTTGATTGGTGCTGGCCCAATTGTGATTGGCCAAGCATGTGAATTTGATTATTCCGGTGTACAGGCTTGCAAGGCTTTAAGGGAAGAAGGGTTTCGGGTTATTTTGATCAACAGCAACCCTGCAACGATCATGACTGATCCTGCAACCGCAGATGTGACCTATATCGAGCCAATCACTTGGAAAACAGTCGAAAAAATCATTGCCAAGGAAAAGCCAGATGCTATTTTGCCCACCATGGGCGGACAAACTGCGCTGAACTGTGCTTTGGATTTGTGGCACAACGGCGTTCTCGAGAAATACCACGGGGCTTTCACCGGCAAGCCCATTGAATTGATTGGCGCTACCCCTGAGGCCATTGACAAGGCAGAAGACAGGTTGAAGTTCAAAGATGCCATGACCAAAATCGGGCTCGGCTCTGCGCGCTCGGGCATCGCCCATGGCTTAGATGATGCCTGGGCGGTCCAAAAGACGGTTGGTTTTCCAGTTGTGATTCGTCCCAGTTTTACTTTGGGTGGCACGGGTGGAGGCATTGCATACAACGCCGAAGAATTTGAAGACATTTGCAAGCGTGGATTGGACGCGTCCCCGACCAATGAACTCTTGATCGAAGAATCTTTGTTGGGTTGGAAAGAGTTCGAAATGGAAGTTGTCCGTGACAAAGCCGACAATTGCATCATTGTTTGCTCCATTGAAAACTTAGACCCAATGGGCGTTCACACGGGTGATTCGATCACTGTGGCGCCTGCACAAACACTGACAGACAAAGAATACCAAATATTGCGCAACGCAAGTCTTGCAGTTTTACGCGAAATTGGTGTCGATACAGGCGGATCCAATGTTCAATTTGCCATCAATCCTTTGGATGGACGCATGGTGGTGATCGAGATGAATCCAAGGGTCTCTCGTTCCTCTGCACTGGCTTCCAAGGCGACTGGGTTTCCCATTGCCAAGGTAGCTGCCAAATTGGCTGTTGGCTTTACCCTCGATGAATTGCTCAACGACATCACTGGTGGAGCAACGCCTGCCAGTTTTGAGCCCAGTATCGATTACGTTGTTACCAAAATTCCCCGATTTGCATTTGAAAAATTCCCCACCGCAGACAGCCGCCTGACAACCCAAATGAAATCTGTTGGTGAAGTCATGGCCATCGGAAGAACATTTCAAGAATCCTTTCAAAAGGCCTTGCGTGGTCTCGAGGTCGGTGTGGATGGCATGAATGAAAAAACCCAAGACCGAGAGGTATTGGAAAAAGAACTAGGCGCTCCCGGTCCTGAAAGGATTTGGTATGTGGGAGACGCTTTTGCGCTTGGCATGGGTGTAGATGAAGTGCATAACTTGACTCGCATCGACCCATGGTTTTTGGTTCAGATTGAGGAAATCGTAAAAATTGAACTGGAATTGGAGCAGTATGTCTTGACTGACATCACCCGTGCTGAATTGCTATTGCTCAAACAAAAGGGTTTTTCTGACCGCCGCTTGGCCAAGCAACTTAAAACCAATGAACAAGCAGTGAGAGAAGCCCGCCATGCCTTGAACATCCGACCGGTCTATAAGCGGGTGGATACCTGTGCGGCTGAATTTGCAACTCGCACCGCTTACATGTACTCGACGTATGAAACCGAGTGCGAATCTGAGCCAACACAAAAGCAAAAAATCATGGTGTTGGGTGGTGGACCCAATCGGATAGGACAGGGCATTGAATTTGATTATTGCTGCGTTCATGCGGCTCTTGCCATGCGTGAGGATGGTTACGAAACCATCATGGTCAATTGCAATCCTGAAACCGTTTCAACAGATTACGACACCAGCGATCGCTTGTACTTTGAGCCATTGACACTGGAAGATGTTTTGGAGATTGTTGACAAAGAAAAACCCCTGGGCGTGATTGTTCAGTATGGGGGACAAACGCCTTTGAAATTGGCCTTGGGCCTTGAAGCAGCGGGCGTTCCCATCATTGGTACTTCCCCAGACATGATTGACGCAGCAGAGGACAGGGAACGTTTTCAGCAGTTGCTACACCAATTGGGTTTGCTTCAACCGCCCAACGCTACAGCCAGAACCGAACCTGAGGCGTTGACAAAAGCATTGGAATTGGGTTACCCGTTGGTTGTACGACCCAGTTATGTGTTGGGCGGCCGCGCCATGGAAATCGTTCATGAACAAAGAGACCTTGAACGTTACATGCGCGAGGCTGTCAAAGTCAGCCATGATTCACCAGTATTGCTTGACCGTTTTTTGAGCGATGCCATTGAATGCGATGTGGATGCTATTTGTGATGGTAAAGATGTTTTTATCGGCGGTGTGATGGAGCACATTGAGCAAGCAGGGGTCCACAGCGGAGATTCCGCCTGTTCCTTGCCCCCGTATTCTCTGTCGCCTGAAACAGTGCTAGAACTCAAGCGCCACACCGCTGCCATGGCACGTGGATTGAACGTGGTGGGGTTGATGAATGTGCAATTTGCGATTCAGCATCTCAACGGCGAAGACATCATTTATGTTCTTGAAGTCAATCCTCGAGCCAGCAGGACTGTCCCTTTTGTCAGCAAGGCCACGGGCATTCAGCTGGCAAAAGTTGCTGCACGCTGCATGGTTGGGCAGAGCTTGAAATCTCAAGGTGTTGATAAAGAGGTTATTCCCCCATTTTTCAGTGTCAAAGAGGCGGTTTTTCCTTTTGTGAAATTTCCGGGCGTCGACACTATTTTGGGCCCTGAAATGAAGTCTACCGGTGAGGTGATGGGCATCGGTAAATCGTTTGGCGAGGCATTTGTAAAAAGCCAGTTGGCTGCTGGTACAAAGTTGCCACGTGCTTCAGGCCCTGTGCGTAAAGTGTTCCTGACAGTTAAAAATGCTGATAAGGAGCGTGCTGTGGTGTTGGCAAAAAATCTGATTCAGTTGGGTTTTGATTTGGTTGCCACAAAAGGTACCGCCGCGGCCATAAATGCAGCTGGGTTAGCGGTCAGTCCGGTGAACAAGGTCACTGAAGGTCGCCCTCATGTTGTTGACATGATTAAAAACAATGAAATTGCACTCGTCATCAACACGGTAGAGGAACGAAGAAACGCGATTGCAGACTCGAGGCAAATTCGTACCTCTTCTTTGATGGCCCGTGTCACAACTTTCACCACTATTGCCGGCGCTGAAGCAGCAGTAGAGGGTATGAAATATTTGGACAATTTGGACGTTTATTCTGTTCAAGAACTTCATCAACAACTGACTCATTGATTTTTATCTATTCTTCTATCACCATGGCAACCATACCAATCACCAAAACTGGTTCTGAAAAACTCAAGCATGAACTGCATACTTTGAAAACTGTGGACAGGCCTTGGGTAATCAATGCCATTGCAGAAGCCAGAGCCCAAGGGGACCTGAGTGAAAACGCTGAATACGATGCGGCCAAAGACAGACAGGGCTTTATTGAAGGACGCATACAAGAGATAGAGAGCAAATTGTCAATGTCTCAAATCATTGATCCTTCAACGCTGGACGCGGGTGGTCGGGTGGTGTTTGGTGCCACTGTCGAACTCGAGGACGAAGCATCTGGCGAGTCCGTGACGTATCAAATTGTGGGAACAGATGAGGCTGATTTGAAGCTTGGCTTGATCAATATCAGCAGCCCAATCGCTCGCGCATTGATTGGCAAAGAAGAGGGCGATGTGGCTTGCGTAGAGGCGCCTGGCGGCATCAAAAAATATGAAATCGTGAAGGTTTCATACCTTTGATTTTAGGAATTTTGGGAAGACTTTTTGACAGACTTTAGCTTGGGTTTTGCGCGTTTGATTTGACCACCGGCAGCGAGTCGCTGGTTCCCAAGCACCTTGACGAGAGTCATCTCCGGGCGTTGACCACCACGGCTGCTGTATTTCAGCACCTTGAATTCGCGGGGCCCAGGCATTCGATCCTCGTCAATTTTTCTGGCTTTTGCTGTTTGGGGCCGCCACAATACCAAGAGTTTTCCAATGTGCTGAATCGGTGCTGCGTTCAGTTGATCTGCCAAGCTGAGCAAAATGATTTCCCGCGATTGACGGTCATCACTAAGAACTCGAATTTTGATCAACCCATGGGCGTTGAGGGCGAGATCGGTTTCTTTGACAACTGCTGCGGACAGCCCATCATTTCCAATCATGACCACTGGATCAAGATGATGAGCCATGGCGCGGTGAATTTTCCGTTCAGAAGGTGTGAGTTGGATTGATGGCATGGGCTATTATCCCCTCAGTCAAAGGGTTGCGCGTTGAAAGTAAAAACACAAAGTAAAAAAGTCAATAAGTCATGGTTGAATGACCATGTCAACGATCCCTATGTCAAATTGGCTCAAAAAGAAGCTTACCGAGCCAGGGCTGCATACAAGCTCAAAGAAATTGACGAAGTGTTTGGCCTTTTCAAGCAAGGAATGGTGGTTGTAGATCTGGGTAGCTCACCCGGCGCCTGGAGTCAGTATGTCAGACGCCGCATGGCGTCAAATGGTGCAGTCTCTGGCGGTCTTGATGCCACCTTGTTGGCTTTGGACATGCTGCCCATGTTGCCCATCGACGGTGTCACCTTCTTACAAGGGGATTTTCGGGAGCTTGAAGTCATGGAGAAATTGGAAATGCATCTACAAGGCAGACGCGTTGATGTTGTTATTTCAGACATGGCGCCCAATTTATCTGGTATTGCATCCGCAGATGCGGCTCGCATGTTCAATTTGGTTGAGTTGGCTGTTGATTTTTGCGTCCACCATTTGCATCCCAAAGGCGTGTTGGTGGCAAAAGTTTTTCATGGTGGAGGCTATCAAGAGATGGTTGATTTGTTTGACCGACATTTTGTGCATGCAAAGTCTTTTAAACCCAAAGCGAGCAGGGATAAATCAGCTGAGAATTTTCTGATCGGCCGTGCGCTTAGAATCTCAATTTGATAAAATTAGTACTAATATGTTCGTAAGGTGCCTCTTGCAACCAGTCTGTTGAGGTGGCAGAAGTACGTCATGATGCTTCTTCTGCGTTCGTATTTGTTTAAAACACTTCGGGCTAAAGGTTGTCTTGAAAAGCCTAAAATAACAACAATATGTGTTGATGGCATACCGCTACAACCTGCATAACTGGAGTTCCCCTTGAACAATCCGTGGTTTTCTAAATTGGCCGTTTGGTTGGTGATAGCCTTGGTGCTCTTCACTGTTTTTAAACAGTTTGACTCTCGCGGACAAGCTGGGGGTGGCTATTTGGCCTATTCGGATTTTCTTGAAGAGGTTCGGGGCAATCGTATCAAATCTGCCACCATCCAAGAAGGGCAGGGCGGAACCGAAATCATTGCAACAACCACGGATGACAGGAAAGTACGAACCACTGCCACCTACCTTGACCGCGGTTTGGTCGGAGACTTGATTTCCAACAACGTTAAATTTGATGTTAAACCCCGCGAAGAAGGCTCACTGCTGATGACTTTGTTAGTGAGTTGGGGGCCCATGCTGCTGCTGATTGGTGTGTGGGTGTATTTCATGCGTCAAATGCAAGGCGGTGGTAAAGGGGGTGCATTCAGCTTCGGAAAAAGCAAAGCACGAATGCTCGATGAAAACAACAACACCGTGACCTTCGCAGATGTTGCCGGTTGCGATGAAGCCAAAGAAGAGGTCAAAGAAGTTGTTGATTTCTTGAAGGATCCCCAAAAGTTTCAAAAGCTCGGTGGACGCATACCCCGCGGTTTGTTGCTTGTTGGCCCGCCTGGTACTGGTAAAACGCTGTTGGCAAAAGGCATTGCAGGTGAGGCCAAGGTGCCTTTTTTCAGTATTTCTGGCTCTGACTTTGTAGAGATGTTTGTCGGTGTTGGCGCAGCACGTGTGCGCGACATGTTTGAAAATGCCAAAAAGAATGCGCCTTGCATCATTTTTATTGACGAAATTGACGCAGTAGGTCGGCAACGTGGTGCTGGTTTAGGTGGTGGCAACGACGAACGAGAGCAAACACTCAACCAAATGTTGGTTGAGATGGATGGCTTTGAGACAAACCTGGGAGTGATTGTGGTGGCAGCCACCAACCGTCCTGACATTTTGGACGCGGCACTGTTGAGACCTGGGCGTTTTGACAGGCAGGTTTACGTTACTTTGCCTGACATTCGTGGACGCGAGCAAATTTTGAATGTGCACATGCGAAAAATTCCGGTTGGTCAGGATGTGTCCCCCGGTGTGATCGCCCGTGGTACGCCTGGTATGAGTGGTGCTGATTTGGCGAACTTAACCAACGAAGCCGCTTTGATGGCTGCTCGACGCAATGCGCGTGTTGTCGAGATGCAGGATTTTGAAAAAGCCAAAGACAAAATCCTGATGGGTCCTGAGCGTAAAAGCATGGTCATGCCTGAAGAGGAGCGTCGAAATACTGCTTACCACGAATCAGGTCACGCCCTGATTGGCAAGCTTTTGCCCAAATGCGATCCTGTCCACAAGGTCACCATCATTCCACGCGGCCGAGCACTGGGCGTCACTATGAGTTTACCGGTGGCAGATCGCTACAGTTACGACCGAACTTTCATGTTGAACCAAATCAGCATGTTGTTTGGTGGACGCATAGCCGAAGAGGTGTTCATGGATCAAATGACAACCGGTGCATCGAATGATTTTGAGCGTGCCACGCAAATCGCGCGTGACATGGTGATGCGTTACGGTATGTCAGAAGCACTCGGTCCAATGGTTTATGCTGAAAACGAAGGCGAAGTTTTCTTGGGTCGTTCGGTGACCAAAACAACCAACATGAGCGAATCAACCATGAAGAAGGTTGATGACGAAGTCAGAAACATCATCGATGCCCAATACAGTTTGGCTAGGCGGTTGATCGAGGAAAATGCAGACAAAATGCACGCAATGGCTAAGGCCTTGCTTGAGTGGGAAACCATCGACAGCGACCAATTGGATGACATCATGGCTGGACGCCCCCCACGTCCGCCCAAGGACTGGACGCCGCGGACACCTTCGTCTGGTGATGGCAATGGTGGGTCATCAGAGGGCGTTCAAGCCAATGCATCTCCATCTGCGGCATGATCCCCTTGGCTGGTGATCAAAACATGGGGCTTCGGCCCCATTTTAATTTTTGGCAAACATCCCGCTTTCAGCTTCAATTGACCAAGCCCATGGTCATGGGCATAGTAAATGTCACACCTGACTCATTTTCGGCTGTGCACACCACCACTGCCACGCCGATGCAAGCACTTAGATTGGCGCAGCAACATCTGCACGATGGCGCAGATATTTTAGACATCGGGGGTGAATCTACTCGTCCTGGTGCAGATGCTTTGACGGCTGATCAAGAATGGGTTCGCATTCAACCCGTACTGAGCGAATTGATCACATGGCACAAGCCCGTTTCAATTGACACTTATCACCCTGAAAACATGCACAGGGCATTGGACATGGGCGTGGATATCGTCAATGACGTTTGGGCATTGCGCAAGGGAGATGCCCTGTCCGTGGTGTCCGCATACAAATGTGGCGTTTGCTTGATGCATATGCATGGCCAACCCGTCACCATGCAATTGGCCCCGATGCAAGGCGATGTTGTTCAAAGCATCTGCCAATTTTTCCAAAATCGCCTCTCAGAAACTGATCTTGCAGGTATCCATCGAAACAGGCTGGTTCTGGATCCAGGCGTGGGTTTTGGTAAAACAGTTGCACAAAATTTTTCACTTTTACGCAACCAAGATGTCTTCATGCGCCTGGGTTTGCCAATAATGGCGGGTTGGTCAAGAAAATCAGCATTGGGTCAAGTCACTGGGTTGGACGTCTCTGACAGACTGGTTCCTAGCATTGCTGCTGCTTTGCTGGCTGTTGAACGAGGCTCACGAATCCTTCGAGTGCATGATGTGAAAGCTACTATCGAAGCACTCAAGGTCTGGGGGGCCGTAGAAAATTTGACCGAACCGACGGAATGAGTTGAAGGAATGAACCGATGACACGACGATATTTTGGTACCGATGGCATTCGAGGGCGAGTTGGTGTCAGTCCCATCACGCCTGACTTCATGCTGCATTTGGCCAATGCGGTAGGCCACTACCTCAAGAAAACAGATGAGCGCCCGCGTGTTCTGATTGGCAAAGACACGCGTATTTCAGGTTATATGCTGGAATCAGCTTTGGAAGCTGGATTCAATTCAGCTGGCGTGGATGTTGTTTTGCTCGGGCCTTTACCGACACCTGGTGTAGCATATTTGACCAAGGCATTGCGGGCGAGTTTAGGGGTGGTTATCAGCGCAAGTCACAACCCATTTGAAGACAATGGCATCAAATTTTTCAGCGCGGATGGTTCTAAGTTGAACGATGCTTGGGAATTGGCCATAGAAGAGAAACTGAAAAGCTCACCAATCTGGGTTACCTCTTCAGCCATTGGAAAAGCAAGGCGATTAGATGATGCAGCTGGTCGGTACATTGAGTTTTGCAAAAGCACGTTTGACGCCCATCTCACATTCAAAGGTAAGAAAATTGTCATTGATGCAGCCCATGGCGCCGCCTACCTGATAGCACCAACGCTTTTTTCTGAACTGGGTGCGGATGTTGTTTCCATCGGATGTGAACCGAACGGTTTGAATATCAATCAAGACGTCGGTGCCACACATCCAGAGGCACTGATTCAACATGTGTTGAGTCATCACGCAGATTTCGGTGTTGCATTGGATGGTGATGCAGATCGTTTATTGGTTGTTGACGCTGCTGGACGGCTTTTCACTGGCGATGAATTACTTTATTTACTGGCAATCGATAGGTTGTGTTCTGGTCAAAAATTGACAGCCGTTGTTGGCACTTTGATGACCAATAAGGGTGTTGAAATGGCCTTGAGTCAAAAAGGTATTGCACTGCATCGAGCAAATGTGGGGGACAGGTATGTGCTGGAGACTTTGGAGAAGCATCATTTGCACTTGGGTGGTGAGGGATCCGGTCATTTGCTGATGTTGGACAAGCATTCCACGGGTGATGGTTTGATCAGTGCACTGCAGGTTTTGCAGGCTTGTATTCGGGCAAACGCCACGCCTGCAGAGTTGCTAGCTGGGGTGGATCTCCTTCCCCAATGTTTGCTCAATGTCAAGTTACCTGAGGGCTTAGACTGGCAAACAGATGCGCTGTTTCAAGCCCAGATTGCAAGCGTTGAAAAATCACTCGGCCAAAATGGACGGGTTTTGATTAGGCCCAGTGGAACAGAGCCTGTGTTGCGTATCATGGTTGAAGCCATGAGCGAGTTGGTTGCTAAAAATCACGCGCAATCGATTGCAAGCACTTTAGATAAATAGGTCCTGGCAAATGTCTCAAGCAACATTCATTGACAGAGATGAAAGTACTTTGGCATTCAATGCGCGTGTATTGGATTGGGCCAAGCGGCCCGAAGTCCCATTATTGGAAAGACTGCGGTATTTATGCATTGTTTCTTCCAATTTAGATGAGTTTTTCGAGGTGAGGGTTGCACTCCATTTGCACAGATCTGAGCATAGCAAGTCTGAAAATGCTTACACACAGGAAAGCTACAAACGGATATCCCGTGTTGCTCACGAACTTGTCAAAGAACAATACAGGGTTTTCAGTGAAGAAATAATCAGTGCATTTAAATCAAAAAATATCCATCTGATCACTCACACAGAACGCAACACCACCCAACGGAAATGGGTGAGGCAGTATTTCGATCGGGAGGTGCGCCCTTTGCTCTCGCCGGTAAGTTTAGATCCTGCGCATCCGTTTCCTCTAGTGGCCAACAAGTCATTGAACTTCATTGTTCAACTTTCAGGTAAAGATGCTTTCGGTAGAGAAAACGACATCGCGATTGTCAAAGTGCCACGATCATTACCTCGATTGATTTTGCTTCCTTCAAAGTCACCCGAAGGTGGAGTTCAAATGGTCACCCTTTCGAGCGTGATACGCTCTCATTTGAGTGATTTGTTCCCTGATCGTGTGGTGGGTGATTTCTCCCAATTTAGAGTTACACGTGACTCGGATCTGCTGGTAGACGAGGAAGACGTCAAAAATTTACGAACTGCATTGCGCCAAGGTTTAGAGCAAAGGCATTTCGGCCGCGCGGTTCGACTGGAAGTTTCATCTGGTTGTTCAGCTTATTTGTCGCAATTTTTATTGCAACAATTTCAATTGCCTTATGAGGCTTTGTACTTGGTGCCTGGTCCAGTCAACTTGGTTCGTTTGAGCCAAATAATTGATTTGATTGATCAGCCTCAACTCGTATTTCAACCTCACCAAGGTTGTTATTCCAAGCAATTGACTCAAGGTGAATCCATTTTCGATCGCTTGAAAAAAGGTGATGTTCTGGTCCATCAGCCTTTTGAGTCCTTTGCGGCTGTATTGGATTTTTTGCGAGAAGCTGTCATGGATCCCAATGTGTTGGCTATCAAGCAAACCATTTATCGGACTGGATTGGATTCTGAATTGATGGACTTGCTTCGCCAAGCAGTTCGTCGGGGCAAGGAAGTAACAGCAGTGGTTGAAATCAAAGCCAGGTTTGATGAAGAAGCCAATATCAATTGGGCAGAAAGTTTGGAGTCAATCGGCGCACAAGTTGTTTATGGCGTGGTTGGATTAAAGACCCATGCCAAGATGCTTCTGGTTACGCGTCGTGAAAAACGCCGCTTGGTTCGCTACGGTCATCTGTCCACGGGTAATTACAACGCTAAAACAGCCCGGTCATATACCGATATCAGTCATTTGACTGCCGACCTGCAATTAACAGCTGACATGGAACAGGTGTTTTCTCAATTGGGATCTCAAACACGATTGTCGCAACTGAACCATTTTTGGATGGCGCCATTCGGTTTGCAAAACCAACTGATTGGCATGGTGGACATGGTTGCAAAGTCTTGTATTCAAGGCGTTGCAGGGCGAATTATTTTGAAAATGAACTCGCTGACCGATCAGTCCCTGGCCAATGCATTGGTCAGAGCAAGCGCGGCTGGAGTTGAGATCGACCTGATCGTACGAGGCGCTTGCATACTGCCTGCGTTGCAGCCTGGCTTTACCGATCGAATCAAGGTACGTTCAATCATCGGTCGTTTTTTGGAGCATTCCAGGGTGTTTTATTTCCGATCAGGCCAGAGCGACCATCTTTATTTGTCGAGCGCTGATTGGATGAATAGAAATATGCTGCGCCGAATCGAAGTCGCTTGGCCGGTGCTTGATCAAGCTCTCCGACAACGAATCATTGATGAGTGCTTGGTGGCGTATTTGGAAGATAATGAAGACGCCTGGATTTTGAACCTTTCAGGGCAATATGTCCGAGTCAAAAAGCAAACCTCTACCAAAACGCTGAGCGCGCAACAGGAATTGATGAAGAGACACAGCTGATATATCTAAAGCATGTATTTATGTTTTTTCATGCATTGAATTCAATTCGTTTTGATAGATTTGTCAGTGCTTGTGTTGTTTTAAGATAGTGACTCTAAATACTTCCCAAAGGAAATCCAATGACACATTTTTTGAAATGCACTGCAGTTGCCACTTACCTCTTGATCGGCATGACAGTTTCAGGTTGTTCAACATTGAGTTCGGCATTTGACTCAGTGTCTAACGCTGTGTCTGGAGTGTTCCAGTCAGATGAGGCTAAAAAATAATTCACTTCCAAACATTCAACAGGACCTTTGAGTCTGTTGAATGCCGCGTTGGCTAACCGTATTCATATTTAATGCCAACTGGCGGAGAGGGCGGGATTCGAACCCGCGGTGGGCTATTAACCCACACACGCTTTCCAGGCGTGCGACTTAAACCGCTCATCCACCTCTCCATGTGGTAATTCTAGCAGTGCCCTCCGAGGTTACACTTTTAGATTTGCATATTTGCCTGTCTGTGGCTTGGAGTGGTTGATGAAATTTCGTTTTCCGATTGTCATCATTGACGAGGATTTTCGATCGGAAAATACCTCTGGCTTGGGGATTCGTGCTTTGGCTCAAGCGATTGAGGGTGAAGGCTATGAGGTGATGGGGGTTACCAGTTATGGCGACCTCAGTCAATTTGCGCAGCAGCAGTCTCGTGCAAGTGCATTCATTTTGTCGATTGACGATGAAGAATTCACACCAGGCCCCGATCTAGATCCAGCAGTGGTGAATTTACGCAGTTTCATCGATGAAGTTCGTCGAAAAAATGCGGATGTTCCCATTTATGTTTACGGCGAAACCAAAACATCCAGACATTTGCCCAATGACATCTTGCGTGAATTGCATGGTTTCATCCACATGTTTGAGGACACACCTGAATTTGTGGCCAGGCACATCATCCGTGAAGCAAAGAGTTACCTCGAGAGCGTTCAGCCACCTTTTTTCAAAGCCCTGCTTGATTACGCTGATGATGGCTCTTACTCATGGCATTGCCCTGGCCACTCCGGCGGCGTTGCTTTTTTGAAAAGCCCAGTTGGGCAAATGTTTCACCAATTTTTCGGTGAAAACATGTTGCGTGCTGACGTTTGCAATGCGGTCGAAGAGTTAGGTCAACTCTTAGACCATGATGGAGCGATTGGTGAAAGCGAGCGAAATGCTGCTCGTATCTTCAATGCCGACCACTGCTATTTCGTCACCAATGGAACCAGCACCTCGAACAAAATTGTTTGGCATCACACGGTTGCGCCCGGCGATGTCGTGGTCGTTGATCGCAACTGCCACAAGTCTGTCTTACACGCCATCATCATGACAGGCGCAGTCCCTGTTTTCATGAAGCCTACACGCAATCACTTTGGCATCATTGGGCCCATTCCCCAAAGTGAATTTGAACCTGCTGCCATCAAGGCAAAAATCAAAGTCAATCCACTGCTCAAAGGTTTGAATCTTGAAAAAATCAAACCCAAAGTGATGACTTTGACGCAATCTACCTATGACGGCGTTTTGTACAACACCGAGACCATTAAAAAAATGCTTGACGGCTATGTCCCCAACCTGCATTTCGATGAGGCTTGGTTGCCACATGCGGCATTCCACCCGTTTTATGGCACATATCACGCCATGGGAAAAAAACGTGAGCGACCCATGGAAGCCATGGTGTATTCCACCCAGTCAGTTCACAAGTTGCTGGCCGGCATCAGTCAGGCGAGCCATGTCCTGGTGCAAGATTCGCAGCGCAACCATTTGGACAGGCATTTGTTCAATGAGGCCTATTTGATGCACACCAGTACCAGCCCGCAGTACAGCATCATTGCCAGTTGTGATGTGGCCGCTGCCATGATGGAGCCACCTGGTGGCACTGCATTGGTAGAGGAAAGCATTGCCGAAGCGTTGGACTTCAGGCGAGCCATGCGCAAAGTTGACGAGGAATATGGCAAGGACTGGTGGTTCAAGGTCTGGGGCCCTGATCACTTGGTTGAAGATGGTGTTGGACGCGCAGATGACTGGGTGATTCAGGCTGAAACAAAGTCAAGATCCAAAAAAAATGGTCCTGCCAATTGGCATGGCTTCGGTGATTTGGCAGATGGTTTCAATATGCTCGACCCAATCAAGGCAACCATTGTCACGCCGGGCCTGGATTTGAATGGCAAATTCGATACTGTCGGCATACCTGCAAGCATCGTCACAAAATTTTTGGCAGAACATGGGGTGATTGTGGAAAAAACCGGGCTTTACAGTTTTTTCATCATGTTCACCATTGGTATCACCAAAGGTCGCTGGAATTCTTTGTTGACAGCACTTCAGCAATTTAAGGACGACTACGATCGCAATCAACCCCTGTGGCGTATCTTGCCCGAGTTTTGTCAAAAAATGCCTGTTTATGAGCGCATGGGTTTGCGTGATCTTTGCCACCATATTCATATGCTCTATGCCAACCATGACATCGCCCGGCTCACCACGGAGATGTACCTCAGCGATTTAACTCCAGCCATGAAACCCAGCGATGCCTATGCCCAAATCGCGCACCGCAACACAGAGCGCGTACCCATCGATGAACTAGAGGGTCGAATCACCACGAGTTTGGTGACACCTTATCCGCCCGGCATTCCACTTCTCATTCCTGGTGAGGTATTTAACAAGACCATCGTTGACTATCTCAAATTTGCCCGTGAATTCAATCTGAAATGCCCAGGTTTTGAAACAGATATTCATGGGTTGGTTGAACAAAAAGATGCAAGTGGAAAAACCCATTACTTTGCTGATTGCGTCAAACGCTGAAATGACATGACCACATCTTTCCCTGTTTTTGGCTCTCAATCTTTCTCCGATTGGGAAGAGGCCGCTATCAAGTCCGCGCCTCAAGGTAATTTGGGTCGTTTGAATTGGCAAACACCAGACGGCATCACTGTCAAGCCACTCTACACGGCCCAAGATCTCGATGGTTTGAGTTTTACCAACACCTTGCCCGGTTTTGCGCCTTTCCTCAGAGGACCTCAAGCCACTATGTTTTCGGTGCGACCTTGGACCATTCGTCAATACGCTGGGTTTTCGACTGCTGAAGAATCCAATGCTTTTTATCGCAAGGCACTTGCCGCGGGTGGGCAAGGTGTGTCAGTGGCTTTTGATTTGGCGACTCACCGGGGTTATGACTCCGACCATCCCCGGGTGATGGGGGACGTGGGTAAGGCGGGTGTGGCCATTGACTCTGTCGAAGACATGAAGATCTTGTTTGACCAGATCCCCTTGGAAAAAGTTTCTGTGTCCATGACCATGAACGGTGCTGTGCTGCCAGTACTGGCTGGCTATATCGTTGCAGCCGAGGAGCAAGGTGTATCACAAGCCCAATTGAGTGGAACCATTCAGAACGATATTCTCAAAGAGTTCATGGTGAGAAATACCTATATCTACCCACCTGAACCCAGCATGCGCATCATTGGGGACATCATTGCTTACACCGCCGAGCACATGCCTAAGTTCAACTCCATCAGCATCAGCGGCTACCATATGCAAGAAGCAGGCGCCAATCAAGCTCTGGAATTGGCGCTGACCTTGGCGGATGGCCAAGAGTATGTGAAGACCGCGATGGCCAAGGGATTGGATGTGGATGCATTCGCCGGGCGCCTGTCTTTCTTTTGGGCCATTGGCATGAACTTTTATTTGGAAATTGCCAAGATGCGAGCAGCCCGTTTGCTGTGGTGTCGCATCATGCAAGCGGTGGGCGCCAAAAACCCGAAAAGCTGGATGCTGCGCACCCACTGCCAAACCTCTGGTTGGTCATTGACCGCGCAAGACCCTTACAACAACATTGTCAGAACCACGATCGAGGCTATGGCCGCCGTGTTTGGAGGTACCCAGAGCTTGCACACCAACAGCTTTGATGAGGCCATTGCCTTGCCAACAGAATTCTCAGCCCGCATTGCGCGAAACACCCAATTGATCATTCAAGAAGAAACACATATTTCCAATGTGATTGATCCCTGGGCTGGCAGTTACATGATGGAAAAACTGACCCAAGACATGGCAGATCAAGCATGGAAGATCATTGAAGAAGTTCAAGCCATGGGTGGCATGACAAAGGCTGTCGGATCAGGCTGGGCCAAGTTGAAAATTGAAGCGGCTGCCGCCGCCAAGCAAGCGCGGATTGATTCTGGTCAAGATGTCATTGTCGGTGTCAATAAATACAAACTGGCAACTGAAGACATGGTTGAGGCCCGCGAGATTGACAACATCTCCGTCCGTGAATCTCAAATTGAGCGTTTAAAAACCATCAAATCCCAGCGTGATAGCCAAGCAGTCCTTGGGGCTTTGGAAGCACTCACACTGGCAGCTCAACAAAACACAGGTAATTTATTGGCGTTGGCTGTCAATGCTATTCGTTTGCGAGCCACTGTGGGTGAAATCAGTGATGCACTGGAAAAGGTCTTTGGTCGCCACCGAGCTGACACCCAAAAAGTCAGTGGTGTTTATGCTGCCGCATATGACAGTGGCAGTCACGAGGGAGATACCATGGCTTATTGGGATCAACTCAAATCAGAAATTGCTGAATTTGCTTCGATTCAGGGCAGAAGACCTCGGGTAATGATTTCAAAACTGGGTCAGGATGGACATGACAGGGGTGCCAAGGTAGTTGCAACCGCGTTTGCTGATTTGGGGTTTGACGTTGACATGGGGCCTTTGTTTCAAACCCCTGAAGAATGTGCACGCCAAGCCATTGAAAACGATGTGCATGCCGTCGGCGTTTCAACACTGGCTGCTGGTCACAAAACCTTGGTGCCTGCCATCATTGATGAATTGAGAAAACAAGGCGGCAAGGACATCATCGTTTTTGTGGGGGGAGTGATTCCCAAGCAAGACCACGACATGCTTTACAAGAGCGGAGTCAAAGGTATTTATGGTCCAGGTACGCCCATTCCCGTCAGTGCAAAAGATGTTTTGTACCAAATCCAATTGGCTTTAGGACAAGCCAAATAATTTGCTGATCTTTGCATGATTGACCACAAGATATTGGCAGATTTGATCGTGCGTGGCGATCAGCTCAGCCGCCGACGTGCGATGTCCAAAGCGATCACATTGATCGAATCTACCCGGCAAGACCATCGACAACAGGCCGATGAATTATTGACGGATCTGCTTGCCCATTCTGGCCGTTCCATGCGCATTGGGCTCAGTGGTGTGCCAGGTGTTGGTAAAAGCACCTTGATTGAGAGCTTGGGCTTGAAACTGATTCAAGCCGGTCACAAGGTGGCTGTATTGGCCATCGACCCTTCTTCCAGCCTTTCAGGCGGCTCCATTTTGGGCGACAAAACCCGCATGGAGAGGCTGTCAGTGAGCATGGATGCCTACATCAGGCCAAGCCCCAGCAGTGGCTCCTTGGGTGGTGTTGCTGAAAAAACCCGGGAATGTATGTTGATTTGTGAGGCTGCTGGATATGACATCGTCATCGTCGAGACAGTCGGCGTTGGTCAAAGCGAATACGCCGTCGCAGGCATGACAGACATTTTCATATTGATGCAACTGCCCAATGCTGGCGATGACTTGCAGGCCATCAAAAAAGGCGTGATGGAGTTGGCTGATTTGGTCCTTGTCAACAAGCTTGATTTGGACAGTAAAGCGGCCGAGCGTGCCAAAAACCAGGTTGAAACGGCATTGCACTTGGTAAGGCATTTTGATGGGATGTCCCCTGATGATCCTGCCAAGATTTGGTCTCCTGAGGTGCTCATGCTGAGCGCTTTGAACGGCATTGGGCTTGATCTTGTTTGGAGCAAAGTGCTCGAGTTTCAGCACTTACAAGCCGCCAACGGCATGGCCGAAGCAAGGCGCCAAAACCAAGCCATTCAATGGATGAATGACTTGATACACGCCGGCTTGAAACAGTCCTTTTTTGCGAATCCAGCAGTGGCTGAACTGATGCCCAAATTGCACCAGCAGGTGCTCGAAGGTCGCTTGGCTTCCTCCACCGCAGCAAGGCAACTTCTGGCTGCTTGGCCATCAAGTGATACTGCCCAAACCATTCAATAACATTGACACAGAGGCTTGACGATGCAAGAAATCATTCATCAACTGGAAGAAAAACGAGCAGCAGCACGCATGGGCGGTGGTGAAAAGCGGATTGCAGCTCAACACGCCAAGGGCAAATTGACTGCCCGCGAACGCTTAGAGATCTTGTTGGATGAAGGCACCTTCGAAGAATGGGATATGTTCGTGGAGCACCGGTGCACGGACTTTGGGATGCAAGATTCCAAAATTCCGGGTGATGGTGTTGTGACAGGCTACGGCATGATCAATGGGCGTTTGGTCTTTGTATTCAGCCAAGATTTCACGGTTTACGGTGGCGCATTATCTGAATCCCATGCTGAAAAAATCTGCAAGATCATGGACCAAGCCATGAAGGTCGGTGCGCCTGTCATCGGATTGAATGATTCAGGTGGCGCACGTATTCAAGAGGGCGTAGCTTCACTCGGTGGATATGCAGAGGTGTTTCAGCGAAATGTATTGGCCAGCGGCGTCATTCCACAAATCAGCATGATCATGGGTCCTTCGGCGGGTGGTGCTGTGTATTCACCTGCATTGACCGACTTTATTTTTATGGTTAAAGACAGCTCTTACATGTTTGTGACAGGTCCAGATGTCGTCAAAACCGTCACCCATGAAGAGGTCAGCGCTGAAGAGCTGGGTGGCGCCATCACCCACACGACCAAAAGCGGTGTGGCTGATTTGGCTTTCAACAATGATGTCGAGGCCTTGCTGATGTTGCGTCGCCTCTACAACTACTTGCCCTTGAACAACCGAGAAAAACCGCCGGTTCGCCCAAGCGGTGATCCAACCGACAGGATGGATGCCAGTTTGGACACATTGGTACCTGACAACCCCAACATGCCTTATGACATGAAGGAATTGATCATCAAAGCTGTTGATGACGGAGATTTTTTTGAACTGCAGCCTGAATACGCCAAAAATATTTTGATTGGATTCGCTCGCATGGCCGGTCAAACCGTGGGGATTGTGGCCAATCAACCCCTGGTCTTGGCAGGATGCCTGGACATCAAGAGCAGCATCAAAGCAGCTCGGTTTGTGCGTTTCTGCGACGCATTCAACATCCCTGTCATCACTTTTGTCGACGTCCCTGGGTTCATGCCTGGAACTTCACAAGAGTTTGGCGGCATCATCAAGCATGGCGCCAAATTGCTCTACGCATATGCAGAGTGCACTGTGCCCAAAATCACTGTCATTACACGCAAGGCCTATGGCGGTGCCTATGATGTGATGGCATCCAAACATCTGCGTGGCGATGTCAATTTTGCATGGCCCCATGCTGAAATTGCGGTCATGGGAGCCAAGGGTGCTGTTGAAATCATCTTTCGCGAGGACAAGGGCGACCCAGTTAAATTGGCGGCCAAAGAAGCCGAGTACAAGGAGCGCTTTGCCAATCCTTTCGTGGCCGGTGCGCGTGGTTTCATTGACGACGTGATCCTTCCCAGTGAAACAAGAAAGCGTATCTGTCGCTCCTTGGTGATGCTTAAAGATAAAAAAGTTGAAAACCCGTGGCGTAAACACGGCAACCTACCGCTGTGATCGCCCTGGAGAAAAGTATGTTTTCAAAAATATTGGTTGCCAACCGCGGCGAAATCGCCTGTCGAGTCATCGCAACTGCCCGCCGAATGGGTATTGCAACTGTTGCCGTTTACTCCGAAGCAGATAAAAACGCGCGCCATGTGGCATTGGCCGATGAGTCTGTTTTGATTGGACCTGCTGCCACCCGGGAGAGCTATTTGAAGGGCGATGTGATCATTGCGGCAGCCAAGAGGACAGGTGCACAAGCCATCCATCCAGGCTATGGTTTTTTAAGTGAGAACGAAGATTTCGCTCGTGTATGTGAAGAACAAGGTTTGGTGTTCATTGGTCCCAAGCACCAGGCAATAGCTGCCATGGGCGACAAAATTGCTTCTAAAAAACTGGCTGCACAAGCCAAGGTCAATACCATCCCCGGTTTCAATGAGGCCATTGAATCAGCAGCTCAAGCTGTTGAGATAGCAAAAGGCATTGGTTATCCTGTGATGATCAAAGCCTCTGCTGGTGGCGGTGGCAAGGGCTTGAGGGTCGCCTTCAATGACAAGGAAGCACACGAGGGATTCACGTCTTGCCGCAATGAAGCCCGCAATAGTTTTGGTGATGACCGGGTTTTCATCGAAAAGTTTGTGGAAGAGCCCAGGCACATTGAAATTCAATTGTTGGGTGATGGTCATGGCAACGTGGTTTATCTCAATGAGCGTGAATGCTCTATTCAGCGGCGCCATCAAAAAGTCATTGAAGAAGCACCATCTCCCTTCATCAGTGATGAAACCCGACAGGCCATGGGACTTCAAGCGGTGGCATTGGCCAAAGCTGTCCATTACCAAAGTGCCGGTACGGTTGAATTCGTGGTGGGCAAGGACCAGCATTTTTATTTTCTTGAGATGAACACCCGGCTTCAAGTCGAACACCCAGTCACTGAGGCCATCACTGGCTTGGATTTGGTTGAATGGATGATTCGTGTGGCTGCTGGTGAAAAATTACCTTTTGGCCAGCAAGATATCCAACGCAATGGTTGGGCTATCGAATGCCGTATCAACGCCGAAGATCCGTTTCGAAATTTCTTGCCCTCTACCGGCCGTTTGGTGCGCTTTCAGCCCCCCGCACAAACTATGTTTCAAGCCAACACAAGCAATTTGTATGGTGTGCGAGTCGATACTGGTGTGCAAGAGGGTGGCGAAATATCCATGTATTACGACTCCATGATCGCCAAGCTGATTGTGCATGGACGTGACCGAACAGATGCGCTACAAAAGATGCGCGAAGCACTCAACGGATTTGTGATTCGCGGCATCAGTTCGAACATCCCATTCCAGTCTGCTTTGTTGGCACATCCTGAATTTGTATCAGGTGACTTCAACACTGGATTCATTGCAAGCCATTTCAGCAAGGGTTTCCGTGCTGACGATGTCGCGCATGCCGACCCTGATTTTTTGGTGGCCTTGGCCGCTTTTGTGCGGCGTAAATCTCGTGAGCGTGCAGCCAGCTTGAGTGGACAGTTACCGGGCTATGACGTCAAAGTGGGAAAAATCTATACCGTCATCACGCTGAGTTCAGAGGGACAACACCAATTTGACGAGGTGGAAGTGGACGATGTGGGCGGATTGGGCACAGCAGTGATCAAGCTCAATGGAAAAAACTACGCGATTCAAAGCCATTCGCGAATCAATGACATTGCCATTGAAGGAACGGTGAACGGTCAGTCTTTCACCGCCCAGGTTGACCGTGGTTCTGTGAAAAACCCCCTGGTTTTACAGATCCAGCACCATGGGCGTCGCATTGACGCTTTGGTGGTTTCCCCACGCATGGCTGAGTTGTATCGCCAAATGCCTATCAAAGCCCCGCCTGACTTGAGTCGATTCGTACTTTCCCCCATGCCTGGATTGCTGGTGGATGTAGCCGTGGAGCCGGGACAGAAGGTTCAAGCAGGTGAACGAGTGGCTGTGATTGAAGCCATGAAAATGGAAAACGTCTTGTTTGCAACCCAGGACGGTGTCGTTAAATCAGTGATGGCAAAAAAGGGTGAATCTCTCACGGTAGACCAAGTGATTGTGGAGTTTGTATGAAACGCCCTTTCAAAGTGCTGGGTGTCCAACAAGTGGCTATTGGTGGGGAAGACAAACAGCGCCTTCGCCACCTCTGGGTTGAGCTGCTTGGTCTGGAAGTCACTGGCAGTTTCCAAAGTGAGCGTGAAAATGTAGATGAAGACATTTGTTCAATCGGTTCGGGCCCATTCAAAGTAGAAGTCGATCTGATGCAGCCCTTAGACATTGCCAAAAAACCTGCAGTACACACCACACCCTTGAACCATGTTGGTTTGTGGGTTGACGACTTGCCACAGGCTGTGTTTTGGTTAAGCAAGCAAGGCGTTCGGTTTGCGCCAGGCGGTATACGCAAGGGCGCGGCTGGCTTTGACATCACTTTTGTGCACCCAAAGGGAAACGATGAATATCCTATGGGTGGAGAAGGGGTGTTGATTGAATTGGTTCAAGCTCCCCATGAGGTGATCAGTGCCTATGCCACTTTATCAACATTTGGGCTGGGGTCGTCAGGCTGACGGTGAGTGATTGCCAGCAGCCTTGGCTTTTGCACGCGCCAATGCTTGTTCCACACGGTTTGATTTTTTCAGCGCCTCATTTCCTTGAGATTCATTTCGATTTAACCGAAGCCTTGCTTGTCTGGCGGCATAACGAGTGGCTGCTTGAGATGCTTGTTGGCTTGTCCATGCTGCCCATGCCGTTTGATTGCCTGTGACATTTTCCAGTTCAATGCAATCGACGGGACAAACCGGCAAGCACAACTCACAACCTGTACAAACCTGTTCAATCACTGTGTGCATGCGCTTATGGGTGCCAACGATGGCGTCGACAGGACAGGCTTGAATGCACAAGGTACAACCAATGCACCAGTCTTCGTCTATGTAAGCCAAGTGCCTGGGCCCTTCTTGGCCATGTGCTTGGTTGAGTGGTAGAGGCGCTTGGTCCATCAAGAGCGCAAGCTTTGAAACCCCCTCCAGACCCCCTGGCGGACATTGGTTGATGGCTGCGTTTTCCTGGGCAATAGCCTGCGCGTAGGCAGCGCAATCTTGAAAACCGCAACGTTGACATTGCGTCTGGGGCAACACCGCAAGAATGCTTGAAACAGAAATCACTTGGCAGTGGTGGAACGACCGCGCAGCGGCGCTTTGACTTTGCTTGCCAACTTGGTCTGGGCGGTTCTGGTTGGTCGCTTGGGTGAAACATGGTGGTGACTCAAGATGAACTCTCGCACCTGCGGATACACCGCATCACGCCAACGTCGACCACTGAAGATGCCGTAGTGCCCAGCTCCCATGGCTTCGAAATGCATTTTTTGCTTGGAAGGAATACCACTGCACAAATTCAAGGCAGCTTTGGTTTGTCCAGATCCAGAAATATCATCTAACTCGCCCTCGACAGTCAACAAACCACAGTGGGTGATGTCTTGTGGTCGAACCCTCTCCATGTTGCCGGCGGCTGACTTGACATCCCAAATGCCTCGCACCAGTTTGAAATCTTGAAAAACAATGGCGATGGTTTCGAGGTAGTAATCCGCATCCATGTCCAGCACAGCGTTGTACTCGTCATAAAACTGACGGTGTGATTCCGCGCTTGAGTTGTCGCCTTTGATTAAGTCTTTGAAATAGTCGTAATGACTTTTCAAGTGACGGTCTGGGTTCATTGCCACAAAGCCGGAATGTTGCAAAAAACCGGGGTACACACGTCGACCCGCACCCGGGAAAGAGCTGGGTACTTTGTAGATGACGTTGTTTTCAAACCAGTTGTGGCTTTTGTTCATTGCCAAATTGTTGACGGCGGTCGGCGATTTGGTCGCATCAATCGGTCCACCCATCATGGTCATGCTCAGTGGCAATGTTTCACCGCGACTGGCCATCAAAGAGACAGCGGCCAAAACCGGCACAGTCGGCTGACAAACGCTGACCACATGGCAATGTCCATTTGTGCTTTGAATATGACGGATGAACGCTTGAACATAATCAATGTAGTCATCCAAATGGAATTCGCCTTCGCTCAATGGCACCATTCGTGCATTTTTCCAATCTGTGATGAAGACTTTGTGGTCTTTCATCATGGTGCTGACTGTGTCTCTCAGCAATGTTGCGTAATGTCCGGACAGGGGTGCCACGATCAAAACCGCGGGCAGTTTCTTCATGGTATCGAGCGTGGCATTGTTGTCACTAAAGCATTTAAACAGACGCAACTCACAAAATGCTTTGTCAATCTCAATGCATTCTTGGACAGCCACATCAGCGCCATTGATCTTGACGCTGTTGATGCCAAAAACGGGTTTGACATAGTCCTTGCCAAGCCGGTAAATCAAGTCGTAATAAGCAGACACCCGATGAATCATCGGGTTTTGCGCAGTTGGGGTGGATGGGTTCGCCAGCATTTTCGAGGTGGCCAATGCAAATTCTGCAAAGGGTTCCATCATGGCCCGTTGGGCTTCATAAAGTTGGTAGAGCATCAAACACCTCGAACAGTTGTTGCAGTGCAATATAACAGCTTCATGCTCATTGGCTAGTTAAAAATTCATGGCATTGCTCAGTCTGGCTCAAGCACTGAGTTGCGTCGCCAGGTCCAGGAGGTTTTGGCCAAGCCAATCTACCTGCGTGCTTGGTACGGATTCACCCAAACCAGGACCATGCTCATCTGGCCGCGCAATGAAAGCTGTTTTCAAGCCGGCCAGGGCGGCGGCTTCAAGGTCAGAGGAATGCGCAGCCACCATCATGGTTTCTTCGGGCTGGAAACCCAAAGCGGCTGCAGAACGCAGGTAAACCTTGGGCTGCGGTTTGTAGTCACCCGCCAACTCAGCACCCGCAATGGCATCCCAATGCCAGTTGTTGTGCCTGGCCAACTGGACCATCAAGGCAATGTGGCCGTTGGAGCAGGGCGCAAGAATGAATTGCTGACGGAGCAGTTTCATGGCGGGTGCCACATCTGGCCATGCAGACAGGCGGTGCCACGCGCGGTTGAGGTGTTCTCGGGTTTCTTGATCGACTTGGCTCCAGCCCAAACTCGTCAAAACCAAGCCCAAATTGTCCAGGTGCAATTGGTCTAAATTGCAAAAGGTACGCTGTCCGCTTCGGATTTTTTCCATCGCAGGTTGGTACTCATGCCGCCATGCATCTGCAAACGCATGCCAATCGGTTTTCAAACCCAATGGAGACAAGATGGATTGGGCCTCAATGGCGATCGAACTGCGCCAATCTACCAAGGTGCCAAAGACATCGAATACAAGGGCTTTGATAGCCATCAGGGCATGCTTTTCAACACGCTGGCAATGGCTTGGCAAACATGGCCAATGTTTTGGCTGTTCAACGCGGCAACGCACATGCGGCCAGTGTCGGTGCCATAGACCCCAAACTCTGAACGCAAACGAACCATCTGGTCTTTGCTTAAGCCGGAATAGCTGAACATACCGATTTGATCGGTGATGAAGCCCATGTTGTGTTGAACACCCGCGGCTATCAAGCCATCCACCAAACTTTGCCGCATGGTTTTGATGCGTACCCGCATGGTGCCCAATTCGTCTTCCCACAGTTTGCGCCATTGCGGGTTTTGCAAAACAGCCGCGACCACCGCGCCGCCATGGGTAGGAGGGGTGGAGTAATTGGTACGGATCACAATTTTTAATTGCGATAAGACTTTGGCCGCTTCATCCGCGGAGTGGCAGTGAACCGACAAGGCGCCGACGCGTTCGCCGTACAGGCTGAAACTTTTGGAGAAAGATGTCGATACCAAAAAGTCCAAACCAGCAGCCACAAATTTGTTGATCACAGCCCCATCTTCACTGATGCCATGTCCAAACCCTTGGTAGGCCATGTCGAGGAAGGCAGTGAGTTGGCGTGATTGAATGGCGGAAACCACCTGATCCCATTGGGCTGAGGTGATGTCATAGCCTGTGGGGTTGTGGCAGCAGGCATGCAGCACAACAACGGTGCCAGGTGCGGCAGTATTCAGACTGTCGAGCATGCCCTGGAAGTCAACGCCGCGCGCCTGCGCATCATAGTAAGCATAGGTTTCCACCGTGAAGCCTGCGGCAGCAAACAATGCACGGTGGTTTTCCCAACTTGGATCGCTGATCAACACCTTGGCCTGTGGATTGAGTTTGTGCAGAAAATCCGCGCCAATTTTCAAGCCCCCGGTGCCACCAATGGCTTGCACAGTGGCCACGCGACCAGCGCTGACTGCCTCGGATGAGTCCCCAAAAACCAAAGCCTTCACAGCAATGTCATAAGCTGCAATACCGTCGATAGGCAAGTAGCCTCGCGCTGTTGGCTTGCTCATCATGGCATTTTCAGCTTGTTGCACGCATGACAACAAGGGTAACTTGCCGTTGTCGTCAAAGTAGACGCCGACACCCAAATTGACTTTGATGGCAGATTTGTCGGCTGCAAACTGTTCATTCAAGCCCAAAATCGGGTCGCGGGGTGCCATTTCAACGGCAGAAAACAGAGACATCGTGGGTCCTTGAAGATGTTTGGGGACAGAGTTGGGGCCAGCCGATTCAGACTGAGGTAGGCTTATCGGTTGGTGTAGATTTTAACGGCTTGGAATCGCGTGATGACCAGCCTGATTTGTGAGAACCATGCTTATTCCAATTGTTGACGTTGCTGCGACTGCTGAGCCCGCCCAAGGCAACTGGATTTCCTATCCAGGTTCGCCTTTCGAATTGTTTCAACCCTACCCCCCAGCGGGTGACCAACCAACGGCAATTGCGCAACTGGTCGAAGGCGTCCGCGATGGTGAGATGTTTCAAACCTTGTTGGGGGTGACGGGTTCGGGAAAAACATTCACCATGGCCAATGTGATTGCGCAAATGGGCAGACCAGCCATCATTTACGCGCCCAACAAAACCTTAGCTGCACAGCTCTACAGCGAGTTCCGCGAATTCTTTCCCAAAAACGCGGTTGAGTATTTTGTGAGTTATTACGATTACTACCAACCAGAGGCGTATGTCCCTCAGCGTGACCTGTTCATCGAAAAAGACAGCGCCATCAATGAGCACATTGAGCAAATGCGTTTGTCTTGCACCAAAAGCCTTTTGGAGCGTCGTGATGTCATCATCGTTGCAACCGTCTCCGCCATTTACGGTATCGGTGAGCCCGAAAGTTACCATCAAATGGTGATGACTTTGAGGGTAGGTGACAAGCCAGGCCAAAGAGACATCATTGCCCAGCTGGTGCGCATGCAGTATGAGCGCAATGACATGGACTTTTTGCGGGGTCGATTTCGAGTCAGAGGCGACACGATTGATGTCTTTCCCGCTGAGCACAGCGAATTGGCCATTCGGATTGAATTATTCGATGATGAAATAGAGAGCCTTCAACTGCTCGATCCATTGACAGGGCGAGTCAAACAAAAAATTCCTCGTTTCACGGTTTACCCTTCCAGTCATTACGTCACCCCACGTGAAAAGGTGCTGGCGGCGGTGGAGACCATCAAGCTCGAATTGGCTCAGAGACTACAGGAGTTGGTGGGCATGGGTAAGCTGGTTGAAGCTCAGCGATTGGAGCAGCGGACTCGCTTTGATTTGGAGATGCTCAGCGAGATTGGACACTGCAAAGGCATTGAAAATTACTCCCGTCACCTGTCTGGGGCATCCGTTGGAGAACCGCCCAGCACACTGACCGATTACCTGCCGAAAGACGCTTTGATGTTTTTTGACGAGAGTCATGTCTTGATGGGGCAATTTTCAGGCATGTACAACGGCGACAGATCGCGCAAAACCACCTTGGTGGAATATGGATTTCGCTTGCCAAGTGCGCTGGACAACCGGCCCTTGAAACTCGATGAATTTGAAAATCGTATGCGTCAATTGGTGTTTGTTTCCGCCACGCCCTCTGACTATGAAAAAGTTCACTCGGGCAATGTGGTGGAGCAAGTGGTTCGTCCCACCGGCTTGGTTGATCCTCAAGTCGAAGTTCGACCAGCCGTCCACCAAGTCGATGATGTGTTGCAAGAAATCCGAATCCGTGTGGATAAAAACGAACGGATACTGATCACGACGCTGACCAAACGCATGGCAGAACAGTTGACGGACTACCTTGGCGACAACGGTGTCAAAGTCCGTTATCTCCACAGCGATATTGATACTGTTGAGCGCGTTGAAATTTTGCGCGATTTGCGGTTGGGCGCTTTTGATGTATTGGTTGGCATCAACTTACTGCGCGAAGGTTTAGACCTGCCAGAGGTTTCCTTGGTTGCCATTTTGGATGCAGACAAAGAGGGCTTTTTGCGCTCAGAGCGCAGCCTGATTCAGACCATTGGTCGTGCCGCCCGACATTTGGAAGGGCGTGCGATTTTGTACGCAGACAAGGTCACTGACTCTATGAAGCGGGCGATTGGTGAAACGGAAAGAAGGCGCGCCAAGCAAATCGAGTTCAACACCCTGCACGGGATCACACCGCGGGGTGTGGTCAAAGGCATCCGCGATTTGATCGATGGCGTCTACAGTGACAAGTCCGACAAAGAGTCTTTGCGGCTGGACTTGGAGCAAGCACGTGTTCAAGACATGAGTGAAAAAGACGTTGCAAAGGAAATCAAGCGCCTCGAGAAACAGATGATGGATCACGCCAGAAACCTGGAGTTCGAGCAGGCAGCAGCCACCCGAGACCAGCTGGGCCGCCTGAGGGCACTGAGTTTTGGTGCCGCATCGATTGACAGGGTTTAGTAGGGCTATTACCCGACTGTTTTGATTGGTCTTGTGCTATAGTTGACAAATACAGTCAAGAAAGCGAAGGAAGAGAACATGCGTCTAACCACCAAAGGCCGTTTTGCGGTCACTGCAATGATTGATTTGGCATTGCGCCAAAACAATGGACCTGTGACATTGGCTGCCATCAGCCATCGGCAGCAAATTTCACTTTCCTACCTTGAACAGCTTTTCGGCAAATTGCGTCGCCAGAACCTGGTTGAGTCCACACGCGGCCCTGGCGGCGGCTATACCCTGGGTCGCAAGGCCGATGACATCTCGGTGGCTGACATCATTTTGTCTGTGGATGAGCCGATCGACGCCACCCATTGCGCTGGCAAAGAAAACTGTTTGGGCGAATCGGGTCGCTGCATGACCCACGAGTTGTGGTCTTCCTTGAACCAGCGCATGATCGATTTTTTAAGCTCAGTCAAACTGCAAAAGTTGGTGGACGATCAGTTGGCCAAAGGCCTGTTGGTTGAAGAAAAACCCATGCACAAGCGTGCGATTTCCTCCGCCCCTGTGGTCAAACCGATTCGCGTGAATGCGCCCAATTCTGTGTTCGCCTTGGGCAACGCATTTGGCAAAAGCTGAGAACCATCATGGACATGACTCCCCACTTTCCCATCTACCTTGATTACGGTGCGACCAACCCATGCGACGAGCGCGTGGTTGAAGCCATGATTCCCTGGTTGCGTGAGCACTTTGGCAACCCCGCGTCCCGAAGCCATGCTTGGGGCTGGGAAGCCGAAGAAGCTGTCGAAAACGCCCGCGTGAACGTGGCTCATTTGATCGGTGCAGATCCCCGAGAAATCGTTTGGACTTCAGGCGCCACCGAGTCCAACAACTTGGCCATCAAGGGCGCAGCCCATTTTTATAAAACCAAGGGCAAGCACTTGATTACGGTCAAAACCGAGCACAAAGCGGTTTTGGATTCCATGCGTGAACTCGAGCGTCAAGGCTTTGAGGTCACTTATTTGGATGTGCAAGAAGACGGTTTGCTCGACCTGAACGTGCTCAAAGACGCGATCCGCCCAGACACCTCGCTGATCAGCGTCATGCATGTCAATAACGAAATTGGCGTGATTCAAGACGTAGTGACCATTGGCAACATGTGCCGTGAGAAGGGCATCATTTTTCACGTGGATGCTGCACAGTCCACTGGAAAAGTCGAGATCGACATGGAGAAGTTGCCTATCGATTTGATGAGCCTGGCTTCTCACAAAACCTATGGACCCAAAGGCATCGGTGCTTTGTATGTCCGCCGCAAGCCCCGCGTGCGTTTGGAAGCACAAATGCACGGGGGTGGACATGAGCGTGGCATGCGCAGTGGTTCATTACCTACCCACCAATGTGTGGGCATGGGTGAGGCTTTCCGTTTGGCCAAACTAGAGATGGCCCAAGACCTGGATAAAGCCGTACGCTTGCAAAAGCGTCTGTTGAATGGTTTGATAGACATTGAGCAGGTTTTTGTCAATGGCCATCTGACCCAACGCGTGCCACACAACTTGAACATCAGCTTCAACTATGTGGAGGGTGAATCCTTGATCATGGGTATCAAGGGCTTGGCTGTTTCCTCGGGGTCGGCATGCACTTCAGCCAGCTTGGAGCCCAGCTATGTTTTAAGGGCATTGGGACGCAGCGATGAACTGGCGCACAGCAGCTTGCGCATGACGATTGGCCGCTTCACAACAGAAGAAGAAATCGACTACGCGATCAGCACGATTCGCAGCAATGTGGCCAAGCTCAGAGACTTGAGCCCATTGTGGGATATGTACAAAGAAGGTATTGACCTCAGCACCATTCAATGGGCTGCACATTGACCATTCAGGAGACTATTCATGGCTTACAGCGATAAAGTGATTGACCATTACGAGAATCCACGCAATGTGGGTACTTTTGAAAAGGGTGACGATTCCGTGGGTACGGGCATGGTGGGGGCACCCGCTTGTGGTGACGTGATGAAGCTGCAAATCAAAGTCAATCCCCAAACGGGTGTGATTGAAGATGCGCGCTTTAAAACCTACGGCTGCGGCTCTGCAATCGCATCTTCTTCTTTGGTGACTGAGTGGGTGAAGGGTAAAACCCTAGACCAGGCAGCAGCGCTGAAGAACAGCGAAATTGCCCAAGAATTGGCCTTGCCGCCCGTGAAAATCCATTGCTCCATCTTGGCTGAAGACGCCATCAAGGCGGCTGTGGAAGATTACAAAAAGAAACACGCACACTGATATGTCCGTATCCATGACCGAAGCCGCAGCGCGGCATGTCAATCGCTACCTTTCCAAGCGCGGAAAAGGGGTTGGTGTCCGTCTGGGTGTGAAGACCACGGGTTGCTCCGGACTGGCCTACAAACTCGAGTATGTCGATGACCTCAACCCCGAAGACATCGTGTTTGATACCCATGGCTTGAAAATTTCGATCGATCCCAAGAGCCTGGCTTATTTGGATGGCACTGAACTCGATTTTGTGCGTGAGGGTTTGAATGAGGGTTTTAAATTCAACAACCCAAACGAACGTGATCGTTGTGGCTGTGGCGAATCATTCCGAGTGTGAGATTGGAACCAGGACAGTTGCAGCCTCCGATTTCTTTGGCGGCAGATGATTTCGAGCTTTTTGGCCTGCCCAAACTTTGTGAGCTCCATCGCCAAGATCTGGACGAGCGATGGAAGTTGCTGCAGCGGCAAGTTCATCCTGACCAATTTGCGGCCCAAGGCGCTGCTGACAAGCGCTTGGCATTGCAATGGTCGGTTCGTGTCAACGAAGCCTACCAGCGTCTGAAAAATCCTCTCAAGCGTGCGGCTTACTTGTGCGAACTGCATGGTGCTGCAGTCAATGCGGAAGACAACACCAGTATGCCGTATGATTTTTTGATTCAGCAAATACAGTGGCGCGAGAGTCTGGATGATGCAAACGATCTGCCCTCGGTCAACGCGTTGCTTGCCGAAATCACTGCCTCCAAAGCGCAAGTTTTTGATAGATGCGCCCGTTTGATAGACAGTCAGTCTGATTGGACGAATGCAGTGAAAGAGGTGAGGGCGCTGATGTTTTTGGAGCGTTTTGAAAAAGACATCCACCACCGAATGGAACGCCTAGAGGACGCCTGAGGGCAAAATACGAACATGGCACTGCTGCAAATCTCCGAACCGGGTCAAGCACCCGACCCTCACGCCAGGCGCATTGCGATTGGGATTGACTTGGGTACAACCCACTCCTTGGTGGCAAGTATGCGCAACGGCATTGCCGAGTGCCTGCCAGACACCCAGGGTCGCGTGATCTTGCCTTCAGCCGTGCGCTACTTGCCGCAAGGTAGCAGGGCTTTGGGGCATGAGGCTTTGGCCATGCAATCGCAAGACCCTCAAAACACCATTGTGTCTGTCAAGCGTTTCATGGGTCGCAGCTTGTCAGACATACCCAACCGAGGACACTTGCCTTATGTCTTCATTGATACCCCTGGCATGCTTGGTTTGGAAACCGTCGAAGGTGTGAAGTCCCCGGTGGAAGTCAGTGCTGAAATTTTGGCGGCTTTGCGCCAACGCGCTGAAGACACCTTCAATGATGACATCTACGGTGCCGTAATCACGGTGCCAGCTTATTTCGATGATGCCCAACGCCAAGCTACCAAAGATGCTGCCCAATTGGCTGGCCTCAATGTGCTTCGCTTGATCAACGAACCGACCGCAGCTGCGATTGCTTACGGGTTGGACAACGCCAGTGAAGGCTTGTACATGGTCTATGACCTAGGAGGTGGTACGTTTGATGTGTCGGTGTTGCGTTTGAGCAGAGGTGTGTTCGAGGTCTTGGCTGCTGGCGGTGATTCGGCATTGGGTGGTGATGACTATGACCGCTGCTTGGCAGACTGGGTGACATCACAGCAGCATCGCAGTGCCACAACGGATGCTGACAAAACCCGGTTGATGTCAGCTGCGCGCGCTTGTAAAGAGCTGTTGTCTGCCCAAAACCATGCGGTGTTTGAAGCGCAACTCAGTGACGGACCCTTGACCCAAGATGTCAGCCGACAAGCGTTTGAAGCTGCTACGCAGGCCTTGACCCAGAAAACTTTGCAGACTGTCAAAAAATCACTGCGTGATGCAGAGGTCAATTTTGAGGACATACAAGGCGTCGTCATGGTGGGTGGTTCGACCCGTATGCCCCATGTACAAGCAGCCGTGGCCAGCCTCCTGGGCCGCGAACCCTTGACCAATTTGAACCCAGATGAAGTGGTGGCGATCGGTGCGGCTGTGCAAGCCAATCAACTCAGTGGCAACAATCCAGATGGTGAGTTATTGCTCTTGGATGTGATTCCCCTGTCGTTGGGGATGGAGACGATGGGCGGTTTGGTCGAGCGGATCGTTCCCCGAAACCAAACCATTCCAACGGCCATGGCCCAAGACTTCACCACCTACCAAGATGGCCAAACTGCCTTGGCTTTGCACGTCGTCCAAGGTGAGCGTGATTTGGTGCAAGACTGTCGCAGCTTGGCTCGGTTCGAGCTGAGAGGCATTCCTCCAATGGCGGCAGGGGCAGCACGTATCCGAGTCACTTTCACGGTTGATGCAGATGGCCTGCTCAGCGTGTCGGCCACAGAGACCCATAGCGGCGTTCAGGCTCAAATCGATATCAAACCCAGTTACGGCTTGTCGGATGACCAGATAGCTGCCATGTTGCAAGACAGCTTCCATACAGCTGAGTTTGATAAGAATGCCAGGGCATTGGCCGAGGCCCGTTTGGAGGCCGACCGCATGTGGTTAGCAGCGAAAAGCGCTTTACAAGCCGATTCGCATTTGCTGAGTGCAGCCGAGCAGCAAGCGATCAAATTACTGATGGAAGCGGTGTTAGCCGGCAAGTCTTTGCAGGTGGCAGCAGATATCGAGTCGGTAACTGAAAAATTGGCCAAAGGTACCGAAGCTTTCGCCGCTGCCCGCATGAATGATGGCATACGAAAAGCTTTGGCAGGCAAACACATTGGCTCCCTGACATGACCACCATCAAAATACTTCCGCACGTTGAACTTTGCCCCCAAGGCATGGAATTTCAAATATCCCCTGGCAACACCATTTGTGAAGCCTTGCTTGACCACGGCATAGCGATTGAGCACGCCTGCGACATGAGTTGTGCCTGTACCACTTGCCATGTGATTGTTCGTGAAGGCTTCAAAAGCCTGAATGAACCCGAGGAACTTGAAGAAGATCTTTTGGACCGCGCTTGGGGATTAGAGCCGCAGTCACGTTTGAGTTGCCAGTCGATCGTGGCCCAAGCAAACCTGGTGATTGAAATTCCTCGCTACACGATCAACCACGCCAAAGAAAACCACTGATCAATATGCGTCAAATCGTGTTGGACACTGAAACCACAGGCTTGTCTGCTGAAGCTGGTGACCGCATCATCGAAATTGGATGCGTTGAATTGGTCAATCGAAAATTGACCGGGCGAAATTTCCACTACTACTTAAATCCAGAGCGAGAAAGCCATGAGGACGCGTTGAAGGTGCATGGCATCACCAATGAGTTTTTACAAGACAAGCCCAAATTTGCACAAGTGGTCGATGAATTCATTGCTTATGTTCAAGACGCTGAAATCATCATTCACAACGCCAACTTTGATTTGGGGTTTTTGAACAAAGAACTCGAGTTGTTGGGCTTCCCCCCCTTCAGGGACCATGTCAGTCATGTGCGTGACACCTTGGCCATGGCCAAAGAAATTTATCCTGGCAAGCGCAATTCCTTGGATGCGCTGTGTGATCGCTTGGGTGTGAGCAATGCAGCACGCACTTTGCATGGTGCTCTTTTGGATGCAGAGCTTTTGGCTGATGTGTACATCAACCTCACTCGCGGTCAAGATGCCTTGCTGATAGATACCGAAACCGGTTTGGACAGTTCGGGCAATGCCATCAAGATGGATTTCACCCAATTCACGTTAAAAGTGATTGCCCCCAATACAGAAGAACTTCAAGCGCATGAAGAAGTCTTGAACCAGATTGACAAGGCCAGTGGCGACAAAACTCTTTGGCGCAAGCTGTCCATCGCAGCACTTTGAACTGGCCCTGCCAACCGTCTTTACTGGTTTTTTCTATGTCAAAATATCCACCTAGATACATTTTTATCGCGTGGTTAGCTCAGCGGTAGAGCATCGCCTTCACACGGCGGGGGTCGGGGGTTCGAAACCCTCACCACGCACCACTAAATTTTTATAAACAAATCAATTGTTTAGGTGGTTTTCAGGATTTACTTTTTCAAGTTATTTATATGCTTCCTTGGGAAGCAAATTTTTTGTTTTATAGCTTGATATAAAAGAGGGCGGATTCAAGTTCGAAACTTGTATCTCCCTCCAAAAATTACCATATAGGTGCTTGGCGCTGCTAGAACGTGGCTCACTCCAGAAGTTTGAACAGAATTGAACACAGAAAACCTGTGAGTGTGAACAGGCCGACCAGGTTCGGACTGGCGAGGTGAGCAGCTTCGGGCAACATGGCCGCACAGATCATGGTCAGCATTGCACCTGCTGCCAAGCCCTCGACAAACACCAAATAACCATGGGGTACATGTTCGCCGATATAAGCGCCGATGGCCGCTCCGATCGCAGTCATCAATACAAGCGATGCCCACAACAGCAGGATTTTGCTGACTTTCATGCCTTGGTTACGCATTTGGACTGAACTTGACATCGCTTCGGGTAAATTGGAGAGAAACAACCCAGCGATTAAGCTGTAGGGCAAAACGCTCAAGAAAGTGAGTTCAGCGCCACTGGCAGTTTTCAGGGCTATTGACGCCATCAACGCCGTACCAATGACAAAAGACTCGGGTATGCCATCAAGCAAGATACCTAGCCAAATGGCCATGGCGGCGCTGCTATGGGCACCATGTTGTTTTTTCAAATCGGTCGAACTGGGCATCTGCTGCCCGTGATTGATGGCGGCCATGGCTAAATTTGCCCATTGCTGCTTTTCCTGCAAAAGGACCGAGTCCTGCGACTTGCGTTGATCTAAACGTTGGGTGGCCAAGTCTTTGAGACCTTGGACAAACTCGGGAACTTTTTGTATGAGTAACTGATAGTCATGCCGATTTAGAGTTAACAACTCCACATCATCTGCGGCCGTACAGCTTGCGGTGTGAGGCGTTCCCCCCAAAAAACTGACCTCGCCCACAATTTCTCCGCGCCCGAGTTCATCCCGCCCATAGGCATCTGTATCGATATACACGCCCCCTTTGCGCACGATGTAGATCAGCTCGCTGGTATCGCCTGCCTTAAAAATAGACTCATGTTTTACAAACAGGCGGGGCTTGAGGTAGCGCATCACGATGTCCATGTGCTCGGGTTCGAGCTTGTAAAACAGCGGTATGTTGGCGATTTCGGCAATCACCTGCTTATGAATATTTGCGCGTTCAAGTGATGCTTGGGATATCACATACGCGGTTTTTCGCAGGTAGCCACCGCGCTGATTGACCAGTTGATCTAACAACACAAACAATAATCCACCGCAAAAACAGCCCGCGACCATGGCTAAAAAATGATGTAACTCAGTGGCTTTAGTACTTACATCTGCGCGCATGAAACTGCTGACAGTTGGGGCCACCAGTTCGATCGCAAGTGCCGATAACAAGGCGCCAGCGCCGAAGGCTGCCATCAGGCCCGTGACGCTTTTGGGTACTTTGAAACTAACCCCGACCAATGAGCCAATCAGCAGGGAGATAGCGCTCAAGCCCCCCAAAATAAATGCCCAAAAAACATATTGATCCATAGCTGTCTCCAAGTTTTTGTCAGAAAGTGCTGCCCTAGGTCAATGAAAATAAAAGAAAAATACGTTGAGGGCTTTTGGGAAACTCAAGCTGTACGCATTGCGTTTCAAGCGAAGTGCTCATTGTATTGACCGGCCAAAAAGGTGGACCACAGCAGACAACCCTATTAATTGTAAGCCTTAGCTGCCCGATGCCGTGGGAAGCCCTTGAGCGCCTTAATTCGTCATGTACAAAAACTTCATACACATTGCTGCTCTTCGGTAAAAACTCCACATACATTGAGGCACTTGCTGAATTGTTAGCAGCTTGATTGATAGGTCATAAAAGCTCAAGTGTAAAAAACCATATTTTTTATTCATTTCAAGTTTTAAAATGTTTTCATTAAATAATAATTAAATATTCATACATATAAAGAAAGTCCTCAAGTGCTATTTAGGATTTACGTTTTCGTTTTTTATATGCTTCCCCAGCGAGCAAATTTTTTAACATTAAAAAACAACAGAATGCCCAATCGTAGGCAAATGCCAGTGGCAACTCGGGATGAGCAGCAACAAATTCAGGTGCTACTCAAATCAGGGGGGACATCGTTTCTATATGAAAAATTAGCTAAATTCAGGATATGTGTGGCAAACTTCATAAATGAAGTTTTTTCTATCATTTTTGTTAATATTTTCGTTTGGTTTTGCCCATGCGTCAAAGATTCTTCAGGGAAGAGTGGTGTCTGTGGCGGACGGAGACACCATCACCGTTATAGATGCTGAAAAAAACCAGCACAAAATCAGACTTCAGAGTATTGACGCTCCAGAAAAAGCCCAGGCTTTCGGTGCCGAGTCTAAGGAAGCGCTTTATGAGTTGGTGCATGGCAAAACCGTTCAAGTCTCTTTCATAAAGAGCGACAAATATGGACGCATTTTGGGTAAGGTATTGCTCGACGGGCAAGACATCTGCCATCAGCAAATCAAAGCTGGTTTTGCTTGGCACTACAAAAAATACCAGGACGAGCAGCAAACTGTTGATCGCGATGCCTACAGCGCCAGTGAAATTGCAGCGAAGAGTCAAAAATTGGGTTTATGGTCAGAGCCCAGACCGGTCGCACCTTGGGACTTTAGAAAAAGATAAGTTAGGTTGGGCTTGAGGCTGTCAGCTGAGGCATTGAAAGCATACGTTTGATGCGAGCCATTGTGATGAACGGCCATGCCATCCGCACTTACCAGACTACGAATCGGCTTTGTGCATGACATTGCGCCTCAAGGTTTTATGAAACGCAATGTCATACGATCAGATTCACCCAAGGCGCGGTACTTGGGTTTGTCGTTGTCGGCCAGACCTCGCAAATTAGGCAGTAAATTCCAAACACCGCCTGGATGGTCTTTCGTATCAAGTGGGTTACTGTTGATTTCTGAACTGCGATCCAGCCTAAAGCCGGCAGCAGTAGCTGACTCAATAACAAATTGCTCGGTCATGTAACCTGATTCAATTTGTTGGGAGAGGGGGGTTCCGGGTTTTGCCCTGTGCTCCACAACGCCAAGTACACCTCCTGATTTCAACACCTGAAAAAAACCATTGAACATCGGCTGAGTGTGTCCAGCTTTGGCCCAGTTGTGCACATTACGGAAAGTAAGGACCAAATCAGCTTTTGAATTTGGAGCAAACACAGGCGCGCTTACGTCATAAGTGCTGATGACTGGATAGCCATACAGATCTGGCGCGGCTTTCAACATCTGACGGTATGAGGCATCTCTGCGTTTCATGGCCTCAGGCACGTCATCAGCGAGTGCAGGAACCGCAGCGTAAAACTGGCCCTGCTTTTTGAGAACGGGAGCAATGATTTCGGTATACCAACCGTTTGCTGGTGAGATTTCTACCACAGACATGTTTGGTTGCAGACCGAAAAAAAGCAGCGTCTCTTTGGGATGACGGTATTGATCACGTGCCCGGTTGGCGTCCGAGCGGTGTGGCGCCTGAATGGCCGTTTCCAGTGTAGCTGCGACATCTTGAGCGTGGACAGTTTTGATTAACCAGCCAGTCAATCCAACAGTCAACACCAACGATAGGCCTAGGTTGGTAATCAAGGATGTTGCTGTTTTATACATGGTTGAGTGACCCAATGGAAAGGTTGAAATGAGATTGCCAAGACACCAAAATGTTGACTGCAACCAGCTTGGTGATTTGGTCTGAAGTTGATTTAAACATACATTTATCGATGACCTTTCAAACCTTATGGCTGCGGATGTTTTGAGAATGGATGGCCAAAATGCAGCGAAGATCAACGGCGCTTCAGTCAAGGTCAGCAACAACGGCGTGATTCATCTGATCGATTCAGTTTTGATTACTGCTTGATTCAGCTTCAAAAGCCTGGCTTCTAGAGATTGCAGCAAACGGCATCAGCTTTGGCTGGTGCTTTTTTTATTCGTCCGAACCGCGTGGTAAATTCAGTCCACCAAACGGTGCTCAGTCGGCAAGCCATCAGCGAAAGCGGGAGAAAAGCAAAGTGAATTACCTAAGCAAGATCGTCGCGCTATATCTTTTGTCATTTTGCGCCAGCGTCTTGGCTAATGCCTCGGACGGATTTCATGAGTTTCGTGAATGTCCGCTCAAGCAAGTTGCCTCTACGCCGCAAAGTTGTGAAAACCAATGCAGTACTTTTGGTTCCAGTCCAGCTTCGTATGACGTGGATCTCTCTGGGGGTAAGGTGACAGAGAAGACATGGCAAGTCGCAACATTGCTGAACCAGCGTTCATTGTCAGGCTGCAGTATCAAGGATGCGCAAAACTGGCGCTGCTTGTCGGAGGCTGAGATGATGGGTGGGATTGTGCGAAGAGACACATACGCCATCGAAGGGCAAGTGTTTTTGGATGTGAGTGGCTCAGGCGGTGATCAGTACTACTGCAGTGTCAAGAAAAGCAAATTAAATTGACGACTGCTTGCCCAGGTCATCAATCTGTTGCGCCAGTTGAAAATCTTTTTTAGTCAACCCTTTGGCATCATGCGTCCATAGACGGATCCTCATTTGGGTATGGCTAGACAGGCATTCCGGATGGTGATCGGCCTCTTGAGCCAACTTGCCGACAGAAGCAAAGAAAGCCATGGCAGTCGGGAAACTGTCAAAGTCCCATTCTTTTTGAATGAACGACTTGTCTTGGGCTAAGACCCAACCGTCCATGCCCTGCATGCCCTGTGCTATCTCGAGGTCTGACAACCGCATGTCACTCGCCGGCCTTGTCAATAGGAATTCCTGACTTTATCAGGCTGAGGATCAGTTTCATGGCGTCGCTGCTGCTGGCAGAGTAGGGGTCGAATTCGGGGTGTCCCATTTTCACCATCGGATCGTCGGTGGACAAATGCACAAGCGCCATAGACCAGTGTCCAAATTGCCTTTCAGTGATGTCTTCCATGGAGAGCAACTCGACACGATGGTGGCGTTTATCAGACATGATTTTCCCAAACAGGCGATTGACTTTGTCTCTCTCGCCCTCCAATACCTGCATGTACAGACCCGAACCCTGGCAAAGCACGCCTGTGATGTTTTCTTTTCTGTTGAATTGAGTTGACAAGGCCAGCAAGGATGAAGTGACCGCGGTGGTGATGGGGCCGACTGGTTGACTGACATACAAGAGGCGGACGAGCATCTGAAAATCCCTGTTGTACCGACTGTGCAAAAAAAGCATAGGCCACTGCAAGATAGCTTTAAGAGCTACCCTGAACTATGGCCGATTTATCGATGGTCAATAGAGTGTTTACCCTTTGCTGCGCTCAAAGCGCTTTTCGCATGGCTTGGGTGGCCATGTCTTCGAGCTGGCCAAAGTCCATGTGTTGATGAGCCTCGCAGACAAACCAAGGCTCGCGGGAATCGGGCTCGAGCATGAAGCCGCGGTCAATCAATGCCCAGGCAAAGCGGTTGTAGAGTGCGCTGTCTGTTGTTCGCCAATCACGGTAGTTGGTCGGTACAGTGGCACTGAAGTGGATGCCAAACATGGCGGAAGGCCCAGCGAATGCGTGTTCTACCCCTGCCGCAGTGAACACCCGGCTGAGCAGGGCTTTGAGCTTGTCGCCGGTTTGGTTGATGGTTTGCAGCGCATCGGTGTCGCTCAAGATGCGCAAGGTGGCCTGGGCTGCGCTCAGGGCCAGCAGGTTGGCGGTGTAAGTGCCGCCGTGCACCACGCGACCAGGTCCCGAACCCAGCAGGTCCATCACCTCGGCACGCCCGCCAAACGCAGCTACGGGATAGCCATTGCCCATGGCTTTGGCATAGGTGCTCAAGTCGCCGGTGATGCCATACAAAGACTGTGCGCCGCCCTTGGCCACCCGAAAGCCCGACTTGACCTCGTCGATGATCAGCAGCGTGCCGTACTGTGTACAGAGGTCGCGCAAGCGCTGCATCCATGCCTGACTGGCCGCCACACTGCCCGCGTTGCCGATGATCGGTTCGATCACCACGCAGGCCAGTTGTTCGCCTTGGGTCTTGAACAGGTCTTCGAGGTGCTCAAAATCGTTGTGGCTGATGATGCTCAAGAGCGATCGGCTGCGTTCAGGCACACCGACGCCAAAAGAAATCACATCGGGCGTCAAGCCGCTGCCTGGTTGCCAGTGTTCGATGTCAGATTTCCACATCATCTCGTCATAGAGGCCATGGAAAGAGCCTTCGACGATGGCGATACGGTCCCGCTTGGTGAAGCCACGAGCAGTGCGTACCGCGCCCATGACGGCTTCTGTTCCGGAGTTGGCAAAGCGCACTTTGTCAATCTGTGGGCAAAGCGCTTTGATTTGTTTCACCACGGTGGTGTCTAGCTCGGTGGCAAAGCCGGTAAGGGTTCCCCGTTGTGTGATCTGTTCAATGACGGCGTTGTCCACCCTTGGGTCACGGTAGCCCAAGATGATTGGCCCATAACCCAGGCGAAAGTCGACAAAGTCACGGCCATCCACATCTGTCAGGGTACAGCCTTGCGCATGGGCTATGAAAACCGTGCGGTCCTCGCCCCAATAACGGTAGTTTTCCGCCACACCTTGCGGCATGTGCAGGTGTGCTTCGGCCAGCAAGCGTTCGCGTCGGCTCATGGTCGCAGCAAGTGTCCAACGCGCTCTTCGAGCAACTTGACCACATGCAATTCGGCCGCCTCAGGGCCATAGGTTTGCATGGCTTCTTGAAACAAGGCCTGCGCCTTGCTGCCCATGGGCAGTTCATAGCCTTGGGTTTTCGCTATTTGGTTGATCAACCCCAGGTCTTTACAACACAGTGCCAAAGAAAAGCTGGGGTCATAGTGACCTGCAAAGATAGAGGGCACATCATGCTCAGCCACCCAACTGTTGCCAGCACTCGACTTGATAGCTTCCCAGACGGTGTTGAGCGGAATGCCTGCTTTGGCCCCCAGCATCAAACCTTCTCCAATCGCGGCAGCACTCACAAACCACAACAAATTCGTCAGCAGCTTGATGGTCGCTCCGTTGCCGGGTGCGCCCACATGGAAGATTTTTTCGCCAATCACCTCGAAGACGGCTTTGTGTTGTTCAAACAAGGTTTGATCGCCACCCACAAAGATCGACAAGCGACCCAGCGCCGCCATGTCCACCGCATTGGTCACCGGCGCCTCTAAAAAGCCCAGGCCTTTGGCTTTTGCCAAAGCCACCAGCTCTTGCACCAGTTCTACCGAGCTGGTCGAGGTGTCGATGATGGTGGCTCCTGGTCGGGCGTGTGCCAACACACCGTGCTCGCTCAACATCACCTCGCGCACTTGTGGCGGTCCAGGCAACGAAGCCATGATGACATCGGCGTTGGCGCAGCCGACGGCAATGCTGTCTGCCCAGTCCGCGCCCAGGTTCAAGAGATTGCGGGCTTTGTCTGGGTGGATGTCATGCACGGTGATCGGGTAACCCGCTTTGAGCAAATTGGCGGCCATCGGGTTGCCCATGTTGCCCAGGCCAATGAAGAACAAACGGGGCAGGCTCATGTGGCTACTTTGCGAAATTGCAAAAACATCTTGTGCTCGTCTGCGTGGTTCACGTATTCAAAGCCAAAAATGCCCATCAAGGCCTTGGCCTGGTCAAAACTGTAAGTGCGGTATTTGACGGTTTGGTCCATCACCGTTTGGGTACCGTCATTCAAATAGTAGTGTTTGGTAAAGCCAATCGGGGTGGGGTCGATTTTTTGCGAATACGCCATGCCATTGGAGATCCTGGTTTCGTAGTCATGGTGAGGGCCTTGGATCCCCAAGAGCAGGGTGCCGCCTGGCGCCATGTGCTTCGACAAACGCTCGAACCCCCTTCGGTTGGCTTCTTCGTCCGCAATATGGCTCACCATGAACGGCTCTTTGTCGCCATCAATCACAAAGTACCAAACCCCGCCATAAGAGAAAGCCAACTCGTGTTGTATGTCCAATGTGAGCTCGCAAATGTTTTGCTGGGACAAGGAAACCGTGGGAAAAGGGGCCAGGCGTTTTTGCGCAATCGACAGCATCGGGCCGGTCAGGTCGATCCCGGTGATCGGTAGACTGGGTCGGCGTTTGGCCAGTTCTTCCATGATCAGACCGGTGCCGCAACCGATTTCAAGCACATTGTGCAGTGGTCCATGGGAAGTCAAGCTGTCGACGATTTTGGCATAGTCGTAATAGCCGGAGGTCATGATGACATCGTAATAGCCCGACATGTTGGTGTAATCACCCATGGCTGCCTTGTTCAAATTGTTGTTTTAGCCTACTTTAGCAAATTTGTAATCCGCTCAATCGATGACTTCCGGGGTCAGCGCCTGAATGGCTTGGTAGTTGGTGAGAAATACTCGGCCGTTCAAGTGGGTGAGAAAGTCGGTGGTGTTGAGCTTGTCCATCACCGGCCCCTTGATTTCCGAGAAGTGCAGGGCGATGCCCGAGTCTTTCAAGCGGCTGGCAATCGCTTCTAAGCTCTCCAGGGCGCTGGCGTCGATGTCGTTCACGGCTGAGCACTGAAGCAGCAGGTGCTGTAACTCTGGGCGCGCCGCCACTTCTGCGTTGATGCGGTCTTCTACACCCCGCACGTTAGCAAAAAACATACTGGCATCGACCCGCAGGCACACCAGTTTGAGGCTGACCCTTACGTCATGACGCATCACATTGCGGAAATGTTCGGTGCCTGGCACCAAACCGACGGTGGCGATGTGCGGGCGACTGGCTCTGAACAAAAACAGCGCCAAGGACACCACCACACCCATGACCAAACCACTTTCCACACCCACCAGCAAAGTGGCCAGCAAGGTAGTGGCCACGGCGATGAAGTCGAGTTTGGAGAAACGCCAAGTGGATTTCAAGATGCTGAAGTCGACCAAAGACAACACAGCCACCACAATCGTTGCAGCCAAAGTGGCTTGCGGCAAATAGTAAAGCGCAGGCGTTAAAAACAGGGAGGCCAGGGTGATGCCCACCGCTGTGTAAACACCTGAAGCCGGGGTGACCGCACCGGCGTCAAAGTTGACTACCGAGCGCGCAAAACCGCCTGTGACCGGAAAGCCGCCGGTGAAAGCCGCCGACAAATTGCTGGCACCCAAGGCCACCAACTCTTGGTCGGGCTCGATGCGTTGACGGCGTTTGGCGGCCAAGGTTTGACCCACCGACACCGACTCCACAAAACCCACCACGCTGATGAGCAGGGCGGGCACAAACAGTTTTTGCCAGAGCGCCAAGTCCCACAAAGGGGTTGTCAAAGGGGGCAAGCCTTGCGGCACGGTGCCCACCAACTTCATGCCCTGGCCTTGCCAATCCAGGCTCCAAGCCAAGACGGTGGTCAGGGCAATCGCCACCACGGGACCTGCTTTGGCCAGCACATCGGCCAGCTTGGGCTTCAGGCCCGCAGACATGAGCAACGGTTTCAAGCCCTTGCGCACCCAAAACAAAAACGCGGTGGCGGCGATGCCCACCAACAAGGTGAGCAGGTGCAAGTTGGAGGCTTGGTTAACCAGCGAATTCAACAATTCAACAAAATTGTGCCCCTCGGCTTTGACGCCCATGATGGTCTTGAGTTGGCTGAGCGCAATCAGCAAACCAGAGGCGGAGATGAAGCCAGAAATCACAGGGTGGCTCAAAAAATTCGCCAAGAAACCCAGACGCAACAATCCCATCAGCAGCAACATGCCACCCGACAAAAAGGCCAAGGTGATGGCCACTTGCCAATAGGCATAGGTGCCTGCAGCCGCATGTTCGGCCACCGCTGCAGCCGTCATCAGCGACACCACCGCCACCGGACCCACGGCCAACACACGGCTGCTGCCCAACACCGCATACAACAAGAGCGGCGCCACGCTGGCGTACAACCCCACCTCCGGCGGCAAACCCGCCAGCAAGGCGTAGGCCAGGCTTTGCGGGATCAGCATGATGGTCACGATGAGTGCCGCCACCGCGTCATTGGTGAAGGTTTCGCGGTTGTAGCTGCGCCCCCAGTCCAGCAGGGGGACCGAGGGCAGCCAGCGGGTCAAAGCAGTCATCAGCCCACCATTTCAGGTTGTGCCATCCACTCACGGCCTTTGAGCATGGCTTCCCAATAGATGGGGGGCAGGACGCGTTCTTTCAGGTACCAGGCCAAAGCAGAGGGCTTTGTGCCATCGATCAGCCAAGAAGGGAAGCTGGGTGCCAGCTTGCCGCCATAGGTGAATTCGGCCAACACGATCTTGCCGCGCTCGACCGTGAGTGGGCAGGAACCGTAACCGTCGTATTTCGCTTGGCCTTGCAACTGCCCCATGGCCACCAACAGGTTGTTGGCTACGACGGGTGCTTGCTTGCGTGCAGCCGCTGCGGTTTTGGCATTGGTGGTGTTGGCCACGTCGCCCAAAGCAAACACGTTGGAATAGGTTTTGTGGCGCAGAGAAGACGGGTCCACATCCACCCAACCAGCGGCGTCCACCAGGGGGCTGACACGCACGAAGTCGGGGGCTTTTTGTGGGGGCACCACGTGGATCATGTCAAAGTCACGCACCACTTTTTCTTTGCTGCCATCGGCCATGTTTTTCATGAACGTGGCTTGGTGCGCTGGACCGTCCACCGCCACCAAGGTTTCACCAAAGTTCAGGCCAATGCGGTATTTCTTGACATATTCCATGAGCGCTGGGACATAGTCGGCCACCCCAAACAGCACCGCACCCGCATTGCAAAACTGGATGTCGATGTTGTTGAGCACGCCCTGTCGGGTCCAGTGGTCGGCTGACAAGTACATGGCTTTTTGGGGTGCGCCTGCGCATTTGATCGGCATGGGCGGCTGGCTAAAAATCGCCTTACCGCCCTTCAAGCTTTGCACCAATTCCCAGGTGTAGGGAGCGAGGTCAAAGCGGTAATTGGAGGTGACGCCGTTGCGCCCCAGGGTGTCGCTCAAGCCTTCAATGCCCTGCCAATCCAGCTTCAAGCCAGGGCAAACCACCAGCTGCTTGTATTTGACGACCCGGCAGCCTTCCAAAATGACTTGGTTGTGCTCGGGTTCGAATGCAGCCACAGCCGCTTTGATCCAACTGACATCCGTGGGGATGACCGAGGCCATGGTGCGAGCGGTTTCATCGGGTTTGAAGATGCCGCCACCCACCATGGTCCAACCGGGTTGGTAAAAGTGCGCATCAGCGGGGTCGATGATGGCGATGTCCAGCAATGGACTGCGGGCCAAGAGACTGGAGGCCACCGAGATGCCTGCCGCGCCGCCGCCGACGATCACCACATCGTGGCTGGCATCGGCTTGGTTGGTGGGCGTTTTGCCGCCATTGGCAATGCGTTGCACCAAAGGCTTCAAGTCGAAACCGACCTTGGTGGAGGCTTCCAAAATTTGCGGCAAAGGGGTGACACCGGATTGCGCCAAAGCCCACATGGTGGTGGAGCGCATGCCGGTGCGGCAGTAAGCCAACACCGGTGCAGGCAATGTTTTCAGCAGATCGCCAAAGGCCTTGCCGTCCTCGTCTCGTACCTTGCCAATTTCAGCAGGCAAGTAAGCCGCTTGCAATCCAAATTGACTGGCTGCTTGCGCTATCTCTGCGAAGCTGGGTTGGTCGGGACCTTCGCCATCAGGCCGGTTACAGATGATGGCTTTGAAACCCGCATCCGCTAGCGCTTGCACTTCGTTGATGAGGATTTGCGGACTGATGCTCAGGTGAGGGGTCAGGGCTTTGGTATCCATGGGGTCTCCAATCGTGGTTTTCAGGTGGCGTTGAGTTTGGCTTTGCGAGGTGCGTGGATGAAGCGGTCCATGAGTTCAAAACCCACCATGCCCACCAGCATGGCTAACACGAAAACCAATGCCTTGGGTTGGCCATCGGCCATGGAAACCAGCGCAGGTCCAGGGCAAAAACCAGCCAAGCCCCAGCCCGTGCCAAACATCAAGCTGCCAATGACCAGTTTTTTGTCGATGTCCATGTTGGTGGGAAAACGCAGGACCCCACCAAAAAAGGTGGTGGTGCGTTTTTTGGCCACGGTGAAAGCAAAAAATCCGACCATGATGGCCCCGCCCATGACCAGGGCCAAAGAGGGGTCCCAGTTGCCAAACAGATCCAGAAAGCCGATGACCTTGCTGGCATCGGTCATGCCGGACCACATCAGGCCCAGGCCAAACAACAAACCCACTGCGAACTCAGTGAGGCGGTAGAGATGGTTCTTTTGAAGCATGGTGATTTCCTTAGATGACGTGACGCATGACGTAGACAGTGACGAAACCGGCAAACATGAACGAGCCAGTTGCCACCAAAGAACGAGGGGACAGGCGGGACAAGCCGCAGACACCGTGTCCGCTGGTGCAACCTGAGGCGTAGCGGGTACCGATACCCACCAGCAAACCTGCGATCACCACCAACCATTCTGCTGTTTCAACGCGGGGCGGGGTGATGTACACCGCAGGAACCACCGCATGGAAAACGGCAGGTGCGACCAACAGCCCCAGCATGAAAGCCACGCGCCATGTGGTGTCGCCAGCTTTGGGCGGCAACAAGCCACCGAGGATGCCGCTGATGCCCAAAATACGGCCATTCATCAGAATGAACATGGCCGAGGCCACGCCCAAAATGATGCCGCCAGAAAGTGACGCCCAAGGCGTGAAGTGAGTCCAGTCGATGTTCATGTGTTTTCTCCTGCGTTTGGTCCACAAAATTGATCAAATAAAACGTTCATGACCGCCAGTGCTTGAGGGCTGGCGATTTGGTAATAGATGTTTTTGCCGTCTCTGCGTGTGGTCACCAGTTCTTCGTCTCGCAAGACAGTCAGTTGCTGGGACAGGGTGGGTTGCAGGATGCCCAAAATCTCTTCGAGTTCGCCCACCCGTTTTTCACCTTGTGACAGCTGGCACAGCAGCATGAGCCGGTCGGGGTTGGAGAGCACTTTCATCAGTCGGCAGGCATTGCCAGCCGACGATTTCATTTTGTCTAGGTCCAAGGTGGTTGTGTCCATGGGCGGTTTTCCTGGCTGTTTTTGTGAAGATGTGAAAAGTATATTGACAAACAGATTATTTGTCAATATATTATCACCAACCTAATTCAAAAAGGAGTTCTTGATGAGCGCAGCCCCTGGCAACCCGTTGGTTCATGGCATTTTTGACCCTGCTACCTGGACCGTGACTTACGTCGTTTATGAAAAGCCCGGTGCTGTCTGCGCCATCATCGACTCGGTCTTGGATTACGACCCCAAGTCTGGCCGCACCAGCCACAAGTCTGCTGACAAAGTCATTGAATTCGTCAAATCAAACGACTTGAAAGTGGCGTGGATTTTGGAAACCCATGCCCATGCCGACCACTTAACAGCAGCGCCTTATTTAAAGCAACACCTAGGCGGCAAAACTGCGATTGGCGACCACATCAGCGGCCTGCAAAAAGTTTTCAAGGGCATCTTCAACATGGAAGCTGATTTCAAGCCTGATGGCTCACAGTTTGACCATTTGTTCGCTGAAGGTGAAGTTGTACAAGTGGGCAGTCTCACTGGCCACACCATGTACGTGCCCGGCCACACGCCAGCTTGCGTGGCTTACCAATTTGGTGACGCAGTGTTTGTGGGCGACACCATGTTCATGCCCGATGTCGGCACGGCCCGCTGCGACTTTCCTGGTGGCGATGCGAAAACCCTGTACGCCTCCACCCGCAAAATTTTGAGCTTGCCACCCGAGACGCGTTTGTTCATGTGTCACGACTATCCGCCAAACAATAGGCCAGTGAATTTCGAAACTACTGTGGCCGAACAAAAAGCGAAAAACGTTCATGTGCATGACGGCATCAGTGAAGCGGAATTTGTCGAGATGCGCACCAAGCGCGACGCCACCTTGGAAATGCCGGTGCTGATCCTGCCAGCGGTGCAAATCAACATCCGTGCGGGCGAGTTGCCACCCAAGGAAGACAACGGCATTGCCTACGCCAAAATTCCTTTGAACGCACTTTGAAAGCTCATCTGCCATGACCACTGGGCCTGAGGATCATGCCTGTCGTAGCCGATGAGGTCACGGGGATAGGGGCGGGTGCTGTTGTAGGTCATGCCAAAACCTAACGCCTACCTGGGGATACGGTGGGTGGGTGATCTGTCAAGGCCGACGGGACTCCTACAATCTCAAACCTATGACACCTCAGCAGATGATTCAACCCTTTTTCATGGCGATGATGCTTGCCCTTTTGGGTGGATGTGCATCTATGGGGCAGATCCAAGCCTGCAACCAACTGGCCTATGAGCAAGCCCCGCCGGTATATGACTCAAGACATGCACGGATGATGATGCAGTGCCCCTTTGGCATGGCGCCATGGGGTGTGCATCCGCATTTCCGAGTGGGGCCACTTTTTCCGCTTCAATGCAATCCACTTATGGTCAATGAGGATTTGAACCATTGGGCGCGTAGGGCGATCTTTGATGCTTGCATGAAGGGCGCGACGCCCACGTCAGTGGTCATTGAACCCGCGGCTCCCTGATTCAGACGCAGGGGTAGTTGGCCACCATCACTTCACGCACCACACTGGCGGCATTGAAACGCAGCAGGTCAGGGCGTTGCACCAGCTGTTTCAAAACGGTGTCCACCAAGAGATTGATTTCGGTTTGCTCGCCAAAGCAAATCGGTGCGTCTTTGGTGAGCATCAGGGTGTCAATCACACCCATGATGTAGTTGCGCCCACTGAAGCGAACGGCTTCGTCTGGCGACAGCAAGCTGGCATGGAGCTCACCCGCAGTCAAAAACCGGATGCTTTTTTTGGCATGTGCTGGGACCGAGCCAAGCGTCAGCGTGGCGCTCAGCAGTCCCACATAGAGCCAATCAAGGGGCTTCAACGGTGACCTTGATGCTGCTATACCAGGCTGCCAAATCTTCGATCTCTGCATCTGTCAAAGGCTTGGCAATGACGCCCATGACTTCATGTTGGCGTTTGCCATTGCGGTAGTTTTTCAGCTGTTCGCTGACGTAAATAGGGGGTTGGCCTGCCAAATTGGGAGCGCTGGGCATGCTGGCGATACCCGTGGGTCCGTGGCAAAGAGAGCACGCGGCATCGGCCTTGTTTCTACCTGCTTTAGCGTCTTGGGCAAACGCGTTCAATGTCAACAGGGACAAGCCCAGACTCAAGATAACGGAAATTTTCTTCATGAATTCCTTGTAAAAAAGCGGGGCCTCCTAGGAGGCCCCGCTTGGTATTTGATCACAGGCTAAAAGCCTGAGGATCAAACTAGGTTACTGGCTGTAGCTGATGCGGTAGATCGCGCCAGCGTAGTCGTCAGACACCAGGATAGAACCGTCAGGCAGGTTGGCAACGTCCACTGGGCGGCCGATGGCGCGGTTAGTGGTTTTGTCCAAGAAGCCGTCAGCGAACACTTCTGCAGGGCCTGCATTGCCGTCGGCCTTGATAGGCACGAAGTTCAACAGGTAGCCGCTAGGCTGCACGCGGTTCCATGAACCATGGGAAGCCACGAACAGGCCGCCTTGGTATTTGGCAGGGAACATTTTGCCGGTGTAGTGTGTCAAGCCCAATTGAGCTTGGTGAGCAGGGAACTCGACTTGAGGATAGATCATGCCGGCTGGCTCTTTCATGTCCTTCAGGTCAGGTGCTGCGGCAGAGCCGGCCACTTTGAATTTGCCGTTGTAGAAGGGGAAACCGAAGTGTTCGCCTGCTTTGGTCAGCTTGTTCAACTCGCCGGGAGGAATGTCGTCACCCAGGCCGTCAACTTGGTTGTCGGTTGTCCAGATGTCGCCCTTTGGTCCGATGGTCAGACCAGCAGGATTACGCATGCCTTTGGAGTAAACCATGCGGCCTGAGCCGTCCAAGCCGTTGTAGCGGATCACGCCACCGATGCCGACTTCGTCATACAAAGCGACTTTTTCTTTGGGCTGAACGTTGTAAGGCTGACCCAATGTGACGTAGATTTTGCCGTCATTGGCGACTTTACAAACACGACCAGTGTGGTTGAAAGATTGCTCTTCCACGGGGATCATTTTGCCTTCAGGCACGATCACGCCAACTGCAACGTCTGGACCTTCGTAGAAGTATTCAGCAGCAGGGAAGTGCAACATGCGGTTGGACTCAGCAACCACCAAGAAACCATCTTTGGTGAAGCAAACACCGTTGGGGTTTGCAAATTTGATGGCGGGTGCGAATTGTTTGACTTCGTCAGCGGTGTAGTCGCCGTTACGGTCGGTCACAGCCCAGACGGATGTTTTACGTGTACCCACGAACAACATGTTGGTGGAAGGTGCAACAGCCATGTAGCGTGCGTCAGGAACAACAGCATACAACTCGATCTTGAAGCCTTCAGGCAACTTGATTTTTTTCAAGTTGGCGCGCAAGGCATCAGCATTTTTACCGTCTTGAGGAACGGCTGGAATGTTCATGTTGGTGTCTGTGTTGCCCATGCGTTGCAGGGTTGACAGGTTTTTGTCTTGCGCAATGGCTGCAGAAGCAAACAGTGCTGAGATTGCCAGTGATACGGCGGAGATTTTGGTAATGCTCACTGAGTTTCCTTAGGGAGAAGAAGGCGATATAGCCTGCTCACGATGTTAGCAAGATTCCACAAAGCAGTAGCTAATTTCGCGACTAGGGATTTGCCCTAGTCCATGACATGCCTCAAGGGTTAACCCTTTTTTTGTTCGGACGATGCATCCATTGGTTTTCTGATCATCAGTGCACTGCGCTTACAAATAGCTACCAATTCCTGGTGTTGATTGAAGCCTCGGTGCTGGAATATCACTATCCCTTGGTGGGGTCTTGTTTTACTCACACGCACTTCCAGCACTTCGGTTTCTACGTGCACGGTGTCGCCATGAAAGAGGGGTTTGGGAAACCGCACCTCGTCCCAGCCCAAATTGGCCACCGTGGTGCCCAAAGTGGTGTCTCCTACAGAGACCCCAACGATCAAGCCCAAGGTGAAAACGCTGTTGACGATCCGTTGACCAAATTCCGACTGGTTCTTGCAATACTCTTCATCCAAATGCAGGGCTGCAGGGTTGTGGGTCAAGGCAGAAAACAACACGTTGTCCATTTCAGAGACGGTGCGGCGAATGGCATGTTGAAACACCTGTCCGACAAAAAATTCTTCGAAATAGAGGCCGGCCATGCTCAATCCTTTGTGGCGAGTTGAAGCAAGCGCAAGGCTTGTGTGAGGTGTGGCTTGTCCACCATGCGACCATCCAATTGCACCGCGCCTGCGCCTTGCGCTTGTTCAAATGCGTCAACGATGCGTTGGGCATGGGTCAACTCTGCTGCAGTGGGTTGAAACCCGGCATGGATGGGCAAAACTTGATCGGGGTGAATGGCGAGCTTGCCTGTGAAGCCTGCTTGACGGGCACGCAGCACATCTTTGCGCAGGGCCGCTTCATCACGAAAGTCAACGCTCAAGGTATCTATCGCTTGTACTTGGGCGTGTGAAGCGGCAAGCAAACACATGCTGCGTGCCAATTGGTAGGTGAAATCAAACTCGCCGTTGTCCGTCTTGTTGCTGCTGGCACCGACGGCTGTGGCCAAGTCTTCTGCGCCCCACGTCATGCCAGCCAGGCGATGGCTTGCACCGGCATACGAATTCAATTCAAACAAAGCGCCCGGCACCTCGGTCGCAATAGGAATGATCAAGGTGGTGCCCAGGGCAATGCCTTCGCGTGTTTCAAAGGCACTTAAAAAATGGTCCAACTTGACCACGTCTTGTGCATTCAAGGTCTTCGGTAACAAGATGCCATCGGGTCTGCCGGGCATCACGGCCGCCAAGTCGTGCAGCGCCAATTCGGTGAGAAGGGGGTTGATGCGAACCCACACAGCTTGCTGACCTCGAGGGTGGTCAGACAAATAGGCGCACACCATTTGACGCGCCAGTGGCGAACGCTCTGGCGAGACCGAATCTTCCAAATCCAAGATCAGGGCATCGGCTTGGGTACTGAAGGCTTTGGCCAGTTTTTTTTCGCTGTCGCCAGGGACAAACAGCATGGAGCGCAGGGATTTCATCGTCGTGATCCGTCGAGGTTCGACAGATCTTAACAACCCACCCAGCGGCCATGCTCAGCGCGGCATCACAGTGCCATGGATGCGGCGAGGCTAAATACGGAGTTGGGTCCGCTGGGCAGTTTGTGAATCTTCAATGGTTTGAATTTTTTCGACTCAGAGGCGCGCTCTTGCCGCGCTTGTGCGCCCCATGCGCTGTCAGGTACCTGATGGAGCAAATCTTCAAATGTGAGCGCTTGAAGATGGTTTTCCATGAACTCATGCATCAAATGGGCGATCAACTGTTTGTCCAACTCTCCGTCGGTAGACGATTTGCTGATGTTGTTTTCTTTAAAGACTTTGAGCAAGTCAAGCAGTTTGAGCTTGGCGGGTTTGCCATTGCTGCAATAGCCGCCGCCTGGGCCTCGGTAAGACACCAGCAAACCGCCTTTTTTCAATTGAGACATCAGTGACTCCAAATAAGAAACCGACAAACCCAACTGCTTGCTGATGAAGTCGGTGGTGACAGGGCCGTCGTCTTGGTGTTTGCAGACCAATAAAAGAGTGTTTACTGCGTTGTGAGTCAAATTAGAAAACATGGTTTGTCCTGATTCAAGTTAACAAGTGGAACAAATATAAGGTTCAAAACATGCAAATTCAATGGAATTCTTGCAATTGAACTGCTTCAAATGCTTTACAATGTATAAAATCTATACAAAACTTGTTCAAACAAAGGCTTGCATTTCAATGACCTCCACCCTCAAACATGAATCACCACCACAAGCGCTCTACCGTATTGGCGCTGTTGCCCAACTGGCAGGCGTTCCTGTCGCCACTTTGCGGGTCTGGGAGCGGCGGTATGGCGTTGTCAAACCGCCCAAATCGGACGGTGGTCATCGCCTCTACACCGAAGGGGATGTGCTTCGGGTCACGCTCATGAAAAACCTGACCATGCAAGGGCATGCCATCAGCCACCTGGGTTCCATGGAAACTGAACAGTTGCAGAAATTGCTCAATGACGCCAGGATCTCCATCGCCCGACAATCCGCGCCACAGCTGTTGCACTCGGTGATCAATTTGGCGGTGGTGGGTTACAACTTGGGCAGTCGCATTGAAAAACCCAGTTTCAACATGGCCGCCGGTGTGGTGGCATTCAAAGTGATGAAGGTACACGAAGGGCTGGCACAGGCCCTGCTCGAAGACAGTGGTCCCAAGCCAGACATGCTATTGGTTCAAATCGGCGCAGTGCAAATGTCAGCGGTTGAAGATTTGAAGCGGCTGCAGCGAAAGCTGGGCGTTCACAAAGTGGTGTTGATTTTTCACTTTGCCACCGCGCATGTGTTGAGTGCGCTTAAGGCCGGCGGCGTGGTTTACCGACAAGAGCCTTTGGCCGATGAAGATTTGCGCGACATCATTTGCTCGGCTTTGTTGCTTGAGCCGGGGGTGTCTTCGATCAAGCCCTTAGCGGTGACTATTCCACCGCGTCAATATGATGATGTGGTTTTGCAGCGGGTGTCAGAAATATCGAGCAATGTGTTGTGCGAGTGTCCCAAGCATGTGGCTGACCTGATCCGCCAACTCAACAGCTTTGAGCAGTACAGCAAAGACTGTTTGAGCAATTCCGCTGAAGACGCCAGTTTGCATGCCTATTTGTCTGCGGTGTCTGGCTCAGCGCGGGTATTGTTTGAAGAGGCTTTGGGCAAAGTTGCCCTGCACGAAGGTATCAAGCTGAACTGAGCCTGGCCTGACACTGGCAATCAGCGGGTTCCGATGTTGCTGATAACTGGGCCTACGGGCAGGACAGTACCCAAGGTCAGCCCCAGGGCAGCATCCAAAGCGATGTCGCCCACCATGGCATCTTGGGTCGGTGCGACACCACCACAACTTTCGGTGATCTCACTGGCCTTCATGTGGTCCGCGGTATTCAAGCCCACATTGGTCAAAAACAAGGGCACGGCTGCGACAGGGCCGACTGCAATCAATAGCGTGGGCATGGCCCAGACTTTGGCGGTTTTCAAATCGCCATGAATCCAGGCGTTGTTGCGTGCGTTTTGACATCGACCTGTCCCAAAAGCTTCGCTCTTATCATCTAGCTTGGCGATGGCTTTTGAGGCATGACTGGCGCAACCGGTCAGACCAAGCAACAGCATCAGCGCGCAGATTTGCTTAAAACGTATCATGAATGGAATTTATCAAATGTCTTTTCAAATAGCAAGGTTTTTGCACTTCATGAATCCGTCATAAGTCCTTGTCCAAATGAATTTTTTCGCCTGCAAAAATATGCCCCGTGTCATCAATTTCAGTTCCGGTCCAGCACAACTCCCCCTTGAGGTTCTTCAGCAAGCCGCTCAGGAAATGACGGATTGGCGTGGCTCTGGCATGTCGGTCATGGAAATGAGCCACCGTGGGCCTGAGTTCACCGAGATCCTGGCCAACACCCAGGCCCTGATGCGCGATCTGCTCCAGGTGCCTGACACCCACTCGGTGTTGTTTTTGCAAGGCGGTGCGATTGCAGAAAACGCAGTTGTGCCCATGAATTTGATCGGACGCACCGGCCAGGCTGACTATGTCTTGAGTGGCGTGTGGTCGGAAAAATCTCACCATGAAGCCTGCAAGTACGGACAAGTCCATGTCGCTGCCAGCAGCCAAACCGATGGCTACCTGCGGATGCCGTCACAGGCCGAGTGGCAACTGTCTGAGCAGTCGGCCTATGTGCACTTTTGCAGCAACGAAACCATTGGCGGGGTGGAATGCCACTGGACGCCAGAGACTGGCGATGTGCCGCTGGTGGCTGACATGTCCTCCAACATCTTGTCGGCCCCCCTGGATGTGTCGCGCTACGGGTTGATTTATGCAGGCGCACAAAAAAACATGGGTCCTGCTGGTGTGACCATGGTGATCGTTCGACATGACCTCATGGGCCATGCCTTGCCGATCACCCCCTCGGCCTTCAATTACCAAATTCAGGCGGCGCAGGACTCGATGTACAACACCCCGCCGACCTATGCGATTTACATCATGGGTCTGGTGCTCGGGTATATCCAACGCTCAGGTGGCTTGGCCGCGATGCAGGCGCAAAATCAGCGCAAAGCCGATCTCCTTTATGACTTTTTGGACCACAGCCTGTTGTTTCACAATAAGGTCGCACGGGCAGACCGATCGCGGATGAATGTGACGTTTTTCTTGCGCGACGAGTCCTTGAACGATGCCTTCTTACAAGGGGCGCAAGCGCAGGGCATGGTGCAGTTGCGCGGCCACCGATCCGCCGGTGGCATGCGTGCATCGATTTACAACGCCATGCCCCTGGCCAGTGTTCAAACCCTGGTGAACCTCATGCACCAGTTTGAAAAGGCCAACCGCTGAAGACATTTCAACCACGCAGGCCTTGAGCGGCTGGCGGCAAACCCAGCGCAAAGCGCGCTGCGCCAAGGCTAGCAGCCAAAGCCCTCAAGGTTTGCTGGCGTTGTTGATGGCTTTTTTCAGGTCCAGGTACTGTTCACACTGAATTCCACATATTTTTTCGAGTGAGTCTAGCAAGGCCTTGGCCTTTTCAAGCTCCTTCAGCTGCACATACGCTTGCCCCAGGTACTCATGGGCGCCTCGGTGTTGGGGGTCCAGTCGCAAAGCTTCTTGGTAATTTTGAATGGCTTCAGGGTAGCGCTTGGCATTGCGCAAGCTATAGCCCAAGAGGTTAAAGCCTTCGGCATCGTTGGGATTGGCTTTGACGTATTTCTCCATCTTGGCGATCGACGCAGCCCAGTCTTTTTTCTCAATTTGGCTTTGGGCCTGACCCAATTCAGATCCAGCGGGAGCAGCACCGCCCAAATTGGCAGCAAAAGCGGGTGGGATGGCAATCGACAGGCTGACTAAGCCCATGAGCAACTTGGACATGGCGGCGACTCCTGAAAAAAAACTATGTTATCGCTTCATCATGTCGGTGCGCAATAGTTTCATCAACAGCAACCATTCGCCAGCGTTTTGCACGGTGAAGGTGAAACGCTCGTTCATGCCATTGTTCATCTCGATCTCATGCCAGTTTTGGAAGATGGAAAAACCACCCTTGCGCACAGCGGTCTCGGTGAAAGAGATCTCGATATGGATGAATGAAATGTCTTCGTGGCTGTCGAACGACTTGAAATACAAACCATCTGAGAGCAGGTAAAGAACGCCTGTGGGCAAAGAAAATCGGCTGGCCGTGTTGGCTGGGCCGTAAGCAATGATGGTTTTGTTGATCAGCTCCACGGGAATGGACTGCTGAATGATTTGCCCGATATCGCGGGCTTTGTAAATCGAAAACAACACACCCGCCAAAAGTATCCCTGAGGCATAGGCATTGTGTTGGGTAATGATGAAAACCAGCGTAGCAACAAACAAAAAAGGCATCAACAGGTCAAATTTCATTTCCCAGGGGCCCCTGCAGATCAACAGGGAACTGTTGTCCAGGGTGTTGGCCAAAATCATCGGCGAGATGTTGCTTGGTTTTTGGGTTTGTACATGCGGCAGCTGTGAGCCACAGTTTTGGCAAAAAACATTTTCGCTGGGGTTGATGAAATAGCAGTTGGTGCAGATCATGGGAGCCTCTCAATGACCTTCGGCGGCTGGGTCTTTTGCCTTGGCAGCACCGCTGCTTGTGGCTGGCTGCTGGCTGGCACTGTCGGCACCGCTGGCACTGGTTTGACCGAGGAAGTTGTAGATTGCCAAAGAACTGAGCACCATGGTCAGACCACACAACAGGCCAATCACAAAGACCATAAAACTGCTGCTGTCTGCGGCTTCTGCTTTGCCGCTGTCACTGGCCTTGCGTGAGGCCAAACCTTGGCTGTCTACTTTCTTGGTCAGCTCTTGCAACTGTTTTTTCAACTCGGCAACCGACACAGCCAATGGCGCGAGATGCTGCTCCAGGCCTGCGGTAGCAGCGGCATGGATTTTCAGCATGTCTTGCACCTGAACCAGGTCAGCCGCATGCGCGGCGCCCATGTTGTCGGTGATTTGTGTTGTGTTGGCGGCAAAGGTTTTTAGGATTTCAACTTTTTGCTTTTCCAGCAGCAACTTCCAAGCTTCTGGAATTTGTCCTGCACTTGCCTGCGCGGAGGATTCATTTAATTGGTTTTGCAGTTGAGCCAAACGTTGAGCAGATTCAGCTTGCCTATCGAGCAGGTCATGCAACAGGTTTTCAGCCGTATTGGGCTGGGACTGCTGGTGGGATTGTTGTTGGGCGGCCAGGGATATGAAGTCCAGCAACAGCGAGTGCTTCTCCAATGTTTTTTTGAATTCAGCTAGTTGTTGCTCCATCCGTGATGGCCATTCAGCATCATTCAAGCCGGCCGTGGCGGCTGACTCGGTGTCGGGCTGGTCGGTTGCCAATGGCATAGGTGACGGCAACGGTTTCAGATTGAGGTCTATGTGCAGCAGGCCCTGGTCAGGCAAGGTGTGAACAGGCGACGGCGCCAACTCGATCACCAGGTCTTCAACGCGCTCCGACACCACTGTCAGGGCCTCTTGCGGCGCAGGATCCGGGGTGGCTTGTAAGCTGTCGGTGGTTTCTGGTGGTTCGGATTGCGCGGCTTTGGCTGCTCTTTTCACGGGCGCGCCGCACTTGCCACAAAACTTGGCTGTGACTGAAATCGGTTTTCCGCAAGCTACGCAATCCATGTTCATGACCTATTTATATTCATTCGACCGAGTAGATTCGACATGGGGAGTATTTTCCTGAACCGGCGTAGTGTTCTTCACACTCTCTGAGCACAATTTCTTCTGCTGCCGCCTGCCCTTTGTCCGTGTAGGCATCTGCGCAGAAAGCGGTTTCGCCATCAAAGCTATATACAAAAGCTTTAAAAGGCTTGTCTGGGTATTTTTTTCGGTTGAAACGCTCAAAAAGCTTTTTGCACTTACCAAACAAGGGAGGGCGATACAAAGCGGCCAGGGATGAAAAGCGATTAGGGCTTGGCGTTTGCTCGGCTGACTCATCGGGTGCTGGGCCTGGTTGCTCATTTGGGCCGGCACTGACGGGCTCGGATTCGTCAGAGGATGCGCTGAGCGCAGTCGGCTCCGGCGCTTGCACCAGGGCAGTTTCCAAAGCGACAGGTTCTGCAGGTGCGGCGTAACGCTTCGCGATTGAATTCGAATAAATGAACACGGGTACCGTGACCATGGTCATCGCCATTGACAGGAGCAGATACTTGGTCATTGCAGACATTGTGGGCGAATGGGTTTTGGTCGTGAGGTGGGTTGCAGCAAACTTTTCTTCTAAGTGGATCGGACGAAGTCTGTCCCACTTGAGCATTTTGCCTGTCCTAGGCACTTCATTGAATTGACAGGTTTCGTGCTTAAAGCGTTGATTGCATGTTCAAAATATAATCCTATATGTGCAACTCTTGCCTATATTGGCGTTAAGATGTGAACTCATACGACCTCACAACCATTCCCAGGGAATTTTCATGTCCGAGCCAATTAACCAGCAAAGCAGCCTCATCATTGGTGAGGGAGTGACCTTCACTGGCTCCATTTCAGCCCCTGGCAAAGCAAGTATCAACGGCAGTGTCTCCGGCGAAGTGACCGTCAAAGACCTGCAAATTGGCCCCAAGGGAAGCGTCTCAGGTCAAATCATTGCCCAAGTCATTGATGTGCATGGGCATATGGCCCAAAACATTGTGTGCCATGACCATATCCTGATCCACCGCAGTGGCACCGTGGTGGGCAATTTGGACTACTCTGAAATTGAAATTGAACGTGGTGGTCAGTTCAAGGGACAAATGACCCAGCATGCCCAAGGCGAAACACCTTCCTTGCAAAAAACCAATACGGCACCTAAAAAATTCTGACGATTTTTTTGAAATCTTGTCATCTGCTCAGCAGGGGTCTGCGTTATCAAAGTACCGATTGTTAACGGAACCCCGAATGAACAAGTCCGACCAAGCGATGCAAGACCCCGTTGTCGAGATCGACCACCGCTACCAATACGTTCCCTCAGCCAATACCCCCATACGCAACACCTTTGAGCGTCTTCGCTCCCAGCTGGCTCAAGAAGCCGAACAAAAAAGCCGCCCTGTTTCTCGTTTGTACTCTGGTTTCAGGGCACTCAAGGCCTGAACCTGCGGTTATTTTGCCCTTGAGATCGGCTGGCAGCCCCCCTGCAGGCCCAGGGTGCCTTCCGACTATCATCGGTGATGGCTATCAAATCAACGGTTTTCAAAGCGCACCTGCAAATTGCAGACATTGATCACAACTACTACGCTGATCACGCACTCACCCTGGCTCGGCACCCCAGCGAAACCGATGAGCGCATGATGGTGCGCTTGACTGCGCTGTCACTCAACGCACACCAATGCCAAGACATGTGCCAAGGCAATGCGGTCTTGGCCTTCGGTGCTGGCTTGTCAGACCCGGATGACCCCGACGTCGCACTGACGGATTACACCGGGCGCAAACGGATGTGGATCGAAGTGGGTCAACCCGAAGAAAAACCCTTGCAGCGTGCATGCAGCAAATCGGACCGGGTGCTGGTTTATGCGTTTAACCACGCGGCTGAGGTGTGGTGGAAGTCGATTGAAAACAAGATCAGTCGCATGGACAAACTGGGGGTGGTGCGGATCCCGACCGAGGCGGCTCAAGGCATGGCGGCCATGGCCGAGCGCAGCATGCAACTCCAGGTCACGGTCCAGGAAGGTGCCATGACCCTCAGTAGCCAATTGGGCAGCGTGCATTTCGAGCCCTTGATTTGGCGGAATGCCAAGGATTGAAGATGTTCTTACAGCGCTTGTGCAAAGCTCACTGGTGGCCAAGCGTTCGCCTGTGTTTGGGTTTGACCTGGTCCATTGGCTGCACTTCAGCTTGGTCGCAAGCCCAACTCCACTGCGAAATCGAAGTCAATGGTGAGTTGCATCATCATGCTTTTGCCATGGTGAGCGATCCCTACACCGCTGGCAGTGTTGACATTGGCGAGCGTTTTCGGTTCAAAGCCGTTGTCTTGGGGGAGGGCGATCGGGTTGACCTGGTGAATATTTACGCCTACTACCAGACCCGCCGGCAACCCATGCTGATACAGCATGCCAAATACCTGTCTCCGTCGCCCATGCTCAACCCGCGGCCTGATGCACTCACCGGGCGAGTTGCACTTTACTCACCGGTGCTGGGCAAAGAATTGGCTTACCGTTGTGCCTTGCATCAGATGGCGCCATGAAACATTGGCTCTTTGCTTGTCTGCTGGTATGCGTATGGCCAGCATGGGCACAATCAGACACGGTACAGGTGGTGATCACCGGGGACATCATGTTGGGGGGCTTACCCGAACAAGCGATGCGACGCGGCAAGGACCCTTTTGCAGGGTTTGCCCAGGTTTTTCAGGGTGCCGACATTCGCATTGGCAACCTGGAATGTGTGATTTCTGACCAAGGGGAAGCTGAGCCCGACAAGCCCAATGTGTTTCGGGTTCACCCTCGAGCCATGCGCTATGTGCGTCGGCATTTCGATGCGGTTGGATTGGCCAACAACCACTCGGGTGACTTCGGCCCCCAGGCTTTTGCTGACATGCTCAAACGCTTGAAGCAGCATGGCGTGGGCTTTTACGGGGGAGGCGCCAATCTCCAGCAAGCCCATGAGCCCTGGGTCGTGGAGAAAAAAGGTGTGCGCGTCGCGGTGCTGGGCTACAACGAATTTCAGCCGCGCTCATTTGAGGCAGACCATGACAAACCAGGTATTGCATGGAGCGAGGATGAGCAAGTGCTGCGCGACATTGCCCGGGTGCGTAGCCAAGACTTGGCCGATGTGCTGATCGCTGTTATGCACTGGGGTTGGGAGGATCCTTTGGCCAATCAACGCCAACGCCAACTCGCCAGGCTGATGATCGATGCGGGTGTCGATGCGGTGATCGGTGGGCATCCCCATTTGGTGCAAGACACCGAGATATACCAAGGCAAACCGGTTTTTTACAGCCTGGGTAATTTTGTTTTTGAAGGCTTTGACAACCCCATCAACAACACGGGTTGGGTGGTTAAGCTGCGAGTGAATAAACAAGGTGTGGTGGATTGGTCTGTTCAAGAGGCCTTCATCGATGCCCAAGGACTGCCACAAACCGTGAAACCCCGAGGATGGAAACCATGAACCTGAACCTACCGCAAGCCATGACTTTTGTCGCCCACGGCGAGGGAGGTGCGCCAGAGGTGATGCATGTCTCAAACGGCAGACTGCCACAGCCAGCCCCCGGTGAGGTGTTGATCAAAGTGGCCTATGCCGGGGTCAACCGCCCAGATTGTTTGCAGCGCAGCGGTCGCTACCCACCACCTCCCGGGGCCTCACCGATTTTGGGGCTCGAGGCTTCGGGTCATGTGGTGGCTGTGGGCGAGGGCGTCACCCGCTGGAAGTTGGGAGACGCTTTGTGCGGCTTGGCCAATGGCGGGGCATATGCGGACTATGTATGTATTCCGCAAGGCCAATGTCTTCCTGTGCCTCAGGGCATGAACCTGTTTCAGGCAGCCGCCTTGCCTGAAAACTATTTCACGGTATGGACCAATGTGTTTCAACGCGGCCGCCTGCAAGCCGGCGAAAGCTTTTTGGTGCATGGTGGTTCTTCTGGCATTGGTCTGACGGCCATACAGTTGGCCAAGGCTTTTGGGGCGAAGGTTTTGTGTACCGTGGGCAATGCCGCGAAAGCGCAGGCTTGTCTGAGCGTGGGTGCCGATGTCGCTATCAACTACAACGCCCAAGATTTTGTGGAAGAAGTGTCAGCCCATACCCAACAGCAGGGCGTGAACATGATTTTGGACATGGTGGGCGGCGACTACATGCAACGTAACCTGAAAGCCCTGTCCGTCGATGGGCGTTTGGTTCAAATTGCCTTTTTACAGCCCTCCAAAACCGAGGTGGATTGGATGGCGCTCATGGTTAAACGCCTGACTTTCACGGGCTCGACATTGCGTCCACGCACAGCCGCTGACAAAGCGCAAATGGCCAATGAGTTGCAAACCAAGGTTTGGCCCCTTCTGGAGAAGGGCCAGTGCCAACCCGTCATTCACCAGGTGTTTGATTTGGCCGAGGCCGCCCAAGCCCATGCTTTGATGGAGTCATCCACCCACATCGGCAAAATCATGCTGAAGGTGGCGGGGGGCTGATCAGGCAGGCGTCGCACGCACCATAGAGGGTCAGTTCGTGGCTTTCAACCGCAAAGCCCTTGGGCGCGAGCTGCTTCAAGTCGCCAGGGCAGTCATGCACGTCATACACCTTTTGACACCTGGTGCAGTGGAAATGGTGGTGGTGGTGGTGGTGGGCGGATTCATAGCGCGGGTTTTCGCCAGGCAAGTGCACAGTGGTCAACAAGCCGTTGTCCACCAATGACTTGATGTTTCGGTAGACCGTGGCGATCCCCATGCCGGGTACTTCCACAGAGGCGGCCTGCAATATTTCTTGCGCCAACAGAGGTCTTTGTGCGGTTTGTATCGCGTTGAGGATGGCCGTGCCTTGTTTGGTGATGCGTTCCATGGTGTCAGTGGATTTTTTGATAATGCGTTATCATTATCGATACTTCAAGGAGATTCCATGCCATTGTCACCTCAAAGCCATGCCATCCCACGCCATCGCAAGCCCATCCGTCATGCCATCGGGTTGGCCTGCTTGGCCCTCGCCACGCAGGCATCTGCACAGGCGACAGCCGAAGCTACCGAGCGCTTGCCTCAGGTCACGGTCACAGGCAATCCCTTGGGTAACAACGATGGGGTTCAGGCAGTGCAAGCCTTGCAAGGCGATGCACTGGTCTGGCGATCTGAAAGCACCTTGGGAGAGACTTTGTCGTCGACCCCGGGCGTCTCCAGCAGCTACTTTGGCCCCAACGCCAGCCGACCGATCATCCGGGGCATGGATGGCGACCGCATCAAAATCCTGAACAACAGCCTGACATCACAAGACCTGTCGGCGTTGAGCAATGACCATTCGGTGCCCTTGGACAGCTTGGCGGTCGAGCGCATCGAGGTGCTGCGCGGACCCTCGGCCATCATGTATGGCGGCAGTGCGGTCGGTGGCGTGGTCAATCTCATCGATCACCGAATCCCTTCACAGCCGATCACGGGTCTGAGCGGCAGGGCTGATGTGGGCTGGGCCAGCGGCAACCAAGAAACCCGTGGTGCAGCGATGCTTGAGCTGGGCAATGGGCAGTATGCCGTGCATGCGGACGCGTTCGGGCGTCACAGCCTGGACCAAGCCGTGCCTGACACCTTGGCTTGCGAAAAAACAGGTTCACCCAGCAGTGCCAAAGCCATTTGCAATTCCAACAACAGCGCCAATGGCCATGCCCTGGGCGGCAGTGTGTTTTGGGACAAGGGCTACCTGGGGTTGTCGGGCAACACCTACCGCAGCAGTTATGGCGCGGTGGCTGAGGACAATGTGCGCATCGATATGAAAAACGATCGCTATGCGCTGGAGAGCGAAATTCGACAACCCGTGGCCATGGTCGACAGCCTTCACTTCCAGTGGGGCAACACCGACTACACACACACCGAGTTTGAAGACGGTGCCGCTGGGACAGTGTTTGCACAAAAAGGCAATGACATTCGCCTGAGTGCCAAGCACCAGGCATTCGACACGGCGCTGGGTCGTGTGCATGGTGCGTTGGGATGGCAAGGCGAGAACACCCAGTTTGTTGCAGACGGTGAGGAGGCCTTCATGCCCGCCACCCAAACACGCCTGTCCGCTGTGTACCTGATCGAGGAATGGCGACAACCCTGGGGCAATGTCAGCATGGGGCTGCGCTCAGAGTCTGTCACGGTGGATGGCAATGCCTTCAAGGATGCACAAGCCTCGAACAACCGCTTCTTGCCACTGAGCAGTGCACTTGGCTTGCTGGTCAAGCTCTCGCCTGAATGGTCGGTCAAAGGGCATTTGGCACAAACCCAGCGAGCCCCCAAGGACTATGAATTGCGAGCCGATGGCGTGCATGTGGCGACCGCGGCTTACGAGGAAGGCTCCACCACCCTGGGCACTGAAAAATCACGTCAGGTCGATTTGGGTGTGAATTGGGCCAAAGGCCCGCACAAGCTCAGCCTGAATTACTTTGTGACCCGTTTCGACAACTACATTGGCCTGAATGCCAATGGCGAGGTGGTGAACGAGGATGACGAAGCAGGTGGTCTCAATTCAGCTAACCCTCAAGTCAACTGCGTTGCCAGTGACCCTGAGAACGGCTGTTTCACCAAATACACCTTCAGCGCCAGTCGAGCCGAGTTCAAGGGTTACGAGCTCGAAACCTGGTTGCGCTTGACCGGCAACCAAGGCTTGCTGCAAGACGGTGGCGATGCGGTCTGGGACTTGGCTTTGCGTGCAGACGCGGTGCGTGCCACCAACTTAGACACCACCCAGGCCCTGCCACGCATTCCCCCGGTTCGACTGGGGGCCACGTTGGCTCGGCTGTCAGGCCCATGGCGCATGGCCCTGGGTGTTGACCATGCCAATGCACCGCGCCTGGGTCCTGACCAACGCGCAACCTCTGCCTACCGTTTGTGGAATGCCCATGTGAGTTACCGCCAAAAAATCAACGCCAACCAAGCCCTTTGGTATGTGCGTGTGGACAACCTCACAGACCAATTGGCCTACCCCGCCACCTCGGTCTTGACCAGCACTGCGCTGGATGCGGTCTCGGGTCGACCCAAAGCGCCGCTGCCCGGCACAAGCCTCAAGCTGGGCGTGCAAGTTGATTTTTGAAAGCACTGAATGACCCTGATTTGGATATTGTCGGCATGCCTGGCCTCCACCGCGCTCAGCTTGTTGTTGATTGGCGTTGGCTGGGTGCCTGCCTTCGCTCCCTTTCTTCACCACTGAGCCGCCCAGCCAGGCAGCCATCTTCTAGAATGGATTGATCATGACCTCCAACGCCTTTTTCCTCGCCGCTTTGATTGTTGCCACCTCGGCTTGGTCCGCCAACAAATCAGGCGCTCACCATGATCACGCCGCGCATTCCCACGGTCAGGGTCAACTGGAGTTGGTGGTGCAAGGCGATGTGGTCCAACTGGATTTTGAAATTCCCATGGAGAGTTTGTTGGGCCATGAACACCTTCCCAAAACCCCAGCCCAAAAGAAAGCCATGGCCGAGTTGCAAGTGGGTGCTGTCCAAGCCAACTACTTGGTCGTCCTCCCTGCTGCTGCAGCGTGCCAGTTGCAATCGGCCCAGGCCCGTTCGGACATGTTCTTGGGCAAAAAATCCGAACACAGTGACCTCGATGTGCAACTTCAGTTCAAGTGCAGCAAACCCGCCGCTTTGCAACAAGTTGAATTGGCTGTCTTCAAAAGACATCCACGTTTGAAATCGCTCAAGGTGGACATGCTTACCCCCAAAGGTCAGGGTTCGACCACGCTCAAGCCCAAAGACCCAGTCATTCGCTGGTGAGCATGCACCCCGCGCTGCGCCTGTCTCAACTCACCCATGCTTGGCCAGGACAAGCGCCGCTGATTGATATCCCACAACTGACTCTGCAGCAAGGCCAGCACCTGTTTATCCAAGGCCCCAGCGGTTGCGGCAAAAGCACCTTGCTCTCACTGCTGGCTGGAGTTCAACAGGTCCAAAATGGCACGTGCGAAGTGCTGGGCCATGACCTGGCAAAGCTGTCACCCTCTCAGCGAGACCGTTTGCGGGGTGAACACATGGGCGTGATTTTTCAGCAATTCAATCTCTTGCCGTTTTTGGATGCGCAAGCCAATGCACTGCTGCCCACCCGTTTGTTTCCCAGCCGGTATCAGGCTGCCGCTGCACGTTGGGGCAGCGCATCGGCGCAAGCCCAAAACTTGGCAACCACCTTGGGTTTGTCCGCCAGTGTCTGGCACCAAGCGGTTCACCAGTTGTCGGTGGGACAGCAGCAGCGCGTGGCGGCGGTACGCGCCTTGATGGGGCAACCGCGCTTGATCATTGCAGACGAACCCACCTCTGCCTTGGACGATGCCAGGCAACTCGAATTCATTGACCTGCTGTTGAACACCGCAGCCGAGCAGGGTGCCAGCGTGGTCATGGTCAGCCACAACGCTCGCTTGGCCGAGCGTTTTCACCAAGTGCATGTTTGGCCTGGGGAGCAGCGGGCATGAGGTTTTGGTTGTCATTGGCGATTTCGAGCGCATGGTCGCGCCGGCATGCGTTGGCCTTGGTCACCTTGTCGGTGGCAGTGTCGGTCTTGATTTTGCTGAGCGTGCAGCAACTGCGCGAGGATGCGCGTCGCAGCTTCTCCAACGCATTGAGTGGGGTGGATTTGATCGTGGGCCCACGCGGCAGCGCCACCGAACTCATGCTCTACAGCGTTTTTCAAATTGGCAGACCTTCGCGCAACATGGGCCATGCAGGTTTTGAAGAGATTCAAGCCATGCCCCAGGTGCGTTGGGCGGTACCCATCCAATTGGGCGACACCTACCAAGGCCACCCGGTCTTGGGAACCACGCCTGCCTTGTTTGCGCATTTTCAAACCCAAGGCCAGTCTCTGCAATGGAGCCAAGGTCGCGCTTTCAGCGACCCGCAAACCCAAGCCAATGCGATGTTCGAGGTGGTACTCGGCGCCGAAGTGGCGCAACGGTTTGGCCACGCGGTGGGCGATGCCTTGGTGATCACCCACGGTGCAGGCGGTGGACCGGAGTCCACCGACCACGACGAGCAACCGCTGAAGGTGGTGGGTATCTTGAAACCCACGGGTGCACCCATTGACCGCTCGGTGTTGCTCAACTTGGAAGGCTTCGAGTCCATGCACCAAGGTTGGGGCTTGGGTATTTCCCCCAAAGCTTTGAAAGCCGCGAATCTGGGTATGGCATCGGCACTTGCCCCGCATGAGCCTAGACAGCCTGATATCCAGTCGCTCAAACCCGCCAGCTTGTCTGCGGTCTGGGTGGGTTTGCACAACCGGGCCGAGGTTTTTTCTGTGCGTCGCCAGATCGAGGCCTTGGGCAGAGACCCTTTGATGGCGGTCATGCCTGGTGTGGCACTCGATGAGCTTTGGCAGGTGGTGAAAGTGGTTGAAAACAGCCTGGTGTTGGTGGGGGCATTGGTGGCCATCAGCGCCATGATGAGCGTGGCAGCCGTCTTGTTGGTGGCCATGGCGGGACGCCGCAAAGAGCTGGCGATTTTGCGAGCCATGGGTGCAGCGCCCCATGCCCTGTTGGGTTTCGTTTTGGTGGAATCTTTGCTGGTGTGTATGCTTGGGATATTGGCCGGCTATTTGTCCAGTCAAGTCCTGCTATGGAGTGCGCAGGATCTGATGCGCATCCATTACGGTGTCATGGTGCAACCTGGCCTACCCACCCTGGAATCGCTCTGGCGTATGCTGAGCTTGTGTGGTGTGGCTGTGTTGGCGAGTTTGTTGCCTGCATGGCGCGCTTATCGTTTGTCTTTGATGGATGGCTTACATCCACCTTCGATTTGAAAGATGCCCAGATGAATCTGTCGAGTGCAATGCCCAGCCGTCGTCAATGCCTGCTCTGGTCTGCCACCATGGCGCTCCCGGGCTTGACCTGGGCCCAGACCGATGGCTATAAAACCATTGACTGGAATGATTTGATGCCTGACCCTTGGGTCAAAGAAATGACCAAGGAAATGGCCAGCATGGGTAAATTGGCCTACTTGCAAGACGCCAGTGAAGAAGCCAACAAGGCCATGGCAGCGTTGCGCAAAAAACTCGATGAAGCACCGATAGTCAAAGCGCAGATCAATCAAAAAGTACGGCTGCCTGGTTACGCTGTTCCGCTGGACGCCAACCGAAATGACAAGCGTGAGTTTTTGCTGGTGCCCTACTTTGGTGCTTGCATTCACACGCCACCACCGCCAGCCAACCAAATCGTGTTGGTGCGTCCCACCGCTCAAAGCAAAATCAAAAAAATGCCCGAGTCCATGGATGTGCTGTGGGTAGAGGGCGAGCTCAAAGAGGGACGCGTGACCACCAGCCAGGGCATCAGCGGTTATGTCATGGATGCGGTCTCGATTGCACCCTACGAACAAAAACCGGCCAAGCGTTGACCTGCTGGGTTGCCCAACAACATGGCCTTCAATTTGAATTCATAATGCCTAATTGCAGTTTCTCTAGAATCTAACTTTCAACAGCGAGCGTCCTATGGCAACCAATCTTGATCAATCCAACAACCTCGTGATCGGAAACGGCGTGACTTTCAAGGGCACATTGAATGTCCCGAAAAAAGCAACCGTCTACGGCACGATCGACGGCGAACTGACGGCTGAAGAAATTTTCATCGGCCAGTCCGGCAAGATCACGGGAAAAGTCACTGCCCGAACGATCGAGGTCGAGGGTGAATTGCACCAGGTCATCCATTGCCGTGACCACTTGCACATCCGCGCATCAGGCAAAGTCTCCGGCAAGTTGGAGTACTCACAAATTCAAATCGAGCGCGGCGGCGAGTTTCGTGGCGAAATGCAGCAAGTGGGCGCACCGCCGGTCTTTCCCTCTGCCTCCAACAGTGCAGGCATGCAAACCATCAACCCAAGCGCCAACAACACACCGGCTGTGACTGCTGCCTCAGCTGGTGCAGCTTCCTACAACAAACCTACTTCTTAAACGGATCCTCGCAGGGGCCTGTGGGTGTGTATTTCATGCACAGGCAACTGAAGCCAAAGTTTTTGAGGCTGGTTTTGTCAATGTCACGCACACTGACCCGCCGTGTGGCTTTAGAGGGGATATAGAGTTTGGGCTCAAAGGCTTGGTTGCGCTTTCTGCCGTCTTTGAATTCAAAACTCGCGCCGGTACAAAAAATCGGCCCACTCAATTGGTTGCCAACCTCAAACATCATCAATTGGGGGTCATCGCTGGACCAGCCCGATTGAATGCTGAGGTTTCGCAATTCAGCGGCTGTCAGTTCAGTCTGGATCATCTTGGGCGCGCTGCTGAACCAGCCCATGGCCTGGGCAGTTGCGCACCCTAAGCCTATCGCCAATGCAGCGGCCAGTCTGATGCAGTTCATAACAAGGGCAAGATATCGCTGAGCAAAGCCCCGCTGTGGGTGGGACGTGGGCCCAGCGTCTCAAATGGCAGCCCTTGCCGGTTGACCCAAAAGCTTTTGAAGCCAAACCAGGTCGCACCCAAAGCATCCCAACTGTTGCTGGAGACAAAAAGCACTTCACGGATGTCTATCGGGTAATGGTCTGCCACCAAGCCATAGCTCTGGGGGGATGTCTTGTACTGTCTGACTTCGTCAACGGACAAGACCTTGTCAATCAAGCCGTCCATTTTGGCGCTGCTGACAGCTGCATTGAGCATGTCTGGGCTGCCATTGGACAAGATGGCGCAACGCATGCCTCTGGCTTTGAGTTGTTGCAGTACCAGCAGGTTTTCTGGAAAAGCATCCAGATGCGCGTATTGGTCCATGAGTTGTTTTTGTTTGGCGGGCGTCAATTCAAGTTGCAGACGTTGGCAGGCGTATTGCAAGGCCAAGCGGGTGATGTCCCAAAAAGATTGATAGTGCCGACTTCCCATGGGGTTGATCGGATCACTTAAAGTGATTAATCGGCTGTACTCGATTTGTTTATCGCGCCAGCCCACTGACAACGCTTGCCCCTGACCAGGAAAAAGCGTCTCGGCCAATGTACCCACCGAATACACATCGAACAACGTGCCGTAGGCATCAAAAACAACCAATCGAATCATTTGGGCTCTTTAAATCTGTTTGCATGTTAATTGAGTTCATGGCGGTGAGCCATGCGCCTGAAAATCGGCATCGTATACTTTGTTCATGAAAATTCTCGTCTTGAATGGACCCAACCTCAATTTGCTGGGTACCCGAGAGCCCGACCACTACGGTCAGGCCAGTTTGGCCCAAGTCCAGCAGTTATGCGAGCAAACCGTCCGAGTATTGGGCCATGAATTGGAGTTCTTTCAAAGCAATCACGAAGGCGTGCTGATTGACAAAATCCATGCGGCCGGTCAGGCGCACCAAGCAGGGGAGTTGCTGGGAGCGGTGTTCAATCCCGGCGCATTCACCCACACGTCAGTGGCTTTGCATGATGCCATCAAAGGCACGGGGCTGCCGGTGGTGGAAGTGCATATTTCCAATGTGCATGCGCGTGAGGCTTTTCGCCACCATTCCTTCATCTCCCCAGTGGCGGCAGGCGTGGTGGTTGGTTTGGGTATCCAGGGTTATGTCCTGGCCATCCAGGGACTGGTCAGTCTTTGACCACCCGGCAAGGGCCTTTGATGCTTCGGGTCTCTCTCAAACCTCACAACGCTCCATGGTCTTGTTTTTTTTGATAAGCCTCTTGCAATGCGCTTGGCAAGTCACGCAAGGACACACCAGGGTAAACATAGGGTTCAGCTTGGGTGACATCAAGCAACAAACCAGACAGCAATAGAGCTGATAAATATCGCTTCACTTTGGTCATCCCCTACTGAGCCCTGTCGGTGCAGACGCATACGCTGGTGAATCCACACCCAGTCATCCCATTCGATGTGTGTGGCGTTAAGAGAAGTGCCGAGATTTCATTTACCCTTCAACTTAAGGACTCCTCCATGAAAAAGTCATTTGCGACCCTGTTGATTTGTCTGTTTTTTGGCCAGTCAGCTGTCATGGCCGATCCTGGCCGCTGGCACAAACAACGCATGGATGTCATCCGCACAGCACCCCATACCCATGGCAACCAAGGCTACCGTGGTCATTTTGGAGGCCGAGGAGGGCACCACGGTCACCGTCACCATGGCTTGGGTTGGGCGCCCTGGGTATCGGCTGCGGTGATTGGCGGAACACTGTATTGGTCAGGCACTTATGCCCAGCCAAGCACCACGGTCATTGTTTCACCGCCAGTTGCTGTTGAGCCAGCCAGGGTGGTGTATTTTTGTCAAACCAGCCAGCAGTACTATCCAGATGTGCCGATTTGCAACGTGCCGTGGCAATGGGTTCATTACTGATCCTTCACAGCGACAAAACCGTTTTTTGACCTTGTCGCTGTGAATGTCGGATGGTTCCACCCAGTGTTTCAATCTCAACGCTGGCCCTTTTCCCCTGGTAAACCTTGCGTTTGAGCCAATCTATTTCTTCTTGCAGCGCTTTGTCTGTGGCCAATTGACGATACCAGCATTTGATTTCAGGCGCCCAGCGGTAAGCCCTTGACTTCAGGTGATCTTTGGCATCAAAAGGTGCGCCAGTGGCATACAAGCGCACTTGGGCTTGGTTCAGGGATTCCAGCAAGGTGAGCAGCACCGATTGCTGGCTTTGTGGCAGCACCAAGGAAAGCAGCTTCAACAGCGCCCAGCAATCTGTTTCTGCTCGGTGTGCCTCGAAAAAAATACCTTGCATTTGCAATAAATACTCCAACTTGGCAGAACTCACACCCTCGCTCTTCCAGTCAACATCTCGAATGCTGCATGCCCAATGTTTGTCAATGAAAACAGGCCAGCGTCTTTCAACAAATGGTCTGTCAAAAGATGCATTGTGAGCGATAACCACTGTGGCAGAACCCACCAAGGCCTCGACCATGGCGTCCTCAATCCGCTTGCCCTTGACCATCTCATCTGAGATCTGGTGTACGGCCATGCTTTCTGGGGGAATCGGCCGGCCAGGATCCTCTAGTTCGTCAAACACATCAACCACCCGGTGAACCCTGCCATTGACTGGGTCGAATTCAAAAACCAACATTCCCAATTCAATCACTGCATCGTTTTCAATGTTCAAGCCGGTCGTTTCAGTGTCAAGCACGATGCCGCGTTGCAACACTTGACCAGGAAGTACGGGCCAAATGTCACGCTGTGGTGTAAGGCGTCTCAGCACTTTGAAATCTGGATGCTTTTCAAGGGCTTGCGCAAGGTGTTCGGCGCTTGAAAGCGCGGATTCAGGCGTGTTCATGGGAGGGTTGTCATTGCCTGTTAAATGTTCAATTAGGATGAGTTTAAGTCGCCCCAAGGTCATTGCCTGACATCCCGGGTTTCTCCGTCCCCCTTACAAAAGTCGGCACAGACAAGCAATGCTGAAAATGATTTGGTAAGGCGCTTGAAGCATGGCCGCCGAACCAGCGGTCATGGTTGCTCATGGCGGGGATGGTTTTTCAAGGCCAACGCGGATTGCTGAATCAAGGAGGGGCCTTGGTAGATCAGGCCGGTATAGATTTGCACCAGATCTGCGCCTGCATCAGCCTTATCCAAAGCGTCTTGACTGCAGAGAATGCCGCCAACACCGATGATGGGAAAGGACTTCCCCAGTCGCGAGCGCATTGCGCTGATGACCCGGTTGCTTGCCTCTTTAACCGGTGCGCCCGACAAACCACCGGCCTCGCTGCCATGACGCAGGCCTTGAACCGCGGTTCGACTCAATGAGGTGTTGGTGGCAATCACACCCCAGGCATGGTCAGTGACGGTATCACCTTGCATGCATTGCGCTCGAAGCGTTGAACACAACTGGTTGAGTTGGGCGTCATCCAAGTCCGGGGCAATTTTGATGAACAAAGGCACATGCTTTTGGTGTTGCGAGGCCAGCTGTTGTCTTCTCTCATTCAGGTGATACAACAATTGGGCAAATGCTTCTTCAGTCTGCAAGTGACGCAGGTTTTGTGTGTTGGGGCTGCTGATGTTCACCGTGACATAGTCTGCATGGGGATAGACCGCGTCCAAACAAACCAAGTAATCTTGTGTGGCATGTTCAATCGGCGTGCTTGCATTTTTCCCAATGTTCAATCCCAGCAGCATGGGGCTGTCTGATTCGCGCCGAAAGCCGGCTTTTGTCACGTTGTCGGTAAATGCTTGAAGCCCGTCATTGTTGAAGCCCAATCGGTTGATCAGCGCCCTTGCTGCAGGCAAACGGAACATGCGAGGTTTGGGATTGCCTGGTTGACCAACAGGCGTGACCGTGCCAACCTCCACAAACCCAAAACCCATGGCTGACCAGGCATCGATGCAGCGGGCATTTTTGTCCAGACCGGCAGCCAAACCCACGCGATTGGGAAAAGACAAGCCGGCCACTTGAATCGGGTCTGAAACCCTTGTTTGTTGGTAAGACATGCGCAACCAATGGTGTTGGGTTTTTTCAAGCCAATTCAGTGTGTGCTCATGAACTTGCTCAGCATCGAATGCAAACAAGAGGGGGCGTACCAAGGGGTAGGGCAGCAGGGGCATGGATAATAGGGTTTGATTCAACCTCGGAATTGTCACCGATGAGCCCAGCCATGACACAAGATGAACTCAAAGCCCAAGTAGGCACAGCTGCATTGTCATTTTTGATCCCCCATGAATGGGTAGGCGTGGGTACTGGCTCGACAGTAAATAAATTCATTGATGCGTTGGCCAAGTCCAACATACCTATCAAAGGCGCTGTTTCAAGCTCTGAGGCATCTACCCAACGCATGCAGTCATTGGGAATCACGGTGGTCGATTTGCAGCAGGTCAAACGCCTGGCGGTCTACATCGACGGGGCCGATGAAATCGATGGCAATGGTTTCATGGTCAAAGGCGGTGGCGCTGCCCTGACACGCGAAAAAATCGTGGCAGCTCAATCAGACCGATTTGTGTGCATTGCGGATGCCTCCAAAAAGGTGGCTGTGTTAGGTCAGTTCCCGCTGCCTGTTGAAGTCATTCCCATGGCGTGTCCTGAAATCATGCGACGTTTCATGACCTTGGGTGGTTCCGCCAGTGTGCGCATGAAAGATGGCCAAGCCTTGGTCACGGACAACGGACAACACCTGTTGGACATCAAAGGCCTGCAGATCTATCAACCCTTGGCATTCGAGGACATGGTGAGTCAATGGCCTGGCGTGGTCACCGTAGGTGTGTTTGCCCACCAGAGGGCTCATGTTTGCTTGCTCGGTAGCGACGCTGGAGTTGAAACGATCAGGTATTGAGGGTGCTTGCCTCAAGCCATGCCTTGGTGCCTGAGCAAGGCATCCAACTGCGGTTCGCGGCCCCGAAAGGCTTTGAAAGATGCCATGGCTGGTCGGCTGCCACCTGCCTCTAGGATGGCCTCACGGTAGCGCCGGCCAGTCTCAACACTGTGGCTGCCATCTGCTTGCAGCGTTTCTTCAAACGCCGCATAAGCATCTGCACTCAGCACTTCGGCCCATTTGTAGCTGTAGTAACCCGCTGCATAGCCACCTGCAAAAACATGGCTGAATGAATGCGGCATGCGGTTGAAAGCAGGCGGTTGCATCACGGCTACTTGATCACGGACTTCTTGCAAAACACCCAACACATCGTCGCTGCGATGCGGTTCGGTGTGGATACGCATGTCCAGCAATGCGTATTCGATTTGACGCAAGGTCTGAAGACCACTTTGAAAATTTTTGGCTGCCAACATCTTGTCAAACAAGGACCGCGGCAAAGGCTCGCCTGTGTCGACATGGGCTGTCATGTGTCGCAACACAGACCATTCCCAGCAAAAATTCTCCATGAACTGACTGGGCAACTCGACCGCATCCCATTCAACGCCGCTGATGCCAGAGACATCACGTTCATTGACCTGGGTGAGCATGTGGTGCAAACCGTGGCCACACTCATGAAACAAAGTGATCACATCGTCATGGGTGAGCAACGCTGGTTGCCCATGGATACCTTCAGCGAAATTGCAAACCAGATGCGCGATGGGTGTTTGCAGCTGCTGGGTATCCGGGCGTAGCCAGCGGGCGCGCACATCATCCATCCATGCGCCACCCCGTTTGCCTTGTCGAGCACCGGGGTCAAGATAGAACTGCCCCACCAGCTTGCCTTGACGCTCAATGCGGAAAAACTGCACACTGGGATGCCAAACTGAAGCAGATTCCGAACGGATCTGCACTTCGAACAAAGTTTCAACGATCTTGAACAAGCCACTCAAAACCTTGGGTGCAGTGAAATACGGCTTGACTTCCTGTTCGCTGAACGCGTAACGGGCCTCCTTGAGCTTCTCGCCGATGAAGGTCCAGTCCCAGGCCTGGGGGTTGGACAGGCGCAATTCATCCCTGGCGAAGCCACGCATTTCTTGAAGATCTTTTTCAGCAAATGGCCTGGCCTTTTTTGCCAAGTCATGCAAAAACCGAATCACTTGATCAGGTGATTCGGCCATCTTGCTGGCCAATGAAACCTCAGCGTGATTGGCATAGCCGAGCAAGCGCGCTTCTTCATGTCGCAGGGCCAATGTCTCTTGAAGCAGCGAGGTGTTGTCAAAGGCCGGATGCTCGGATTGGTCAGATGCACGGGTTGAATAGGCGCGGTAGAGTTTTTCTCGCAAGCCGCTGTCCTGGGCGTATTGCATGACAGGCAGATAGCACGGCATTTTCAAGCTGAGCTTGAAGCCTTGCAAGCCTTCTGTTTTGGCTGCATCTGCCGCCGCTTGGCACACATCAGCAGGCACCCCAGCCATCTCAGCCTCGCTGGCCAGGTAAGACCAAGCATCGGTCGCATCCAAAACATGTTCACTGAAGGACTGACTGAGCTCGGCCTGTTTCTCTTGGATGGCTGCAAAACGGACTTTGCTCTCGCCATTCAACTCTGCGCCCGTGAGAACGAAGTTGCGCATGGCCAGGGTGTGGGCATGTGCTTGAGCCGAATCCAATTGCGACACGTCAATCGCTTTGTATTTGGCATACAAAGCTTCATTGGCACCCAATCGGGTCCAAAATTCGGTGATACGCGGCAATTGAGCGTTATAGGCTGCGCGCAATTCTGGCGTGTCCATGACCGATTGCAAATGGCTCACCATGCCCCAGGCCCGACTCAAGCGCTCGGTTGCGGTATCTAGGATCTTGGAGATCGCCAACCACTGGGCAGGAAAATCCGGCTTTGTGACGCTCATCAATGCTTGGTCCGCTTGAATAAGCAATTCAGAAATGGCGGGAGAAACCGCCTCAGGCGTGACCTTGTCAAACAAGGGCAAGCCTGAGAAATCGAGCAATGGATTGGACATTTCAGGCGGCCAGTGTGAGTTCAGCAGAAGCCAATGTGTTGACCAGCAGCATGGTGATGGTCATGGGGCCTACTCCACCTGGAACCGGTGTGATGAAGCCTGCAACCTGCCTGACGGCTTGAAAATCCACATCGCCACACAACTTGCCCTCTTCATCTCGGTTCATGCCCACATCAAGCACGACTGCACCTGGTTTGACCATGTCAGCGGTGAGCAAATTGCGTTTGCCAACGGCAGCCACGATCACATCGGCTTGTAAGCACAGGGCTTTCAAATCGGTGGTGCTGCTGTGACAAACGGTGACGGTGGCGTTTTGGGCCAACAGCATCATGGCCATGGGTTTGCCCACGATATTGCTGCGACCAATCACCACCGCATGTTTGCCACGCAATGCGTAGCCAATGTGCTCGAGCATCTTCATGCAACCGTGAGGCGTGCAAGGCCAGTAACCGGGCAAGCCAGTCATCAAGGCGCCAGCGCTGGCCACATGGAAGCCATCAACATCTTTGTCTGGGGCAATGGCCTCAATCACTTTTTGTGCATCGATCTGCGCAGGCAAGGGAAGTTGAACCAAGATACCGTGGATGTTTTTGTCTTGGTTGAGTGCCTCAACCCTTTCAAGCAGATCGGCTTGTGACATTTGGCTTGGGTACTTTTCCAGTAACGAGTGAATGCCGGCTTGTTCACAGGCTTTGACTTTGTTGCGAACATAGACTTGGCTGGCGGGATTCTCGCCAACCAGGATCACTGCCAGACCTGGTTGGACACCCTTGGCTTGAAGGTGTTGAACATGTTCAGCCACTTGGGCGCGTATGTGTTGAGACAGAGCGTTGCCGTCAATGAGTTGAGCTGACATGGTTGATCAAGGGGTTTTGCTGGTGGAGGGACCCAAGGCGATTTTCAGAAGATCGGCCACGGTGTTGGCGTTGAGTTTTTCCATGATGTTGGCTCGGTGAGCTTCAACAGTCTTGATGCTGATGCCCAAATCATCGGCAATTTGCTTGTTCAGTCGGCCCGCCACGATGCGTTCGAGCACCTGGGCCTCGCGTGCAGTGAGTTTGCCCATCAAAGCATCGCGGTTGGCAGCATGTTGGTGGTCAGCAAATGCTTCACGCGCTTGCTCGAGCATGCGTTCAACCACACTGAGCAATTCCTCTTCCTTGAAAGGTTTGGGAATGAAGTCCATCGCCCCTTTTTTCATGGTGTTGACAGCCATGGGCACGTCTCCATGACCGGTAATGAAAACAATGGGCAGTGGGGATTTGCGCTCAAGCAAGCGGTCTTGCAATTCCAAACCGGTGATTCCAGGCATGCGTATGTCAACAATCAAGCACGCAACCTCACGGGGGTCATAGCGACTGAGAAAGTTTTCAGCCGAATCAAAACAACGGACGCGGTAGTCTTTGCCTTCGAGCAACCACTGTAGAGAGTCGCGAACAGCTTCGTCGTCATCGACCACATAGACGTTGCCTTTTTTCGGAATCAAACTCATGTGTTACTCCAGCGTACAAATAAAATTGACATCGGGTCAAGCTGCAATCAAGCTGGGCTTTTCGGGAATCCAAAATGAAAAACGACACCCAACGATGTTTTTTCCATTGTAGATGTTCTCCGCCTGCATGCGTCCTTGGTGAGACTCGATGATGGTTCGGCATAGATTCAAACCAATACCCATACCTTCTTTTTTCGTGGAGTAGAAAGCTTCAAAGACCCGAGACATGACCTCTGCTGACATGCCTGAGCCAGAATCGGTCACTGAGAATTCAACCACGGCTTGCGTCTCAATGACCTTGGGCACAATTTGCAACTGCACCAGGCGCTGATCCAACGGCAGGTTGGCTTGCTCAACGGCCTCAGCAGCATTTTTCAAGAGGTTGATCAACACCTGCTCGATCAGAATTGGATCAACCAAAACGCTGGAAATTTTGTCGGACATGAACAAACTGAAACGCACTTGGCGTTTGCGTAACTCGACATCGGCAAGCTCGATCGCTTCAGTCACGATGGGTGAAATCAAAGATTGAACCTTGTTGGTTTCACTGCGCTTAACAAAGCTGCGGATACGTAAAATAATTTGGCCTGCACGTTGGGCTTGTCGAGAGGTTTTTTCCAGCGCCAAAAGCAATTCATCCTCGGTGATTTGTTTGCCACGAATTCGCGTGACCATGCCATTGCAGTAATTGGAAATGGCCGTCAAAGGTTGGTTTAATTCATGTGCCACACTCGAGGCCATCTCACCCATGGTGATCAACCGACTGGCAGACTGTGCACGCTCTGCTTGAATGGCTGCTTGGTCCTCAGCGGTGCGACGTGCCGTGATATCGGTAGAAATCACCATTTGTGCCAAACGACCATCTACCCAATTGAGGTAGCGTGAGCGTACCTCGAGCCATTTTTGAAGCTCAGACAAATAGATCTCAGAGTTCTCAGTCCTCGCTTTTGTCAGGCTTTCTCTGGGTATACCCGTCAGATCATCAACAGATTCATCATTGGACGAGGAATCGCGGTCAGACATACCGGCTTGAGTGACCAAAGCCAAATGCCCTGAACTTTGGTTGCCGAACCATTGGCGATAGAGTTTGTTGGCAAACAAAAGCTCTGTGCTGCCCAGCGGTGTGACTGAGACCGAGGCATCCAGGGCTTCGAGCACGGTGGTGAATCGTTCATACGAGGCCGACAATTGTTCGCGGATGCGGTTGGGCTCGGTGATGTCGGTCATCGAGGTCATCCATCCCGTTTGCTGTCCGTAGGCGTCAATCAACGGTGATACGTACAACCGGGCATCAAACAGACTGCCATTTTTGCGCTTGACCCTGATTTGAAAGCCACTCATGGTGGTTCTGCCGTTGAGTTGGTCAGACAACTTGGTGTTGAGGACGTGCCTGTCTTCATCGGGCCAATAAGGAAAAGGCGAGCTCAGCCCGACGAGTTCCTTTTCGTTCCAGCCTGTCATTTGGCAAAACGCTGCATTGACATAGGTGATACGCCCTTGCATGTCCATGGCACGCATACCGGTCAGGATGGAGTTTTCCATGGCGCGACGAAAATTGGTTTCTGCCACCAAGGCTTGTTGAGCTTGCAGTCGGCGCCGTGTGTGTCGCCAGGTGCCAATCAACATCCAGGTGGTCATGCCACTGAGCAACAACACTAACCAAAACAAGACGCTGCCAGTCAGTACCTGTGATGTGCGGTAAGCCTGTGCACGCAATTGCAAAGTGTTGCCCACCGTGGAGACCGGCACGGTGTATTCATACGCCCTGGATTCCAAGGGTGAAAAATCAAACAAACCTGTTCTGGGTCTGATGCTTTGCCCCGCCAGCAATTCGTTTTGGGCATCCACCAGGGCAACCGCATGTTGTGCACTCACCTCAGATGGAATTGCATAGCGCAGCAAACCCTCCAAGGAGTATTCAATCAATACAACGCCCTTGAAGTTGTTGTTGTTGAACATGGGCACATGCAATTGAATATGCGTCTCGGATGTGCTGGCCCCATCATTTTGCGCAAATGTGACTGGCGATGAATACAGTGAGCGCTTTAATTCCTTGGCCAGCAAAAAGGTTTCTTCCGTTTGGGGGTGGTCCAGCCAAGCGCCCTGGCGGTGAAATTGCAGCACCTCTACCGTACCGGCTGAAAATTTTGTACGCACCCGTTTATATTCATCTATCCAAGTGATGCTGGCAATCTCTGGGTATTGAGAGGAGAAGTCGACTGCGACATTGGAGAAGTCCACCACAGAAAGCTTTTCACTTCCCAGGTCGCGTGCCATTCGAAAGATTTGTTCTTGCTGCTCGAGCAAGTGCAAGCGCATTTTTTGATTGGCGAACTCCAAGTCGCGCTGCACGCTTTCTTGTTCTCTGTCCATTTCCTCCAGCCGCAAATAACTCACGCTAAGGAGGATGGTGACCAAAAAAACAGCCACAGCAGCGATGGGCGCCAACAGTGCAAATCTGTCTTGGTTGCTGGGGCTTTGTTGCCTCCACCAGCTTTTCCAGTTGGTATTGAGTGTTTGCAGAATGGTTTTAGGCATGTGTCAGCAGTTTAGGCGCAGAAAAGGTTTGCAATGCTTGGTAAATTTCGCGATACGAAATACTTAAGCGTCATTTGAAATCATGTCAAAATATCTGTTGCATTTCATTCTTTTCGCTCAAGGAGTCACGCATGTCTGCTGCACCCGACACACCTCGAACATTTGCAGTCAACGATACCGACAGGCAAGAAACCCGGGAATGGATGGACGCACTGTCTGCCGTCATTTCATCCGAAGGCCCAGAGCGTGCGCATTTCTTGTTGGAACAACTGCTTGAACACGCCAGAGAAAACAGCATTGACATGCCTTTCTCTGCCAACACTGGCTATGTGAACACCCTTGAGCCAGACCAGGAAGAGCGGTGTCCGGGCAATATTGAAATTGAAGAACGTTTGCGAGCCTATATGCGCTGGAACGCCATGGCCATGGTGGTCAAGGCGAATCGCCACAACCCAGCCGATGGTGGCGATTTGGGTGGGCACATTGGCTCGTTTGCGTCCTTGGCCCACATGTTCGGCGCTGGCTTTAACCATTTTTGGCATGCCGAAAGCGAAAACCATGGCGGCGATCTGCTCTACATCCAAGGCCATGTCTCTCCGGGTGTCTATGCCCGCGCATACCTGGAAGGAAGATTGACAGAAGAGCAGTTGCTCCACTTTCGCCAAGAGGTTGACGGCAAAGGCCTCTCGAGCTATCCGCATCCCAAACTCATGCCCGAGTTTTGGCAATTCCCTACGGTGTCTATGGGACTGGGCCCATTGATGGCAATCTATCAAGCGCGCTTTTTAAAGTATTTGCATGCCCGTGGTATTGCCGACACCGAGAAACGCAAGGTCTGGGTGTTTTGCGGTGACGGTGAGATGGATGAGGTTGAATCCATGGGCGCCATCGGCTTGGCCGCGCGCGAGAAATTGGACAATCTGGTCTTTGTGATCAATTGCAATTTGCAGCGCTTGGACGGTCCGGTGCGCGGTAATGGCAAGATCATTCAAGAACTCGAGGGCGAGTTTCGTGGCGCAGGTTGGAACGTCATCAAATTGATTTGGGGCAGCAACTGGGACCCATTGATCGCCAAAGACAAAGACGGCGCTTTGCGTCGCATCATGATGGAGACCTTGGACGGCGACTACCAAGCCTTCAAGGCCATTGACGGCGCTTATGTGCGCAAGCATTTCTTTGGTCGCGACCCGCGCACCTTGGAGATGGTGGCCAAGATGAGTGATGACGATATTTGGAACCTGCGTCGTGGCGGACACGACCCACAAAAGGTATATGCCGCTTATGCCGCGGCAGTCAAGCACAAGGGCCAGCCCACAGTGCTTTTGATCAAAACCGTCAAAGGTTTTGGCATGGGCAGTTCGGGTGAGGGCAAAAACACGGTGCACCAAACCAAAAAGCTCACGGACGAAGACATCAAAACCTTCCGTGACCGCTTCAATATTCCTATTCCAGACAGCGAGTTGTCCAAACTGCCTTTTTACAAACCGGCAGATGACACGCCTGAGATGCAATACTTGCATGAGCGCCGCCAGGCTTTGGGCGGCTATTTGCCACACCGGCGCACCAAAGCAGACGAGCAATTCACAGTGCCGTCGCTTGATGTGTTTAAGGCGGTAACCGAAGCCACGGTAGAGGGCAGAGAAATTTCCACCACCCAAGCCTATGTTCGCTTCCTCACTCAGTTGCTACGCGACCAGGCACTGGGCCCTCGTGCAGTGCCGATTCTGGTTGATGAGGCGCGCACCTTTGGCATGGAAGGCTTGTTCCGCCAGGTGGGTATTTACAACCCAGATGGTCAACAGTACACGCCAGTCGACAAAGACCAGGTGATGTATTACAAGGAAGACAAAGCCGGTCAAATTTTGCAAGAGGGCATCAACGAGGCTGGCGGCATGAGCAGCTGGATCGCGGCGGCCACTTCTTACTCGACCAACAACCGGATCATGATCCCGTTTTATGTCTACTACTCGATGTTTGGCTTCCAGCGCATTGGCGATTTGGCTTGGGCTGCGGGTGACATGCAAGCACGCGGCTTCTTGTTGGGTGGCACCTCCGGTCGCACCACCTTGAACGGTGAGGGCTTGCAGCATGAAGATGGGCACAGCCACATCCTGGCAGGCACCATTCCCAATTGCATCAGTTACGACCCCAGCTTTGCCCACGAGGTGGCTGTCATCATGCAGCACGGTTTGAAGCGCATGGTGGAGAAGCAAGACAACGTCTTTTACTACCTGACCTTGTTGAATGAAAACTACGCCATGCCTGGCTTGACACCAGGCACTGAGGCGCAAATCATCAAAGGGATGTATTTGCTGCAGCCCGCAGAAGGCGCCAAGAAACTGCCACGCGTGAACCTCTTGGGTTCGGGATCTATCTTGCGCGAATCCATCGCTGCACGTGACCTGCTTGCTGCCGATTGGGGGGTGGCCGCCAACGTCTGGAGTTGCCCCAGCTTCAACGAATTGGCCCGCGACGGCGCTGACGCTGAGCGTTGGAACCTGATGCATCCCACCGAGGAGGCGAACCCGTCTTTTGTGGCCCAACAACTGACGCCCCATGACGGTCCGGTGGTTGCATCCACCGACTACATGAAGGCCTATGCCGAGCAAATTCGCGCCTATCTGCCTGCAGGTCGGGTCTACAAAGTGTTGGGAACCGATGGTTTTGGGCGCAGCGATTTCCGCCACAAATTGCGCGAGCACTTTGAGATCAATCGCCATTACATTGTGGTGGCAGCCCTCAAGGCCTTGAGCGAGGAGGGCAAGGTCCCGGTCGATACCGTGGCCAAAGCGATCGAACAATACCAATTGCAAGCGGACAAAATCAATCCGTTAAACGCTTGATCCAGGGAGACATAAATGGAAACAGTGGAAGTGAAAGTCCCTGACATTGGTGACTTCGATGAAGTTGCTGTGATCGAGTTGTTGGTGAAAGTGGGTGACAAGGTTCGTCCCGAGCAGTCTTTGATCACGGTCGAGTCTGACAAGGCGTCGATGGAAATCCCGTCCTCGCATGCTGGTGTGATCACCGAAATGCTGGTGAAGTTGGGCGACAAGGTCAAGCAAGGCTCTTTGATCGTCAAGTTGGACGCAACCGAGGTGGCCAGTACGGCTCACGTTGTAGCACCTGTTGCATCTGTTGCATCTGTTGTTGCTAGCGCCGTTACCGCGCCTGCGGCCGCAGCAACGGCTGTGCCACATGCCTCACCCTCAATACGCAAATTTGCCCGTGAATTGGGCGTGCCGTTGACGGAAGTCAAGGGCAGCGGACCCAAAGGGCGCATCGGTCTTGAAGACATCCATGCGTTCAGTCGTGCGGTCATGGCAGGCGACACCCGAACCCAAGCGCAATCGGCTAAAGCACCTGCGGGTGATGGGGCTGGCCTGGGGCTGATTCCTTGGCCCAAGGTTGACTTCGCTAAATTTGGCCCGATTGAGCGCAAAGAGTTGGGTCGCATTCAAAAAATCAGCGGTGCGAATTTACTGCGCAATGCGGTGATGATTCCCGCTGTCACCAACCATGACGATGCCGACATCACGGAGCTCGAAGCTTTTCGCGTTCTGACCAACAAGGAAAACGAAAAATCGGGCGTCAAGATCACCATGTTGGCCTTTTTGATCAAAGCCTGCGTGTCTGCCCTGCAAAAGTATCCGCAATTCAACAGCTCGCTCGATGGCGATTCGCTGGTCTACAAACAGTATTGGCACATCGGATTTGCCGCAGACACGCCCAACGGGTTGATGGTGCCAGTGTTGAAAGACGCGGACAAAAAAGGCATTTTGCAAATCAGCGCTGAAATGGGTGAGCTGGCCAAAAAAGCCCGCGAGGGCAAACTCAGTCCTGCAGAAATGACAGGCTCGACCTTCACCATCTCCAGTTTGGGTGGCATTGGTGGACGTTACTTCACGCCCATCATCAACGCGCCCGAGGTGGCGATTTTGGGTGTCTGTCGCAGCAACATGGAGCCGGTTTGGAACGGCGAAGCCTTTGAACCTCGTTTGATGTTGCCCTTGTCACTGACCTGGGATCATCGCGTGATCGATGGTGCAGCGGCAGCTCGCTTCAATGCCTACCTGGGGCAGGTGTTGTCCGATTTCCGTCGCGTCATGCTCTAAACCATGGGGCCCTGCATGCACTTGCAGCCCCGCACTGATTGATGAACACAATGGCTCAAATAGACATTCAAATTCCCGACATCGGCGACTTCGAGGAAGTGGCTGTCATCGAATTGTTGGTGAAGGTGGGCGACACCGTGGCGGTAGACCAAAGCCTGATCACCGTGGAGAGCGACAAAGCCTCCATGGAAATCCCTTCTTCCCACGCAGGTGTTGTCACCGCACTCAAAGTCAAATTGGGTGACAAAGTCAAGCAAGGCTCGGTCATTGTGTCGGTCGATGCAGCAGCTCCACCCGCTGCACCCACAACCCACAACGCAATAAACACGACAGCGTCTGCTGCCCCTGTTGCTGCCCCAGCGGCAAGCACCCCCTTGCCATCCCCAGCACACCTGGCGCATTCCTCTGCGCACAGTTATGCCGGTTCAGTCGACCTGGAATGCGATGTGTTGGTCTTGGGTGGCGGCCCTGGGGGCTACTCTGCTGCTTTTCGCGCGGCTGATCTGGGGCTCAAGGTGGTCGTCGTGGAACGCTATGCCCAACTCGGCGGCGTTTGCCTGAATGTGGGTTGCATCCCCTCCAAAGCTTTGTTGCATGTCGCGTCGGTCATGGACGAGGTGAGCCATTTGTCGGCACTGGGCGTGGACTTCGGTAAACCCAAGGTCAACATCGACATGCTTCGTGGCCACAAAGAGAAAGTCATCGGCAAGCTCACGGGCGGTTTGGCTGCCATGGCCAAGATGCGCAAGGTCACGGTGTTGCGCGGCTACGGTGCGTTTGTGGGCAGTCACCACGTGGCCGTGGAAGAAACCACTGGCAGCGCTCAGGACAAGACAGGTAAATCCCAAGTGGTGGGTTTCAAAAAGGCCATCATCGCAGCCGGCAGCCAGGCGGTGCATTTGCCCTTCATGCCCGATGACCCCCGCGTCGTTGACAGCACAGGCGCGTTGCAATTGGCCAAAGTGCCCAAGCGCATGTTGGTCTTGGGCGGCGGCATCATTGGTCTGGAACTGGGCACGGTCTACAGCACCTTGGGCGCACGCTTGGACGTGGTCGAGATGATGGACGGACTCATGCAAGGCGCCGACCGCGACTTGGTGAAAATTTGGCAAAAAATGAATGCGCCACGCTTTGACAACATCATGTTGAAAACCAAAACCGTCTCTGCACGCGCCATGGCCAAAGGCATTGAAGTGACTTTTGAAGGCGAGGGCGCCCCGGCTCCGCAGGTCTATGACTTGGTGTTGCAAGCCGTGGGTCGAACACCCAACGGCAAAAAAATGGCCGCGGATAAAGCAGGCGTGGCCATCACAGAACGCGGCTTCATCCATGTCGATATTCAGATGCGCACCAACGTGCCGCACATCTTCGCCATCGGTGACATCGTGGGCCAACCCATGTTGGCGCACAAGGCAGTGCACGAAGGCCATGTCGCGGCCGAAGTCATTGCGGGCGAGCTGCAAGGCAACAAAGAGCTGGCTGCCGCTGCGTTCAACGCGCGCGTCATCCCCAGCGTGGCCTATACCGACCCGGAAGTGGCATGGGTGGGCTTGACTGAAGACCAAGCCAAGGCGCAAGGCATCAAGGTCAAAAAAGGCTTGTTCCCCTGGGCGGCGTCGGGTCGCGCGATTGCCAACGGACGCGATGAAGGTGTCACCAAACTGCTGTTTGACGACAGCCCCGAAGCGCATGGCCATGGCCGTATCTTGGGCGGCGGCATGGTCGGCACGCACGCGGGCGACATGATTGGCGAGATCGCTTTGGCTATTGAGATGGGCGCAGACGCTGTGGACATCGGCAAGACCATCCACCCGCACCCGACGTTGGGCGAGAGCATTGGCATGGCGGCAGAAGCGGCGCACGGCAGTTGCACGGACCTGCCCCCTGCAAGACGGTGATCACCCACCTGTTACACCTATCAAGGCCGCAACATGGTGGGTAATGGCGCGTTGGAGCGTTTGTCATGATGCCCATTCTCTACACCTACCGTCGTTGTCCTTACGCCATGCGCGCCCGCATGGCCCTGCGTCAAGCAGGTGTGGTGTACCAAGGGCTGGAGGTGTCGCTGCGAGACAAACCACCCGCCATGTTGGCTGTTTCACCCAAAGGCACCGTGCCGGTGCTGTTGTTGCCCTCTGCTGAGGTACTCGAGCAAAGCCTGGACATCATGCAATGGGCTTTTGAGCAATCGGGCGATGCAGAGGGCTGGTGGGCGAGGGCGCAATCGCCAGACAACCTGGCCTTGCAACAGGCGTGTGACGGTCCGTTTAAACACCACCTGGATCGTTACAAATACCCGCAGCGCTTTGCCGATTCGTTGACCCGGGAACAACACTTTCAGCATGCCGTGGCCGCGCTGCTGGAACCCCTGGAACCACACCTGCAAAGCCAGCCCCAACTGGGGGGTGCCAGTCCCTGCGCCGCCGACATCGGTATTTTTCCGTTTGTGCGCCAGTTCGCCGCCGTGGACGCAGCTTTGTTTGAAAGCTTGTCGTTGCCAGCGGTGAAGACCTGGCTGGCAGGGTGGTTGGTCAGCGGTTTGTTCGGTGAAGTGATGCGCAAAACAGCAACACCAGTGGCCTGAGGCCTTGCCTACGGTTCAGTGCTTGGGTTTACCGGACTGCTTAGCCGGCGCACCTTTTGATTTGCGCTCAGTCCTTTCTGCGTCTGTCCTTTTGCCCTCAGCCAGCCATACAGCGAACTCTTGGGGCGTCTCCAAGGTGATCCGCCCCAGCGCGTTGTGTCTGAAATCTTGGATCACGATCTGTGCGGCTTTGGTGGTGTTGATCCGCCCACCGGTTTGCACCGCAGCTCGGCTGCGCGCCACTGCCTCCAACATGGCCTCCTCCATGAGTGAGGATGGGTCGCTGATCTTGTAGCGCTTTGCCAGCGCTGCAGGGTAATGGGCGATCAAGTAGCGCAACAGTTCAAGGGCAACTTCCTCATCGTCAAATGCGTTGATACCGATGGCGCCACTGGCGGCCAGGTTGAAACCGCTTTGGGTCACGATGATGCGAGGCCACAGGACACCTGGCGTGTCATAAAGGTAAAAGTCATCTGCCAAAGCGATGCGCTGTTCGGTTTTCGTGACGCCTGCCTCGTCCCCGGTTTTGGCTGCGCGTTTGCCTTTGAGGGTGTTGATCAAGGTGGACTTGCCGACGTTGGGAATGCCGCAAATCAGCACCCGCATCGGTTTGACCATGCCACCGCGCAAGGGGGCAAGCTGATGGCATGCCTCCATCAGGGCTTTGGCGGGCGAGACCATGCTGGTGTCCAAGCCGATGGCGCGCACCTCGGTCATGGCGTTGTAATGCGCCAGCCACAAGTTGGTGCGTGCTGGATCGGCCAAGTCTTGTTTGCTCAGCACTTTCAAAGCGGGTTTGCCTTGGATGAGTTCAGCCAACATCGGGTTGGCACTCGATCCTGGAAGCCGGGAATCTAGCATTTCAATGACCACATCAATGTTTTTGATACGCTCGCCAATGGCCTTGCGCGTCAAATGCATGTGACCAGGAAACCATTGAATTGCCATTGAAAGACCAGCTTGATATGTGTGTATGCATTGTCCGACAGATTGCCTGTTGGGCCAAAGCATGGGCATCCATGAAAAAAGCCGTCCACCTGACAGTGAACGGCTTCATGGAGACGCGTGTGTTTATTGCTTGATGGCTTCTACCTGAATCAACAATTTGACTTTGTCTGGAATGCCAAAGTCGATACCCCATTTCATGCCCCAGTCGCTGCGCATGATCGTGGTTTCGAAGTCGCCGCCGCAGACTTCACGCTTGAGTCTGGGATGTTCATAGCAGTTGAAGTTGGTGGCCTTCAACAACACTGGAAGGGTTTTGCCCAGCATGGTCAGGTTACCCGCGACTTCGGAGACTTTGTCGCCGGTGAAGCTGAATTTGTCCGCTGTGAAGGTCATGGTGGGGTGTGTCGGCGCATCGAAAAAATCAGGTTTTTTCAAGTGGGCGTTGAAGGCTTCGGTGCCGGTGTTGATGGAATCTGCTTGGATGGTCAGTTTGACAGAACCGGTTTTGGCGGCGCGGTCAAATTGGACAACGCCTTCTTTTTTATCGAATCGGCCACGGTTGGTGGATGTGCCAAAGTGAGTGACCTCAAAAGTCACAAAGGTATGTGTCGGATCGATGTTGTAGCTGGCCGCTTGAGCGGTGGTACCTGCAATGGCTGTGATTGCCAAAACTGCTGAAACAATTTGTGTACGCATGGAATCTCCTGTGGATACGAGGGGGGTGGGTTGAAAAAAACTTAAAGCTTGCCGACACCGGTCAAGGCGAATTTGAATTTCACCTGGACTTCGTCAGCCACCAAGGAAGTGTCTGACCATTCGTTGTCTCCAATTTTGAAAACCAGTCGCTTGAGAACAAAACTGCCCGTGGCCGTGGTGCTGTTGCCAGATTGTGTCAGGGTCACGGGCACCACCAGATCTTGGCTGACACCTTTGATGGCCAGTTTGCCAGCCACCTCGAATTTGCCAGCACCCATGGCTTTGATCGACCCGGACTGGAAAGTGGCTTGGGCAAATCGGGCTGTATTGAACCAATCCGCCTTGGGCAGTTCGGCATCGGTTTCTTTCACGCCAAGGGTCGCACTGGCCATGTCAACCGTGAAGGCGATTTTGCCGGCGGCAGGTTTGGCTGGGTCGAAAGCAATTTGAGCGTCAAATTTGTTGAAACGGCCTTCGACAGGCACGCCCATCTGCTTGCTGACAAACACAATCTCGCTTTGAGCGGGCGCGAGTTTTTGCTGGGCAATGGCGCAGGTGCTGACCATCCCCAGCAAACAGGAAAACAAAAACAGGGTAATGCGTTCGAGGTTCATGGGGTGTCTGGTGTGGATTGGACGGGCAAGATGCGTTGAATCAAACCGTTCTTGTTGATCCATTGGTGTTTGAAGGCGGCCAGGGTATGGATCAGGACCAAACCCATCATGGCAAATGCGCTGATTTCATGCCAGGGCTTGATCAGCTCTGCCAGGGCTTTGTCTGACGGGACAAAGTCAGGCAGGGGCAAGACACCAAACAACACTATGGGAAAGCCTGAGGCCGAGCTGTATGCCCAGCCGATCAAGGGTACCAAAAAGAACAGGGCATAGAGCGCAGTATGGATGCCGTTGTGCGCCAAGTGCTGCCAGCGGGGCATGTCTTGGGCAATTTGGGCAGGCAAGGGGGGTGGTTGGTGGGTCAAACGCCATAACAAGCGCAGTGCGGACAGCAGTAAAAAAGTCATACCAGCCCATTTGTGCCAGTTGTAGAGTTTCAATTTCAGCGGGGAGAGGGGCAGGTCGGCCATGAACAAACCCATGCCAAACATGCCAAACAGCGCCAATGCCAACAACCAATGAAAGGCAATGGCTGGCAGTGTGTAGCGCTGTCTGGCGGTGTTATTGGAATCCATGATGCAAAGTGTAGACAGGCTTTGAGCAAAAAGATGAAATATTTTTGACGTGATCAATCAAAGGGATTGAACGATCAAGCCGGGGCTGAGGCAAGACGCAAGGCCTGAATGCTCCACCAGCCCAGCAAAAGGTTCAGCGGTTGTTCATGACAGCGGCAGGGGCAGTTTGCGCGTTGGAGACCCGCCTTGCGCCATTGAAGCGTTTGACCCAATAAGCATCGCTCATGTTTTCAATCCGCACTTCTCCGCCGCTGCGGGGGGAGTGGATGAACTTGCCCTCGCCAATGTAAATGCCGACATGGCTGAAGGTTTGACGCAGGGTGTTGTAGAAAACCAGATCGCCAGGTTGGAGTTCGCTGCGGTCGATTTTTTCAGTGACCGCGGCCTGCGCTTTGGCGTTATGGGGTAAGACCAAGCCCAGGGTGTTTTGGTACATGGCGCGCACAAAGCCGCTGCAGTCAAAACCGTTTTCACTATTGCCACCGCGCTTGTAGGGGACACCGATATAGCCCATGGCATTGAACACCAAGTCGTCGGACTGCTGGCTAGCTGGCACGGCATGAGCCAAGCCAACACTGACCAACAAGAGTAAGAAGGTACGCAACATAGCGGTCATTCTAATCCCCAGCTCATGAGTGCTTGACTGAAGGACAATGGAGGCTTTTCAGACCTTCAAATACAAGGACGACCATGTTTCGAGCTCTCTTACTAGACAAAGAACCCCATTTCCAAGCTGCCATCCAATCGGTCGATGAGAGCCGCCTGCCTGCAGCCGATGTCCATGTGCAGGTGACGTATTCCACCCTGAACTACAAAGATGGCTTGGCCATCACCAACAAAAGCCCAGTTGTGCGCAACTGGCCAATGGTGGCGGGGATTGACGGGGCGGGCACGGTGATGTCATCGAGCCACCCGAATTGGAAAGCAGGCGACGCTTTCGTGCACAACGGTTGGGGCGTGGGTGAAACCCACTGGGGTTGTCTGGCCGAGCAGGCCAAACTCAAGGGAGACTGGCTGGTCAAACTGCCCTCTGATTTCACAGCACGCCAAGCCATGGCGATTGGTACGGCTGGCTACACCGCCATGCTCTGTGTGATGTCGCTCGAGCAACAAGGCGTCAAGCCAGGCGACGGCGAGGTGTTGGTCACGGGCGCTACTGGCGGTGTGGGCAGCGTGGCCATCGCCTTATTGGCCAAGCTGGGCTTCAGCGTGGTGGCCGCGACCGGCAAAACCAGCGAAGAGTCCTACCTCAAGGGCTTAGGCGCTCAGAGCTTGATCGACCGGGCTGAGCTGAGCACGGCCGGCAAACCCCTGCAGAAAGAACGCTGGACAGGTGTGGTCGACGCAGTGGGTTCACACACCCTGGCCAACGCCTTGGCGCAAACCCGCTATGGCGGCGCAGTGGCCGCCTGCGGTTTGGCCCAAGGGTTTGATTTGCCCACCACGGTCATGCCATTCATCTTGCGCAATGTGCGCTTGATCGGGGTGGATTCCGTGATGGCACCCCTGCCATTGCGCCAGCAAGCCTGGGACCGTTTGGCCCGCGACCTGGATATCGTCAAGCTTGAGAGCATGGTTGAAGAGGTCAGTCTAGACCAAGCCATTGACAAAGCCCACGCGCTCATGGCTAGCAAGGTGCGTGGCCGCATCGTGGTGAAGATTTAAGCCATGTTGCTCGACGCTGATGAATCCCAATTGGTGCTGGTGGACTTCCAGGAACGCTTGTTGCCAGTTGTTTTCCAAGGTGCTGACTGTTTGGCCAATGCCCTGAAATTGGCCATTGCCGCCCAACGGCTGGACTTGCCCGCCTGGGCTACCGAGCAAAACCCAAACAAATTGGGCGGCCAGCCGGCGCAATTGCAAGCCCTGTGTAGGCAAACCCTGCCGAAAATGCATTTCAGTGCTGCCGAGGAAGGTTTGACGCAATGGCTGCGCCCCGAGGTAGCCACCAAGCCACCCGTTGGCAACGCCCGCAGTTTGCCAAAGCACCTGCAAAAACCTGCTGGCAGCGGCCCCGAGCGCAACAGCGTGGTGATTGCGGGTGTGGAAGCGCATGTGTGCGTTTTACAAACCGCTTTGGACTTGCTCGAAGATGAATTTGAGGTGTGGGTGGTGACCGATGCTTGCAGTTCACGCACCGAACGCAACCGTGATGCCGCCTACGACCGCTTGGCGGGTGCCGGTGCCGAGTTGGTGACCACTGAAATGGTTTTGTTTGAGTGGCTTCGTACGGCGGAACACCCCGAGTTCAAAGCTATTCAAGCCTTGATCAAATAAAAATCCAATCGGGAGTCAGTTGTGGGTCTTTACGAATCGTTCTACCGTCGGTCTTTAGAGGACCGAGATGGGTTTTGGGGTGAACAAGCCCAGTTGATCGACTGGCATCAAGCCCCCACTCAAATTTGCGACTACGCCAATCCCCCTTTTGCCAAGTGGTATGGGGGTGGCAAAACCAATTTGTGCCACAACGCGGTGGACCGCCACCTGGCCAGCCATGCTGACAAACCCGCGCTGATTTATGTGTCCACCGAAACCCACACCGAGGTCACCTACAGCTTTGCTCAACTGAGCGATGAAGTACAGCGCATGGCGGCCATTTTGCAAAGCCTGGGGGTGGGCAAGGGCGACCGGGTCCTGATTTACCTTCCCATGATTGCCCAAGCCGCTTTTGCCATGTTGGCTTGTGTGCGCATCGGTGCCATCCATTCGGTGGTGTTTGGTGGGTTCGCCGCGCATGCCTTGGCCTCTCGGATCGAAGACGCGTCCCCCAAGCTGGTCATCAGCGCAGACGCGGGCTCTCGCGGGGGCAAGGTGGTGCCCTACAAACCCTTGCTCGACGAAGCCATCTCCATCAGCCAGCACAAGCCCGCCGCGGTGCTCATGGTCAACCGTGGTCTAGAGCCATTCACTGTTGTGACTGGTCGCGATCACGATTACGCCTCTTTGCGATCCCAATACCTGAACGCCAAAGTGCCCTGCGAATGGGTCGACAGCGAGCACATCAGTTACACGCTTTACACCTCGGGCACGACAGGCAAACCCAAGGGTGTGCAACGCGACACCGGCGGCTATGCCGTGGCCTTGGCGGCCAGCATGCAGCACATCTTTCAAGGCCAGCCTGGCCAGGTGTATTTCTCCACCAGCGACATCGGCTGGGTGGTGGGACACAGCTACATCATCTATGGGCCACTGCTCGCGGGCATGGCCACCCTGATGTACGAAGGTTTGCCCACGCGACCGGATGGCGGCATCTGGTGGCAACTGGTCGAAAAATACAAAGTGACCCATATGTTCAGCGCGCCCACCGCGGTGCGGGTGCTGAAAAAGCAAGACCCCGCACTGTTGCGCAAATACGATTTGTCCAGCCTGCAGGCCCTGTATTTGGCGGGTGAACCCTTGGATGAACCCACTGCCCAGTGGATCGCGGATGGCTTGCAAAAGCCAATCATTGACAACTACTGGCAAACCGAAACCGGTTGGCCTATCTTGACGATTGCCAACGGGGTCGAGAAGAAAGCCAGCAAATACGGCAGCCCTGGCGTGCCCATGTACGGCTTCGATGTGAAATTGGTGGACGAAAACACCGGCGAAGCCTTGACCGGCGCCCACCAAAAAGGGGTGGTGGTCATCGAGGGTCCGCTGCCGCCCGGCTGCTTGCAAACCCTCTGGGGTGACGATCACCGCTTTGTCAACACCTATTGGCAAAGCATCCCAGGCAAGTTGCTGTATTCGACCTTCGACTGGGGCGTGCGGGACGAGGACGGTTACTACTTCATATTGGGGCGCACCGATGACGTGATCAATGTGGCGGGCCACCGTTTGGGCACTCGTGAAATCGAAGAGAGCATCTCTAGCCACCCCAATGTCGCCGAGGTAGCTGTGGTCGGCGTCGCCGACCCACTCAAAGGGCAGGTGGCCATGGCGTTCGTGGTGGCCAAAGATACCGCAGCGTTGGGTGATCCTGCGGGCCGTCTCAAGCTCGAAGGCGAGATCATGAAGCTGGTGGATGGCCAGTTGGGCGCGGTGGCCCGGCCTGCACGCGTGCTGTTCCTGAGCCTCTTGCCCAAAACCCGCAGCGGCAAGCTGCTGCGTCGCGCCATTCAGGCCGTCTGCGAAAAGCGTGACCCGGGTGACCTCACCACCATGGACGACCCCACGCCCTTGCAGCAAATCAAAGAACAACTGGCTTGAGCCTGACTTGCAAACCAGAGCAATGGGAAGCTACCCCCCATTGTTTGACGTTTGTCGTGAAACTGTCAGTGATCAGTGGCACAATGGTTAAACATACCTGAGGGGAAGCCCCCTCAGGTCGCATCCACCAGTCGGTTCAGCCGTGTCGTGGAGGGTTCTTCAACCAAGCTAATGTTTCCTGCAGGGAAACGGAGGTCAGCGCCATGAGCGATTCTTCGCAGACGGGTTCGTCCGTCTATCAAGCCTATGCAAGCAACACCTATCTCTTCGGGGGCAATGCGCCTTATGTCGAGGAGATGTACGAAAACTACCTCGCCAATCCTGGCAGCGTGCCAGACAGTTGGCGGCAGTATTTCGATGCCCTGCAACACGTTCCCGCTGTGGATGGCAGTAACGCCAAAGACGTGCCGCACCTGCCCGTGGTCAACGCCTTTGCCGAGCGGGCCAAGCAAGGCGGCACCCGCGTGGTCATGGCCAGTGCAGATGCTGAAATGGGCCGCAAGCGTACCGCTGCCCAGCAGCTGATCGCGGCCTACCGCAACGTCGGCCAACGCTGGGCCAACCTGGACCCCCTGCAGCGCACCGAGCGTCCCAACATCCCCGAGCTTGAGCCCTCTTTTTATGGTTTTGGCGATGCCGATCAAGAAACCGTGTTCGACACCAGCAACACTTTTTTTGGCAAAGACCGCATGAGCCTGCGCGAGCTGGTCAACGCCTTGCGTGAAACCTACTGCGGTACTTTGGGCGCCGAGTACATGTACACCTCGGACATGACCGAAAAGCGCTGGTGGCAGCAAAAATTGGAAAGCATCCGCAGCAAACCCACCTTCAGCGCTGAGAAGAAAAAACACATCTTGGACCGACTGACAGCCGCCGAAGGCCTCGAGCGTTACTTGCATACCAAGTACGTCGGTCAAAAGCGCTTTTCGCTCGAAGGTGGCGAGAGCTTCATTGCTGCCATGGACGAATTGATCCAAATGGCAGGTGCCAAAGGTGTCCAAGAAGTGGTGATCGGCATGGCCCACCGTGGCCGCTTGAACGTGTTGGTCAACACCATGGGCAAGCAGCCCGCCGATTTGTTCGCTGAGTTTGACCACACCGCACCCGAAGATTTGCCCGCTGGTGACGTGAAATACCACCAAGGTTTCAGCTCGGACGTGTCCACCCCTGGTGGTCCGGTGCATCTGAGCTTGGCCTTCAATCCTTCTCACTTGGAAATCGTCAACCCCGTGGTCGAAGGCTCGGTGCGTTCACGCATGGACCGCCGTGGCGACCCCACAGGCAGCCAGGTGCTGCCAGTCTTGGTGCACGGTGATGCGGCCTTTGGTGGCCAGGGCGTGAACCAGGAAACCCTGGCACTGGCCCAAACCCGAGGGTATTCCACCGGCGGCACAGTGCACATCATCATCAACAACCAAATCGGGTTCACCACCTCCGATCCGCGCGACATGCGCTCCTCGGTTTTTTGCACTGACATCGTCAAAATGGTTGAAGCCCCGGTGCTGCATGTCAACGGTGACGACCCCGAGGCCGTGGTCTTGGCCGCCCAATTGGCCCTGGAATACCGCATGTCCTTTGGCCAAGATGTGGTGGTGGACATCACCTGTTTCCGCAAACTCGGTCACAACGAGCAAGACACGCCCAGCCTGACACAGCCGCTGATGTACAAAAAAATCGCGGCCCACCCCGGCACCCGAAAAATGTATGCCGAGCGTTTGGCTTCGCAAGGGATGGGTGAGAGCTTGGGCGATGACATGGCCAAGGCTTACCGCGCTGCATTGGACGCGGGCAAAAACACCTCTGACCCGGTGCTCACCAATTTCAAGACCAAATTCACGGTCGATTGGTCACCTTTCCTTGGCAAAAAATGGACTGATGCGGCCGATACCGCCATCCCCATGGCAGAGTGGAAAAGATTGGCTGAGCGGATCACCACCATCCCACCCACCGTCACACCGCACCCCTTGGTGAAAAAAGTCTATGACGACCGTGCCGCCATGGGGCGTGGTGATTTGCCTGTCGACTGGGGCATGGGCGAGCACATGGCATTTGCTTCCTTGGTCGCCAGCGGCTTTCCAGTGCGTTTGTCGGGCGAAGACTGCGGACGCGGCACCTTCACCCACCGCCATTCCGTCATTCACGACCAAAACCGAGAAAAATGGGACACCGGCTCCTACACCCCGCTGCAAAATTCGGCGGACAACCAATCGCCCTTCACGGTGATCGATTCCATCTTGTCAGAGGAAGCCGTGTTGGCCTTCGAATACGGCTACGCTTCCAACGACCCCAATACCTTGGTGATTTGGGAAGCCCAGTTTGGCGATTTTGCCAACGGTGCGCAGGTGGTGATCGACCAGTTCATCGCTTCAGGTGAAGTCAAGTGGGGCCGGGTCAATGGCATCACCCTGATGCTGCCGCACGGTTATGAAGGTCAGGGCCCAGAGCACAGTTCAGCCCGCGTCGAGCGCTTCATGCAATTGGCGGCCGACACCAACATGCAGATCGTGCAACCGACCACAGCCAGCCAGATTTTCCATGTGTTGCGTCGCCAGATGGTGCGCAATTTGCGCAAACCGTTGATCATCTTCACGCCCAAGTCCTTGTTGCGCCACAAAGACGCCACATCGCCTGTGTCTGAATTCACCAAAGGTGGTTTCCAAACCATCATTCCCGAGAGCAAAGACATCAAGGCGGACAAAGTCAAACGCTTGGTCATTTGCTCTGGCAAGGTGTATTACGACTTGTCCAAAAAACGCGAAGAAAACGGCCACGACGACACCGCTTTGGTGCGCTTGGAGCAGCTCTATCCCTTTCCTCACAAAGCGTTCGCTGCCGAGTTGAAGAAATACCCCCACGCCTCGGAAGTGGTGTGGTGTCAGGATGAGCCGCAAAACCAAGGCGCATGGTTCTTTGTCCAGCACTACCTGTTTGAAAACATGGCTTCAGGCCAAAAACTGGGCTACAGCGGCCGTGCTGCTTCGGCTTCTCCTGCCGTGGGCTACTCCCATTTGCACCAAGACCAGCAAAAAGCGTTGGTTGATGGTGCCTTTGGCCGCCTCAAGGGATTCATATTGACCAAGTAAGCCGCTTGTGAGGCGCGTCTTGCGCCCCGGGCCTGCCCATCTATCCAACAGGAAACACACATCATGGCTATCGTAGAAGTCAAAGTACCGCAACTCTCAGAATCGGTGGCAGAAGCCACTTTGTTGCAGTGGAAGAAAAAAGTCGGAGAGGCGGTTGCCGCTGACGAAATTTTGATCGATGTTGAAACCGACAAAGTGGTGCTCGAAGTCCCCGCGCCATCGGCTGGCGTCTTGGTCGAAATTGTTGCGGCTGATGGTGCCACTGTCATGGCCGAGCAATTGATCGCCCGCATCGACACCACGGCCACCGCGTCAGCAACCGGTCCCGTCACGGCTGCTCCTGCCCCTGCTGTGCCTGCTGCGGCCCCCATGGCAGCTGCCAGTGCCAGTCACGCTGGTGTGGCCATGCCTGCCGCGTCAAAACTGATGGCTGACAACCAGCTGGCTGCAGGCTCGGTGCCAGGCACAGGCAAAGATGGTCGCGTCACCAAAGGTGATGTACTGGCTGCTGTCCAAGGTGGTGTGATGTCCACCACCGCGGTGATTCCGACCGGCGTGCCCACCAAAGCTTTGCCGACCGTGGCAGCGCCCACCGTCGACTTGGGCGAGCGCCCCGAGCAACGCGTGCCCATGACCCGTTTGCGCGCCCGTGTGGCCGAGCGTTTGCTGCAATCGCAATCGACCAACGCCATCCTGACCACCTTCAACGAAATCAACATGGCCCCTGTCATGGAGATGCGCAAGCGCATGCAAGAGCGGTTCGAGAAAGAACACGGCGTCAAACTGGGTTTCATGAGCTTCTTTGTGAAAGCAGCAGTGCACGCCCTGAAGAAGTTCCCAGTGCTGAACGCCTCGGTCGATGGCAATGACATCGTCTATCACGGCTACTTCGACATCGGCATCGCGGTGGGGTCTCCCCGTGGTTTGGTGGTGCCCATATTGCGCAATGCCGACCAAATGAGCTTTGCCGACATCGAGAAGAAGATCACCGAATTCGGTCAAAAAGCCAAAGACGGCAAGCTGGGTATCGAAGAGATGACCGGTGGCACCTTTTCCATCTCCAACGGCGGCACCTTCGGCTCGATGATGTCTACCCCGATCATCAACCCACCTCAGTCGGCCATTTTGGGTGTGCACGCGACCAAAGACCGCGCCATGGTGGAAAACGGCCAAGTGGTGGTGCGCCCCATGAACTACTTCGCCATGTCCTATGACCACCGCATCATCGACGGACGCGAAGCCGTCTTGGGCCTGGTCGCCATGAAAGAAGCGTTGGAAGACCCAGCGCGTCTGCTGTTTGACATTTGATGACATGCATTACAAGGTCTTCTCGCTGAGAACCTGGCTTTTGAAAGAGACATTTCCATGACCAAACCATTCGACGTCGTCGTCATCGGCGCTGGCCCCGGCGGTTACATCGCAGCCATTCGCGCTGCCCAGTTAGGCTTTCAAGTTGCTTGCATCGACGAGTGGCAAAACGCTGCGGGTGGCCCAGCACCCGGCGGCACCTGCACCAACGTGGGTTGCATCCCCTCCAAGGCCTTGCTGCAGTCCAGCGAGCACTTTGACCATGCCAACCACCACTTTGAAGAACATGGCATCAGTGCCACCGGTGTGCAGATGGATATCAGCAAAATGCTCGCCCGCAAGGACACCGTGGTCAAGCAAAACAACGACGGCATCTTGTACCTGCTCAAGAAAAACAAGGTCAGCTTCTTCCACGGCCGTGGCAGTTTTGCCAGCCAGTCGGATGCGGGTTTTGAGGTCAAGGTCAGTGGTAAATCGGATGAATCTTTGGTGGCCAAGCAAGTCATCATCGCCACCGGCTCCAGCGCCCGAGCCTTGCCCGGCACACCGTTTGATGAAGTCAACGTGTTGTCCAACGACGGTGCGTTGCGCATCGGCAGCGTACCGAAAAAACTGGTCTTGATCGGCTCTGGCGTGATTGGCTTGGAGATGGGCTCGGTCTGGCGTCGTCTCGGCGCTGAAGTCACCATCTTGGAGGGCCTGCCCACCTTCTTGGGTGTAGTCGATGAGCAAATCGCCAAAGAGGCCAAAAAGGCTTTTGACAAGCAAGGTTTGAAGATCGAGCTTGGTGTGAAAGTCGGCGAGATCGTCAATGCCAAAAAGGGCGTCACGGTGAACTACACCAACGCCAAAGGCGAAGCTCTGAAGCTGGACGCCGATAAGCTGATCATTTCAATCGGACGTGTGCCCAATACCACCGGCCTGAATGCCGAAGCGGTTGGCTTGCATCTCGATGAGCGAGGCGCGATCGTGGTGGACGCCGATTGCAAAACCAACCTGCCCGGCGTGTGGGCGGTGGGTGACGTGGTGCGTGGCCCCATGCTCGCGCACAAGGCGGAAGAAGAGGGCGTAGCGGTGGCTGAGCGTATCGCCGGTCAACACGGCCATGTCAACTTCAACACCACGCCTTGGGTCATCTACACCAGCCCCGAAATCGCTTGGGTCGGCCGTACCGAGCAGCAGCTCAAAGCCGACGGCGTGGCTTACAAGGCAGGCAGTTTTCCGTTTTTGGCCAATGGCCGCGCCCGCGCCTTGGGTGACACCACTGGCATGGTCAAGTTCCTGGCGGACGCCAAGACCGACGAGATCTTGGGTGTGCACATGGTGGGCCCACAGGTGTCAGAGCTGATCTCTGAAGCGGTGGTGGCGATGGAGTTCAAAGCCAGCGCCGAAGACATCGCCCGCATTTGCCATGCGCACCCGTCGTTGAGCGAAGCCACCAAAGAAGCCGCCTTGGCGGTGGACAAGCGCGCCTTGAACTTTTAGGCGACCTCAGCAGGTATCACCCTGCGCCTGCTGGCCACCGCAGGTTTTTTGCATCGAACCTCGCAGTGGTTTCAGTAAGCGTTGCTCAATACTGCAAGCTTAGTCCAAGGCACAATAAGCCCTCATGTCCGTAGCAGCCTACTACCAGCAAGAACTCCAAGCCCGTGGCTTTCAAAGTGACCCAGCGCAACTGCGAGCGGTTGATGCTTTGTCGCAATGTGCGGTTGAGTGGGGGGCTTACAAGCACAAGCGCGCCAACGCGATCAAAAAACTCATCAACCACCCTGACGTCCCCAAAGGCGTTTATTTGTATGGCGGGGTAGGGCGCGGCAAAAGTTTCTTGATGGACTGCTTTTTCAACGCTGTACCGATACAACGCAAAACACGCCTGCATTTTCATGAATTCATGCGTGAAGTACACCGCGAATTGAGGGAACTGCAAGGAACCGTCAACCCCCTGCAAGCCCTTGGCCAGCGCATGGCCAACCGTTACAAGCTGATTTGTTTCGATGAATTCCATATCGCTGACATCACCGACGCCATGATCCTGCACCGCTTGCTGATCGCGATGCAAGCCAACCAGATCGGCTTTGTCACCACGTCCAATTTCATGCCCGCCGAGCTCTACCCTGACGGTATGCACCGCGACCGTTTGCTGCCCGCGATCGATTTGATCCATGCCACCATGCAGGTGGTCAATGTGGACAACGGAGTCGATTACCGTGGTTTGGTGCTGGGGCAAGCCCAGTTGTATTTGAGCCCCTGCAATCAGGAAAACGATGCGGTGATGCAGCAAACCTTTGACCGCTTGGCTGAAATGCCCGACCAGGACGGCTTGCTCCTGATTGAGGAGCGAAAAATATGGGCCAAGCGCCGCGCCGGTGGGGTGGTTTGGTTTGACTTTAAGGTCCTGTGCGGCGGGCCACGTTCACAAAACGACTTTTTGGAAATCGCTAGCCAATTTCACACTGTGTTTTTAAGTGGCGTGCCCAAGATGGAGGTACGCATGTCCTCGGAGGCGCGTCGGTTCACCTGGCTGATCGATGTGCTGTATGACCGGCGGGTCAAGCTCGTCATCGAGGCAGATGTGGATCCAGAGCAGCTCTACACCGAGGGGCCCATGTCCCATGAATTTCCCCGCACCGCTTCTCGCCTGCGTGAAATGCAGTCGGCTGCTTTTTTGGCACTGGGGCGGCGTGTGGTGGATACTTCACTGACATGAAAAAAACCATTGTTCTTTGCGGCCTGATCGGTTTGGTTCCTGGGTTTGCGCAGGCGCCAGACTCTGCAACCGATTTGTCGACTTACTTGCGCCAAGAGCGCGATCGCTTGTCCTTGGAGCGAAGCCAAGCAGGCAATACCTACACTGAAGCCTTGAAGCGCTGCTACCAAGAAATCGCGGTCAATGCCTGCAAACAGCGTGCACAGGACATCAAGAACCTCACAAACAACCAGATCCGTCGCCAAGAAATCCAACTCAACCAGCGCGAGCGTGAAAAGCAAAGTCAAGATGCCCAAGTGCGATTGAAAGACAAGCAAAGCCAAGAAACCCAAGACAAGGAAGCAGAGCGCCGGGGTAAGACCCAACAAGAGCATGCAGACGCGCTCAAGCGAAACCTGGACAAAAACAACGAATACCAAGACAAACAAGCCCAGGCAGAGGAAAACCTGCGTCAGCGCCAGCAGCATGTGGAAGAGGTGTTGAAGCGCCAGCAATCGCATGCGGACAAAGCTGCCGCGTCCGAGAAAGCCCGAGCCGACTACCAGCGCAAACTCCAAGAAGCCCAAGCGCACCGCGAGCAGATCTTGAATGACCGTGCCAAACGCAACGCCGATGTCGCACCGCTGCCTCCTTCGCCTGCCAAATTGCCATGAACAGGTGTTGCCTTGTCTGATGCACTGGCCAACCAGGTGCTGGAGGTGTTCACCGCAGAGGGACCGTTGGCCCGCGCCAGCGCTTTTTTCAAGCCCCGTTCGGGCCAAACCGAGATGGCGTTGGCGGTTGCCAACACGATTGAGCAGGGTGGCTCATTGGTGGTTGAGGCAGGCACTGGCGTGGGCAAAACCTTTGCCTACTTGGTGCCTGCGCTGCTCAGTGGCGAGCGCGTGCTGGTGTCAACCGCCACCAAGACCTTGCAAGACCAACTGTTTGCCCGTGACATCCCAGAGTTGCTAGAGGCTCTGGGGTTGCCACTGCGATTGGCCATGCTCAAGGGACGGGGCAGTTACCTTTGTCAGCAACGCCTGGACTTGGCACAACAAGCCACCAGTTTGCCCGACAGACATGCCTTCAAAACCCTGGCCCAGGTGCACACTTGGGGTCTGACCACCCGCACAGGCGATCTGGCTGAGATGCCCGCCCTAGACGACCGTTCACCCTTGATCCCCTTGATCACCTCCAACCGCGACAACTGCTTGGGATCAACCTGTCCGCATTGGCGTGATTGCCATGTCAATGCCGCTCGCCGCGAAGCCATGGCGGCCGATGTGGTGGTCATCAACCACCATTTGTTTTTTGCCGACATGGCGGTACGCGAATCGGGCATGGCTGAGCTCTTGCCGACGGTACGTGTGGTGATTTTTGACGAAGCGCATCAACTCAATGAAACAGGCATTCAGTTTTTAGGCAAGCAACTGGGGACCGGCCAGCTGCTGGACCTGGCCCGCGATATCTTGGCGGCAGGCTTGCAACTGGCCAAAGGCTTGGTGGATTGGCAAACCGTGGTAGCGGACTATGAACGCGGCTTGCTTGAATGGCGGCTGATCGTTGGCAAACACCCGGCCAACACCAAGCTCAAATGGAGTGAACCGGAACCACAGGGCTTGAACCCCTTGGAATGGGCGCAGGCTTTGCACGATGTCAGCGAAAGCGTGATGCGCTTGCAAGTTGCGGTGCAAACCGTGGCGGATGCCGCCCCTGATTTCCAGCGTTTGCATGAGCGATTGGGTGAGGTTCAGTCACTCATCAGCCATTTTGAGCATGCCTGCGCCCCTGGCTCGGTGAGGTGGCTGGAAGTCGGCGGTCAAATCCGCTGCTTTGAGGCGCCCCTGGATATTGCCGAGGTGGTGCAATCGAAGTTGTTGGATGCACAACTGGACAGGTCGACTGGTCCCAACAGTCCTTTGCCACTGCCACGCAGCTGGGTTTTCACCTCTGCCACCTTGGGGGATGACGACAGGCTTTCTTGGTTCACCGAACCTTGTGGTTTGACCCAAGCCCAGGTGTTGCGGGTTCACAGCCCTTTTGACTATGAAAACCAAGCCTGGTTGTATGTGCCCCGGCTGATGGTGCCGCCCAAGGACCCGGGGCACACTGCCGAGGTCGGCGCTTTGTCTATCCAAGTTGTGCAAGCGCTGGGCGGGCGAACCCTGATATTGACCACCACGGTGCGTGCTTTGCGCGCGATTGGGTTGCAGTTGCAGACGGCTTTTGAGGCAGGCGGCCCGATCGAGGTGTTGGTCCAAGGTGAAAGTCCCAAGCGCCAATTGATGCAGCGGTTTCGCCAAGGCACAGAGCCTGGTAACAGGGGTTGCGTGTTGGTGGCCACCGCAAGCTTCTGGGAAGGCTTTGACGCGCCTGGCGAAGCACTGCAAGCCGTGGTGATCGACAAACTGCCTTTTCCGCCACCCAATGACCCCTTGGTCGAGGCGCGCAGCCAGCGGCTGGAGGGGCAAGGACGCAGTTCCTTCAATGACTATTTCCTACCCGAAGCAGCCGTGTCCTTGAAACAAGGAGCAGGGCGCTTGATTCGACGTGAAACCGACCGTGGTGCCTTGGTGGTATGCGACAACCGCTTGGTCAACACAGGCTATGGCCGTCGTTTGTTGGCAGGTTTGCCCCCGATGAAACGGCTAGAGCAACTGTCAGACCTGCTGGCGGCGCTCTCAGGTATTGGGCAACGTTAACAGGCTGCTTTCAACAAAGCGCTTTCACCAAAATTTGTACCAACTTTTCTCGGTTTTCTCTGGCACAGCCTGGGGGAAATACTTGCTGTCCGGGTATGACAGTTTGAGGACCCTCAAGGTATCGTCCTTGAGTTCAGTCAACCCCAAGGCTGCGTAGGATTCGATCAAAATGATCAGCGCATCTTCAACGGCGGCGATGTTTTGGTACTCGTTCAGGGTGGTTTGCGCGCGGTTGATGGCCGCGACATAGGCGCCTTTTTTGAAATAGTAGCGCGCGACTTTGATCTCGGACTTGGCCAGCAGGTTGATAATGTGGCGCATCCGCAAGGAAGCATCCTCGGCGTATTTGGATGTGGGAAAGCGGGTCACCAGTTCTTTGTAAGCTTCAAACGACTCACGGGCCGCCATTTGGTCTCGCTCGGCCAAATCTTGCTTGAACCATTTGGACATCAGGCCCAAATCATCATTGAAATTGATCGTGCCTTTGAGGTAGATCGCATAGTCCAAGGCGGGGCTGGCGGGGTTGAGTTTCATGAACCTGTCCAGGGTCACGATGGCCGCCACACGGTCACCGGTTTTGTACTGTGCATACGCTTTGTCGAGCTGGGCTTGCTGGGCCAATGGTGTACCAGCGGCACGGCCCTCGAGCTTGTCCAACAGGCCGATGGCCTTGTCATACAGATTGCCGCTTAAGTTGCTCTTGGCCTCAGCGTAAATTTCCTCGGGCTTCATGTTGGCAGTGGGATCCTTGGGGTCGTTGGCACAAGCGGCCAAAAGGCCCAACATCAACAAGGCAGATAATGAAAGTGATCTCAGCACATTGAACCCTCAGTCAAAGAAACTCAAACGATTATCAACGATGCCCATGTCCCCGAACGACATACCCATCTCGCCAGCACTGTCGGCGTTGGAAACCGAGGAGTTGGACAACGGGCTTGAACGCCGGGAGGTGGAAATACCGCCCGACTTACACCGCGACCGACTCGACCGTGCTTTGGCTCGGTTGGTACCCGAGTTTTCGCGCAACTACCTCAAACAACTGATTGAAGATGGCTTTGTTTTTCCAGCCAACAGCACAACCCCGGTCAGGAAGGTAGCGCATTTGGTCAAGGCTGCGGAGTGTTACCAAGTTCAACTGCAACCCACCGACATGTCGCAGGCATATTTGCCGCAGGAAATGAAAATCGACACGGTGTTTGAGGATGGTTTTTTGCGCGTGATTCACAAGCCCGTGGGTTTGGTGGTTCACCCCGCACCTGGCAACTGGAGCGGCACTTTGCTCAATGGTTTGCTGGCCTTGGACAGCGGCTTGAAGCAAGTACCGCGGGCAGGTATCGTGCACCGATTGGATAAGGACACCAGCGGTTTGATGGTCACTGCACGCACACGCGTGTGCATGGACGCTTTGGTCGACTTGATTGGCCAGCACGAGGTGCACCGCGAATACATCGCCATAGCACCCAGGCCTTGGCGAGGCGCCCCAGAGCGTGAGGTGGAAATGCCCATCGGGCGCGACCCGCACAACCGCTTACGCATGGCGGTGGTCGATCTTGCCCACCAAGCAGGTAAAAACGCCCACACCAGCTTGAAATGCATGGCCACAAACGAACAGGGCAGTGTGGTTCACTGCAGCTTGCATACCGGGCGCACCCACCAAATCCGTGTCCACATGGCGGCTATCGGCATGCCCTTGCTTGGGGACGGTTTGTATGGTGGCAGCAGCTCGCCAGTAATGCAAAGACAAGCTTTACATGCTTTTCGATTGGGGTTTGAGCATCCTTTTACTGGGCAAGTTTTGCAATTTGAAAGTGCGCTCCCCAACGACATGCAGTCGGCCCTGACCGACATGGGACTGCGACCCCCTCGGCTAGAATGACAACCCTTATTCCCCGGACCACACACGATGAACAGCTTGGAAGCCAAGCGCGTCTTAGAGACGGCTTTGTTATGCGCCACCCAGCCATTGCAGGTGCGGGAGCTGCGTCAGCTTTTCCACGACGCCTTGGGTGCCGACACCATCAAAAGTTTGCTGCAAGACTTGCAACAGGACTGGACCCCACGCGGTTTGGAGTTGGTCCAAGTTGCCAGTGGTTGGCGCATGCAAAGCCGCCCCGAAATGCGCGACTTCCTTGACCGATTGCATCCTGAAAAACCACCCAAATATTCGCGTGCGGCGATGGAAACTTTGGCCATCATTGCCTATCGCCAGCCGGTGACCCGGGGTGACATGGAGGACATTCGGGGCGTCACAGTCAATTCCTTGGTGATCAAACAGCTGGAAGACCGTGGCTGGGTTGAGGTCATCGGTCACCGCGAGACGGTCGGTCGCCCCATGCTCTACGCCACGACCCGTCAATTTTTAGACGACCTGGGCATTGCTTCCCTGGACCAATTGCCGGCGCTGGAAACCCAACACGCCGAGGCTGGTTTTTTTGAACCACTGACCGCAATCACAGAGCAAGTGCAAGACCCCTCCCAGCTCAGCATGGCTCTTGAAACCGATGGCCTCGACCAGCCAGGCGGCACGGCGTGAACCCAAAAGGCATTCATTTCAACGAGGTGGTCTCGGGCGCCTTTGACAGTCAACCCGAAACCCCAGCAACCTCTGAGCCAGCCAAGCGGGTGTTGAGCCCCCAACCCGAAACCCCCAAACTCCACAAAGTCTTGGCCCAGTCCGGCCTGGGCTCGAGGTTGGAGATGGAAGCCTTGATCGGCCAGGGTCGGGTCTTGGTCAATGACCATGCCGCCCATGTGGGACAACGCATCCAATACGGCGACCATGTCAAGGTCAATGGCAAACCGCTTCACCTGCGTATCGAACCACCGCCACCACGCGTCTTGGCCTACCACAAGCCGACCGGCGAAATCGTCAGCCACGACGACCCGCAAAGCCGCCCCACCGTGTTTCGAAAATTGCCGCGTTTGCAGCACGGCAAATGGCAGTCGGTGGGTCGCTTGGACTTGAACACCGAGGGCTTGCTGCTGTTCACCAATTCAGGTGAGTTGGCCAACAAACTGATGCACCCACGGTTTGGCTTGGAGCGTGAATACGCGGTTCGGGTTCTGGGTGCGCTCAGCAACATCGAAAAAGCCAAGCTGCTCGCTGGTGTGCAACTCGAAGATGGAGAAGCCCGCTTTGGCAGCCTGGAAGAGGGTGGCGGTGAGGGTGCCAACCATTGGTACCGGGTCACCATCCAAGAGGGGCGTAACCGTGAAGTCAGACGCATGTTCGAGGCGGTGGGCCACGCGGTCAGCCGCTTGATACGCATCCGCTACGGCAAGATGCTGTTGCCGCGCGGCTTGAAGCGTGGCGATTGGATGGAATTAGACGCTTTGGATACCGAGCAACTCGTGCGCAGCGCGGGTTTGGGTCGTGGGTCGGCAAAAACCACCCCGGTTCGCCAATCGGCCAGCCTGAAATCCACCTCCCCCGCTGGCAACAAAGCACGCACCGGGGGCGCTGCTGGCAATGGCTTCATTGGCGGCGAAAGCCTGTCGCGCCAGCGCCGCGACATCAAGGCCAATGCCGCTCGCAAGAAAACCGCGCCTCGCAGGGCTAAAATCGGCAGTTGACGGGTTAAATCCCTTTATTTTTGACAAACCTTTGGAAACTTTCTCATGGCCATCGAACGCACCCTCTCCATCATCAAACCTGACGCTGTTGCCAAAAACGTCATTGGTCACATTTACACTCGTTTCGAAGGCGCTGGCCTGAAAATCATCGCTTCTCGCATGGCCCACCTGAGCCGTGGCGAAGCCGAGGCTTTTTACGCTGTGCACAAGGCACGTCCCTTCTTCAAAGACTTGGTGGATTTCATGATCTCCGGCCCGGTCATGATCCAGGTGCTCGAAGGTGAGAACGCGATTTTGAAAAACCGCGACCTGATGGGTGCCACCGACCCTAAGAAGGCCGACAAAGGCACGATCCGCGCTGATTTCGCCGACAGCATTGATGCCAATGCGGTCCACGGCTCCGACGGTCCTGACACCGCTGCCCATGAAATCGGTTTCTTCTTTGCCGGAATGAACGTTTACGGTCACTGAAAGCGGTTCTCACCGCATCGCCATGAAAACCAACCTGCTTGACTTTGATCTGGACGGTTTGGTTGCTTGGTGTTTGCAACTGGGTGAGAAAAAATTCCGTGCGGTCCAATTGTTCCGTTGGATCCACCATAAGGGCGTGTCTGACTTTGCACAGATGAGCGACCTGGCGCAAAGCCTGCGCAGCAAACTCCAGGACAGCGCCGAGATCAAGCCCCTGTCAGTCCTCAGTCGCCACGATTCAGCCGACGGCACGATCAAATGGATGTTCGAGGTCGGGCAGGGCGATGCAATCGAAACCGTCTTCATTCCCGAGACCGACCGAGGCACCTTGTGCGTGTCTTCTCAAGCAGGCTGTGCTGTGGGCTGCCCGTTTTGTTCGACCGGTGCCCAGGGCTTCAGCCGCAACCTGACCACCGCCGAAATCACCGCCCAACTCTGGTTTGCCGAACGTACGCTGCGTCAAGAGCTCGGCACCGACGAGCGGGTTATCTCCAACGTGGTGATGATGGGCATGGGTGAGCCTCTTCAAAACTACAACGCCCTGATTCCTGCGCTGAAAACCATGTTGGATGACCACGGCTACGGCCTGTCTCGCCGGCGAGTCACGGTGTCGACCTCTGGGGTTGTGCCGATGATCGAACGTCTGAGTCAAGACTGCCCGGCAGCGCTGGCAGTCTCTTTGCACGCACCAAACGACGTTTTGCGGGATGAACTGGTGCCCCTGAACCGCAAATACCCTTTGGCCGAATTGCTGCAAAGCTGCCGCGACTACCTGGCGCATGCCCCGCGTGACTTCATCACTTTTGAATATTGCATGCTCGACGGCATCAACGACAGCGATGCCCATGCCCAGCAGCTGATCGAGTTGGTCAGACCCGCGCAGGGCGAGCCAACCCCTTGCAAATTCAACCTGATTCCCTTCAATCCCTTCCCCGCATCGGGCTTGCTGCGTTCACCTGGCGAGCGTGTCAAAGCCTTTGCCGCCATCTTGTCCGAAGCGGGCATCATCACCACGGTGCGCAAAACACGCGGTGACGACATCGCTGCGGCCTGTGGTCAGTTGGCCGGCGACATACAAGACCGCACTGACGTGTCGGGCAGACGCGCCAAGACCATCCGCATCCATGCCTGATTGCGGCAAAATCTCACGCATGCATACCAACGACCACCCCATCCCCTTTGCCCAGCCCGCTCGCCACCGCAGCCTGCAAGCCCAGGTGCGTTGGGGCAGCCATGTGGTCACGGTAGGAGGGGACGCTCCCGTGCGTGTGCAGTCCATGACCAACACCGATACCGGCGACGCGATTGGTACGGCCATCCAAGTCAAAGAATTGGCCCTGGCAGGCTCGGAGTTGGTGCGCATCACGGTGGACACGCCCGAATCCGCCAAAGCCGTGCCTTACCTCCGCGATCAACTCGACAAAATGGGCGTGAACGTGCCCTTGATCGGCGACTTTCATTACAACGGCCACCGCTTGCTCACCGAGTTTCCCGATTGCGCCCAAGCGCTCTCCAAATACCGTATCAACCCCGGCAATGTGGGCAAGGGCGACAAACACGACAAGCAATTTGCCCAAATGATCGAAGCCGCGATCAAGTACGACAAAGCTGTGCGCATCGGTGTCAACTGGGGCAGCTTGGACCAAGAACTGTTGGCCAAATTGATGGACGAAAACGCCCTGCGGGCCCAGCCTTGGGAGGCCAAACAGGTGATGTACCAAGCCTTGGTCACCTCGGCCCTCGAGTCGGCTGAGCTGGCAGAGCGTTTGGGCTTGGCGCGCCAGCAAATCATCTTGAGCTGCAAGATGAGTGGCGTGCAAGACCTGGTGGCGGTTTACCGTGAACTGGCCAAACGCACCAACCATTCCTTGCATTTGGGCTTGACCGAAGCGGGCATGGGCACCAAGGGCACGGCGGCGTCCAGCGTGGCTCTGGGTTTGTTGTTGCAAGAAGGCATTGGCGACACCATCCGTGTGTCGCTCACCCCGCAGCCAGGCGAAGCGCGCACCCAAGAGGTGCTGATCGCCACCGAAATTTTGCAGGCACTGGGTTTGCGCAGCTTTGTGCCCAGCGTGACTGCTTGCCCGGGTTGTGGTCGCACCACCAGCACCACTTTCCAAGAACTGGCCCAAGAGATTGACGATTTTTTACGTCATCAAATGCCTGTTTGGCGCAAGCAATACCCCGGTGTCGAAAATCTCAAGGTGGCTGTCATGGGTTGCATCGTCAATGGCCCAGGCGAGAGCAAACACGCCGATATCGGCATCAGCTTGCCAGGCTCGGGCGAGGCCCCAGCAGCGCCTGTATTCATCGATGGCGAAAAAGCGCTGACTTTGCGCGGCGAGAACATCGCCAAAGAGTTCCACGACATCGTCGAAAACTACATCCAGAAAAAATACACGGTCAGCGCTTGACGCGACACGCACATGGCAGACAAATTAACCGCCGTCAAAGGCATGAACGACATATTACCGCCCGACTCTGCGCGTTGGGAGGCCTTGGAAGCCACGGTTCGAGATGTCATGCGCCTGCATGCTTACCGCAATATCCGCACGCCTATCGTGGAGCCCACCGCCTTGTTCGTGCGTGGGTTGGGTGAAGTGACTGACATCGTTGAAAAGGAGATGTACTCCTTTGAAGACCGACTCAATGGGGAGCAGTTGACCCTGCGCCCTGAATCCACGGCGGGCGTGGTGCGTGCGGTGGTCGAACACAACATGCTCTATGAGGGCGGCAAGCGCCTCTACTACATGGGTCCCATGTTTCGCCATGAGCGGCCACAGCGCGGACGCTATCGGCAGTTCCATCAAATTGGCGCTGAAGCCTTGGGCTTTGGTGGCCCCGAGGTGGACGCCGAATTGATCTTGCTCGCCCAAGCCTTGTGGCAACGACTGGGCCTGCAAGACGTGCGCCTGGAACTCAACAGCCTGGGTCAACCGCCCGAGCGGCAACAGCACCGCGCGGCCTTGATTGCTTATTTTGAGCAACATGCAGATCAGTTGGACGAAGACGCCAAGCGCCGTTTACACAGCAACCCCTTGCGGATCTTGGACAGCAAAAACCCCGCCATGAAAGTCTTGAACGAGGGTGCACCCCGTTTGCTGGATTTTTTAGGTGCAGAAAGCTGGGCGCATTTCAACGCTGTCAGGGCCATGCTCGACGCCAATGGCGTGACCTACACCATCAACCCGCGACTGGTCAGGGGCATGGACTATTACAACCTGACGGTATTTGAGTTCATCACCGAACACCTGGGCTCACAAGGCACAATTTGTGGCGGCGGTCGCTATGACTACCTGATCCAAGAAGTGGGTGGTAAGCCCGCACCAGCTGTGGGTTGGGCTTTGGGGGTCGAACGCGTGCTGGAATTGCTCAAAGAGCAGGGGGCCTTGTCTGCGCAATGGGTTCCCGATGTCTACGCTATCGTGCCAGATGCCCAGGCTTTGCCCCAGGTCAGTGTCGCCATGAAGGCGCTGCGCGACATGGGTGTGTCGGTACAAATGCACACGCCCAGCGGCGCGGCAGAGGGCATGGGCAGCATGAAGTCCCAGTTCAAAAAAGCCGATGCCAGTGGCGCACACTTTGCCTTGGTGTTTGGACCAGATGAACTCGCCCTGGGGCAGGTCACGGTCAAGTCCTTGCGTGACGGCCAAGGTGCCCAACGCAGCGAAGATCTGGCGCAAATCAGCCGCTGGGGCCTCACCCTACAATCGAAGACTTGATTTTTGAATTTTTGGAACCGCATGGCCACGCATCTCGACCTTGAAGAACAAGAACAACTGGACCAGTTCAAGCATTTTTGGAGCCGCTGGGGAAACCTGATCATGGGGCTGATCACCGCTGTCCTGGTGGTTTATGCCAGCTACAACGGTTGGGCATATTGGCAACAACGCCAGGCCACGCAAGCCGCGATGCTCTATGACAGTTTCGAAAAAGCAGCGCGTGCCTCAGATGTCGCCTTGCTTAGCCGCTCACTCTCAGACCTGCAAACCCAGTTTGGCAGCACCACCTACGCCCAACAAGCCGCCTTGTTGTCTGCCCGGATTTATGTGGCAAAAGACAATCTGGCAGAGGCCGAAAAAGCCTTGCAATGGCAAATCGACAACGGCAAAGAAGTAGGTTATGTGGCGATTGCCCGTCTGCGTTTGTCTGCCCTGGAGATCGAGCGCAAAAACCTCGACAAAGCCAAGGCTTTGTTGCAAGGGCAAAAAGCACCGACCGGCTTTCAGCCTTTGTTTGATGACCGGCTGGGCGACATTGCCATTTTGCAAAACAAACCTGAGGTGGCCAAACCACATTACTTGGCTGCCTGGAAGGACATGGATGCCACCAGTGAATACCGCCGTTTGGTTGAAGTCAAGCTGGCTGCGTTGGGTTTAAACCCCCTCGAAACCGAGAGCAAATAATGAGCCTGTCCAAGCTGTTGACCGCTGTGGCTTTGCTTTGTTTGGTCGCCTGCGGTAGCAGCCCCAAACCCCAGCCCCAGTCCGTCGGAGAGGTCAAACCCGAGCAGGTTGCTGAACTGCTCTGGAAGCACGCTGTGTCCGGTGATAGCTCGCTCAACCAAGCACTGACATCCGTGCAAGACCGCCTGGCCTTGGCCACCCGTGGCGGTCAAGTCTCGGTGGTCAACACCCGCAGTGGTGAGCTTGTTTGGAAAGTCGCGGTCAATGCCAATCTCAACACCGGGGTTGGTTTTGATGGCCAATTTGCCGCAGCCATCACCACGGGCAATGAATTGGTTGTGATGCAAAACGGCAGTGTGCGCTGGCGCAGCCGTTTGACCGCACAGTCCTTCACCAAACCTTTGGTGGCGGGCGAGCGTGTTTTTGTTTTGCTGGCTGACCGCTCCGTCCTGGCCTTTGACCAAACCACCGGTCAACGCCTTTGGACACAAACCCGTCCTGTTGAAGGCCTGGTTCTCAAACAAAGCGGCGTGCTTTTGGCGTTTCAAAACAACCTGCTGGTGGGATTGGGCGGAAAACTCGCGTCCTTGGACCCAGACAACGGTGTGTTGCGCTGGGAGCTTCCCATGGCCACGCCGCGCGGGATCAATGACCTGGAACGCTTGGTGGACCTGGTGGCCAGCGCCTCGCGCGTGAACAATTCGGTGTGTGTGCGGGCCTTCCAGGCCCAAGTGGGCTGTGTTGATGCCGCCCGAGGTGCATTGCTTTGGACCCGCCCTGCCGTCGGCGCTCAAGGCGTGGATGGTGACAACGGCACCTTGGTCGGCACCGAGGGCAATGGGGTGGTTCGCGCCTGGAGTCGCACCACGGGTGAGCGTCTGTGGGATACCGAGCGTTTGAAGTACCGTGAATTGACCAGCCCTTTATGGACCTCCAAAGGCGTCGTGGTGGGTGATGATGCTGGTTGGATCTACATCCTGTCAGGCAAAGATGGTCGTTTATTGAATAAAACCAAAGCAGGCTCAGATGGTTTTTCGTCGCCTCCCACTGCAGTGACTGATGGGGTCTTTGTGGTGCTGACCCGAGACGGTTTGCTGCTGGCCTACCAGTTGCCCTGACCCACGGGGCATTGCTTGAAACCAGTCATCGCGATCGTGGGTCGTCCCAACGTGGGCAAATCCACTTTGTTCAATCGCATCACCAAAACACGTGATGCGATCGTGGCTGACTTCGCCGGATTGACCCGCGACCGCCACTACGGCAATGCCAAACTGGGCAAGCACGAGTTCATCGTGATTGACACCGGCGGTTTTGAGCCAGATGCCGAAAGCGGTATCTTCAAAGAAATGGCCAAGCAAACCCGGCAAGCTGTCGCCGAATCGGATGCGGTGGTTTTTGTGGTGGATGCACGGCAAGGTTTGTCTGCCCAAGACCATGACATCGCCAACTATTTGCGTCGCTTGGGCAAACCTTGCTTATTGGTGGCCAACAAAGCCGAAGGCATGCAACAAGGCTTGCAGTTGGTGGAGTTTTACGAACTCGGCCTGGGCGAGGTCTTGCCGGTGTCTGCAGCCCATGGCCAGGGTATCCGCAGCATGATTGAGTTGGCCCTCGAACCCTTGCACCTGGCGGATGATCAAGACGAGGAAGATTTGGCGATCAAACCTCTGCGCTTGGCCGTGGTGGGGCGTCCCAACGTTGGTAAGTCCACCTTGATCAATACCTGGCTGGGTGAAGAGCGCTTGGTGGCTTTCGACTTGCCAGGCACAACCCGCGATGCAATCAGCGTGCCGTTTGAGCGTGATGGCCAGATGTTCGAGTTGATCGATACCGCTGGCTTGCGCCGCAAAGGCAAGGTGTTCGAGGCGATTGAAAAATTCTCTGTGGTCAAAACCTTGCAAGCGATTGAATCGGCCAATGTGGCTTTGTTGCTGCTCGATGCCACCCAGGGCGTGACCGAACAAGACGCACATATTGCTGGCTTTATTTTGGAGTCTGGGCGTGCCGTGGTGCTGGCCGTCAACAAATGGGACGCGGTCGATGCTTACCAGCGTGAACTTCTGGCTCGGTCGATTGAAAGTCGCTTGGCTTTTTTGAAATTTGCCAAGCTACACCATATTTCTGCCAAAAAACGTCAAGGCTTGGGACCGGTTTGGCAGTCGATCGGGCAGGCTCACCAAGCTGCCATGTGCAAAATGGCCACGCCGGTACTGACCCGGTTGCTACTGGAGGCTGTGCAATTTCAGGCCCCTAACCGCGCTGGCATGTTTCGACCCAAATTGCGCTATGCCCACCAAGGCGGTATGAATCCACCGGTCATCGTGGTGCATGGCAATTCTCTGGAGCATGTGACCGATGCTTACAAACGGTTTTTGGAAGGGCGTTTTCGCAAAGCCTTTGCCCTGGAAGGCACGCCACTGCGGATTGAATTCAAAACAGCCCAGAATCCTTACGCCGACAAAGACTGAATGGGCAAAACATCCTTCCCCTGCGGAGGGTAACGACGGTGTGGTAAGGTGGAATCCTGTCAGTAAACACGGAGAATATCGTGAATCCAAAAGGGCAACTTTTACAAGACCCGTTCCTCAACACCTTGCGCAAAGAGCACGTGCCTTGCTCCATCTATCTGGTCAATGGCATCAAGTTGCAGGGACAAATTGAATCTTTTGATCAATATGTTGTACTGCTACGCAATACAGTGACCCAAATGGTTTATAAACACGCCATCTCCACCATTGTTCCTGGCCGACCAGTCAATCTCGCACAAGCCGATTCTCCTGAAACACAAGAGTGATGTTGATTGACCTGTTGTGTGCAGGCATCATTTGATGCTCACCTTCGACACCCTAGCCCCCAAAGCCTTGTTGGTCGGTGTTGACTTTGGTTTGCCGCACTTTGATGATGAATTGGCTGAACTGGCTCAACTGGCCTCTACCGCAGGCATGACCCCAACCGCGCATATGACTTGCAAACGCAAAGCCCCAGACGCTGCATTGTTTGTGGGTTCAGGCAAAGCCCAAGAAATCAAGGAAATGGCCCTGCTGTATGGAGCCACCGAGGTTTTGTTTGACCAGTCGTTGAGCCCGGCGCAGCAGCGCAACCTGGAGCGCACGCTGGAGTTGCCAGTCAACGACCGGACCATGTTGATTTTGCAAATATTTGCCCAAAGGGCGCGCAGCCACGAAGGTAAATTGCAGGTCGAACTGGCCCGTTTGCAATACCTCAGCACCCGCCTTGTTCGCCGCTGGTCGCACTTGGAGCGGCAAAGTGGCGGGATTGGGATGCGCGGCGGTCCGGGTGAAACCCAAATTGAGCTCGACCGCCGGATGATTGGTGACTCGATCAAGCGCACCAAAGAACGCCTGGGTAAAGTCAAGCGTCAACGAGACACCCAGCGGCGTCAACGCCAGCGCAATCAAGTATTCAATGTGTCTTTGGTTGGCTATACGAATGCAGGTAAGTCCACCTTATTCAACAGCTTGGTCAAGGCCCGTGCGTATGCGGCTGATCAGCTGTTTGCCACCTTGGACACCACCACCCGTCAGCTCTACCTCAATAATGACCAAGGCATGGGCAGCCAAATATCCTTGTCAGACACCGTGGGCTTCATCCGAGATTTGCCCCACGGTTTGGTGGATGCGTTTGAAGCGACCTTGCAAGAGGCAACCGCGGCGGATTTGTTGTTGCATGTGGTGGACGCATCCCACCCTTCCTACCCCGAACAAATTGCCCAAGTCCAGTCCGTGTTGGCAGACATAGGTGCTGCCAACGTACCTCAGCTTCTGATTTTCAACAAAACCGATGCCTTAGAAGAGGCTCAGCGACCCAAAATGCTGCAGGATGTGTATGTGTTGGATGGCTTGGCGGTGCCTCGTTTGTTCCTCAGTGCGCAAAGCGGTTTCAACCTTGACAGCTTGCGGCAACGTCTGTTGCAGCATGCTCAGGCACACAGCCATGCCCTCTTAACCCCTCTACCTGAACATGACATTGCGTGATTTCTCACCTCGATTCTCAGCTTAGGCACAATGTCGACTTGCAGGATTTTTCAGACTGATTGCACATGTTTATCAAAAATTGGGTTTTGCCCACACGCCTTTTTCTATACCGAGCCACTGGGCATGGTTTTGCCGCCCTGACTGCAGCATGGCTGCGTTTGCGCGGCATGTTCAATTTGAACGATGGTCGATGGGGCAGGGGTGAAGACAACAGCCCCCAACAACCAGGTCCTACCGGTGGGCAGGATACGCCTCCACCCGAAGACCGACGCAGACCACCACCATCCAACGGACCGCCTGACTTGGATGAACTCTGGCGTGACCTGAACCGAAAATTTGGCCAGTTGTTTGGCAAACGCGGTCCTGGTGGCACGCCTCCGGGTTCTGGTGGTGGCCTTCCACCTCCTTTCAACAACCCAGGTTTGGGTCTGGTCTTGGTGGCAGGTCTGGGTTTTTTGATTTGGTTGGCGACTGGCTTTTTCATCGTTCAAGAGGGCCAGCAATCCGTTATCACCCAATTTGGTCGTTACCACAGCACAGTGGGTGCAGGTATCAACTGGCGCTTGCCTTACCCGATTCAGCGGAACGAGGTGGTGTTTGTCACCCAAATTCGCTCAGTGGATATCGGAAGAGACGCGGTCATCAAGGCCACTGGATTGCGCGAGTCAGCCATGCTGACCGAAGACGAGAACATCGTTGAGATCAAATTTGCTGTGCAATACCGATTAACCGATGCACGTGCTTTTTTGTTTGAAAGCAAAAACCCCACCGATTCAGTGGTGCAAGCCGCTGAAACAGCTGTGCGGGAAGTGGTGGGCAAGATGCGCATGGATGCCGCCTTGTCCGAGGACCGCGAACAAATTGCCCCGCGTGTTCGCGCCATCATGCAAACCATCTTGGACCGCTACAACGTCGGTATTGAAATCGTAGGCATCAATTTGCAACAAGGCGGCGTTCGCCCACCTGAGCAGGTTCAAGCCGCCTTTGACGATGTCTTGAAAGCCGGTCAAGAACGCGAGCGCGCTAAAAACGAAGCCGAAGCCTATGCCAACGATGTGATTCCCCGTGCGGTGGGTTCGGCTTCGCGACTGAAACAAGAGGCTGACGCCTACAAATCACGTATCGTGGCTCAAGCACAAGGTGACGCGCAGCGCTTCAAATCTATTTACAGCGAATACCAAAAGGCACCTCAAGTTACCCGAGATCGCCTCTACATCACCGCCATGAACGAGATCTACAGCAATGTGACCAAGGTCCTGGTGGAGTCCAGGCAAGGTTCCAATATGCTCTATTTACCGCTCGACAAGATCATGCAGCTCAGTGGTTCAGCACCCGCATCAGCCAACTCGACACCTGTGACCAACAGTACCGAGGTGCCTGTTGTTAACCCAAGCTCACCAGCGGCACCTGACAGCCGCGGACGTGACAACCGCCAACGTGACCGCGATATTCGCTGAGACAACACCATGAACAAGATAGGCCTTTACATATCCTCCGCACTGCTGGCATTGCTGTTGTTGAGCTCGACCATTTTTGTGGTTGACCAGCGGCAATTTGGCGTGGTGTATTCCTTGGGACAAATCCAGAAAGTGATCACCGAGCCCGGTCTCAATTTCAAATTTCCCCCACCCTTTCAAAACGTCAATTTCATTGACAAGCGTTTGCTGACCCTGGATAACGCCGACTCCGAGCCGATGTTGACTGCTGAAAAGCAACGCATGGTGATCGACTACTTCGTCCGGTGGCGCATCTCCGATCCAACGCAGTACATCCGAAATGTTGGTTTGGACGAAAAAGCGGGTGCCCAACAACTCGCCCGCGTAGTGCGCAACGCCTTTCAAGAAGAAATCAACAAACGCACCGTCAAAGATTTGCTCTCCTTAAAGCGTGAACCGCTGATGATGGATGTCAAAGACCAAGTCACCGAGATTGTCAAAGGCACCAAACCTTGGGGCATTGAAGTGATTGATGTGCGCATCACCCGTGTCGATTATGTGGACACCATCACGGAGTCTGTATACCGACGCATGGAGGCAGAGCGCAAGCGTGTTGCCAATGAATTGCGCTCAACCGGTGGTGCTGAAGGCGAAAAAATCCGAGCTGATGCTGACCGTCAACGAGAAGTGACTTTGGCCAATGCCTACCGAGACGCGCAAAAAATCAAAGGTGAAGGCGATGCCGAAGCTGCGCGTTTGTATGCCGATGCCTTTGGACGCGACGCCCAATTCGCTCAGTTTTACCAAAGCCTTGAAGCCTACAAATCCAGCTTCAATAAAAAGTCCGATGTCATGGTGCTCGACCCCAACAGCGACTTCTTCAAAGCCATGCGCGGTAGCAGTGGTTCTTCAGCCGGGAAAAAATAAGCAGGCGACCGATCTCCGGTCATGACTGACCGGTAGAATCCCCTCCTTAACAGCACTACACACATTATTCATGGCTGCTTGGGTCTTGCCGGATCACATCGCTGATGTTTTGCCCTCTGAGGCCCGGCACATAGAAGAATTGCGCCGCTGTTGTCTAGATACTGCACGTGTCTTTGGCTACGAACTCGTCATGCCTCCCATGCTCGAGCACGCCGCGTCCTTGTTGGCAGAGCCGGGGTCGCATGCCGATTTGCAAACCTTTAAGCTGATAGACCAATTGTCTGGTCGCACCCTGGGTTTGCGGGTTGACACCACGCCCCAAGTGGCGCGCGTCGATGCCCACTTGCTCAACCGCCTGGGTGTCACTCGGCTGTGTTACTGCGGTCCTGTGCTGCACACCTTGCCTGCCGGCCCTCACGCCACCCGCGAGCCTTTGCAACTGGGTGCCGAAATTTATGGACATGCAGGCCTGGAAGCCGATCTGGAAATCCTGCAACTGTCATTGCAATGTTTGCGTGTCAGCGATCTCAGCACTTTCCATGTCGACTTGAGTGATGCGCGGATATTGCCAGCCTTGGTCAAGGAGCAGGGCTTGCCGGCAACCCTGCTGCAAGACATATCTCTTGCATTGGGCCAAAAAGACATTTCACGCATGCGTGAGCTGGCCGCGTATTTGCCTGCCGCTTTGGGTGAAGCTCTGCAAGCACTGGTTCAGATGTATGGCGACATCAGCGTGCTTGCGCGTGCCAAAAAACAATTTGCCGCATGGCCTGAGGTGTCGGTTGCCTTGGACCAATTGGCTTGGTTGGCTTCTCACATTGACCACGCAGTCAGCATCGATTTGGCGGACTTGCGCGGTTACGCCTATTACAGCGGGCCACGTTTTTCGGTGTTTGTGCCTGAATCAAGTGAAGCCTTGGTGCGTGGCGGTCGCTACGACGAAGTCGGCGCCATCTTTGGCCGCAAACGTCCAGCCGCGGGTTTCAGCATGGATATCAAGGCTCTGGTGTCATTGCTGCAACGGCCAGCCCCTCAGGCCGCCATTCGCTCACCTTGGAGTGACGACCCTGCCTTGCAGCAAGCCATTGCCGCACTGCGCGCACAAGGTCACACCGTGGTCTGTATGCTGCCTGGGCACGACAGCGAAGTCGATGAGTTTGACTGTGACCGTGAACTCGTCATCGTGCAAGGCGCTTGGACTGTCCAAGCCTTGTGAACTCTGAGAAACAAATTGCAAAGCCATGAGTAAAAAGCACGGACGTCATGTGGTGGTGGTCGGCACCCAATGGGGTGACGAGGGCAAAGGCAAACTCGTCGATTGGTTGACCGAAAGCGCACAGGGGGTCGTTCGGTTCCAAGGCGGCCACAACGCAGGCCATACCTTGGTGATCAATGGTGTCAAAACTGCTTTGCACCTGATCCCCAGTGGCATCATGCGCCCAGGCGTCAAGTGCTATATCGGCAATGGCGTGGTGCTTTCGGCGGCCAAGTTGTTTGAAGAAATCGAAGGCTTGGAAAAAGCAGGAGTAGAAGTGCGTTCGCGTTTGCGCATCAGCGAAGCCTGTCCCTTGATCCTGCCATTCCATGCGGCATTGGATGTTGCCCGTGAAGCTGCACGTGAGCAAGGTGGTATCGAAAAGATTGGCACCACCGGACGCGGTATTGGTCCCGCTTACGAAGACAAAATTGCGCGGCGCGCTTTGCGGGTGCAAGACCTCAAGTCTCCCGAGCGGTTCGCCACCAAACTGCGTGAATTACTCAGCCTGCACAACCACCTGCTGACCACCTTCCTAGGCTCTGAACAGTTCACTTTTGGTGAATCCTTGCAGCCCTTCATCAGCCAAGGTAAGGTGCAGTTCCAAGCTGTGTTTGATGAAGCCATGCAACACGCTGCTTTGCTCAAACCGATGATGGCCGATGTGTCTCGCGAACTCAACGATGCCCACCACGGCGGCAGCAACCTACTCTTTGAGGGCGCCCAAGGCACCTTGCTCGACGTTGACCACGGCACTTATCCGTTTGTCACCTCCAGCAATTGCGTTGCGGGCAATGCTGCTGCAGGTTCTGGCGTGGGTCCCGGCATGCTTCACTACATCCTGGGGATCACCAAGGCTTATTGCACCCGTGTTGGCGGAGGACCTTTTCCTACCGAACTTGACTGGGATGTGGAGGGCACACCTGGTTGGCACATGAGTACTGTGGGCGCGGAGAAAGGCACCACCACAGGCCGTTACCGGCGCTGCGGTTGGTTCGATGCCGCTTTGCTCAAACGCAGCGCCCAAGTCAATGGCTTGAGTGGTCTGTGCATCACCAAGCTCGATGTGCTCGATGGCTTAAAAGAACTCAAGCTGTGCACTGGCTACGAGCTCGATGGCGAAACCATCGACATCTTGCCCATGGGCGCGGAGGATATTGCACGCTGTCAACCGATCTATGAAACCTTGTCTGGCTGGGATGACACCACGGTCGGTGTGACCGATTACGCCAAACTGCCTGCCCAAGCACGCCATTATTTGGAGCGCATCGCAGAAGTCACTGGCGTACCGATCCATGTGATTTCCACCAGCCCAGACCGCGACCACACGATCACGGTTCATCATCCCTTTCAGGACTGACCTCCCCATCGAAAGCACAGCTATGCTGACTGAAGACGGTAAACACCTTTATGTCTCCTATGACGAGTACCACAACCTGATTGAAAAACTCGCGATCAAGGTGCACCATTCAGGCTGGGAGTTCGATACGATTTTGTGTTTGGCACGAGGTGGCATGCGCCCTGGCGATGTCTTGTCCCGTATTTTTGACAAGCCCTTGGCCATCATGTCCACCAGTTCTTACCGATCAGATGGCGGCACAGTGCAAGGCCATTTGGACATCGCTCGTTTCATCACCACGCCCCGAGGCGAAATCGCAGGCAGGGTATTGTTGGTGGACGATTTGGCCGATTCAGGTCACACCTTGAATGCGGTGATTGAACTGTTGAAAAACAACTATGCTCCGATCACCGAAATGCGCAGCGCCGTGATTTGGACCAAGGGCGGGTCTTCTTTCACCCCCGATTTCTCGGTGGAATATTTACCAACCAACCCGTGGATTCACCAGCCATTCGAGGCCTATGACACCACACGGCCAGAAAATTTGTTGGAGAAGTGGCGGGTCTGAAGTATGAAGCCGATCACCGAGCTGATTCACCACGGCTACCAACCACCCGGTGACTTTGCGTCACCCCAATTTCCAGTTCACAAAGCCTCTACGGTTTTTTTCACCGATGTCGAGCACTTGCGCAGCCGCCAGTGGCTGGACAAATCGGGGTACACCTACGGCTTGCATGGCACCCCCACCACCTTTGTGCTGGAAGAGCGTTTGTGCCAACTCGAAGGTGCCCAGCACGCGGTGTTGTTTCCCAGCGGCTTGGCCGCCTTGGCTCAGGTCAACCTGGCTTTTTTGAAGCAAGGTGACGAGGTGCTGATTCCTGACAACGCCTATGGCCCTCTGAAGACACTGGTTCAAGCCGAGTTGACTGATTGGGGCATCACTCACCAGAACTACGATCCGATGCGCTCGGATGATTTGGCCAAGCGTCTGTCTGCAAAGACCAAGCTGGTATGGCTGGAAGCACCGGGTTCGGTCACCTTGGAGTTTCCTGACCTCGTTGGTTTATTGAAGGTTTGCCAACAACACCGCGTGCTTACGGCTTTGGACAACACATGGGGTGCAGGGCTGGCGTTTCAGCCATTCGATTTGATGCCAGGCAGCCCAGAGCGCATCGGCGTGGACATGAGTGTGCACGCCTTGACCAAGTACCCCAGCGGCGGTGGTGATGTGCTCATGGGCAGCATCACTACCTGTCGAGAGGACTTGGCCACCGCCTTGAAACTCAGTCACATGCGCTTGGGATTCGGTGTCTCTGGCAACGATGTGGAGTTGGTGTTGCGCTCATTGGCCAGCATCGCATTGCGCTATGACGCACAAGACCGCGCTTGCCGCCAAGTGGCTGCGTGGTGTTTGCATCAATCTGCATTTGCGCAGGTGCTGCATCCAGCGTTGGCAGACTCCCCAGGGCATGCCCATTGGCGCGAACTCTGTGCAGCAGATGCCCCCATGGATGGCCCAATCCACAGCGGCGGACGCGCAGCGAGTTTGTTGAGCTTGCGTTTCCAGCCGCACATCACGCCGCAACAGGTTGATGTGTTTTGCAATGCTTTGCGACTGTTCAAGTTGGGCTACAGCTGGGGCGGGCCGATCAGCTTGGTCGTGCCTTACGACTTGAGCACCATGCGCCAACTCGCTGATCGACCGTTGCTGGAAGGTGGTTTTGTGCGTTTGGCCATGGGCCTGGAAGACCCTGCGGACTTGATTGCCGACTTGGCGCAAGCCTTGCAGGTCGCCTTGTCTTAACAAAAACGCTTCGCCAAATCAGCAGCCACCAAAGCCATGCTGGCCGGGTGTCGGTCTTGCAGAATCGCCACATGCGCCTGGCCAAAATGGCTGAAATTGCGTTCGACCGATTTGGCGTAGGTTGGATCGTAGTGCTGTTCAAGCAAGGCGCTGACCACCGCAGGTGTTTCTCCTGCGCGCACCATCTCCTGCCAGAGCCCAATCACGGCTTTGCCTTTTTGTGCAGTCAACACGCCTAAGCGTTGGCAAAACATTTCGGGGCTGTTGGCGAAATACGCATAGTCCTCCAGTAACAAAGCAACCCGTTCAGGACTGCTCAGCTGCAAGTCGATGCAGGGGCTGCTGCGCATGGCTTGCACCAGTTCTTCTTGGATGCTGACATTACCCACCTTTTTGCTTTCGGCTTCCACAAAAACCGTGCGGTTGGGGTCAAATTGACGCAGTTGGTGCCACACCCGCATGTCGAAATGTTTTTGGCTGGGCTGGGCTTGCCCCGGAATGCGTCCCAAGACAGAACTTCGGTGTTGCGCCAGGGCTTCCAGATCGAGCACCTGTGCACCTTGTTGTTGCAGGGCATGCAGCAAGCGGGTCTTGCCAGAACCAGTGGCCCCGGTAACCACTTGAAACCGTAAGCGTGATGAGATCTGCGCGATGTCTTTCACCAACTCAGCGCGAAAGGCCTTGTAGCCACCCTCGATCAACCAAGCCCTGAAGCCAATTTGGCCGAGCACCAAACCCAAAGAGCCGCTGCGCTTGCCACCTCGCCAACAGTACAACAGCGGTTGCCAATCCTTCGGTAACTGCATGACATCACGCTCAAGGTGTCTGGCGATGTTGGCTGCCACCAATGCGGCACCGACTTTGTTGGCTTCAAACGCATTGACCTGTTTGTAGAGCGTACCCACCCGCATGCGTTCTGCATTGGTCAAGCAAGGCCAATTCAATGCGCCAGGCAGGTGATCCAAGGCGTATTCGTCTTCGCTGCGCGCATCGATGACGCAACTGAAGGCTTGGGGATGGTTGGCTGGCAAGGCCATGCGCTGCATGGCTTCTTGGGCAGTGACCGGCCGCAAGGCCATCAGAGCATCTTCTTCAAGACGGGCCAGACATTGCCCAAGATGATGGGATGGGCCTGCGCTAACGGGTGTATCCGGTCAGACTGAAACAACGCGGTCGGGTCTTTGGCATCCGCCACGCCTTTGAGCAAAAAGGGAACCAAAGGTACTTGGTGGGTTTTGCTCAAACGCACAAACAATTGGCTGAAGTCGGCGCCATAGCGCGCGCCGTAATTGGGCGGGACTTGCATGCCAATCAGCAGCACCCGGGCTTTGGCTTTTTGACAGGCCTCAATCATGCGGACCAAATTATCTTGGGTCATTTGCAATGAAAAACCGCGCAGGGCATCGTTACCGCCGAGTTCGATCGCCACCAGCTTGGGGCGGTGCTGGGCGAGCAGGGCGGGCAACCGGGACAGCCCCCCTGAGGTCGTGTCACCGCTGATGCTGGCGTTGACCACTTGCCATTGGGAGTTTTCCTGCTGAAGTTTCTCAGACAGCAAAGCCACCCAGCCGGTGCCGCGGGCAATGCCATATTCCGCGCTGAGAGAGTCCCCCACCACCAGCAATTTGCTGGCATTGGCTGCATGGTTTGACAAGGGCAATGTACCAAGCAGCAAGGCCATCAGCGTTTGCAAGTTAAAGTCTCTACGTTTCAACACGGATTGCACGGCATGTCCTCACCCTTGATAGCGGTCTCGCACATTTTCAAATCAGTCACCGATGCCACTGGCACCCTTGATATTCTCCGCGATATCGATTTCAGCTTGCAGGCCAAACAAACCTTGGCCATCGTTGGCGCTTCTGGTTCTGGCAAAAGCACCTTGTTGGCGATCATGGCTGGCTTGGACACGCCCAGCAAAGGCAATGTGCGCATCGCCGGTCAAGACCTGTTCTTGCTCAGCGAAGACCAGCGAGCTGCGCTGCGCGCCAAGCACATCGGTTTTGTGTTTCAGAGCTTCCAACTGTTGTCGCCGCTGACGGCCCTAGAGAATGTCATGCTGCCTTTGGAATTGTCCGGGCACCCCGACCCCAAGCCGCTGGCACGTGAGATGCTGGTGCGGGTTGGCTTGGCCGATCGATTGAACCATTACCCCAAGGTGATGAGCGGGGGCGAGCAGCAGCGTGTGGCTTTGGCGCGCGCCTTTGTTGTCAATCCGGATGTGCTACTGGCTGACGAACCCACGGGCAGTTTGGACCATGCCACTGGCGAAACCGTGATGCGCCTGATGTTGGAGCTCAACCAAGAGTTGGGCACGACCTTGGTCATGGTCACGCACGACCGCGCCTTGAGCGAACGCTGTGAGCAGCGTCTGGTGATGGTGGCGGGGCAGGCGACGCTCGAGACTTGAGCCTCAGCGACTGCGGTTTTTCATGGCTCGCTCCACCTCGCGCTTGCCTTCACGGTCTTTGATCGTGTCGCGTTTGTCGTGCTCGGCTTTGCCCTTGGCCAGCGCAATTTCGCACTTAATTCGCCCGTTTTTCCAGTGTAAGTTCAGCGGCACCAGGGTGTAGCCTTTTTGCTCAACCTTGCCGATCAAGCGGCGGATCTCTTCCTTGTGCAACAAGAGCTTGCGTGAGCGGATCGCATCTGGATTGACATGGGTGGACGCGGTTTTCAAGGGGTTGATTTGGCAACCGATGACGAACATCTCACCATTGCGAATCACCACGTACCCATCGGTGAGTTGCACCTTGCCTTCACGCGCAGCCTTGACCTCCCACCCTTCGAGAACCATGCCTGCTTCCAGGCGTTCTTCGAAAAAGTAGTTGAATGCGGCTTTTTTGTTGTCCGCAATACGGGTTGGAGGTGCAGTTTTGCTGGCCATGAAGGGGGTAAGGAAGAAGAAGCGGGTCTTTACAATGACCCCGAAGCCAAATCGGCGCAAGACCCATTCTATGAAAACCGTTGAGAAGTCCGTATTGATTTGTTTTACCGCCCAAGAAATGTTTGATTTGGTGGTGGATGTCGCGTCCTATCCCCAGTTTTTGCCGTGGTGTGACCAAACGCAGATCGTGGAATCACACGAAAACGGCATGACTGCGCGGATCGGCATGGCCTTTGGTGGTTTGCACAAAAGCTTCACGACCGCCAACAGCCATTTGCCTGGAAGGCAGGTGCAGTTGGATTTGGTGGACGGCCCGTTCAAGCAACTCAACGGCGTCTGGAATTTCATCCCATTGGGTCAAGAACAAGCCTGCCGGGTTGAACTCAAGCTCTCCTACAGCTTTGATTCCATGTTTGGGGCCCTGGTAGGTCCGGTGTTTGACAAGATCGCCACCACCTTGGTCGACGCGTTTGTCAAGCGCGCGGAAGCGGTCTATCCCAGATGAAAGTGCTGGTGGTGCTGGGTTGGGGTGTTCGTGAACTGCACCAATTCGAGTGGCATGCCGAGCCAGGAGCCACTGTTCTGGACTCCTTGAAATACCTGCACCAGGTGTTCACACCGTTCAAGGACGCCAAACCCGAGGATTGGCAGGCGGCGGTCTGGGGCAAACCGGTACAAACGGATTCGCCGCTGCAGGAAGGTGACCGCATCGAATGGCTGCGAGGCTTGCGGGTCGACCCGAAAGTGGCCCGGCGCGAGCGTTTTCAAAAGCAGGGCAGTCGTGCTGCTGGTCTGTTTGCATCTCGTAGACCCGGTGCCAAACAAGGCTATTGAAAACGCCTAGACAGCCCGCCCTGGGGCTGGGCTGGCAGGGTCGGTATGATCGGTCTTTTGGAGATTTCCCATGCGCCTGCTTGGCAAAGCGCTGACCTTCGACGATGTGTTGCTGGTCCCCGCCTTTTCTCAAGTCCTGCCCAAGGACACACTGCTCTCAACCCAATTTTCCAGGCGCATCGCCTTGAACCTGCCCCTGGTCTCTGCCGCCATGGACACAGTCACCGAAGCCCGCTTGGCCATCGCCATCGCCCAAGAAGGCGGCATGGGCATCGTGCACAAAAACCTGACTGCCCAAGAGCAGGCTGCCGAGGTTGCCAAGGTCAAACGCTACGAGAGCGGCGTGCTGCTCGATCCGGTGGTCATCACCCCGCAACACACGGTCCGCCAGGTCATGACCATGTCTGAGCAACTGGGCATCTCGGGATTTCCGGTGTGTGACGGTGGCCAAGTGGTGGGCATCGTCAGCGGCCGAGATTTGCGTTTCGAAACCCGCTATGACGTGCAGGTCAAAGAGATCATGACCCCGCGCGAGCGCTTGATCACGGTACCCGAAGGCACCACCCCCGAGCAAGCCAAAGCCCTGCTCAACAAACACAAACTCGAACGCTTGTTGGTGGTCAGTGATGCCTTTGAGCTCAAAGGGCTGATCACGGTCAAGGACATCACCAAGCAAACCAGTTTTCCCAATGCCGCGCGTGACGCCTCAGGTCGCTTGCGCGTAGGTGCGGCTGTGGGTGTAGGCGCCGGTACCGAAGAGCGCGTGGAAGCACTGGTCAAAGCCGGGGTGGACGCGATCGTGGTGGACACCGCTCACGGTCACAGTCATGGTGTGATACAGCGGGTACGCTGGGTCAAGCATAACTATCCCCAGATCGATGTGGTGGGCGGCAACATCGCCACTGGCGCTGCCGCCTTGGCCTTGGCCGAGGCGGGTGCAGACGCGGTGAAAGTGGGTATTGGCCCCGGCTCCATTTGCACCACCCGTATCGTGGCAGGTGTGGGTGTGCCTCAAATCACTGCGATCGACAACGTCGCCACGGCTCTGCAAGGTTATGGCATTCCTTTGATTGCTGACGGCGGCATCCGCTACAGCGGCGACATCGCCAAAGCGATTGCAGCGGGCGCATCCAGTGTGATGATGGGTGGCATGTTCGCCGGTACCGAGGAAGCGCCTGGCGAAATCGTGCTGTACCAAGGCCGCAGTTACAAAAGCTACCGAGGCATGGGATCCATCGGTGCCATGCAGCAAGGCAGTGCCGACCGCTATTTTCAAGAGGCCACCACCGGCAACCCCAACGCGGACAAGCTGGTGCCTGAAGGCATTGAAGGAAGGGTCCCTTACAAAGGCTCGATGGTCAGCATCATCTATCAGATGGCAGGTGGCGTGCGCGCCTCCATGGGCTATTGCGGTTGCGCCACGATTGAAGAGATGCGTCAGCAAGCCGAGTTTGTCGAGATCTCTGCGGCTGGCATGCGCGAGAGCCATGTGCACGATGTGCAAATCACCAAAGAAGCACCGAATTACCGTGCCGAATAAGCGCAACCAATAACCGTTGACCGCGCTTGTTCGCAGGCGAAGACCATGTCCCACGACACCATCTTGATTCTTGATTTCGGCTCGCAGGTCACTCAGCTGATTGCCAGGCGTGTGCGCGAAGCGCATCTGTACTGCGAAGTCCATCCTTGCGACGTGACTGACGACTGGATTCAAGCCTATGCCAAAGACCACCGTCTCAAGGGCATCATCTTGTCGGGCAGCCACGCCAGCGTTTACGAGGTAGATGACCGTGCGCCTGACGCGGTGTTCGCTTTGGGTTTGCCGGTTCTAGGTATTTGTTATGGCATGCAAACCATGGCCCAGCAACTCGGTGGCAAGGTGCAAGCAGGTCTCAATCGTGAATTTGGTTACGCAGAGGTGCGCGCCCGCGGTCATACCGATTTGCTCAAAGACATCGAAGACTTCACCACTCCTGAAGGCCACGGGATGCTCAAGGTCTGGATGAGCCATGGCGACAAAGTGACTGAATTGCCGCCTGGCTTCAAGCTGATGGCCAGCACCGAGGCTTGCCCGATCGCAGGAATGGCTGACGAAGCTCGGCATTTTTACGGCGTGCAATTTCATCCTGAAGTCACCCACACCTTGCAAGGCCGCGCTTTGCTCAACCGCTTTGTGCTGGAGATCTGCCAAGCTTCTCCCGATTGGGTCATGCGCAACCACGTGGACGAAGCGGTAGCGCGAATCCGCAAGCAAGTGGGCAATGAACAGGTGATATTGGGCTTGTCTGGTGGGGTGGACTCCTCGGTGGCCGCTGCGCTGATTCACCGCGCGATCGGTGACCAACTCACTTGCGTGTTTGTCGATCACGGCTTGCTGCGCTTGAATGAAGGCGACATGGTGATGGAGATGTTCGCAGGCAAGTTGCATGCACGTGTCATCCGTGTCGATGCCAGCGATTTGTTTTTAGGCAAGCTCGCTGGCGTGGCCGACCCAGAGACAAAACGCAAAATCATCGGCGCTGAATTTGTCACCGTGTTCAAGCAAGAAGCCGCCAAACTCAAAGCAGGCAGCGGTGGTCAACAAGCTGCCACTTTCTTGGCCCAAGGGACGATCTACCCGGATGTAATTGAAAGCGGTGGAGCCAAAAGCAAGAAAGCCGTGACTATCAAAAGTCATCACAACGTGGGTGGTTTGCCCGAGCAGCTCGGTTTGAAATTGCTCGAGCCGTTGCGCGATTTGTTCAAAGACGAGGTGCGTGAATTGGGCGTGGCGCTGGGTTTGCCACATGCCATGGTCTATCGCCATCCCTTCCCAGGCCCTGGCTTGGGTGTGCGCATCTTGGGCGAAGTAAAAAAGGACTACGCTGATTTGCTGCGACGCGCCGATGCGATCTTCATCGAGGAGCTGCGCAACACGCCTTTCGAGGGAGACCCCGCTTTGGTGGCCTTTGGTGGAACACAAACCCCTCGCAACTGGTATGAGGCCACCAGTCAGGCTTTTGTCGTGTTTTTGCCGGTGAAAAGCGTGGGCGTGATGGGAGACGGTCGCACCTACGATCACGTGGTGGCATTGCGCGCTGTGGTGACCAGCGATTTCATGACCGCCGATTGGGCTGAGTTGCCCTATGCATTGCTGAAAAAAGTATCTGGGCGCATCATCAACGAGGTGCGAGGTATCAACCGGGTGGTGCTTGATGTGAGCTCAAAACCGCCCGCGACCATTGAGTGGGAGTGACTTTTTGAGCGTAAGTTGTTGATTTATATAGGTTTTCAACTTACACAAAAGTTTCACAAAATCGCTAAGCTGTTGATTTTTAAGGGCTGCGAAGTTACAGGTTCATGCTTATGACGATGATTATGGGGATCTGTTGGCATGAGGGCATGCACATGATCATGGTGCCCGTCGTCATGCCGGTGTGAGTGTTCGTGCTCCAGTGGGTCGTGCGTGTGCTCGTGGGCATGGGCTTCCATCAAGTGCAATAGAACACCCAGCATCATCAACGCCCCAGCCATGACCATCAATCCACTGCCCGAACGATCCCCCAAAGCCAAGGCCCCGATGGCACCAATAAACGGGGCAAATGCAAAAACAGAGCCGGTACGTGCTGCGCCAAAAGTACGTTGCGCGAGCAAGTAGAACCTCAAGCTCAAGCCATAACCGGTGGCACCGACCGCCACCAACCCCATCGCTGTCGTGGCCAGTGGGGTCGGTTCATCAAAAAGTGTGGCCAATGCCAACGTGCATACCGAACCCAATACAGCCTTGACCAATACAACCTGCCCTGGATCGCGGTCAGCAACGCCACGCGAGAGCGTGTTGTCCACACCCCAAGCCACCGTGGCCAGCATCACGGCCAACAAGCCCCAAAGTTGAACTTGTCCCAAAGTGCCTTGTTCAATCACCAAAACCACGCCGCCAGTCAGCAGCAACACAACGGCCGCATTGACCCTCTTGTCCAAGGTCTCGCCGTACCATCGCCATGCCAATACAGCAGTAAAAACCGCTTCCAGTGTGAGCATTAACGATGCACTGGAGCCACTGGTGTGCTGCAAACCCCAGGCCAACGCCACCGGGCCGATCACCGCCCCCGAACCTGCCATGGCAAACAACCTTGGCCAATCGCTTTTCTGGATGCCCGCCTCTTTTGCTGCGGGTCGTCTTAAAAACCAGGCTACAGCTGCTGCTCCTGCGTAAAGTAGTGCAGCTGTCGTGAACGAGCCAACCCCTTTGCCCAGGCTTTGCACCATGGGAGTGCTCAAGCCGAATAGAGCAGCTGCCAGCAAAGCCAACAGCCCGCCCCTAAAGGCAGGCAGCGCAAACAAAGATGTCGATGGGGGTCGCAATTACTTCACCGTGAACCGCACCGTGATGGCCTTCTTGGCCGAGGTTGTGAGTGCAGCGACAACTTTGGCACCAGGTGCGAGCTTCACACCCTTGGCTTCCAGCTTGTCGCCGGCCACAACCAGTTCAGCCTCCGACTTCTCTGCACCGTTGAGCACGGTCAACTTGCCGCTCATGCCAGTAGGTGCCATTGGCTTACCGTGATCTTCGATGTAGATCGCGGCGCCAGCAGGTGTACCGACCAACTCAAAGCCCAGGTCGCTGGCCACGGTTACTACACCGCCATGTTTAGCCTTGGCTCCGCCGTGGGCCATGGCGACGTTAAACGACAGGGCTGACAGCCCAACGATGACGGCTGCGAAAAGTTTTTTATTCATCTCAATGAACTCCTTTGGTGTGCGGCGCACTGAAACAGGCGGCGCCGCAAGGCCTGATTTCAAGTCAGTAGGCTTCCTGGGTTCCGGTCGCGCCTTGTGGCGTATCTGGGTCAGGCTCAAGCAAGCGCTGGGTCGCCTTCTCGCCAAACAGCCAGAACAGCACTGGCGTCAGCAAGGTATCGAGCAGCGTCGAACTCACCAGTCCGCCGAATATCACTACTGCCACCGGGTGCAGTATCTCCTTGCCCGGTGCATCGGCGGCTAAAAGCAGGGGCGTCAATGCAAAAGCGGCCACCAGCGCCGTCATCAGCACCGGCGTCAGCCGCTCTAGAGAACCACGCACGATCATGGTCTGGCCGAAGCTCTCGCCCTCGAACTTGCACAAGTTAATGTAATGACTGATTTTCAGGATTCCGTTGCGCGTGGCAATGCCAGCCAGAGTAATGAAACCCACCATCGACGCCACCGACAGCTGCACGCCCGCGATCCACATGGCCAGCACCGAGCCGATCAAGGCCAGTGGGATGTTGGCCATGATGATCGAGGCCAGCACCACAGACTGGTAGCGGCTGTAAAGCACCAAAAAGATCATCGCCAAAGACACCAACGACAAGCCAGCGATCAGCCTTATGGCCTGTTCCTGGGCTTGGAACTGGCCCTCCAAGCTGATGAAATTGCCGCTTGGCAGAGCGGTTGCATCGATGATGCGGCGGATGTCCCCGATCACGCGCCCCATGTCACCGCCATCGGTGTTGGCGTAGACGATGATCCGGCGGCGACCGTTCTCACGTCCAATCTGGTTCGGGCCGTCAGTTTCTTCCACGCTGGCAATGCTCGAGACGGGCACGCGGCCGGCCGGTGTATCGATCAATGTACGTGCCAGGTCCTGGGGGCTGCGCTGCTGATCGGGCAGGCGCAACACCAACTCGTAACGGCGCGGGCCGTCCACGATATCGGCACCGTGGGCGCCGTCGGTCAAGGTCTGCAGCACACGGATCGCCTCCCCAGGGGACAGGCCCATCTGCGCCGCCTTGCGGTGGTCCAGTCGCACGGTGATCTGCGGGATCAACACCTGCTTCTCCACGGTCAGGTCAACCAGTCCGGGCACGGTGGCCAGTTGGGCCCGCAACTGCTCGGCCAAGCCGCGCAGCGTGTCGGTGTCGTCACCAAAGATCTTCACCGCAATTTGTGCGCGAACGCCCGACAACAGATGGTCCAACCGGTGGCTAATGGGCTGGCCGATGGCCACTTGCGCCGGTAGCGTTGCCAGTCTCTCGCGAATGTCAGCCATGATTGCTTCGCGGTCGCGGACTGATCGCTTCAGGTCGACGTCGATCTCAGCCGAGTGAACACCCTCGGCGTGTTCGTCCAGCTCGGCGCGGCCCGTGCGACGCCCCACCTGCGTCACCTCAGGCACCTGACGGATCAGCGTCTCAGCCACCGCACCAACGCGGTTCGCCTCGGCCAGTGAAGTACCGGGTTGCATCACCAACCCCAGCACCAGTGAGCCTTCGTTGAAGGCAGGCAGGAAGGCACGCGGAAAGAAAGGCACCGTTGCTGCAGCAAACGCTACCGCCAATGCCGCTAAGGCGATGAGCAGTTTCGCCCGCCCGAAGGACCAGTGCAGCAGCTTCGTGTCCTGACGTTTGAGCCAGGACACCAGAGGGCTGTCGCCATGGTCCATGCGTTTCATCGTCGGCAGCATGTAGTAGCACATGACCGGCGTCACAGTCATCGAGACCAACATGGAGGCACCGATGGACACGATGTAGGCGATTCCCAATGGCGAGAAGAGACGTCCCTCTATGCCCGGCAGGGCGAACAGCGGAACGAACACCAGCACCACGATGACCGTGGCGTATACGATTCCCGACCGCACCTCCACGCTGGCGCGACGCACAACTTCCAGCAGCGGCGCCGGGTTGTCCGCCAAACGGTTTTGCTTCAACCGCCGCAGAATGTTCTCGACGTCCACGACCGCGTCGTCCACCAGCTCGCCGATGGCAATCGCCAGACCGCCGAGTGTCATCACATTGATCGACTGCCCAAGCAGTTGGAACACCAGTGCTGCAACCGCCAGTGACAGCGGAATCGCCACCAGAGAGATCACAGTCGTGCGCACCGACAGCAGGAAGGCGAACAGCACGATGGCAACCATGATGGCACCGTCGCGAAGGGCTTCAGCCACGTTACCGATCGAGGCCTTGATGAAATCGGCCTGACGGAACAGCACGCGCGGCGCGGCCAGGCCTACAGGCAAACCTTGTTTCAGCTCTGAAAGCGCTGACTCAATCTGCGCGGTGAGCTTCACCGTATCCGCGTCGGGCTGCTTTTGCACGCTCACCACCACCGCAGGCATGCCGTTGTAGCCCGCATCGCCGCGCTTGAGTCCAGCCGCAAACGAGACACTGGCGACCTGCTCCAACAAGATGGCTCGGCCATCCTTCCAGGCCACCGCGATGCCAGCCAAATCCTCAGCGCGATTGCTGCGCCCTAGATGGCGGATCAGATACTCGCGGCTGTTCAAGTCGATGAAGCCGCCGCCAGCATTGCTAGCGTAGCCCTTGATAGCCTGCTCGATTTGGGTGAGAGAGACGCTGAACTGCGCCATGCGTGCGGTGTCGGGTGCGACGCGCAGCGTGCGCACCTCGCCGCCGATCGGAATGACCTGCGAGACCCCGGGAATGGACAGCAGGCGCGGGCGCAGCACGAAATCGGCATATTCACGCGCCTGCATAGGAGTTGCTACCGGCGTCTTGCCATCCCCAGGCACCAGTGGCAAAGCCACCAGCATGATCTCGCCCATGATGGAAGAGACCGGCCCCATCACGGGCGTGATGTCGCCCGGCATCTGCGCACGCACGATGGCCAGGCGCTCGGCCACCAGCTGGCGGTTACGGTAGATGTCGGTGCCCCAGTCGAATTCAGCGTAGACAAGGGACAGGCCCACGCCCGATGTGCTGCGCACACGCGTCACCCCGGGCATGCCGTTGAGTGCGGTCTCTAGCGGAAAGGTCACGAGTTGCTCGACCTCCTGCGGTGCCATACCACCTGCCTCAGTGAGCACGGTGATCAGCGGTTTGTTGAGATCAGGGAAGACATCGACAGGCGCACGCCAAGCCGTCATCGCCCCGTACACCATCAGCATTGCCGCTACTGCCAGCACGAAAAGCCTGTTATGCAGGCTGGAACGAACGATCCAGTTAAACATGAGGGTGACTCCTGTTCAGCGGATCTGGGCGATCAGAGGCGCACCTTGGACCACGACGCGGTTGTCCGCGCTCAGGCCCTGCGTCACCACGACCGTGTTGGCGTCCAGCGGCCTGAACTGCACCGGCTGCGGGATGAAGCGCTCCGCACCAGACTTGATCCACACAATGGGCTCGTTAGAGGGGTTGCGCACCACAGCTTGCGCAGGCAGCACCACGCCCTTGATGCGCTCCTTGGATTGCGCAACCACCGTCACCGGCTGACCAATGGCGACGGGTAAGGCTACGCCGGGTTTGGTCGTACTCACAGAGAAAGTCATCGGCAACACGCCATCACGCAGCGAGCGTGATGCACCGAGCAGGCGAAGTTTCACATCGGGCAGGCCCTGTAGCGAGGCGCCGGCCACGCGAGTGGCCAACGTGGCGTCGGCTGTTGTGGCTTCCACCAACATACGCTCTGGATCAACCACTTCAAACAATATGTCGCGCGATTCGATGACCTGACCGACGGCCAGGTCGGCACGAGCGATGACGCCGCTAACAGGGGCCGTGAGGGTCTCACGCGCCACCAGGCTGGCGCTGATGCTGCGCTCGCGCTCGGCCAAGCTTGAGGCCTCAGTGCGTGCGGCGTAGATGTCCTTGCGCGGCACCGTACCTTCTAGGCTCTCCAAGCGCTGAAAGCGTTGCTCTGCCAGTTGCCTCTGCGCCTTCAGTTCGGCCAATTGGGCCTGCTGCGCGCCAAGCGCAAAGGGCTCAGCGTGGTGGCGCACGTAGGCCAACACGTCGCCACGCCTAACAGCCTGGCCTGCCACGGGCAATCCCTTCGGGCCGGGCTCAATGCGGCCGCCGTGCACGGCCTGAACACGACCGCTCGCGTTCGGGTCCATGACCACCCGACCTGGCAGTTCAACAGTGGCGGCAGCCTCTGACTCGGGTGCCAGCACGGTTCGCACAGCCATACGCCGCTGCGCCTGTTTGGGCACGTTGACGCTGCCGTCAGGCATGCGAGCCAGGCCGGAGGCGTTGACGGCCGCGCCGGGCGCGTCAAGATGTTCGCCATTAGGTCCGTGCGCGCCTGGTGCGGCAAAGGCCGTAGACAGTCCGAGCAGGGCTGCGGCCGCGATGGTGTTGAGATGTGTCTTCATCACAGGGCCCCCTTCATTGCACCGGCACTGCGGCGACGCTGGCGACTCCAGACGAGGCCACCGATCAGGCCTAAAGCCACGACGCCGCCACCAATCCACGCTGCGCGCTCGAGTTCATGGTCGTGACCGTGGCCATCATGGCTATGTACTTGATCGCTTTTACCGGAAGTAGTGTGGCTAGCCGCAGTGACCAGCGTGCCGTCCAGCAGATCGCTGTCCACGCCTGCGACCAGAGTAAAGACCAAGCCGTGCTCGCCAGTTGCCTTCAGCGCCTTTAGTAGCGCCGCATCGGTGACAACGTAATCGCCCTGCTCGGCGCGGAAAGCGGCAACTGCCTTCAAGCCGCCGCTCTCCACCTCGATCTTCGCGCCCAGCACGGGTTCGTTGGTCTCGTAGCGGTCCACCACGATGACGAGTTCAGACGCCCTCAGTTCGACGACTAGCTCAAAGCTCTCTGACTTGGCCTCCATTCGCGGCAAGGTCGAAGCCATGACCGCTGAAGTGGGTGCGTCAAGGTGTTCGCCGTTGGGCCCGTGTGCACCGGGTGCAGCCAGGGCCGTGGCATTAAGTGTCATTAGCAGCGTGATTGCAAATGCAGCAAGCAGGTGCTGAGTGTTCATGTATGGGGTTGTGAGGTTCATGGGAGGATTCCAAGGGATTGCTGGAGGCGAGCGCGGGATAAGCCCAACGCAGCGGTCTGGCGGGCGACTGCGCTTTCGGCCTGTGCTGCAGTATTAAGGGCACGGAGTAACTCGGGCAGCGGCGTTTCACCGGCGCGGAAAGATTTGTCGATCAGGGTGGCGCGCTCGCGCAGCAGCAGGGCGCGGTTGGTCTCGGCGTCAAGTTGGACCTGAGCCGACCGCACCGCATCCTGGGCTACTGAGAGTTCACTTTCTAGGCGTTCGCGCAGTCGCTGTTCCTGGGTTTGTGCGATGTCCAGGCTTGCCAGTGCTGCAGCTTCAAGCGGCCGATTACGGTCGTCGGTGCCAAAAGGCAGGCGCAGCCCGACAATAACGCTCCCCTGCGATGACTGGCCTTGGCCAGGTGCATCTTGGCGGACGCCCAGCTTCAGCTCAGGTGCGCTGCGTTGCGAATGGCGCATCAGGTCAACGCGCTTGCGCGCCAGTTCTGCCTGCTGACTGGCGAGGTGCAACTCGGGGTGTATGGCCAAGTCGTTAGCGGCGTCAGTAGCAGTTGCAACAGACATGTTTGGTGGCATCGCAAGCCCAGTGAGCAGCATCCATTGATTTTTGGCTGCCTGCAGTCGCTGACGTACGCTGGCCAGGGACGCAGCAGCGGCCAACTGTTCGGCTTGAGCTGCGAGGCTGTCTGCTCGAGCCAGGTCACCTGAGCGCACGCGGCGCTCAACGTCGCCTGCCAATTGCCTGAGCGAGATGTCTTGCACATCGGCCAGGTGGACCTCAGCCTGTAGCGTGGCCAGTTGCCATGCAGATTCGCGAAGTTCACCCGCCAGCCTCAGCCTGGCAACCTGGTCGGCGATCTGCGCCAGAGCGATCTCGCCGTCTGCTGTGGCTGTGCGAGCTGCTTTTTGGCCAGGCAGCCAAAGCGGCACGGCAATACCGAGATCGGTATCGCGCCCGCCACCGCTGCCCAGTAGTCGGTCGGCTCGGTGACTGAGTTCTAGCGAAGGGGGCGCTGCCCATAGCTTATTGATTGTGCTGCGTTCGGCCTCAGCACGGAGGCGCTGTCCGTCTGCTTCACGGGCTGCGACGGCCCGCCGCCAGGCCGCATTGAGCGCCTCACGCAAGCTGATGGTGGAGGGTGTAGCCGCTGCTGTGGCTATCGGTGTAGCCGTTGAAGATGCGGCCGGCTGGGCCCATGCAGGCGTGCCGAACAAGATGCCCGCGAGCCCGCAGGCAACAAGCCTTGGAAGATGATTCACTATGCTCATGACGATTAAATAGACCGAGTTGGTCACGTGGGAGCACGGACAATATGAGACGCATTGGGCGCGTCGGAGTCAGACCGGTGCTCGTGTGTGACGACCTTGCAGAGAAAGATCGGGCGTCCATTGCAGGACGCCCGCCTTGAAGGGCGGGTCAGGAGCGAAGGCGAGGTGGCCTGAGCAGGCCGTCTAGGAAAGGATCGGGCACTGAGGCGAAACGGAGACAGCAGGGTCGCGCAGAGCCGATGGGGAGGGAATTTTGTGAACTTGCTGGAAACAACGCAATGGCTACTGACAGGTGGTCGCTGAAGACATGGAATTTGGATGCTTGAGAGTCGTCCCGGTGATAAGAGCCATCATCATGATGGTGATGGAACTCATCCTGCCAGTGCATGGCGGCATGCTCAAGGTCCGCCAACAAGTTCACGGTCGAAGTCGGTTGCGCCCACGCCATGGCCTGCCACAGCATGGAAAAAAGCATAACTAAAAGAATGGCTGAACGACGCATGATTTTGGGTTGACTCTTGGTTTATTATCCACCACCTACTTAACCTTTAAGCGCATTGGGATTGGGGAGTCCTTATTTTCAGGATGGAAATACTACCCAGAGTCAACTGAATCGCCCCGGGTTTT
>Ga0247832_1000041_pt1 | contig 209579 bp, 202 predicted proteins | sample LaCruzMarch2015__10_FD_192407 | JGI IMG/M metagenome (GOLD analysis project Ga0247832, IMG submission 192407) | Freshwater microbial communities from meromictic Lake La Cruz, Castile-La Mancha, Spain - LaCruzMarch2015_4m | ecosystem: Environmental > Aquatic > Freshwater > Lake | place: Spain...
AACGGCGAGGGAGAACGAGATGACAATCTCGCGCTCAGTCAGCGCTGGGCAAACGCGCTTCGCGACCGTCTCGTGAGTGAGGGGATCGCGGCGGGTATCGTGTCGGCGACCGGCTTTGGCGAAGACATGCCGGCCGCGGACGACCCCGGTGCGATCGAGAATCAGCGGATCGTCGTGTTCATCCGGTATGAGTGAGGCAGACTAGGTCGCTGCGCGCAGCATCCAGGCCGTCTTCTCGGCGATCTGCGCGCGCTGTGTGAACAGGTCGACCGTCACCGGATCATTGTTCTTCTCGGCCACCTTGATGCCGGCCTTTGCGGCCTTGCTTACGGCCTCGTGTCCGGCCGCCAGGTGTTTCACCATGTCGGCAGCTTCCGGCACGCCATTGTCCGGCTTGATCGTGGCATGTTCCAGCATTTCTCCGGAGGAGCCGGGCGCAAAGTGGCCGACGGCGCGAATGCGCTCGGCGATCAGGTCGAGGGCGAGCCACAGCTCGTTGTATTGCGCCATGAACATGGTGTGCAGTTCATTGAAGCGCGGGCCGGTCACATTCCAGTGGTAGCCGTGTGTTTTGGTGTAGAGCGCGTAGGTCTCGCTCAGAAGCACTTTCAGGGCTTGCGCGGAGGATGTACGGGCCGCGTCGGTCAGTCCGATGTCGATAGACATGTCTGGCATCCTTTCAGGGTCGGTTCGCTTTGGCCGGATGCGGGGCGTTGGCCAGCACCGTTCAAATCCGAAACGCGGCTCTGTCCGATTGGTTCCCTCTATGAGAGGCTGGCACAGAAACGCTGGATCCGCACCAGAGCTTCCTTCAAAGCCGCGTCCGAGGTCGCGTAGGAAATGCGGAACGTGCCCGGCAGGCCGAAGGCTTCACCAAACACGATGGCCACTTTCTCGCTGACGAGCAGTTCGCTGGCAAAGGTCTTGTCTGTGTCGATGAGTGTGCCCGAGGGCGCCGTCTTGCCGAGCGTTCCGGCGCAGGACGGATAGACATAGAACGCGCCTTCCGGCTTCGGGCAGTGCAGCCCGGCCGCCTGGTTGAGACCTTTGACCATGAAGTTGCGCCGGGCCTGGTAAGCGGCGCGGAAACCGGGCAGGAAGTCCTGCGTGCCGTTGAGGGCTTCGACGCTGGCCCACTGGCTGATGGAGCAGGGGTTCGAGGTGGACTGGTCCATCACCTTGCGCATTGCACCGATCAGTTTTTCGGGTCCCGCCGCATAGCCGATCCGCCAGCCGGTCATCGCATAGGCCTTGGAGACACCGTTCATCGTCAGTGTACGGTCATACAGGGCCGGCTCGACCTGCGCGATGGTCGAGTATTCGAAGCCGTCATAGACGAGGTGCTCATACATGTCGTCCGTCAGCACCCAGACATGCGGGTGGCGCAGCAATACGTCTGCCAGCGCCTTGAGCTCGGCGCGCGTGTAGGCTGCGCCCGTCGGGTTCGACGGCGAATTGAGGATCAGCCATTTGGTGCGCGTCGTGATCGCGGCCTCGAGCTGTTCAGCCGTGAGCTTGTAGTTGGCGTCCGGGCCGCAGATGACGGTAACGGGCTTGGCGCCCGCAAGCAGAACCATCTCGGGATAGCTTACCCAGAACGGCGCAGGAATGACGACCTCATCGCCCGGGTTCAGGGTCGCCATGAAGGCGTTGAAGAGCACGGCCTTTCCGCCCGGCGAGACGTTCACCTGCGACGGCTTGTAGGTAAGGCCATTCTCGCGCGCGAACTTCCCGCAGATCGCTTCCTTCAATTCCGGAATGCCGTCTGACGGTGTGTACTTCGTCTTGCCTTCGCGGATCGCGCGGATCGCCGCTTCCTTGATGTTCTCCGGCGTATCGAAATCGGGTTCACCCGCGCCGAGGCCGATCACGTCCTCGCCGGCGCGTTTCATCTCGTTCGCCTTGGTGGTCACGGCGATCGTTGCGGAGGGTTTCACGCGGGAGATGGCATCGGAAAGCTGGATGTCGGCGGCCATGGGCGGCGGGTCCTTGTGCACGGGGAATGCGCGGCACGCATAACGGCGCAGGCAGGGCTTCGCAAGCCACTGAAGTAAAGCTTGCCTCGGCGGCGCAAGGTTTCGGGAAGGTTAAAGCCAGGGCGGCAAGTTTCAAGGAAGCTTTCGCGCAAACGTAAATTCTCAGGCGCATTTCATTCATCGGGGCGGGGACTTCGGGCCGTTGGGCGGGCCGGGAGGTCAGAATGATACCTGGGATGTGGAAGGTGCGCCTCGACGCTGCGTTGAGCGCCGCCGCGCGCGACGTGGGCGACATGACGCGCCAGGCGCGGGTGTTCATTGCCAGCCTCGATACGGCCGAACGCCTGGTCCTGATCGGGCTTGCGCTGATCGGTGCGCTTTACCTGTTGCTGGACCAGTTTGACGCGGACAAGGACACAAAGCTGGCGAATGGCCGGTTCGTCGGGATCCTGTTTGCTTTGACTGCCATCGCGACCGGCCTCGGCTGGGCGATCTCGGGCCGGAGTGCCTGACGCCCTTCCAGCACCTGCCCGGGTCGACTATCTCTGGGGCATGAGCGAGAATCAGGCTGGCGCCGCGCCGCTGCGCGGGGTCGACGTCATCAAGGATAACCTGTCACGGCTGCCCTCCAGGCCGGGTGTGTACCGTATGTTCGGCGATGCCGACGAGGTCCTTTACGTGGGCAAGGCCCGCGACCTGAAGGCCCGCGTCTCTAACTATGTGCGTCTTGGTGGGCACACGCAGCGCATTGCGCGAATGATCCTGCAGACGCGGCGGATGGAATTCGTCGTTACCGAGAGCGAGACCGAGGCGCTGCTCCTCGAGGCGAGCCTCGTCAAATCGCTGAAGCCGCGCTTCAACGTGCTGCTGCGCGACGACAAGTCGTTTCCCTATATCCTGATCCGCCGCAATCATGAGGCGCCGCAGATCAAGAAGTATCGTGGCTCCAAGCAGGACGAGGGCGATTATTTCGGCCCCTTCGCCAGCGCGGGAGCCGTGATGCGCACGCTCGACACGCTGCAGAAGGCCTTCCTGCTGCGCACATGCGAGGACAGCGTTTATTCCGCCCGCACGCGCCCCTGCATGCTGCACCAGATCAAGCGCTGCGCTGCGCCCTGCGTCGGGCTGATCTCACACGAGGACTATACCGAACTCGCCAATGAAGCTGCCGACTTTTTGCGTGGCAAGGGCGCAGACCTTCAAAAGCGACTCGCCGCCGAAATGGAAGCCGCCGCCGAAGCGATGGAGTTTGAAAATGCGGCCCGTCTGCGCGACCGCATCCGCGCGCTGGCGCACGTGCGCGCCACGCAGGACGTGAACCCGGATGGCATCGAGGAAGCGGACGTCTTCGCGATCGCAGTCGAAGGCGGCGTCTCCTGCGTGCAGGTCTTTTTCATCCGGGCAGGCCAGAACTGGGGCGCGACCGTTCACTTTCCCCGCCATGAGCGTGATCAGGGGGCGGAGGAAATCCTCGCCGCGTTCCTTGTCCAGTTCTACGACAAACGCCCACCGCCGCGCCTCATCCTCGTCAACGAGCTGCCCGAGCAGGCCGAGCTGATCGCCGAAGCGCTCAGCCTGAAAGCAGCGCGCAAGATCGAACTGCGCAGGCCCGAGCGCGGCGCCAAGCGCGACCTGCTCACGCAGGCGGAGCGGAACGCGGCCGAAGCGCTCACACGCAAGCTGTCAGAAACCGCCAGTCAGGAACGCCTGCTGCTGGAAGTGCAGAAAGTCTTCGAGCTTCCGGAAGTTCCCGAACGCATTGAAGTCTACGACAACTCCCACATCCAGGGCACGAACGCGGTCGGCGGGATGGTCGTGGCGGGCCCTGAAGGTTTCCGCAAGCAGGCCTACCGGAAGTTCAATATCAAGGACATAGAGATCACGCCCGGTGATGATTTCGGCATGATGCGCGAAGTCATGCGCCGCCGTTTCGCCCGCGCGCTCAAGGAACGCGAAGCCGGCCATGACCATGACTGGCCGGACCTCGTGCTGATCGATGGCGGCCTCGGCCAGCTGAACGCCACGATCGAAACCCTCGCCGAACTTGGTCTGACCCCGGATGATGTCACTCTTGTCTCCATCGCCAAGGGCGTAGACCGGAATGCCGGCCGCGAGCAGTTCTTCCGACCCGGCCGCGCGCCCTTTAAGCTGCCGGAAAATGCGCCCGTCCTTTACTACCTCCAGCGCCTGCGCGATGAGGCCCACCGTTGGGCGATCGGCGCCCACCGCCAGAAGCGCGCCGCCGAAGCGGCCCGCTCGCCGCTCGACGAAATCGAGGGCATCGGCCCCACGCGTAAGAAAGCGCTGCTGCACCATTTCGGTTCCGCCCGCGGCGTCTCGCGCGCGAAGGTCGCTGACCTGATGCAGGTCGAAGGCGTGAACGAAGGCCTGGCCGTGCGCATCCACGGACATTTCAACGGCGGCTGACCCGTTAATGCCCCTTAACGTTATTGGGGCTTACGCCGGGGGTCCGGATCACCTATATTCAAAAGGTCTTCGGACTATGGCGATAAATGCGCGTGTAATAAGCGGCTCGGACCCGGGGGCGGTACCCGGCAGCTCCACCAAAAGACGGCTCGTGTAGCCGTTTCCTGATGGGGCTGAAATAGTGTCGACGGACGTGTAAAGACGAGGCTTTCGCTCGCTTGAGCTGCGTTAGAAGCTCAAAAGCAAATAGTTGCAAACGACAACTTTGCTGAGGGCGAACTGCTCGCCGCGTAAGCGGTGACGGTTTTTCCGACCTAAGTCCTCCGGTTTCAGACCCGGAGGCGGGGCCCGGGGGCGCCTGGCAACAGAAGCCCCCACTTTTCCTGTCATTGTCAGCCTAAAGAAGGATCGTGCCCTTGCCGTCCTTCTCCATTGCGCGGATGTAGGACGGATATTCCCGCATCTGTTTCAGGAACCGGTGCGCGTTTGGATACGTGGCGGCGTCCATACCCGCGCGATGCGCGGCGAGTTCCATCGAATAGCCCATTACGATATCGGCCGCTGTCAGCGTGTCGCCAGCGAACCATTTCGACTGGCCGAGCGCCTTTTCGATCTCGCCCATGAGCGCCCTGAGACGTGGCCCGAAGAAGGCGGCATCCAGCGCGCCGACCAGACCCTTCGCCACAGGGCGCACCAGGAAAGGCGAGCGCGTCGTCAGCGCCATCATGACGAACTTGTTGGTCAGGAGCGGTTGAAGACTGCCCTGCGAGGTGTGGAACCAGAAGAGATACGCCGCGCGGTTTGCCGCTCCGGGTTTCGGGCGCAGCGGGCTGTCGGGCTGGCCGTCGAGGATATAGTCGATGATGGCATTGGTTTCGGCGAGCGTCACGGCGCCATCGGTGATCACCGGCGCCGTGCCGAGCGGCGAGACAGCCTTATACGCCGCCGGCGCGAGGCGCGTATTTGGGTCACGGTCATAGAGCTTGATCTCGTAAGGCACGCCGAGTTCTTCGAGCAGCCACAGGACCCGAATCGACTGGGATTTTTCCAGGTGGTGCAGCGTAATCATGGACGTCCCTTCGTGCGGAAGTTGCTGCGCCCTACCTAAGGCAGGGCGCGCAGGTCGGCCAGTGCTTTTGCCGGAGCAGCCGCAGGCTGCACCCTTTCGCCGGTCAATTGGGCGGTTTTGGCCCCAGGATTTCCTGCAGGAAAAGGGTTTCTGCCTCGCGCTGCGCTTCCCGGTTCGATTTCTTGCGGAAGCCGTGACCTTCGTCCAGCGCCATCAGGAAGCCGGTCTTGACCCCGTTCGCCTTGACGGCCGCCAGGATCTGCTCGGCTTCAGTGTAAGGTACGCGCGGATCATTATAGCCCTGGATGATCAGCAGCGGCTTGGTGATCTTCGACGCATTCTTCAGCGGGGAAATCTGGTCGAAGAAGGCCGCGACCACGGGATCGCGTTCATCGCCGTATTCCACACGGCGCAGGTCGACCCGGTAGCCTTCTGTATTTCCCAGGAATGTTTTGAAGTCCGAGATGCCGACGATATCGACGCCGCCGGCCAGCCGGTCGCCATAGTCGATCATCGAAGCGAGCACCATGTAGCCGCCATACGAGCCGCCATGCACGACGACTTTAGACGCTTCGAGCTGCGGCTGGGTGGCAATCCAGTCGAGCAGCGCGCCGATATCCTCGACGGACTTCTTCCGGTTCAGGCCATTGTCGAGTGACACATAGGTTTTTCCGTACCCCGACGAGCCGCGCACATTCGGCACGATGACCGCAATGCCCAGTTCCTTCGCCCAGTATTGATAGGTGGAGGAGAAGCCCGGGCGCGACTGGCTTTCCGGTCCGCCGTGAATGGAGATGATGACGGGGTGCGGGCCGTCGCCTTCCGGCATGTAGGCGAAGGCTGGGATGTCCATGCCCTCTGCGTTCTTGTAGGCGAACACCTCGGGCGAAATGAAGGTCCCGGTATTGAGACCTCCGGTTTCGGCCTCCGTCCAGCGCGTAAGGTTCAGGGTCGCCGCGTCAAACGACCAGGCATCCGCCGGGCTCGTTGCGCCATTGAACGTGAAGCCGATCTGCGAACCGTTCGGCGAGAAGACGAGGCCGCTCGCGATGCCCACTGGCAGGGTCGGGCCGGGACGGACCTGCCCGCTGGCCACATCCAGCAGCCGGATCGTGCCAAGCCCGTTCTCGTTGATCGTGAACGCCACGGTTTTCTCGTCGGGCGACAGGGTCCAGTCGGACACGTCCCAGCCGATCTTGTCGGTGTAGTTCTTGAGTTTGCCATCCTTCGAGATGCGCACGAGGTTCTGGAACTCGCTGTCCTTGTCCGTGGCCGTCAGCACCGATCCATCCGGCAGCAGCGCAGCGCCGGAATAGGCGACGTCGTCGTCGGCGTTGATTTCGGTCAGCGTACCGGTCGCCACGTCGAGGCTGTAGATGTGGCTTTTGGCAATCGATACATAGCGCTGCAGCAGCAGGGTCTTGCCGTCCGCCGACCAGTCCACCGGGCCAATCGCGCCCTCGCCTTCGAGCAACACGCGGGCTGACGCCGGGTCGGCCGGGTTGCCAATCATGATATCATTGTTCGGATCGCCGGCATTCGTGCGCGCCCACGCGACCTGCTTGCCATCGTCAGACCAGAGCGCGCTGCCATTGCGGGTGCCAGGCCCGGAGAATTGGGTGATCTCGCCCGTTTTCGAATCGAACCGGAAGGACTGGAAATACTCGTCCCCGCCGCTGTCCTTGCCGAAAAGGAAGGCGCCCCCTTTGGGGCTCATGTCGGCGCCGCTCACGGCGTCCGTGTAGAACGTCAGCTGCCGGCGCGCGCCGCCGGGGAAGCGCACTTCATGGATCTGGCTGACATCGGCAAACCGCGTTGAGATGAGGATGCCGCCTTCGCCGGTCCAGTCCTGAAACCCGTGGCCGCGGACGTTCTCATAGCGCGCCAGACGCTCCTTCAGTTGTGGCGATGCAGCCGCAATCCCTTCGAAAACAAGGTTGCCGCGCGCCTCGCGGCCGGCTGCGGGCGAAGCAGCCTCAGTCGCGGCGGGCTCAGGCGTTGCTCCTGTTTGCGCACAAGCGACGAATGCCAGGGCGGACAGTCCGATGAGCAGGGGGCGGATCGGCAGCGGGCTCGTCATGGGCATCTCCTTGGAGTTTTTCGTGTTCTCATTTTCTAGAGCGTTTGCGGCGCGCGTCACGCAAATTCGGGTGCGCGCCGTCACAAGTATGTGGCATTCGGGAACTAAGCCCGGCAAAGCCAATACTCGGTTCGCCAGCGGAGCAGACGATGACACACCTTTTCAAGGCCCTCACAGCGGCTGCGTTGCTTCTTGCGGCCGGGTGCCAGCACCGCTCCACCGTCGATCCGGCGCCCGCCAGCGTTGCCGAAGCGCCGCCGCCCCGCGTTCTGCTGATCGGGCTGGACGGCCTTCAAACCGACATGCTGCAGCGCTGGGACGCGCCCCATCTCAAGGCCCTCGCCGCGCGCGGCGTGCGGGCCGAGGCGATGATCCCGGTGATGCCGAGCGTCACGTTCGTCAACTTCTACTCCATCGCGACCGGCCTCTATCCTGAAGGCCACGGCATGGTCGCGAACAATCCGTACGATGCGTCCCTCAAGGCCCAGTTCGAGAACGCGACCGGCCCGCAGGAAGAACGTTGGTGGCAGGGTGAACCGATCTGGGTGACCGCTGAAAAACAGGGCCTGCCGACGGCCATCATGTTCTGGCTGGGCTCGGAAGTCCCGCATCACGGCATTCGCCCCACGCGCTGGTCGCCCTATGAGCATGAAAAGCCTTACCAGGACCGCGTGAATGAAGTGCTCGGCTGGTATGATCTTCCGCAGGCGGAGCGTCCGGGCTTCGCCGCTGTCTACTTCGACCGCGTGGACACCGCAGGCCACTATTTCGGCCCGGACGCACCGGAGACCGAAGCCGCCTTGAAAGAAGTCGATGGCTTTGTCGGTCAACTGGTCGCGGGCCTAGAAGCACGCGGTCTGGTCGCCAGCACGACGATCATCGTTGTCTCCGATCACGGCATGGCAAAGCTTGAGCCCACACAACTCATCGAAGTCGGCGCTCATCTGGACCTCAAAAGCCTCGTCGTCCCGCAGTTCACCGGACCCTATGGCGGCTCAGCGCAGCCATTCCTACAGATCTACGGCGAAGGCCCGGCACTGGAAGCGGCCTTTGAAGGCCTCAAGGACATCGATCCGCACGTGAGCGTCTGGCGCCGGGGCGAGATGCCTGCCCACTATCACTTCGATCATCCGGCCCGCGGCCCAGATCTCTTCGTCCTCGCCGATCCGGGGTGGGCCCTGCAGGCGGCCGATGTCGGCGGCTGGCGCGCGCCGATCCCCGGCATGCACGGCTATGACAATCTGGCCCCTGCAATGCAGGCAACCTTCATCGGTGCAGGACCGATTTTCCCGGAAGGGCAGGTGGCGGGACCGTTCGAGAACGTGAACGTGTATTCCATGATCGCCTGCGCGCTCCGGATCGAGCCGGCGAAAACGAATGGTGATCCGGCGGTCGTCGCGGCCGTCACCGGTGGGCGTTGCCCGGCCTCGGCTCCGCCTCAGGAATAACGTGCTTCGACTTTCGGTGCGCTCACGCCGTTACGGACAGCATCAAGACTGGCGGCGAGGTCCGCCAGGTACGCGTCCGCCACCTCCGCATGTTTCGGTGACAGCATCAGGTGCAGGCTCGCCGGCTCCGCCGTGAACGAGGTGAACCAGCCGCGGGCCCGGATGGCGCTGTAGAGCGCCAGCGTCTCAGCCTCCGGATGACGGAACGCGACGAGGCCAAGCTGCGGTTTGCCGAGAATTTCAAACCCGAGCGCGCGCACGCCCGCTTCGATCTTCTCGCGCGTCGCGCAGACGATACCCTGTTTCTCGCGGTAGCCGGAAACGCCGAGCACGTTCATCACCGCCCAGGCCGCCGAGATCGCGCCGCCAGGCCGCGTGCCCGCCAGCGTCGGCGTCTTCATCGGCGCGCCGCTCCAGTCGCGCATCGAAAATGGCATGTGACGGTAGAGCTCCTCCGAACGAAACAGCACCGTCGAGGCGCCCTTCGCGCAATAGCCATACTTGTGCAGGTCCGCGCTCATCGACCGCACGCCCGGCACTTCAAAGTCGAAGGCCGGAACCGGCACGCCGTTCATGCGGGCGAAGGGCGCAAAATATCCGCCGACGCATGCATCGACATGCAACCAGACGTCCTTTGCGTTGGCGATCTCCCCGAGCGCGGCGATGGGGTCGATGATGCCGTGCGGAAAATTCGGCGCGGATCCCACAATCATGATGGTGGAGGCGTCGATCGCCTCCGCCATCGCGGCGGGGTCGGCCTCATAGCTGCCATCGCCTTTCAGCGGCACGCGCCGCACCGAAATGTCCATTAGGTGCGCGGCCTTGTCGAAGGCGAGGTGGGCCGAGCGCGGCAGGACAATGTTGTGATCCGACGGCGGGTTGCCATTGGCGCGGGCGAAGTCGCGCGCGGCCTTCATCGCCATGGTGATCGAGTCCGTGCCGCCCGACGTCATGGCGCCGGCTGCACCCGCCGGCCCGTGCAACAGGTCCAGGGCCATGGAGACCACGTCCTTCTCCATCTGGGCGAGCGATGGGAACGCAAGCGGCCCCAGACCGTTCTCTGACATGAAGAGACCGTAGGCATCCTGCTGGACATGGTGAATGTCCTCGCCCGCGTTAAAGACGTAAACGGCCGTTCGCCCGCTTCGCCAGTCCACGTCGCCGTGTCCGCGCGCGATCATTTCCGCGCGCAGGTCGTCCCAGTTGCGTCCTTCCGGCGGCATCTGCATGCCCGGTCTCCCTTGCATCACTGGCATCAGTCTAGGCTTTGTCCGCTTCGCTGACCAGCATCTCTGCGCGAGAAGAAAATAAATGCTCGCGCGTCGCGCTAAGGGCGTTGCAGGCTCTGGACGCACCGCATAATTTACCGTTTGCTAACCTACCAGTTTCGAGAGAGAGCGCGCGCAGATGACAGACTACATTGGATATGACGCGCTCACCCAGGCCGCCTCGCGCGGTGTGGTGCGCGAAGCGCTTCGCCGCGCGCGAACAAATGGCGGCATGCCGGGCGACCATCATTTCTATGTGTCCTTTCGTACGCGCGCGCCGGGCGTGAAAATCGCAGATCATCTCGTGCAGCGGTTCCCGGAAGAGATGACTATTGTCATCCAGCACCAATATTGGGACCTTGAGGTTCATGACGGCCACTTCGAGATTGTCCTGAAGTTCGCGGGCGTGCCGCAACAACTGTCGATCCCGTTCGCGGCTATCACGCGCTTCGTCGATCCGTCCGTCAGTTTCGGCCTTACCTTGGAAACGCGCGGCAAGGACGCCAGCGTGCTCGCACCGGCCAAGGACGCGGCGGTAGAGCCGCCCGCAGCGCCGGCCGAAACGGTCGTCAGCCTTGACGCCTACCGGCGCAAGTAAGGCGCCGCGACTTGTGCGAGATCTCGCCGCCCCGCGTCTCGGACGCCGACATGCTGGCGCGTTTCCAGAATTCGAAAAAGCGTCCGCCCTGCTCGGATACGCTCGGCATGCGTCTCGCCGCGCTGAGCCAGGATGAGAAATGGGTGCGGATGGAGTTTGACGTCTCGCCGTCCTTCGCCAATCCGACCGGCGCGGTGCAGGGCGGTTTCATTTCCGCGATGATGGACGAGGCGATGAGCACGGCCGTAATCATCGCGTCGAACGTCACGATGACCGCGCCGACGCTCGAGATGAAGACGAGCTACCTGAAGCGCCTGATGCCCGGCAAGGCGAGCGTCGAGGCCCGCATCCTGAAGCTCGGCAAGTCTGCGGCTTTCATGGAAGCCGACTGTTTCGATGCATCGGGCGATCTGGTGGCGCGCGCGACCGCTACTGCGATCCCGATGCTTTTCAAAAAGTTGTAAGCACCCGTCCTCAAAATCGGCTATGCTCATGCCATAATCAAAAACTCCCCGGGAGGAGATGATCATGGCGGACGATCAGCAGGCGCCGCAGGGCGTTCCACAATCCATCTTTGAACTTTCGGCCTTCAATCCGGTGGCGCGCGACAATCCGCACCCCTTGCTGAAATCGCTTCGTGACGCCTGCCCGGTGATGCGCGACGAGCCGAACAAGACCTGGCTCCTGTCCCGCTACAAAGACGTGCGCGACACCGTGAATGACCGGACCTTCGTGCGGCATCCCTCGAACGCCGAACCCGGCTCGATCACCTCGCGGCTGGTGGACGAGGCGGGTGACAACCGGCGCACGAGCATCCTGTTCCTCGACGATCCCGATCATGCTCGCATCCGCCAGCCTCTCGCCAAGGCCTTCTATGCCCGCATTAACCGAATGCGGCCCGAGATCGAAGCAATGATCGACGAGATCATCGACGCGGCGCCGATGTCCGGTGAGTTCGACCTGATGGCGGAGATCGCCGTTCCGCTGCCGGTACTGGTGATTGCCCGCATCCTCGGCGTGGACGAAGCCCGGCTCGCCGACTTCCGCGAATGGTCGGAAGACGTGATCCTCAGCCTCAATCCTCTGCGCACGCCGGAAGAAAACGAACGCATGATGACCGGCGCGGCAGCGCTCGATGAGTATTTCTCGCAGCTGATGGCTGAGCGGCGGGCGGCGCCCCGGGACGATCTCGTCTCCGACATGGTGCAGCTGCAGGCGCGCGGGGAGGCGAATGTCGAGGATGACGAAGTGCGCCTCAACCTGCAGGCCTTGCTGGTGGGAGGCAACCTTACGACAACCGACCTTATCGGCAACGGCATTTGGCTGCTGCTGATGCATCCGCAGCAGGCCGAGGCGCTGCGCGCGCATCCGGAACTTGCGGCGCAGGCGGTTGAGGAAGTTCTCCGCTTTGAAGCGCCGGTGTCGCTGACCTCCCGGATCCTCGCGGAAGACCGCGCGGTGGCCGGCTGCCCGATGAAGGCCAGCCAGCCGGTCTGGATGTCGCTCGCGGCCGCCAACCGCGACCCCGATGCGTTTGAAGAACCGGAAGCCTTCGACATCACGCGCAAACGCACGGGCCATGTGGCGTTCGGGGGAGGGCCGCACATCTGCATCGGCGCGCCGCTCGCGCGCATCGAGGCGCGCCATGTGTACCTGAAACTGCTGGAGCGTTACCCGAACATGCGCCTGCCGGAACAGACGCTGGAATGGCGCGCCCTGCCGTTCTTCCGGGGGCTCGAACGGCTTGTCGTCGCGGTTTAGCCCAGCGCTTCGGCCAGCAGCCAGATGCCGTCGCGCGTCCCCGCCCGCCGCTCGATCAGCAGGCGCGCGACCTGGCGGTCATCCTCGAAGACATTGCCGGTGAGCGAATCGAGGAGGGCCTTGGCGATATTGTCGAGGTCCATCCAGGGGGCCTCGCCGAGGTGTTCCATCACGATATGGACGCTGTAATCGCCGTATCCAGGGCGCAGGCGGGGGAAATCCTTGCGGAAGAACTCGCGCAGCAGGGTCTTGTAGTATTTGGTCTGGGTGGTGAGGCCGGTACAGGTGACTTCGAGCGCGCCGGTGCCGGTGATGCGCGCGCGCACTTTGCCGGCGCTGATCCATTCCGTTTCGAGCGTTTTCATCGCTGCCCAGACTAGCCGCTTTGGGCCGCAGAACCAGTCCATAAACCGTCCACAAGTTTGGTATGGACGGTGAGAGCATTTTCGCGTCTGGGGCGGTAACCCTTCGGCGGGCTTGAAGGGCGGGGGCGCCCTCGCTAGACCCCCCGGACCACACGACACAAGCCCGATCAGGAGCCCCCCATGGCCGCCAAGACCCCCACCCGCACCGAAACCGACACGTTCGGCCCTATCGAGGTCGAGGCGGACAAGTACTGGGGCGCGCAGGCGCAGCGCTCGCTGGGGAATTTCAAGATCGGCTGGGAGAAGCAGCCCGCGCCGATCGTCCGCGCGCTCGGCATCGTCAAGAAGGCGGCGGCCGAGACCAACATGGCGCTCGGCAAGCTGGATCCGGGGTTGGGGAAGGTGATTATCCAGGCTTCCGATGAAGTGATCGAAGGCAAGCTGAACGCGCATTTCCCGCTGGTCGTCTGGCAGACGGGGTCCGGCACCCAGTCGAACATGAATGCCAACGAGGTGATCTCCAACCGCGCCATCGAGATCCTCGGCGGCGAGATGGGCTCGAAGAAGCCGGTCCACCCGAACGACCATGTCAACATGAGCCAGTCGTCGAACGACACGTTCCCGACCGCCATGCACATCGCCTGCGCCGAGGAAGTCGTGCACAAGCTGCTGCCGGCGCTGCAGGTGCTGCACAATGCGCTGAACGACAAGGCGCAGGCCTGGAAGGCGATCATCAAGATCGGCCGTACCCACACGCAGGATGCGACGCCGGTCACGCTGGGTCAGGAATTTTCAGGATACGCAAAGCAGATCGAGAACGGCATTAAACGGATCGAGATGAGCCTGCCAATGCTGATGGAACTCGCGCAGGGCGGCACGGCCGTCGGCACAGGGCTCGCCTCGCCGGCGGGATTTGCAGAAGGCGTTGCCTCCAAGATCAGCCAGATCACGGGCATGAAGTTCACGTCGGCGCCTAACAAGTTCGAAGCGCTCGCTGCGCATGATGCGATGGTATTCACGCATGGCGCAATCACGACCGCGGCGATGAGCTGCTTCAAGATCGCCAACGATATCCGCTTCCTGGGCTCGGGTCCACGGTCCGGACTTGGCGAGCTGGCGCTGCCGGAAAACGAGCCCGGCTCGTCGATCATGCCGGGCAAGGTGAACCCTACTCAGTGCGAAGCGATGACCCAGGTGTGCGCGCACATCCTCGGCAACAATGCCGCCATCGCATTTGCGGGCTCGCAGGGTCATTTCGAACTGAACGTTTTCAACCCGATGATGGCCTACAACTTCCTGCAATCGGTGCAGCTGCTGGCGGACGCCTCGGTTTCGTTCACCGAGAACTGCGTGGTCGGCATCGAGCCGCGCCTCGACAATATCAAGCGCGGCCTCGAGAATTCGCTGATGCTGGTGACGCCGCTCAAGGAAAAGTATGGCTATGACCTAGCCGCGAAGGTCGCCAAGACCGCGCACAAGAACGGCACGACGCTGAAGGTGGAAGCCCTGAAGCTCGGCATTTCCGAAGCGGACTTTGACGCCATCGTGCGGCCGGAAAACATGATCGGTCCCGATCCTGCCTGATCCTGCCAGATCTGGCCAGATCTGGCCCGATCTGGCCCGATCTGGCCCAATCTGGCCCAATCTGGCCTGACGCCTTCCTGAACAGGCGTTCATTTCGGAAGACGGGGAGTGCGTATTGCGGATCTAACGCCTCGGCCACGAGTTGCCACGGGGAATTGGCGGCCGTGCAGAGGCAGAAGCCAGCGAAGGCGTGCGCAACGTGTCGACGCTGATCGCTGCGTGGGACGCCGGCGAGCAGCGCTTTGACCTCGTTGGCGCTGCATTATTTGCCGCGATGGACGGCGATGTGCTCGCAGCTGTGGGCGGCGTGAAGCGCGAGACCGCGCTGGCAGAGTCCGCACTGCGTATGCACCGGTTCTGCGTCCACCCCATGTATCGACGGCCCGGCATGGGCCGCGATCTCGCGCAAACCGTCATGGATCACGCACTGAGCCATGCATCTGGGCTGACCTGCAACGCGCGCGCCACACCGCTCGCCGCGCCCTTCTGGGAAGCCCTGGGATTTCTGAAAGCCGAGGCGGACGGCTAAACACATATACTCCGTACCAGGATAAAAAACGGCGCATAGCAGCCATGCGGGAATTCCGGCAAGGCCGGAACTCGCCTTTAAAGCGTGCAGAATGACGCCGTGATCGGCTTGGCGCCGCGCTGGAACAAGTCAACTGGCTCATGTTTCATGACGCCTCCCCGCTCATTAAGCCGGTCCATCGCATTGCTGCCATTTTCCTGCGTCAGCTTGCGCAACGCGGTGGATAATTTCAGTCAGTGTAATGATTAAAATCCGAAAACTGCAGAAGAAATCTATTTCCCATAAGATAAGAGGTTGACTTTCATTCAACGATGAAAGAAATTTTTCTCAAGGGGCGATGGTCGCCCTTCGGGAGGAAATGAACATGTCTGGGTCATCTGGCACTCCTAGGGGCTGGGATCCCGGTGGGGCAGGGACCGGGAAGCCGAAGCGCAAAGCCAAGGCCGCTGCAACACACAAGACGGGCGGCAAGCGCCGCAATAAGTTACCGGATACGGATCATCGTCTGCCCAAGGGCGGGGACCGGATCCTGCTCGGCTGGCAGATCGATAGCGACCGTCAACAGGTCGGCTTTCGAGACGGCCCTGTGCCGGAAACCAAAGCCGGCAAGCCGATCTGGCTTGAAGGCGAAGGCCATATGATCACCATTGCGCCAACAGGCGCGGGCAAGGGGCGCGGCGCCCTGATCCCGAACCTGCTGGTCTATCCAGGACCGGTCATCGTGATCGATCCGAAAGGCGAAGCCTGCCACATCACGGCGCAAGCCCGCCGGCAAATGGGCCATAAAGTCCACGTCATTGATCCCTTCGCGATCGTGTCGGCGCAAACGGACAGCCTGAATCCGATGGATGCGTTCGATATCCCGGGTGTGGACGCCTCGGCGCTCGCCATGGATATCGCCAAGCAGCTGTCTGGTGGCGGCAAGATCTCCAAGGATCCCTTCTGGGATATTCGCGGGCATGACCTGTCCGCGGGTGTGATCGCCGCCATCGCGGCCACACGGCCTCCGGAAGAGCGAAACCTGATTCAGGTCCGCCGGCTGCTGAAGCGTGATGACAGCAACTACAACCTTGCTGTGCTTCTCGATACGTGCGGCAAGAACCTGCCCTCCTTCGCGTATGACGAAATTTCAAATTATCTTCAGACGGTGGAGGTTACACGTTCGGGCATTCATGCGACGGCCTGCAGCTACTTCTCGGTGATTGCATCGGAAGCGGCCCAGAGGACGGTAGCGAAGTCCACCATCGACCTTGCGGCGGTCCGGCGGGGGGATCCGGTCACGATCTACCTGGTCGTGCCGCCCACGAAGCTGGCCAGCCATGCGCCGCTCTTCCGTCTCTGGACGGCGGCGCTGATGTCGGCCGTGCTGTCACGGGACGGAAACCTGCCGGAACATCGCACGCTGTTTGCGATCGATGAGTGCGCTCAGCTCGGAGACTTCGGCCTGTTGCCGATGGTCTACACGCTGGCGCGGTCCTACGGGATGCGTGTCTGGGCCTTCTTCCAGGACCTCGCGCAGATCCGGCAGATGCTGCCGGATGCCTGGCAGACCGTGATCAACAACACAGCGGCCATCCAGGCCTTCGGGACGTCAACTTTTTTGTCGGCGACGGATCTGGAGAATGTGCTGGGTGATTTCTCCGCGGACGGGCTGCGGAACATGGATGGGAACCATCTGGCACTCCAGATCGCCCGGCAGCGGGGCATCACCGCACGCCGGCTCGATTATCTCTGCGACCCGGCGTTTGAGGGGCTCTTTGCCCCTCATCCCCTGATGGGGGGCCAGCCGCTCAATCGAGGCGGGCCACCTGTGGCCCTCTGATCGTGTGGCGGCCCGCAGGATGTTGTCTTGCGGGCGGCCATGTTTGCTTGTTCAGATGGCTTGCTGACGCGGCGGGCTTGCCCGGCTAGGATGTTTCGAAAGAATCACCCGTGCCCGGAAAGGCCCTGTCCATGTCACCTGCCCCTGTCGGCTCCAAATCAAACCCCTCGCAGTTCGATGTGCTGACGAAGCTGGCCGATGACGAGCCGTATTTCGTGATCCGCGCGAACGACCCCCTGTCCTCGGCGCTCGTCGAGCTGCATGCCTATATCGGGGCAGGGCAGGCCGGCGCGGCGCATAACAAGCTGGCGGAGATCATGGCGCTGACCTCGCCGCAGCCGCCGCGTCCGGCGTCCAGTCCCAAATACCGGGAAACCTTTGCCATCTCGCTGGCGATGGAGCAGTGGCGCGAAACGCACAAGAAGTAAGGCCCCGCGATGAAGCTTGCGCCGGTCACGCTGGAGAATGAGTTCGTCAGGTTGCGGCCGCTCGATCCGGACGGCGACGCGGCGGCGATGTCCGCGCTGGAAGCCCGGGCGCCGGAGATTTTCCGACTCTGGTCGCACTGGGGGTACGGCGACTGGGTCGGCCGCTGGATCGAGAACATCCGGGAGCGGACGCATAACGGCACGATGATTGCCTTCGCGGTGGTTGATCCTGCGAGCGGGACTTTCCTCGGCACGACCAGCTATCTCGATCCGCATGAAGTGAACCGCGGCGTGGAAGTGGGCATGACCTCTTACGCTCCGGAAGCGCAGGGCACGATGATCAATCCGGCCGCCAAACGCCTGCTGCTGGCGCATGCGTTTGACACGCACGGCGCGTTACGCGTCCAGTTCCAGGTGGATGAGCGCAACACCCGGTCGCAGGCCGCCGTGCTCAAGCTGGGTGCGACGAAGGAAGGCGTGCTGCGCAACCACCGCATCCTGCAGACAGGGTATGTCCGCAACACGGTCTTGTTCTCGATCCTGGATACGGAATGGCCCGCGACGCGGGACCGGCTTGATGCCCGTCTTGAGGCGACGCGGGTGGGGTCATGACCACGCCGATCAACCTCAACAAGGCGCGCAAGGCAAAGGCCAAGACGGAGGCTGAGCAGCGCGCGAAAGAGAACCGCGCGAAGTTCGGGCGGACGAAATCCGACAAAGAACTTGAGGCCGCCAAAGCCGAAAAACTGGCAAAGCTGACCGAGGCTCACAAGCGCGACCGGCCTGAATCAAAAGACGGTTAAAAAAGCGTTGACAATTTGGCCCGTGCTTTGCACTCGTGTCCACTTGTCTAAGTTCAGGAGCGTGCGGCCGTGGCGAAGAACATTCTCTGGAAAACAATGTTCAGCTTTGTCGCCTTCTCCGCTGGCATCGTCTGGGGCATCGCGGCGGAAGCCAGCGCGGCGGGCCTTCCTCTCATCGGCGTCTTCCAGGGCTAAGCCCCCGGCTCAGCTGCCGCTGACGTCAATTGCTTTATCAATCAGCGTGTTCTCACGGCGTCCCCTGTTAACGCGGGCGAGCGCATCGAAGATGACTTTCGCGTCCTTGTCCTTCAGCAGCGGGATCTGCTTGGCGAGTTCTGCGGCGCGGGCGTACTGCGAATGGGCGCCGGCCATGTCGCCCCGCGCCTCGGCGCAGGCGCCCGAATTGTGCAGGATACCGGGTGAGGCCGGGTAGGCGGCGGCGAGCTCCTCCCACTGCGCGCAGGCGCCCAGGAAGTTGCCGCCCTTCGTGGCTTTCACCGCGGCCGCAAACCGGGCATCGCCCTTTTCTTCACCAGACAGCGGGTTGGTCACAATCTCGGCGCGGAAACTCGCCATGTAAGGGGCGATATCGAACCGGAACAGGCGCACGGCTTCCGGTACAGCCTCGGCAATCATGCCATACGGCGCGTCATATGAGCTGTAGATTTCGTGCAACGTCGAGCCGACCGTACCGGTCGGTTGACCCGTGTCCGGATATTCGGCGACATCATAGCAGTCTTCCCGCTCAGACGTGCCGCCCTTTGCGGAGGCGAAGACCAGGCGGCGATTGGCAAGGTCGGTCAGACGGGCGCGCACGTCGACGTCCACGAGATCCTTCACGCACTCCTTTTCGACGATGGCGTGATGCTCGCAATCAAAGGGGCCGTCCCACTCGACGCACTTGCGTTCGTTTTCGCGCCGGATTTCGCCCCGGTAGCTCGTGACCACGACGTCGCCTTCATAGATGCCCTGCGGCTGGTCGGGGTCCAGGACAACGAACCAGGGCTGGCCCTCCAACTCGGCAGAGCGGATCAGCGCCCCGAATTCCTGTTCGGCGACCTCGCCCGCAGGGCCCCCGAACCGGCCGGCCACCACGTCGGTATATTCGAGCGCCTCTGGAAAGTTCGGCGCGGCGCGGCTGACATAATCATAGCCGGGTGTCTGGCAGGCCGCGACGAGGCCAAATGCGCCAAGAGCCAGAATGCGCTTCATCTTGTAACCCCACTCAATCGTCTGATCAGAGGTGCCGCCTCGCCGCCGCTGCGTCAATGGTTGACGCAGGCGCGCTGTCGTCCCACCTCACGCGCAGCTGACCAAAGGATAACCCCATGACGCGAACGCTTTTCACCCCCTTCAAACTCGGCAAACTCGAACTCAGGAACCGCATCGTCATGGCGCCGATGACCCGGTCCAGGTCGCCGGGCGGCGTGCCGGGTGAAGATGTCGCCGATTATTACGCCCGCCGGGCCGCCGCCGATGTCGGCCTGATCGTCACCGAGGGCACGACCGTGCGCCGTGGCGGATCGTCGAATGACCCGAACGTCCCGAACTTCTACAAGGCCGACGCGCTGAAGGGCTGGGGCCGCGTGGTCGAGAAGGTCCACGCCGAGGGCGGCGCCATCGCGCCCCAGATCTGGCACCAGGGCATGGTGCGCAAGCAGGGAACCGGGCCGGAGCCTGAGGCGCCGACCGACAGCCCCTCGGGCATGACCCACACGGGCAAGCAGGTGCTGCCGGAACCGACCACGGCAGACGTGGATGACATGGTGCTGGCCTATGCCGACGCCGCCGCCGATGCGAAACGCCTCGGCTTCGACACCCTCGAAATCCACGGCGCGCATGGCTACCTGATCGACCAGTTTTTCTGGGACGCGATGAACAAGCGGTCTGACCGCTACGGTGGCAGCCTTGTGGACCGCGCCAGCTTCGGCGGCGACATCATCCGCGAGATCCGCAAGAAGGTTGGCCCGGATTTTCCGATCATCCTGCGCTATTCGCAGTGGAAGCAGCAGGATTACACCGCGCGCCTCGCACCGACCCCGCAGGAGCTGGAAGCGTTCCTCAAGGTGTTCGCCGATGCGGGCGTGGACTGCCTGCACGTCTCCCAGCGCCGCTATTGGGAGCCGGAATTCCCGGAGATCGATGGCGCGGGCGGCCTGAACGGCGCGGGCTGGGCTAAGAAGCTCACGGGACTGCCGACGATCACGGTCGGCTCGGTCGGCCTGAACGGCGACTTCGAGAAATCCTTCACCGGGGAAGGCGCCCCGCAGCGCTCACTCGATGATCTGGAAGCTCGCCTCGACAAGGGCGAGTTTGACCTCGTCGGCGTCGGCCGCGCCGTCCTGCAGGACCCCGAATGGGCCAAGAAGGTCAAGGAAGGCCGCTTCGCCGACCTGCGCGACTATGACGGCAAGGCGCTTGCCACGCTCTACTAGACGGCGCCGGGCGAGCCTTTCTTTCATCCGTTCGGGTCCGGCCTGCGTATCATCTACAGCATGATCGCAGATCGGACCCCGACCGCATGAAATTCTCATCCCTGCTTCTCCCCGCGCTCCTCGCTGCAACGGCTGTGACCACGACCAGCTGCGCATCCGGCAGCACGTTGCAACAGTTTGAAACGGCCCCGCGCCAGCTCGTTCTCGAAGATTACTTCAAGGGCGAGACGACCGCTTACGGCGTGTTCGAGGACCGGTTCGGCAAGGTGCGCCGCCAGTTCAAGGTGAACATCACCGGCGAGGTCAAAGGCAACCGCCTGACCCTTACCGAGAAGTTCGAATACGATGACGGCGAGCGCGACACGCGCGTCTGGGAAATCGACATCCTCGGCAATGGCCAGTATCGCGGCACAGCCGGTGATGTACCTGTGCCCGCGGTCGGGCAGGTGAGTGGCAACGCGTTCAACTGGAGATACAAGGTGGACCTGAAGGTCGGCGACTCGGTCTGGAATGTCGGCTTCGACGACTGGATGTTCCTGATGCAGGACGACGTGCTGATCAACCGGGCCTATGTCACCCGCTACGGGATCGAGATCGGCCAGGTGACAATTGCGTTCAACAAGAAGTGAGCGTCAACCCGGAACAGGTGTCACGGTCACTTGTGCCGGCGGAAGTATCGCCTTGTAGCCCCCGCTCTTCCGGCTTTTGAATTCATTCAACAAGACTTGGCTGGTTTCGCGGTCCCGCGGGTCGGTTTTCGTCGCCACTTCGGTTTCAAGAGCGGCGATCCGCCCCTCAAGCCAGGCATCGGCCTTTTTGATCATTTCGTCGTTGGCGGCTTGCTCTTGCGACCCGTCATCGGACCGCCAGGCTTCGATCTTCCGGCCGCGCGCGAAAGTGCACTGGCCAGAGTCGAGCGCGACATGCTCGGTTGCCGGATGTTCGGAGCCGGCATTCGGATTGGCGTAGATGTCGAGATTTACCGGCACAACTTTCGTGGCGTGGTTACAGATCTTGAAGAGCTGCGCGGGCGCTTCTGCTTCGGCCGCGTCGGTGACAAGGCTACGCCTTTCGTTCGGGCCAACTTCAACGGCCACCGTGTTTGGATCGGTGTTTGTGACTGTCGGCGGCAGGGCCAGCGTTCGCTGAAGCGAGTCGCGCGAGCGGAGATCTTGACCCCGTCCCTCGTATTTGGCGAGGTCCGCCCCGCTGGGGCTATCCTTCTTGGCCGGCATGACAAACGAACACGCGGCCAAAAAGGCAAGGGCCGGCAGCGCAATGTAACGGATCATAATCAACTCCCCTTGCAACCCTTGATGTTAGCATGTGCAATTTCCGCAACAAGCAGGGCGGGCACGGATGTTCGAAAGTTCACGCTCCCCCCCTGTTTCCCGGAACCTGCCGATGAAAGCGACGGTATGCCCGGAACATCGAAGCCTGCTATATGTTCCCGATGAGTTCCAATCCGAATCGCTTGCCTATCAGCCAGATGGCTGCCGCGCGTCCGCCCGCCCCCGCGGCGGAGGGGGCGCCATACCTCAATGGCCTAAACCCGGAACAGCGCGAGGCCGTGCTGCACACCGAGGGCCCGCTGCTGGTGCTCGCCGGGGCAGGCACCGGCAAGACGCGGGTGCTGACCGCGCGGCTGGCGCATATCGTGGCGACGCGGCGCGCCTATCCCTCGCAGACGCTGACCGTGACGTTCACGAACAAGGCAGCGCGCGAAATGCGCGAGCGGGCACTGGCGCTGCTTGGCGAGGCCGGGGAGGGGCTGCGCTGGCTCGGCACGTTCCACTCGATCTCGGCGCAGATCCTGCGCAAGCATTGTGAGCTGGTGGGCCTGAAGCCCACCTTCACCATTCTGGACACGGACGATCAGGTGCGGCTGTGCAAGCAGATCGTGCAGGCGGAGAACCTCGATCCCAAACGCTGGGCGCCGCGCTATCTTGCTGGCCTGATTGATGGCTGGAAGAATCGCGCGTTGCTGCCGGACAAGGTGCCGGTGGAAGAGGCGGAACTGTTCGGCAATGGCAAGGGCACCGAATGTTACAGGATTTACCAGGCGCGCCTGAAGGTGCTGAACGCCTGTGATTTCGGTGACCTCTTGATCCACAACATCACGATCTTCCAGGATAACCCAGACATCCTGCAGGACTATCATTCGAAGTTCCGCTACATCCTCGTGGACGAATATCAGGACACGAACGTTGCGCAGTATCTCTGGCTGCGGCTGCTGGCGCAGGGCTCGAAGAATATCTGCTGTGTCGGGGATGACGACCAGTCGATCTATGGCTGGCGCGGCGCGGAAGTCGATAACATCCTGCGTTTCGACAAGGATTTTCCGGGCGCGAAAGTCGTTCGCCTTGAGCGCAATTATCGCTCCACGCAGCATATCCTGGCGGCTGCATCGGCCATCATCGCCAATAACAAGGGCCGGCTCGGCAAGGCGCTGTATGTCGGCGATGACAGCGCGGCGGCGAGCGATCCGGATGCGGCGAAGGTCAAGGTGCGCGGCCTCTGGGACGGAGAGGCGGAAAGCCGTCTGATTGCGGATGATATCGAAAGCTGGGTGCGCAAGGGGGGGCGGCATGATCAGTGCGCGGTGCTTGTGCGCGCCTCCTGGCAGATGCGTGCATTTGAGGAGCGCTTTATCCTGCTGGGCATTCCTTACCGCGTCATTGGTGGGCCGCGCTTTTTCGAGCGCGCCGAGATCCGCGATGCAATGGCTTACCTGCGGCTTGTGCGTTCCCCGGATGACGACCTGGCTTTCGAGCGCGTGGTCAACGAGCCGAAACGCGGCGTCGGGGACTCAAGCCTCGCCAAGCTGCAATCCTATGCGCGGGCGGACGGGCGCAGCCTGTTCACGCTGACGCCGATGGTTCTGCAGACCGACGAGATCAAGGGCGCGGCCAAACGCGGCCTGACCGTTTTCATCGACCAGATCAATATGTGGCGCGACAAGCTTGCGGGCGGTCTGCCGCACACGGAGCTTGCCGAGATGATCCTTGAGGAGTCTGGTTATACGGACATGCTCCAGAAGGATCGCAGCCCACAGGCACAGGGCCGTCTCGACAACCTGAAGGAACTCGTCCGCGCGATGGGTGAGTTCGACACGCTGGCGGGATTTCTGGAGCATGTGGAGCTGGTCATGGATGCTGCCTCCGGCGCGGGCAGCGATGACCAGGTCCAGATACTCACGCTACACGGCGCCAAGGGCCTTGAATGGCCCGTGGTGTTCCTGCCGGGTTGGGAGGAGGAAGTGTTCCCCTCGCGCCGCTCGCTCGACGAGAGCGGCCTGCGCGGCCTCGAAGAGGAGCGCCGTCTCGCCTATGTCGGTATCACGCGGGCGCGGGCGCAGTGTTTTATCTCGTTTGTGGCCAACCGTCAGATCTACGGCCGGTGGCAATCCGTGCTGCCGAGCCGGTTCATCGACGAGCTGCCGCACGAGCATGTCGATGCGGTGTCCGAGACTGGTTATTCCGGCATTCCGGGCGCCGAGAGTGCCTTTGTCGGCTCGGTCGAGGATCTCGGCGAGCGCTCGAATTATGAAAGCCCAGGCTGGAAGCGGCTCAAGGAAAACGCGGCCCGCCCCTCTGGGGCGCCGCCGCGTGAGACGTCCGGCCTGATCGCGACGGCGTCCGGCCCGGACTCCTTCCCGCCCGGCGCCCGCGTGTTTCATGACAAGTTTGGCTATGGCCGGGTCGCCTTCAGCGAAGGCAACAAGCTGACCGTCGACTTCGATAAGACCGGCCGCAAGAAGGTGATCGCGACGTTTGTTACGGCGGCCTGATCCTGTTCAGGTTTGAGATTGCAACGCCGCGAGACGCAGAACCCCGCCCAGGGAGGGAGGGAAATGCAGGTTCTGACGCTTCAGGCTTCGGGAGGAAAGCGCGCTGAGGGCCGTCATCTCCGGCGTTGCGAGCAGATACGCGCAGACCCGATCCCAAGCGGAGCCGAACGATCCGTTCATTTGCGGCTCGTGCGATCCGTAGAGGCCGCCGCTCTACCGCTGGACCGTGACGGCTTGGGCGTCCTGATCGTTAACGGGATGGCCGGCCGCGGTAACGAATGCGGAACGGACAGTTCCGCTGAGGGGATCAACAAGGCCCTATCGCGTTGCCCGACCTCCACAGAATCAAGGTGCTCCTAAACCTCAAACGATGCGTTCCGCTTAGCTGTGGCCAGCGCCTTGCTTTAAAGGGGCGTTAACGGCACATGTTGTATCGGGCTGGGATGTAAGTTGCGCACGTTGCCGAACGGAACGGTTCGGACCGAATAGAAAAGAGCTCGTATTGTCCATGATTGGTAGCCTTCTCGGCCTGTTGTCCACGGACATGGCCATCGACCTCGGAACAGCGAATACGCTTGTTTACGTAAAGGGACAGGGCGTTCAGCTCGATGAGCCCTCGGTCGTTGCTTACATGACGCAAGGCGGACGCAAGATCGTTTACGCGGTCGGCGAGCAGGCCAAGAACATGCTCGGCAAGACGCCGGTCAACATGGAAGCGATTCGCCCCATGCGTGACGGCGTGATTGCCGACTTCGAAGTCGCCGAGGAAATGATCAAGCACTTCATCCGGAAGGTTCATAACCGCCGGGCGTTCATTTCTCCTCTCATTATCATCTGCGTCCCAAGCTCTGCCACCAGCGTCGAGCGCCGCGCCATTCACCAGTCGGCCCTCGCGGCCGGAGCGCGCCATGTCGAACTGATCGAAGAACCGATGGCGGCTGCGATTGGCGCTGGCCTGCCTTACCAGGATCCGGCCGGTTCGATGGTTGTCGATATCGGCGGCGGCACATCGGAAGTCGCGGTCCTGTCGCTCGGCGGGATCGTCTACTCCCGTTCAGTCCGGGTCGGCGGCGACAAGATGGACCAGGCAATCGTCAACTACTTGCGCCGCGAGCAGAAAATTCTGATCGGCGAAATGTCCGCCGAGCGGATCAAGAAAGAGATCGGCACCGCGATGCCGCCCGAGAACGGCACCGGCATGGCGTTGACCGTGCGCGGCCGCGGCACGCTGGACGGCGTGCCTAAGGAAACCGAAATCACCGAGGCCATGATTGCCGAAGCGCTGCGTGAGCCGGTGACGGAAATCATCGATGCCGTGAAGCTGGCCCTGGAAGCCATGCCGCCGGAACTGGCAGCGGATATCGTGGACCGCGGCATTGTGCTCACCGGCGGCGGCGCGCTCTTGCGCAACCTCGACACCGCCATTCGCAACCAGGCGCAACTGCCGGTCATGATTGCCGATGATCCACTGAAGTGCGTGGTCAACGGGTGTGGACATGTTCTGGAGAATTACTCCAAAATGAGAAGTGTCCTCTGCCCCGAAGTTTGATACGCGGGCATTCCAAGTAGGCGAGGGAGCTTGAGGCATGGCCCGTTCCGGCCGCTCCAGTCAGAAATCAGGCGCCCGGCGTGTGACGCTGGGCATCCTCATCTTTGGCGCGCTCGCGCTGATCGTCGCCCAGTCTGCGCCGCAGATCAGCACTTTCTTTCTGCCCGCCCGCACAACGGTCAGCGACCGGATCGGCGCGCCGGCAGATACGAGCCTCTGGGCGAAGCTGACCGGGCAGGCCGACCGCGAGCAGCGCATCCGCGAGCTTGAAAACGAAGTGCGCAATCTGGCGCGCTACAAGGCCGCCGCCATTTCGATGGCCGAGCGGATGGAAGCCTACGAAAACATCCTGAACCTGATGGGTGAGCCGCCGGAGCGCGGCGTGACCGCACGTGTCACGACGGTCGTGGACGGGCCGTTTGCCCAGACTGTGCTCGCCAATGCCGGCAGCTTGCAGGGCGTGGTCCCGGGCGCCGTCGCAGTGAACGAGGGCGGACTGGTCGGCAGGGTCATCCAGCTCGGAGACAGGTCGTCCCGCATCCTGCTGATCAGCAATTACCAGAGCCAGCTGCCGGTGCTTGGCGAAGTGAGCGGCGTGCGCGCCATCCTTCAGGGCAAGGACCGCGACCGGGGCGTCCTGCGTGACCTGCCGGAGGCGGCCGATTTCATCGAGGGCGAACGTATCCTGAGCTCCGGCGAAGGCGGCGCATTTCCGCGTGGCCTGGTGGTTGGCGCCGTGACCAAGCAGGGCGCCGACTGGATCGTGAAGCTGGCCATGCGCGATCATGCGAGCGGTTATGTCCGGATGATCGCGCCGCCGGAAATCGTCGAACCGCTGCCCGAACCCGAGATCACGGAGCCTGTCAAGCCAGCGCCCGCTTCCAGCACCTCCCAAGGCGCGCGATAGCCATGAGCCGCTCGCGCCTTGATCGCAAACGCCGAACACTCTGGAGCCAGTCCGGCCCCAGCCCCCGGCTGATCTTCGGTGCCGCGATCATCGCGATTGTCGGCGTGCTCGGCATGACGCCGAAAGAACTTTTCGGACTTACGCTGGCCTGGCCCTTTGCCGCGCTCTGGGGCGCCATCGGCTGGGGCAGGGCGGGGTTGTCACTGCGCCCGATGATCCTGCTCGTCATCTTCGGGCTGATGCAGGACATCATCTCAAACGCCCCGCTTGGCTGCTTTGCGCTGATCAACTTGCTCGTATACGGACTAAGCGCAGGTATCGCAGACCAGACTGATGGCATGCGGGACGCTCTTGTCGCGGTGGTCGGACCTGCCGTTCTCCTGATCGTCGCGTTTCTTTTGATCTGGGGCTTTGCGAGCATCACGAGTGATCATCTTGTCCGGTCATGGCCGCTGTTCACCAACTTCTTCATGACCGGGCTGATCTACTCCTTCGCCAACCAGATGTTTGATCTCGGCCGCCGCCCCGGCGAATCGCCCGGAGGAAACTGATGGCACGCCGTAACAGTCCCGAAGCAGATTTCGACCGCCGCCTGATTCTTGCGGCAGGCGCTGGCACGGCTGTGTTTGCGACGCTCGTTGGACGGCTTTCGCAGCTGCAGCTCATCGAGTCGGACCGGTATACCAAGCTGGCCGCCGAGAACCACGTCCGGCTGGTGCTCGCCCCGCCCGAACGCGGACAGATCCTCGACCGGTTTGCGCGCCCGCTCGCCTCGCAGCGCCAGGCCGGGCGGGTTTCGGTTATCCCCGAGCGGCTAGAAGACGCCGAGGCAACACTTCGTCAGATTGCGGAGCATATCGACCTGCCCGAAACGCGCGTGAAGCGCGTGCTGGAGGAAATTTCGGCCAGCCGGATTCGCCGTTCGGGCTTCGTTCCGGTCACCGTCGTGCAGGAACTGAGCTACGAAGAATTTGCGCGGCTGCGCGTGCGAGCAGTAGAAATGGAAGGCGTCGATGTCCAGATGGCTTCGACCCGGTCCTATCCGCGCGGGCGCGACTTCGCACACATTCTCGGCTACGTGGCCCGTGCGAGCGCTGACGATCTTACGCGGCTTGCGCAGGGCCGCGCGCCAGAAGATCTCGAGACATTCGAAGAGCTGTTCCGTCACCCGGATATGCGCGTCGGCCGGCAGGGCATGGAGCGCTTCGCCGAAGACTGGCTGCGAGGCCGGCCTGGCCGGCGCAGGGTGGTGACGAACGCCCACGGCCGCCCGATGGAAGAACTCGAGCAGGATCCCACGAACGCAGCGGTACCCGGCAAGGACCTCTACATCACCATCGATTCCGAATTGCAGCGCGTCGCGATCGACCGGTTCGAGGGCGAGAGCGGCGCCGCCGTCGTGCTCGATATTGCGTCGGGTGATGTGCTCGCCATGGTGTCGACACCGGCCTTCGATCCGAATGCATTCGTGAACGGAATATCCGGCAAGGACTATGCCGAGCTACGCGACAATTCGATGTCGCCGCTCTATCCGCGCGCGCATGGCGGCGTTTATCCGCCCGGCTCGACCTTCAAGATGGTGGTCGCCACCGCTGCTCTTGAGGCAGGAGTCATCGACACCAAGACCCGTTTCACGTGCCAGGGCCGGATGTGGTTCGGCGGCCGCAACTGGCACTGCCACAAGAAGGGCGGGCACGGATCGGTTGACCTGCACAATGGCCTCAAGCTGTCTTGTGACGTCTATTTCTACCAGGTCGCGCGGCTCGCAGGCGTGGACAAGATCGCCGAAGTTGCCCGCAAGTTCGGGTTTGGCGAAGACTGGGTGCTGGGCATGACCGGCGCACGCGGCGGGCTGGTGCCCGACCGCGCCTGGAAGCGCAAAGCCCGGAATGAAGAGTGGTTCGAAGGCGAAACGCTGAACTTTGGCATCGGGCAGGGCCAGCTCGGCGTGACGCCCGTGCAGCTCGCCCTGATGACGGCCCGCATTGCGGCCGAAGGCAAGCACTTCAAGCCGCGCCTCATCGGCTTCGGTCCGGACGTGCCGGAAGACGGTGAACTCGACATGCCGCTGGACGGCGAAATCATGAAGCTGATGAAATCCGGCATGTTTGGCGTGACATCAGAACCGGGGGGTACCGCCTATCGCTCGGGTGATCTCGGCCTTGGCGGACCGCGCCTTGCCGGCAAGACCGGGACGGCGCAGGTGCGCAACATTTCCGCGGCGGAGCGGGTGAGCGGCGTGCGCACCGGCGATGCGATTGCGCGCGAGCTGCGCGACCACGCCTTGTTTGTCGCCTACGCGCCAACGGACAACCCGCGCTATGCCATCTCGGTGGTGGTCGAACATGGCGAAGGCGGATCGCGTACAGCGGCGCCGGTTGCCCGTGACATTCTCGCCGCCGCCATCAAGATGGATAGTGGCCGCACGCCCGCCTATTCCAAGCGGGCCGCCACTAAAACTCCGGATATGGACGGAAAGCCGGAAGGAGACCCGGTATGAGCCGCGAGGGATTTACCGGCTTTACGCGCGGCGAAGCGCGGGTCTCTGCTGCGCGCGGCGTTTACTTCGACAGGTTCGGGCCCTTCGGCAAGATTGCGCGCCTTCCCTGGAGCGTCATCCTGCTCATCGTAGGCACCGGCCTTGTCGGCACGGCAATGCTGTTTTCGGTGGGCTGGGATCCTGTATCCGCCGCGCCGTCACCTGATGAGGCGAATCTCTGGAGAGACCACATTACCCGCCTGGGTATAGGCTTTGTGCTGATGATCGGTCTGGCGCTTCTGCCGCTCAGCGTCTGGTCCAGATTTGCGCTCCCGGCCTATGCCACCGTGATCATCCTTCTGGTGCTGGTCGATTTTTTCGGCGTCATGGGCGGCGGCGCCGCCCGCTGGCTGAAACTCGGACCCATTCAGATCCAGCCATCTGAACCCGCAAAGCTCGCGGTCACGATGGCGGTCGCGAGCTTTTACCAGCGCATGATGCCCACCAACGGACAGAGCCCGCCGCTCTACGTGCATGGCGGCGCTCTGCTGATCGTGCTCATACCGGCCGCGCTTGTGTTCAAGCAGCCGAACCTGTCGACTGCGCTGGCGCTGACCGCTTCGGGCGCCATGATCATTTTCTTTGCCGGCATCTCGATGCGCTACGTCCTCGCCGCGATCGCGCTGGGTCTCGCGTCGGTGCCGGCCATCTATACCTTCGTGCTCGAGCCCTACCAACGCGAGCGTGTCGACACACTGATTGCAGGTATAACGGGCGAATCGACGAACGGTCTCGGCGAGAGTTACCAGATCGAGCAGGCCAAGATCGCGATCGGGGCTGGCGGGTTCAGTGGCCGCGGCTACCTGCAGGGCATCCAGTCCCAACAGGAATACGTGCCGGAACAACATACCGACTTCATCCTGACGATCATCGCCGAAGAGTTTGGCTTCATAGGCGCCATCGCGCTGCTGTCGGTGTTCGCCTTCCTGTTTGCCTGGTCATTCATGGTCGCCTCCAAGAACCGAAGTTGGTTCGGCCGGCTTGCGACGGTGGGCGCAACATCGACGATTGCCTTCTTCGCGATCTTCAACAGCGGGATGGTTCTCGGCCTGCTGCCCGTGCTCGGCATGCCGCTGCCGCTGATTTCCTATGGAGGCACCGCGCTGATTACGGTGATGGCCTGTTTCGGGCTGATCCTGTCGGCGCATCTCCACCGGGACGAAAAACTATCCGCGCGGGGATTGTTTTAGTCCGGGCGGCCGAAGTCGCGTTGATTTCTACCCTCGAACGTCTAGGATCGCGGGAAACAATGCCCCGGGGAGTATGATTCATGGCACAAGTTAGCCGCAAGACTGAGGAATGGGGCTCGCGCGTCGGCTTCCTGCTTTCAGCGGTTGGCTCTTCGGTCGGCCTCGGAAACTTCTGGCGGTTTCCCTACCTGACGGGTGAGCATGGCGGCAGCGCGTTCATCCTGATTTATCTGGGCTGCGTGCTGCTGTTCTGCCTGCCGCTGCTGATGGGCGAATATGCGATGGGCCGCAAATCCGGCATGTCGGCGGTCGAGGGCATTCAGTCGCTGGCGCGCGCCGAGGGCAAGTCGAAGTATTGGGGCGTCGTCGGCTGGGTCGGCACGCTGGCAGCCTTCTTCATTCTTACGTTCTATGGCGTCATCTCGGCCTGGGTGCTCAGCTTCATTCCGCAAGCGATGTCCGGCAAGTTTGCCGGGTTCGATGCCGCCGCAGCCGGGGCAAACTTCGAGGCAACTATCCTCGACAAGCCGCTGATCCTGACGCTGCTGGGCCTCTTCATCCTCGCCAACGTGCTGGTGGTTGCCCGGGGCGTGTCGAGCGGCCTTGAGCGCGTGAACAAGATCGTGATGCCACTCTTCTTCATCATGCTGCTCGGGGTCGTAGTCTTCGCCCTTCGGCAGGGCGATTCAGCCGCTGCCATCCGCTTCCTGATGGAGCCGGATTTCAGCCGCGTGACGACCGCCACCTTCCTTGCGGCTCTGGGCCAGGCCTTCTTTTCGGTCGGGGTGGGCCTCGGGATCATGGTGACTTACGGCGCCTATCTTGGTCAGGGTACGGACATTCCCCGCTCATCCTTCATCGTCGCCGGCTCCAACAGCGCGGTTGCGATCCTGTCCTGCCTGGCCGTATTCCCCATCGTGTTCGCCTTCGGCCTCGCACCGGATCAGGGGCCGGGCCTCTTCTTCGTGACCTTGCCGATTGCGTTCGGCCAGATGACCGGCGGCGCCTTATTTGGTTCTGTCTTCCTCACGCTTGCCTTGTTCGCCGCGTTCACCTCATCGATTTCGCTGATGGAAGTCGGTGTTTCCTGGCTTGAGGAGCGCGAAGGGGTGACCCGCCCGGGCGCCGCTCTTGGTACGGGGTTCGCCGTGTTCCTCATCGGGGCAGGCTATGTGTTCTCGTTCGACTATTTCAGGTTCATCGATTTCGTGGCCGGTTCACTGATGCTTCCGCTCGGCGGCTTGCTGGCCGCCGTGTTTGCGGGCTGGGTTCTGTCGCGGGAAATGTTGGTCAGCGAGCTCGGCGATGGCCGGCTGATGAACGCCTGGCGCTTCATGATGCGCTGGATTGTGCCGCCGCTGGTTCTGGCGATCATCGTGCTGGGCTTGTCGGGGGCAGGGCGGGCCTGAACCCGCTGCCTCAAACCTTGGACTTGACCGCCAACTTATCAGCAAAATCATCCGTCGCCTGAACAAGCCGGTCCACGATGCCCGGCTCCATTGACGAGTGTCCGGCATCGGGCACAATGTGCAGCTCGGCTTTCGGCCAGGATTTGGATAATCCCCACGCCGTAGACAGCGGCGTGACCACATCATACCGTCCGTGTACGATCACGCCGGGGGTCGCTTGCAGCTTCAGTTTCGCCTGCTCCAGCAACCAGCCATCCGATTCGAAAAAGCCTTCATTGATGAAATAGTGGCACTCGATCCGCGCGAAGGCGTCCACGAAATCATCCTCGTTGAAGCGCGGCGGCGTCGTGACCGGACCTTTTATGGACAGCGTCTGTCCTTCCCAGCGGGCCCAGGCACGGGCCGCATCAATGCGCGCGACCGGATCGCTTCCGGTGAGGCGCTTGTAGAAGGCCGTCACCAGTTCGCCGCGTTCTGCTTCCGGGATGGGTTCAATGTAGCGGTCGAAGGCATCCGGGAACAGACGGCTTGCGCCTTCCTGATAGAACCACTGGATTTCGGCACGGGTGACCAGAAAGATTCCCCGGAGGACGAGGCCGAGCACCCTGCTTGTGTGGGTTACGGCGTAGGCGAGTGCCAGTGTCGAGCCCCAGGATCCGCCAAACACCAGCCAGTTGGATACGCCGGCATGCTTTCGCAGGGCCTCCATATCGTCCACGAGGTCCCAGGTGGTGTTGCCTTCGAGCTCGGAATGCGGCGTTGACCGGCCACATCCGCGCTGGTCGAACAAGAAGATGCGGTAACGCTCGGGATCAAAGAAGCGCCGCATTTCGGGGCTGGAGCCGCCACCCGGTCCGCCATGCAGCGCCACCACAGGAATGCCCTTCGGATTACCTGATTCTTCCCAATAGATCTCATGCAGCGGCGAGACGCGCAGGCGTCCGGACGCATAGGGTTCGTGCCTGTGATAAAGAGTACGGCGGCTCTGGCGTCTGTTCATGCGCTCTTCACTTATAGTCGGATAGCTGCAGTCCGATCACTGGACTTCCGGTCTTCACACCCATAATATATGGGATGAGTGGGGACCTAGCTGCTGGCGGGTGGCGTATTGATGCGTAGCGTTTTTCTTTGTTTATCCCTAGGCATTCTGGCGGGATGCGCAACCATTTCGGTTGTGCCGGGGGAGGCGTCCTATGAAAGCGCCCTGACCAAGAGCCAATCGCAACTCCGGCTGGCCTCAAATGCTTACTGCGAAGAGATCGTTGCCGAAGGCTGGGTTGAAGAAGCCGATGGTTTCACAACCCTTGCGGACACGCTGATGAACGGCAAAGCCGCCGCACAGGGCGCATCCGGATTCTACGCCACAAAGATTGGCGCCAACTCCAAAGCACCCGCCCTCGTCCTCGGCCTCATCGCGGTTGATAGCCGCGCGGCCCGCAACGGCCTCGCCGGGGTCACCGAGGAAGCCCGCGCTGTGCTCAAGAGCGGCGATATGAACGCCTCCAATCGCGGCGATGTTGTCAGCTTCGAGCGCGCTCTCGTTCGGGCCCAGATGGCTCACCGCGGCTTCCAGGAAGCGCTGGACCTCGTCTCCGTGCGCGCAGACATGGATGTCGCTCCGATTGCGGCAGAGATCGAATCCTTTGCGGGCATGATCGATGATGCGCGTGTGATCGCGGACCGCCTCGCGGATCGCTATGTCGGCGAAGGCGTCGCCGGGTCCTGATCCTTGCGAAAGGCGCTCAGCGCCATCGCCGCCCAACCTGCCAAAAGGCTCAAACCTCCGATCGGCGTTATGGCGCCGAACAAACGCGGTGCGCCGAGCGCCATCGCGTAAAGGCTGCCAGCGAAGATCGCGGCGCCGACAACGATTAACCACCCCCCCAGATTCGCCCGTCGGCTCAGCCCCGCCGCCAGCGCCGCCGCTGCGTGTGGGAGAAGGTATGTGGTTGCTGTCGTCCACCAGCCGCGTGCTTCATCCGTCAGCTGAGCATCCAGGGCATGCGCGCCAAAGGCGCCGAAGGCGACGCCGCTGAAGCCAAGGCCGGCGGCAGCCGCAACAAGCCGGTTCATGTGCCCGCTCCGGCATCGGTTTGCTTGCGCGGCAGCGCATAGGTCACGACTGCATGGCTTGAAGCCTTCTCCGCCCCCTCGATCCGGATATCAACATCGATCACGGCAAGCGCCTGTCCGATCTTCATGATCTTTCCCTCCGCCACCACCGCGGTGCCGATACATGGGCGCAGGAAGTTGATGCTGAGATTGCTGGTCACGGTCATCGGTTCAAGCCCTGTTATCGTCATGATCGCCATATAAGCTACCGAGTCTGCGAGGCTCATCTGGGTGGGCCCCGAAATGTAGCCGCCGGGCCGCAGGTGCGTCTCGTCCGCTTCCAGCCGCAGGATGGCGCGGCCGGGTTCCATAAGGATGACCTGGTTCTGCGCGCCCCGTCCCTTGAAACTGGCCGTAAGGAAGGCGTTGGCCTCATCCACTGTGAACCGTGTCATCGAAGCTTCTCCCGGCGGCACGGCTTGATTGTCCCGTGACCTCGCGCCAACCTAATCTCCAGGGCCGAAACGCCAAGAGGTCACGCAAAGGAAGGACGCTGCCATGCTCACCGCCGGAGACGAGTATCCAATTCATCAGACGCCCGAGCCGATCGCGTTTTCCGGGTCGGACCGCAATTTCTATGACCGCTTCTTCTTCAACGGCTACAGCGCGGATGGCACGACGTTCTTTGCGGCGGCGATGGGGGTCTATCCGCACCTCAACATCATCGATGCATCAGTCTCGATTCTGAAGGGGGGCAAGCAGGCCTCGGTCTTCCTGTCTCGCCCGCTCAACATGGAGCGGATGGATACGTTCGTGGGCCCGCTCTCGGTCAGCGTGGTGGAGCCGCTGAAGAAAGTCCGGCTGCAGATGAAGGAGACCGAAGGCCTCGCGCTCGACGTAGAATTCACCGGCCGCGCATTCCCGATCGAGGAACCCCGCTTCACGCGCCGCATCGGCCCGCGCATGATGATGGACCTGACGCGGATGACGCAGAACGGCCGTTGGTCGGGCTCGCTCAAGATGGACGGCAACGAAGTCAAGATCGATCCGGCGAGCTGGACGGGCACCCGCGATCGCAGCTGGGGTGTGCGGCCCATCGGAGCCCCGGATCCGCAGCCGATGATACCGGCCATGCCGCCGCAATTCTACTGGATCTGGACACCAACCAACTTTCCGAACCTGTCGCTGTTCTTCCATGTCAATGAAGACGGGGAAGGCGAGCCGTGGAACCAGCGCGCCGTTCTGGTTCCGGACGGCACAGCGCAGGGCCAGGGTACTCACCTGCACAATCCCGTCATGGATGTACGCTTTGCGAAAGGCACGCGCCGGATGGCGACGGCTACGCTGTCCGTTACCGATCCATCAGGCCGTCCGCACACGGTGGACTTCACGCCGATGGGCACGTTCCTGATGAAGGGCATCGGCTATGGCCACCCTGTTTGGCGCCACGGCGCCTTCCAAGGCGACCAGCTCAAGATGCAACGCGAAGACTTCGCTCCCGCCACCACGCCCTGGGCTTCGCCGGAAAACCTGCACATTCAGGAGATCGTGAAAGCGGTGCACAAAGGACCTGATGGTTCCGGATCGGAAGGTATCGGCACATTCGAGCAGCTGTTCATCGGTCCGCATGCGCCGTCCGGCTTCAAGAGCGTTCTAGACGGCGCTGCGTGAGCCCGCACGGCTTGCCATGATGAGCCCGGTCTCGCCCATCGCCGCGGGGGAGTGCTGCGCGCAGGCTGTCTCTGGCCGCGCCGGGTGTCATCTCGGTCAGCTTGCGCGCGGCCGTCTTGATATCGAACCGGTAACTGATCAACGGTCCTTCCCGGTGCACAGACAGGCTGCCCAGGCAAGGGAACAGGTGCTGCGCCGTGCGGTTTTCGGCCAGCGTGTCGGCCGCCTGGCGAGCATCTGTAATCACCGCGGGCAGCACCGGCTGCGCGATCCCTTTGCCATGCCAGTCGTCCAGGACCGCCATGGCGAGGTCGGCCTCGTTGCTGTCGCTGCGGCGGATGGCGTGAACGGCCCCGACGGCCGGTTGTCCCGGCGCTTCGATGTCGATAGCGCCCCAGGCAACGTGATCTGATCCATCGCCATCGCAGAGGCGCTCAAGCACGTCGCCGGGCCACGTCGGTGCGCCGGTGAAGAAGCGCAGGTACCGCGAATGATCTGACGGGGCCGCGATTCCGGCGCGTAGCCGGGCATTATCCTCGCGGCGAACCGGCCACAGGCGAACCGTCTCGCCGCTGTCCAGCTGGCCTGTGATGCTTCGATCTTTCATGTCCCGTATTTTGCAATGCAGCATGGCTGCGATGGGGCAAGCGCGCCGCATGGCCGGATTGTAGTTCCGCAGCGCTTTTAGCGTGCCTTTCCGGCGCCGAACGGGTAAGGACGCCGCATGCTCGAAATCCGCAATCTCGACTACCGCGTTGAAGCGCGCCCGCTGTTTGAAACGGCGTCGGCGCGCATTGCCGCTGGCTGGAAGGTCGGCCTGGTGGGCCGCAACGGAACGGGCAAATCCACGCTGTTGCGCCTCATTCGGGAGGAAATCGCCGCTCCCGGCAAGGACAGCCCGATCCGCCTGCAGAACGGCGCCCGGCTCGGCTGGGTGGCGCAGGAGGTTGCGCCTTCGGACCAGACGATACTCGAGGTGGTGCTCGAAGCGGACGCTGAACGCCATGCGCTGATGACTGAGTCTGAAACGGCCACCGACCCGGACCGGATCGGTGAAATTCACGCCCGCCTGCTGGACATCGATGCATGGTCGGCTGAGGCCCGCGCGTCCGAAGTTCTGATGGGCCTCGGCTTCAAGCATGCCGATCTCTCGCGCGCGACACGGGAGTTCTCCGGCGGCTGGCGGATGCGCGCGGCTATCGCGGGCGCGCTGTTCGCCCAGCCGGACCTGCTGCTGCTGGACGAGCCGTCCAACTATCTCGATCTTGAAGGCGCCGCCTGGCTGGAAGGCTACCTGCGCCGCTATCCCAACACCGTGTTGATCGTCAGCCACGACCGCGAATTGCTGAACCGCAGCGTCACGCACACGCTGGCGCTGGAGCACCGCAAGCTGTCGATCACGCCGGGCGGCTATGATGACTGGCTGCGCCTGCGGGCAGCGAAGCTTGCCCAGCTTGAAAGTCAGCGTACGAAGCAAGCGGCGGAGCGCGCGCACCTGCAGGCCTTCGTGGACCGCTTCCGCGCCAAGGCCTCGAAGGCGCGCCAGGCGCAGAGCCGCGTCAAGATGCTCGAGAAGATGCAGGACGTCTCGATCCCGATTGCCGAGCGCACGACGCCGTTCCTTTTCCCGGCGCCGGAGTCCAAACTCTCGCCGCCATTGCTCGAGATCAAGGGTGCAGAGCTTGGATACGGTCCGAACGCGCGCATCCTGAACAACGTGGATATCCGTCTGGACCCGGATGACCGGATCGCCATCGTTGGCACGAACGGGCAGGGCAAGACCACACTGGTGAAGTCAATTGCCGAGCGCCTGCCGCTGATGAGCGGCAAGCGGCTCGCCCCGAAAGCCGTCCGTATCGGCTATTTCTCGCAGGACCAGCTGGATGAGCTGACCGCCGGCGACACATTGCTCGAACACGTCATGCGCGCGCTGCCGCAAGGCACGCCGCCCGCCAAGCAGCGCTCGGTCGCCGCGCAGATGGGCTTCAGCCACGAGAAGGTCGAGACGAAAGTCGAGGCGCTTTCCGGGGGCGAGAAGGTGCGCCTGATCCTCGGCCTGATCGCGCTTGAAAAGCCGCACATTCTCATCCTCGACGAGCCGACCTCGCACCTTGATATCGACAGCCGCGAAGCGCTGATCTACGCGATCAATGATTTTCCCGGCGCCGTACTCCTCATCACCCACGATGTTTATCTTGCCGAGGCGACGGCCGATGCGCTCTGGCTTGTTAAAGATGGCAAGGTCTCAGCCTATGACGGCGACCTCAATGACTATCGCACGCTGGTGCTCAGCACGGACCGCGAAAAAACCTCGCCCGCGAAATCTTCGTCAGTCGATGAAACTGGTGACAAGGCTGAAGCGCGCCGCAAGGCCTCGCAGGCGCGCGAGGCGGCCGCTCCGCTGAAGAAGAAGGCGCAGGAGGCGGAGAAGGCGATTGAGCGTCTCGCCGCCAAGCTCGCCGCGCTGGACGCAGAAATCGCGCGGCCCGATATTCCGCCGCACGAAATGCGCCAACGCCTCAAGGAGCGGGCAAAGTTCGCCGCCGAAAAGGAAGCGGCGGAAGCGGCCTGGCTGGAAGCCAGCGAAGCCTACGACGCGGCGGTGCGTTGATCTGTCGCCGACCGTTCCCGGCGAACGATTTCAGACGTCCACTTCCGCTTCGAGCGCAAATTCCTCGATGAATTCGCGCCGCGGCTCGACCACGTCGCCCATCAGCTTGGTGAACAGCTCGTCGGCCTCGTCGGCATGCTCGACCTTCACCTGCAGCAGCGTGCGCGCGTTCGCGTCGAGCGTGGTCTCCCACAGCTGGTCAGCGTTCATCTCGCCAAGGCCTTTATAGCGCTGAACCTTCATGCCCTTGCGGCCTGCTTCCAGAACAGCGTCCAGCAGGCTCGCCGGCCCGTGTACGGCAATTTCGCCACCCTTTTCCTGCCGCAGGATCGCAGGCTTCTCATAAACGTCGCGCACGCCATTGGCACGTTCCGCCAGGCGGATCGAATCCTGGCTGGCAATGAGCGACGGTGGCAATACAGCCGTCTCGTCCACGCCGCGCACGGTGCGTTGCAGGACGAGGGCGCCTTCCGCGAAACGGCCAACCCACGTGTCTTCGCCTTCTTCGGCGAGGCGGTTCAGGCGCACGGCGGTCGCCTTGGCTTGCGTGTCACCCGCACCGGTCGCGAGCGCGCCGGCCAGCGCCGCATGCTCGATCAGATCGGCGGGCGCGCGCAGTGCCAGACGGCGCAGACTCGCGCGGAAATTCGCGGCCTGGCGCACCCGGTCACGCAGGTCCTCCGCGGCGATCTGCGTGCCATCGGCGAGGATCAGTGTTTCGCCACTGGTGCCCTCCTCGATCAGGTAGGCTTCAAGTTCGGCGTCGTCCTTCACATAGCGCTCGGACCGGCCGCGCGTCACTTTGTAGAGCGGCGGCTGCGCAATGTAGAGGAAGCCGCGCTCGATGATCTCCGGCATCTGGCGATAGAAGAACGTGAGCAGCAGCGTGCGGATGTGCGCGCCATCCACGTCAGCATCGGTCATGATGATGATCTTGTGGTAGCGCAGCTTGTTGATGTCGAACTCGTCGCGCCCGATGCCGGCGCCGAGCGCCATGATCAGAGTACCAACCTGGTCAGAGCCGAGCATCTTGTCGAAGCGTGCGCGTTCCACGTTGAGGATCTTGCCGCGCAGCGGAAGGATCGCCTGGTTGTCGCGGCTGCGGCCCTGCTTGGCTGAGCCGCCGGCCGAGTCACCCTCGACGATGAAGAGTTCCGATTTTGCGGGATCCTTCTCCTGGCAGTCCGCCAGCTTGCCGGGCAGGGAGGTGATGTCGAGCGCCGACTTGCGCCGCGTGAGCTCGCGTGCCTTGCGCGCCGCTTCGCGGGCCGCGGCGGCCTCGACGATCTTCTCCATGATCTGGACGGCTTTTTTCGGATTCTCCTCGAACCACTCGCCGAGCTTCTCGCCGATCAGGCTCTCGACCACAGGGCGAACCTCGGATGAGACCAACTTGTCTTTCGTCTGTGAGCTGAACTTCGGGTCTGGCACCTTTACGGACAGCACGCAGGTGAGGCCTTCGCGCGCATCGTCACCGGAGATTTCCACCTTCGACTTCTTCGCGATGCCCGTCTCGTTGGCATACTTGTTGATGATCCGCGTCAGTGCGCCGCGGAAACCCGCAAGGTGCGTGCCGCCATCGCGCTGCGGGATGTTGTTCGTGAAACAGAGCACAGACTCGTGGTAGCTGTCGGTCCACTCAAGCGCCGCTTCGACCGTGATGCCATCCTTCTCGCCGATCACGTAGATCGGCTCCCCGATCAGGGAGTGTTTCTGGCGGTCGATGTGTTGGACAAAAGCTTTTACGCCGCCTTCGTATTCGAGCGTTATCTCGAATGGCTCGGCGCCGCGCTCATCCCGGAAGACTATCTTCACGCCCGAGTTCAGGAAGGCGAGTTCGCGCAGCCGGTGTTCCAGCGTCTTGCGGTCATAGTCCGTCATCGTGAACGTTGAAGGTGACGCGAAGAAGCGAACGGCCGTCCCTGTGTACGCCTTGCCGTTCTCGCGCTTCGGCGAGGGTCCGCGCCGGACGAGTGGCGCCTCGACGCGCCCGCCATCCACGAAGCGCACAAAGTGCTCATAGCCTTCGCGGTGGATCGTCAGGTCCAGCCAGTCGGATAGCGCGTTCACCACCGAGACGCCCACGCCATGCAGGCCGCCGGAGACCTTGTAGGAATTCTGGTCGAACTTCCCGCCGGCGTGCAGCTGCGTCATGATCACTTCGGCCGCCGAGACGCCTTCGCCTGCGTGCAGGCCGACCGGGATGCCCCGGCCGTTATCCGTCACTTCAGCCGAGCCGTCCGGGTACAGCGTAACCGTCACGCGGTCTGCGTGGCCAGCCAACGCCTCGTCGACCGCGTTGTCGACCACTTCGTAAATCATGTGATGCAGGCCGGAGCCGTCATCGGTATCGCCGATATACATGCCGGGGCGTTTGCGCACCGCATCAAGGCCCTTCAGGACCTTGATGGAATCTGCGCCATACTCGCCTTCGCCGCCCTCTTCGGGCGCCTCCGGAACCGTGTCATCGGCCATGGGGATGGTCTTTCTCGGGTGATTCTCGAAACAGTCTTGAAATATACGGGAAATCTGCCCCCGAGGGAACGTCCCGAGGGTAGTTTTCGCACTGCTGCGGACGCTTTAAAAAGTTTAATATAAACAGTATTTTGCGGCCAAAAACTCAGGCGATTTCCTTGCCGGTCAATCGCGTCCGCCAGATGGCTTTTTCTTCGCCGGTTTCGGTCCTGCTCGGAACCCGGTTTTGGGGCCTTTCGAGGTGCTCGGCTTTCCCTTGAAACTGCCTTTGGAGCGGGCCGCGCCAGCCGCTGGCTTGGGGCGCGGTTTGCCGGATTTCGGGCCTTTTGAACGATCGTCCTGGACATATTCGGCCGGCGCAAACGCGCGCGGCGCAGGCACCTCGTCCCGGCGTGCGGGGCGCTCGTCGCGGCGGGCGCCGGCCTCGGCTGGCCGGTCCTTGCGGTAAGGCGGGCGCGGCTTGTCTGGGCGGCTGTCGCGGCGCGGCTCACTGCGGGCATCGGACGGCGAAAAGGCCTCGGGCTCTGGAATGCCGTCGAGCGGGAAGGCCTGCAGGCTGCCTTCGAGGCGGCCGGATTCGCCCGTCTTCTCGAACAGGCGCATCGCGCCCTGAGGCGTCAGCTCGACATGCGTGTTGCCGGAATTGATTCGGATCTGGCCGATATCATCGCGCTCGAGCCCGCCAGCCTTGCACAGCATCGGCAGCAGCCATTTCGGGTCGGCATTCTTCTTGCGTCCCACGTTGATGGCAATCCAGATGGCGCCCGGCAGGTCAGCGCGTTCCGTGCGCGGACGTTTCTCGCGCGGCGGCCGGTCATCGCGGGCAGGCCGGTCTTCGCGCGGCGTCCACTCTTCACGCGGCGGGCGTTCCCCGCGCTCGGGCCGGATGCGCTCCGGACGGTCACGCAGTGAACGCTCAGGGCGTTCCCAATCGGGCTTGGCGCGCCGGTCGCTGGCGCGGTCATCGACATCGCGCAGTTCTTCCGGCGCCGAGCGGCCCTCACGCTTGGCGCGCACAAAAGCAGCGGCAACCGCTTCGGCGCCATGCTGGGCGAGCAATTGTTCGACGAGTTGTTTCTCATGCGGGTTGGCCGGCGCGCTGATCGCAGCGTCCGAGAGGAGGCGCGCATCGTCCTGGCGGGCGATCTCCTCAGCCGAAGGCGGTTTGCCCCAGGTCGCGGAAATCTTGGCGTCGCCGAGCAGGCGCTCGACACGCCGGCGGGCTTTGGGCGCGACCAGCAGCGCGCTGACGCCCTTGCGTCCTGCGCGTCCTGTGCGGCCCGAGCGGTGGAGCAGGGTGGCGGGATCGCGCGGCAAGTCCGCATGGATCACGAGGCCAAGGTTTTGCAGATCCAGCCCGCGCGCAGCGACGTCCGTTGCGATACATACGCGCGCGCGGCCATCGCGCAGCGCCTGCAGCGCGTTGGAGCGCTCCTTCTGGCTGAGCTCACCAGAAAGCGCGACGACGGGGAACCCGCGATTACCCATCCGGCTCATCAACTTGTTCACGGCGGCGCGCGTCGAACAGAATACGAGCGCGCTCTCGGAATCCGAATGGCGCACGATGTTGACGATGGCGTTCTCTTCATCGCCCGGGGCAACGAGCAGGGCCTTGTATTCGATGTCGACGTGCTGGCTCTTCTCCGCCTCGGTCGTCACGCGCGCCGCGTTCTTCTGATAGCGCGCCGCCAGCGCTGCGATACCTTTGGGAACGGTGGCCGAGAACATGAGGGTACGGCGCTCGTCCGGCGTGCCTTCGAGGATCAGTTCCAGTTCTTCGCGAAAGCCCATGTCGAGCATTTCGTCGGCTTCATCCAGCACAACCACGCGCACGCCGGCAGTCACCAGCGAGCCGCGCTTGATATGGTCCGCCAGGCGGCCCGGCGTGCCGATGACGATATGCGCTCCGCGCTCCAGCGCCCGGCGTTCGTCGCGCATGTCCATGCCGCCCACACAGGTGGCGAGGCGGGCGCCGGCGATGCCATAAAGCCAGCCCAGCTCGCGCGCGACCTGCATCGCCAGTTCCCGCGTCGGTGCGACGATCAGCGCCAGCGGCTCGGAAGCCGGCGACAGCGTGTCTTCGCCTGAGAGTAGAGCCTCTGCCATGGCGAGACCAAACGCGACCGTCTTGCCCGAACCCGTCTGGGCGGAGACGAGCAGGTCCTTGTCGGAGAGGTGGGGTACGAGGACGGCGGACTGGACCTGCGTGAGGTCCGTGTAACCACGGGCAGAGAGCGCGCCGGCGAGCGCGGCGGGGAGGGTGTCAGGCAAGGTCATGGAGAGGCTTTCGGGCGTTAATCCGGCCTCATGGCACGTTTCGCCCCCCCCGGCTACGCCCTGCCTGCGCGGCTTAGGTTAACCCGCGAGAGCATTTGCGTGATGGGCAAGGTGTTCGTCCATGAACGTCGCGATGAAGTAATAGTCGTGCCCGTAGCCTTCATGCAGGCGGTAATCGAGCCGCTGGCCCTCTTTTTCGCAAGCCGAGATGAAGATCTCCGGCCTCAGCTGCGTCTTCAGGAAACTGTCCGCCTTGCCCGTATCGACGCGGATCAGCGCCTTGGACGGGCTCTCTTTCACCAGCTCCGTGGCATCAAATTGCTCCCACGCCACTGATGGCGGGCCGAGATAGGCCGTAAACGCCTTCTCGCCCCATGGCACGCGGGCAGGGGATGTGATCGGCGAGAAGGCGGAGCAGGATTTGTACGTCTCCGGATGTTTGAGGTGCAGTGTGATCGCGCCGTGCCCGCCCATGGAGTGGCCGAAGATGCCCTGCAGGGCCATGTCCGCTGGGAAATTTGCGGCGATCAGTCCGGGCAGTTCGTCGGTGATGTACTGGTCCATCCTGTAGTTCCTGTCCCACGGCGCCTGTGTGGCGGTGAGATAGAACCCCGCGCCTTGCCCGAGGTCATAGGAGTCATCGTTCGGCACATGCTCCCCGCGCGGAGACGTGTCCGGCGCGATGATCATCAGACCGTGGCGCGCGGCGTGTTCCTGCACGCCGGATTTCTCCATCATGTTCGCCCAGGTGCAAGTGAGCCCCGACAGATACCACAGCACCGGCACCGGTCCATACGCAGCCTGCGGCGGTGTATAGACCGCAAACCGCATCGTGCAGCCCAGCAGCGCCGATTCATGATCGTGTACGGACAATGTTCCGCCGAAGGATTTCCAGGCAGAAACAGGTGTGAGGGTCATCGCGAGCCATGCCTTCAGTTTTGTGGGCGGAGCAGGGCTGCCCCGGCCGGGTTCTGGCCTGCAGGAAGTGCGGGTGTCAAGAAACTCTCGTGGCAGGGCTGGGGGCCTTGCGTCCCCGCGAGCCATTGCGCATGAGACAGTACGCAGTTTGGGAAGGCAGGGCCGGTGACAAGCACATACGCGCTCTACGGCGCAGAGGTCAGCTATTACACCGGAAAGGCGCGCGCCTACCTGCGCTGGCGCGGGGTGCCGTTTGTCGAGGAAGGCGCCACCCAGGCGGTCTACCGCGAGATCATCCTGCCCACGGTCGGCTGGCCGGTCATCCCCGTGCTCAAATCCCCGGACGGCTCCATTATCCAGGACACAGCCGACATCATCGACTATGTGGAAGCGCGCGAAAAGCTGCAGCCGCCCGCCGTGCCCGACGGACCGCTCCAGCGGTTCGTTGCACAATTGTTGCACCTCTACGCCGATGAGTGGCTGGTCATCCCCGCGATGCACTATCGCTGGAACTTCAACGAGGATTTTGCCTATGCCGAGTTTGGCGCCCTCTCGGCGCCGCAGCTCAGCCGCACCGAACAATATGAGGTGGGCAAGAAGAACGGCCAGCGGTTCAAGGGTGCGCTGCCCCCGCTTGGCATCACGCCGGACACGGTGCCCGGAATCGAGCGTTCATATGAAGGGTTCCTGGCTGACTTCTCGCGGCATCTCGCAGAGCACCGCTTCCTGCTCGGCGCGCGGCCGTGCCTAGCCGATTTTGCCTTCATCGGCCCGCTCTATGCCCACCTCTTGCGCGACCCGGCCTCCGGCGAATTCATGCGCCGCAATGCGCCGCGTGTGGCCGATTGGGTGGGGCGCACGCATTCCGGCCAGAAGGGATCGGGCGACCTGCTGGCCGATGATGCCATCGCGCCGACCCTTGAGCCGATCCTCGCCCGCCAGATGCAGGAACAGTTCCCGGCGCTCGTCGACACCGTGCAGCTATTGACGGAGTGGGCGGCAACCGCCTCGTCAGGCGCGCATGTGCCGCGCGGCCTTGGCGAAATCTGGATCGATATTGAAGGCGCTCGCGGCCCAGCGCAGGCGCGGACATTCCCGCTCCTGCGCCTGCAGGCCGTCACCGATGCCTATGACGCGATGGACACAAGCGCCAAAGCCCGGGCTGACGCGCTGCTGGAGCGTGTCTACGGCGAGCCGCTGAAAGCCTTCCGCCTGCCGCGGCGGCTCACGCGAACCAATTACCGGCTCGCGCTCGCCTGACCGTTCCGGCTTATTTGCGGTGCAAGGCGCACAGCTTATTGCCGTCGGGGTCGCGCAGGTAGGCAAGGTAGAGTGCGCTGGGCCCTTCACCGCGCCAGCCCGGCGGGTCTTCAATCGCCTGGCCGCCAGCCGCGACGCCTGCCTTGTGCCAGGCGTCGGCCTGTTCGGTCGAGGCCATCGCGAGGCCGATCGTCATGCCGTTGCCACCGGTCGCAGGCGCGCCATCAATCGGCGGGGTGACGAGGAAGATGCCGCCATTGTGCATATAGACGAGGCGGCCCTTCGGATCGGTGATCCCCGGCTTTCCGCCGACGGACGTAAACAAGGCGTCGTAGAACGCCTTGGACTTCGCGATGTCGTTCGAGCCGACCATCATGTGACTGTACATTTGCATTTCCTCCAGTTGTGGTTGAGTTTCTTAGTAGACGACGACGCTCCGGATGCTCTTGCCCTCGTGCATCAGGTCGAACGCGTCGTTGATCTTGTCGAGCGTCATCAAGTGCGTGATCATCGGGTCGATCTCGATCTTGCCGTTCATATACCAGTCTACGATCTTGGGCACATCCGTGCGCCCCTTGGCGCCGCCGAAGGCCGTACCGCGCCAGTTGCGCCCCGTCACCAGCTGGAATGGCCGGGTCGCAATCTCCTTGCCGGATTCAGCTACGCCAATGATCACGCTCGTGCCCCAGCCGCGATGGCAGCATTCGAGCGCCTGACGCATCACGGTTGTATTGCCGGTGCAGTCGAATGAGTAATCCGCCCCGCCGTCCGTCAGCTCGACGATCTGCGCGACGATGTCCTTCACATCCTTCGGGTTTACAAAGTGCGTCATGCCGAACTTGCGGCCCCATTCTTCCTTGGACGGATTGATGTCCACGCCGACAATCAGGTCTGCCCCCGCCATCCGTGCGCCCTGGATCACGTTGAGCCCGATACCGCCGAGGCCGAACACAACGACATTCTCGCCGACCTGAACCTTTGCCGTATTGACCACGGCGCCGACGCCGGTGGTGACGCCGCAGCCGATATAGCAGGCCTTGTCGAATGGCGCATCGGTGCGGATCTTCGCCACCGCGATCTCCGGCAGAACGGTAAAGTTCGAGAAGGTCGAGCAACCCATATAGTGGTAAACCGTCTGGCCCTTGTAGCTGAACCGGCTCGTGCCATCCGGCATCAGGCCCTTGCCTTGGGTCGCTCGAATAGCCGTACACAGATTGGTCTTGCCCGAGAGGCAGCTTTTGCACTGGCGGCATTCGGGCGTGTAGAGCGGGATGACATGGTCGCCGGGCTTCACAGAGGTCACGCCCGTGCCCACTTCGCGCACGATGCCCGCGCCTTCATGGCCCAGCACGCTCGGGAAGATGCCTTCGGAGTCGAGCCCGTCCAGCGTATAGGCGTCCGTATGGCAGATGCCGGTGGCCATGATTTCCACAAGCACTTCGCCCGCCTTCGGGCCTTCCAGGTCAAGCTCGACGATCTCAAGCGGTTTCCTGGCCTCGAAGGCGACGGCGGCGCGTGTTTTCATCGGGCAAGCTCCTTGTTCCGGCCTCTACCTAGAGCGATGCGCGGCCGGAATCCACCTCCACAGAGGGCCGCGACGTCAGTTTTGATGCGAGCGCCGGCTGCTAAGCCGCGCCCTGCTTAGAAAAGATCTGTCCGCACTTGACGATAGTTCGACGTCAAACTATAAGGTTTGATATCAAACCAAAGGAGACGGTCCATGACATCCCGGCGCGGCGTTCTGAAACTCATCGGGGGAGGGGTTGTCCTCGCCGCCGCCAGCGCAGGCGGTTTCATCGCGCTGAACCAGCCGAGCGTGGCCGCCCGCGAAGCCTGGCGCCTCGCCGGGCAGGAGACCGAATACCGCCGCCGTTTCCTGTCCTACGCCCTGCTCGCGCCCAACCCGCACAACCGCCAGCCCTGGCTGGTCGAGCTGGAAGGCGGCGATGCCCTGACCCTGTACGTCGACCTCGAACGCCGCCTGCCGGCGACCGACCCGTTCGACCGGCAGATCATCATTGGTTGCGGCGCTTTCCTTGAACTGCTCCGTCTCGCTGCAGCTGAAGAGGGGTATGACACCGAAATCTCGTCCTTCCCGGAAGGCGCGCCTGCCTTGGACGGCCGGCTTGACGCCCGGCCCGTGGCGCATGTCCGGTTCATCCCGGACCAGGTGAAGGCCGACCCGCTCTTCGCCTACGTCCTTAACCGGCATACCAATCGCGAAGTCTACGAGCCGCGTGATGTCGAGCCCGAAAAGCTCGCCGCGCTCGTCGCAGCCGGATCAGTATATGGAGTGACCGTCAGAACATGCGGCAATGATCAGACGGCGGAGCGCCTGCGCGATCTCACATGGCGCGGCCATGAACGCGAGTCGACCACGGCCTATACAATGCAGGAAAGCATCGACCTCATGCGGATCGGTCCGGCGGAAACCAACCTGTACCGGGACGGGATATCCCTCGAAAGCCCGTTCCTTGCCCTTGGCAAGCTCGTCGGCGCCGTCTCGAAAGAGGCGCTCGCTGATCCGGCGTCGGCGGCTTTCAAGCAAGGCCTCGATATGTACCGCCCGATGGCGGCCTCTGCGCGGGCATTCGTCTGGATGCTCAACGACGGCGCGTCACGCGAAGGCCAGATCGACGCCGGGCGCGCGTACATGCGCCTCACATTGGAAACTGCTGCGCATGGCCTCGTGGTACATCCCTGGAGCCAGGCGCTGCAGGAGTATCCCGAGATCGCAGACCTTTACCGCGATTTGCATGAGCTTGTTGGCGACGGTCAGCGTCTTCAGATGCTTGTGCGAGTCGGCTATGCCAAGCCGGTTGTCCCTGCGCCCCGGCGCGGGCTTGAAGCCCACATGCTGAGTTGAACCCTGATGCCCGCAAAAGCCGCCAAGGCCGCCGCTCCTACGCCTGCCGAGACGCTCTACTTCCAGCTCTTCAACGAGATCGGCATCATTGCCCAGCTATCCGGTAATCGCTTTCAGAAAGTCCTTCCGCATGAACTGACAGTTGCCCAGTTCAGCCTGCTCAATCACATGGTCCGCCTCGGTGATGGCTGGACGCCGGCCCGCCTCGCCGCCGCCTTCCAGGTCACAAAGGGCACCATGACCAATACGCTGCAGAAGCTGGAATCCAAAGGTTTCATCCGCGTTGATCCGGATGCAGATGATGCGCGTTCGAAACGGGTATTTCTCACGCCGCCCGGCCAGTCTGCACGCGATGCGGCCATGAAGGCCCTTACGCCCGAACTTTCAACGCTTCCCGAGGGTTTCCCCCCTGCGCTCGCTGCCGAGATACTGCCGGCGCTTGAACGCCTGCGCATCTGGCTGGACGCAAACCGCTAACGCGATCAGGCGTCCAGAACGGCGCTTGAGGCCTCGACCCGCACGCGCTGCGCACGCGCGCCGAACGCCTCGAAGAGGTAGGCGTCCGTCCCCGTCAACCAGGCCTGTCCGCGCATCGCCGCCAGCTCGTCATAGAGCGCCCTGCGCCGGTCGGGATCGAGATGCGCTGCCGCTTCATCGAGCAGCAGCAGCGGGGCAGGGCCGTCTCCGTTCACGGACAATGCCTCGGCCGAAGCCAGCACCAACCCGATCAACAAGGCCTTCTGCTGCCCGGTCGAGGCGTCGCCTGCCGGCGCGCCTGAAGGCCTGTGGATCACGCCAAGGTCAGACCGGTGCGGCCCGCTGAGCGTCCGGCTCGCCGCAATGTCGCGTCGCCGCCCGCTGCGATAGGCGTCCACCAGCAAGTCGAACACGTTGCGAAAATCCTCGCCTCGTACGGCTGCCGCTTCGGCCTCGCCTTCCAGCGAAAGATCCGCCTTCGGAAAATGCCCTTCGGGACGTGCGTCGATCGCGGCCTGCAAGTCCGCGAGCACCAGAGCCCGGTTGATCGCGATCTCTGCGCCCGCCTCTGCGAGCCGCGCTTCGATGGCGTCCGCCCAGGCCGGATCGACGTGTCCGCGTTCAAGCAGCGCATTGCGCTCCGCCAGCGCTTTCTCGTAGCGCGAAGACGCGCCGCCATGTGACGGCTGATGCGCCATCACCAGCCGGTCAAAGAAACGCCGCCGCTCCGATGCCCCGCCCCGGAATACGCCGTCCATCGCCGGCGTCAGCCAGATCAGCCGCATGCGCTCCGCCAGGTCGCCCGGGCTCGCCGGCGCGCCGTCAATCCGGACCGCGCGCTTCACAGGTCCCGCGCCCTCGAGGGCAATGCCGATCTTCTGCTCATCATCCAGCGTGCCGGAAATCGTCCAGCCCGCCGACGCGCCATGCCGCGTCATTTCGCTGAGCTGCGCCGCGCGCAGGCCCCGGCCCGGCCCGAACTGACTGACCGCTTCGAGCAGGTTTGTCTTGCCCGCTCCATTGGACCCGTAAAGGCAGACGGGCCGGTTATCGAGCTTCAGCGTGAGGCTCGCATAATTCCGGAAATCCGTGAGGGTGAGGCGGGTCAGTGCGGTCATGGTGGCAGGGCCCGCCAGCCCACCTGTCTAAACGCGAAGCGGCATCAGAACATAGCGCGCCGACTCGTCCGACGGGTCGAGGACCAGGGCCGGGGAGGCGGGGTCGTTGAACATGAACTCGGCTTCGTCCGATTCAATCTGGCCCGCGATGTCGAGCAGGTATTTGGCATTGAACCCGATCTCCATCGCGTCCGATGAATACTCGGCCTCGATTTCCTCATTGCCCGCGCCGGTCTCGGCATGGTTCACCGCCAGCGTCAGGCGCCCATCGCTGAGGCTCATCTTCACTGAGCGCGACCGCTCCGCAGACACCGTCGAGACGCGGTCCACCGCGGCTTCGAAGGCCTTTTTGTTGACGGTCAGCTTCTTGTCATTGCCTTTCGGGATGACGCGCGCATAGTCCGGGAACGAACCATCGATCAGTTTCGAGGTTAGCACCGCGCGCCCTGCGCGCACCACGATCTTTGTGTCAGACACTTCAATCGCCACCTCGTCCTCGCGCCCGTCGATCAGGCGGCGGATTTCATTTACCGTCTTGCGCGGCACGATCACACCGGTCAGTTTTTCGCTGCCCTTCGGTGCCTTCAGTTCCGCAAGCGCCAGGCGGTGCCCGTCGGTTGCCACAGAACGCAGGACAGGCTTGCCCGCATCATTCTTGGCGGCGTGCAGGAACACGCCGTTAAGATAGTACCGCGTCTCCTCGGTCGAGATCGCAAACCGCGTCTTGTCGATGAGGCGGGCAAATTCCTTGGCCGGCAGGCTGAACTGTACGCTGCCTTCATCGGAGGCCATCGTCTGGAAGTCTGCCGCGGGCAGGGTCGGCAGCTCGAACTGCGAGCGCCCGGCCGTCAGGATGATCCGGCCCGTCTCGGCGTTCAGTTCCATCAGCACTTCGGCGCCCGAAGGTAACTTGCGTACCACATCAAACAGCGTCCCTGCCGGCGCCGTGACAGCGCCTTCGCGCGTGACCTTCGCCGCGGCCGAGTCCACCGCCTCGATATCAAGGTCAGTCGCCGTCAGGCGAAGCTCACCCTTCGTGGCCTGCAGCAGGACGTTCGACAGGATCGGGATCGTCGTGCGCCGCTCGACAATATTCTGCACGTGGCTCAGCGCATCCAGCAAGTCACTGCGTTCTATTGTCAGTTTCATCTTCAGGTCCGTCCATATCACGGGAGCTGCGTTGCCGCTCCCCCAATCCTCTGGTGGCTGTTGCCGCGAATATCTGCTCCCGGGCGCGCCGGGAATCACCCCGCTCCGGTCCGGCTACGGGCTGCAGACCCTTAACCAAGTTCGGGAAAAAGCCAAGCCGCCCCCGGGGTCCGCCGGAGCGGAGGCGCGGGGGCCCGGCCGGCTCAGCTCAAGCCGCTGTCGAGCATATCGATCACGACAGCCTCGACACGCGCCAGGTCTTCCGCGACGCGGGGATCTGTAGCCAGTGAGTCCCGGATGCGGCGGAACGCATAGAGAACGGTCGTATGGTCCCTCTTGCCAAAGGCGAGCCCGATCTGCGGGAAGGATTTGCGCGTCAGCGTCCGGCACAGGTACATCGCAATCTGGCGCGGATACACATGAGCCTGCATTTTGCTCGGCCCTTCGAGGTCGGCGCGGGCAATCGGGAACACTTTCAGCGTTGCCTTCTTGATCACGTCCATCGTCGGCTCGCGCGCCTCGCCGGAATGCCGGCGGATCACGCGGTCCAGCATCTCTGCCGTCGGCGTTTCCTGTCCGAAGTTTGCCTCCGTGAAGAGGCTCCACACGGCGCCGTTCAGTTCGCGGCCGGGGCCGCGGATTCCGGAATTGAGTTTCTGGATCATGTCGTCCTCGAGCAGGAATTCCGGATGGCTGGACGTAATGAACGCCGCCAGACGGGTCAGGATTTCACGGCGCATCGCCGCGTCGGGCAGGCCGATTTCGACGGCCGTCGCGCCCTTGATCTCGCTGCGCAGGCGCTGGCCGAAGCCGACTGTCTCGCCCGGCGCGGTATCACCCACCAGAACGACCTGGCCACCATTGCCGGTCACTTCCCGGATGTTCTGGTAAAGCTCGTTCTCGGTGCCCGGCTTGCCGGCGATGCGGTGGAGGTCATCGACGATGAGTATCGCCGCTTCGCGAAGGCGCCGCTTCAGCGGACCCGTGTCGCGCGCCTTCACGCCGTCGAGATAGGCGGACATGAATTCTTCGGCCGTCAGGTACACGACCTTGCGCCTGGCATCGCTGCGCGTAACGGCGGCCTTCAGTGCCATCACGATATGCGTCTTGCCGGTACCCTGCGGGCCGTACATCAGCGTGATCGGCGTACCGGCCGGAAGGCCTGCCGCAATCCGCTTCGCCATTTCGGCAGCGATCTGGTTCGACGGGCCCACAACCAGCGTATCGAAGGTCATCGCCGGTCCGGCAGACGAGGATACGTCGGGCGGCTCTGGCGGATCGCCGTTATCGGACCACGGGTCACCGATGAAGTCGCGGATCTCGTCCGAAACCGTCCGCCAACAGATCAGTTTGATCATGCGGCCAAGCGGGTCCATCGCCGCCCAAAGGCGTTCGATCTCACGCTTGTAACCCGTCTCAGCCCGGTCAAGGGCATAGCGATCTTTCGCGGCGAGCAGCATTTCGCCGTCTACCTCTGCGACGAGGCGCAGCTCCGCAATCCAGCGGTCAAATTCTTCCGGCGCAATCCGGGAAGCGAGGACCAGCTGCACATCATCCCAGACGCGCAGGCCAGTGGCTTCGCCACCCGCTTGATCCTGATTTCCCTTACTGACGCGAGAAACAAACAATCTTTTTCGGTGCATCACCGACCCCGTTTCTAGTTTTGCTCGTTCTGTCCAACCCGCACTCGACGCGCCCCGGCAGGCCCCCGCCTGATACGCAAAAATACTCTTTACCGGGACGATAATCAGCTGGCAGACGCGAAACTATTGCTAACAGAAATCCACTACAAGCCCCTCTTTTTTTTGAACGCCGCAATTAGCATGTTGACATGTCGTCCCTGGCAAAAATGCACAGGAAATTCATGCATTTGCGCGGCGAAAAAAATTGTGAGTGAGCGCGCGTAAACATTTGTTCGCAAAAGTTCTGTCAACAGAAAGGTTCCATTTTCGCTGTGGAAATTGAGATAAATTCTGGTTGCCTCGGCACGTCGCCGGTCAGGCCTTAAAAAGTCTTCGCCGAGCGCTCTCGAAATGGGTAGCGGATACAAAATCCTCTTGTCTGGCCAAGTTTGCTCTGCCGGAAACTGCCCAAAAAAAACCCGTCAGGCGAACCTGACGGGCTGCAATTTCAACCACCGAAAAACGGCGCTTTGATCTCGTTTCAGGCCATGGCCTTGACGCGGGCCGACAGGCGCGAAACCTTGCGCGAGGCCGTGTTCTTGTGAGCCACGCCTTTGGTCACAGCGCGCATGATTTCCGGCTGGGCCGCTTTCAGCGCATCTGCAGCTGCGGATTTGTCACCGGAGGCAATGGCTTCTTCGACCTTGCGGACGAACGTACGCACGCGCGAGCGGCGGGCCTTGTTGACTTCGGTGCGCGCTTCAATCTTGCGCACCATTTTCTTGGCTGATTTGGTATTCGCCATCGTAGACTCCGTTGGCCCCGGGAATTTGCCCCGTCAAGCCGAAGGCGGGGGGATACATAAAGGCCGGGTGTGCGTCAACCGGACTCGGAGGGGAAAAGCAGCGCCGGGACCGGTTTTTTCGGTTGAGGCGCCCATTCCTTGATCATCTGCGCGGCGCGCCGTCACTGTGCAAGGCCGTCAGGTCCTCTATATCCGGGGCATGACCGACACGCCCTCCCGCCCCGCAGATCCCGAACGCAACCGCCTCACCGGCCGCCTTGCGCGCACCGCCAGGGTCGGCGCGAACCTGTCGGGCGCCGGTCTCGCCTTTGCTGCTCAGTCCCTGTTTGGGGGGGATGAAGGCGACCAGCGGACCGCAAAAGCCCTCGCCGCCGCCCTTGGCAAGTCCAAGGGCCCGCTGATGAAGATCGCCCAGCTGGTCTCCACGATCCCGGATTTCCTGCCGCCGGAATATGCGACCGAACTCAGCCAGCTGCAGGCCGAGGCGCCCGCCATGGGCTGGCCCTTCGTCAAGCGCCGCATGCGCGCCGAACTCGGCCCTGGCTGGGAAGCGAAGTTCGCCAGCTTCAGCCACGAGGCTGGCCATGCCGCCTCCCTCGGTCAGGTCCACCGCGCCACCCTCCATGATGGCCGCGAGGTCGCCTGCAAGCTTCAGTATCCGGACATGTCCAGCGCGGTTGAATCCGATGTCGGCCAGCTGCGTACCCTGCTTGGCGTCTTCAAGCGCATGGACGGCTCGATCGACGCCGACGCGATGGTCGAGGAAATCACCGACCGCCTGCGCGAGGAACTCGACTATGCCCGCGAGGCCAAACACATGGCGCTTTATGGCGCGATGCTCGCCGAGAAGTCTTTCGTTACTGTGCCCCAGCTGATCCCCGAACTTTCCGCAGACCGCCTGCTCACCATGACCTGGCTCTCCGGCGAAAAGCTCAGCGCTTTTGAATCCGCGCCGCAGGACGTCCGCAACCACATCGCCGAGATGCTGTTCTGGACCTGGTGGGCGCCGATGAACTCCTACGCCGTCATTCACGGCGATCCGCACCTCGGCAATTATCAGGTCACGGGCGGCGGCACCGGCATCAACCTGCTCGACTTTGGCTGCGTGCGTATCTTCCCGCCGAAATTTGTCGGAGGTGTCGTCGATCTCTACCGCGCGATGCTGCATGATGATTTCGACGCGGCCTATGCCGCCTACGAGACCTGGGGCTTCGAGAACCTAACCCGCGAACTCGTCGAAGTGCTCAATGTCTGGGCCCGCTTCATCTATGGCCCGATCATCGATGACCGCGTCCGCTCCGTCGCCGACGGCGTCAAGCCCGGCGAGTACGGCCGCAAGGAAGCCTTCCGCGTGCGCGCGCTCCTGAAAGAGAAGGGGCCCGTAAAGATCCCCCGCGAGTTTGTCTTCATGGACCGCGCCGCCATCGGCCTCGGCGCCGCCTACCTGCGCCTCGGCGCCGAACTCAACTTCCACAAACTCTTCGAACAAAGCCTTGAAGGCTTCTCCACCGAAACGGTCGGGGCCCGCCAGGCCGCTGCCCTCAACGCTGCCGGGCTGACTTAACCGCCCTCCCGCGCCCGCAGGGCGTGGGAGGTGAGGCCACTTACGCCCACGAAAGCCGCAAACGATCTGGCCCGACCAGCCCACGCTGCGTCCGGCCGAACGTGCTGCGCAAAATCCTAAAGCGAGCGGCGCACGCACTTCCCGCTCGCCGTCTCGCAATCCAGCCGGTCCACGTCCAAGAGGTCGCCGAACGGATTGAGCGTCGAAGGATCATCCGCTTTCAGCGTCAGCGCATAGGCCTCGCCAATGTTTGCCGCGCTCCGGAACCAGGAGGCCGACGTGCCGGCGCAGATGGTTTTCGTCTCGCCCGGCTGCAGCGACAGGGACGAGACCCCAGGCGCCGTCGCCACCCAGTCGCCTTTCGCATCATGCAGCGTGAGGAAAAAGCGCAGCTTCCGGTTCGAAGCATTGCGCGCCTCGGCGCAGGCCTCAATATGGCGGGTGCCATTGAGCCCTTCGCTGACGGTTTGGGTCACGCCGCCGAACTGGCCCTCGGTCACGCCGCCCGGATACAGCATCGATCCGAAGCGGGAATTGACCGCCCGGAAATAGGTGTAGGCGGCCAGTTCACAGGCGGCATTCTTGCCGGCGGCGCTGCCTTTCGGCCAGTTCGTATTGCAGGACTGGCGCATGTCGCTCAAGAAGTCTGCATCGCAAACGCCTTGGTCCAGCTGGCCGGAACGGTAGCAGGCATCGTGAAACTTGCAGGCTTCGAGGAACGGCCCGTCCGGCACGGCGGCGTCGAGCAGGTTGCGCCCGCCGCAGGCATCCAGCGGCTCCCGGGCGCTCATCACGGCGGACGACACCATCGCATTGTCCCGGGCCCGCATGTCGGCCAGCGCGGAAGGAACCAGCAGGCTGGCGGCGAGGGCGGCGGCGGCGAGACAGCGAAGCATCCGCAAATGCTTTGCGATCCCCGATGGCAAATTCAAGGCATCCCTTGCAGTCGCCCTGCTCGCGGGTTTATCCCGCCCGAATGACTGACGATTTCAACCGCTACCAGACCACCGAACTCCCACCCGGCTATGCCCAGCTCGCCTGGCACCGGGGCTTCGGCCGCCAGATCGGACCCCTGTTCGAGAAACGCGAGAACGGCCACCTGACCCGCGCCTTCCGGGTGGAAGAGTATCATACCAACGGCATGCTCAATGCGCATGGCGGTATGTTGATGACCTTTGCCGACATGGCCTGGGGCGGCGCGGTGGAAAAGGACGAGGATACCTGGTGGGTCACCGTCCGTCTGCTGTGCGACTTTCTCGCCGGCGCGCCGCTCGGCAGTTTCGTCGAGGGAGATGGCAAGGTCGTCGGACGTCAGGATGATGTGGTCACGGTCGAGGGCAGGATCTGGACCGGCGACAAGACGATCATGCGCGGCACCGGCATCTTCAAGGTGATCCCGAGACGGGAAGGTGCCCCGATGCGTGAAGCCGCGGCGAACAAGAAGCAGGAAGCCCCCACCTCCCCCAGCGACGCTGCGAAAGGTGGGGGCCGGTCGTTTCAGGCCCCGGCGACCTTCTTTTCCGATCCTGTCCGCCAGAGCGAATAGATGATCGATCCGCCGAGGAAGGTGATCGTCAGGATCAGCGACACCTGCGGCTCAAGATACGGCACGATGTGCAGTTCCTTGTAGAGCAGGAAGTTCCAGATGATCTTGAGGCCGATCAGCACGAGCACAAGCGCCAGGCCATACTTCAGGTACTTGAATCGCTCGATCGCGGCCGCGAGCATGAAGTACATCGAACGCAGGCCGAGGATGGCGAAGATGTTCGACGTGTAAACGATGAACGGATCGCGGGTGACCGCGAAGATCGCCGGCACCGAGTCGACTGCAAACACGATATCGACAAGCTCTACCATGACCAGGGCGAGCAGCAGGGGCGTTGCGAACAACACCATCTTGCCAGTCACCGGATGCGGTTTCCGAACCACGAAATTGTGGTTGGTGATCTCTTCGGTAACGCGGATGCGTTTCTTCAGGAACTTGAGAACAGGGTTCTCGTTGAGATCCATCTCATGGTCACTGCCACCAATGAGCATCTTGACGCCCGTAAACACTAGGAAGGCGGCGAAGATGTAGAGGACCCAGGTGAACTCGTTCACTACCGCCGAGCCGAGCGAGATGAAGATCGCGCGAAACACGATGGCACCGATGATGCCCCAGAACAGCACCCGGTGCTGGTACTTCGGCGGGATGGCAAAGAAGGTGAAGATCATGCCGATGACAAAGATGTTGTCGAAGGCGAGGGCGGTCTCAAGCAAGTATCCCGTGGCGAACTGGATGGTCGCCTCCTGGTTCAGGTTGTCCGGCTCGTTGTAGAATTGCGGGTCCGGCTGGTAGCCGAAATAGACGTAAAAGCCGAAGGCCACCGCGAGCGACGAGAAGGCCGCCCACATCATCGCGCTCTTGGCGGGAGAGACCACTTCATCCTTGTTGTTGAGAAGGCCGAGGTCCACCCAGAGGAGGAAGGCGATGAAGCTGAGGAAAGCGAGCCACAACCAGACAGGTTGGCCCGCATAAGCGAGGGTCATGAATTCAGGCATGTGATTTTGGTCCGGATAGGTGCGCCGCGTCCGCGCGAGTCCGAGGTAGATCCGACATCGTGACAGCCGCCGCAGTCACCAGAGGGGCCCGGTTCCGAATGGTGCGTGGCAGATAGCGACGCTATTGGCTGCGTCAAGCCCCCGGTACGATTGCCAGACGGACTAATCCGGCCAATCCGCAGGCAATCACGACGCCGAAGATGTTTGCCTTGAAGCGGATCAGGGCGATCGCAGCCGCGGCCGCAATGGCCAACGCCAGCGGGTCAAGCGCGCTGAAATCCGGCAAAGCGATGGTTAAGCCTCCGGGCAGGGCCGCGTTGAGGTTCACCCTGAAGAGTACCGCAAATCCGAAGACCAGCGCGATCTTGGCGATGATGCCGAAAACGGCCGCCGTGATCGCTTTGAGGGCGCCGGAGGCAAGCCGGCTGCGGCGCAGCGATTCAGAAAACGGCGCGCCCGCGAAGATCCAGACGAAAGACGGCGCAAAGGTGCACCAGCTGGCCATTGCGGCCGCCAGAGCCGCCAGCATCAGCCCGCCCCCTTCGGCCTGCCAGCCGGCCATGAAGCCGACGAACTGGTTGACCAGGACGAGCGGCCCGGGCGTCGTCTCGGCGAGGCCGAGCCCGTCGATCATTTGCGGCGCCGTCAGCCAGCCTTCGGCCTCGACGGCCTGCTGCTGGAGATAGGCGAGCACGGTATAGGCCCCGCCGAACGTCACGAGCGCGAGTTTCGAGAACAGCACCCCGACACGGGTGAGCACGTGGTCAGGCCCCAGCATGGCAAAAGCTGCGAGGAGCGGCGCCAGCCAGATGGCCGCCCAGCCCGCCGCCGTGACCAAGGCTTTTGATGCGCCGGGACGCGGTGCTTTGGCAGCGGTCGTACGCGGCAGCGGCGAAGTCAGGCTCCGGGCAAGCCCGAAAGCGGCGGCCGCGCCGATCACCAGCGGGAAGGGAAGGGCAAACAGGAACAGGCCGAGGAAGGCGAGGACGGCGATCACCAGGTCGGTTCGCGTTTTCAGGGCTCGCTTGCCGACTTTCCAGAGCGCCTCAAGGATGAAGCCGATAACGGCGGCCTTTATGCCGTAGAACAGCGCGCCGACGATCGGGGTTGTCCCGAGTGTGGCATAAAGCCAAGTCAACCCGAACACGAGCAACGCGCCCGGCAGCACAAAGAGGGCGCCGGCAATAGTCCCCCCCCGGACGCCGTGCAGCTGCCAGCCGGCATAGGTGGCCAGTTGCTGCGCCTCGGGACCCGGCAACAGCGTGCAATAGTTCAGGGCGTGAAGGTATTCGTCTTCGCCGATCCATTTTTTCTCACCGACGAAGATGCGGTGCATCAGCGCGATCTGTCCCGCCGGGCCGCCGAAACCGAGGCAGCCGATGCGGAAACTGGCGACGGTGAGTTCACTCAGGGAAGGTGTCGCGGTCGTCAACTGGAAGTCTCCACACGTCGGCCACGGGCCATCGGGTGGGGCTTGGGCGCGAACGCCTTTTCCGGGCGCCCACTAAGCCCGGTGCCCGCATGACTAGCCGATTTGCGGCGGCCTGCAAGCAAGCTGGCTCTAAAGCCGGTTTAACCCGTGCTGCGGTTGACTTTACCGGGCCGCGTCAGTATCCGGCCCGGCAATGAACACGGCCCCCCAGCACCACCATCATCACGCATGACGCGCCGGCGAGGCGCGAACCGGTCCGGCTGCGTCTCTGATAGTGTTCACCCTCCAGAACCGAACCAGAGACGCAGGCCGAAACCGGGTTCCCGGGCCGGTTCGACGCGCCGCCTTCCCATTCCGGCCCGCGCCGTTTAAGCGGGCCCAGCCTGACACAGGACCCGGAACGACCATGAGCGACAAGGCAAATCCGCCCCCATCTGCCAAGGACCTAGCCCGCAAGCCTCGCGGCTTTCCCGACAAGCGGGAGGCGCTGATCCATGCGCAGGCGCGGCTCGTGGAGACCGTCACCGGCGTTTATCGCCAGTGGGGCTTCGAAGCGTTCGAGTCCGGCGCGTTCGAATATGCCGACGCGCTGGGCAAGTTCCTGCCCGATGATGACCGGCCGAACGCCGGCGTCTTCGCGGTGCAGGATGATGACGAGCAGTGGATGGCGCTGCGCTATGACCTGACGGCGCCGCTCGCGCGTTTCGTGGCGGAGGCGGGGCAGTCGCTCGGCCGGCCCTTCCGGCGCTATGCGGCGGGACCTGTCTGGCGCAACGAAAAGCCCGGGCCCGGACGGTTCCGGGAATTCTGGCAATGCGACGCCGACACAGTCGGCGCGCCCGGCTATCACGCCGATGCCGAGATGATCGCGATGGGCGCTGAAGCGCTGCGCGCGATCGGCATGAAGCCGGGCGAGTTCGTGATCCGCGTCAACACGCGGCGTCTGCTCAACGGCGTGCTGGATTCTGTCGGGGCCGAAAGCGCCGGCACGCGCCTCGCGATCCTGCGCGCGCTGGACAAGCTCGACCGGCTGGGCGCCTCTGGTGTCGCAGACCTCCTGGGTGCGGGCCGCAAGGATGACAGCGGCGACTTTACCAAAGGCGCGGGCCTCGGCGCGGATGAAGTGAAACGCGTGCTGGCCTTCGCCGAAGCGGGCGCTGAAACGCGCGCGGTGACGCTGGCAAACCTCGCCAGGGCGGCGGGCTTTACCGAGGAAGGCAAGGCGGGTCTTGCAGAACTCGAAGCCATTGCGCTGGCGCTTGAAGCGCTCGGCGCGCCGGAGGACGATGTGAAGATCGATCCCTCCGTAGTCAGAGGACTCGAATACTATACCGGCCCCGTGTTCGAGGCAGAATTGTTGCGCGAAGTGACCGGCGAAGACGGCAAGACTTACCGCATCGGCTCCATCGGCGGCGGCGGGCGGTATGACGATCTCGTGGCCCGCTTTACCGGCGAGACGGTGCCCGCGACGGGCTTCTCCATCGGCATCTCGCGGCTGGCGGCGGCGCTCGCCATCATGGGCGAAGGCGCAAAGCTGGATGGCCCTGTGGTCGTACTTAATCTGGATAAGGACAATCCGGGCCTCGCTCTGGGGATTGCGGCTGAGCTGCGACGGTCAGGCATCCGCGCCGAGGCCTACATGGGCGCCTCCGGCATGCGGCCACAGATGAAGTATGCCGACCGGCGGGCTTCGCCTGCGGTGGTGATCGTGGGCGGCGATGAGATTTCCAAGGGCACGGTGACGATCAAGGATCTCGAGATGGGCGCGCTGAAGGCGCAGGCCATCTCGTCTAACGAGGAATACCGCGAGGCCCGGCCGGGGCAGATCGAAGTGCCACGCGCGCAGATGGTCGAAGCGGTGCGCGCGATCGTCGAGGCGCAGCGATGAACCATGACGCCCTGGTGGCGGTTGCCCGCGCGGTGTTCGAAGCAGCGGGCGGCTCACCGATTGATCCAGATTATGTTCTGCCAGCGGACATTCCGCTGGAGCTGTCGGGCGAAGCGGTCCGGGCGCGGCTTTGCGTGTTCACGGACAATCGCGGCGCCGAGATGGCGATGCGGCCTGATCTGACCTTGCCGGTGGCGCAGCGCGAGGCGGCGCGGCTGGAGGGCGGCGCGTTGCCGAAGACTTATACCTACGCCGCGAGGGCGTTCCGGCTGCCGGCAGCGGCGGATGATCCGTTCGAATTCACGCAAGTCGGCCTTGAGCGCTTTGGCTATGGCGCCGACCCGGGCGCCGACGCAGAGCTTTTCGCGCTGGTCCACCGCGCAGTGGAGGCCTGCGGCGTGCAGCCGAAAGCCATCGTGACCGGCGATCTCGCGATCTTTCCAGCCTTCATCGATGCGCTCTGCCTGCCTGTGGTGACGACGGACTTGCTCAAGCGCGCGTTCCGGCAGGAAGGCGGCGTGCGGGCGGTTTTGGACGAGGCGGCGCGTCCACTGGATGCGGATGTTCTGAAGGCTCTGGACGCGGCCGAACCGGAAGCGGCGCTGGGCGATATTCTGGCGGCGCGCGATATGCCGCTGGTGGGCGCGCGCAGCCTCGCGGAAATCGTTGAGGGCCTGCGGGCGCGGCGCGCGGCAATTGAAGCGGGCGGCCTGCCGGACGGTGCACGCGCGGCCTTACTTGCGCTGCGCGATGTGGATTGTCCGCTCACGCAGGCACCGGAGACGCTGAACGCTCTCGCGAAGGCGCGCGGGTTGACCGGTGCGGACGCGGCGCTTGATGCCTTTGCGGCGCGCGTTGGGAAGATCATGGCGCTCGTGCCAGGCGCGCGGCGGACGGCGGAGTTCCGAGCCGGGTTCGGTCGGCGGTTCACCTATTATGATGGCTTCGTCTTCGAGGTGCTGGCAGAGGGGCTCTCGCCTTCGCAGCCGGTGGCGGCGGGCGGGCGGTATGACGGATTGATCTCCGGTCTCTCCTCGGGACGGGTTGCGGCGACGGGTATCGGCGGCGTGGTGCGGCCTGACCGGATGATCCGGGTGCGGAGGGCGGGGGCATGAGCCGGCTGACGATTGCGATCCCCTCCAAGGGGCGCCTCAAGGAGCAGACTGAGGACTGGCTTGTGAGCCTTGGCCACCCGCTGCGCCAGATCGGCGGGGAGCGAGGCTATACGGCCGAGATCGAAGGGCTCGACGCGGAAGTGCGCCTGCTGTCCGCGCGCGAGATTGCGCAGGGCCTGATCGAGGGCAGCCTGCATTTCGGCGTGACGGGGGAGGACCTGCTGAATGACCTCGCCCCGGACGGCGCGGACGATTTCCGCGTCGTGAAACGGCTCGGCTTTGGCGGGGCGGACGTGGTCGTGGCTGTGCCGCAGGCCTGGTTTGACGTTGATTCGATGGCAGACCTTGAAGCGGCCGGCGCCGCTTTTCGCAAAGCGCACGGCCGGAGGCTCCGGGTGGCCACAAAATACTTGCGCCTGACACGCCGGTTCTTTGCCCAGAAGTCGGTCGGTGAGTACCGGCTGGTTGAAAGTGCGGGCGCTACCGAGGCGGCCCCCTCTACCGGCACTGCGGATGTGATCGTGGATATCACGACGACCGGCGCCACGCTGAAGGCAAACGGGCTGAAGGTTTTACGCGACGGGGTGATCCTCGAGAGCGAGGCGGCTTTCACACAATCTGCGCGCGCAGAGTTCGGCCCCGTGGCCAAGGCGGCCGCAGATGCTCTGGTTGGCGCATTTGCGCGATCAGATCACAATTTCTGAAAAAAAATTTCGACACATTCTTGACACAAGTTGGAATCCGTTGCGGTATGAATAAGCAAGTTTCTGGGAGGAAACGCTGCAAACGGTGGAGGGGCGCAGCTTGCCGGTGACGGCGCTGCGCCCCTTTTTCATTCCGGCCACCGGCCAGTGGCCACCGTTGACCGTGAGGTGTGTACCGGCGGCGGCTCCGTCAAGGGAAAGCCGGGTCCCGAGGCGTCAAGATTTCAGGGGGAGTCAAGGGGGCGTTGGAGGATCTCGTCGTCCAGAACCCGGCTTCACGATTAACAATAAGCCTATATCGAATACCGTCAATAAGTTTTATTGTTTTTCGATCATCCAATCGATTAATTCGGCGTAATCCGGGCCGCTGAGTTGACTTGGGGTCCGCCCGCCTCCAAGCGTGGCGACTATCCGCTTTCCCGCACGATTTCCGGAGCCGCCGCGATGCCAGAGGACAGTTTTCAGGCCGACCCCCGCCAGCACATCCTGCCGGTGTACCGTCCGCCGGAGGAAGTGTTCGTCGAGGGCCAGGGCGCCTATCTCTTTACCGAGGATGGCCGGCGCTATCTCGATTTCATCGCCGGCATCGCTGTGACGGCTCTTGGCCATGCGCACCCCGCGCTGGTGGACGCACTGCGCGATCAGGCCGGAAAGCTCTGGCACACCTCCAACATGTTCCGCGTGAAGGGACAGGAAGAGCTCGCCGACAAGATCTGCCGGGACACGTTTGCCGAGCGGGTGTTCTTCACGAACTCCGGCACTGAGGCTGTCGAGTGCGCGATCAAGACGGCGCGCAAGTATCACTGGTCGAAGGGCCATCCCGAGCGGATCGACATCATCACGTTCACCGGCGCCTTCCATGGCCGCTCGATGGCGGCGATCAATGCGGGCGGCAATCCGAAATACCTGGAAGGCTTCGGGCCGAACCTGCCGGGCTTCGTGCACCTCGAATGGGGTGACCACGAGGCGCTGAAAAAGGCGGCGGCAGAGCCGACGGCGGCGGCGATCTTCGTTGAGGTCGTGCAGGGCGAAGGCGGCGTGCGCGCCATGCCGGAGGCCTGCATCAAGGGCCTGCGCGAAATGTGCGACGCGCACGGCATCCTCCTGATCTTCGACGAAGTGCAGTGCGGCATGGGCCGGACCGGCAAGCTCTGGGGCTACCAGTGGGCGGACGGTGTGGAGCCGGACATCCTGTGCGCGGCCAAGGGGATTGGCGGGGGCTTTCCGTTCGGCGCCTGCCTGATGACCGAGGCCTGCGGCGAGCCCATGCAACCCGGCAGCCATGGCTCGACCTATGGCGGCAACCCGCTGGCGATGGCAGTGGGCAATGTGGTCTGGGACATCATCGCGGATGAGGTGTTCCTGACAAATGTGCGCCGGGTGTCCGGCGTTTTGCAGCAGGGCTTGAAGAGCCTTGCCGATACGCATCCGGACAAGGTTGAGGCCGTGACCGGCAAGGGCCTGCTGACCGGCATCAAGCTGAAGGCGGACCCGAAAGCGGTGCAGGGGCTTTGCCGGGACAATAACCTTCTGGTCGGCGTGGCGGGCAATAACGTGCTGCGCCTTGCGCCGCCGCTGGTGATCGAGGAAGCCCATGTGCGCGAGGCGGTCGGCGTGATGGATGCGGCGCTGTCGGCTTGGAAGGTTTCCTGACGCGCGTCCCGGAATACGAGGGCGCCTGCCATTGCGGCTCGGTGCAGTTCCGCATCGCGGCGGATATCACCGACATCTACCGCTGCGACTGCTCGCTCTGCCGGATGAAGGGCGCGCTGATGACCAGCGTGCACGAGGATGCCTTTATGCTTGTCACAGGCGCGGACAGGCTGCGCGAGTATAACTGGAACACGGGCGCCGCGCGGCACTTCTTTTGCGCCGTCTGCGGAATATACCCCTTCCACAAGAAGCGGGCGACGCCGGACCATTACGGCGTGAACGTCAACTGCCTCACGGATCTTGATCCGTCCGGGCTGGTGGTTCGCCAGGCGGAAGGCGAGGGCATGACGGTTGCGCCGGAGGGCGCGCGGGATGCCTGGCCGGGACCGCGCACGGCATGAGCATATTCAAGGCCGCCTGTGTCCAGATGCGCTCCGGCACTGAGCCGGCGGCCAACATCGCGGCGGCCTCGGAGTTGATCCGCGCGGCAGCGGGGCAGGGCGCGGAATTCATCGCGACTCCCGAGATGACCAACCTGCTCGACATCCGGCCCGGCATGGCGCGGGCCAAAGTGCGCCGCGAGGCGGAGGATGAGAGCCTGCCGAAACTGCGCGCGCTGGCGGCCGAGCTTGGCGTGACGCTGCTCATCGGCTCGCTGGCGATTGCGCTGGAAGAAGATGAGCGGTTTACCAACCGCTCCTTCCTGATAGGCCCGGACGGCGCCCTCCTCGCGCGCTATGACAAGATCCACATGTTCGATGTCGAAGTCGGCGATGGGCAGACCTACCGCGAGTCGCGCGCCTACCGCCCGGGCGAAGCGGCAGTGCTGGCTCAGACGCCCTTCGCACGGCTGGGGCTGACCATCTGCTACGATGTGCGCTTTGCGCACCTCTATCGCCGGCTCGCGCAGGCCGGCGCGGAGGTGCTGACCATCCCGGCGGCCTTCACGCGCGTGACCGGCGCGGCGCACTGGCATGTTCTGGTGCGCGCCCGCGCCATCGAGACAGGCAGCTTCGTGATCGCGCCCGCGCAAGGCGGCAAGCATGAGGACGGGCGCGAGACGTTCGGACATTCGCTGATCGTCTCGCCCTGGGGCGAGGTGCTCGCGGAAGCAGGCGGGGCCGAGCCGGGGATCATCCTTGCGGATATTGACATGGGCGACGTGGCCAAGGCGCGGGCGCGGATTCCGTCGCTCGGGAATGAGCGGGACTTTCCGTTGACGGAATACTAGCGCCCCAGCCGCCGCCGGAATTCATTGTAGCCGAAGTCCGAGATCATCTCGACGCGGCCATCTTCCCAACGTATGGCGAGGTTTGCCAGCGGCGTGCCATTGAACGTGTTCGTCTTCACGAAGGCGTAGTGCATCTGGTCGGTGAAGATGATTTCGTCGCCGGGGGCGAGGGGCTTTTCGAACGAGTAGTCGCCGATGATGTCACCGGTCATGCAGGTCTTGCCGCCGAAACGGTAGATATGCGGATGTTCGCCGGGTTGGCCCGCGCCGATCACGTCGGGGCGGTAAGGCACCTCGAGGACGTCCGGCATATGGGTCGAGGCAGAGGCATCGAGGATCGCAAGGTCCATCGCGTTCCAGTGGAGGGCGAGGACGGTGGCGTGCAGCTCGCCCGTATTGACCACGAGGCCTGCGCCCGGCTCGAGGATCACCTCGACGCCGAAGCGCGCCTTGAATGCCTTGATCGCCGCGATCAGCTTGTCGACATTGTAGCCGGGCTTGTTGAGGAAGTGGCCGCCGCCGAAGTTTACGGCTTTGACCTGGCCGATATAGGCGGCGAAGTGTTCGGAGACGTATTCAATCAGGCCGACCGAGCCTTCATGCAGGCTCTCACAGAGCGCGTGGACGTGGAAGATGTCGACGCCGGACCAGTCGACCTGCGCGAGCTTTTCCGGCACTTCGCCGAAGCGGCTGGTGGGGGCGGTGGGGTTGTAGAGATCGCCGCCGAGGGTGGCGTTGGAATAGCCGGGATTCACGCGCAGGCCGACATGGCAGCCGGCATTGCGGGCAATGTCGCCGAAGCGGGCGAGCTGTTCGGCGGAGTTGAAATAGATGTGCTGGGCGACTTTCGTCAGCCTGCGGACTTCGTCTTCGGTATAGGCGGGCGAATAGACGTGGACTTCCTTGCCGAACTCCTCGTGGCCCATGATGGCCTCATGCTCGCCGGAGGCGGTCGTACCATCGAGATAGTCGCGCATCAGCGGGAAGGCCGCCGGCATCGCGAAAGCTTTGGTCGCGAGCAGGATTTTGCAGCCGGCCTCCTCCCGCACGCGCTTCGCCGTCTCCAGGTTTTTCCGGAGGCGGGCGGTGTCGAGGACGAAGCAGGGGGTGTTGATCTTGGTCATCTTTGAAATCCGATCACCCCCGAGAATGCGGGGATCTGGTGAAGCTCTTACCCTCCCGCGATCCCCGCTTTTGCGGGGATGAGCGGCATTAGGAGGCTCAGGTCACGACTTCGAAAAGCTCGTCCTGGTCGCCCGGGCCGATGTCGATGATTGTGGTGGGCAGGCCGCGTTCCGCTACGTCGTCGAGGAAGGGCTTGGACGGGAATTGTTCGACGTTGAACACGCCCGGGCCTTTCCAGATGCCGCGGAAGAACATGGCGGCGCCGGAGACCGGCGGGACGCCGGTCGTGTAGCTGACGGCCTGCGCGCCGACCTCCTTGTTCGTCTCGGCATGGTCGCAGACGTTGTAGAGCATCTTGGCAATTTCCTTGCCGCCCTTCCGGCCACGGACGATGACGCCGATCGAGGTCTTGCCGGTATAGCCTTCGGCGAGGGACGAGGGCGGGGGCAGGAGGTCGCGCAGGAATTCCATCGGCACGATGTCCATGCCCTTATGCTTGATCGGCTCGAGGCTGATCAGGCCGATGGATTTGAACACTTCGAGGTGCTTGATGTAGGCATCGCCAAAGGTCATCCAGAAGCGGATCTGCTTCAGCCCGCGGATGTTCTTCACGAGGCTCTCCTCTTCCTCATGGTAGATGAGGTAGGATTTGCGGGGGCCAACTTCCGGATAGTCCACCATTGTCTTGATGGAGAGGGCGGGGATCTCGATCCACTCGCCGTCTTTCCAGTATTTGCCGTCCTGGGTCACTTCCCGCAGGTTGATCTCCGGGTTGAAGTTCGTGGCGAAGGTCTTGCCATGGTCGCCGGCATTGCAGTCCACGATGTCGATGAAGTCGATCTCGTCAAACAGATATTCCTGCGCATAGGCGCACCAGACGTTGGAGACCCCGGGGTCAAAGCCGCAGCCGAGGATGGCGGTCAGGCCCGCGGCCTTGAAGCGCTCCTGATAGGCCCACTGCCAGGAATATTCGAACTTCGCGACTTCGCGCGGCTCGTAGTTGGCGGTATCGAGATAGTTCACGCCCGCCTCGAGGCAGGCGTCCATGATCGGCAAGTCCTGGTAAGGCAGGGCCATGTTGATCACGAGGTCCGGTTTGACCTTCTTGATAAGGGCGACCGTGGCGGCGACGTCGTCGGCATCGACCTGGGCGATTTCGATGGGCGTGACGCAGTCCTTTGCGACTTTTTCACAGCTCGAAATCCTGCGGGAGGCCAGCGTGATGTCCTTGAAGGTCTTGCGGTCCATCGCGCATTTCTTGGCGACGACCGAGCCGGCGGCGCCGGCGCCGATGATGAGAACATTGTCCATGAAGCGGGAGACCCTTCGGGAATGGAAGTGGGGCGGGAATGGAAGTGGGGCGGGAATGGAAGTGGGGCGGGAATCGGATTGAGGCTGCAACTGGAACGCGCCATTTAGGGCATTCGATGCCGCTTCGCTAGGGCGCGGCGTGCGGGTGGACGCGGGCGTTCTGCATGCTAGGAGTAGGGAGCAGGATACGCGAAGCCATGGGGTGAAAATGAGCCGCTGGATGTTTTGGGCGCTGATCGGGGCACTTGTCCTCGGTATTGCCGTGGGAGCCGGCGTCTATACTGCCGCAACGCCCGAACAGGCGACCGCCTTCGCCGACGGCGTGAAGATCCTGTCTGACATCTTCCTGCGCCTGATCAAGATGATCGTTGCGCCGTTGATCCTGACGACGCTTTCGGTCGGGATCGCGCATATCGGCGGCGGCGGCGCGCTTGGCCGGATCGGATTTCGCACGATGGCCTGGTTCATCACGGCGTCCTTTGTGTCGCTAGGCATTGGCCTGGTGATGGCGAATGTCCTGCATCCCGGCATCGGTTTCGACACCACGGGTCTCGGCGCCGCGAAGCCTGAACTCGCCACCGGCAGCCTCACCTTCAAGGAATTCATAACCCACGTTGTGCCGACTTCGATCATTGACGCGATGGCGCGCAACGAGGTCCTGCAGATTGTCGTGTTCTCGATTTTCCTCGGCGCGGCCCTGCAAGCGCTCGGTCCGCAGGCGCAGAAGGTAACGGATCTGCTCGAGCAGGGCGCCTTCGTCATGCTGAAGATCACCGGCTATGTCATGGTGCTCGCGCCGGTGGCCGTCTTCGCGGCGATCGCGAATGTCGTAGCGCTCAAGGGGCTGGGCGTCCTCACAGATTATGCCCGCCTTGTCGGCAGCTTCTATCTCGGCGTCGGCGTGCTCTGGATCGTGCTCATCGCTGCCGGTTTCGTGGTCCTTCGGGGACGGGTATTTCCGCTTATTGCCGCGGTGCGCGAACCCTTGCTGATCGCGTTTTCGACAGCGAGCTCGGAGGCTGCGCTGCCGAAGCTGCTCGAGCGACTTGAGCGTTTCGGGGTGGCGAACCGGGTGGCGAGCTTTGTCGTGCCGCTCGGCTATTCGTTCAACCTTGATGGCTCGATGATGTACTGCACCTTCGCGGTGCTGTTCATCGCCCAGGCGCTCGGTGTGGAGATGACGGCGGCGCAGCAGATCATCCTGTTGCTGATGCTGATGGTGACATCCAAAGGCATCGCGGGGGTGCCGCGCGCTTCGCTGGTGGTAATTGCGGCGACGCTGCCGACGTTCAACATGCCGGCGGAAGCGATCGGGCTTGTGCTGGCCGTCGATGCCTTCATGGACATGGGCCGCACGGCGACCAACGTGATCGGCAATTCCATCGCGAGCGCCGTGGTCGCGAAATGGGAAGGCGTCCTCTATGATCCCAAAACCGATCAAATCCCTGTGGCCGAGACGCTGGACAATGCCCGAAGTTAAAACCTCCACACGGTAGGCCCGTCTCGCATGATCGCGAAGACACCGCCTGCGCCCTACTGGGCCGTGATCTTCACCGCCGTGTTCAGCGGTGAGGACGGCGCCAGTTACGAGACGGTGGGCGGGCGGATGGTGGAGCTGGCGCATCAACAACCGGGCTTCCTTGGCTATGAGACCGCGCAGGCCGACGGCAATGCCGAGATCACCATTTGCTATTGGGACACCGAGGCGAACCTGCGTGCATGGAAGCAGAACGCCGAACACCTTGAAGCCCAGAGGATGGGCCGGGACGTCTGGTATTCCGGCTATTCGATCCGCATCGTGAAGGTCGAACGCGCCTACGGATTCTGACGCGCTAGGCGCCGGTCTCCTGGCGCAATCGCTGAATGAGGTCTTGGATGCGCCGGGCATTGGTGCCGAGGTCAGACAGTCCGATCCGCGAGCGCGAGTAAACCGCCATCCGCGTCGTCTGTCCGTCAACGGAGTGCAGCAGCACGTCGACATCATCGCGGAACCGAAGCGCCGGGGTCACAGCGACCCACCGGATATGGATATCACCGTTCGCCTCGACCCGCTGCTCGGCCGACGGTTCCTGTTTCAGGATTGCGCTGGAGAGGGTCTCAGCGCTGGCGGAAAACTCCGGCGCGGCCGAATAGCTGGACGCCCCTGGACAGATGTCGGGCGCGCAGCTCAACGCGCGGTTCGTGCCGAGCCCAGGCCCGAGTGCGGTAAAATCGATCCATCCGGCTTTCGGAGCCGGTGCGGATGCGCAGGCGGTCAGCATCAAGAGCGAGAAGGCGGCGATAAGTGGAATGCGCGGCATGACGTGATCCCTTTGCAATGTGCCACCTTACGCCCACCGGCACCTGACCGATAGCCGGCAAGAGCCCGGCCTGCCTCTGAAGCCGGCTATGGCTCAATCACCAGCCGGCTCCATCCTTACCTTCCCCGACCGGGGTGGCCGGAGCGGGGCCTTCGCAACGAAGGATGACACCTGCCCAATTACAGGCTATCTGGCGCGCTTATTTTTGCGGGGGCCGCAAACGATGACAATCCGCCACTTCCTGGATATCTGGCCGCTGGAGCAGGCGGACCTGCGCGAGATCCTGGATGAGGCGCACCGCATAAAGCGCGCGCGGACCGGCTGGCCAAAGGGGCGGATTGATGCCGGCGCGCCACTCGAGGGCCATACGCTGGCGATGATCTTCCAGAAGGCCTCGACGCGCACCCGGTTTTCCTTTGACATGGCGATGCGCCAGCTCGGCGGCTCGTCCATCACCACATCGGCCGGCGACATGCAGCTCGGCCGCGGCGAATCGATCGAGGACACGGCGCGGGTTCTGTCGCGTTACATCGATGCGGTGATGATCCGGGCGAACGATCATACCGATATTGAAACCTTCGCCGAGGCCGCCAGCGTGCCGGTCATCAATGGCCTCTCGGATCGCTCGCATCCCTGCCAGATCATGGCCGACCTGATGACGCTTGAAGAACACGGGCTGACACTGAAGGGCGCGCGGATCGCATGGGTGGGCGATGGTAACAATGTCTGCGCCAGTTTCATTCATGCGGCGCCGAAATTCGGTTTCTCCCTCGCGATCGGCACGCCCGGCCGGTATGCTCCGGATGAGGACGATCTGGAGATTGCAACGGAATTACAGGGGCATATCGAGCTGTTCGAGACGGCAGAAGAGGCGGTTGCCGGCGCGGACGTCGTGATTGCCGACACGTTCGTGTCTATGGGCGACCTCGACGCAGAACGCCGGCTGGAAATCCTCGAGCCCTATGCAGTGACGGAGGATTTGATGGAACTTGCCAATGGCGGCGCGAAGTTCCTGCACTGCCTGCCCGCGCACCGGGGCGAGGAGGTGGACGCGGAAGTTATTGACGGGCCGCAGAGCCTCGTCTGGGATGAAGCGGAAAACCGTCTTCATGCGCAAAAGGCGATTCTGCGCTGGTGCCTCGGCAAGTAGGCCGGTCAGGCTCCTGCGCGCACCCTTGGCGCAGGCCGGACACCCATTTACGATTAACCCATGGCAGATCCACTGATGCCGAACGCGAAATTCAACGACCCCGACATCACCGCCAGGGGGGAGACCCGCGCCAGCGTGGCCTGGGCCGGGCTGAAGACGCTTTGGTTCAATACCGGCACGCTTTGCAACATCACCTGCGCCAATTGCTATATCGAGAGCAGCCCGTCGAATGACAGGCTTGTCTATCTGACGCGCGCCGACGTGGAACCCCATATCGATGCGCTGGCGGGGTCTGCCGAGATCGGCATCACGGGCGGCGAGCCCTTCATGGCACCGGAGATCATCGCGATCCTTGAGGCCGCGCTTGTTCGTGGTCATACACTCCTTGTGCTGACGAATGCGATGCGCCCGATGATGCGCCCCCGGGTGCAGGCGGGTCTGGTCGATCTCGCCGCGCGCTTTGCGGGCAAGATGACGCTTCGCGTCTCGCTCGACTCGCATGACGCGGCGACCCATGACGCCGAGCGTGGGCAGGGCGCCTTTGCCGAGGCGTGTGAGGGCCTGAGATGGCTCGCCGCCAAGGCGGTTCCGTTAGCGCTCGCGGGCCGAAAGGCGCTGCACGAGGATGAGCCTGCCGCGCGCGAGGGCTACCGGGCGCTGATCGCATCGCTGGGGCTTGCGCTCGATGCGGATGACCCGAAGCAGCTTGTCCTCTTTCCAGAGATGATCGCGCGTGCGGATCCGCCCGAGATCACCACGGCCTGCTGGGGCATACTGAACAAGGTGCCCGAAAGCATCATGTGCGCCAGCCAGCGCATGATCGTGCGCCGCAAGGGGGCTGCGGCCACCCGCGTACTCGCCTGCACCTTGCTGGTCGATGACCCGGCGTTCGATCTCGGTGACACGCTGGCCGAAGCGACCGCCGCGCCGGTGAAGCTCAACCATCCCTGGTGCGCGAGTTTCTGCGTGCTTGGCGGCGCGAGTTGTTCGGCCTGAAGCCTGCCTCTTGCCGATTGGCGCCCTCGCTGCCACATGGGGCGGCTTGAATGCCCCCCGCAAGGCTGTTTCCGATGACCGAGACCCCGCACGAAACCGGCGATTTCGCCGCCACCTTCCAGATCGAAGGCCGCCCCATCCGGGGCCGCGCCGTGCGCATGGGCGCCGGCAGCATTTCGCCCATCCTCGACCGGCATGACTATCCGCCCCACCTTGCCCAGATCCTGGGTGAGGCGGTGACGCTTGCGGCGCTGGTGGGCGCTTCACTGAAGTTCGAGGGCAAGATCCTTGTGCAGGCGGAAGGCGACGGCCCCGTGACGCTGCTCGTCGGCGAGTACAACACGAATGGCAATGTGCGAGGTTATGCACGTTACAACCCGGAAGGTTGGGCGAACCTCGAGCGCGTCAACAAGGGCGGCGAGCCGCATATGCCGCAGCTGTTCGGGCGATCGGGCCGGCTGGGCCTGATCCTCGTTCACGACAGTCCGGACATCCAGCCCTACCAGGGCATTGTGCCGCTCAATAAGGCGACGCTCGCTCAGTGTGCGGAAGAATATTTCGATATGTCGGAGCAGGTGCCGTCCAGCATCCGGATCGCCGTCGACCGCTCCGCTTCCGGCGCATGGACGGCCGGCGGCATGCTGGTGCAACGCATTGCAGCGGACGACGCACGCGGCGAGACGGATGAAGGCTGGCGCGAGGCGGAAATGCTGTTTGCGACGCTGACCCCCGCCGAGCTGATCGACCCGGCGTTGCCGATGCCAGAGCTGCTTTACCGCCTGTTTCACGAGCAGGGCGTGACGCTTGAAAGCGGGATGAAGGTGCTCGACCAGTGCACGTGCAGCGAGGAACGCCTCGTCAATACGCTGAGCCAGATGCCGGACGAGTCGCTGCGCGAACTCGTGGAGGAAGACGGCAACCTGTCCATCGACTGCCAGTTCTGCGCGCGCCACTACAATGTGGACATTGCGCGCGTCACCGGGCCGGTGAACTAGGCTCTATTCCGGCGCGTCCATCGCGAGGATCACCTGCGCATAGCCGCGGGCGAGGCGTCCCATGTTCTCAACGCTGGTGCGCTCGTTCGTGCCGTGGAAGCCGGTGAGTTCGTCCGGCGTAAGCACGAACGGCGCGAAGCGGTAGACGTTGCCGGTGATCGCTTCTGCGTAGCGTGCGTCGGTTGCGCCGAGCACGAGGCCGGGGGCGACCGGCGCGCCGGGGAAAGTGGCTTCGGCGACACTGGCGAGCACGGCATAGGCCCGGTTGTCGGTGGGCGAGACATTCGAGGCGCCGGTGCCGGCAATGCCTTCCTTGTCCGTCACGATCTCGATGCCTTCGATGTCCTCCGTCACGTCCTTCACATGCTCGACCACGCTGTCGACTGTATCATTGGGGTGAATGCGAAAGTTCACCGTTGCGGTGGCGCGCTGGGCGAGGACGTTCTGCTTTGCAGATCCCTCAAGCATCGTCGGCGCGGTCGTGGTGCGGATCATCGCGTTGCCCGCCGGGATTTCGGCGAGCTGGCTGTCGATCATGCCCTTGAACAGCCAGAGATTGGCAAACGCCATGCGTTGCAGGAAGGGCATGTCCTCGCCGGCAGCCTTGAACATGTCGGATGCGGGTGGCTTCGAGAGATCAGACGGCATCTGGTTTTCGTCGAGCGCGATGACCGCGCGCGACAGGCTGACCGTCGCGGAATTGCGGGGCGGCGTGGAGGAATGCCCACCGGCCGCGTTGGCGACGATGTCGAGCGTCACATAGCCTTTCTCCGCAATGCCGATGAAGCCGGTCGGCTTGCCGGTGAGCGGGGATGGGTTCAGCACCATGAAGCCTTCATCGAGCGCCATCTCGGGCTCTATGCCGCGTGACTTGAGCAGCGCGACGCCGGCCTCGGCGCCCGAGCCAGAGACTTCCTCGTCATGGCCGAACATGAAAAGCACCGTGCGCTGAGGTTTGAAGCCGGCCACGGCCAGCGCTTCGGCTGCTTCCATCAGGCCGATGAGAGATCCTTTGTCGTCGATCGCGCCGCGTCCATAAATGTAGCCATCGATGATCTCACCGGCAAAGGGTTCGCCGTCCCAGTCGCCTTCGGTGCCGATATTGACGGGCACCACGTCCTGGTGAGCCATCAGCAGCAGAGGTTTCAGCGACGGGTCGGAGCCCTGCCAGGTGTAGAGCAGCGTCAGCGTGCCGGGCACAACTTCCCTGGTCATTGCCGCATGCGCGGCAGGATAAGCTTCCTGAAGCCAGGCATGCATGGCCAGCCATTCGCCGTCCTGTCCGGGGCGCGGGTCGCCGTTCGCCAGCGTGACGGTTCTGAACTGGATAGCGCGGGCGAGGTTCTTGGCTCCGCGCTCGGCCGAGATGGCGGGGGGGGCGGGGAGCGTAACGCGTCCGCCCACGGGCTCCGCGCCATAGTTCACGGTGTTGTAGATCAGCACGCCGGCCAATGCTGCAACTGCGAGCAAAAGCCCGATCGATAGGTTCCGGATCATGTGCGGCAGGCTCCCCGTTGTTCTTTGACGGATCGTGGAGGAGCGGCGCATTCCACGTCAAGCGAAGGGTCATCAAAAAATGAGTTGGCCGCCACTCTTTCGCGCGGCAGGGTAGCCGCCATGGTTGAAGTTTCTCCGAAGCGGCTCAGCACGCCGCGTGTTCTTGCCTTGTCCACGCTGGCATTTCCGCTTGCGGGAATTGGATTGCCTCTTGGGGTGTATCTTTCGCCGTTCTATGCCGACGAGCTGGGGCTCGGCCTGGCGCTGACCGGCACGCTGTTCATGCTGTTACGTCTGCTCGACACGGTGCTCGATCCGACAATCGGACATTTCGTGGACCGCTTTACCTCGAAGTGGGGCCGGGCGCGTCCGTGGATCGTTGCCAGCGTGCCGATGCTTATGCTCTCGGCATTCTTTGTGTATCTGCCGCCGCGCGAAGGCGTGAACGCGGTGTACTTCGTGCTCTGGATGGTGGTCCTCTATCTCGGATCCACCATTATGATCATCGCGCGCAACGCCTGGGTCGCGGACATTGCCGCCGATTACGATGATCGCTCACGCCACTTCGTGGTGATCGAGATGGCGAGCGTGCTCAGCATGCTCTTCCTGCTGATCATCCCGGTGATCATCGCCAGCAATGGCGGGGACCGGTTTGAACAGATCGGCGCAATGGGGTGGTGCCTGATCATTTCCCTGCCGGTTACAGCGCTGATTGCGTGTGCCTTTGTGCCCGACCTCCCCCGCGCGAAGGACCCTGCGGCGAAGGGCTTCGATTTTGCCGAAATGCGCATCGCCGTGGGCAACCGCCATCTGAGGACGGTCCTGCTGCTTGAGATCTTGGTTGGCATGGGCATCACCGTCACGGCGTCTCTCTACCTGTTCGTGGCCGAGTCCGTTTTTGGCCTCACAGACGTGCAGGCCAGCCTGTTACTGGTCGTGTTTTTTCTCTCGTCCGTGATTGGCCTGCCGCTCTGGATGCGCCTCGCGGCCAGGACCGAAAAACATAAGGCTGTGTGTATCGCGGTGCTGATGTCGGCGGGCAGCTATGCACTTTACTTCCTGGTCGCCCAGTTCGGAGGTTTCTGGCCGTTTGCTGTGGCGGCCGTTATCAACGGGTTCGCCTTCACGGCGCCGCTCGTCATCGGCCGGTCGATGACGGCGGACGTGGTTGAGTGGGAATTGGCGCGGTCCGGCGTCAACCGGGCCGGGTTGTACTTTGGGCTGAATGCCGGCGCCTACAAAATCGGCGCAAGCGCGGCGACGGGTCTCGCCTATCTGCTCGTCGGATTGGCGGCGGGCTATGAGGCCGGCGCCGACAATTCTCCGGAAGCCGTGCAGGGCTTGCTGATCATCTTCTGCGTGCTGCCCGCCCTGCTTTACTTCGCCACCTATTTCGCGGTGCGCAACTATGCGCTGACGCGCGCGGTGCAATTGCAAACAGCCGAACAGCTCAGCGCCGGCACATTGACCGAAGCTTAAAACCCGCCGCCTTCGGCAAGCCATTCAAGCTCGTCCGGCGTGCTCTCGCGGCCGAGGATGGCGTTACGGTGCGGGAAGCGGCCGAACTGGCGGATCGCGTCGCGGTGTTCGCGTGCATAGTCGAGGAATGATTTCGTGAATGTCTCGAAGCCGGGGCGGGCTTCGGTATGCAGTTTGGTGAGCATTTCCACGCAACAGTCCTGATCGGTGATGTCTTCGGAGTGCTCAAGCGGCAGGTAAAGGAAAATGCGCTCGGCTTCCAGGAGACCAGTGTCCTCCCCTCGCGCAAGGCCGTCCTTGCACAGACTGAGCGCCAGTGCGTCCTGCGCGAAGGCGCGCGGCGTTTTGCGGAAGATGTTGCGGCTGAACTGGTCGAGCACGATGATCGCCGCCAGACGGCCCCGTTTGCCTGTCGCAATCCAGCCGCTGGCGGCAGGGCCAGTGGAGAGCTGCTCCAGCAAGGGCAAGAAGAGGCTGCGCAGTTCTGCGTCGAGGGCCGGTCCCCCGTTGAACCATTTTTTATGCTGCGCCTTGAACCTTTCCGGCGACTGGCAGGCCTCTCCGATCCAGAATGCGAGGACGTCCTGCGGCGATGTCATGCACCCGGCCGCCGGGCCACGATCATGTAGTTCACGGACGCATCGCCGGTGAGCTTCCATTGGCCGGACAGGGGATAGAAGCTGACCCCGATTGGCGTCTCGGGTTTCATGCCCGCCCCGCTGAGCGCGGTTTCGACTTCTTCAGGTGTCACGAACTTCGACCAGTCATGAGTGCCGCGCGGCAGCCAGCGCAGGACATATTCTGCGCCGATGACGGCTGTAGCGAGCGCCTTGGCCGTGCGGTTGAGCGTGGCGACGACCATCAGCCCGCCGGGGCGCACGAGACGCGCGGTGTCGGCGAGGAATTGCGCGGGGTCGGCCACGTGCTCGACGACTTCGAGGTTGAGCACGATGTCGAAAGCCTGTTCGCCGCTCGCGAGCAGCCCTTCCGCCGTGCCGGCGCGGTAATCGATCTTGAGGCCCTGCTCATAAGCGTGGGTGAGGGCAGTCTTGATGTTGGCTTCGGAGGCGTCCACCCCGGTGACTGACGCGCCGAGGCGCGCCATCGGCTCGCACACGAGGCCGCCGCCGCAGCCGATGTCCAGCAGGCGTAGGCCGTCCAGCGGTTTCAGGGCGCCGGCCTTGAGGCCAAGGTGGCGCTCTGCCGTCTCCCGGATGAATTTGAGACGTACCGGGTTGAACCGGTGCAGCGGCTTGAACTTGCCGTTCGGGTTCCACCAGTCGGCCGCCATCGCCGAGAATTTGGCGACTTCTGCGGGGTCGATGCTCGGCGTGACCGGGGTGGCCTCAGAGGCTTCGATCGTTTTAGCCATTGTTTAGCAATCCTGTTTGATCCGGGCCGAACTTTCCCCTAGAGGGGCCGATATAGGACGCCCATTGCAGGGCAGATAGCCGGTTGGGGCGAAATGGCGCGCACAGTACTGAAATTCGGGGGCACTTCGGTTGGCGATCTGGACCGTATTGCCAACGTCGCCGAGATCGTGGCTGCGCGCGCTGCCAAGGGCGAGCAAATGGCCGTGATCGTGTCGGCGATGTCCGGGGAGACCAACAAGCTGGTCGCCCTTGCGGATGGCGCGGCCGGCAAGGACCTCGCCCGCCACCTTTACGACGACGAGTACGATGTGGTTGTCGCCTCGGGAGAGCAGGTGACGGCCGGGCTGCTCGCGCTGGCGCTGCGCCGCAAAGGCCTCAAGGCGCGCTCCTGGCTCGGCTGGCAGCTGCGCCTCAAGACCGATAACAGCCACGGGCGCGCGCGCATCCTCGGCTTTGACGACTCCTCCTTGCCGGACTCGATCGATCGCGGCGAGATTGCCGTGGTCGCGGGTTTCCAGGGCGTAACGGATGACTTCCGGGTGACCACGCTCGGCCGGGGCGGTTCGGACACCAGCGCCGTGGCTGTCGCTGCTGCCCTCGGTGCAAAGGTGTGCGATATCTACACCGACGTCGACGGCGTCTACACGACCGATCCGAGGATGGTGCCGAAGGCGCGCCGGATCGACAAGATTTCTTATGAAGAGATGCTCGAAATGGCCTCGCTCGGCGCCAAGGTGCTGCAGACGCGCTCGGTCGAGCTGGCGATGAACCACAATGTTCCCGTGCGGGTCCTGTCGAGCTTTGTGAAGCCCGGCGAGGAATCCCCCGGGACGCTTGTCTGTGCAGAGGAAGAGATCGTGGAAAAGCAGGTTGTCAGCGGCGTGGCCTATTCACGCGACGAGGCCAAGGTGACGCTGTACGGCGTGCCGGACCGTCCGGGCTCCTCGGCCAAGATTTTCTCCGCGCTCGCCCGCGCCGGGGTCAACGTGGACATGATCGTCCAGGCGAGCTCGCGCGAAGCGTCCAAGGCGAACCTCGTGTTCACCTGCACCGACCGCGACAGCCCGTTCGCGCGCGAGACGTTGGAGAACATCAAGGGCGATATCGGTTTCGAGCGGCTGGAAGTGGCCCGCGACGTTTCGAAGATCTCGATCATCGGTGTCGGCATGAAGAGCCATACCGGCGTCGCCGAGAAGATGTTCACCGCCCTCTCCGAGAAGGGCATCAACATCGATGTGATCTCCACGTCGGAGATCAAGATTTCCGTTTTGATTGCGGCGCCCTATACAGAGCTGGCGGTGCGCGCCCTTCACACAGCCTTTGGTCTGGACGCTGACTGACCCGCTTTTCCGAACGCGCCCAAACAGGAGTGCATGCCCTATAACATGACGGCCACCCGTGTGCTCATGAACAACCTTCGCCAGGTGATGGCGGAGGACGGAGATACACGCTCCCGGCTCGACCATGTTGTCCGCCTGATCGCGGGCGCGATGGTGGCGGATGTCTGTTCGGTTTACTTGCGCGAGGCCGATGGCGCGCACCTGCTGATCGCAACCGAAGGCCTTAAGCCGGAAGCCGTCAACAAGACGCGCATGTCGCCCGGCGAAGGCCTTGTCGGCTATGTGGCCCGCACCGCCGAACCCATCGCGATCGAGGACGCGCCGCGCCACCCAGCCTTCTCGTACCGGCCAGAGACGGGGGAGGACCCCTTCCACGCTTTCCTCGGCGTGCCTATCCTTCGCACGGGCGGTGTCACCGGCGTACTCGTTGTGCAGAACCGGACAGAGCGCAGCTACCGGGAAGAAGAGATCGATACGCTGCAGACTATCGCGATGGTGCTGGCGGAGATCGTGCATACGCTGGTGCTTGCGCCCGCGCCGCAGCCGGGCAACGAACGGCGGTCCCGGCCCGGCAACGCCGCCGGAAACCTGAAGGGCCGGGTATTCTGCGAAGGGCTCGGCTACGGCCTCGCCGTTCTCCACGATCCGGTGGTGCCGCCCGCCAAGTTCTTTGCGACTGACCAGGCGGCCGAAGTGTTGCGCCTGTCCGAAGGTCTGATTGGCCTGCGGGAGTCCATCGACCGGATGATGCTGATCGACGGCGCCGCCCTCGGCGGCGACCCGCGGGACGTGATGGAAGCTTATCGCCTGCTCGCGGAAGATCCGTCCTGGGCCGAGAAGCTGCTCGAGGGCATCCGGTCGGGCCTGTCGGCCGAAGCCTCGGTGGACCGCGCGCGGCGGGAACACCGGGCAAAGCTGCAGATTGCGCGCGATCCTTACCTGCGCGAACGGCTCCACGATCTCGAAGATCTCGACAACCGGCTGCTCCGCGTTTTGGGCGGCGAAGAGGGCAAGCCGAAGATTACCGGCGATCAGGCGATCCTGATTGCGCGCCGCCTCGGTCCGGCAGAGCTGCTGGAATATGCGCATGCAGGTCTCAAGGGCATCCTGATGGAGGAGGCGGCGGCCTCGTCACACGCCGCCATCGTGGCGCGCGCGCTCGGCATTCCGGCCATCGGCGGAATTGACGGCCTGACGACCCGGATCGAGCAGGGAGACTACATCATCGTCGATGCCGAGGACGGCAGCGTCCATATCCGGCCCGATGACGTGGTGTACGATGCGTACATGGCCCGGGTCGGGCTGCGTTCCGAGCGGCAGGCACGGTATGCGGCACTCAAAGGGCTGCCCGCTCAAACACTCGACGGCACGCATGTGTCGCTGATGCTGAACGCCGGTCTCGACCTTGATCTCGACATGCTCGATCAGGCGGGCGCGGATGGGGTCGGCCTGTTCCGCACCGAATTCCAGTTCCTTGTGTCAGAATCCCTGCCGCCGCTGGAGGACCAGATAGCGCTCTACAAGCGGGTTCTGGACCGCGCGGCCGGACGGCCGGTCATCTTCCGGACACTGGACCTTGGCGGCGACAAGGTGCTGCCGGCGCTCAGCCAGCTGCGGGAGGAGAACCCGGCGCTCGGCTGGCGGTCGATCCGCTTCGCGCTCGATCACAAGGGCCTTTTCCGGCGCCAGTTGCGCGCGCTTGTCCGGGCGGCCGCCGAGGGCCCACTCACCGTCATGTTCCCGATGGTGACAGTGCCGCAGGAATACAGGGCCGCCAAAGCGCTGCTGCTGGAAGAGATAGAGTGGACGCTCAAACAGACCGGTAAACAACCTTCCAGACTGGAAGTCGGCGTGATGCTGGAGACGCCGGCGCTGGGCTTCTCGATGCAGGATCTCGCTGGCGAAGTTGACTTCCTGTCGGTCGGTACCAACGACCTGCTGCAGTTCTTCTTTGCGGCCGACCGGATGACCCCGTCGGTCAGCGAGCGCTATGACCTCGTGGACCCCGCCTCGCTGCGCTACCTGAAAATGGTGGCCGATATCTGCAAGGCCGGGAACATCCGCTTGTCTGTTTGCGGTGAAGCTACGGCATCGCCGCCGGTTGCCCTGTGCTTTGCAGCGCTCGGGTTCACCAGCCTGTCGATGGCCGGCTCTGCCATCGGTCCCGTCAAGCAAGCTCTCAGGGGCGTCGACCTCGGCGCCTTCCGGGCCGGGCTTTTCGAGCGGATGGATAAGCCAAACGGTTCGTTCCGTAACCAAGTTTTAGCACTCGCCGCCGAACATGGAATTGACACAGCCGACAGTTGAAGCGTGTTGCGGCGGGGCATACACGGTCTTAATGAGTGTGGACCGGATCTTGCCTCGTTTTCACTAGGTGTCAGCATTCGTCAGTGAGACTGGTAAAAAATGGTACAGATTGTATCGCCTCAACCGGCAAACGAGCAAACCGGGGATATCCACCGGGTGGAAGATAACGCGACGCCCCGTTCGAATGTGACGCCCATCTCTTCGGAAGCGGCCCGGCATCTGGACGCGCATGGCCGGCGTGAACGCGCCGATGAAATTTTCCGCACCGGCGAATATGACGGCGAAACGCTTCGCATGGGACAGGTTCTGCGCCGCGTACGCGAAGCCTTGTTGCTCGATCTGGGCGAAATCGCCAGGGCCTCGCTCATTCGTGAAAACTTCCTCATGGCGATCGAGCGGATGGAATTGCAGACCATCGCGAAGGGCTATCTGGTGCCCTACCTGATCGCCTATTCGAAATATCTCGGCCTGCCAGAGCAGGATGTGGTGCAGCGCTACACCCGCGAATGCGGTGCGGTGGCGGAAGTCAAAACCCTCGCCCCGGTGCCGAAGATCGGCCAGCTGAACCGGACCAAGGACAAATTGCCGCTTGTCCTCGCCGCGGCCGGCCTTCTGGTCCTGCTGATCGGCGGCGGCGTGACCGCGGCCATTGTGATGAACAGTGGGCCGGGCGAAGTCACTTCACCCACGGTTGTGGCTGTCAGCGGCGCGCGGGAAAGCCTGTTCGCCGATACCGCCGCGCCTCAGACTGTGGCGGGCGACCCGCCGATCGAAATCGTGGCGGTCCGTCAGGGCTGGCTCGAAGTGCGGGCCGCCGATGGAACCATCTTCCTCAGCCGCACGATGGCTGCCGGCGAGAACTACTTCCCGCGCTTGAAAGCCGGTTGGACGGTTTCGGCGCGCAATGGCGGCGTCTTTGAATGGCGCGCCGGCGACATGGTCATCGGACCGCTGGGCCCGGAAGGCGCACAGGTCTTTTCGATCAGTGTGGATGACCAGCTCGTCAAGGCCGCTGAGTTGGCTGCCGCGGCCGTTGCAACGGCCGAAGCGGCTGAAGCCGCTGCCGCACCGCCCAAAGCCACGCCCTGAGGGCTTTACGTCGGCGCCGCTCGGCGCCACATGTGAGGCAGACAGATAGCCCGAAAGGCGCTGACCCCTCTGATGAGCCATAATCCCATCCGTCCCTGGCGCAATATCGAGCGCCGCAAGTCCCGGCAGATCCGCGTCGGAAACGTCCTGATTGGCGGCGATGCGCCGATTGCCGTTCAGACGATGACCAACACGCCGACCGAGGATGCGGCGGCCACGATTGACCAGATCATCCGGTGCGCCGATGCAGGCGCCGACATTGTGCGGGTGTCATGCCCGACAGAAGACGCGACGCGGGCGATGCGGGAGATCGTAAAGGCAAGCCCGGTGCCGCTCGTGGCGGATATCCATTTTCACTACAAGCGCGGGGTCGAGGCCGCCGATGCGGGCGCAGCCTGCCTGCGCATCAATCCCGGCAATATTGGCTCGCAGGCCCGCGTAAAGGAGGTTGTCGCGGCGGCCCGCGCCAATGGTTGCTCCATCCGGATCGGCGTGAACGGCGGCAGTCTCGAGAAACACCTGCTCGACAAGTATGGCGAGCCTTGCCCGGACGCGATGGTGGAAAGCGCGCTCGATCACGCGCGCATCCTCGATGACCTCGGATTTCACGAGTACAAGATCTCGGTCAAGGCCTCAGACATGTTTCTGACCGTTGCGGCCTACCAGCTGCTGTCGGAGGCGACCGACGCACCCCTGCATCTCGGCATCACCGAAGCGGGCGGGCTGCGGACCGGGACGGTGAAATCATCCATCGGCATGGGCGCGCTGCTCTGGGCCGGGATCGGCGACACGATCCGCGTTTCGCTGTCGGCGGCGCCGGAAGAAGAAGTCAAAGTCGGCTTCGAGATGCTGAAATCGCTCGGCCTGCGTACGCGCGGCGTCAACATCATCGCCTGCCCAAGTTGCGCGCGGCAGGGCTTTGACGTGATTTCGACCGTAGAGATTCTGGAGCAACGCCTCGCGCATGTGACGGAGCCTATTTCCCTGTCGATCATCGGCTGCGTAGTGAACGGGCCGGGGGAGGCCGCGATGACGGATCTCGGTTTCACCGGCGGCGGCAAGGACAGTGGCAAGATGTTCATTGCCGGACGCGCCGATCACAACGTCTCCAACGCCGACATGGTGGAGCACATCGTCAAGCTCGTCGAGGAACGCGCCGCGAAGCTCAAGGCCCAGCGCGAGGGCGAGCAGGTTCCGGCGGAGTAAGGTTTATACTGGCCCGCAGGTGCTGACGGGCACCAGGGCGGCCGCTGCATCATAGAGCCCTTGCGACGGTGCAAGCCGGCGGATGAGGGCCAGCGCCTCGGGCTTTTTCACGGTCACGACGTCCACGCCTTCTTCGGCTTCAACCGCCTGACCCGCAAGCGCGACGATGATCCGGCGTGTGCCCGGGGCGTCCGGCAGCCGGGCATCAAGCGAGCCTGCATAGACATTGTCCGTATACGCATCAAATATCGACAGCGACCCGTATTCCGGCCAGGTCGGCACAACGAGTTCGACCGGGCCCGCCGATACATCAATCAGGCAGAGGGAATAGGCTAGGTCCGGCGACGGACGCACGATGGTCTGGGTCTGCGGTGTCACGCGCGGGCTCATGTTCCAGGTGTGCGTTTCGATGCCGCCCGCTGCCAGACGGTCTCGCGCGGTTGACATGATATAGCCGGGCAGGGCGTTGAGAGCGATGAAATGGACGGCGGCAAAGCCGATCACAAAGGTAGTGAGACCAACCATGGGCAAGCGCATCAGGGTGCCTCCCCGCAGCCGAGCTTTTCGATAGAGGGTGTCTGGAGCGTGCGCTCTGGGTCGGCGATCAGGTCCGCTTTGGGCTTGTAGAGGCGCAGTGTCAGGTCAAAGTCGCCGGCGCCCCGGCTGGAGACCCAGCCGTTTCCGGACGCGGACGAGACCGGCGAGATATCAAAAAACCAGTTGGAAGGATCGCTCCCCGTCGCCGCATCCGTAAGGTCATAAGACAAGGCGTTGTCCGTATTGTCCGGCAGGTAACTCTCGGAATTGTAGAGCGTGACAGACCACCATTGCGCAGGCATGGCGCCGCCGCGGACGCGGTAGTCGCAGCCCTCGGAAAGACGGTCGCCCGCATCGTCGGTGTTGCGGGCGAAGTAGACCGCTTCTTCCTTCGTAAGGGCGAGCAGCCCGTGGCGCGCGACGCGGGCCCGGGTCCAGGGATTGGCGGCCTCGGAGCCGATCGTCCAGTCGCTCGTCCAGCCATTCACATCAATTGCGCTGCCGAGCCTTGCGCCGCTGCCCACCATGCCTGCGGCAGCAGCGGCGGCGCCGAGGCCGAGCGCCGCGCCGAGGAGGAGGCCAACAAGTCCGCTGACGAGTTTCATGAAAATACGGTAACGTAACTGAAAAGGGACGCAAGCGGCCCGTGACAAGACTGTTGCTGAGCGTGCCTAGACGCTACCACCTAACGTGTGACGCTTGGCAGCAAGGGGGCAAGAGGCCGGCCATGTTTTTCCGAATCTTGCGCTGGACCGGCCTGACCCTGCTTGCAGGCGTGACACTTCTCGTAGCGTCAAGCTGCACGATGCTTGGCCTCAACTATGCGAGCCTTGATACGGCTAACAAGTCCGCCCCGGTGCCGGCGCTCGATCTAGACCGTCTCATCACCCCGGACGGGCGAGCCGAAGCCATGAAGATGCTGGAAGACACCCTGTACGGTCCCTGGCCGAAGGACTTGCCGGTATCCATGAGCGACTGGCGTATCATCAACGCGGCCTATCTTGAAGGGCGAGGGACGCTTGAAGAGCGCGATATCACCATCGGTCTTGGCCCGGGTGCGCAGACGTTCCAGTTGGTCGCGGCCTTTCCAAAAGGCGCGTTTGCCAATCCGCTCGTGCTCAGCCAGACGTTCAGCGGGAACTGCGATGTGTTTCCGGGCGAAGCAGTGACGAGCGCGGCAGGTGATCCGTGTTCGGCGCAAGACACCAATTCGACGGCGAATTTCATCGTCAATAACCTGTTCGGCGAGTTCATCGCCGAGGCGCCGATCGGGAAGTATTTCGACGCCGGGTTGGTCTATTCGAGTTTCCATGCGGGCGATTTCGTTCCTGACAGCACGCAGCTCGCCCCTCAGACAATGGCGGCACTCGGAGGCGAGGTTAATCCCACCAGTACGCTCATGGCCTGGGCCTATGCCATCTCTGCTGCGCTGGATGCGCTCGAGAAGGATCCGCGAATCGATCCCGGTCATCTGTCGGTGATGGGCCATTCCCGTCATGGCAAGGCCGCTCTGCTGGCAACGATCTGGGATCCCCGCATTGAAGCGGTCGTCGCGCACCAGTCCGGTTTCGCCGGAGCGTCCCTGTCGCGGTCGGCCACCGGCGAACGCCTGGAACGGATGGCCGAGACCTATCCGCACTGGCTGGCGCCCGGCGCGCTGAAGTATGCCGCCAATCCGAGCCTGTTGCCGTTCGACCAGCATCTTGTGCTGGCGCTGATTGCACCGCGCCGGGTGTTTCTCGGCAATGGCCGGCGGGACGTCTGGTCTGACCCCAATTCGAGTTTTCGCGCGGCCCAGGCCGCCAGCGAGGCCTGGGCCGCATACGGCGTGCGGGGTTTGTCAGAAGGCAGTATGCGGACGTTTGATCCAGGCGCCGGGATCGTCTGGTGGCTGCGCCTCGGCGGGCACAGCATCGTGGAAGAAGACATCGATGCGTTCATCGGCTTCCTGAAAGCTGGCATTGCGCCGTCCGCTGTGTCTCCGCCTGCCGAGTTGCCAAGCCCTCCGGCGCCTGGATAGGATAGGCCAATAAAGCTGGGCTGGGAGGCTGACCTTGGACAATCTCGAATTTCTGAAGCCGGTGCTCGCACTGGTACTGTGGACCTGCGTGATGTGGTTCTGGATGTACGCCACCCGGATTCCGGCCATGCAGAAAGCCAGGATCGACATGAGCGGGTCGCACCCCGATCTGGACCTGACGGTGCTGCCGGGGCCAGTGCGCGCGGCGGCGGATAACTACAATCACCTGCACGAGCAGCCGGTGATCTTCTATGCCCTGATGTTCTTCATCGCGCTGACGGGCGGGTCGGACCCCGTCTCGGCCGCCGTGGCCTGGGCCTATGCCGGGCTGCGCGTCGTGCACTCCTTTGTTCAGGTCGGGCTCGGGATCATTCCGCTTCGGTTCCTGACATTCCTTCTGGGCTCGTTCTGCTTGTTCTTCCTGGCCGGGAAGGAAGCTTTGCGGGTGTTCGCTGGCTGACCGGTGCGCCGAGGCTTCCAAGCGGCGTGAAACCGGATTAAAGGCGGCGGATGTCCTCCCTTTCCCTGACACGCCTCCAGCAGGTGATCGACCGGTTCGAGGAGGTCGAGGCCCGGATGGGCGCGACCTCTGATTCCAAAGAGATCATCACCCTGTCGAAGGAGCATTCCGAGCTTCGTCCGGTTGTGGAGAAGGCACGCGAGCTGCTGGCCGCGCGCCGGGGCCTCGCCGATGCTGAAGCGCTGGCCGGATCGGGCGACCCCGAGATGGCGGACCTTGCGCGTATGGAAATCGGAGACCTGAAGGACCAGCTGCCCGCGCTCGAACAGGCGATGCAGATCCTGCTGTTGCCGAAAGATGTCGATGACAAGGCCAACGTCGTGCTCGAGGTGCGCGCCGGTACTGGCGGCGACGAAGCCGCGCTGTTCGCAGGAGACCTCTGGCGCATGTACATGCGCTACGCGCAGCTGCAGGGCTGGAAGGTCGAGATTGTCGATGCCTCTGAAGGTGAGGCCGGCGGTTACAAGGAAATTATCGCCAACGTCTCGGGCGACGGCGTGTTCGGCCGCATGAAGTGGGAGAGCGGTGTGCACCGCGTGCAGCGGGTTCCTGCGACCGAAACGCAGGGCCGCATCCACACGTCGGCTGCAACGGTGGCGATCCTTCCTGCCCCAGAGAATATCGAGATCGATATCCGCGTCGAAGACATCCGTATCGACACGATGCGCGCTTCCGGCGCCGGCGGTCAGCACGTCAACAAGACGGACTCGGCCGTGCGCATCACGCACTTTCCGAGCGGTATCGTCGTGACGAGTTCGGAGAAGTCGCAGCACGTCAACCGCGAGAAGGCGATGGATCAGCTGAAGATCCGCCTTTACGAAAAACTTCGGCATGAGCGCGATTCGGCGCGCGCCGAGGCCCGCGCCAACATGGTCGGCTCGGGCGACCGCAGCGCCAAGGTGCGCACGTACAACTATCCCGAAAACCGGGTGACGGACCACCGCATCGGGCTCACGCTCTATGCGCTTGACCGGATCGTGGCCGGCGACAAGCTCAACGATGTCGTTGAAGCTCTGATCACGGAGGATCAGGCCCGCAAACTGGCCGCGATGGAGGCGGGCAGCTGACCGCGCCAACGTATGACGCCTTGATTCGCCGGGCAACGGAACGCTTCCGGGCGGCAGGCATCGCCGACGCCCGCCAGAACGCCGCTATGCTTATGCTGCACGCTTTCGGCGACACGCGCGCTGCGCTTCTGGCTGCGGGCGCCTCGCCGGTGCCGGAGACCACCCAAGAGGTGTTTCACGCGGCGGTCGAGCGTCGGCTGCTGCGAGAACCGCTGCAGCACATTCTGGGTACGACGCATTTCTATGGGCTTGAGTTTCGCAGCGATCCGCGCGCGCTGATCCCGCGCATGGACAGCGAGGTGGTTGTCGAAACCGCGCTGTGCCTGATCCCGAAGGATCACAGGGTTGTGGTGGCCGATCTCGGCACCGGCACGGGTTGCCTGCTCGGCGCCATCCTCTGGAACCGGCCGCTGGCGGTGGGCACCGGCGTGGAAGCCGATCCGGGCGCCGCCGCGCTCGCGCGCGAGAATTTCGATATCCTGGGATTGTCCGGCCGCGCGAACCTTTTCGGCGGACCGTGGGACCGGTGGACGGGCTGGGAGGCGGCCGGCGTCATCGTCTCGAACCCGCCCTACATCGCTACGGCCGAAATCGAATCGCTGGCGCCGGAAGTGCGTGATCATGATCCGAGGCTTGCGCTGGATGGAGGCTCTGACGGCCTCGCCGCCTATCAGGACCTGATTTCGACAGGGGCTGCCCGGATGCCGATGGGTGCGGCGCTGGTGCTCGAAATCGGCCATGACCAGCGCGCCGCCGTGCTGGACCTGTTGGCCCAGGCGGGCTTTACCGGATTGGGACACCGCCTTGATCTTGGAGGAAATGATCGGTGCGTCTGGGGCTTTGCGCCCGGGCCTTCCCGCTGATTTTCCGCTTGGCGCTGCGCCCGATCCGCAGTAGAGCAATACGGCGAGGGGCAGTCTGCCGTAGAGGCAGTTAATGAACGCTGCCTTCGTTCGGGACCGGTGGAAACGGCAGCGTCCAATCCCCCATCCCGCCTGCAAGCAAGATAGTATCAGGTATCTCAGCCCTGTCTTGGCTCGCCGGTGACCCCAGGTGCACGAACACAGGACAGAGATTTATGAAACGCTCACGCGGGCGCAACAGACGCCCAGGCGGCAATCCGCAAAGTGCCTTCAACAACCCGAACCGTCACTTTGAGAGCGTCGGACCGGATGTGAAGATCCGTGGATCGGCCCAGCAGGTGCTCGAGAAGTACCTGCAATACGGCCGCGACGCCCAGACCAGCGGCGACCGGGTCCTGTCCGAAGCCTATTTCCAGTATGCGGAACACTACCAGCGCATCGTCTCCAAACAGACGGAGGCGCGCGTGCATCAGCAAGGCAGTCAGAACCCGAACAATCCGAACCAGAACGGCCAGAACCGGAATGGGAATGGCAACGGGAACAGCCAGCGCGATGACCGCGACCCGCGCAGCGGTCAGGACCGCGATCCACGCGGCGGCGGCCATGACGAGCCGATGCAGATGGATGACGATTCGGGCGAAGCCGACGTGGTGCCGGCTATGAGCGCGCGCCGGGACGAGGATGACAGTTCCGATTCGCTGCGCGTGATCGATACCGATGACGAGGGCGATGCGCCGGAAGCTGGCGATTCGGCGCCGGTTGAAAACCGCGGTGACCGGGCAGGCGGGGACAGGAACCGCCGGCCCCGCAAGCCTTACCGTCCGCGCGAAGAAGGCGCAGCCCGGGAGGAACGCGCACCGCGCGAGCCACGTCTGCCGCGCGAGGCGGTCGAGATTGTGTCAGAGACCGATGGTATCATGAAGACCCTCGCCCGCGGCCGCCGCAAACCGGCGCCGGAAGAGGGCGCCCCGACCGAGACATCGGACTAAGGGATTCTACTGCGACGCCATGACAGCGCCCCGCCCTCACCGGCGGGGCGTTTCATTTGCGGCTCCCCGCTTGCGCGCAGCGCGCCGCCTTCCCAAATCAACCGTAACACTCCGGTTGCCGCTGAGCGGGGCCGGAACTGACGAACTCATTCTGCCTGTGAAAAGGGGAACACATGAATATCGAACAGTATACAGAGCGTGCCCGCAACCTGATCCAGAGCGCGCAGACGCAGGCCCTCGCGAGCGGCCACCAGGTGCTGACACCGGCTCACATCCTAAAATCCCTCTTTGATGACCGCGACCAGCTCGCGGCAAACCTCATCCGCGCAAGCGGCGGGCGGCCAGAGCTTGCGGTACAAGGCGTGGACACGGCGCTTGCAAAGCAGCCGAAAGTCTCCGGCGCAGGGGCAGGTGGATTGCGGCTCGAACAGGCCGGCGCGAAACTCTTCCAGGACGCCGAGGCGGGTGCGAAAAAGGCCGGTGATGCATTCGTCACCGTCGAGCGTCTTTTGCTGGCGCTGGCCGGTCTCGTTGGTGATCCGGCAGCCGAGGCCCTTAAAGCCGCAGGCGTGACGCCGAAGGCGCTAGAAGCCGCCACTGCGCAGCTTCGCCAGGGCCGCACGGCCGATAGCCAGACGGCCGAGGAAGGTTATGAGGCGCTCAAGAAGTATGCGCGCGACCTCACCAAGGATGCGCGTGAAGGCAAGCTTGATCCGGTGATCGGCCGCGATGAAGAAATCCGCCGCGCGATCCAGGTTCTCTCGCGCCGCTCAAAGAACAACCCTGTGCTGATCGGTGAGCCTGGCGTTGGCAAAACGGCAATTGCTGAGGGGCTCGCGCTGCGCATCGTCGATGGCGACGTGCCGGAAAGCCTGAAGGGCAAGCGCCTGCTCGCCCTCGACATGGGCGCGCTGATTGCCGGCGCGAAGTTCCGCGGAGAGTTCGAAGAGCGATTGAAAGCGGTACTCACGGAAGTTACAAAAGCCGAAGGTGGTGTGATCCTGTTCATCGACGAGATGCACACGCTCGTCGGCGCCGGCAAATCCGAAGGCGCCATGGATGCCTCGAACCTTCTCAAGCCAGCTCTGGCGCGCGGTGAGCTGCACTGTATCGGCGCCACGACGCTGGACGAGTACCGCAAGCACGTCGAGGGCGATCCTGCGCTCGCACGCCGCTTCATGGCGGTCTATGTCGATGAGCCGACCGTCGAGGATACGATCTCGATCCTCCGTGGTCTGAAGGGCCGTTACGAGGCGCACCACGGTGTGCGCATCTCAGATGCAGCGATCGTGTCGGCTGCCACACTGTCGAACCGGTACATCACCGATCGCTTCCTGCCGGACAAGGCAATCGACCTGATGGACGAAGCCGCCGCGCGCCTGCGAATGCAGGTGGATTCGAAACCTGAGGAACTCGACGAGATCGACCGGCGCCTCATGCAGCTGCGCATTGAGGCCGAGGCGCTCAAGAAAGAAAAGGATACTGCCTCCAAAGACCGGCTGAAAACGATTGAGACCGAAATTTCAGGGCTCGATACCCGCTCGCGCGAACTCGCAACCGCCTGGGGCGCCGAGAAGGACAAGCTCAAAGGCGCAGCGTCTGCCAAGGAAAAGCTCGACCGCGCCTACTCCGACATGGCCGAAGCCCAGCGCCAGGGCGACCTCGCCAAAGCGTCCGAGCTTAAATTCTCGACGATCCCGGCGTTCGAAAAGCTGATCGCCGAAGTCGAAGCCAAGGGTGACGCCGATGGCGGCCTCGTATCGGAGGTTGTGCGTCCCGAGCATATCGCCGGCGTGGTGTCGAAGTGGACCGGCATCCCCGTGGACAAGATGCTGGAAGGCGAACGCGAGAAGCTGCTGCGCATGGAAGATGCGTTGCGCGGGCGCGTGGTCGGACAGGAAGATGCGCTGCTGGCCGTCTCGAACGCGGTACGCCGCGCGCGGGCAGGCCTGCAGGATCCGAACCGTCCGATCGGCTCGTTCCTGTTCGTTGGTCCGACCGGCGTTGGCAAGACCGAACTGACGAAGGCGCTCGCCGGCTTCATGTTCGATGATGAAACGGCGGTGCTGCGGCTCGACATGTCCGAGTTCCAGGAGAAGCATTCTGTGGCCCGCCTGATTGGCGCGCCTCCCGGCTATGTCGGCTATGATGAAGGCGGTGTCCTGACGGAATCGATCCGCCGGCGCCCTTATCAGGTCATCCTGTTTGACGAAGTGGAGAAGGCCCATCCGGACCTTTTCAATACGCTGCTTCAGGTGCTCGATGACGGACGTCTCACCGACGGTCAGGGTCGAACTGTCGACTTCAAGAACTCGATCATCATCATGACGTCAAACCTTGGCGCCGATGCATTGGCGAGCGGGGAGGAAGGCGAAGTCTCTGAACAGGCACGCGAGCACGTGATGGCGGCGATCCGGCGTCACTTCCGCCCGGAATTCATCAACCGAATTGACGAGATCGTCTTCTTCAAACGGCTGGGCCGCGGTGAGATCGACCATATCGTAGATATCCAGATGGGCCGTCTTGAAGGATTGCTGCGTGAGCGGAAGATGAAGCTGGACCTCAGCCTCGCCGCCCGCAACTGGCTGGCCGCGCGCGGCTATGATCCGGTCTACGGTGCGCGTCCGCTAAAACGCGTGATCCAGAAGGAGTTGCAGGACCCGCTTGCTCGCCTCCTTCTGGAGGGCCGCATTCTCGACGGCGAGACGATCCATGTCGGCGTTGAAGGCGATGCTTTGTCGATCAACGGCGTGCCGAACAACTTCGCCAAGGGTCGGGCGGCGCTCAACTGAGGCCTCCCGCCTTTTGCGTTCAGGGTGACTGAAGCGGCGCGGCTTCGGCCTGGCTGGGCGAGGGCGACTGGGTTTGCGCCGTGCTGAGCGAAGCGGTCGCCACAGGCTCGCCCCGCGCCATGCGCAAGGCGTCTACGGTCGCCTTGTGCGCCTTGAACTCGGAGAGCATTGCTGGGTGATCCTCAAGCTTGCGGCCATTCGGAAGGTTGAGCGACATGACGTTGACTGGTTTGTTGTCCACGTAGACTTCGTAGTGAAGGTGTGGGCCGGTCGAGGCGCCGGTTGATCCGACATAACCGATCACGTCGCCCTGTATCACTTTCTTTCCCGGTTTGATGCCCTTGGCGTAGCGGGAGAGGTGGGCATAGGCAGTCTCGTAGCCGCGCGTATGCTGGATGCGGACATAATTGCCATAGCCGCCGTTCCGGCTCGCCCGCTCGACCGTTCCGTTGCCTGCAGCATAGACCGGAGTACCGGTCGGCGCGGCGAAGTCTGTGCCCTTGTGCAGGCGGGTATAGCCGGAGATCGGATGCTTGCGCTTGCCGAAGCTGGAGGAAATTCGCGCGCCGTTGATCGGCGTCTTCATCAGGAACTTCGTGGCGCTTTCGCCATTCTCGTCGAAGTAATCAGCCACCGTGTCGTCCGACGGGGTGAACCGGTAGAAGCCGCGCTTCAGCGCTTTGCCGTTCAGCGCGGCGTAGAGAACTTCGCCATTACGTACGCGGTTGCCGCGTTCGTCATAGGCGGTCTCGAACAGGATCTCGAACCGGTCGCCTGGATAGATCTCGCGCTGGAAGTCGATGTCATAGGCGAACGCATTCGCGAAATCGGCGACCTGTTGGTCTTCGGCGCCGAGTTCAAGCGCGGCGGCGTAGATGGATGTCTCGATCTCGGCTTCAACGCGGTGATAGCCGGGTGTCAGCTTCGCGTAGAGCGGCGCTGCGGACCAGTTGTCGTCTGGCGTGCGCGTGATCAGCAGGCTGAGATCTGCCGCTGCGCGCACGGAGACGGCTGTCAGCTGGCCGTTTTCGAACCAGGCCTCGGCCATCGTCTTGCCAGGCAGCAGCCGGCGGCTGTCGAGCAGGTCGGTGCCCGCCAGTGTATGGAGCGCCGCGCCGGCATCACCCTGGGCCGCACCGAGGCGCACGAGCAGACCGGTGAGTGTCTCGTTACGCTCCAGCTTGCCCTCGATCCGTTGCACGGGAGGCGCATCGACCGCGTCCCAGGCCGTCACTAACCGCGCGGCCAGCGGCGCTTGCACGGTGGCTTCGGCGGTCTCCGTAAAAGGCGTAGCGCTGCGGCCGGACATCAAGATGCCCGCGAGCGCGGATGCGCTGCCGAGGATGCCAAGCACGATCAGGCTCTTGAGGCCCTGCGATAGCCCGGATTTCAGGGGCACGGGGACATCAACAGGGTCGGTGGACTCGTATGGGCTCAAGGATCGGTTTCCTGTCATTCGAAGCCCCCACGGCCCTGAGGCTGGCATATGAGCTGCACGCTGCAGATTGTCCTGTGTGCCACTTAAAGATTCGAGAATTCAGAGCGCAAGCTTTAGGTGCCAAATTAGCACTTTATGTCGTAGGAAAAGCAAGAAGCAAGCCGGTCCCACCAGTGACGCCAGATGATGCCACCGTTCGGGTTTCGCCTGCCGAGCCTGCGCCGACGCGCCGGGCGGGACGCCTTGGGTATGTCCTGGCAGGATTTACCTTTGTTTTTCTGGGCGGTTCGGTGGTTTTATGGCTGCTGCGCAAACCCGTTGCAGAACAGGCCCTTTCGGCCTGGTGCGGCGCCCGGGACCTTCAATGTGACGGTAAATTCACCGAGCTGGACGCCTCCGGCATCACCGTTTCGGCCGTCAAGGTCTCCTCAGGCGCTGCAACACCCGCCGAGGCGGCTGAAATCCGCGCCAATCTCCGCTGGACGGGCCTCTTCACCCCGCAAGTGACCGGCGTCACGGTTAACGGGCTTTCGCTTCAGGGCACATTAGGCCCGCAAGGTCTTCGGTTCGGGGGGCTCGAACGCCTCGTTCAGACGGGCGGCGGAGGCGGGCCGGCACCGTCCGTCGAGATCCGCGATGCGCATATTCTGATCGCGACGCCGGCCGGTCAGGCAAACCTCAGGCTCAGCGTGACCGGCGCGCTGGCGACCAGCGGTACTCTGACGCTGCGGCTTGAGCCGGCGGAACTGGCGGTGGGAAAGGCCCGGGCCGATTTCCGGGAAGGTCGGCTCAATGTGCGTGCGGTGGAAGGGCAGGTCGAGGCCGAACTGGGCCTTCGGCTCAACAATGCCGCTTATAGCGATTATGGCCTCGACGCCTTTGACCTCCTTGCCCGGGCGGACTTTCAGGCGGATGCTGGCGCCCCGGCCTCGATCGAATGGTCGATGCGGGCGGACCGTATCGCCTCGCCCGGCCTGCGCGCGACCGACATTCGCACATCCGGCAGCGCCGAGTTTGCCGCGCGGCCAGCCATTTCGGTAGCAGGCTTGCTCGGCGAGCTGTCAGGGGCTGTGTTCGAAGGCGAAGCCGATACCCTGACGGCGGCGGGCTACACGTTCGATGCCGCGCGCTTCGAAGGCGAGCTTGCAGGCCGTGCAGGAAACGTATCCGGGCCGCTGATCGCTTCTGCAGGCATCGGCACCGGACCATCCAGTTCGGTGCAGGCGATCTCGCTGGCGGGTGAGGTCAACCGGCGCAAGACAGGCGCAGCCGCCTTCGAAGGAAAAATCTCCGTGAGCGGAGCAGCGCTCGACAGCGAACTGCGACGCCGAACTGGCGCCGCCTTCAGTTTGCCCGGTGTTCTCTCAGGCCATGCGGATGCCTTGCGTAATGCGTTCAGCCGGGCGCTGTCGGACTTTGGCGGCGAAGCCGGTCTTGCCCTGACGTATGACGGCAAAGCCGCGTCGGCTTCGGGAATCGGAGCCGCCACGCTGCAAGCTGCGTCTGGGCTGAATCTGGACGTGACGCCGGCCGAAGGCGCGCCCTGGGTAAATGTCACGACAGATGGCGTCTCGGCGCAGGGCATGGTTTCACTGTCCGGAGGCGGCGCCCCCTCGGCCAGGGTCGATGTGGATGCCTTCCGGCTCGTAAAGGACGCGGTCACATTACAGGCCGCAGCGTTCGACCTCGCCAACTGGTCCGTGGGCGGACGCAGCCTCAGCGCCAGCCTGCAAAACCTTAAACTCGACAGCAAGGCAGGTAGTCTCGCGCTGGCGGGTAGCGGCGTGCTCTCATTTTCCGGTGAAGTCGCCAGCGTACGTCTTGCCAGCACAAAGATTACCGGTGGGCTCGAAGCGGGCAAGAACGAAACCGGCTGGCGGGTGCAGTCTATTGGCGCACCTTGTCTTGGCGTAGACACTGCAGGCTTGAGCCTTGGCGCGATCCGGATGGCGCCCGCGAAGCTGAATGTTTGCCCGGTCAACGGTCGCTTCATGAAGCAGGGACCGGTACCGAGCGGGTCCGCCAATCTGGGCGACGTGAGATTGCCCTTCACGATGGAGTCCGGTTCCGGCGTGCTCTCACTGGAAAAGGCCGCGATTGACTGGACCGCCGCGAAGACCTTTGCCTTGTCCGTCAAGGCCTCAGACCTCGAACTGCCAATGACCATCGCAAACCGTACACTGACGATGGCCGGCGAAACGCCCCGCATCGATGTGCAAACCGGAAAAGGCCCTGCCCGCATCGCCGCGCGCCTTGGCAAGACCCGGTTTGGCGGCACGCTGATCCCGGCCAATGTGTCATCCAGTGCCTTCACCTTCGATGGTGTGAGCGCGGCGTCCGGGATTTCGGGCGATGTGGCGGGTACGGGTGTTTTGATCACGGACATCAACACCGATCCGCTTTATCTACCTGTCACGGCCGGGTTTGTGGGCACCGTCGGCGACAATAAGCTCCATCTTGCCGGCCCGCTGGAACTTAAAGGCAAAGGCGTCGCACTCGCCGACGCTGTCCTCGATCTCGATCTCCTGAAGCTTGACGGCACCGCCAGCGTGGTGACGCGGCCCCTGAACTTCGCAGATGGCGGGCTGCAACCCGACATGATCTCGGGCCGTTTCACCGGCCTTTTCACTGAAGCCTCGGGCAGTGTTTCCGCCGATGCCCGCTTCGCAATCGAAGGCGGCGATATTGCGGGAACGGCCGAGGTGAATGTCCGCAATTTCGGTTTCCAGACGGTGCGTCTCGGCCGCGTTGACGGGATCAACGGGACGATCATGTTTGCGGACCTGATGAAAATCCGGACTGCGCCGGCGCAGGTGTTTACGGTCGCCCGCGTCAATCCAGGTATTCCGCTCACGGATGGACGTATCGTCTTCGACCTGCGCGAGGACGCCATCCTGCATCTTGATACCGTGACTTTCCCCTTTGGCGGCGGCACGCTGGCCCTCGCGCCGTTCGACTGGGCTCTGGAAGGCGGTCTGAAGGAACAGTCGGTTGCGGTCACCGCGGACGCCATCGGCCTCGCCGAGATGGTCGAGATCCTGAAACTGCCGGACACGGTGGCCACCGGCACGGTTAGCGGGAAATTCCCGATCGCGTTCAGCGGCAACAGCGTGCTCATCAGGGATGCCCGCCTTAAGGCGGACGATCCAGGCGGGCGCCTCTCCTATACCGGCGGCGCAGTGGACGCGGCGGCGGGGCAGGATGCCAACGCGAGCCTCGCCTTCGATGCGCTTCGCGATCTCAAGTTCGACGTGCTCGAAATCGGCGTCAATGGCGACCTCTCCGGCGACATGCGCGCCGACATCCTGCTCGCGGGCGAAAACATCCAGCCGCTGCCTATCAACAAAAATGTCGTGCTTCCCGCCGGGCAGGCCTTCGAGTTTGCCATCGGTTTCGATCTGCCGATCGGCAAGATGATCGAAAGCAATCTCGGACTCCTCAGTCAGCAGGACGTGATCGACGCTGCGCTGGAACTTCTGGATGTCGAAAGGGCAGAACCCGTCGAACCACAACCGGTAGCTCTGTCATCTGAATGATGGGCAACACGCCATTCGATTGACGTTAAGGCCCGCCGTGTCATTGTCCGGCGTCCTATCAGGAGACCGCCGTCATGGCCTACCAGAGAATCCTGCTCGCCGCGGCCAGCGCGGCCGCCCTCGCGGCCTGCACGCCGACCTTGCGAATCGAGCCGTCCGACAAACCCATCAAGATCGATCTCAACGTCAAGATTGATCAGACTGTGCGCATCCAGCTCGACCGGGAAGTCGAAGACCTGATCGCCAGCAACCCCGACCTGTTCTGACCCGCGAAGCTGAGGAGACATTCAATGACTGCCCTTCGTACTATCCTGATAAGTCTCAGCCTCACCCTGGCCGCTTTCGCCTTTGCGCCGTCCGCTTCAGCAGGGGATCCGGTGATCGACACCGCCATTACCGCCGGCGAAGTCGGTGAGCGCATCGACGGCTATCTTGGCGTTGTCGGCACCGGCGATGCCACGATCGTCCGCAAGGTGCAGGACATCAACAACCGCCGCCGCAGCGTGTACGAGCAAACCGCCCGCGACAACACAACCACGATCCAGATCGTCGCCCAACTCGCCGGTGAAAAGCAGATCGCCAAGCTTGAGGCCGGTGAGTTCTACATGGACGATTCCGGCGCCTGGCAGCGTAAATAGGCTTGTATGGCGTCCGCCGGGCGATAGCGTGGCGGACGCATGACCCGCACATACATTTTCTGGACTCTCGCGGCCTTTCTGGCCCTCGGCGCGCTGCTTCTGGGCGCAACGCAGTTCTGGCAGGGCCTCGGCAGTGGCATAAGCGGTCACGGTTGGTTTGCCTACATCCTCGGCGGCGTCCTCACGCTTGGCTTGTCGATGGGCCTTTTCGCGCTCAGCTTCTACAGCGCCCGGCACGGACATGATGATATCGATCCACCTCCGGGCGCCTGACAACGCCTCTGCCTTAAACTTGTTACGGTCCTGTCACTCAGGTTTGATTGACAGGCTGGGCGGCGCACCCGATTCTAGGCTATGGCTGGATCACAAGACGGGCTGAAACTGATGAACCTGGACCCTGCACGCTTCGCGGCGTTGATCGCTGCGCGCCTTTGTCACGATATTGTCTCGCCTGCGGCGACGATGTCCCTATCGCTGGAAATGCTGGACAGCCCGGGCAGCCCGGAAGAAAAAGCGCACAGCGAGCGCACCCTCCGCGAAGGCGCCCAGAGCATTGCCGCCACGCTGCAATTCCTGCGCTACGCGTTCGGATCAATGGGCCTGCAGCCGGGGACAGCGGACGCCCATCAGTTCCGCAAGCTCACCGATGAATACATCCGTTTCCACAAGCCCAGCGTCGAATGGGATCTCGGCACCGCCGAGCTCGGCTTCGGGCACGCCCGGATGGTCATGAACCTCGTCCTGCTGGGCCTCACGGCTACCGTTCGCGGCGGGGTGATCCATATCCGGGTCCGGGAAGAGGGCGGCGTCAAGAACATCGTGGTCACGTGCAAGGGCGACCGGGCGCTGCTGAAAGACGATGTCGCCAGGGCGGTCGCCGGTGATGAACCCGAAAATGGCTGGCGGCCGGAAAACATCCAGCCCCTGTTTGCCAAGATGACATGCGACGGGCTGGGCGGCACGCTGCTCGCCAAAACGACGCCTGACGGCATCGTGTTCATGGCGACCGGATTGCGCCTGCAATCGGCTTAGAGCGCTAAACGTAAACGCCTGGTCAGGGTTTGTTAACGACTCTGGGGCACCCCTGAGGCGTTCCCATCGTCAATTCAGCGGACCTTCGCCTCATGAAGACGTGCCTCATCGTGGACGATTCCCGGGTTGTCCGCAAAGTTGCCTCGCGCATCGTCCGCGATCTCGGTTTCGCGGTCACCGAGGCGGCCGAGGGGGCTGAGGCGCTGCTGATGTGCCGCGAATCCATGCCGGACGCCGTGATCCTCGACTGGAACATGCCGGTGATGAACGGCCTCGATTTCGTGAAGGCGCTGCGCCGTGAAGAAGGCGGCAAAACCCCTCGTGTGGTGTTCTGCACCATCGAAACGGGCGCCGAGCACATCCAGGAGGCGCTGCGGTCCGGCGCCGACGAGTTCATCATGAAGCCGTTTGATGCCGAAATTCTCGAGAGCAAATTCGCCGAAGCCGGGCTGATCTGAAAGCTTTGTTAAGATTGGGCGGTCAATTGGTAACGATTGAGGCGGCCTAGCCTCTCGCCGGAGCTGTCCATGCAGGAAAATGTGTTCAATGCGCTCGCCGATCTCGCGCTGAATGCGTCCGGCCAGTCGATTTCCATGTCGAAGGCCTACCTGATCGAAGCGCGCCTGGCCGCGATCGCCCGCCGGGAAGGTTTCGGCAGCCTCGATGACCTCGTCCACACCCTCGAGGCCCGGCAAAATCCCGTGTTCCGCGCCGAAGTCGCCGCCGCCCTGCTGCCACGCGACACCTGGTTTTTCCGTGAGCGCGGCTCGCTCGAAGCCCTCGTTCAGAACCGCCTGCCGGAGCGGCTCGCCGCCTCGCCATCGGGCCGCATTCGCATCTGGTGCGCCGGCGGCAGCACGGGGCAGGAGGCTTACTCCCTGTCGATGCTGCTCGAGGATGACACGAGGGCGGACCTCACCGGCGCCAAGGTTGAAATCCTGTCCACGGACCTCTGCAAACATGCCAGCGAAAAGGCCCGCACCGGCATCTTCGGCCATTACGAAGTCCAGCGGGGCCTCTCGATCCACCGCCTGCTGAAACACTTCACGCGCCTCGACTCCGGCGACTGGCAGGCCTCCGAAGCCTTGCGCGCCCGCATCAGCTTGCGCCCGCATAACCTGCTGGAGCCAGCCGGCGGGCTCGGCAAGTTCGAGATCATCCTTTGCCGCAACGTGCTGTCCGGCATGGCCCGTTCCGGCAAGTCCCGCCTTGCCGACAGCCTCGCCAACCAGCTCGCCCCGGGCGGCCTGATCATTCTGGCCGAGGGCGAAACCCTCTACGGCCTGACCGACCGCCTTGAGCCCTCCAGCGACCTGCGCACCGCCTGGGTCGCCTCCGGCACCGCCAACGCCAAGGCCAGCGCGGCCTGAAGCCTCTCGCCTTCGCCCCAGACATCTCTTATATCCCCCGCTCCAACAGCTGCTCCGGGCCTTGACCCCGGTGGGAGTGAGAGATGACGACGCCTGATACGACGTGGCCGGATGGCCGCCTGAACTCGCTTGGCTTTGCCAAGCCTCCGCATGCCACTCGGGTGGTCGCGGCCATGTCTGGCGGCGTGGATTCGTCGGTGGTCGCCGCGATGCTGAAAGCCGAAGGTTATGATGTCATCGGCATCACGCTGCAGCTTTATGATCACGGCGCCGCCATCGAGAAGAAAGGCGCCTGCTGCGCCGGGCAGGACATTCACGACGCGCGCAATGTGGCCGACCGGATCGGCATCCCGCATTACGTGCTCGATTACGAAAGCCGTTTCCGTGAGCAGGTGATGGAGGATTTTGCCGACACCTACCTTGCAGGGTCGACGCCGATCCCTTGCATCCGCTGCAACCAGACCGTCAAGTTCTCGGACCTCCTGCGCACCGCGAAGGAGCTTGGCGCTGATTGCCTCGCCACCGGCCACTATATCCGCCGCGCCGACGGTCCGCACGGGCCCGAGCTTCACCGCGCCCGCGATGCGAGCCGCGACCAGTCATATTTCCTGTTCGCCACCACGCGCGCGCAGCTCGATTACCTGCGCTTCCCGCTGGGCGATCTTCCGAAGACGGAGGTTCGCGAACTTGCGGAGAAATTCGATCTCCCTGTCGCCGCAAAGCCGGACAGCCAGGATATCTGCTTCGTGCCGGAAGGCTCCTACGCCAAGGTGGTCGAGAAACTGCGCCCTGGCTCCGGCCGCGCAGGCGAGGTCGTGCACCTCGATGGCCGTGTGCTCGGCGAGCATGAGGGCGTGATCAACTACACCATCGGTCAGCGCCGCGGCCTTGGTGTCGCCACCGGCGAACCCCTGTTCGTGGTCAAGATCGACGCGCCCAAACGCCGTGTCCTCGTCGGCCCGCGCGAGGCGCTCATGACACGCGGCCTGCTGCTGGAAGAACTGAACTGGCTCGGGCAGGGCAGCCTCGAAGAGGCCGCGCGCAGCGAGGCCCGTGTGCTGATCCGTGTGCGGTCCACGCGTCCGCCCGTGCCGGGGCGTCTTGGGTATGAAGACGGCGTTCCGTCTGTCTTCTTCGATGCACCCGAAGAAGGCGTCGCGCGCGGACAGGCTGCCGTGTTGTATGATCCGGAAGGCTCAACGCGGATTCTGGGCGGCGGATTCATCGCGAAACCGCTGCCCGCCGACGCGCGCGTGGCGCAGGCCTAGCTCAGCCAGTCCGGCGCCGCCACGCCGCTCTTGAAGGCCGGCGCCGGACGGCGCTCCAGCAGCTTGGCCACGATCAGGTCCGCCACGCGGTCGGCTTCCCGCAGCGGTTCATATGTCCACTGATCGAGCGTGCCGGTGAAGCGCCTCGCGGCGCCGCGGGCGATGAGGCTCTCGTGCAGCTTGTCGAATTTCGCGGCCCGGCCTTCCAGCGGCGCAATGTGCACCGGCAGGCCGTGCCAGGCGGCATCCGACAACATGTTCGCGCTGTCTTCGGTGACGATGGCCGCCTTAGAAAACATCAGCCAGGCGAGGTAGGGATTTGCGCCGTCCTGCGCGCCCGCCCAGAAATTGCCGCCGGTCATGTCCGCGAGCCGGCGGAACCGGGTGACAATCCCGATCGGTGTGCGACGCGACGCCGTGATGCGCAGTCGCCATCCCTGAGCGGCGAGGGCGCGCAGCTGCGCCTCGAGTTTTGCGGCCGCCGCCTGCGTGAAGGTGTGAACCTTAGAATTGCCGCCGAGGATAACAGCCACCGTACGGTTCGTATCGTCCGCCAGCGGCGCAAAATTCAGGCCTGCTTCTTCCAGCGTGTCTGGCGCCACATAGACTGGCGAGCCAACCGTGGAGACGACATTTGGTCCGCTCAGTCCGTCATGCTCCGGCACCACCAGCAGGTCGAAGTTCGACGCCGCGATGTACGGATCGAGAATCTGGATCGTGAAGGTCTTCCCGCCTGACCGTTCACGGACGAATTTCGTGAACGCCGCCGAACGCCGCCCCGCGGCGATCCAGATATCCGGCCAGGGCGGGGCGAGTAGCGGGCGCTGCGCTTCCGGCAGCGATTGCAGCACGGCAGGCCAGCGGCCGGCCGAAAACCATGTCCAAGGTGCGCGCGGTATCAGAACCAGCGGCTCGGTGCGGTGCGCCTCGCCTTGAATGTGCGCGAGGCTCATCCACCGGCCCCGCTCACCCAAGGCCTGCGCGAGCGCACGCACCTGCGAGACATTCCCGGCGCGCCCATCTGAGACAGCCCAGATGGATGGCCCAAGCGACGGCACGGGCGAACCCATCGGCGCGTTCCTTACTTATAAACGACTTTGCTGATCTCGTAGGCGCGCGCGCCCGAGGGTGCGGCAACTTCAGCTTCTTCGCCAGCTTCCTTGCCGATCAGCGCACGCGCCAGCGGCGAGGTCACGGAAATCTTGCCGCCCTTCACGTTGGCCTCGTCTTCGCCGACGATCTTGTAGGTGAACTTTTCCTCGGTATCGACGTCGATGATCGTCACGGTCGCGCCGAAGCGGACCTTCTTGCCGCCCAGCTTGCTGATATCGATCACGTCGGCGCGCGCGAGCTTGTCATCGAGCTCGCTGATGCGGCCTTCGATGAAGCTCTGCTTCTCTTTCGCCGCATGATATTCTGCGTTTTCTGACAGGTCGCCGTGCGAGCGGGCCTCGGAAATAGCCGCAATGATGCTCGGCCGCTCAACGGACTTCAAAACCTTGAGTTCAGCCTGCAGGGCAGCGTGGCCTTCGGCAGTCATCGGTATGCGTTCCATCGTGAGTTTTCCTCATCTTGCGCGGCTGAAAAGCGTGGTTTCAAAAACCAATCGCGTCAAGTGGGGCCAGCTCATGGGCTTTGCAAGGCGCGCACGGAGATTTCCTGTGTTTTCAAGCTCTCAATGGCCTGAACAGCGGCAATCGAGGCCGCAAGGGTTGTGAAATACGGAATCTTCCGGGCCACGGCCGTGCGCCGGATGGAGGCGGAGTCGGCCAGCGAGGCGGCGCCTTCGGTCGTGTTGAACATCAGCTGCACGTCGCCATTGATCATCGCGTCCACGATATGCGGCTGGCCTTCCAGCACCTTGTTGACCCGGCGAATTGGCACGCCGCTCGCTTCCAGATGGTTCGCCGTGCCGCTCGTGGCGATGATGGTGAATCCCATTCGCACGAGATTGCGCGCCGCTTCCACCGCGCCCGGCTTGTCGCTGTCGCGCACGGAAATGAATACAGCGCCTTCTTCCGGCAAGCGGATGCCGCCGCCGAGCTGGCTTTTGAGGAAGGCCATGCCGAAATCATCGTCCCAGCCCATGACTTCGCCGGTCGAGCGCATTTCCGGGCCGAGCTGCGGATCGACGCCCGGGAAGCGCGCAAACGGGAATACGGCTTCCTTGATGGCGATCCGGCGCGGGTTGGCGTGACGCAGGTCAAAGTCCGCCAGCGGACGTCCGGCCATCACCTTCGCGGCAATCGCAGCAATCGGCGCGCCGACCGCCTTGGCCACGAATGGCACCGTGCGGCTCGCGCGGGGGTTGGCTTCGAGTACGTAGATATCCTCGCCCTTCACGGCGAACTGGATGTTGATCAGACCCCGGACGTTCAGGCGGCGGGCAAGGGCGATCGTCTGCTCCGCAATCCGGCCCTGCAGGCTTGGCGACAAGGTGAAGGGCGGCAAGGCGCAGGCGGAGTCGCCGGAATGCACGCCGGCTTCTTCGATGTGTTCCATAATGCCGGCGACATGCACGTCGCGTCCGTCGCAGATAGCGTCCACGTCCACCTCGATTGCATCCGAGAGATAACGGTCGATAAACAGCGACGCATCGCCCGAGACGGCGAGCGCTTCGGCGGCAAAGGTCCGCAGGTCCTCATCTGAGCGGGCAATCTCCATCGCCCGGCCGCCGAGCACGAAGGAGGGGCGCAACATGACCGGGTAGCCGATCTCGTTGGCCTTCACTTCTGCTTCCTCGACGCTACGCGCCGTGCGCGAGGGTGCCTGACAGATACCGAGATCGTCGAGCACACGCGCGAACTGTTCGCGGTCTTCGGCAAGCTCTATCGACTCCGGCGTCGTGCCCAGGATCGGCACCTTTTCCTTGTGCAGCGGACCGGCGAGCTTCAGCGGCGTCTGACCGCCGAACTGGACGATCAGGCCCAGGAGATCGCCGCTCGACTGCTCCTTGTGCACGATCTCCATCACATGCTCGATCGTCAGCGGTTCGAAGTAGAGCCGGTCCGAGGTATCATAGTCCGTGGACACCGTTTCCGGGTTGCAGTTGACCATGATCGACTCGATGCCGAGATCCTTCATCGCGAAGGCGGCGTGGCAGCAGCAATAATCGAACTCGATGCCCTGGCCGATCCGGTTCGGCCCACCGCCGAGGATCATCGCTTTCTTGCGGGTCGAGGGCAGGGCCTCGCAATCCGGCGCGGCCTGGCCGAAGGTGGCATGTTCGTAGGTCGAATAGAGATAGGGCGTCTTGGCCGAAAATTCTGCCGCACACGTATCAATGCGCTTGTACACCGGCCGCACGTTCAGCGAATGGCGCAGGCCCTGAACCCAGCCTTCGGCCTGGCCCACGAGTTCGCCGAGCCGCTTGTCCGAGAAGCCCTTGGACTTCAGTTCGATCAGCTCATGCGTGGTTCTCGGAAGGCCGTTCGCCTTGATGCCGGCTTCCGTTTTTACGATGTCTTCGATCTGGCGAAGGAACCAAGGATCGTATGACGTGACGGTGTTCACGTCCTCGACGCTGAGGCCCATGCGGAAGGCCTGCGCTGTGAGCCGCAGACGGTCCGGGGACTGGATGGCGAGGGCCTGGCGCAGCGCGTCCTCGCTTTCGAACTCCATTTCATTGAGGCCGGAGAGGCCCGTCTCCAGCGAGCAGAGCGCCTTCTGCAGGCTCTCCTGGAAGCTGCGCCCGATGGCCATCGCTTCGCCGACCGATTTCATCGCGGTCGTCAGGACCGGCTCTGCACCCTTGTACTTCTCGAAGGCGAAGCGCGGGATCTTGGTCACGACATAGTCGATCGTCGGCTCGAACGAGGCGGGCGTCACGCCAGTGATGTCATTGTCCAGTTCATCGAGCGTATAGCCGACCGCGAGCTTCGCTGCGACCTTAGCGATCGGAAAGCCGGTGGCCTTTGAGGCGAGCGCAGAGGAGCGTGAGACGCGCGGGTTCATCTCGATGACGACGAGCCGGCCATCCTTCGGGTTCACCGCGAACTGCACGTTCGAGCCGCCCGTCTCCACGCCGATCTCGCGCAGCACCGCGATCGAGGCGTTGCGCATTACCTGATACTCTTTGTCCGTCAGTGTCAGCGCCGGCGCCACGGTGATCGAGTCGCCGGTGTGCACGCCCATCGGATCGATGTTCTCGATCGAGCAGATGATGATGCAATTGTCCGCCGTATCGCGGACGACTTCCATCTCGAACTCTTTCCAGCCAAGCAGGCTTTCATCGACGAGGATCTGGGCATTGGGAGACGCAGCGAGGCCGGTGCGGCAGATCTCTTCATATTCCTGGATGTTGTAGGCGATGCCGCCGCCGGTGCCGCCCAGCGTGAAGGCGGGGCGGATGATTGCCGGCAGACCGACAATGTCGATGGCGTCCATCGCGGCCTTCAGGCCGGTGATCCGGTCATAGCCCTTGATCTTTCCGTCCGTTCCACGAATTTCCGGCGCGGCGATGATGGCAGCGCGCGGGTTCTCTAGACCGATACGGTCCATCGCCTCGCGGAACAGCTTGCGGTCCTCGGCCATTTCGATCGATTCGGCTTTGGCACCGATCAGCTCGACACCGTATTTTTCGAGGATACCCGCATGGTGCAGGTCGAGCGCGCAGTTGAGCGCCGTCTGGCCGCCCATCGTCGGCAGCAGTGCGTCCGGCTTTTCAATGGCGATAATCTTCTCGACGATCTCCGGCAGGATCGGCTCGATATAGGTTGCGTCCGCCAGGTCCGGATCGGTCATAATCGTGGCCGGGTTCGAGTTGACCAGGATCACCCGGTAGCCCTCGGCTTTCAGCGCCTTTACGGCCTGCACGCCGGAATAGTCGAACTCGCAGGCCTGCCCGATGATGATGGGCCCGGCGCCAATAATCAGGATCGAGGAGATGTCGGTGCGCTTCGGCATGGGGGTCTCTCCTCGGTGGGCGGGCAAACGGCTGCCCTATAGCGGGGAGTCGGGCTGGGGGGCAAGGACTACAATGTTTGTGAAGAGATGGACCGCGCCCCCGAACGCTGTTGCGAGTGCCGATCATCGAAACCGCGCCCGAGCCGGTCTGACGCCTTGGGCGAGGCCGTATTGATGAACGCGGTTGCACCCGGCAAGGCCGGTTCATCTGCCCTAATCTGCAGGTTCGAGGCGGCCCGGCTATCGAGACCCGGCGCGATGGCTGCGCGCACGAGAGAGATGATGGCCATCAGTGCGGTCACGAACTTCGCCATCACCGATCCGCGTTCATCTTCGGTCCAGTCGGCCCGGGTCAGGCGGCGCCTGAAGCATGTCAGACGGTGTCAGGCATACCCGAACCCATCTGATTGTCCGTTAATCCGGAGATTCAAAGTTCAACACAGACGGGCGTAAAACCCTTCAGAAGCTAAGCATTCCGGCCTGTTTCTGCGGCAAACAGGTCAGGTCCAGCGCTTCGACAGGCGCTGTCCGATGATGTCGACTTCACCCTTTTCCGCGCCCGCATATCCCGTCACGGCGTCGGCCACGAAGGGGTTGTCGAGGCGTTCCTGGCCAAATGTGCTCATTGGTCCGTGCCCGGGCACGAAGCGCATCCCGTCTCCCAGCGGCCAGAGCTTGCCGGTGATGGAATCGATCAACTGCTGGTGGTTTCCTCGGGGGAAATCCGTGCGCCCGACCGAGCCGCGAAACAGCACATCGCCGACAAAAGCCAGCGCGCCTTCCTGGCTGTAGATCACCACATGGCCCGGCGTATGACCGGGGCAGTGGGCGACGCCAAACTTGTTGCCGGCGAGTTCCAGCACGTCCCCATCATCGAGGTAGCGGTCCGGAGTGACGTTCTTGCCGTCCGTGATCCCGTACCGGGCGCCTTGCGCTTCGATCTCGTCGAGCAGCCACTGGTCATCCTTGTGCGGCCCGATGACCGGGCAGCCCGTCCGCTCGGCGACCGCCGCAGCGGCGCCGGCATGGTCGAGATGGCCATGCGTCAGCCAGACGGCAACGATCTTCACACCGAAATGCTGCGCCGCGCCCATCAGTCGGTCCACTTCGCCGCCGGGATCGACGAACACGCCTTCCATCGTCTCGGTCGACCAGATCATCGACGTGTTCTGTTGCAGGGGCGTCACCGGAACGATCCGGATCTCGAGTTTGGGGGCGCTGGACGGTGTGCTCATGGGTGCTAACATAAGGGCCTGCGCGCCGAACGGCAAATCCGTTCAAGCTGCTTTCCCTCCCCGAAGGGCTCGGTTAACAAGGGGCAGACGGAAACTTGCGCCGAAGGAATTCTGCCGATGAAGCGGGAAGAACGCCCCATCCGCGCCAATGGTCTTGGCGACATCTTACAGGGCCGTTTCGCCATCATCGTCGTCGCGCTGGTCGGCCTGTTCATCTACTGGCAGGCAAACCAGAAGGAAGTCCCGTTCGCGCCTGGCAAGAAGCAGCTGAACACGATGTCGGTGGAGCAGGAAGTGAAGCTCGGCGAGCAATCCTACCTGCAGATCCTGCAGGGCGAGCAGCAACAGGGTAACACCGTGCTTTGCGCCGACGAAGCCAGCTGTACGGGCGGTGCAAGAGAGTTGACCGAGACGGTCCGCACCATCGGCGCGCGGCTCGAGAAAGCGGCGCTCGAACTTGAAAACGAATACCGTGAGAAGGGCTACGACATGCCCGGCGTCGTCGAGACGTTCAACTGGACCTATTACGTCGTCGATTCCGCCACGCCCAACGCCTTCTGCCTGCCCGGCGGCTATGTGGCGGTCTATACCGGCATCCTCGACATCACCGGGAACTATGATGGCCGGGTGTCGCTCGACGATATCAGCGACGAGGACAAACTGGCCGTTGTCATGGGCCACGAAATCGGTCACGCCCTTGCCCATCACGGCGCCGCGCGGATGAGCACGCAGCAGGTACTGCAGATCGGCCAGATGGCGGTGGCGGTGGGGCTCGGTGACATGAGCGCGGGTCAGCAGCAGATGGTGATGCAGGCATTTGGTGTCGCCGCGCAGGGCGGTTTCCTCGCCTTCTCTCGCGACCACGAAACCCAGGCGGACAAGATCGGTCTCGATCTGCTCGTGCGCGCCTGTTACGACCCGCGTGAAGCGCCGGAGCTGTGGGAGCGGATGGGTGAAATCGGCAAGGGTGAGCGTCCGCCGGAATGGATGAGCACCCACCCCGCTTCCGAAACCCGCGCGGAGAATTTCCGCCAGTGGATGCCGGATGCGATCGCCGAATACGAGGCTCGCTGCGGCCCGCTCCGCTGACGCCCAGGTGCCCACTCGCCCAACAGAACTTTTCGCATTGTACTCGGCGAAGCGAAGTCGGGTTTGACGTATGCTTTCAGGGCCGAGAAGGCGTAGGCGTCCGTAACAGGCGCGCTGGGCGCCAGCGGGCTGTTCATTGCGTTTCAGGTCCGTGCGCAGGAACAGGCGGACTTCTTGGCGGGGAGCCTGCCGGAGGCTGCAGAAGCCGTGATGGCCCGTCAGGAAACCGATGCCGGGGCCGCGCTGGTCTCCGCCGACGAGGTCTTTGACCCGTTCATCCAGTTCGTCCTCCAGACCTGCGAAACCGAGAATCGGCTCCCGTCGCAGGCCCGCAAGGTCAGCGCCCCGCCGATCCATTCATCGTTGTTGCGCATTTCCCGCCAGTGGCTGAGCGCGGGCTTCGCGCAAGCCTTGTCGCGGGCACGACCTTTATCGCCTCCAAGGGGCATTTCCCGATGGCGCTGGCTGAGCCCGCTGCCCTGATGCTGCAGGCATCGCTGAATGCAGCGGCGTACGCCCTGTCGCTCGACAAACTCGGCATCACCCGTGAGCAATATCTGGACACCTTTGAACGCCTGCTGCGCGGCCTTCGCTAAACTGCCGGCGATCAGCGCTTGCGCAGGATGAACTCGCGGTCGGTTACGCCGCCCACCACGAAGCCATATTCGCCGGCCTTCTCGAAACCATTTGCGCGGTAGAGCGCCTGCGCCTTGATGTTTTCGCTCCACACGCCGATCCATTGCGGCGCATCGCCGTAGCGTTCCGACAGGTAGCCGAGGCCGAGCGCGAGCAGCTGTTTGCCGATACCCCGGCCATGATGCGAGGTGTCGACATAGAGGCGTTTCAGCTCACCTTCGCGGGCCGGATCGGCATCAGGATGCGGCAGACCGACCGGGCAGGCCTGCAGGTAGGCCGCCGCCTCGTCGCCGAGCCAGGCCATGCGCCAGAACTGATCGGGCCCGGCCACCTCGGCCGCCAGCACATCGTGCGCATAACTCGCGCGAAGGAAAGTCTGGAGATCGCCCGGCGGATAAAGGTGCCCGAACGTGTCCGTGAACGTCTTGGCGGCCAATGCGGACAGGGCAGGGATATGGCGGGGCTCAACCGGCAGGATTTTCATGGCGCCCACCTAGTCCGTGCCGGCGCGTGCCGCAATGCCCGGGCCAAGGCGAACTAAACCTCTTCCAGAAGTTCCGCATAATTGTTGCGCACATTGCCTACTGCGGCCCCGATCGGCCAGGCCATCATGTCCTCGTTGGGGAAGGGCTCGAACAGAGGCGCCGGATCGCCTTTCGCGGGATCCAGCCACCAACCATAGTTTTCGGGCGACAGGATCACCGGCATCCGGTCATGGATACCAGCGGTGAAATCGTTCGGCTTGGTGGTCAGGATCGTGAAAGTCTGGAGTTCCGAGCCGTCGATCAAGGCCGCGTCCCAAAGGCCCGCCACGCAGAACCAGCGCCGGTTCCTGAGCTTGAAGGCAAACGGTATCTTCGATTTTCCGCTCACGGACCATTCGTAATAGCCCGAGATCGGCACCAGGCAGCGCTTGTGCCGGAAGGCGCCCCGGAACACGGGTTTCTCGTGCGCGGTTTCGGATTGCGCATTGATCGTCGTGAACTTCTTTTCCGAGAGTGGCTTCGTCCACCAGGACGGCACCAAACCCCATTGCACCGGCACCATCTCGCGCGTTCGGGTCACTTCGTTCAGGCGCACCACGGGATGGATCTGCGTCGGCGCGGCATTGTAGGTCGCGGGCGGCGGCTCCACGCCTTCCGGAGGCTCGCCATAGATACTGAGCGCAGCATAATACTCGGCCCACGTGACACCCTCACGGAAGAAACGGCCACACATGAATGGGTGTCTCCGTGTGCGGATCTACTTCCCGCGATGATCCCGCATCAAACCTGCAAAGCGTTCGAACAGATAGAAACTGTCCTGCGGGCCGGGCGAGGCTTCGGGGTGGTGCTGCACCGAGATGATCGGCTTGCCGGCGACCGCGAGGCCGGAGTTCGTGCCATCGAACAGCGAGCGGTGGCTCTCGGCGACGCCTGCCGGCAGGGTGGCGACATCCACGGTAAAGCCATGGTTCATCGAGACGATCTCGACCTTGCCGGTCGCAAGGTCCTTTACCGGATGGTTTGCGCCGTGATGGCCCTGCGCCATCTTCACCGTCCTGGCGCCGAGCGCCAGCGCCAGCATCTGGTGGCCAAGGCAGATGCCGAGGATCGGGACGCCCGAGGCGATCAGCTCGCGGATCATCGCGCCGGATCGGACATACGTCGCCGCCGGATCGCCGGGGCCGTTCGAGAGCACCACGCCGTCCGGCTTGAGGGCGAGCACATCCGCCGCGGACGCGTCCCCATTCAGCACCGTCGAGCGCGCGCCCACATTGGCAAGATTGCGCAGGATATTCTTCTTCACGCCGAAATCGAGCACGACCGTATGGAATTCGGCATTGCCCATCGGCACATGACCGAGGCCCGGTTTCCAGAGCCCTTCGGTATGTTCGTAAGGGGCTGCTTGCACGACGTCGGCCGCAAGGTCCGCATGGTCGAGGCCCGGCCAGGCCTTGGCAGCGGCGATGAGCGCCGTGAAGTCGATATTGCCGCCTGGCTGGTGGCAGATCGCCGCCTTCGGCATGCCAAGCTCGCGGATACGGCGCGTCAGGGCGCGGGTGTCCACGCCCGACAGGCCGATGATGCCCTTGCGGGCGAGCCAGGCGCCGAAATCTTCGGCGGCGCGCCAGTTGGACGGCGCCGTGATCGGCTCGCGGAAGATCGCGCCGCGCGCGGCGTGCGAGGCTTGCGGCGTCGACTCCTCGTGATCTTCCGGATTGGCGCCGACATTGCCGATATGGGGAAAGGTGAACAGCACGAGTTGCTGCGCATAGGAGGGGTCTGTCAGGATTTCCTGATACCCCGTCATCGCGGTGTTGAAGCAGAGTTCCCCGGTTTGCGTCCCGGCCGCGCCCGCGCCGTAGCCCGCAAACACGGCGCCGTCATGGAGGGCAAGGGCGCCGGTTGCGGTGCTGAGATCCTGCTTGCTGCTCAAAGACGGGCTCCCTCGCTGCGCCGGGCCAAACGCTGCGCTTATTGAGGCTGAGTCCCCAAGGCGTCAAGCAAACGTCATCCACCCAAGGGCTCAAAAACGCAGCTTCCTCGGGAACCCAACCCGCTCAGGCCCGTTCATAGCGTTCCTGACTCCTGAAAGGAGACGTCTATGAAAACCCTCTATGCGACTGTTGGGGCATTCGCGCTCCTGTTCACTGCGGCCTGTGACCAGGGTGAAACCGTCTTGTCCGAAACCTCCACCACCCCGGCGACGGAAACGGCCGATACGTCGGTACCCGCCGCTGCGACCCGAAGGATGTATGTCCTTGCATCCGGTGAGGTGGAGGCGTCCGATCTCCTCGGCGCGTCTGTCCACGACATGGCGGACGCCGAAATCTCCGTTGTGGAGGACATCTGGCTGTCCGGGGACAACGCGGATGCAATGCTGATATTGCGCGACGGCGGCGTGGCCGGCGTGGGCGGCGATCTGCGCCTTGCGGCGTTCGATGCAGCCACAATCGTGCCCGATGCCAACAAGGCGGGCGACGAGCCGAACGTGATTGTCCGGTTGACCAAGGACTCAATGGGAACCCTGCCGGAATTCAAGCAGGCCACCGCCGATGATTTCCGCCTCGCCTCCGAGCTGATCGGCAAGACGGTGACGATCAATCCGGGTGGCGATTCGGTCCGCATCCAGGATCTTATCCTCGCTGCCGACGGCAAGACGAACTTCGCCGTGATCTCGCCTGACCTCATCAGCATGGAGCAGATCGTCGTGGACGGTGATGCCATCGTTTTGGCGCAGGGCGATGCGGACGGTGAAGTCGTCCTCGACCTGACGGCCGCAGCCCTGGCCGAGGCGCCGGGTTACAAACGAGAGTAAAGCCCGCCCGCGCGCAAACGACGGGGGCCCGGCCGCGAGACCGGGCCTTCGGCTTTTTGTGGGATGGTGAAATGCTTCGTTCCCCCGGCGGTCTGAAAGCGTTACTCTACCCTCATGTCCCAGCCCGTCCGTATCCCTGACGGCTTCGTCGAGGAGCTCAAAGCCCGTATCCGTCCCTCGGACGTGATCGGGCGCAAGGTCAAGCTGACCAAGAAGGGCAAGGAATGGGTGGGCCTCTCGCCGTTCACGAACGAGAAAACGCCCAGCTTCTATGTCAATGATCAGAAGCGCATCTTCAAATGCTTCTCCTCGGGCACTGGCGGCGACGTCATCAATTTCATCATGGAAACCGAGCGCCTTTCCTTCATTGAGGCGGTCGAGAAGCTGGCTGAAGAAGCCGGGATGCAGCTGCCCAAGGCGAGCCCCGAAGCCGCCGAGGCCTACGATCATCGCAAGCGCCTGGTGGCTGCGTGTGAGGCCGCCGCCAACTGGTTCGAGGACCGGTTGCGGTCCGGCGAAGGCGCCGCGGCGCGGACCTATCTCGATGGCCGGGGCCTGTCTGGGGACGCCTGGAAGCGCCACCGGCTTGGCTATGCGCCCGATGACTGGCGCCGCACGCGGGCGCACCTTCTGGCCGAAGGCTTCACCGACGCTGAGCTGATCGCCGCCGGCCTGATTAAGGAGAGCGACAAGGGCGGCGAGCCGTTCGACTTTTTCCGCGGCCGCCTGATGTTCCCGATCACCGATGTGCGCGGCGCCGTCATCGCCTTCGGGGGCAGGGGCCTCACGCCGGATGCGAAGCCGAAATACCTGAACTCCGGCGATACCGAACTCTTCCACAAGTCCGCCGTGCTCTACCGCTACAAGGCGGCCCGCGAGGCGCTGGGGGCGGGCGAAGGCGGCGGGCTGATCGTCTGCGAAGGCTATATGGACGCGATCGCGCTCGCCGAAGCCGGCTTCGGACAGGCGGTGGCCCCGCTCGGCACAGCGCTGACCGAAGACCAGCTGCAGCTGATCTGGAAAGCGGGGCCTGAGCCCGTGATGTGCTTTGACGGCGACCGGGCCGGTCTTGGCGCCGCTTACCGCGCGCTCGACCGGGCGCTGCCCTTCGTCGAGCCCGGCCGATCGGTCTTCTTCGTCCTGCTGCCGGACGCCATGGACCCGGACGACCTGATTCGCGCCCGCGGGGCCGGCGCCATGGGCGAAGAACTGGACCGCCGCCTCCCGCTGTCGGAGCTGCTCTGGCGGCGGGAGCGGGACGCCGAACCGCTGGACACGCCGGAGCGTCAGGCGGGTCTCGAGGCGCGCCTGATGGCCGCCTGCGGCCAGATCCGGCATGGCGGCGTGAAGGCAGCCTATGAACGCGATCTGAAGTCCCGCCTACGCGACCATATGTGGGCATTGCGGGACGCCAAGCGTAGCAACAGCTACAGGAAGGGCCGCCCCGCTTCGGGACAAAATCCCGCAGAGGGCGAAGACGCCCAGGCCGCCCTGAAACAGCGCCAGTTCGAGAAGATCGGCGGCCTGCGCTCGGTGATCCTTGCCATCGACAATCCGGCCCTTCTGGCGGCAGGCGCCGAACTGCTCGCCCAGTGGGCACCGCCGGATGAGGATGTCGCACGCCTGCGCGATGCAGTTCTTGACCTTGCCAAAGACGGAATCCCCATTGACCGGACGGCTGTGGCCGCCCATTTAAGCAATTCTGGGCACATACGTGCCGCTAGCCTGCTCAAGAAATATCGCGGAATACCTCAGAAAGTGGCCGATGCGCCCGAGGTCCGCGAATGGCTCATCGCTCTGGAGCAGGATGTGGCGAAACGGCGTACCGGCGAACTGGAGACGGGCTCTGGCATGGATAGTGCGGGCGCGGATCCGACGTTGTCACCGCAAGATTGGCGGCGGCAGCATCAAATGGTCGCGGAACGCCGGGCTCTGAGAGCCCGTGTGAGTGAGGCATCGAGCAAACGCAGCGACAGCTGACCGGCAGGGCGATTGGCAACAGGCATTGGGCGGCACAGGCAGCCACCTTCGCCAGGGAGAAACTTGAATATGGCGACAGCCACCAAGAAAAAGAAAAACACCGCGGGCGACGGTGAGGGCGAAGACGAGAAGGAAACTGAGGGCGGTCTTGTCGATTTCAACGCGACTGACGTCAAAAAGGTCCTGAAGCGCGCCCAGAAGCGCGGCTTCATTACCCACGACGAGATCAACCAGTTGCTGCCCGATTCGGACATGAGCTCGGATCAGATCGAGGACGTGATGTCCCAGATCTCCGAAATGGGCATTGCCGTCGTCGAGAGCGAAGAAGAAGCCGAAGAGCAGGGCAAGGCCCTGACCAAGCTTGAGGACAAGAAAGTCCTCGCCAAGAAGGGCAACGCGCGCGGCTCTGACCGCACCGACGACCCCGTGCGGATGTACCTGCGCGAGATGGGCGCCGTGGAGCTTCTCTCCCGCGAAGGCGAAATCGCAATCGCCAAGCGCATCGAGGCCGGCCGCGACGCGATGATCCGGGGCCTGTGCGAAAGCCCGCTGACGTTCGAGGCCATGATGGTCTGGCGCGACGAGCTGATCAATGAACGCATCCTGCTGCGTGACCTGATCGACCTGGAGGCCACCTATGGCGCGGAAAATCCGCCGCCGGAACCGAAAGTGATCGAGGAGAAGGCGCCCGAGCCGGTCGTCCCGGTCAAGGGCAAGAAACGTCCAAGCCAGGAAGAGATCGACGAGGTCGAAGCCGAACGCCTGCGCCAGCAGCAGCAGGAAGAGGAAGAGGAAGACGACGCCGCCGCCATGTCGATGTCGGCGATGGAAGGCGAACTGCGCGAAGGCGTGCTCGCCAAGCTCGACGAGATCGCCGAATCGTTCGGCCGCTTCCGCAAGCTGCAGGACCGTCTCGTTGGCCGCCGCCTCGAAGGCAAGGACCTGACGCCGAAAGCGCAGACCGAGTATGACGAGCTGTCGCTGCTGATCGTCGAGAACCTCAAGACGATCCACATCAACAGCGCCCGTATCGAGGCGCTGGTCGAGCAGCTTTACGCAATCAACAAGAAGCTGATGGGCCTTGAAGGCAAGCTGATGCGTCTTGCGGACGCGCACGGCGTGCCGCGCAGGGAATTCCTCGAGAACTATATCGGCTGCGAGCTTGAACCCAATTGGTCCGAGCGCGTGCGCGCGATTTCGGCCAAGTGGAAACGCCTGATCGATGGCAAGGGCGGAGAGATCGAAATCGTCCGTGCCGAGATCACCGAGATCGCCACCGAGATCGGTATCCCGATCGACGACTTCCGCCGGATCGTGCAGACTGTACAGAAGGGCGAGCGCGAAGCGCGCATCGCGAAGAAGGAGATGGTGGAAGCCAACCTCCGCCTCGTGATCTCGATTGCCAAGAAATACACCAACCGAGGCCTGCAATTCCTGGATCTCATCCAGGAGGGTAATATAGGCCTCATGAAAGCCGTGGACAAATTCGAATACCGCCGCGGCTACAAGTTCTCGACCTATGCCACCTGGTGGATCCGTCAGGCCATTACGCGTTCCATCGCTGACCAGGCCCGCACGATCCGTATCCCGGTGCACATGATCGAGACGATCAACAAGATCATCCGTACACAGCGCCAGATGCTGCACGAGATCGGCCGTGAGCCGACCCCGGAAGAGCTGGCCGAAAAGCTCGGCCTGCCGCTCGAGAAGATCCGCAAGGTTCTCAAGATCGCGAAAGAGCCGATCTCGCTGGAAACCCCGATTGGCGACGACGAGGATTCAAACCTCGGCGACTTCATCGAGGACAAGATGGCGCTGCTTCCGGTGGACGCGGCCATCCAGTCGAACCTGCGCGAGACGACCACCCGCGTGCTCGCTTCGCTCACCCCGCGTGAGGAACGTGTGCTGCGCATGCGCTTCGGCATCGGCATGAACACCGACCACACGCTCGAAGAAGTCGGCCAGCAATTCTCGGTCACTCGCGAACGCATCCGCCAGATCGAAGCTAAGGCACTGCGCAAGCTGAAGCATCCGAGCCGGTCAAGGAAACTGCGAAGCTTCCTGGATACCTGACTTGGTAAGTGGACCCGCACCGGTCGAAAGATCGGTGCGGTTGGCTGCCGCAATATCTTCCCGGTCGCTGATGGCTGGCATATTTCCTCCTCATGACTATGTTGCCGGCGTGTGTTTATGATCGCGGATACGCGCTCTGTTCACGCGCCGTGCGCTACGTACTGAAGCATGATCGTTCAGATCCCCTGATCCGGTTTGTTGCGATCAAGTCAGCGCAGCGGCGGCGGACCGCTCTCGCAAATGGGGTCGATCAGGACAATCCGCACACGTTTATCTTTGTCGAGGACGGCAAGTCAGACCTCCTCACTGACGCCGTTTTCGCCATGTCGCAAAGGGTAGGCGGGCCGGGGCGGTTGATCCGCGTTTTTTTGCTTCGTGCCGCGTCCCATCCGGAACTGGTTCTAAGCATGCCTGGCGAACAACCGGTACAAACTCTTCGGGAAACTTGATCGTTGCTATCTCCCATCCCCGGAAACGCGCCGAAGATTTGTGTTGGAAACGGACCTGCAGGAATAGGCGCGGCCGACAATATTGACAAACTTTGCCATAAGCGCAATTCTCTGTCCAAAGGAGCCCCGCCATGGCCACGATGAACATCTCCCTGCCGGACCAGATGAAAGCCTGGGTCGAGGCGCAATCCGCGGATGGCAGGTATGCCAACTCTTCTGATCTGATCCGCGACCTGATCCGCCGCGAGCAGATCAAGCAGGAGAAGATCGCGGCGATGCAGGTCAAGATCGACGAGGCCTATGCCAGCGGGTTTACAGAGATGACCATCGAAGAAATCTTTGACGGGGTCCGGAAACGGGCGGGTCTGTGAAGATCGAGATTTCGGCGCAGGCCAACACCGATCTGGACCGGATGGTTCAGGAAGGGCTCAGACAGTTTGGGCGAAAGCAAACCGAGGGCTATCTGGCAAGCGTTTATGCCGCGTTTCGGACGATCGCGGATTTTCCCTACGCCAACCGGGAATCCGCTGAGTTCAAACCGCCCGTGAGGGTGTACCCTCACAGGTCGCACCTGATCCTTTATCGGGTCGAAGACGAACGGCTGACCATTGTCCGCGTACGGCACGGGCGGGAAGACTGGAACCCCAACAGCTGAGGCTGCGCTGCCCCGCAGAAATTCAGGGTTTGTTTTTGCGCGTCCGGTAACTATCGGGCGCGCCGGGCATCCTTGTGCAGCATATCCCGCCTACAGATCGACCCAACCCGAAAATCAGGACTGTTCCCATGCGCGTGAAGATCGACGCTTCACTCTCCTACCACTTTGCCCAGCCTGCTGATGTTGTGCTGGCGCTGGAGGCGATCCGGGCGCAGGATCAGGTCATCGTTTCCGATCAGCTGACACGCTCGCCGACGGGTCCGCTGGCGCTCGCGGATGGCCCGGAGCTGATGGGCCGGCGGCAGTGGACGACGGCAGTCGGCGATGTGAACATCCGATACCAGGCGCTGGTCGATGTCACGCGCGGGCATGTCAACATTGCCGGCCTATATGTGCCGCTGCGGCGCGACCTGCCGCACGATGTGATCACCTACCTGATGCCGAGCCGTTATTGCGAATCAGACCGTCTCGCCCCGTTTGCCGAGAGCCAGTTCTCCTCCGGCGCGCAGGGCGGCAACCAGGTTCTGGAGATGGCGGACTGGATCTATCACAACTTCGAATACGCCCCCGGCGTCAGCGATGCGATGACGACTGCGACCGACAGTTTCCTGATGCGCCGCGGCGTCTGCCGCGATTTTGCGCACACGCTGATCAGCTTTTGCCGCGCTGTCGGCATTCCGGCGCGGATGGTTTCGGCCTATGCGCCGGCGATCACGCCGCCGGATTTCCATGCGGTGGTCGAAGTCTGGCTCGGCAATGCCTGGCACCTGATCGACCCGACGCGCCTCGCTGCCGAGGACAGCCTCGTGCGCATCGCCGTCGGCCGCGACGCAGCCGATATCAGCTTCATGACGATCTTCGGCGCGGCCACCCTGGTCGGCCAGAGTGTCGCCGTGTCGGTTGTGGCGCCCGCTTGAGGCCAGCGATTGCCAGCGAGCGTGACAACGGCTTACAATTGGGTTCGACCAACCGGGACAAGACCCGATCCGGAGACAGCCGATGCGCCTCAACCAGGTTACCCTTCCTTGTACGGATTATGCTGCTAGCGTGGCCTGGTGGCAGCGGTTCGGCCTGAAGCTGATCGTCGACTCGCCGCCGAAATACGCGCGGTTTGAATGTCCGGCGGAGGAAGGGGAAGAGCCGGCTACGCTATCAATCCATCGGGTGGAAGCGCCGCTGGTAGTTGATTGGCCCGCTGTCTATTTCGAAGTGAAAGACGTGTTCATCGAAGTTGGTGGGCGCTGCATGAATGGAATCCATCCGCTGGGCGAGCCGGAGCGTCAGGAATGGCGCTGGACCGAGGCCTGGTTCCGCGATCCTGCCGGAAACCGCGTCTGCCTTTACACCGCCGGCAAGAACCGCCGGTTCCCGCCCTGGCGCGTCGGCGAGGCCGCGGGCGGATCCGGCGGCGGCTGACCGGTCCCTTGCTGGCGGCCAAAGCGATCCCAAGTCTAGTCCTGCAGCCGTTGCAGGAGTGTGTCCCTTGTCCTTTGACATTGTGCCTTTTGAAGAGACCCGCCGGGAGGAGGTCATCCGCCTCGTCGACCGGGTGTTTCCATCGCAAGGATTGGTCGAGCGCCTTAGCATGCGCGTGTTTCAGACCCGCTGGGACTGGCTGCTCAAGCTCGGTGGGATTCGCGATGGCCGCTTCTGGCTGGCGACAAAGGACGACGCGGTCATCGGCACCGTCGGGCTCTATTCGACGCCGAAGGACGCAGCCTCGGCGCTCTGGCTTGGCTGGTTTTGCGTCTCTCCCGAAGCGCGGGGGCAAAAGGTCGGGCAGGCCCTGATTGATTTTGCGGTTGGCAAGGCATCAGCCGAAAAACGACAGTTCCTCAGGCTCTACACATCGACAGATCCGAATGAAGCGGCCGCGCAGTCCATGTACGCGCGGAATGGGTTCGGGCTTGTCGGTGAAAGCCGGCCCTTGCTCTGGAGATTTGCCGGAAGTCCGGTGAAGCTCCTTTTCCGGGAACGCCGGTTGTCTGCCCCGGCTTAGGAGCCAATGACCGCACGCCTGCAATCAGGATAACCGCTGCGCCAGTCGCTTGGCTTGCAAGGTAGCGCGCAGGCGCTCAGCGTTCCTTCGGGTCGAGCGCGTCGCGCAGGCCGTCGCCGATGAAGTTCAGGCAGAGAAGGGTGACCGACATGGTGACCGCCGGGGCGATCAGCATCCAGGGTTTGTCTTCCATCATGTCGGCGCCGTCGGCGATCAGCACGCCGAGCGAGGTCAGCGGCTCGTTCACGCCGAGGCCAAGGAAGGAGAGGAAGCTTTCGGCGAGGATGACGACCGGGATGGTCAGCGTGACGTAGACGGCCACCGGTCCGATCACGTTCGGCAGTATGTGGCGCGTGATGATCCCGTACTGCGAGACACCGGCCGCGCGGGCCGCCTCGATGAACTCCTTGTTCTTGATCGACAGGGTCTGTCCCCGGACGATCCGGCTCATGGTCAGCCATTCGATCGCGCCGATGGCGGCAAAGATCAGCACGATGTTGCGCTCGAATACCGTCAGCAGAAGGATGACGAAGAAGATGAAGGGAAGGGCGTAGAGCACGTCCACGATCCGCATCATGAAGTTGTCGATCCGCCCGCCAAGATAACCCGCGACTGCGCCCCAGGTGACGCCGATCACGAGGCTCACGACGGTGGCAACAACGCCGACCATCAGCGAGATTCTCAGCCCGATGAGCAACCGCGCGAACAGGTCGCGCCCTTGGAGGTCCGTGCCCAGAATGTGCCAGTTCTCGAAGGTGGGCGGGACCGTGCGCAGGTCCGAGATCGTCTCATGATTGTGCACCCAGACCATCGGACCGATAACGGCGACCAGCACGATGATCGCGAACAGGACCATCGACACCACAGCGGCCGTGTTGCGCATCAGGCGGGCGCGCGCATCGTCCCAGAGCGAGCGGCCGCCCTGGATGGCCTGGGTAACCGCTTCGGCGCGGCCTGTCGGATCGAGAATCGGCGCGGCGCTGGCCATCAGTCGTATTTCACTTTGGGGTCAAGCATGGCGTAGAGGATGTCCGCCACGAGGTTGAGAAGGATGATGAGGCCCGCATAGACAATGATCGCGCCCATCACGAGCGTGTAGTCCCGGTTGAGCGCGCCATCGACGAAATAGCTGCCTAGGCCGGGCAGTCCGAAAATCTTCTCGATCACCACGGAGCCTGTCATAACGCGCGCCATCGCCGGGCCGGCATAGGAGACGAGCGGCAGCAGCGCCGAGGGCAGGGCGTGGCGGGTGATCACGTCCCATTCGGACAGCCCCTTGGCGCGGGCAGTGCGGATGTGGTTGGCCCGCATTGTCTCGATGATCGAGGCGCGCATCAGGCGCGAGATGATCGCGATCTGGGCCAGTGACAGTGTCAGCACCGGCAACGTCATGTTGTGCCAGCTCATGCCGATGTTCGGATAGGAGCCGAGCCCGCCCACCGCGAACAGTCCCGCGCCGAGGGCAAAAAGGAGAATCAGGATGGGCCCGATCACGAAACTCGGCACCGATATGCCGACCATCGCGATTCCCATTACTCCGTAATCTGCCGCCGAGTTCTGCCTCAGCCCTGCAAAAACGCCGAGGGCGGTGCCGAGAATGAGCGATAGGAGCATCGTCAGCGCGCCGATCGTCAGCGAGACGGGCAGGCCTTCGGCAATCAGGTCGTTCACGCTCTTGCCCAGCGTCTTGTAGGAAGGGCCGAAATCGCCCTGCAGGACGCCGCCGACATAGTCGAGGTATTGTGCGTGCAGCGGTTTATCGAGGCCGAATTTCTCGGCGATTGCGCGCTCTGTGGCGGCCGGAAGCTTGCGTTCGCCGTCGAACGGGCCGCCCGGCGCGGCGCGCATCATGAGGAAGGCGACCGTGATGATGGCCAGCATCGTGGGGACCGCGATCAGCAGGCGGCGCAGGGTGTAGCCCCACGGAATTCTGCGGAAGGCGCGTTGCAGCATCGTCACGGGGGGTGAAAAGCCTCTGGTCACAACAGGTTGAAGGGCCGGCATGGCCACGCCCGCTTGGCAGGGGCCTTTACATTCCTTAGCTTGTAAGGCGTAGCGATCAAGCGATGTGCTGCACTCAAGGAGAGCCTTCAGATGGCCGATATCCGTCAGGTTACGCCCGATTTCGCGGTGGCCCCGCAGCTTACAGAGGCCGATCTCGAGGCTGTCGCCAAGGCCGGCTTCAAGACCTTGATTGCCAATCGCCCGGATGGGGAAGGCGGCGTTGACCAGCCGCGCATGGGCGCCATCCGCGCGAAAGCCGAAGCGCTCGGCCTGACCTTCGCGGCCCTTCCATTCTCCGGGGCGCCGACACCCGAGATCGTCGAACGCATGGGTCATATTCTCAATGAGGCGCCCCAACCCGTGCTGGCTTATTGCCGCACCGGCACAAGGTCGATCACAGCCTGGGCGCTTGTTCACGCTGGACAAGGCGCGGGCGATGACATTATCGACGCGGCGGCAGGCGCTGGGTATGACCTTTCAAGCCTGCGCGAACTGTTGTGAGGCGCCGCATCTGACACAGTCGTGCCATAAATCAGGTATTGAACCCCGCCGAGGTGCCTGCGATGCACCCGTGCATGAAGCCGGTGCAGTCACCGAACAGGAAACCAGCAACGCTGGCGCGGACAAGAAACAAGGAACTGCATCCATGTCAGGCCGCATGTGGACCGACGATTTCGAGCTCGAAGAGGGCGTCATCCTCGTTAAGAAGACCGGCGCGCGAATCGTGCCCGACATCTCACTGCTGCACAGCGTGTTCACCTGGTTCTGTTTCTATTTCTTCGTCCAGACCTGGCGCACCTGGCGGCGCCTGACCGGGCATAAGCGTCCGACGATGGCCTTCTATCCGGACAAGCCGCGCCCCTGGTATTTCATCTGGTCTGTCTTGCACGTCTCCGGCGCCAAGCTCGTTGAAGATGCCGCCGATGCCGACATCGTGATGCAGTTTGATGATTCGACCGAAACCGTGAACGGCGTGCCCAGCGTGAAGCCCGGCGCCCGCCTGCTGAATTTCGAATGCAATGATATTTCAAAGTCGCGCGTCGCCGAGGCCTTCGAGGCAGCCAGCGGTTATGCGCTGAAAGTCGATCCGCTGACCTGCAGGGGCCGGATGGTCGAGAAGTCCGAAGCCAACGCCGCCCATGACGGGCGGGTGATCGAAGGCCCAATGGACGCCGCGGTGCCCGGCAAGACCTACCAGCGCCTGATCGACAATGAAATTCCGGGCGGGCTGGTTGAGGATCTGCGCTGCTGCCTCGTGGGCGGATCGCCGATCGTCGTGTTTCGCAAGCGCCGTCCGCTGGAGCGGCGTTTTATGAATGAGAATGTCCAGGTTTTGCTCGACGAGCCCCGTAACTGCTACTCCGCTGATGAAATTCGCGTGATTGAGCGCTTTGCCGCAGAGATCGGGCTCGACTGGGGCGGGGTCGATGTCCTACGCGACCGGGCGACGGGACGCATCTTCATCGTCGATGCGAACAAGACGGACATGGGGCCGCCGGTGGCGCTGAAGCTGGGCGGGAAGCTGCGGGCAACGCGGCGCATGGCCCGGGCTTTCGCAGAAACCTTCGCGCCGAAGAAGCGTTGAAGGCCGGATCCGTCCGCAAGCTGAAGGTTCCCGATTGAATGGCCATTCCTTACGTCCGCGGCATAGATTTCGAGTACGGCCGGGTTGACCGGGTCTCGCCGCTGGTCCGCCGAGTGATCGCCAACAATCCCGGTCCGTTCACCTATATCGGCACCGGCGTTTACATCGTTGGTGAAGGCGAAGTCGCGGTGATCGATCCCGGCCCGATGTTGCCGGACCATTTCGAAGCTCTGAAGACAGCGCTCGCCGGAGAGCGCATCACGCACGTGCTCGTCACCCACGGCCATTCCGACCACTCGCCGCTCGCTGCCCCCCTGGCCGAGTGGGCAGGTTGCAAGACGTATTCGAAACACGGCGGCATCCATACCGCCAAGGACGAGCTCGGCAGCGAGGACGATCTGAAATTCAAACCGGATGTCGAAGTCTGTGACGGCTCAGTGTTTTCGGGGCCGGGCTGGACGATCGATGTGATCGAGACGCCGGGCCACACCACCAACCACTTGTGTTTCGGCCTTCGTGAAGAGAATGCCTGCTTCTCCGGCGATCACGTCATGGGTTGGTCCACAACCGTGGTCGCCCCGCCCGATGGCAATATGGGCGACTATATGCGCAGCCTCGAAAAGATCCGCCGCGCCGGTTTCGATACGCTCTGGCCGACGCATGGCGATGCGATCCGCGGCAAAGACTTTGTCGAGACCTTCATCACCGAATACGCCAATCACCGCAAATCCCGCGAAGCCTCGATCCTCGCAGAGCTTCGCGGCGGCGAGACGTCCATCCCGGCGATGGTCGCCCGGATGTACAAGGACGTTGACCTGCGCCTCCACCCGGCGGCCGCGATGAGCGTGCTCGGGCATATGCTGGACCTGATCGAACGCGGCATGGTGGTCACGCCCGACAAGGCGCCGACCGTTCGCTCGAAGTTCGAGTTCGTGACCCAGCGCGCCTGACGCGCGCTCATCCTGCATTCACCGCAGCGCCTTAAGGCTTTGCAACCCGGCCCGTCTCTGGCAGCAAGAGGCATGCCTTAAGCTGAATCCAGGTGGCATCGGCGCCTTCGTGCACCGTGCCGCCGTATCGTAATCACGGAGATCTTGACCGATGACCACGCGCCGCTCCTTGCTCACCACATCGATCCTTGCCCTCGCAGTCCTTGGTCTTGCGGCGTGCGGCGGGGGAGGGGCGAGGGAGAAGCCGGGGGATGTGCCGACCTTGCGGCGGGGCATTTCGGCCAAGGTCGATACGCTCGATCCGCACAAGTCCTCGGCGCAATGGGAAAACATCGTCATCGGCGACATGCTGATCGGCCTGACGACCGATGACGCGGCCGGCAAGCCGGTGCCGGGCATGGCGGCCAGCTGGGAGATCGACCCCACGGGTACGGTCTGGACCTTCAAGCTCGGCGATTATGTCTGGTCCGACGGCGTACCGGTCACGGCGAATGACTTCGTATTCGCGCTGCGCCGCATCCAGGACCCGGCGGTCGCCTCGCAATACGCCTCGATGCTGTGGCTGATCAAGAATGCCGAGGAAGTGAACGCCGGCGCTCTGAAACCGGAAGAGCTCGGCGTGCGCGCCATTGATGACAAGACGCTCGAGCTGACCCTCGAATATCCGGCGCCTTACCTGCCGGGCCTTCTCAGCCACTACACCACCTTCCCGGTGCCGCAGCATGTCGTCGAGCAATTCGGCGATGCCTGGATCCAGCCCGATAACATCGTCGTCAACGGTCCCTACAAGCTGGTTTACTGGCGCACCGGCGACCAGCTCGTGGCCGAAAAGAACCCGACCGGGTTCGGCGCCGCCGAGGCCTGCTTCGACCGGGTCGCGTATTTCGAGATCGAGAACGAAGCAGCCTACGAGAACAAGATCGCGGCCGGCGAACTCGACATCAACAATGTCTTTTCCGGTCCGCGCAAAGCGGAGCTGGACGCCAAGTTCCCTGGCTGGGTGCGCACCTATCCGGGGCTGCTGACCACTTACTGGTCTTTCAACCAGACGAAAGCGCCGTTCAACGACGTGCGCGTGCGCAAGGCGCTCGCCCTGTCGCTCGACCGCGAGTTCATGGTTCGCAACGTGCTGACGCCCGGCTTCCAGCCGGCCTATGCTTTCGTGCCGCCGGGCATCTCTAATTATGATGTGACGCGTCCGCAGATCAGCTGGAAGGACATGCCGCGGCCCGAGCGGCTCGCCGAGGCAAAGCGCCTGCTCGAGGAAGCGGGATATGGTCCTGACAAGCCGCTGAAGTTCGAGTTCATCCACCGCTCCACCGGCGACAATCCGAAAGTTGCGCCTGTGGCGCAGCAGAACTGGTCCGAAATCGCGCCCTGGGTCCAGCCTGTGATCGTCAAGCAGGACACCAAGGTGCTGTATGGCCGCCTGCGCCAGACGGACTTCGAGATCTCTGACGGCGCCTGGCTCGCGGATTTCGATGATCCGATCAACTACCTCTACCTTCTGCAATCGACGACCGGCCAGCAGAACTACGGCAAGTATTCCAATCCCGGGTATGATGCGCTGCTGACGCGCTCGAATCAGGAACTCGATCTTGCCAAGCGCGCTGAGATCTTCGCCGAGGCCGAGGCACTGATGCTGGAAGAGTATCCGATCACGCCGATGTGGGTTCAGGTAACGCAGGCGCTGGTCGATCCGACGCTGACGGGCTGGGTCGATAACGCCAAGGACAACCACCGCTCGCGCTTTCTCTGCCGCGACGGGCTCAAGACACCCTGACCAGAAGATCAGGCCCGCCTCGAGAGGCGGGCCTGCTTGAATTGTGAGCAGATCGAGGCAAATGTTGGGTGAGCCGGGTTCAGTCCAGCTCCGGAAGTGTGTAGGTTTGGGATTAGTTGACGCGGCGGACGCGGATCGCGGTGCCGCCATCAAGGTTCATCAGGAAGCTGCCCATCGCGGCCTTGCGAATGGTCGCGACCTTGGCCTTTCGAACTTTCGAGCGGGAGACGACTTCAGAATCGACCTGTTCCCAGACCTGGCCGTTCTCCAGCCGGATCAGCGCCTTGCCCGTGACCTTGTTGACGCTGATGCTGGCGATGGCGAGCTCCACTTCCGCGACAGGCGCGGCCATCGCCTCTTTGCCCGATTCTTCGCGCCGGAAGATTTCCGTGAGCGACGGGAGTGAGAAGCCGAAGGAGTCACGCTCGATTTTCTCGATGGCAGCCACGTCAACGGTCTTCACCGCGCCGGTTGTTTCTGCTGTCTTGAAGGCGGCGACGGCGGCGTCGAAACAGGCGAGGCGGTCGGCGTCAGCCGTCTTGTCGGCGCAGGCGTAGATCGCGTCTGTCGGGCGCGCCGGCGCTGGCGGTGTCTGCGCAGTCGCGGCCGAAAGCCCGAAAATCGTTGTAGAAATGCCTAAAAAAATGGCGGCGCGTTGCAGGGTCATCTTGGTCTCCATGTCCCGTCCGGAAAAAATTTATGCCGTTAGTTAGATAGCGCGGGAGGCACAGCGATGCACGAACCCGCTGCATCACGAAATTATAACTGATGCCTTTGTGTCACACTTGCACCAATTCGCCACATTTCGCCGACTCCCGGCATTGACGATGCCATGATGGGTATCGTTACTAATTTGCAAGGTCTGGCTCGTGGGAGCCGGATTGCCCGCGAGGGGCGGGTTCTCTTTATTTCACATTTGGAGGTTTCAGGTGAGCGAGAAGAATTGGAAGACACGTCTTCTTACGTCTTCGGTGTTCGCAGGTGCGATGTTCGCAACTGTGGGCGTACCGGCAATTGCACAGACGGAAGATGAACCGGTCGCAACGACCGCACCGGCAGAAGAAGCCGAAGTCAAAGCCGAGAAAGTGACCGTCACCGGTTCGCGTCTCGCGCTGCAGGACTTCCAGGCGATCAGCCCAATCACCTCGGTGACGTCTGAGGCGATCGAACTCAACGCAACGCTCACCATCGAGACGCTGCTGAACGAGCTGCCGCAGGTTATCCCGGGCAACACGGTCACGTCGAACAACGCGGGCGGCGAAGACTTCGCCACTATCGACCTTCGCGGCCTCGGCCCGTCACGTACCCTCGTCATCGTCGACGGCGAGCGCGTTCCGGGCTCCTCGACCACCGGCGTGGTTGACCTTAACTCCATCCCGGCCGGCCTGATCGACCGGATCGAAGTTGTGACCGGCGGCGCCTCGGCCGTTTACGGTTCGGACGCCATCGCAGGCGTCGTCAACTTCATCCTGAAGGACGACTTTGAAGGCGCACAAGTCACCGTTGGTGGCGGCGGCGGCTTCGACGGCAACGCCCAGTACGAAACCGCTGACTTCCTGCTCGGCGGCAATTTCGACAACGGCCGCGGTAACATCGTGACCTATGCGTCCTACTTCAACCGAGACGGCGTGAAGCAGAGCCAGTACGACTACTCCCGCGTTTCTGCAGGCGTCGTTTATGGCTATGACTCGTCCAACAGCAGCTACACCGGCGCCTACGTTGTCGACACGCTCGACGACTACCTGAACGCTCGCGCGGCTCTCGCTGCCGACTTCCCAGGCACCTCGCGCTTCTTCTTCCCGGGTGGTTCGGGCACGCCGCCCTGGGGTTCGATCTCCTCGAGCGCTGCCAACCCGTTCCAGAACCTCTCGACCAACCCGCTTACGGCTGGTCAGTTCGCATCGGCCAACACCGACTGTAACCCGGCCACTCCGGGCGTTGCTGTCAACGGCGGCGGTCTGTCGTTCAACGACCAGGGTCAGCTGACCCCGTTCTTCGGCTCCAGCTCGGCAACTGGTACCTGCGGTATCCCGATCCGCGCCAACGGTTCGTCGCGTTACAGCTTCGCGCCGGACAACTTCATCTACCTCCCCGCAGATCGCGTGGGCATCCAGACCTTCGGTAACTACGACGTCACCGACAATATCCGGATGAAAACCTTCCTGTCGTATGTTCGCAGCAACGCGCAGGTCCAGCTCGCCGCAACGCCGATCACGGGTCTCTCGATCCCGACGTCGTCGCCGGCCATCGCAGGCGCTGACGGCATCGTCGGCACTGCGGACGATCCGCACCGCGACCTCTCGGCAGCCCTGCTGTCGCGTCCGACCCCCGGTGCGAACTTCACCTACGCCTGGCGCTCGAACGCTCTCGGCCCACGCGCTGGTGAGTTCACCAACTCGCAGATCCTCGGCCGCGTCTCCTTTACGGGCGACATTGCTGAAGACTGGGAATGGAACCTGTCCGCAGGTTGGGGCCAGGGCAAATTCGGCCAGATCCTCAGAAACAACATCAACTCGGTTGCGCTTCTCCAGGGCGTCCAGGGCTGTGCCAACATCCCGGTCGCTGCACGTCTGAAGGACTGCACGAACGTTGACATCTTTGGACCGAACGTTCTGACGCCGGGCGCTGCAAACTTCATCCGCACAAACGTTGCGGCCAACCAGACGATCGAACAGACGTTGGTCTCGGGCTATGTCCGCGGCGACCTGATCGATCTCCCGGCCGGTCCGATCTCAACGGTTGTCGGTTTCGAATACCGTGACGACGACGTGACGCTTCTGGTTGATGACGCTCAGCGCCGCGGCGAGATCGCCGGCTTTAACGCCGTCCAGGACATCTTCGGTTCACTGGACGTTTACGAAGCCTACACCGAGGTCTCGGTGCCTATCCTTTCGGATCTGCCCTTCGCTGAAGAGCTTTCGATCGAAGGCGGCTACCGTGTCTCCGACTACTCCACCGTCGGCAGCGTGGAATCCTACAAGTACGGCGCTCGCTACGCCCCGGTTGACTGGCTCCGCTTCCGCGCAGTCTACAACAAGGCCGTGCGCGCACCGTCCGCTCTGGAAAGCTTCCAGAACGGCGACCAGGGCTTCCCGGGTTACGCCGACCCCTGCCGTGCAACTGTCACGAACCCTGCTTCAGCTTCGGCTCTCCGGGCGTTCTGCACCACCAACGGCAACATTGGCGCCGGCTTCGTGCCGACCGCTCTGCAGCCGACCTTTGCGGCAACCAACTCGCAGGTTCAGGCCTTCGCGTTCGGTAACCCGAACCTGTCCTCTGAAGAAGGCGAAACGTTCACGGCAGGCGCCGTGTTCGAGCCGGACTTCCTGCCGGTTGGCGAATTCCGGATGACGGCGGACTACTTCACGATCGAACTCAACAATGCGATCGTGTCACGTGGTGCCCAGACCATCCTGAACTCTTGCTACAACAATCTTGGCGCGACGCCTCAGTCGTCCTTCGACTGTCGGCAGATCGTACGCGATGCGGCCACCGGCCAGGTCACGTCGGTCAACACCACGCTGACGAACTCGATCGCGGTCACGGAAATCAAGGGCTGGGATATCCAGGCTGATTACGAGTTCGATCTCGACGAAGTGTTTGCTGGGGCACCAGGTTCAATCGGCACGAACGTCCTGCTCACGCTGACGGATACGTGGAACACCGGCGGCGCCGACATCGTCGGCACGACGGGTGCAGGTATCGGCGGCGCAACGCCGGACTTCAAAACCGTCACCACCGCTGACTACCGTCTCGATGACTGGCTGTTCCAGATCCGTCACAACTACGTGCCGCCACTGGAGCAGAACACCTTCACGCGTGAAGATGCTCCGGAACTGTCGAACTTCGACGTGTCGGTTGCGTGGGATGTCACGGACAAGTTCCGTGTTGTTGGCGGTGTCAACAACGTCACGGACGAGTTCCCGCCGCAGACTGCCACCGGTACATTTGACCAGGGCAACACCGACGCCGCGCTTTATGCGCCGTGGGTGATCGGCCGGAACTTCTCGGTCCAGGCTCGCCTGAAGTTCTAAGCTTCGGACGATCTCAAACGACAGAGGGCGGCAGGGAAACCTGCCGCCCTTTTTCTTTTTCGGCGAATTGGGCCGGGTGCCTTCAGCATCATCCGTGTCAGGCGGCGCTCAAGAATCATGTCTTCCCGGCTTTCGCCGGGACGACACATTCCAAGTTCGTGAAGTCATCTACCGTGCGCGGATCCATCGGGGCACACCGCCGCAATGCCGCTCGCCGCTACCAGACCGGATCGCCGCTCGCGTCCACGAAACCGCCGGCTTCCAGCATGCGCCGCAAGGGTTCGAACCCTTCGGCGTACCTGCGCCAGGCGCCGACGCCCTGGCTGTTGATCGGCTGGCGGACCTGAGTGCTCGACGCCGTCGAGACGCCGCCTTTCGCCTCGTGCGGACTGAGGCAGGCTTCATGGAAGGCCAGTCCTGTGCGATCCAGAAGTTGGCGTATCTGCGTTTCCGGATCTGCGATCAGATTTTCCAGTGTCAGATCGACGAAACTCTCGCCCAGTTCGACCCGCCAATGATCGGTGATCCGGCGGTAGAGGCCGTAAGCCGCTGCAAGATCCTCGAACCGGTAGGACCAGACATACGATCCCTCGCCGAACAGGATCTTGTAGGCCCCGAACAGGGAATCCATCGGCGCGCGGCGCAGGTGTACGAACCGCGCTTGCGGGAAGGCGAGGCGCATCGGTCCGGCGAGATGGTAATTGTGCGGCAGCTTCTCGGTGAAGAAGCGTGTCCCGGGCTTGCGGTAATCGAGGCTGCGCAGGTAGCGCTGGCCGACATCTGCCCAGTCCACGCCGCCCATCCTCTGCAGCGATTCGAAGTCGATTTCACCAAAGCGCTGCAACCCCGCCGCGTCGCGCAGGGCCAGCGAAAAGCCGTGTGTTTCGCCCATGTCGGTTACGTCCGGATGTGCGGAAAAAATCCGCTCAACCAAGGTGGTGCCGGACCGTGGCAGGCCGATGATGAAGATGGGTATCGGTTCCGGGCCATCAGCGGGCGGAGCTTTGAGGCCGCCTCGGAAAGTCTTGATGAGACCTTCGGTGAAGGCCGTCCGTTCTGCAGTATTGTAGGGCGCGCGCGCGTTGGCAATTCGGGCGCCTTCCGCCAGGGAGCGCCAGGCTAGGTCGTTCTGACCCGCGCTGTGGGCTTCCTTGAACAGCGCATAGTTCAGACGCGCGCCATCCTCAGCCGTAAGGCCCGGTCCGGCCAGAACGGCCTCGATCGCGGAAATGTGATTGCGTTCGGGGGTCCAGCGCTGACAGTCGGCGAGGCTGAACCAGGCGAGTGAATGCGCGGGATTTCGCGCAACAATCTCCTCGAAGGCAACGGTCGCTTCGTCGATCCGGCCCAGATGGCGAAGGGCCAGCGCATGATTGTAAGCCGCAGACGGGTCATCCGCGAGAAAGGCGGTCGCCTGCTCTGCGAGGCGCAGTCCGTCTTCGAACAGGCCCGCCGTGGTGTACGCGCTGGACAGGATATCGTTCTGGCGCGGCGTGAGCTTGATGTGCGCTTCCAGCATCCGGGCGAGCTCCACCGCTTCGCCGTATCGGCCGCGTTTGGCGAGCACGCGGCAGCGCTCTGCGGCCAGCATCGTATGGGCGGGATTTGTTACCGGCACGGCGGCGAGAGCGTCAGCCAGCGCGCGGTCGTCATCGGCGCTACCCATCCGGATCAGGGCGGAGCAGAGCAGGACCCAGGCATCGGCCGAGCGCGGATCGGCGCGCAACATGACCTGCGCAAGGTCAGCGGCCTCGGCGAAATCGCCCCTTTTCATGCGCGACTGGCCTTCCTGCAGCAGGCGGGCGGCGCTGACGGGGATGGGCGCATTGGCGGCGCCGGGACCGGGGGGCAAACTCATGGCGCCCGTGTTACCGCCTCGCCCTGCCGGGGTCACTACCAAAACTCCTTGACGTGACGGATACGTGACCGATTATCTGGCCCATCAAGGCGTTGAAATCATCTATATCGACCGGGAGCTATTCACCATGCGTGTACCACGTCTAGGCGCAGCTTTGGCTGCGCTGGCCGTCGCCAGTTTTGGCGGCACATTTACAGCGGCTTCGGCGCAGGGCGCAGCAGCGCGCGCCGATACGTCAGCCTTTGTCGGCTATGAGACGTTCCGCAGCGCCACGCTGTCGCCGGACGGCAAGTTCATTGCCGGTATCCTGCGCGACAAGGACGGCGATCTGCTGATCATCCATGACCGCACCACGCGGGTGACCAAACCGATCCAGCGGGCCCGCAAGGACCAGAACCTCGAGCTCACCTTCGTTCAGTTCAAGGGCGCCGACCGGTTGATCTTCGGCCTGCAGCAGAAGTTCGAGATCGTCGAAGGCAAGGCCTCCCGGACACGGGATTCAGCCGAGGCCACGGATCTCGGGTTTTCCTATACGAGCCGGGTGCTGACGAGCAACCTGGACGGCAGCGACCTCAAATCCCTTTATGACCCGGCCGGCGACCAGGGCTTCCCCGCCTATGTGTCGGCTGCGATCGAAGAACTGCTGCCGGAAGATCCGGAACATATCCTGCTGCTGACCCCGTCGACGGGCGGCAACCAGCTGCGCAAGGTGAATGTGCGCACCGGCAAGTCCTCGATCCTTGAAACCGGAAATGCCGACACGATCGGCTTCGTGCTCGACAGCGAGCTGGAACCCGCGCTGCGCGAAGATTCCGTGGCCGGCGGCAAGGGCACGGCCTGGCTGCGCCAGGACGCAAAGGGCAAGTGGATCGAGATCGTGCGCTTCCGCGGCGAGGAACGCGCCAACGGCGCACCGGACTTCCAGGGACTTGGCCGCGGTCCGCGTCCTGGTACTGCGATCGTCAGTGGACGGCCGAATGGCCGCGATACCAACGGCCTCTATGTCTATGATGTGCAGTCTGGATCCTATGCCGAGCCGATCTATGAGGATGCGCAGTTTGATGTGTTCAGCGTGATGCGCGACCCTGCGACCGGTAAGGTCGCCGGCGCCTGCTTCGAAGCCTACCAGTGGGAATGCGTGCCGTCTGATCCGACGGTCAAAACCGACTGGCTCGCCATCGAGGATGCGATCGGCAAGGAAGCGAACGTCAGCCTTGCCAGCGGCGGCAGCCTCAAGGGTTCGATCCTGCTGATGGTCGATGGCCCGAAAGAGCCGGGCGCCTACTACATCTTCGATACGAAGGCGCGCGCCCTGGAGCGCTTCCAGTCCACGCGCACCGACATCAATCCGGACCTGCTGCCCTCGAAGATGATCTTCGAATATGCCGCCGCCGATGGCACGGACATGTGGGGCTATCTCTGGCTCCCGCCGGGCGCGACCGCCGAGACACGCAACCTGCCGACGGTCGTGCTGCCGCATGGCGGCCCTGAGGCCCGCGACGGCTGGGGCGGTGATCCGATGGCCGGTTACTGGTCGGCGCAAGGTTACGCCGTGTTCCAGCCGCACTTCCGCGGCGGGTCGGGCACGGGCCGCAAATGGGTCGAAGCCGGCCACGGCCAGTGGGGCGGGCTTATTCAGGAAGACATCAATGACGGCACCCGCGCCCTGATCAAGGCGGGCTATGCGGCGGCCGACAAGGTGTGCGTCGCCGGCTGGTCGCATGGGGGCTATGTCGCGTTCACCGCGAGCTTCCGGGATACCGAACTCTACAAGTGCTCGCTCGCGGGCGCGGGCGTGTCGGACTTGCGCGAGATGCTGCAATGGGTGCGGCGCGAGCAGGGCGGCACGCAGAGCGTGTCTTACAAGTACTGGAACGGCGCGATCGGCGAATATGGCGGAGACGCGGCCAAGCTGGACCGCTACTCGGCCAACCAGAATGCCGACAAGGTCGGCATGCCGCTTCTGATCGTGCACGGCGAACTCGACGTGACCGTGCCGGTCGAGCAGTCCGAAATGATGGTGGCCTCGCTGAAGAAAGCGGGCAAGCCGGTTGAGTTCATCGAACTCAAAGGCATGGACCACTACCTGCGCCGCGATCAGGGCGACGACTGGACCGTCGTGCTGACCAAAGGCAAGGAGTTCTTCGAGCGCAATATCGGACCGGGCTGGACGCCCTGACCTTCAGACGGCGCCGGACGCTGGTTTCAAGCCCGCCCTCCGTTCACGGATGGGCGGGCTTTTCTATTCGGGGACGAGGTCGAAGGCGACGCTGATGCGCTCAGCTTCGTCCGGGAACGCATTGACGCCGTGCCACATGTAGGACGGAAACAGGACGAGGCGGCCGGGTTTCGGACAGACGGAGCGTTCCGGGCCGAGCCCTTCGACCGGAAAGTAAGGCGCGCCGAAGGTGATCCAGCCGCCTTGCGAATTGCTCTCGGGACGCACCGAAGGGGGCACGACGAGGTAGAAAGCGCTGGAAATCCAGCCTTCCGGATGGATGTGGTTGACGTGGCTGCCGCCCTTGACCAGCCGCACGGACCAGCAACCCTGCATGCGCCAGCGGCCGGTGTTGAGGGAGGTGAAGGGGTGGCCAGTGTCCTGGCCCAGACCCGCGAGATAGGCGTTGATGGGCGCCTTCAGCGCCGCAAACAGCGTTTCGACCATAGGGTCCTGGGGGACATCCGGGTTGAGCTGGAGCTGCGAGCCGCCGCGCAGGGACTGGTCAAGCGGATGGCTGGAAAAGCTGTGCAGCTCGCGCAGGCGCGTCGCGAGTGCCGCGATGAAGTCTTCCGTGGTCTGATAACCGGGAGGCGCCTCGAGATCGAAGGCCTGCACGAAGCGGTCATAGTCGTAGGTCGCGCGGTAAGCGGCGTCGCCTGCCGCGCGGCGCGCGACGGCGTCAATGGCGATCCATTCCTGATCGAGCGGGTCGAGACCGAGACCCCAGGCGCAATGAGTGAGAGCCTCTTCGGCCGCGCCCGCGGAAAGCAGCACGCAAGCCGCGTTACGGCGCACCCAATCGGTGCGCGGCATCTGGGCGGCCGAGCTGCGGGCGCGGGCGGCGGCGGCCTCATGCTGCCCCAACGCAGAGAGTATCAGCGCCGCCGCGCTGTCGATGGCCGGTGAGGGCTGGCGCTGGCGCAATTGATCGAGCCGGGCGAGCGCCTCCTCCAGGCGGCCGGCGCGCCTGAGGAGGTCGGCGGCTGCAAAGCCGAGGGTGAGGTCGCCAGGCTGTGCATCGGCGGCCGCGATCAGAGGATCGGCAAAGGTCAATGTCTCGCCGGCCATCCAGGCGATCATTGCGAGAGCGCGGTGGAGCCCGGCATGGCCGGGAAATTGTCCGAGCGCTGAGGATAGCAACGCCCGGGCCTCATCGGTCCGGCCCGAGCCGACGAGCGCGCCGGCTTTCATTTCGGTGGCGGCTGGGAGGTCCGCAAAGCGCGCGAAGATCGGATCGGCCTCCGCCCAGGCTCCGGCATGTCCAAGGCCGGCAGCGCGGATCAGGGCCATGTTGCGGCTGGTCGGATTGGCTTTCAGCGCGGTTGCGGCCGCGCTCGCGGCTTCGCTCCACCGGCCGGACTGGCGCAGGGCGTCGGCCTTCAGGGACCAGAAGTCAAAGCCCTCGCGGGCCGAAGCGGGCAGGGCCGACAGAACGCTGAGCGCAGGTGCAGGTTTCCCGGCCTGGATCAGCGCGCGTGCGCTCCGGAGGGCGAGGCGCGGCGCCTTCGCGCTGCCAGCCTCTTCGAACGCGCGGGCGGCTTCCAGTGCGTAGCCCTGCCCAAGGCGTGCCTCGCCGATCGCTTCCCAGATGCGAGCTTTGCCGAAAGCGCTCGCGCCTGCGAGCGCGCTCACGAGGTCTGCCTCGGCGCCCGCCGCGTTGCCGGCCTTGAGCCGGGCAAGGCCTGCGCGTTCCAGCGGGCCGGGCGCGGGCGGCGTCATGCGCCGGTCAGCCCGCGCGCCAGCGCGCATAAAGCGCAGTGGGCAGCAGGCGGCCTGACCCCGCCTGCGCCAGCGCCATCTCGCCCTGTTCAATCACGCCGCCATAAGGCGACATCCGGTCGGCGAGTGTCTGGGCGAGGGCGAGATAGGAGAGGCGCACGGCATAGGCGGTCGCGATCACGAAGAGCGGGCTCTCGGTGAGAAGGTCTCGCACGCCGTCCAGGAGCGCCGGCAGGTCTTCTTCAAAGCGCCAGGTCTCATTGTTCGTGCCGCGCCCGAACTTGGGCGGGTCGAGCACGACGGCGTCATACTTGCTGGCGCGCCGCTGCTCGCGCGCGACAAACTTCATGGCGTCGTCTGCAATCCAGCGGATCGTCTGGTCGCCCAGGCCAGACAGCGCCTGGTTGTCCTTCCCATAGCCATTGGACTTGGGGCTGGCATCGAGATGGACAACCTCGGCGCCCGCAGCGGCGCAGGCGAGCGACATCATCCCGGTATAGCCGAACAGGTTCAGCACCTTCACAGGGCGGCCGGCGGCGCGGATCTGGTCCTGTGCAAACCGCCAGTGTACGGAATGCTCCTGGAACACGCCCATGTGCCTGAATGCAGTGCGGCGCGCGGTGAAGGTGAGGCCGTTCCAGCGCATCGGCCAGGTGTCGGCGGCGCGCGGCGAGATCAGCTCCCATTGGCCGGCGCCGTCTTCATCCGGTCCTTTCGCTGCAAACCGGGCGTCGGCTTTCCAGCTCTGCACCGGACGGGCCGGTTCCCAGAAGGCCTGCGGGTCGGGGCGGATGACGGTCTGGCTGCCAAAGCGTTCGAGCTTTTGCAGGTGGCCGGAATCGAGGAGGGCGTAGTCCTCCCAGTCATCGGCGATCAGAAGGCGGGTTTCGGTTTTCATCAGGCATAACCCCGCTGGCGCCAGGCTTCGTAGATCATGATGCCGGTCGCCTGCGCGAGGTTGAGGCTGTCGGCTCCGCCGCGCATCGGGATGAGGGCGAGGTGGTCACACGCCGCTTCGGCTTCGGCGGGCAGGCCCGCCTGCTCGTTGCCCATCAGGATCACCGAAGGCCTCGCGAAAGGCGCCGCGTCATGGCGCAGGGCGGCGTTGACGCTGGCCGCCGTCAGTGTGAGGCCTTTGGCCTGCCGCCATGTGTTGAAAGCCGCGAAGCTGGCCGAGGCGACCGGCATGTCGAACAGTGAACCCATCGAGGCGCGCACGGCTTCGAAACTGTAGGGATCGCAGCATGTGCCAACGAGGATCACGCCGCTTGCCCCGGCGCAGTCTGCCGTCCGCAGGATCGTGCCAAGGTTGCCGGGGTCGCGCACTTCATAGAGCGCAACGTAAAGCGGGACGGTCTTGCCGGCCGGGGGCAGGTCGGCGAGTGCCAGGTGACGCTGGCGGAAGGCGGCGACGACGCTCTGGGCATTGTCCTTCTGGGTGATCTTGGTCATCAGCCGCTCGGGCGCGAGCACGACCCGGGCGCCGGCTTTCTCGGCGGCCCACGCGAGGGCGGCGATCTGGGGCCGTTCTGAAACATCGGCGGCTATAACAACGGTTTCCGGTGTCCAGCCACAGGCAAGGCCCTGGCCGACGATGCGGGCCCCTTCGGCGAGGAACAGGCCGGTTTCTGTCCGCTCCTTCTTTCTCTCGAGGCTTTTCAAGGACTTGATCAGCGGGTTCGAGGGGCTGGTGAGCAATTCGGGGGGGCGGTTCATGGGGCAGGGAGCCTGTGGCGTCAGTCTTGCAGTTTGTTAACGAATAGGGCATCCCTCGCTGAAGGGATAATGTTTACAGGAGGTCAGCGACGTCGTGCGCCTGCTTGACTACCTGACAGGATTAATCTCGCTTGTAGCCCTGCCGTTTATCGCGTGGTGGGGGATCAACCAATCCCCTCAAAGCGCCGCTATGCTCGAAGCCCGGCTGGAAGCCAAGGCGCTTCACTCATTGCGGCTGGCCGGGATTGACTGGGCGAATGTCGAAATGGATGGCCAGACCGCTATCCTGACGGGCGCGGCGCCGTCCGAAGACGCGGTTCCAGAAGCGGCCTCCATCGTTCTGCGAAGCAGCGGCGGCGGGGGACTGCTGTTTGGCGGTGTGTCGCAGATCATGGCCCGGGTCGAGGCCGCGGCGCCCGTCTGGCCCTATGTCTGGCAAGCCGAGAAAACAGCGGAGGGCAGGTTTGTCCTCTCTGGCCACGTTCCATCCAGAGCGGTCCAGACGATCCTGATGGAGGAAGCGGCGGCTGTATCCCTGGGCCCTGTCATCAACGACATGAAGCTGGCGGCCGGCGCGCCCGAGGGTAACTGGCAAGGCATCGCGCGCCTGGCAATCGGGCAACTTGCGCAGCTCAAATCTGGAAAGGCAGAGCTCGCTGGCTACGCACTTTCACTGCGCGGAAGCGCGCCGGATGACGCCGCGCGGGCCGCCGTTCCGGCGACGATCCATGGGGTGGCGGCGCCATTTCGGGGCGCCGCTGTACTCGAGGGTGTTCCGTGTTGGTCGGCCGCAATCTCTGCTGGCGCCATGGTGCTGTCAGGTCTGGCGCCGACCGAGACCACGCGCCGCGCGCTGCTTGCCGCAGCAAAGCGGGGTTTTGAAGGTGAGATCCGGGACGAAATGGTCGTCGCCGACACGCAGGTCACAGACTGGGTGGACACTGCCGTGTCGGGTCTCGCGCGGTTTACAGACTTCGAGGCAGGGCGGCTCGCCTTCGATCCGGTCGCGGGCGGCTTCGTCGTCGAAGGGGCTGCCACGCCCGGGACCATACAGCTTCTGCGGCAGGACATGACCGCAAGCGCCGGCAATTGGCGGGTCGTCATCATGGCCGAGGCAGTCGCTCCGGCTGAAGCCGCGGCGCTGAGGGTGGCTGCGGACCCCGCGCCTCTGAGGTGCGAGGCCGGGTTGAACGAATTGCTGGCCGGCAGCGAGGTCAGCTTCGAGCCCGGTGAGGCGAGGTTCCGCCGTGAAAGTGCGGGTGGGCTCGATCAGTTTGCCGCCCTCGCGCAGGGTTGCGCAACGATGGAGCTTTTGGTTGACGAAGACACCTTGAACCAGGCGCGTGCATCCGCGATCGCGGACTATCTGGAAGGCGCCGGCGTGCGCCGGCCGAGGCTTGCTGCTATCGGCTCTGGCACCGCTGAGGGCGCTCAGGTTATGGACTTCGTTGAGCCGCAAACAACATCGCGGCCGCTCGAATTCACGGGACGGGAGCGAAGCGGAAAATGACCTGGCTGTTGGCGCATATGTGGATCGTGGTGGCGGCGACCACGCTGGTTGCCGGGCTGCTCGGCTGGTCGATCCGCGGAATGATGCTGCACGGCAAGATGCGCCAGGCTGTGGTCGAGCGGGACATGGTGCGGGTCGAACTCGGCAACTCGCGGGAAGAAGTCGAGAAGCTGTTTGCGCAGATCAAGAAACTGTCAAATGGAGCAGCGCCTGCACAAGCTGCGCCCGATCCGATCCTCGCCCGCAAGGTCGACTCCCTGACGGCGGAACTGGCCCGCAAGTCAGCCGAAATTGAAGCCTTGAAATCGGCGGCTCCGGGCGCTGCTGCGCGCTCCGCGCACGCCCCCGCGCCCCCCGAAGAATCTCTGGCCTGGCGCAATCGGCATCTCGAAAGCCGGGTCGTGCATCTTGAGGCTGAACTGGCAAAAGCAGCCGCGCACCCGGCGCCAGCCGCCGCACCCGTCGCCGCCGCCGAACCGGACGCCGGGAACGCTAAGCTCGACTGGGAAGTGAAATACCTTCGGACACGCGTGGAAGCGCTCCAGGCCGAGTTGGCCGCCGTGCCGGTCATCGCCGACATGCTTCCGGCGGCCGCGCCGGTTGCCGCGGCTGCAGAAGAGGTTGCTCTGGTTGAAGAAGAGATTTCGCGCCTGCGCTGGCGCGTGCGTTTCCTGGAAGGTCGCCTCGCTTACTTCGAGGGTGACGCCCAATCGGCCGAGGCCGCTGATGAGGTCTCCGTAGAATCCGAGGCGCCCAAGGCAAAGCCTGCCTCCGAAGCCATTCTGGGTCAGCTGGAAGCCGCCGATGAACGCGCCGAAGCGCAAGAGGCGCAGCTCGTGGCGCGCGCGCGCCCGGCCGAGCTTGAAAAGCCCGATGGCGGCAAGGCCGACGATCTGACGCTCATCGGCGGCATCGGTCCGAAGATACAGGACGTGCTGAATTCACTGGGCATTTTCCACTTCCGCCAGATTGCGGGGTGGACCCCGGAGAACACCGCCTGGGTGGACGAATATCTGAGTTTCTCCGGGCGGATCACGCGCGAAGGCTGGATCGAACAGGCCGCTGTTCTCGTCAACGAGTCGGCCGAAGCCTGACCTAACTTTAACATTCACCGCATGTTCAGCGGCCCGGGTTCAAGGTCCCGGCCGATGGTTCGCCTGTTTGCATTTTGATGCGCGGGCGGTAGGTTAACGCACCATCCGTTCAAAGGAGCCCCCCATGACCCGCCAGATCGAGTTCGGAGAGAAGTTCGACAGCGAGTTGCTCGCCCATGCCCCGCGCGTCCGCCTGTCGCGGCGCGGCATCATCATGGGCCTGGCCGCGGGCAGCGTGTTTCCGTTTGTCTCCGGCTGCGCCACGAACGCGGCGACCGGTGACAGCCAGCTGCTCTTGTTCGGGGATGACGAGATCGCCAACATGGCGGCCACAGCCTGGAGCGACATGAAAGCTCAGACGCCGCAAACTTCCAACACGAAACTCAAGGGCCGCGTGCTCAACATCTGGGACCGCACGATCCAGGGCGCCGTGAAAGAAGGCCACATCAGTCCCAACGAACAATGGGATGTCGCTGTGTTCGACACCGATGATGTCAACGCCTTCGTCATGCCGGGCAACCGGGTCGGCGTTTACCGGGGCATCACCGAGCTGACCGAGAATGACGATCAGATCTCGTCCGTGCTCGGCCATGAAACCGGCCACGTTGTCGGCAAGCATGCCGCCGAACGCATGTCGGTCTCCACGGCGGCGCAGATCGGCCTGATGGCGGGCCAGATCGCGGTCGCTTCGTCGGAAGAGCTTTCGAAGTATGGCTCCACCATTGGCGCCCTCGGCGGCGCGGCGGTACAGTTCGGCATCATCCTGCCTTACAGCCGCAAGCATGAGCTGCAGGCCGACAAGCTCGGCGTCGATTACATGCACCAGGCCGGTTATGACGTGAAACAGTCGGTCCGGCTCTGGGAACTGATGGCCGCGCAGTCTGAAGGCGCCCGCCCGCCGGAATTCATGTCCACGCACCCCGATCCCCTCCGCCGCGCGCAGGAGCTGCGCACTTATATCAATGCGCGCGGCTACGCCCTTATCTGAGCGCGCAGGCGTGTGAGGAAATCGAGCCCGGATAGCCCCGCTGTCCGGGCTTTTTCTTTGGGCGTGCTTGACCGGGCAGGGGCTTTGCGTCATACGCCGCTCCTTGCGCGGAAGGCTGCCAGCCGTACCGCGCAACCTCGATATCAACCGGGCGGATCGAAAGACCACCGCCCCACCGCCAACGTTGTGAGGACAAAATGGCTAAGAAACTGCTGGGGCAGATCAAGCTCCAGATTCCGGCCGGCAAGGCCAACCCGTCGCCGCCCGTGGGACCCGCCCTGGGCCAGCGCGGCATCAACATCATGGAATTCTGCAAGGCTTTCAACGCCCGTACCCAAGGTATGGAAGAAGGCATCCCGACCCCGGTCGTGATCCAGTATTACCAGGACAAGTCGTTCACGTTCGTCACCAAGACGCCGCCGGCGACCGTTCTGCTGAAGAAGGCCGCTGGCCTGAAGCTCGGCAAGAAACCGGCCTCGGGCGCGAAAAAGCCTGGCTACGACACCGTGGGCAAGGTCACGATGGCGCAGGTCCGCGAGATCGCGCAAGTCAAGATGAACGACCTCAACGCCAACGATATTGAAGCTGCCACCAAGATCATCGCCGGCTCTGCCCGCGCGATGGGTCTGCGGGTTGAGGAGTAAGCATCATGGCCAAAGGAAAACGCACCCGCGCCATCGAGCAGACGATCGATCCGCTGAAAACGCATTCGATCTCTGACGCCGTGAAGCTCGTGAAATCGAACGCCAAGGCGAAATTCGACGAAACCATCGAGATCGCCATCAATCTCGGCGTTGACCCGAAATATGCCGACCAGCAGGTCCGCAGCGTGGTCAACCTTCCAGCCGGTACCGGCAAGACCATCCGCGTTGCCGTGTTCGCCAAGGATAAGAAGGCCGAAGAAGCCAAGGCCGCAGGCGCCGACATCGTGGGCGCCGAGGACCTTTTCGAGAAGGTCAATGGCGGCTTCATGGACTTCGACCGCGTCATCGCGACCCCAGACATGATGGGTCTCGTCGGCCGTCTCGGTAAGATCCTCGGCCCGCGCGGCCTGATGCCGAACCCGAAAGTGGGCACCGTCACGCCGAACATCGCCCAGGCCGTCAAGGACGCCAAAGGCGGCGCCGTCGAGTTCAAGGTCGAAAAGGCCGGGATCGTCCATGCCGGCGTCGGCAAGGCGAGCTTCTCCGATGCCGACATCGAAAAGAACGTTCAGGCGTTCATTTCGGCTGTGGTCAAAGCGCGTCCGTCGGGCGCCAAAGGCACGTTCGTGCGCAAGGTGACGCTGTCGTCCACGATGGGCGGCGGCGTGGTGATCGACCTCGCCGAAGCCAAAGGCTGAGACAGCCCGGGCCAGCCCGCCCCGTGAAACAGAACCCGGCGTCTGGCAGGTCAGGCGCCGGGTTTTTCATGTCTGCACAAAAAACTACGCTGGGGGTTGCGGACCCGTGGAAAAAGCGTTAATGCCCGCCGCTTGACGGGAGTTCACCGATGTGTATTCGGGGGACTCCCGTTTCCTGTCCGAGACCATAGGCCATTCCTTTACGGGAGCGCCAAGGGCCGCAAGGCCACCTATGCAGACGGGGTGAGGCGAAGATACGGTTCGGAGTTTCCGGAATTTTTCCGGGAAGGCTGGCCGGACAGGCCAATCCCTGGGCAGGCGCTGCAGGCCGTAAGGCTGAAGGCGAACACCAGGGCGGCCGGATGGTCCGGACGCCTCAATGGAGACCCGCAATGGATAAAGCTGGAAAGAGCGCGGCGCTCGAGACCCTGAAAGGGGTCTTCGAACAGTCGGGCGTGGTCATCGTGACCCACTATACCGGTCTCACCGTAGCGGAAATGACGAAGTTGCGCGGTATGCTCCGTAAGGACGGCGCGCACTTCAAAGTGGTCAAGAACCGCCTGGCGAAAATCGCCCTCGGCGGAACGGGCGGCGACAAGGCTGCAGGGCTCTTCCAGGGACCTGTCGCCATCGCTTACTCACCCGACCCGGTATCGGCTGCGAAAGCAGCGGACGAGTTCTCGAAGGAAAATTCGAAACTCGTGATCATCGGCGCGGTGATGGGCGAGCAGGTACTCGATGCCAAAGGCGTCGAAATGCTCGCAAAGCTGCCCTCTCTGGATCAACTGCGTGGCAAGATTATCGGCCTCGTCCAGGCACCGGCGACCAAAATCGCTGGGATCCTGCAGGCGCCGGCATCGCAGCTTGCCCGCGTGGTGTCCGCTTACGCGTCGAAAGACGCGGCTTAAGACACCCGTTTTCGCTAACCATCGACCTCATCAACCGAACCAAACAACAGGAAACTGACACATGGCAAATCTGGACAAGATTGTCGAAGACCTCTCGGCTCTGACCGTTCTCGAAGCGGCTGAGCTTGCGAAACTCCTCGAAGAAAAATGGGGCGTCTCCGCCGCTGCACCGGTCGCGGTCGCGGCTGCCGGCGGCGCAGCTCCGGCCGCCGCGGCCGAAGTGCAAACCGAGTTCGACGTTGTTCTCACCGATGCCGGTGCGAAGAAAATCGAAGTCATCAAGCTGGTGCGCGAAGTCGTTCCGTCGCTCGGCCTGAAAGAAGCCAAGGACCTCGTCGAAGGCGCGCCGAAAACCGTGAAGGAAGCTGTCTCGAAAGCGGACGGCGAAGCCCTCAAGGCCAAGTTCGAAGCTGCAGGCGCAAAAGTCGAACTGAAGTAAGCGCCGCATGGCGTGTATCCGGACGGTGTTCGCGCGAGGCGCCGTCCTGTCGTGGATTAGCGCGGCGGTCTGATCTTCAGGCCGCCGCGTGCTCGCGTTTCAAACTCCGGCCTGCCGCCTCTCCTGGCGGCGCCGACAAAATGGGAACTTGGGATGGCACTCTCCTTCACGGAAAAGAAACGTATCCGCAAAAACTTCGGCCGCATTCCCGAAGCCATCGAAATGCCAAACCTGATCGAGGTTCAGCGCGAGTCCTACGAAGCCTTCCTCCAGATGAACACGCCGCGCGACAAGCGCACGGATGATGGTCTCGGCGGCGTCTTCAAGTCAGTCTTCCCGATCACCGATTTCTCCGAGCGCGCGACGCTCGAGTATGTTTCCTATGAGTTCGAACAGCCGAAGTTCGACGTTGAAGAGTGCATGCAGAGCGACCTGACCTACCAGGCGCCGCTCAAGGTCCGCCTCCAGCTCGTTGTGTTCGACCTGGACGAGGAAACCGGCGCACGCTCCGTCAAGGAAGTGAAAGAGCAGGAATGCTATCTCGGCGACATCCCGCTGATGACCGAGAAGGGCACGTTCGTCGTCAACGGCACTGAGCGCGTGATCGTCTCGCAGATGCACCGTTCGCCGGGCGTCTTCTTCGACCATGACAAGGGCAAGACGCACGCTTCCGGCAAGCTGCTGTTCGCGGCCCGCATCATTCCGTATCGCGGCTCGTGGCTCGATTTCGAGTTCGACGCAAAGGACATTCTGAACATCCGGATCGACCGCAAGCGCAAGCTGCCGGCGACGACGATCCTTTATGCGCTCGGCTTCACCACCGAGCAGATCCTCGACAATTTCTACTCTCGCTCGATCTTCCGCCTCGACAAGAAAGGCTGGGTCGCAAGCTTCCGCCCGGACGCCTGGCGCGGCGTGAAGCCGGAATACGATCTCGTCGACGCGAAGACCAAGAAGGTCGTCGCCGAGGCCGGCAAGAAGATCACCGCCCTGAAAGCCAAGCGTATCGCTGAAGGCGGCACGGACGAGATCCTCGTTCCGTCCGACGCCCTGATCGGCAAGTTCCTGGCCCGCGATGTCGTGAACATGGAAACCGGCGAAATCTTCGGCGAAGCGGGCGACACGCTTGAAGCCGAATCGATCGCCGAAATGCGCGATTACGGCCTGAAGATGATCGAAGTGCTCGACATCGACGCCGGTGGCCGCGGCCCCTGGCTGCGTAACACGCTGAAGGCTGACAAGAACGAGACGCGCTTTGAGGCGCTCTCCGACATCTACCGCGTGATGCGTCCTGGCGAGCCCCCGACGCAGGAAGCGGCAGACGCATTGTTCGGCCAGCTGTTCTTCGATGCCGAGCGCTATGACCTCTCGGCCGTGGGCCGCGTGAAGATGAATATGCGCCTCTCCGTTGCAGTGCGCGAATATCAGTCTGCGGAAGATGCGATGCGCGTCCTGCGCCATGAGGACATCATCGGCGTCATGAAGGTCATCCTCGACCTGAAGGATGGCAAGGGCGAAGTCGACGACATCGACAACCTCGGCAACCGCCGCGTCCGCTCGGTTGGCGAGCTGATGGAAAACAACTACCGCATCGGTCTCGTGCGCATGGAGCGCGCGATCAAGGAACGCATGGGCGCGGTCGATATCGACACGGTCATGCCGCATGACCTGATCAACGCGAAACCGGTCGTTGCGGCTGTGCGTGAATTCTTCGGCTCCTCGCAGCTGTCGCAGTTCATGGACCAGACGAACCCGCTCTCCGAGATCACCCACAAGCGCCGCCTCTCGGCGCTCGGCCCGGGCGGTCTCACCCGCGAGCGTGCCGGCTTCGAAGTGCGCGACGTGCACCCGACCCACTACGGCCGCATCTGCCCGATCGAGACGCCGGAAGGCCCGAACATCGGTCTGATCAACAGCCTCGCGACGCACGCCCGCGTCAACAAGTATGGCTTCATCGAAAGCCCGTACCGCAAGGTCGTAAAAGCCAAGCTGACCACGGAAGTCGTCTATCTCTCGGCGATGGAAGAATCGATCTACAAGATCGCTCAGGCCAACGCCGCGGTGAACGCCAAGGGCGAACTGGTGAACGAGTTCGTCAACGCCCGCGTAGCCGGTGAAGCGACGATGGTGTCGAAGGACGAGATCCAGTTCATGGACGTCTCTCCGAAACAGGTCGTCTCGGTCGCCGCCTCGCTCATCCCTTTCCTCGAGAACGATGACGCCAACCGCGCGCTCATGGGCTCGAACATGCAGCGTCAGGCCGTGCCGCTTGTCCAGTCGGAAGCGCCGTTCGTCGGCACCGGCATGGAAGCGGTCGTTGCCCGCGACAGCCGCGCCGCGATCGTTGCCCGCCGGGCAGGGGTGGTGGAGCAGGTCGATGCGCTGCGTATCGTGGTTCGCGCCACAGAGGAAATCGACGGCGCGAAATCCGGCGTGGACATCTACCGCCTCGCCAAGTTCCGCCGCTCGAACCAGAACTCGTGCATCAACCAGCGCCCGATCGTGAAGGTCGGCGACATTGTGTCCAAGAACGATATCATCGCTGATGGTCCGTCTACGGATCTTGGTGAGCTGGCGCTCGGCCGCAACGTGCTCGTCGCGTTCATGCCCTGGAACGGTTACAACTTCGAAGACTCGATCCTGATCTCCGAGCGTATCGTGAAGGACGATGTCTTCACCTCGATCCACATCGAGGAATTCGAGGTCGCTGCCCGTGACACGAAACTCGGTCCGGAAGAAATCACGCGCGACATTCCGAATGTCGGCGAGGAAGCCCTGCGCAACCTCGACGAAGCCGGCATCGTGGCCGTGGGCGCCGAAGTGAAGGCTGGCGACATTCTCGTCGGCAAGGTCACCCCGAAGGGCGAAAGCCCGATGACGCCGGAGGAGAAACTCCTGCGCGCCATCTTCGGCGAGAAAGCATCCGATGTTCGCGACACCTCGCTGCGCGTGCCGCCGGGCGATTCCGGTACGGTGGTGGATGTGCGCATCTTCAACCGTCACGGCATCGACAAGGACCAGCGCGCCCTGCAGATCGAGAAAGAACAGATCGAGCAGCTGCAGGAAGACAAGCAGGACGAACAGTCGATCCTCGAGCGCAACACCTATGCTCGCCTGCATGAACTGCTGGCCGGCAAGGATGCCGCTGCTGGCCCGAAAGGCTTCAAGCCGGGCCGCGTCACGGCGGCTGCCCTGGAGGAGCTGACCGAGCGCCAGCTCTGGGACATCGAGTTGAAATCGGAGAAGGCACAGGCCGAACTGAAAGCCCTGCGCGAGCAGTTCGACGCCTCGATCCGCGAGCTTGACGCGCGCTTCAACGACAAGGTCGAGAAGGTCCAGCGCGGCGACGATCTGCCTCCGGGCGTGATGAAAGTCGTCAAGGTCTTCCTGGCCGTGAAGCGCAAGCTTCAGCCGGGCGACAAGATGGCCGGCCGTCACGGCAACAAGGGTGTGATCTCGAAGATCAACCCGAGCGAAGACATGCCGTTCCTCGAGGACGGCACCCCGGTCGATATCGTGCTCAACCCGCTCGGCGTGCCGTCGCGGATGAACGTCGGTCAGATCCTCGAGACGCACACTGGCTGGGCCTGCCGAGGTCTCGGCCGGATCATCGACAAGGCGCTCGACGAGTACCACCAGAAGCAGGATATGAAGGGCCTCAAGAAGGCGCTGGTCACAGCTTATGGCAAGGACCAGGAAATGCCGGAGACGGACGAAGAGATCGTCGAGCTCGCCGGCAACCTGCGCAACGGCGTGCCAATGGCAACGCCGGTGTTCGACGGCGCCCGCGAGGACGACATCAACGACATGCTGACCCGCGCGGGTCTCGACACGTCGGGCCAGGTGAAACTGTATGACGGCCGCACGGGCGTGGCGTTCACGCGCCAGGTCACCGTGGGCTACAAATACCTCCTAAAGCTCCACCACCTGGTGGACGAGAAGATCCACGCCCGCTCGACCGGTCCGTACTCGCTCGTCACGCAGCAACCGCTGGGCGGCAAGGCCCAGTTCGGCGGCCAGCGCTTCGGCGAGATGGAAGTCTGGGCGCTCGAAGCTTACGGCGCCGCCTACACCCTGCAGGAAATGCTGACGGTGAAGTCGGACGACACGGCCGGACGCGCCAAGGTGTACGAGTCGATCGTGCGCGGCGACGATACGTTCGAGGCTGGCATTCCCGAGAGCTTCAACGTGCTCGTCAAGGAAATGCGCTCGCTCGGCCTCAACGTTGAGCTGATCGAGGAAGGAAGCGGTGCCGGTGACCCGGCGCCCGTGCCCGCCGAGTAAACGCGTCAGAATAGAGTAAAGGCCCCGCCGGCAGTCCGGATCTGCCAGTGGGGCCAAGCCTGATACCGGAATTTCAAGGGCAGGGGGCAGCAAGCCCCCAAACGCCCACCCGAAGGAGCAGACCCCGATGCGCCAGGACGTCGCCAACATGTTCAACCAGAATACGCCCGCCCCGACTTTCGAGGCGATCCGTATTTCCATCGCGAGCCCGGAGAAGATCCGCTCGTGGTCGTCTGGTGAGATCAAGAAGCCTGAAACGATCAACTACCGCACGTTCAAGCCCGAGCGTGACGGCCTGTTCTGTGCACGTATCTTCGGACCGACGAAGGACTATGAGTGCCTTTGCGGCAAGTACAAGCGCATCAAGTATCGCGGCATCGTCTGCGAGAAGTGCGGCGTTGAAGTCACGCTCGCCCGCGTGCGCCGCGAGCGGATGGGCCATATCGACCTCGCTGCGCCGGTCGCCCACATCTGGTTCCTGAAATCGCTTCCCTCCCGCATTGCGACGCTGGTCGACATGCCGCTGAAAGACGTGGAGCGCGTGCTCTACTTCGAAAGCTATGTCGTCATCGAGCCCGGCCTCACCGAGCTTGAGCCGAAACAGCTGCTCACCGAAGAAGAGTACATGGATGCTCAGGACCGTCTCGGCGAAGACGCGTTCACCGCGCTCATCGGCGCCGAAGCAATCCGTGAGATCCTCAAGTCTCTCGACTTGCCGACGCTGGCTGAACAGCTGCGCGATGACCTAAAGGAATCGACGTCTGAGCTGCGCACCAAGAAAGCCTCCAAGCGCCTCAAGGTAGTCGAGTCGTTCCTGCAATCGAACGCGAAGCCGGAATGGATGATCCTCACGGTCGTGCCAGTTATCCCGCCTGACCTGCGCCCGCTCGTGCCCCTGGACGGCGGACGGTTCGCAACCTCCGACCTTAACGACCTCTATCGCCGTGTGATCAACCGGAACAACCGCCTGAAGCGCCTGATGGAACTTCGCGCGCCGGACATCATCATACGCAACGAAAAACGGATGCTGCAGGAGTCTGTGGACGCCCTGTTCGACAACGGCCGCCGCGGCCGCACGATCACGGGCACCAACAAGCGCCCGCTGAAGTCGATCTCCGACATGCTGAAAGGCAAACAGGGCCGCTTCCGCCAGAACCTTCTCGGCAAGCGCGTCGACTATTCCGGCCGTTCGGTCATCGTGGTTGGCCCGAACCTCAAGCTGCACGAGTGCGGCCTTCCGAAGAAAATGGCCCTCGAGCTGTTCAAGCCGTTCATCTATGCGCGCCTCGACGCGAAGGGCCTCGCTGGCACCGTCAAGGCGGCCAAGAAGCTTGTCGAGAAAGAGAAGCCGGAAGTCTGGGACATCCTGGATGAGGTCATCCGCGAACACCCCGTGCTGCTCAACCGCGCGCCGACGCTGCACCGTCTCGGCATCCAGGCGTTCGAACCGAAACTGATCGAAGGCAAGGCCATCCAGCTTCACCCGCTCGTCTGCGCCGCATTCAACGCGGACTTCGACGGCGACCAGATGGCCGTCCACGTCCCGCTGAGCCTCGAGGCCCAGCTGGAGTGCCGTGTGCTGATGATGTCGACCAACAACATCCTCTCGCCCGCCAACGGCAAGCCGATCATCGTTCCGTCGCAGGACATTATCCTCGGCCTCTACTACCTCTCGATCGACCGTACGGGCGAGCCGGGTGAGGGCATGAAGTTCGCCGATCTCGCGGAGATGGAGCACGCTCTCGATGCAGGCCTGATCTCGCTGCACACCAAGATCAAGGCGATGTATGACGGCATCGACGAAGCTGGCAAACCGAAGCGCTACATCATCGACACGACGCCTGGCCGCTTCATGGTGGCCAACCTCCTGCCGCGCGCCCAGGGCATCGGTCCGGATCTCGTCAACATCGTCCTCACCAAGAAGGCGATCGGCAAGATCATCGACGAGGTCTACCGCCTGTGCGGCCAGAAGGCGACCGTCATCTTCTGCGACAAGATCATGGAACTCGGCTTCCGGGAGGCATGCAAGGCCGGCATCTCGTTCGGCAAGGATGACATGGTCATTCCGGAGTCGAAGAAGAAACTGGTCGATGCAACCCGCGATCAGGTCGCCGAATTCGAGCGTCAGTATGCGGACGGTCTGATCACGCGCGGTGAGAAGTACAACAAGGTCGTTGATGCCTGGTCCACGTGTACGGACCGGGTGGCTGACGCCATGATGGACTCGGCCGCCAAGGCGCAGGTCGCCAAGGGCGACCGCAAGGCGCAGGTCAACTCGATCTTCATGATGGCCGACTCGGGCGCGCGCGGTTCGAAGAACCAGATGAAACAGCTCGCCGGCATGCGCGGCCTGATGGCCAAGCCGTCGGGCGAAATCATCGAGACGCCGATCATCTCGAACTTCAAGGAAGGCCTCACCGTTCTCGAGTACTTCAACTCGACGCACGGCGCCCGCAAGGGTCTGGCCGATACCGCGCTCAAGACTGCCAACTCGGGCTATCTCACGCGCCGTCTCGTCGACGTCGCGCAGGACTGCATCATCAACGAAGATGATTGCGGCACCGAGAAGGGCATCGAGATCTCGGCCGTTATGGAAGGCGCCGATGTTGTCGTCTCGCTCAACGAGCGTATCCTCGGCCGGTTCACGGCTGAGGACATCAAGGGCGCCGATGGCAAGCTGATCCTCCCGGCCAATACCTATATCGACGAAGACGTGGCCTCGGCCATCGACGCGGCGGGTGTTGACCGCGTGAAGGCCCGCTCGGCCCTTACCTGCGAAGCCAAGAACGGCATCTGCGTGGCCTGCTATGGCCGCGACCTTGCCCGCGGGACGCAGGTCAACCGCGGTGAAGCGGTCGGCGTCATCGCCGCCCAGTCGATCGGCGAGCCGGGCACCCAGTTGACGATGCGCACTTTCCACATCGGCGGCGCGGCTCAGGTGGCCGACCAGTCCTCGCTGGACGCGAGCTTCGACGGCACCGCACGGTTCGTGGACGGCGAATACGTCACCCGCAAGGACAAGACGATCATCGTCGTCGGGCGCCGCATGCAGGTCGAGATCGTGGACGGGGAAGGGCGCACGCGCCAGTCGTTCCGCCCGGCCTACGGCACCCGCCTTATGATCAAGGACGGCGCCAAGGTTACGGCCGGCACGCTGCTGGCCGATTGGGATCCGTTCGCCCAGCCGATCGTCTCGGAGGTCGCCGGGGAGGCGCGCTTCCTCGACCTGTCGGAAGGCCTGACCGTCCGGGAAGAAACCGACGAAGCGACGGGTATCTCGGCCCGCGTCGTGATCGACCCGCGCTCGACCTCAAAAACCGCTGACCTCAAGCCGTCGATCCAGATCATCGGCAAGGATGGCAAGCCGGTGAAGCTGCCGAATGGTTCAACCGCGACCTATGTTCTGTCGGTCGGCGCGATCCTCTCCGTCTCTGACGGCGACAAGATCGAGCCCGGCGACACGCTCGCCCGTGTCACGACCGGCGGCGCCAAGACGAGAGACATCACGGGCGGTCTGCCGCGCGTGGCGGAACTCTTCGAAGCCCGCCGTCCGAAAGACCACGCGATCATCGCAGACGTCGATGGCCGCGTCGAATACGGACGCGACTACAAGAACAAGCGCAAGGTCACGATCGTTCCGATCGAAGAGGGGCGGGCCCCGATCGACTACCTCGTTCCGAAGGGCAAGCACCTTGCCGTTCAGGACGGCGACTTCATCAAGCGCGGCGAATTCCTGATGGACGGCAACCCCGCCCCGCAGGACATCCTCTCCACGCTCGGCGTCGAAGCGCTGGCCAACTATCTCATCGACGAAGTGCAGAAGGTTTACCGTCTGCAGGGCGTGCCGATCAACGACAAGCACATCGAGGTGATCGTTCGCCAGATGCTGCAGAAGGTCGAGATCGTCGATGGCGGTGATACCCCTTACATCGTCGGCGAGCACATCGACGTGACCGAACTGGAAGAGGCCAACGACCTCGTCCGCCGCTCGCGCAAGAAGGACCAGACAGAAGCGACCTCCACGCCGCTGCTGCTCGGCATCACGAAAGCCTCGCTTCAGACGAAGAGTTTCATCTCGGCCGCCTCGTTCCAGGAAACGACCCGCGTGCTGACCGAAGCAGCTGTCCAGGGCAAGATCGACACGCTCGATGGCCTCAAGGAGAACGTCATCGTTGGCCGCCTTATCCCGGCGGGCACCGGCGGCGGCATCCGCCAGTTCCGCCGCGTGGCGGCTGAGCGCGATGCGAAGCTGAAAGCCAAGCGGGCTGCCGCCATGGCCAAGGCAGAGGAAGGCCTCGTTCTGACGGCCCTCCCGGCGCCGGACAAGTCCGAAGCCTGAGCACCTGAAGCTTGAACTAAACGGAAAAGCCTGCCAGTTCTGGCAGGCTTTTTCAGTTCCGGGGCAGGGCAGGCATGAAACTCTCGCGGCAGGATATCGTAGGTGCGGGCTGCGCAGCGGCCGCCGTAATCCTCATTGCCTGGATGTGCGTGCGCAGCTGGGGCGGGGTTTTGCCCTTCTGAACGCCGCCGAAGCGGCCCGGAATGCAGCGGTCTGCCGGTTTCGCGCCCTTGACGTGCGCTCCGCGCGCGTCTACACGCCGCCAAATCGTCAGAGAGGTAAACGGGCGTTGCGCCCGCCAGCCGCACCGGCTGCAGTGATGCACCGGTCAATCTGACCCCCAATTTTCCGCCGTCCCGGATGCCAGATCAGGCCTTCGGGGCAGTTGTCATTATCGGCCCACGGGCCACAACGTATGAAGAGACACTAGGCCCGATGCCGACAATCCAGCAGCTGATCCGACACCCGCGCGAGCCGAAGCGCACGCGCACCAAGACGCCCGCGCTCAAGGCCTGCCCCCAACGCCGCGGCGTCTGCACGCGCGTCTACACCACGACCCCGAAGAAGCCGAACTCGGCACTTCGCAAAGTGGCCAAGGTGCGGATGACGTCCGGATTTGAATCGCTCTGCTACATCCCCGGCGAAGGCCACAACCTTCAGGAACACTCTGTCGTGCTCATCCGCGGCGGCCGCGTGAAAGACCTTCCGGGCGTGCGCTACCACATCGTGCGCGGCGCCCTTGATACCCAACCCGTCAAGAACCGTAAGCAGCGCCGCTCGCACTACGGCGCCAAGAAACCGAAATAAGAGGTCCGGAGGCCCATGTCCCGTCGTCACCAAGCCGAAAAACGCGTCGTCCTTACGGATCCTAAATACAAGGATCTCGTGGTTACGAAATTCATGAACCAGATCATGCGTGACGGCAAAAAGTCCGTCGCCGAACGCATCGTGTACGGCGCGTTCGAACTGGTCGAAACCCGTTCGAAGAAGAACCCGATCGAAGTCTTTCACAACGCCCTCGAAGCTGTGGCGCCGTCCGTCGAAGTGCGCTCGCGCCGCGTTGGCGGTGCAACGTACCAGGTCCCGGTCGAAGTGCGCACCGAGCGCCGCCAGGCCCTCGCGATCCGCTGGCTCGCGGCTGCCGCTGCTGGCCGCAACGAGAACACCATGCGTGAGCGCCTTGCCGGCGAGCTGATGGACGCCTCGCAGGGGCGCGGCAACGCGGTGAAAAAACGCGAAGACACGCACCGCATGGCAGACGCCAACAAGGCGTTCGCCCACTATCGCTGGTAGCCAGCACCCACGCGCCGGGCAGTCCAACAGCTTGCCCAGGCGGGAAACCCGTTTCCTCCCGGAACTCTGACACGAAGGTTTGATCTCATGGCCCGCGAATACCCGCTGGAGCGATACCGGAACTTCGGCATCATCGCGCACATCGATGCCGGCAAGACCACCACGACTGAGCGCGTTCTGTATTATACGGGTAAGTCGCACAAGATCGGCGAAGTGCATGATGGCGCGGCCACCATGGACTGGATGGAGCAGGAGCAGGAGCGGGGCATCACGATCACGTCCGCTGCGACAACCACGTTCTGGGAACGCACCGAAGACGGCTCGACCGCCCAGTCGCCGAAGTTTCGCTTCAACATCATCGACACGCCCGGACACGTTGACTTCACGATTGAAGTTGAGCGTTCCCTCGCCGTGCTTGATGGCGCCGTCGTTCTGCTCGACGGCAACGCAGGCGTTGAGCCGCAGACCGAAACCGTCTGGCGACAGGCTGACCGCTACAAGGTTCCGCGCATCGTGTTCGTCAACAAGATGGACAAGACGGGCGCTGACTTCTTCAACTGCGTCACCATGATCAAAGAGCGGACCGGGGCCACCCCGGCGCCGATCCAGCTGCCGATCGGCTCGGAAACCGAGCTTGAAGGCCACATCGACCTGATCACCATGAAGGAATGGGTCTGGGAAGGCGAAGATCTGGGCGCGACCTGGGTCCTGAAGCCCATTCGCGAGAGCCTGAAGGCGAAAGCCGAAGAGATGCGCGCGCATCTGGTCGAGCTTGCAGTCGAAATGGACGACGATGCGATGGAAGCCTTCCTTGAAGGCAAGGAGCCGGATGTTGCCGCGCTCCGCGCGCTCATCCGCAAGGGTACGCTCGCCTTGAAGTTCATGCCGGTCCTTTGCGGCTCGGCGTTCAAGAACAAAGGCGTCCAGCCGATGCTGAACGCTGTGGTCGACTTCCTTCCTGGCCCGCTTGATGTGCCGGCTTACCTGGGCTTCAAACCGGGCGACGAGACGGAAACGCGCGATATTCCGCGTTCGGCCGATGACGGCCAGCCGTTCGCCGGTCTTGCGTTCAAGATCATGAACGACCCCTACATGGGCACGCTGACCTTCACCCGGATTTACTCTGGCCAACTTAAGAAGGGCGACTCCTTCCTCAACGCGACCAAAGGCAAGAAAGAGCGTGTCGGCCGCATGGTCATGATGCACGCCAACAAGCAGGACGAAATCGCCGAAGCTTTCGCAGGTGACATCGTGGCGCTGGCCGGCCTCAAGGAAACCACGACCGGTGATACGGTCTGCGATCCGTCGCAGCCTGTTGTGCTCGAAACGATGACGTTCCCGCAGCCGGTGATCGAGATCGCCGTCGAGCCGAAAACCAAGGCTGACCAGGAAAAGATGTCGGTCGGTCTGCAGCGCCTTGCTGCGGAAGACCCGTCTTTCCGCGTCGAGACCGATTTTGAATCGGGCCAGACGATCATGAAAGGCATGGGCGAGCTTCACCTTGATATCCTGATCGACCGCCTCCGCCGCGAGTTCAAGGTGGAAGCCAATATCGGCCAGCCGCAGGTGGCTTACCGCGAGAAACTCGGCCGCGCCGCCATGATCGACTATACCCACAAGAAGCAGTCGGGCGGCACCGGCCAGTTCGCACGCATCAAGATCGAGTTCGAGCCGCTTGAGCCGGGTTCGGGTTTCATCTTCGAAAGCGCGATCGTCGGCGGCGCTGTTCCGAAGGAATACATTCCCGGCGTCAGCAAGGGTCTCGATATGGCCAAGGAAAACGGGCTTCTCGCCGGTTATCCTGTGACCGACTTCCGGGCCAAGCTTGTTGACGGCGCCTTCCACGATGTCGACTCGAGCGTGCTCGCGTTCGAAATCGCAGCCCGCGGCGCTTTCCGCGAGCTTAAAGGGAAGGGTGATCCGCGCCTCATGGAGCCGATCATGAAAGTCGAAGTCGTCACTCCAGAAGACTATATGGGCGACGTGATCGGCGACCTGAACTCCCGCCGCGGCCAGATCCAGGGATCTGAACCGCGCGGCAACGCCACCGCCATCACGGCGATGGTGCCATTGGTCAACATGTTCGGATACGTGTCGAACCTTCGCGGCATGTCGCAAGGCCGCGCGCAGTTCACCATGCTGTTCGATCACTATGACGAAGTCCCGCGCGCCGAAGCGCAGAAAATCATCCAGGAAGTCTCGGGCTCGTAAGCCCGGTCCTCAAGTTCAGAACAAAGGAGAGGCCCGATGGGCAAGGCAAAGTTTGAGCGTACGAAGCCGCACGTGAACATTGGCACGATTGGTCACGTTGACCATGGCAAGACGACGCTGACGGCAGCGATCACGATCGTTCTGGCGAAGTCGGGCGGGGCGACGGCGAAAGCCTATGCCGACATCGACGCAGCGCCGGAAGAGAAGGCACGCGGCATCACGATCAACACGGCGCACGTCGAGTATGAGACGGCGAACCGTCACTACGCGCACGTCGATTGCCCGGGCCACGCCGACTATGTGAAGAACATGATCACGGGCGCTGCGCAGATGGACGGCGGCATCCTGGTGTGTTCGGCGGCTGACGGCCCGATGCCGCAGACCCGCGAGCACATCCTCCTGGCCCGCCAGGTCGGCGTGCCGGCGCTTGTCGTGTTCCTCAACAAGGTCGACATGGTCGATGACGCCGAACTCCTCGAGCTCGTCGAGATGGAAGTGCGCGACCTCTTGTCGTCCTACAACTTCCCGGGCGACGACATCCCGATCGTCAAGGGATCTGCCCTTGCGGCTGTCGAGAACCGCGATCCGGAAATCGGCGAGAACGCGATCCTCGCGCTGATGAAGGCTGTGGACGAGTACATCCCGACGCCGGAGCGTGCGCTGGACAAGCCGTTCCTGATGCCGGTGGAAGACGTGTTCTCGATCTCGGGCCGCGGCACGGTTGTGACCGGCCGCGTCGAGCAGGGCGTCGTCAAGGTGGGCGAAGAGATCGAGATCGTCGGCATCCGTCCGACCGTCAAGACGACCTGCACGGGCGTGGAAATGTTCCGCAAGCTGCTCGACCAGGGCCAGGCCGGCGACAACATCGGCGCGCTGCTGCGCGGTGTCGAGCGTGAAGGCGTGGAGCGCGGCCAGGTGCTGTGCAAGCCCGGCTCGATCATGCCCCACACGACGTTTGAAGCCGAGGCCTACATCCTCACGAAGGAAGAAGGCGGCCGTCACACGCCGTTCTTCACCAACTACCGCCCGCAATTCTACTTCCGCACCACCGACGTCACCGGCATCGTGAAACTGCCCGCTGACAAGGAAATGGTGCTGCCGGGCGACAACGTGAAAATGGATGTCGAGCTGATCAACCCGGTCGCCATGGACAAGGGCCTGCGCTTCGCCATCCGCGAAGGCGGCCGCACCGTCGGCGCCGGCGTCGTCTCCGAGATCAAGAAGTAAGACACCCTGTCCATAAACCGTCCCGTCCGTGTGGACGGTTTACAGGCAGCAGACTAACCCGAAGGCCGCCCCGAAACGGGCGGCCTTTTCTATGGCTTCTCCATGGCCTCAGGCCAAATCTGATGGCGACACATTTCCGTTGCAGATTCCCCCTTAACGGCTGTTGACGCATCCGATTCTCTCAACTAGAAGCCCCACTTCGCCGGGATGGCTGCGCTTTGAACAGCGAACGCTCCCTCGAAACTGACAATTTAACCCTACCGAAGCCCCCGGGCCGCTCGAAGCTGACGAGCTGCGCGCCCAGGGCCTAAGTGTTTTGCGCGGACGGAAGCGAGATGGAAAAACAAAATATCCGGATCAGGCTGAAAGCCTTCGATCACCGCGCGCTCGACATGTCGGCGAAGGAAATCGTGAACACGGCAAAGCGCACCGGCGCGGAAGTCCGCGGCCCGATCCCTCTGCCGACGCGCATCGAGCGCTTCACGGTCATCCGGTCGCCGCACATCGACAAGGCCTCGCGCGACCAGTTCGAAATCCGCACCCACACGCGCATCCTCGATATTGTCGACCCGACCCCGCAGACCGTGGACGCGCTGATGAAGCTCGACCTGTCCTCCGGCGTCGGCATTGAAATCAAACTTGAGGGAGGCCGCTCGTGACCTTGCCTGCACCCCGAACCGGCGTTCTTGCCCGTAAAGTCGGCATGACCCGCATCTTCGACCAGGATGGCCGCCACGTTCCGGTGACCGTTCTGTCGCTCGAAGGCTGCCAGGTCGTCGGCGTTCGCACAGAGGAAGTGCGCACCGTGAAAACCAAGAAGGGCGGGGAGGTCACCCGTACCGACGGCTACAAGGCCGTGATCCTTGGCGCCGGTGACAAGAAAGCCAAGCGCACCGTGAAAGCGCTGCGCGGCCAGTTCGCCAAGGCAGGCGTTGCCCCGAAAGCGAAACTGAAAGAATTCCGCGTCAGCGGCGACCTGCCGGAAGTCGGCTCGACGGTTCTCGCTGACCACTTCGTTGAAGGTCAGAAGGTGGACGTCACCGCCAACACGATCGGTAAGGGTTTTGCCGGCGCCATGAAGCGCTGGAACTTCGGCGGCCTTCGCGCCACGCACGGCGTGTCGCTGTCGCACCGCTCGCACGGTTCGACCGGTATGCGCCAGGATCCGGGCCGTGTTTTCAAGAACAAGAAAATGGCCGGTCACATGGGTGACGAGCGCGTCACCACGCAGAACCTGACGGTTGTGCGTACCGACGTCGAGCGCGGCCTCATCCTGGTCAAGGGCGCAGTCCCCGGCCATGACGGCACGTTCGTTGAAATCCGCGACGCCGTGAAAAAAGCGCTGCCGGAGGCGGCTCCGAAAGCCGGCTCGTTCAAGGCGCCTGAAAAGCTGACCGCCGGGGGTGAAGGCTAATGGAACTTTCTGTAACAACCCTCGCTGGCAAAGCGGCCGGCAAGATCGAGCTGGATGACGCGATTTTCGGCATTGACGAAATCCGCGGCGACATCCTGCAACGCACCGTTCGCTGGCAGCTCGCCCGCCGTCAGGCTGGTACGCACAAGGCCAAGTCGCGTTCGGAAGTGAACCGCACGACGAAAAAGTCGATCAAGCAAAAAGGCTCGGGCGGCGCACGCCACGGCTCGCGCAACGCTCCGATCTTCGTCGGCGGCGGCGCAGCCCACGGCCCGCGCGTTCGCAGCCATGCGCATGACCTGCCGAAGAAGATCCGCAAGATGGCGCTCGCTCATGCGCTGTCTTCGAAAGCCAAGGACAGCAACATCCTCGTCATCGACAAGGCGGAGATGGATGCCGGTAAGACAAGGGATCTCGTCGCGGCCTTCAAAGGTCTCGGTATCGAGAACGCCCTGATCATTTCGGGCGCCAGCGTGAACGAGAACTTCGCCCGCGCCGCGCGCAACATCCCGAACATCGACGTGCTGCCGGTCGCCGGCCTGAACGTCTATGACATCCTGCGCCGCCATACGCTGGTCATCACCAAGGAAGCCGCCGAGGGCATTCAGGCCCGCTTCGACGGCGTTCAAGACGGGGAGGCCGAATAATGGCCGATATCAAGCCACATCATTACGACGTTATCCGCCGTCCGCTGATCACCGAGAAGTCGACGCTGGTCGCCGAGCATAACAAGATCGTGTTCGAAGTCGCGCCGACGGCCGACAAGGCGGCGATCAAGGAAGCTGTGGAAGCCCTGTTCAAGGTCAAGGTCACGAAAGTGAACACCCTGACCCAAAAGGGTAAGGTCAAGCGCTTCCGGGGTTTCCTCGGTCGCCGCTCGGACGTGAAAAAAGCGATCGTCACGCTGGCCGAAGGCCAGTCCGTCGACATCTCGACGGGCCTCTAAGGGAGAAGGACGAAGCACATGGCACTGAAGACATTCAACCCGACCTCTCCCGGCCGCCGCCAGCTCGTGCTGGTTGACCGCTCCGCCCTTCACAAGGGCGATCCGGTCAAGGCGCTGACGGAAGGCCTTCACAAGAAGGGCGGCCGCAACAACCAGGGCCGCATCACCGTTCGCCACCAAGGCGGCGGCGCAAAGCGCCTCTACCGCAAGGTCGATTTCAAGCGCAGCCGCTGGGATATCCCGGCAGTCGTCGAGCGTCTGGAATATGACCCTAACCGCACGGCATTCATCGCGCTGATCAAGTATCAGGACGGCGAGCTGGCTTACATCATCGCGCCGCAGCGCCTTGAAGTCGGCGACACCGTGATCACTTCGGCCACCGCCGACATCAAGCCGGGCAACACCCTGCCGCTGAAATCGATCCCGGTCGGCACGATCATCCACAACATCGAGCTGAAGCCCCAGAAGGGCGCGCAGATGGTCCGCTCCGCCGGCACCTATGCCCAGCTTGTCGGGCGCGAATCCGGTTACGCGCAGATCAAGCTGGCCTCAGGCGAGCTTCGTAAGGTGCAGGATACCTGCCTTGCCACGATCGGCGCCGTGTCGAACCCGGACAAGATGAACGAAGTCAGCTCCAAGGCTGGCCGCACCCGCAACCAGGGCGTTCGCCCGACCGTTCGCGGCGTCGTCATGAACCCGGTGGACCACCCGCACGGCGGCGGCGAGGGCAAGTCCTCGGGCGGCCGTCACCCGGTCACCCCGTGGGGTAAGAAAACCCGCGGTCCAAAGACCCGTACCAACAAGGCAACGGATCGTCTGATCATCCGTCGCCGTAACGCGAAACGCTAAGAGGAGCCGAGAGACATGCCCCGTTCTGTCTGGAAAGGCCCGTTCGTCGATGGCTACCTGCTTAAAAAAGCAGAAGACGCCCGTTCGTCCGAGAAGCGCGCCGTGATCAAGACCTGGTCGCGCCGTTCAACAATCCTGCCGCAATTCGTTGGCCTGAACTTCCAGGTCCACAATGGCAACAAGTTCATCCCGGTCACGATCTCGGAAGAGATGGTTGGCCACAAGCTCGGCGAGTTCGCACCGACCCGTACGTATTACGGCCACGGCGCAGACAAGAAAGCGAAGCGGAAGTAGTCATGGGCAAGACCAAGAATCCTCCGAAGCAAGGCGCGAATGAATCGCGCGCTGTGCTGCGCATGTACCGCTCCAGCCCGCAGAAGCTGAACCTCCTGGCTCAGCAGATCCGCGGCCTGAAGGTCGAGCGGGCGCTGGCGGAACTGCAGTTCTCGCCGAAACGTCCTGCCAAGGACGTTCGCAAGCTGCTTCAGAGCGCTATCGCGAACGCTGAAAACAATCACGGCCTCGACATCGACAGCCTGGTCGTTGCCGAAGCGCATGTCGGCAAGAACCTGGTCATGAAGCGCATCCGGGCCCGTGCCCGTGGCCGCGCTGCCCCGATCCAGAAGCCGTTCGCCCAACTCACAATCGTCCTCCGGGATGTCAGCCAGACTGCGGAGGCCGCATAATGGGTCAGAAAATCAATCCGATCGGCTTTCGCCTGGGCATCAACCGTACGTCTGACAGCCGCTGGTATGCTGACGGCGACGATTTCGGCCGCCTGCTTCATGAAGACATCGCGATCCGCAAGTCGATCCGCGAGAAGCTGAAGCAAGCCGGCATCTCGAAGATCATTATCGAGCGCCCGCATAAGAAATGCCTGATCACGATCCACACGGCCCGTCCGGGTCTCGTAATCGGTAAAAAAGGCGGCGACATCGAAGTGCTCCGCAAGGAACTCGCCGCGATGACCACGGACGATGTCCGCGTGAACCTCGTCGAGATCCGCAAGCCGGAAATCGACGCGCACCTGATCGCCGACGACATTGCGCGTCAGCTCGAACGCCGCGCCTCGTTCCGCCGCGCCATGAAGCGCTCGATCCAGTCGGCCATGCGTCTCGGCGCAGAGGGCGTGAAGATTGTCGTCTCTGGCCGTCTCGGCGGCGCAGAGATCGCGCGCACGGAAAAGTATGCCGAAGGTTCGGTTCCGCTGCACACGCTGCGCGCCGACATCGACTATGGCACCGCCGAAGCCTCGACGACCTATGGCATCATCGGCGTCAAGGTCTGGGTTTATAAGGGCGAGATCCTCGAGCACGACCCGATGGCCCAGGACAAGCGTCTTGAAACGTCGGGCCAGTCGCGCGCACGCGCCAATGCCAACCAACGCGGCCCGGCTTCGGGCGCGCAAGCTGCCGGAGCGTAATCAGTCATGCGTCAACCGAAGCGAACCAAATTCCGCAAGGCCTTCAAGGGCCGCATCAGCGGTATCTCGAAGGGCGGCACCTCGCTGGCGTTCGGCGAGTTCGGCCTGAAGGCACTCGAGCCTGAGCGCGTCACCGCTCGCCAGATCGAGGCAACCCGCCGCGCGATCACCCGCGAGATGAAACGTCAGGGCAAAGTGTGGATCCGCATCTTCCCGGACGTGCCGGTCACTGCAAAGCCGATCGAAGTGCGCATGGGTAAGGGCAAGGGCGGCGTGGACCGCTGGGTTGCCCGCGTGGCTCCGGGCCGCATCCTGTTCGAGATCGACGGCGTGACAGAAGAGACCGCCCGTCTGGCTTTGTCGCTCGGGGCTGCGAAGCTTCCGATCAAGACCAAAGTCGTCAAGCGCATCGAGGGGATCTGAGGCCATGAAGGCTGCTGACGTGAGAGCGAAAACAGCGGACCAGCTCGGAGACGAGCTCGTGAAGCTTAAGAAAGAACAGTTCAACCTGCGTTTCCAGGCGGCCACTGGCCAGCTTGAGAAAACGGGCCGCGCGACGGAAATCCGCCGCGACATCGCACGGATCAAGACGATCCTTCGTGAAAAAGCCCAGGCTGGAAAGGCGTAAGGAGACCGACATGCCAAAACGTACCATGAGAGGCGTCGTTGTTTCCGCCAAGCAGGACAAGACCGCCATTGTCCGGATCGAACGGACCTTCACGCACCCGATGCTGAAGAAGATCGTTCGCCGGTCGAACCGTTACCACGCCCATGACGAAGGCAATGTCGCCGTCGAGGGCCAGACAGTCACGATCCGCGAATGCGCGCCGAAGTCCAAGCTGAAGCGCTGGGAACTCGTCACCGATGAAGGGACTCAATCATGATCCAGATGCAGACAAACCTGCGTGTCGCCGATAACTCGGGCGCCCGCCGCGTGATGTGCATCAAGGTGCTCGGCGGCGCGGCGCGCCGTTACGCCTCGGTGGGCGACGTGATCGTCGTCTCGATCAAGGAGGCGATCCCGACGGGCCGCGTGAAGAAGGGCGACGTCCGCAAGGCCGTGGTCGTCCGCGTGTCGAAGGACATCAACCGGGCCGACGGATCGACGATCCGCTTCGACTCGAACGCAGCCGTCCTGATCAACAACAACGGCGAGCCGATCGGCACGCGGGTGTTCGGACCGGTTCCGCGCGAACTGCGCGCGAAGAACCAGGTGAAGATCGCCAACATGGCGCCGGAGGTCCTGTAGTCATGGCCGCGAAGATCAAGAAGGGCGATACCGTCGTCATCATTTCGGGCAAGGACAAGGGCACGCAGGGCGAAGTCCTGAAAGTGATCCCGGACGAGAATAAGGTCGTGGTCCGCGGCGTTGGCCTGGTGAAACGTCACCAGAAGCCGAGCCAGATGGACCCGGGCGGCATGAAGTCGTTCGAAGCGGCGATCCATGTCTCGAACGTCGCCCATGTCGATCCGCGTGATGGCAAGGCCGTCCGGGTCGGCTTCAAGATTGACCAGCATGGCCGCAAGACGCGCTTTGCAAAACGCTCAGGGGAATCGATCGATGTCTGAGGCTTATGAACCCCGCCTCAAGCGGCTCTACCGGGAACAGATCCGGGCGAAACTGCAGGAGCAGTTCAACTATTCGAACCCGATGAAGGTTCCGAAGCTCGACAAGGTCGTGATCAACATGGGCGTGGGTGAAGCCACCTCCGACTCCAAGAAGATCAAGTCCGCCCTCGCCGAGCTCGAGCGCATCGCCGGCCAGAAGCCTGTCGCCACCAAGGCCCGCAAGTCGATTGCCGGCTTCAAGCTGCGCGAAGGCATGCTGATCGGTGCGAAGGTCACCCTGCGCCGCGACCGGATGTACGAGTTCCTCGACCGGCTGACGACGATCGCCCTGCCGCGCGTGAAAGACTTCCGCGGTCTCAACGGGAAAAGCTTCGATGGCCGTGGCAACTACGCCATGGGCATGAAGGAGCACATCGTGTTCCCAGAGATCAATTATGACGAGGTGGATGAGGTGCGCGGCATGGACATTATTGTCTGCACCACTGCCGAGACGAACGAAGAAGCCAAAGCACTCCTCGCTGAGTGCGGCTTCCCGTTCCGGAATTAGCGCTGAGGAGATCTGCTTAGATGGCAAAAAAGAGCGCAATCGAGAAGAACAACAAACGCAAGGTCCTGGCCGAGCGTTACGCCGCCAAGCGCGCGCAGCTGAAAGCTGCCGCGATGGATGAGAACCTGTCGCTGGAAGACCGCTTCAAGGCGCGCATTAAGCTCGCCCAGATGCCGCGGAACTCCGCGCCGACCCGGGTGCGTAACCGCTGCGAAGTCACCGGCCGTCCGCGGGCGTATTATCGTAAAATGAAGATGTCGCGGATCGCGATGCGTGAGCTTGGCTCGCGCGGTCAGATCCCCGGCCTCGTGAAATCCAGCTGGTAGGAGAGGAGGGAAGACATGAACATTTCTGATCCCCTCGGCGATATGCTCACCCGCATCCGCAACGCCCAGATGCGTGGCATGACGAAAGTCGTGACCCCCGCTTCGAAGCTGCGCGTCCGCGTGCTCGATGTGCTCGCTCTTGAGGGCTACATCCGCGGGTATGCCGAAATCGAGAAGGACGGTCACAAGTCCCTCGAAATCGAACTCAAGTATTACGAGGGCCAGCCGGTCATCTCCGAGATCAAACGCATCTCGAAGCCAGGCCGCCGGGTCTATTCGTCCGTGTCTGACATTCCGCTCGTGCGCAATGGTCTCGGCATCTCGATCCTGTCGACTTCGCAGGGCGTGATGTCGGACAATGCTGCGCGCGCCAAGAATGTCGGCGGCGAAGTTCTCTGCCGCGTATTCTAGGAGGCATATCAGATGTCCCGTATTGGAAAGCTTGCGATCTCTGTCCCGGCCGGCGCCACCGTGTCGGTCAGTGGACAGACGATCAAGGCCAAGGGCCCGAAGGGCGAGCTGACGCTCGTGCTCCCGGACGTGATCACGCCGACGCTCGATAAGACCGAGCTTTCGGTGCTGCCGCGGGCGGACCTGCTGAAAGCGGCCAATGAGTCGATCGAAGCCGCCAAGGCAAAAGGCAAGCGTCCACCGACGCTCGCCGAAGCGCTGGACGCAAATGCCCGCACCCAGTGGGGCACGGCACGCGCCTGCGCGGCCAACCTCGTTCACGGTGTCACGACCGGTTACTCGAAAACGCTTGAACTCGTCGGCGTCGGTTACCGCGCGCAGATGCAGGGCAAGGACCTGAAACTCGCCCTCGGCTATTCGCACGAAGTGATCTTCAAGGCTCCGGAAGGCATCACGCTGGCGTCTTCGAAGCCGACCGAGATCGTGATCTCGGGCGCTGACAAGCAGGCCGTTGGCCAGGCCGCTGCCGAAATCAAGAAGTTCCGCCCGCCAGAGCCTTACAAAGGCAAGGGTATCCGCCTGCAGGGCGAATACGTCCGCCGCAAGGAAGGCAAGAAGAAGTAAGCCATGAAGACGTCACGCGAAAAAATGCAGCGCCGCGCACAGCGGGTCCGCACGAAGCTCCGCAAGGTCGCCGAGGGCCTTCCGCGCCTGTCGGTGTCGCGCAGCCACAAGAACATCTCGGTGCAGATCATCGACGACGAGAAGGGCATTACGCTCGCCTCGGCTTCGACGCTCGAAACCGAAGTGCTCGGCGATGCGAAAGCCGGTGGCAACATCGACGCGGCGGCGCGGGTCGGCAAGGCAATTGCCGAACGCGCCAAGAAAGCCGGTGTTGAAGACGTTGTCTTTGATCGCGGCGGTTACATGTTCCACGGCCGAGTGAAAGCTCTGGCAGACGCCGCCCGTGAGGGCGGTCTCAAATTCTAGGGAGTTTGCCTGATGGTTGAGGAAAGAGGAGAGAAAAGAGGACGCCGCCGCGACCGCGAGACCCCGCGTGAACGCGACGACGCGTCCTCTGAGCTCGTTGACAAGCTGGTTGGCATCAACCGCGTCGCAAAAACCGTGAAAGGCGGCAAGAACTTCGGTTTTGCAGCCCTCGTGGTGGTCGGTGACCAGAAGGGCCGGGCCGGCTTCGGCAAGGGCAAAGCCCGCGAAGTTCCGGAAGCTATCCGCAAAGCGACTGAAGAAGCCAAGCGCAACCTCGTGCGCGTGCCGCTTCGTGAAGGCCGCACCCTGCACCATGACGGCGCTGGCCGTCACGGCGCCGGCAAGGTGGTCCTGCGCGCGGCGCCTCCGGGCACGGGCGTGATCGCCGGTGGTCCGATGCGCGCCGTCATGGAAGTGCTGGGCGTCCAGGACGTGGTCGGCAAGTCGATCGGCTCGTCGAACCCCTACAACATGGTTCGCGCCACGTTTGATGCTCTTAAGGAGCAGGCAAGCCCGCGTACCGTCGCGTCCAAACGAGGCCTCAAGGTCCAGGATGTTGTCGGCCGCCGCGCCGATGGCGTGTCCGAAGCCGGCATGGCTGATTCGGCGAACTGATAAGGAGCGACCCCATGGCGTCCAAAACCCTCACCGTCCGCCAGATCGGCAGCCCGATCGGCCGCAAGCCGGACCAGCGCCAGACGCTGCAAGGCCTCGGCCTCAACAAGCTTGGCCGTAGCAAGGAACTTGTCGACACGCCTGAAGTGCGCGGCATGATCCGCAAGGTCTCCCATCTCGTGGAAGTGGTCGGCGAATAAAGCGCACCCGCGCTCCGACCCCTTTCCTCCGCATCTGAAAGTCTTGAAGTCATGAAACTCAACGATCTCTCCCCAGCCGAAGGTTCCACCAAAAAGCGCATGCGCGTTGGCCGCGGTGTTGGTTCGGGCAAGGGCAAGACGGCTGGACGCGGCGTCAAGGGCCAGAACGCGCGCTCCGGCGTGGCCGTGAACGGCTTCGAAGGCGGCCAGATGCCGATCTATATGCGCCTGCCGAAACGCGGGTTCACCGCGCCGAGCAGCAAGACGCACGCCTGGGTCAACCTTGGCCGCATCGCGAAAGCCGTCGAAGCGGGCAATCTTGATGCCTCGGACGTGACCGAAGCGACCCTTGTGGCCGCCGGCCTCGTGCGGAATGTGCGTGATGGTGTTCGCCTTCTCGCCAAGGGCGATGCCCCCAAAAAACTGAAGATTACCGTGACGGGCGCCTCCAAGGCTGCTGTTGAGGCCGTTGAAAAGGCGGGCGGTACGGTGACGATCACAGGCAAAAGCAAAGACGCCGCTGCGGAATAATCCGGGGGTTTTGCTCTACCCCCCTTCACAAACCATACCTCGCCGCCGATCTTTGGCGGCGAACGTCTTTCAGGGAGGCTCGTGTAGCCGATGGCGAATGCTGCCGAACAAATGGCCCGCAACCTCAATTTTGGGACGTTCGCGAAGGCCAAGGATCTCCAGGCGCGGATCCTGTTCACTCTGGGTATCCTGGTCCTTTACCGCCTCGGCACATTCATTCCGCTTCCCGGCCTGGACCCGTCGCAATACGCCGCGCTGTTCGAAAGCCAGGCGAACGGCATTCTGGGTTCCATGAACCTGTTTGCCGGCGGCGCCGTCGAACGCATGGGTATCTTCGCGCTCAACGTGATGCCGTACATCACGGCCTCGATCATCGTCCAGATGATGACCACGGCATCGCCAACGCTGGAAAAGCTCAAGAAGGAAGGCGAAGCGGGCCGCAAGCAGCTCAACCAGTACACTAGGTACCTGACGCTCGCGTTCGCGCTCGTTCAGTCCTTTGCGATTGCCGGCGGTCTGGCTGCAGTCCGGCTTGAGGGTATTTCGTCCTGGTTCTTTATCCTGACGGGCGTTGTCACCCTCACCGGCGGCACGATGATGCTGATGTGGATGGGCGAGCAGATCACTGCCCGCGGCATCGGCAACGGCATCTCGCTGATAATCTTTGCCGGCATCGTCGCCGAGTTGCCGCGGGCGATCTACAACCTCGTCGCCCAGGCGCGCACGACCTCGGTGGATATCGGCTTCGTGCTGGCGATTGCGTTCATGGTTATCGCGCTGATCGTGTTCATCGTGTTCATCGAGCGCTCGCAGCGCCGCCTCATCATTCACTATCCGAAGCGCCAGCAAAGCCAGGGCTTCGCCCAGGGCCAGCGCAGCTTCCTGCCGCTCAAGATCAACACCGCCGGTGTGATCCCGCCGATCTTTGCCAGCGCGCTGCTGATGCTGCCGATGACCGCCGTCGGCTTCATGGGCGCGGGCGCAGGCGCTGATCCGGCCTCGGCGTCCGGGTTCCTGGGCTGGCTTGCCGCCAACTTTGCGCCGGGTTCCTGGACCTACATCATCAGTTATTCCGTGCTTGTCGTGTTCTTTGCGTTTTTCTACACGCAGATCATGTTCAACCCGGAAGAGACGGCCGACAACCTTCGAAAGTATGGCGGCTTCATCCCCGGCATCCGGCCCGGCTCGAACACGGCCGCCTACATCGATTACGTCCTCACCCGCCTGACCACGATCGGCTCCGCTTACATCGTGTTCATCTGTATCCTGCCCGAGCTGCTTCGACGCTACTTCCCCCAGATTCCTTTTTACATCGGGGGTACGTCGCTCCTTATTGTCGTTTCCGTGACAATGGATACGGTGACGCAAATACAATCGCACCTGATCGCCCACCAGTATGAGGGGATGATCAAGAAGTCGAAGCTCGGGGGCAAGCGTAAGTGAACTTAATCCTCTTTGGGCCGCCTGCGGCCGGCAAAGGTACGCAGGCCAAGCGGCTCGTCGAGCAGCGCGGCTTTGTCCAGCTCTCGACCGGGGACATGCTCCGCGCCGCCCGGGCCTCCGGGTCGGATCTCGGCCAGCGGGTCGCCCGTATCATGGATGAGGGCGGCCTGGTCTCCGACGAGATCGTGATCGACCTGATTGCCGAACAACTTTCCGCCCGCGCTGGCGCGCCCGGCTTCATTTTTGATGGCTTTCCCAGAACGATCGGGCAGGCCGAGGCGCTTGACCAGCTGCTTCAGTCGCGCAGCGAACAGGTTGACCTCGTGATCAGGATGCGTGTGGACGACGAGCGCCTGCTGGCGCGCGTCACCAGGCGTTTCGAGGAGCAGGGCCGGGCCGATGACAACCCGGCGACCTTCTCGCGCCGTCTGGAGCGTTACTACGAAGACACTGCCCCGCTCGTGCCGCTTTACGCGGAACGCGGCGTACTCGTTGAAGTCGACGGGATGGGTTCCATCGAAACTGTCGCCACATCGATTGATGCGGCTCTGAAACAATCGGCCTGAACCGCACAGTTCTTCTGTTGACGGGCGAAAAAGCGTGGCTATAAGCCTCGTCTCTTAGCTTCAGGCTTAACCGCCGGTGCGCGCGACGGGTTCTTTACCCGGCTGGCGCGCATTTCATGTTTGATCATCCGCTTGGGGAGAAACGGCCTTGGCCCGTATTGCAGGCGTAAACATTCCGACTAACAAGCGCGTCATCATCGCGCTTCGCTACATCCATGGCATCGGCCCGGCTTTTGCCAAGGAAATCTGCGAGAAGGTCGGTGTCGAGGAATCGCGCCGGGTGAACCAGCTCACGGACGCTGAAGTCATCAAGATCCGCGAGACGATCGATGCAGGTTACATGGTGGAAGGCGATCTGCGCCGCGACACCTCGATGAACATCAAGCGGCTGATGGATCTCGGCTGCTATCGCGGCCTGCGTCACCGCAAGAAGCTGCCCGTTCGCGGCCAGCGTACCCACACCAACGCACGGACCCGCAAGGGCCCGGCAAAGCCGATCGCCGGCAAGAAGAAATAGGACTGGAATCCAATGGCCCGCGAAGCAAACCGTATCCGCCGCCGCGAACGCAAGAACATCACCACCGGTGTTGTTCACGTGAACTCGAGCTTCAACAACACGATGGTCACGATCACCGATGCGCAGGGAAATACGATCTCCTGGTCTTCGTCGGGCGTCATGGACTTCAAAGGCTCGCGTAAATCTACACCTTACGCTGCCCAGATGGCCGCTGAAGATGCAGCGAAGAAAGCCAAGGAGCACGGCCTCCAGACGGTTGAAGTGCGCGTGCGTGGTCCGGGTTCGGGCCGTGAGAGCGCGCTGCGTGCCCTTCAGGCTGCCGGTCTCACCGTGACGGCCATCAACGACACGACGCCGATCCCGCACAATGGCTGCCGCCCGCCAAAGCGCCGCCGCGTCTAGGACTCTCGCCTTCCCCGCCTGCGCCCTCTTTGTGGCGCGGCTCTTCCTTTTCTGAGGAAACCTGATGACCAACGTGAATGACCGCAACTGGAAAGTGCTGATCCGTCCGAACCGTCCTGTCGTGCAGGCCGGATACGACACCAAGCGTAAGGCCAAGCTCGTCGTCGAGCCGCTCGAGCGCGGTTACGGCACCACGCTCGGCAACGCGCTGCGCCGCGTACTGCTTTCCTCGCTTCAGGGCGCCGCAATCATCGGTGTCCAGATCGACGGCGTCGTTCACGAGTTCTCTGCGATCCCTGGCGTGCGCGAAGACGTCACCACGATCGTGCTGAACCTCAAGCAGGTCGCTATCTTCATGGAATCGGAAACGCCGAAGCGCATGGTGCTTCGCGCGAAAGGTCCGGGCGAGGTCAAAGCCGGCCAGATCGAAACCTCGGGCGACGTGAAAATCCTGAACCCCGACCACGTGATCTGCACGCTGGACGGCGGCTCCGAAGTCCGCATGGAATTCACCGTCGCGACCGGCAAGGGCTATGTCGCTGCCGACTCGCACCGCCCGGAAGATGCCCCGATCGGGTACATTCCGATTGATGCGATCTATTCGCCGGTCCGCCGCGTCGGCTACCAGGTCGAAGATACGCGCGAAGGCACCGTACTCGACTATGACAAGCTGACCCTCGATGTCGAAACCGATGGTTCGGTGTCGCCGGAAGACGCTGTCGCCTATGCCGCCCGGATCCTGCAGGACCAGCTTCAGCTCTTCATCAACTTCGAAGAGCCGACGCTCGAAGCTGGCGGTTCGGCCGACGAGACGGATCTCGGGTTCAACCCGGTTCTCCTCAAGAAGGTCGACGAACTCGAACTCTCCGTGCGTTCGGCAAACTGCCTGAAGAACGACAATATCGTTTACATCGGTGACCTCATCCAGAAGTCGGAAGCGGAAATGCTCCGTACGCCGAACTTTGGCCGCAAGTCCCTCAACGAGATCAAGGAAGTTCTCGCTGGCATGGGCCTGCATCTCGGCATGGAAGTGCCGGACTGGCCGCCTGAGGACATCGAAGGCCTCGCCAAGAAATACGACGACCATATCTAGCCCAGGATCAATGACCGGGGCCTGACCACCTCGGAAGGACAAAACGCCATGCGCCACCAGATTGCCCACCGCAAGCTCAACAAAACGTCCTCGCACCGCAAGGCGATGTTCGCCAACATGGCGGCAAGCCTGATTGAGCACGAACAGATCGTCACGACCTTGCCAAAGGCCAAGGAAATGGCGCCGATCATGGACAAGCTGGTCACCCTGGCAAAGAAGGGCGACCTTGCTGCACGCCGGGCGGCGCTCTCGACCGTGCGCAATGAAGACGCCGTGCGCAAGCTGTTCGACGTCATGGGCGCCCGCTACAAGGACCGCAACGGTGGCTACACGCGCGTGCTCAAAGCTGGCTTCCGCCAGGGCGACAACGCCCCGGTCGCCGTGCTCGAACTCGTGGACCGCGACCCTGAAGCCCGCGGCGCCGCCGACAAGGCCCGTCACGCGGCCGAGCTGGAAGCAGCCGATCAGTAGTCCTTCCGGAAACGTAACATGAAAGCCCGGGCCCAAAAGGCCCGGGTTTTTTGTCTTGGGTGATGCGCTTGACAGAATGTCGCAGTGGGGACTACGCGCCCGCCTTCCGGCCGGAACGTTCCGTGCGCGGACCACCTGATGAGCCAACCATGAACCAGTCACATCCTGGCCCGGCGCCCGCTGGCAACTGGCGCAGCTGGCTGGCCCTCGGCAACATCTGGGACTGATGCGGCCTGTACGGGAGCCCCGGGCGATATCGTCCGGGGCTCCTCGCTTTTCAGGGCGGTCTTTCCGGGTTAGTCTTGCACAAAACGGGAGGAAGACAGATGGCCGACGGTCACAAGATGGAAGAGCAAGCCAAGTTCCGCGAGATGCTGGAAGGCTCCAAAGAAGACTGGGACATCATCGCCGAGCATTCCAAGCACTTCAACAAGGGGCTAGCCAAGCGCGTGCTCGACCATCTGAAGCTGCTGGACGGTGACTATGGCGGCTTCCCCGTGGACCGTCTGACCCACTCACTGCAAACCGCCACCCGCGCACACCGCGACGGACGCGATGACGAGTATGTCGTGTGCGCGCTGCTCCACGATATCGGCGACACGCTCGGCAGCTTCAACCATCCGGACGTGGCGGCCGCGATCCTGAAACCCTTCGTGTCCGAGGCCAATCACTGGATGGTTGCCAATCACGGCGCGTTCCAGGGCTATTACTTCTTCCATCATCTCGGGCTCGACCGGAACTTCCGCGACCAGTTCCGCGATAATCCGCACTTTGAATACTGCGCGCAGTTCTGCCATCTGTACGATCAGGCGGCCTTCGATCCGGATTATGTGAGCGAGCCGCTCGAATTCTTCGAGCCCATGGTGGAGCGGCTGTTCTCGGTGCCGAAGAACTCCATGTACCTTCGCAAGACAGAGGCCTGATGACCCGGCGGGCTGAGAGCGGATGCTGAAGTTTCTTCTTTTCGCCCTGATCATCGGCGCGGTGGTCGCTTTTTTTGCGTTGCGGCAGTCTCCCAGGCGGCCGCCGCGCGATTGGCGGCGCGGGGGCGATGATGGCGGCCCGATCCTGCCGGGTATGGTGATCAGTTCGGACACGAGCCGCAAACCGGCAAACGATACCCAGCCCGGTGAGGCACGAGAACCCGCCTTGACCGATTCGGGTTCTGACAGCAGCGGCGGGGACGGCGGCGGTGGTGGCGGCGGGGACTAGCTGAGCTTCGTCTCGACGCGGTCCCGGGATGCGGTCAGCTGCCGGCCGGCGGACATTCGCCGACATAGGCAACGCTTGCGCCTGCCGCCAGCGCTTCACATTTATTGCCATAGGTTTCGCCGTCGCACCCGCAAACGGGCATGTACTCACGCGTGCAGACCGTCGGGGGTTTGACGCACGTGCCTGAGGCATCTGCCATGCTGCTGCAAACGCCGGGCTCAAAGATGCAGCTCAGGCCTTCTGTGCACTGGATGCCGGCTATGCCGCTGCACATTTCGCCGGCTGCCGCTGCCGGGCGGCTGACATTGGTAGAGGTCCCGGCGTCTGAAACGGCATCCTTTTTCACGCCCGCGCAGCTGGCGAGAAGTATCAGCGAGAGTGCAAGACCGGCGAGGCGCATGGCGGGCTCCTTATCTGGCGCCAGCCTGCCGCCTCGCTTGTCTTTTGGCAAGTCTCAGCCTTTGGCGGCTTCGGCGACACGCGCGAAGATGTTCGCGCCGTGCTCAGCGCCGGCCTTGAAGGCGGGCTGGGTCTTCGAGGTGTCGGTAATCTCAGCCCATTTCGCGGCGACGGCTTCGGCGGTCAGTGCCTCGCCCTGGCCGACGAACGCGCCCGCTGTTTCAACAATACGCGCCATCGAAAAGGCACCTGCGCCGGCCGAGAGGATCATGCCGGTCGGGGCGTCTTCCTTGACGAGGTTGATCACGCCCGGCGTCACGAACTCGGGTTTCAGCGACGCCAGCGCGGCTTCCGACATCAGGCCTTCGGTCATGCGGGTCGCGGCGATCGGGCAGACAGTGTTGATCCGGATATCGTTCTTCGCGCCCTCGATCTTAAGCGAGTTCATCATGCCGACGACGCCGAGTTTCGCGGCGCCGTAGTTGGCCTGGCCGAAGTTGCCATAGAGGCCGGTCGACGAGGTGGTCACGACGATACGGCCGTAGTTCTGGGCCTTCATGATGTCCCAGGCGGCGTGCACGGGCAGGAAGCTGCCGCGCAGGTGCACGGCCAGAACGAGGTCGATATCCTCGACGGTCATTTTGGAGAAGGACCGGTCGCGCAGGATGCCTGCGTTCGCAATGATGATGTCGATGCGGCCCCACTTGGCCATCGTGTCGTCGATCATCTTCTTCACGCCGGCGACGTCGGAGACCGACGAGCCATTGGCGATCGCTTCGCCGCCCATCGCTTCGATTTCCTTCACGACGGCTTCAGCGGCCGCGGAATTACCGCCCGTTCCGTCCATCGAGCCACCGAGATCGTTGATGACGACCTTGGCGCCGCGGCGGGCAAGTTCGAGGGCGTGGCAACGGCCAAGGCCGCCGCCAGCACCGGTGACGATGGCAACGCGGCCGTCAAAGCGGATCTCGGACATGGGGGACTCCTGATGCAGGTTGTGTCAGTTGCGCGGTGTCACACCAGACGTTCACGTCAACGTCAAGCATGTCCGCTGCGTCAGGCGGCCATGCCTCGGTACACGGTTGCGCGACATGACCTTTGGGCAGTCTTGCCTGCGCAACGGGAGCATGGTTTCGTTAGTTCTGAAACAGCACCTTGGGAGGAACAACGATGCTGGCCTACGTGACACTCGGAACCAACAACAAGGAAAAGGCGACCGCCTTCTATGACGCCGTGCTCGGCGAGATGGGCGCGAAGCGGTTCTTCGCCAATGACCGGCTGCAATTCTATGGCACCGGCCCGGGCCAGCCGATGATTGCCATCGGCGAGCCCTATGACCATGGGGCGGCTTCCGTCGGTAATGGCGTAATGCCGGCGCTCGCTGCGAAGGACAAGGAAACCGTCGACAAGGTTTACAAGAAAGCCCTGGAACTGGGCGCGGCGGATGAAGGCGCGCCGGGCAACCGGATGCCGACTTTCTACGGCGCCTATTTCCGCGACCCGGACGGCAACAAGATCTGCGTCTGCAAACTCGGCTGACGGACAGCTTCGTTATTCACCTGAGCGGGCGCCCGAGGGCGCCCGTTTTCGTAAGTGGCCCCGTATGATCTGCCCCATTGCCTTTGCCAGCTTTCCAAGCCGGGATCAGGCGTTTAAGCCTTGAGCGGGGCAGAGTAGTGCGGGAGACGCGGGCAATGCTGGAAGGATATACCTGGGGTTGGGACAATGGCCGGGCGCTGATCGGGATCGTCCTGATCTACGCGTTCTGTTGGGCGATATCTGCCAATCGCAAAGCGCTGCCCTGGAAGATCATCCTTGGCGCGACGATCCTGCAGTTCAGCTTCGCGTTTCTCTTTTTCGGGGTGCCGAAACTTCTGGGACTCGGCGGAACGGTCGAGGGCGGGGACAACCCGGTCGTCAAGGCTTTGGTAGACGCGACCCGCTACGCAACCAGCTTCGTGTACGGCTATGTCGGTGACAACACGCTTGTCGCGCAGCCCTTTACGCCATTCACGACGGCCGAAGGCCTCGTGCCGCCTTCCTTCTTTTTCCAGATCCTGCCGCTGATCATCGTGGTCGCCGCGCTGTCCGCCATGCTCTGGCACTGGGGTATCCTGAAATGGATCACCAACGCTTTCGCATTCATCTTCAGACGGACGATGGGCATCAGCGGACCAACGTCGCTGGCTGTCTCCGCCAACGTGTTCATGGGCATGACTGAAGCACCGCTGTTGATCCGGCCTTACCTGAAATCCATGACACGCTCCGAATTGCTGATCATGATGACGGCGGGCTTTGCGACGATCGCCGGTTCCGTGATGGTGGTCTATGCCACGATGCTTGACGGTAAACTTCCAGATCCGATCACGCAGCTCTTCGTGGCTTCGATGATTGCCGCGCCGGCCGCGGTGTCGGTCGCGCTGACGCTCATTCCCGAAACGGAAACCTCGCGCGCGACAGACCAGCCAGCGGATTTCCAGTATTCGTCGACAATGGACGCGTTCTCAACCGGTGCGACGGACGGCCTGAAGATTGTATTCAACATTGCCACAATGCTCATCGCTGCGCTGGCATTGCTCTATCTCGTCAACGAGGGCTTCAAGGCCGTTCCGGATGTTGCGGGTGCACCTTTGTCCATCGAACGGATCCTCGGCTGGATTTTTGCGCCCCTGATGTACATGATTGGCGTGCCGCTAGAAGAAGCCGCCAAGTCGGGCGGCCTTATGGGCGTCAAGACAGTGCTCACCGAGTTCGTCGCCTTCATCCAGCTGGCGAAAGTGCCACTCGAGGATATGGATCCGCGCACGCGCATGATTACGGCCCACGCGGTTTGCGGCTTTGCCAATTTTGGCTCGGTCGGCATCCTGCTGGGCGGCCTCTCGATCATGGAGCCTGAACGGCGGGACGACTTCATGAAACTCGCCTGGCACACGCTTCTGGCAGGTACTTTGGCCACTTGCCTGTCGGGCGCCGTCGTGGCGTCCCTGCCATACGAGCTGTTTGCGCGCGGTTGACGGCGGACCGTTCAGCCCCGCTGATGCTTCGCTTAAGGAAAATAGCGTGGCCGGGCGGCCATTTCTTCGAGACAAGGGCCGGTCAGCCCAAGCGGCAAGGAGTACGCATTGCCCTTTGTAATCGACGAATTGTTCCTGTGGCTGGTCCTGGTCGGTTTCCTCGCCCAGCTGGTCGATGGCGCGCTCGGGATGGCTTACGGCGTTATCTCGACCTCCGCGATGCTGGCGATGGGGATTCCGCCATCTCTGGCCAGCGCCAACGTGCATGCAGCCGAAGTCTTTACCACAGCGGCGTCGGGCACTTCCCACGCGCTGGCGCGGAACGTGGACTGGAACGTGTTCTGGCGCCTCGCGCTGTTTGGTTCTGCCGGCGCGATCATCGGCGCCTTTGCCATCAGTTATGCCGACAAGCTCATGGACACCAAGATGGTCCGGCCGGTTATCGCGGGATACCTCTTGCTGATGGGGATTATCGTCATCTGGAAGGGGCTCCGGCCCAAGGGGAGTGAGCCGAAGATCGGCCGCGTGCGCATTCTCGGTTTTACCGGCGGCCTGGCGGATGCCATCGGCGGCGGCGGGTGGGGCCCGGTTGTTACGTCGAACCTGATCGCGCGCGGCGGCGAGCCAAGCCGGATGGTCGGCACGGTCAACATTGCCGAGTTCGTGGTCACGCTGGCGGCGAGCGGCGCCTTCCTTCTGGCCCTTGGCCCGACCTTCGGTAAGGCGGCGCTCGCGCTGCTCATTGGCGGTGTGGTTGCGGCCCCGATTGCCGCCTGGGCGGCGCGCCGCATCCCGCGTCAGATTTTCACAGTGATCGTCGGTATCCTCATCTGTCTCGTCAGTGTCTATAACATCTGGCGGGCGCTCAGCTGAGACGCGCCCTGATGAGGGATTGTGCGTGCAGATTAAAGCCGGACTGATTGTCGTCGTTCTTGCAAGCGCGCCGCCCGCGGTGTTCGCACAGTCAGGCTCTGGTGATCCGTCAACGATCACCTCCTTGCAGCGCCTTTCTCCGGTTCAGGTCTGGGGGGATCGCAAGGCAGACGATCCCGGCTCTCAGTCTGTAATCGGCACGGCTCTCATTGACGCCGCAGCGGCCGACCGTCCGGCTGAAATCCTGAACCAGGCGCCCGGCGTAAACATCCAGATGAATTCGGGGCAGGAACACCTGATCGCCATCCGCTCGCCTGTGCTGAGCGGCGGGGCCGGGCAGGGAAGTTTTCTCATCCTCGAGAACGGCGTGCCGACGCGCTCGCCCGCGTTCGGAAACGTCAACGGCCTGATCGAGCCGCATCTCGAGATCGCCGAGGCCATCGAAGTCATCCGCGGGCCGGGCAGCGCGAAGTATGGCTCAAACGCCGTACACGGATTGATAAATGTCATTCTGCCGGACCCCCTGGGAGCTCAGTCTCTCCGCGCGAGCTACGGCACGCTTGGACGTTGGCGCGGCGATGCATCGATAGATGTAGCTGAGCGCACACGCCTGAATGTGTCCTTGATGGATGACAAGGGCTGGCGAGACGCGACGGGCGGCGAGCAGCAGAAAATCTCCGCGCTCACCGAACAATCGCTCGGAGACTGGGACGCGGCCGCATGGTTTTCGGCGTCGAGCCTCAACCAGGAAACGGCGAGCTTCATCCAGGGGCCCGGCGCCTACGAAGACAGGGACCTCGCCAAAAGAAACCCGAACCCGGAAGCCTTTCGCGACGCCTGGTCCGCCCGCGCCGCGATCCGGTTTGAGCGGCAGCTGGGACCGGGCAGGCTTTTGCTCACGCCCAACCTGCACAGCCAGGGCATGGTCTTCTCGCAGCACTTCCTGCCCTATGGCGGTGTCGAGAAGAACGCCCATACCGGCGGCGGCGTGATGGCGCGCTATGATCTGGAGACGGACGGTCTGATAGATTGGCGGTTCGGTGCGGATACAGATTTCGCCTCCGGATACCTGAAGGAAATTCAGTCTCGGCCAAACCCCAACCCGGCCTTCCCGCGCGGCATTCACTATGACTATCTCGTCGAAACGCAGGTCTTCGCGCTCTGGAGCGAGGCGGATGTACAGCTGTCGGACGATCTGCGCTTGCTGGCGGGCCTGCGGGGTGAAACACACGACTACGCCTATGACACCCGGGCGCGGAGCGGTATCAATGGCCGGTTCAATGTTCCGGCAGACCGGTCAGACGATTTCGGTTTCCTGACGCCGAAGCTGGGCCTCGTCTGGGACCGGGATTGGTACAGTCTCTATGCGAACTATGCGCGCGGCGCCCGTGCGCCGCAGGTATCGGACCTTTACCGCCTCCAGAACCGTCAGGTTCCCGGTGAAATCGAGGCCGAAACCCTGGACAGTCTGGAAGCTGGAATTCGGGGCGACGCCCTCTACGGCCACCTCGATTTCGATATCGCGGCTTACTGGATGGAAAAGGAAAACTTCTTCTTTCGCGATTCGGATGGACTTAACGTCGTGGATGGCTCCACGCAGCATCTCGGCATCGAGGCCGCTGCAAGCCTGAAGGTCAGCAATACGCTGAGCCTCGCCGGAAACGTCGCCTGGAGCGAGCAGACCTATACCTTCGACCGGCCTGTCGTCGCCGCGCAGGAGCGGATTGTGTCGGGCAACATCATCGACACGGCGCCTGAATGGCTCGCCGATGCACGGATCGACTGGCAGGCGACCGACGCGCTTGCCTTGTCCCTGTCAGCCGAGCACGTCGGCGAATATTTCACCGATCCTGCCAACACGGTCACCTATCCCGGGCACACCGTATTCGGTGGGCGCGCGGCTTGGGCCATCGACGACATGCTCGAAGCCTCGTTGATCTTGCGCAACGTGACGGACGAGGCCTATGCCGACCGGGCCGATGTCGCCTTCGGCAATGAGCGCTATTTCCCCGGGGAACCGCTGAATGCGACCTTCGGCCTGACTAAAAAATTCTAGGAGGAAACTGATGAAACTCTACCACAGCCCTATGGCGCCAAACCCGGACCGGGTGGTCTTCTTCCTGCGCGCCAAGGGCAAGCTGGACGCGGTGGATCTCGAAGAAGTCTCGATCATGAAACTGGAGCACAAGCAGCCCGGTTACCGCGAAGTATCCCCCTATTCGCAGGTGCCCGCTCTCTTGCTCGATGATGGCACGAGCATCACTGAGAGCCGCGCGATCTGCACCTACTTCGAAGGCGTGTTTCCGGAGCCAAACCTGATGGGCGCGGACCCAAAGGAAAAAGCCCTGATCGAGATGTGGGACCGGCGTGTGGAACTGATGCTATTCGTCCAGTTTGCCGGCTGGTTCCGTAATGCGCATCCCGCGATGGCGCCGCTGGAAGTACCGCAAAGCCCTGAGACGGCCGCCAAGGGCGAGCGTGCAGCCAAGAAGATGGCCGAGCGGCTCAATGAGCATCTGGCGAGCCATGAGTTTGTCGCGGCCGACCGGTTCTCGATTGCCGACATCACGCTTTACGTCACCTGCGGCTTTGCCCGAGTGATGAAATGGGCCCCGCACAAGGAACTGCCGCATCTCGGCCGCTGGCACAGTGCCATGACGGCGCGCGGGTTTGCGGGTTAGGGCCGGGCAGGCAGTCAGATAACGTCCGTACAGGGATAAATCCGCCGATGATGCGCCATTTGCTTGCTGCCGGACTGGCTTTGCTGTTGACGGGCTGTTTGCAGCGGGATGCCTGGACCGCGGCCGTACCTGCCGCGTCTGCCGGCGATCTTGCCTTGGCTGCGCCGACGGGCCGTCTTCCTGCAGGTGTACGCCCCATCACTTACCGAGCCGCCCTCGATCTCGATCCGCGCGAGCCCCGCTTCAGCGGTCGGGTCGAGATCGACATCGAACTCGATCGCCCCGTGCCCGGTCTCTGGTTGCATGGCGATGATCTTGACGTTTCATTGATCACCATTACCGCCGGCCGCGAAACGCTCGCGGCGACCTGGGCCGAAGTGCTCGAAACCGGCGTGGTCTGGGTTGGTTTTCCTCGGCAACTTGAAGCGCGCCGGGCGACGCTGACCATCGACTATAATGCAGCCTTCAATGCGAGCCTTGCGGGTCTGTTCCGGGTCGATGCCCAAGGCAAGACCTACGCGCTGGCAAAGTCCGAAAGCATCGAGGCCCGCCGCTTCCTGCCCGGCTTTGACGAACCGGGCCTCAAGGCTGTGTTCGAGTTGTCGATCACGGTTCCGGAGGGGATGCAGGCCATCGCCAACACGCCTGAAATCGCGCGCGTGCCCGCCCGCCATGGTTTCGAGACCATCCGCTTTGCGCCGACCCGTCCACTTTCGACCTACTTGTTGTCCACGGCCGTAGGCGATTTTGACAAGGTCACGCGGGCGCCGTTGCCACCCAACCGTGTGCGGAACTTTGAGGTTCCGCTGGCTGGCTATGCGCGGGCAGGCAAGGGCGCTGAACTCGATTTCGCGTTGAACCTGACGCCGCCCATGATGCAGATCTTTGAAGAGATGCTGCAGCAACCTTATCCCTATGAGAAGCTGGATCTGATCGCTGCGCCTCAATGGCCCTCCGGCGCCACGGAGCTTGCCGCCGCCATCACTTACCGCGAGGCCCGCATCCTCAAAGGCCCGAATGCCGGCCCGGCGCTGGTGCGCGCAATCAAGGAAATCCATGCGCACGAGATAGCGCATATGTGGTTCGGTAATCTCGTCACACCTCCCTGGTGGGATGATCTCTGGCTGAAGGAAGGTTTCGCCGTCTGGAGCGAGACGGCCGTGCTGTCGGTAATGGAGCCTGACGGCGAACACGAAGTCGCGGCCGTCGCCGATGGCCTAAAGGCGATGGCACTGGACAGCCTCTCGAGTGCCCGCGCCGTGGCTTCCCCGATCGGGCGCAATGAGGATATTCGCAACGCCTATGACGCGATCACCTATTCGAAAGGCCAGTCCATCATCCGCATGGTGGATCATTACTTCACGCCCGGGCGCTTCCGGCCTGCCCTTGGTCGATACATTGCCCGCTATGCGGATGGTGAGGCCAACAGCGCCGACTTCTATGCAGCAATCGCCGATGCTACGGGCAAGCCGGCCATCGGCGAGGTGTTCCGGGACTTCGTCACCCGCCAGGGCGTTCCGTCGATCGAGGCAAGTGTGAGTTGCGGCGAGGGCGAGCCTCAGCTGGCACTGCGCCAGAGCCGCTACAAGCCGCTCGGGTCTGTTATCGAACCGGACGCACGCTGGACGGTGCCGGTTTGCGTCGCCTGGATGGAGGGTGCCAAGCGCCGCGAGACATGCACGTTGCTGCGTGAGCAGACGGCTTCCGTTCGGTTGCAAAGTCGCAGCTGCCCGGCGGTCATCATTCCGAATGCGCAAGGGGCCGGCTATTACCGCTTCAACCTGCCGCCCGAAGGTTGGCGCGCGCTTGGCGCCGTGTTCGCCGGACTGCCCGCCACCGAAGCCCTTGCCAGTCTCGACAGCGCCGAGGCCGCTTTCAATGCGGGCACGCTCAGCGGCCCGTCCTATCTCGGCGTCCTGCTGCCAGCGCTCGTGCATCCGGATGCAACGGTCCTCGCCTCGGGCCTGCGCGCCGCTGACAGTCTCCTGCGCCAGACCGGCGATGCTGCGCCCGCATCGCTGCGGAGCGATATCGCGGCTGCGCTGGACGCCCGGCCTGCTTCGGGAGACGAGGCTGACGCCGGCATGCTCAGTTTCCGCGCGTTGACGCTGGAATTCCCGGCCGCGCGCGCCGAATTGCGCCGGCGCCTCGCGCCCTTGCTGAACGGCGCCGGCGGCCTGTCGAGCGACCTTTACATCCCGGCCCTTCGCATCGCGTTTGAAGAGGGTGGCACAGACGCGTTCGAGAAAGTTCTGGCCGCCCGCGAACGCCTTGACGACGCGGTCTTCACGCAGGCGGTTGCTGACGCCATCGGCGCGGTCGGCGATCCCGCCCTCGCACGGCGCGCCGAAGACCTGATGTTCACAAGCGCCTTTGGCGGGGCGGCGAGCTCTTCGATCGCCGCGAGCCTGATGAGCAATCCTCAGCACCGGGAAGAGACCTGGGCGCGTCTCAAGGCTGATTTCCCGGCTTTCCTGAGCGCCGTTCCTGCGCAGTCACGCCGCGCGACACCTCGCCTGGCCCGCGCCTTCTGTGACGCCGGGCGTATTCCCGAGCTCGACGCCTTGTTCGCCGCGCATGGCGCCGAGGCGCCGGGCCACGAACAGGCGCTCGCCGAAGCGAAGGAGTACCTCACGCTCTGCACGGTCCAGGCCGAGGCCGCACGGGCCGCTTTCGAGGCCGGTTGATGGCGGCTGTCAGGCTGACGGCTCGTCCAGCGACAGGCGGCCCTTGCCCAGCGCCAGGCGCAGCAGCAGGTAGGCAAGCAGTCCGACCGGTCCGAGCAGGAAGGTGAAAAACTGGCAAGGCGCCACGGCCAGGTGCGGCATGCCGCGGCGCTGGCTGTCGCGGCCGATCCAGGCGCCAACGAACAGGTCGAACACCAGATAGTGGGACCATCCGACCAGAACGCCGAGCGGCGACTGGAAGATCGCAGTGATGCCTGTGATCGACGTGAAGTTCGCCTCGCCCCCCGTCACCCCGCGCGAGATCGACCAGATGACAGCGCTCAGATAGAACACACCCAGCACTAGCGGATAGATCGCCGAGTGTACGATCTGCCTCGTCAATCCGAACCGCGGCAGGAAGATCAGCAGGAACCAGGCCGGCAGGACCGACATGTTGACCGCGCTGAACAGGGTCTCATAGGTCATGGCCCCCCCTGGCAGATCAGGCGTTCTTGATATTCATCCCGCCATCGACCGGAATGTGGACGCCGTTCAGGAAGCTCGCTGCCGGCAGCACCAGCGACAGCGTCATGTTCGCCACTTCCTCGGGGATCCCATAGCGGCGCAGCGGCACGCGGCGCTTGGCATAGATTTCCTTGTGCTCATCCGGAATGCCTGCGGTGATGCCGGTGGTGATCGGGCCGGGGCAGATGCAGTTGACCGTGATGCCCTCGCGGCCGAGATCGACCGCCAGGCCGCGCGTCAGGCCGATCACGCCGTGTTTGGCCGCCACGTAAGGAGAGTTCCCGGGGGTCGCGCCGAGGCCTTCGGTGGACGCAATGTTGACGATCCGTCCCCAGCCATTCTTGCGCATATAGGGCAGCGCCGCGCGGACCGCGCGCTGGTGCGAGGTCAGCATGACGTTGATGCTCGGACCCCAGCTGTCCTCGTAGCTCTCCTCGCCGACCTGCGCGGGAATGGCAAAGCCGGCATTGTTCACGAGAATATCCATGCCGCCGAAATGGGCCGCCGCCTCATCGACCACGCGCTTGATCGCCGCGCCGTCACCTACATCCAGCGCCCAGCCTTTGACGTTCTTTATGCCCGCCGCCCTGATCTCCTCGACGACGATATCGACGTTCGCCTGCTTGAGGTCGGTCACGGCCACGTTTGCGCCTTCGCGGGCAAACAGGTGCGCTGTCGCGCGCCCCATTCCGCTGGCCGCGCCGGTGATCAGCGCCGTCTTGCCTTTGATGGAGCGGGAAAGCTCCACATAGGGGGGCTGGCTCATGGTTGTTTCCTCCGTTTTTTGATTGTACCTGAAAAATTGAGGCAGGGCCGTCCGTTCGAGGTGACGATCCCGCGCACGAACACGAGCGAGCCGCCTTCGCGCAGCATCTCGCCGCGCGCCTCGACATACTCGCCGACCAGCGGCCCATCTAGGAATTCCGACGTGAACGCGACGGTCAGGCCGTAGGATCCCTGCAGGCCATCATGGGCGATGGCAAACAGCGCGAAATCGGCAAACGCCATCAGGCAGCCGCCATGCATCACCCCGCCGGCATTCATGTGCTTGCGCTCGGCGCGGAAAGCCGAGACGGGGCCCTTCTCGTCAACCCGGAAATAGAACGGCCCAGCGGTCTCATACTCGAATGGCTCGTCCGGCCAGGTCGTCCAGCCCGCAAACTCCCCGTCCTCAACCGTCATCGTCCGCATGCATTCCCCCGGCATTTTCTGGCTGCGTCAACCATACCGCCACGCACCCCTTCGACAAGCGTGCCGTTGGGGCATAAAGTGCAACGGAAAACTATGTCCGGGAGACAAGACCCATGGCCTTTGACGCCGAAACCCGCGCCGCACTGATTGAACAGGTGCGCCGCTTCGTGACCGAAACCTGCGTGCCGGTCGAAGCCCAGGTCGGCGAGGAGGATGCTGTACCGCAGCATGTCGTGGACGAGATGAAGGCCCTCGGCCTGTTCGGGATCGCGGTGCCGGAACAGTATGGCGGCCTGGACCTTGATATGGAAACCGAATGCCTCGTCGCGATGGAGCTCGGCAAGACGTCCCCGGCGTTCCGCTCTGTGGCTGGCACGAATATCGGCATCGGGAGCCAGGCGCTCGTCCTCTTCGGCACCGAAGCCCAGAAGGCGAAATGGCTGCCCGGTGTTGCCTCCGGCGACCTGATCGCAAGCTTCGCGCTGACCGAGCCGGAAGCGGGCTCAGACGCAGCAGGCCTGAAAACCAGGGCGGCCCGCGACGGCGACCACTACGTCCTCAACGGTACAAAGCGCTACATCACCAATGCAAACAAAGCGGACTTGTTTACCGTCATGGTACGGACGAATCCGGACGAGCCTGGCGCCAAGGGCGTCTCGGCCTTCATCGTCGAGCGCGGCACGCCGGGTCTCTCCGTTGGCACGCCAGAGAAGAAGATGGGCCAGCAGGGCGCGCACATCTGCGATGTCATCTTTGAGAACGCGCGTGTGCCCGCCGCCAACATGATCGCGAAGGAAGGCGAAGGTTTCAAGGTCGCGATGAGCGTTCTGGACAAGGGCCGCCTGCATATCTCGGCGGTGGCCACCGGCGTATCCAAACGCCTGATCCGCGAGATGGTGAACTATGCGCTGGAGCGCAAGCAATTCGGCAAGCCTATTTTCGAACACCAGTTGATCCAGGGGATGATCGCCGACAGCCAGGCGGAAACCTACGCCGCCGAATGCATGATCCTCGATGCCGCCCGCCGCCGTGATGCGGGCGAAGACGTCACCATGCTGGCCTCCTCCGCCAAACTGTTCGCCACCGAAGCCTGCGGCCGCGTCGCCGACCGCGCCGTGCAGGTCTTCGGCGGTGCAGGCTACGTTACGGATTATGGCATCGAGCGCTTCTACCGCGACGTCCGTATCTTCCGCCTCTACGAAGGCACCAGCCAGATCCAGCAGATCATCATCGCCCGCGAACTCGCCAGGGCCGCAAAAGCAGGAAACCTCTGATGTTCGACCACGACCCCACAGACCCGCACGAAGTCGGCCTGAACGCCGACCGCCTCGCCGCGATGCCCGGCTACTTCAAAACCAACTACATCGACACCGGCAAGCTGCCCTGCATGGGCCTGCTGGTCTCGCGCGCGGGGGAGATAGCCCACGAAAGCTACACCGGCACGACCGAGATGGGCGGCAAGGAACCGATCAGTGCCGAGACGATCTTCCGAATCTATTCGATGACGAAGCCGATCACGACGCTCGCCATCATGATGCTGCTCGAGGATTGCAAGATCCGCCTCGATCATCCGGTCAGCCGCTACATCCCGGAATACAAGAACGCGATGGTCTGGGATGGCGGCACGGCTGCGGCGCCGAAGCTTCGCGCGCCGGACCGCGAGATGACCGTGCTTGACCTCGTCACGCACACCTCCGGCCTCACCTATGGCTTCCTGTTCCAGGATGAGACCGACGAGATCTATCGCATCAACAAGGTCGGGCATCCAAAGGACACGCTGCAGGACATGGCCCGCCAGATCGGCCAGCTGCCACTGGCGTTCTCTCCGGGTGCGGAATGGCGCTACAGTCACTCCATCGACGTGCTCGGCGCCCTCGTGGAAATCATTTCCGGCCAGCCGCTTGACGAATTCTTCCGTGAGCGCATCTTCGGCCCGCTGGGTATGGACGACACCGACTTCTGGGTCCCGCCCGAAAAGATCCACCGTCTGATGGCCTGCTACCAGAAAGACGCCAAGACCGGCGAGACGACGCTGGCGGATCCGGCCGGCGCCGCCTCGAAACTCTATTCGAAGCGCCCGAACCTGCTCAACGCCGGCGGCGGCCTCGCCTCCACCATGCGCGACTATCACCGCTTCGCCCTGATGCTGCTGCGCGGCGGCACGCTTGACGGTGTGCGTATCATCAGCCCGAAAACGTGGGAGTTCATGCGCCAGAACCATTTGCCGAACGGTCAGACGATGCGCGGCATGGGCCGCTCGGCCTTCACCGAAGTCATGGCGGACGGCGTCGGCTTCGGTCTCGGCGGCTCGGTCGTCACAGACATCGTGCAGACCCACCAGCCTGGCAGCGATGGCACGTTCAGCTGGGGCGGCCTGGCCTCCACCTTCTTCTGGATCGATCCGGAAGAAGAACTGATCGCCATTCAGGCGACGCAGCTCATGCCATCCTCCACCTATCCGATGCGCATGCAGTTCCAGCAGCTTGTCTATTCGGCCATCGACTGGTGAGCGAGGCGCCCAATCCGGTCCGCGCCGCCATTCTTGCGCTGACGGCGGCCAAAGGTGCCGGCAAGACGGTCACACCGGAAGAGGCTGCCAAAGCCGTCAGCCCGGAAAATTTCGTGCGTGTGCTGAAGGATGTGCGGGCTGAAGCGGTCCGGCTGCATAAGGCCGGCGCCATCGCGATCTATCGCAAGGGTAAGCCGGTCGAGGATCCCGATACGTTCAAGGGCGTTTACCGGCTTGGATTGCCGGCAAGCTGAGCATGGCCAAGCCGCCCGACCCCTTCCACGAATTCGTGGCAGAGCTCCTCGCGCCAATGGGCCCCGTCAGCGTACGGCGCATGTTCGGCGGCGCCGGCGTGTTCCGGGACGGCCTGATGTTCGCGCTGCTGGCGGACGAGACCATCTTTCTCAAGACAGATGCGTCGCTCCGCAAAGACCTCGAGGCTGAAGGCGGCGCACCCTTCGTCTGGACCAAGCCCAGTACGGGTGAGGCGATTGACATGGGCTATGTCAGCTTGCCGTCTTCCGCGATGGATGATCCGGACGAGGCCAGTCTATGGGCGAGCCGCGCGCTGGCCGTGGCTAAAGCCAAAGCGGCCGCCAAGCCCGCAACCAAAGCCAAAAGGAAGAAGTGATCAGGCCACTTCCGGACGCTTGACCGGGTGGCCGAGCGAGAAGGCAAACTCGCTTGAGCCGTGTGCGCGCAGGTGCTGCAAACGCAGCCAGCCATCCTCAGGCGTAAAGCGTTCAGGTTTCGGTGCCCGCCACATCACGAAGCCAGGTCCGTCGCTGCGGTCGATTTCATTGGCGAGGCGTCGCATGCCAGGCGGGTGAGTACGGCCCGAATGGCTGAACGCCCTGAGGTCGTCCGCCGAACGCCAGACCGCGAGCGCGGAAATCTCGGGCGCCCGCCACTCGGGCGGGTAAGGAAAGGCATTTGTGAAATCGCGCCAACTGTCCATCCGGACAGCGAAGGCCGTGACCATGATGGATCGGGCCGCCGAACGCGTCGGTATCCTTGAAGATGCGCGGCAACAGCGCGACAAAAACCTGAACGAATTCATTGCTGGGGTCCAACTTGCCGATCGGTCGTGCGCAATTGAAATGCACAAGCCTGTAATCCATCATGTCGAACGCGGTTGACGATCCGCGTGAGGACCCTGGACCGAAATCCGTTTCGTAATCTTTAGGAGAAACGATATTTCGATCCCGCCGCCGGGGGTTACTTGCCTTTGAATTCGGCCGGGCGCTTCTGCAGGAAGGCCGTGACGCCTTCGCGGAAGTCCTCGGTGCGGCCGGCGTCGCGCTGGGCGACGCGCTCATTGTGCAAGGCCGTGCCGAAATCGTCATCGCAGGCATCCCAGATACACCGACGTGCCAGCGACAGGGCCACGGTCGGGCCGGTGGCCAACTTCACGGCCAGTTCCTTTGCCGTTTCCATCAGCTTGGCATCATCGACCACACGGTTCACCAGGCCCCATTGCAGGGCCGTCTCAGCGGGCAGTTTTTCGCCCAGCAGCGCCATTTCCATCGCGCGGACCCGGCCGATGGTCTTGACCAGGAGGTAGGTTGAACCGCCGTCCGGCACGAGGCCGATGCGGCGGAAGGCCTGCAGGAAGTAGGCGCTCTTGCCGGCGATCACGAGATCGCCCATCAGGCCGATCGCGCAGCCGACCCCGGCTGCCGCGCCGTTTACGGCGGTGATGACCGGATGCGGATGCTCGCGGATCGCGGTGACCAGCGGATTGTAGAACGCGTCCAGCGCCCTGCCGGCATCGGGCTGTGATTCGGGGTGGGCGACCGACGGGCCGGAGCCCATGCCGCCAAGGTTCGCGCCGGAGCAGAAGCCGCGGCCTTTGCCGGTCAGAATCGTGCAGCGGGCTTCCTTTGCGGCAACTTCGAGGGCGTGCAGTAATTCGATGGCTGTATCGACGCCGCACGCGTTCAGCGTCTTGTCGTCGTCGAAAGCGATGATCGCGATGTCGCCGTCGCGCTCGTAGGAAATCTTCTCGTACTTGGCCATCGCCAGCGCTCCCTCATCCGGTTTATGCCTTGAGTTACCGCGATTGATCCGTCCCGGGAACGCCTCACGCAGGGGCAAGGCTTTTGCGAAACCCTTGGCGCCTGCGGCGAACGCGCGCTACACTCGCCTGAGTCAGATCCGCCCCATCGGCGCACATTACGGGAGACTTCAGATGGCCCTCGACGGAACACCAGGCACGGGAATGCGCGCGTTGCTCGACAAGCAGAAGGCCGCGCACCTTCGCGACGGCATCCCTTCCATCGCCAAGCGCACCGAGTGGCTGGACAAGTCGATTGACCTGCTCGCCACCCACGGCAACGCGCTAAATGATGCGATGTGCGCGGACTTCGGCCATCGCTCCAAGGACCAGTCGAACCTCACTGATATCGCCGGGTCCATCGGCGCGTTGAAACACGCCAAGGCGCACCTCGCCAAATGGATGAAGGGCGAAAAGCGCAAGGTCGAGTTCCCGCTCGGCCTCCTCGGCTCGAAGGCCGAAATCCAGTACCAGCCGAAAGGCGTTATCGGCGTCATCAGTCCTTGGAATTTTCCGGTCAACCTGACCTTCACGCCGCTCGCTGGCGTGTTCGCGGCCGGCAACCGCACCATGATCAAGCCGTCGGAGTTTACCGAGGCAACGTCGGAACTCATGCGCGAGCTGATCGCTAAGTATTACAGCCCCGAAGAATGCGTCGTGGTCACCGGCGGCCCTGATGTCGGCGCCGAGTTCACGAAACTGCCGTTCGATCATCTGCTCTTCACCGGCGCGACCTCCGTGGCGAAACACGTCATGCGCGCCGCGGCCGACAATCTCGTACCGCTCACTCTTGAGCTCGGCGGCAAGAGCCCGGTCATCCTCGGCCGCTCGGCCGACATGCAGAAAGCCGCGAGCCGCATAATGGCAGGCAAGACTTTGAATGCCGGCCAGATCTGCCTTGCGCCGGACTATGCCTTTGTGCCGAAGGAAAAGACGCAAGAGTTCGTCGGCGCCGCAACCCGCGCTGTCGAGACGATGTATCCGTCGGGCCTGAAGGACAATGACGACTACACCTCGGTCGTGAACCAGCGCCACTATGACCGCATCATGGGGTATCTGGACGACGCGCGCGCCAAGGGCGGGCAGGTCATCGAGATCAATCCGAAAGGAGAGAACTTCGCCCAGCAGCCGCATCACAAGATTGCGCCGCACATCATCGTCGATCCGACCGACGACATGAAAGTGATGCAGGACGAAATCTTCGGGCCAATCCTGCCGGTCAAGTCCTATGGCGATACGAAAGATGCGCTGGCTTACATAAATGCGCATGACCGCCCGCTCGGTCTTTACTACTTTGGCGACGACGCCGCAGAGAAAGACCTTGTACTAAACAACACGACCTCCGGCGGTGTTACCGTCAATGACGTGGTCTTCCACGTCGCGCAGGAAGACCTGCCGTTCGGCGGCGTCGGTCCTTCCGGCATGGGCAGCTATCATGGCCGCGATGGCTTCCTGGAGTTCAGCCACAAGAAGGCAATCTATACCCAGACGAGCAATGAAATCCTCGCCATGATGCGCCCGCCCTATGGCGACAAGTATCGCGGCCAGGTGAAGGGGCGCTTGAAGAAGTAGTCCGTACACGCTCGGAATGCCGGCTCATCCCAGCGCAGGCGGGCATCACCCGGTTGAGGGCGGCTGTATCCAATTTTCGTCCCCTTCCCCGGGGGGGGCAATCCGCTGAAAGAGCAAAGCCCACCCTGACCGGCGTCAGGATGGGCTTTGCCTGAGTTCGGCGTTATCTGTGAAATCAGCGCTTCCTGAGGAAGGACGGAATGTCCGAACCGAAGCCTTTGACCTTGTCAGGGGCCGGCTCAAGGATCAGGTCATCGTCCTTGCGCTTGAAGTCGCGGCTTGGCCGCTCGCGCTTGTCGCTGGTGCGATCCGTGCGTTCCGTCCGCTCCATGCGCGGCGTTTCAGGGCGTTCGGCGCGGGGCTGTTCGCTCCGTTCACGGCGTTTCTCGCCACGCGGTGGGCGGGGGCCACGCTCGCGCCGGGGCGCGTCGTCGCGCTTGACCGCCTCGTCACGCGAAACAGTCAATTCAGACGGACCTTCTGGCGCCGGGTGGATGTCCGCCACGACCGCTTCAGCTGCAGCTGGCTTGTCGCTTCCGCTTTCGCGGCGGCGCGGGCCGCGGTCGCGCCCTTCGCCGCGCTCGTTGCGTCCGCGAGGACCGCGTTCACGATCCCGGTCACGTCCGCCCCGGCCGCCTGGCCGGTCGCGTTTTTCTTCCGGCGGAAGGTTTGCCAGTTCCTCGAGCAAGCCGTCTGGAAGGAAATCCTTCACGTCCTGCTTGATCATCTTGAGCACGAAGCCCCACGACTTTTCGTCCCCCGGCGAGACCAGCGTGAAGCTCTCACCCGAGCGGCCCGCCCGGCCGGTGCGGCCGATGCGGTGGATGTAGTCTTCATCCTTGGGCGGAGGGCCGAAGTTAAACACATGGCCAACATCCGGAATGTCGAGGCCGCGGGCCGCCACATCAGAGGCGACCAGCAGTTTCAGCGATCCGTTGCGGAAGCGCTGCAGCGTATCCGAGCGAACCGATTGGGGCAGGTCGCCGTGGATCGGCGCGGCGTCATGGCCATGCTTGGTCAGCGAGGCAGCCACCACATCGACTTCGACCTTGCGGTTGCAGAACACGATACCGTTCTTCACATCGCAGGCTTCGATGACGCGGCGAAGCGCCGTCCGGCGCGCCTTGCCATCATTCGTAGGCAGATGAACCACGTGTTGCGTGATCGTCTGCGCCGCGTCGGTCGGGCGCGTTACTTCGATCTTCTTCGGATCTTTCTGGAAGGTCTTCGCAAGGCGCTGGATATCCGTAGGGAACGTCGCCGAAAAAAGCAGCGTCTGGCGGCTTGCCGGCAGTTTGGAACAGATCTTCTCGATGTCCGGAATGAAGCCCATGTCGAGCATCCTGTCGGCTTCGTCGATGATCAGCGTCTCGACGCCCATCAGCAACATCTTGCCGCGGTCGAACTGGTCCATCAGGCGGCCGGGCGTTGCGATCAGCACGTCCACGCCGCGCTGCAGCAGCGCTTCCTGGTCCTTGAAGCTCACGCCGCCGATCAGCAGCGCCATCGTCAGTTTCAGGTACTTGCCGTATTTCTCGAAATTCTCGGCGACCTGCGCGGCGAGCTCGCGCGTCGGGCAGAGGATCAGGCAGCGCGGCATGCGTGCCCGTGCCCGGCCGGTGGAGAGGCGCTGAATCATCGGCAGCACGAAGGCGGCCGTCTTGCCGGTGCCGGTCTGGGCAATGCCGGTTACGTCGCCGCCCATCAGGATGTGCGGAATAGCTTCGCGCTGGATGGGAGTGGGAACGGTATAGCCGGATTCAAGCACGGCTTTCAGGATGTTTTCGGCGAGGCCGAAGTCCGCGAATGTGGTCTCAGTCAAGGGTAGTATCTCCGGGATGTCTGGTTGATTGGCCTGGCCGCCCGTATTGGCGGCTCTCATCCTGCGGTTTCAGGTCCCCATGACCGGAAAGTCCGCAGCCGGGCGAATCCCATGCCCGGGTATCTTGATGCGGTGCACATAGGGCAAAAATGCCCGCTGGGATAGGCCGCTTGTGGAAATGTTTTAACCGGGACAGTTAAGGTTGCAGCGTCCGGTAGTTCAGGATGTCCTGGTGCAGCTCGTCGCGGACGCGTTTTACTCGCCCCCGGCCGGATGCCTGGCCTTCGAACACAGCCGCGCTTGAACTCCGGGTACCTTCCGGTTTGCGTTCCAGGGTCAGGCACAGTTTGCCCTTCATCGTCGTCAAGCCTGAGGGAAATTCGGCCTGCACAACGCAACCATCCGCGCCTTCCTGGGGCGCCGCCCGTGTCTGGTTGCGGCTTGCCAGAGAACACAGGACCGCCGCCAGCGTCTGGCCAAACGAGGTGGCATACCCGTTGCGGGTCTCCTTGCCGGTCTTGATGCCCATCCTGGCATACATCGGCGAGGCGGTTTCGGTGATCAGCTTCAAGGGCACGCCGCCCGGGCTGGACGCGTCCAGCAGGGGCTGGGCCGGTTTCATGAATTCGTCAGCCAACATGCCGGGCTTCTTCGCCTTGGCAGGTCCGGCAACCAGCGCTTTCACCTAGGGATGCGCCAGCACCGTCCTGTAGTTGGCGCTCTCCCGCCAATCTTCGCCGGTCCATGGCTCGGCAGGTGCAGCAGGCGCGGTCCAGGGCGGCGCAGCGGCCACCGCGAACCGCGCGTCGGGCGCAGTTTCGCCGCGCTCCCGCCGGGCGCCGCATCCGGCGCAGAACACACGTTCCGGCAGTGCCGGTCGTCCGCATTGCGGACGGAACATGTTGAAGGTCTCCCCTCTTCTGGCCGGAGCGATATCCCGTTTTTGGATCAGGCCCCGGCGTCGGCCAGATTCTGGTTCGCGAAGTCCCAGTTCACCAGGCTCGACAGGAACGTGTCGATATAGTCCGGACGGCGGTTTTGGTAGTCGATATAGTAGGCATGTTCCCACACATCCATGGTCAACAGAGGCGTCGTGCCGGCTTCGGTCAGCGGGGTTTCGGCGTTCGGCGTCTTGGTGATCGCCAGCTTGCCGCCCTTGTAGATCAGCCAGGCCCAGCCGGAGCCGAACTGCGTGGCGCCCGCCGCCTTGAACTCCTTGACGAAGTTATCGTAGCCGCCGAGGTCGCGCTCGATCAGCTCGGCCACCTTGCCATGCGGCTTGCCGCCGCCGCCGGGCTTCATCGAGTGCCAATAGAACGTGTGGTTCCAGACCTGCGCGGAGTTGTTGAAGATGCCGGCCTTCGACTTGTCGCCGTCCGAAGCCTTGATCACCGTTTCCAGCGCAGCGCTTTCATGCGGGGTGCCGGCCAGCAGGCCATTGAGGTTCGTCACATAGGCCTGATGGTGCTTGCCATAGTGGACGTTCAGCGTCTCTTCCGAAATGTGCGGGGCAAGGGCGGTGCGGGCATAGGGCAGCTCGGGTAGGGTAAAGGCCATGGGGAAACGTCCTCTTGTGCGATATTGATGTCTTTCGCTTTGCAGCGGTTTCGCACATATGGGGGCCATGTCAAACGAGACCAGACCCCTGACGCAAACGCCTTGGGACGAGATCGACAAGCGGGTCCGCCGTGTCGATGAGGACCGCTGGATTTCCAGCCGCTTTGCACCGGCCCAGCAGCGCCGCGCGCTTACCGCCCTCTACGCGTTCAACTATGAACTCGTACGGGTCCAGGAGGCGGTCAGCGAACAGCCGCTCGGCCTGATCCGGTTCCAGTGGTGGCGCGAAGCCATCAATGAGATCGACGAGGGCCGCCCCGCGCGCGGCCATGATGTCTGCCTCGCGATTGGCGAAGAAGTCGCCGCTGGCCGGCTCAAGACCGGCGCGCTTCAGAAACTCGTCGATGGCTACCAGACTGCCTTCGTGGACCAGGACCGCACCAAAGAGCCGGAAGGCTGGGTCGCTCTCACCGCTGCCAATATTCTCATTCCCGTGCATAACTGGGCTGAGGAAATCCGCGGCGTCTCCGCCGCCTATGCCGCCGCGCGCCGCAAGTCCGGCCACGCTTTTGGCCCGCACGTCTCCCCGGCGCCAAAACCCTTGCGCCCCGCCGTCGCCCATTTCCGGCTTCGCAAGCTCTACTGCGAGGGCAAGGTCCCGAACGCCCTGTCGAAACGCTTCTCGATCATGAAGGCGATGAACACCGGCGAGGTGTAGTTTTCGGCGCGCCAGTTCGGGCCTGACCCTCACTCCCGCCTTCAACACCTGTCGTCCCGGCGAAAACCGGCATCCCTTTGAGGGATCGGAAATCACACCGCGATCTCTCGGAAAAGGCCTGTTTTCCAAATGAAAACTGGCTTAGCCACACGTTGCGTTCAGGTTCCCCGGCGTTCGCCGTGCTGAAAAAACCTGAACTTTCTGACCCCGCGAAGCCGGCAGACTCCGATCCGGATGTATGGTGACCCCTATGTCTCAGTTCGCCCCCATCCGGCGCCACCTGCTCCACGGGGGAATGAGCGGATTGAGAAATGCGCGCCACCCGGCCCGGCTGCGCCCTCAGGCGCGCCAGGACGCCCGGGCTCACGGAACCCGGACCGGGCGCCGCGCGTTTAACGAGTACACCCCCGAAGGACGCCTGACCATGAAATGCCTGCATCTCGTCCCGCTTGCCCTAATGGTTGCCGTCGCCGCCTGCGCCTCCGAGGATTCAGCGCGCGTCTCTTCGGGCTTTGGCCCCTCACCGCAGCTGCCCGCCCCTGAGAGCAAACTGCTCCCCACCGTGAAGGTGGCGAGGGCCGAGATATGGCTCGACGGCGAGATGCCCACGTCCGCTGCAGGGTATGCGGTCACCGAGTTCGCGCGAGGACTTGATCATCCCCGATGGCTCTATGAACTCCCGAACGGTGACATTCTCGTCGCCGAATCCAACGCGCCGGCCAGGCCTTATGACGGCGGAGGCATTCGCGGCTTCTTCATGAAGCAGGCCATGACCCGCGCCGGCGCCGGCGTGCCGAGTGCAAACCGGATTTCGCTGCTTCGCGATGCGGACGCAAACGGTATAGCCGAACTGAAAACGGCCTACATGACAGGCCTCAACTCACCCTTCGGCATGCTGGTGATTGACGAGACGCTTTACGTTGCGAACGCGGACGGGATCGTCCGTGTACCGTACAAATCGGGTGAAACGGTGAATGTGGTAACACCCGAAGACTTCTTCGCCTTACCGGGCGGGCCGATCAATCACCACTGGACGAAAAACATCGTCGCCAACGCTAACGGCACGAAAATCTATGCAGCCGTGGGCTCCAACAGCAATATCGCCGAAAACGGGATGGAAGCCGAAACGGGGCGTGCGGCCATCTGGGAAATCGACGTCGCAACCGGTAAGGGCCGTGTTTTCGCGAGTGGGCTGCGCAATCCGGTGGGCATGGATTTCGCGTCCGATGGAACGCTCTACACGGTGGTCAATGAACGTGACGAACTCGGCAACAATCTCGTGCCGGACTATCTCACCTCAGTGAAAGACGGCGCCTTCTATGGCTGGCCTTACAGCTATTACGGCCAGAACGTGGACACACGCCCCACGCCCTCCGATGTTGGGCTGGTCGCAGGCGCCATAGCACCGGACTACGCGCTCGGCTCCCACACCGCTTCGCTCGGGCTCGACCTGACGAGCGGACAGTCCAACGGCATGGCGGCGGCGTTCGGAAACGGCGCCTTCATCGGCCAACACGGTTCCTGGAACCGCGATCCGCGCAGTGGCTATGAAGTTATCTTCATCCCGTTCGGCGCGGACGGGCCGGAAGGCGCGCCGCAGAAAGTGCTGACAGGATTCCTGCAAGGCGACCTCGCGCGCGGCCGCCCGGTCGGGGTCAAGATCGACCAGCGCGGCGGGCTTCTGGTGGCCGACGATGTTGGCAACCGCATCTGGCGAGTGACGAAGGAGTAGTTGGCTACTCCGCTGCGACCGCGACTTCTCCTGCCAGCCATGCGTCGAAGTCCTCGAGCGCCCGGACGGCCTGCGCGATCTTCTTCGCCCGGCCCTTGTCCTTGCCGCGAAGTCGTTTGCCATCGGCCCCGGTCTTCGAATAGTCGGCAATGTCCGGGATCAGACCGAAGTTGACATTCATCGGCTGGAAGGTCTGGCCGGCCGCCAGATGTCCGCCGGTAATGTGATTGACCAGCGCGCCCATCGCCGTGGTCGGCGGCGGCGGCTCAAGGCGCTTGCCCAGTCGCTCTGCCGCGGCAAGCCGGCCCGCGAGCAGGCCCATCGCTGCGCTCTCGACATAGCCTTCAACGCCAGTCACCTGGCCCGCGAAGCGCAGCCGCGGCATCGTCTTCATGCGGAGTTGCCGGTCCAGCAGCTTCGGGGAATTGAGGAACGTGTTACGGTGGATGCCGCCAAGGCGCGCAAACTCGGCCTGCTCAAGGCCGGGTATCATCCTGAAGATATCGGTCTGCGCGCCGTGCTTCAGCTTCGTCTGGAAGCCGACCATGTTCCACAGGGTGCCCAGCGCATTGTCCTGCCTGAGCTGCACGATGGCATGCGCCTTGACGGTGGGATTGTGCGGATTGGTCAGGCCCACCGGTTTCATTGGCCCAAACCGCAGCGTCTCGCGACCCCGCTCCGCCATCACTTCGATGGGCAGGCAGCCTTCGAAATAGGGTGTGTTCTTTTCCCATTCCTTGAATTCGGTTTTCGGCGCGGCGATCAGTGCGTCGAGGAAGCGGTTATACTCTTCCTCAGTCATCGGACAATTGATGTAGGCCTCGGTATCGCCGCCTGGCCCAGCCTTGTCGTACCGGCTCTGGCGCCAGGCCTTGGTCATGTCCACGGAGTCGAAATAGACGATCGGTGCGATGGCATCGAAGAAGGCCAGGTCGGTTTCCCCGGTATGCGCCCGGATCGCCTCGGCCAGCGCCATAGAGGTCAGAGGTCCCGTCGCCACGATCACCGAATCCCAGTCCTCCGGCGGAAGACCCGCGATTTCCTCGCGAACAATGGTAACCAGCGGATGCGCCTCCAGCTTTGCCGTCACCGCTTCGGCAAAGCCCTCGCGGTCCACGGCCAGCGCGCTACCAGCGGGCACCTGATGCACTTTTGCGGTCGTGATAATCAGCCCGCCCGCGCGGCGCATCTCTTCGTGCAGAACGCCAACGGCGTTGGTCGTGTGGTCGTCCGATCGGAACGAGTTCGAGCAGACGAGCTCGGCCAGCTTGTCGGTCTGGTGCGCCTCGGTGGCGCGCACGCCGCGCATTTCGTGGAGGATCACTGGTACGCCGGCAGAAGCGATCTGCCAGGCCGCTTCGGAGCCGGCCATGCCGCCGCCGATTACATGAATGGGTTTAAGGGTCATAGCCGGGACATGAAGCCGCCAGGCCGGGCGCGTCAAGATGGCGTTTGCCCCCGCGCGGTGCACGATTTACCTGTCTGAAGCATGGCTGAACCAATCCAGACCCGTTCCCTGATCGCTGAAGCTTGGCGCAGCGGCCTCGCCGCGTTGGCGCCGAACGCGCTGTGGCTCGTCCTGTTCGCGCTGCTAATGGGCGGCTGGAACGCCAGCACGGCTGACGCGGGCCGGATCGCCATCACAGCGGTGCTCGCCGGCCTCGCCTTTGCGGCTGGTGTGCGGCTGTCACTGGGTCTCTACCGGTCCCTTCTGAGCACGCACTCCGGCACGCTGCTTTCGCTCGCGCATGCCAACCTCGCTGTCGCGCTCGGCTTCGGGTTCATTGCCTTTTTCATCCTGTTTTTCTGCGGCGCATTCGGTGTGATGATGTTGCATCTGTCCGGGCTGGTGGACCTCGCGGCTGAGCCGGATGCGGCGACTGTCTCAGCGGCGCAAGCGCGGCTGTATGGCACGCCTTATGGCGCGGCGCTCATCCTGGTGGCACTCGCGGGAGCCGCGGCATTGGCTTTCGTTTCGCTGCGGCTGCTGATCTTTGCGCCGATCACGGTTGCTGCCTCGAAGGCAAATGTGTTCCGAACCTGGCCGCTCACGAAGGGCCGCCTCCTGCCGCTCGCCCTCGCTGCGCTGGCAACCTATGCCGCGCCTCTGGTTGCTGGCCTGATTGCGGCCCGCCTTGTCGGCGCCCACCTCCCTGAAACGATCGCCGGCTATTTCGGACGGGGCGTGCTGCTCGTGATTTTCCTGACACCCTTCCTGCTCGCCGGGCACGGCTTTGCGGCGGCCACCTACCACAGGCTGAAGCCTGAACCGGAGCCGGCGCCAGCCGAGCTTGGTTGATCGGCCGGGCCGAACCCGGCTAGCGTGCAGCCAGCTTAGGGGGAGAAAGCCGCATGATCCGGGGATTCACGTTCGAGCGCGCGCTCAGTTGGCCGTTCACGGCGCCGCACGCGGCGACGTTTCCGTGGGTGTTCGGACTGGCCTATGCGCTTGTTTTCATGGCGCTCATCGGGGTCACCGGCCTGCTCGGGGCCGGCGATTTCATCGCCTGGATCGAAGCGCTCGAGGCCGCGGGCGGTAACGCCGATCCGGACGCCGCGCTCGCGGCTTTCTTTAGCGGCCTCTTCAAGCTGTTGCCCTGGGCCGGCCTGCTGGGGCTCGCCAGCTGGGCGGTTTGGGCGATGTTCGAGACCGCGTCGCAGCGGCGCTACCTGTTCGGCCAGACCTTCTCGCTCGGCTTCGGCGCGGACGAATTACGGATGATGGCGGTGGGCTTCCTCTGGTCAATTCTGGGCGCGGTGCTTCTGGCCGTGCCGATGATCCTGATCATGGGCACGGCCGTCGCTGCGATGTTAGCCGGAGCAATAGGGATCACTGAAGGCGAAGTCGCGCAACCGATTCTGGGACCCATGCTGGCGGCCTTCGGTATGATCCTGCTGATCTTTCCGGCTTATGTGTTTTTCGCCGCGCGGCTCGCGCCCTGCTTTGCCTTGACGGTCCGGGAACGGAAGATCCGCTTCTTCGATGCCTGGAGTGTCTCGCGCGGCCGGTTCTGGCCGATCCTCGGTGCGTATGTGATCCTTGCGATCTGCGGCGGCATGCTGGGACAAGTGATTGCGGGTATTGCGCAATTGCTCCTGGTGCCGGCGATGGTCAGCTTCAACGCCACCAGTCAAAGCCCTGATCAGGTTGCCGCTATGCTCACTTCGCCTGGATTTCTGGCCGCCCTCGGATTTTACCTTTTCATAGTGCTGTTCGTTCAAGGTGTGCTGCAGCATGCCTTGGGTGGGCCGGCCGCCTTTGCCGTGCGGCATGATCCGCGCGGCGGCTTGGAAGAGGAAAACCAGATTGAAGCGTTCAACTGATCGATCCGGAGACTTGCGATGAGCGCAGACCCACTCGACCTGAAGGGCGCCGCGACGCATTTTCTGCATACCGAGGGCCCGCGCGGATTCCTATTGCGATTCGCGCTGGTCTATGGCGTGTTCGGGCTCATTCTGCAGGCGGTGAGTCTATGGACCCAGGCGCCCATCTACGAGATCTACGTTCGCGTGTTCGCAGACAATGACGGCGACTTTACGCCCTACATGGACGAACTCAGCGCGGTGTCGGCTCAGGCCAATCTCGGCTCGTTGATCATGTTGCCGATCAGCCTCGCGCTCTGGGCTGTGTTCGAGGCGGCCAGCCAGCGCAGATACATCCGGGCCGAGGGTTTCCGCCTTGCGCTCGGAGCCGATGAAGGCCGCCTTGCGATTGTCGGCCTCATCTGGTTTGCATTGTTCATCGTCGGCAATCTCGGCCTGCTGCTCGCTGCCATCATTCCGGGTCTGATCGTTGGCCTCGTGGCGGGTGCTGTAGCCGGTTTCGTGATCGGCGGTATCGTCTTTCTCGCGGGGTTCGTTGTTGCGCTCTGGCTGTTCGCGCGGCTTTCGGCGGCCTCTGCGCTGACGGTGAGGGACAACCAGATCCGGTTCTTCGAGTCCTGGCAGCTGACGAATGGCCACGGATGGCGCATTGCGGGCAGTTATTTCCTGCTCTTTGCCGCCTTTCTTCTCCTTTCGTTGATTGTGTACGCAATTGTGATCTTCGTGGCGTTTGCATTGCTGGCGCCCGCTACCGATTCCAGCGCGGGCGGCGAGACCGCCAATGCCGTCCTGTCCGTGATGGGTGGGCCAGGCTTCTGGGCGCCGATTTCCATCCTCATGTTCCTTGTGCTGATGATGCAGAGCGTCTTCTCGCACGCCCTGGGCGGGCCTGCTGCGCTGATCGTGCGCCGCCGCACGGTGGAAGGCGGGATGACGCTGACCGATACGTTCGGTTGAGCAGCCGAAGTACTCGCCCAACACGCCACGCTCTGGATGAGCCGCAGGCAGGGGCGGCGCGAGACCTACTTCGCCCCAGCGCCTGCCTTTGATTTCTTAGCGGGCTTCTTGGCTTTTTCATCTGCAGGCTGCGCGGCCTTGGCGGCGGCCTTGTCCCGCTTGCTGCGGGCCGCCCGGCGCTCGTCCTGGCGGCGGAAGGTTTCGGCGAGGAAGCGGCCGGTATGGCTTTCGGGAATGGCCGCGATGTCTTCGGGCGTGCCGGCGGCGATCAGCTTGCCGCCGCCATCGCCGCCTTCGGGGCCAAGGTCGAGCACCCAGTCGGCTGTCTTCACGACGTCGAGGTTATGCTCGATGACCACGATTGTGTTACCGGCGTCTACCAGTTCGTGAAGCACTTCGAGCAGCTTTTTGACATCCTCGAAATGCAGGCCTGTGGTCGGCTCGTCCAGGATATACAGTGTACGCCCCGTGGCCCGTTTTGAGAGTTCCTTGGCGAGTTTCACCCGCTGTGCCTCACCGCCGGACAGGGTGGTCGCTTGTTGGCCAACCTTCACGTAGCCAAGCCCGACCTGGTTCAGCGTTTCGAGTTTCGACGCGATGGCCGGAACGGCGGCGAAGAACTTCGCGCCGTCTTCCACCGTCATGTCGAGCACATCGGCAATTGACTTGCCTTTGAAGAGCACTTCGAGCGTCTCGCGGTTGTAGCGTTTGCCCTTGCAGGTCTCGCAAGTCACATAAACGTCCGGCAGGAAGTGCATCTCGATCTTGATAACGCCGTCACCTTGGCAGGCCTCGCACCGCCCGCCCTTGACGTTGAAACTGAAACGGCCTGGCGCGTAGCCGCGAGCCTTTGCTTCCGGCAGGCCGGCATACCAATCCCGGATCGGGCCGAAGGCGCCGGTATAGGTGGCGGGGTTCGAGCGCGGCGTACGGCCGATCGGCGACTGGTCGATGTCGATGACCTTGTCGAGATGTTGCAGGCCCTCGAGGCTCTCATACGGCGCGGGTGAATCCGAGGAGCCGTTGAGCTTGCGGGCGAGCGCCTTGTAGAGTGTCTCGATGATCAGGGTCGATTTTCCGCCTCCCGAAACGCCCGTGACGCAGGTGAACGTGCCCAGCGGAATTGACGCGGTGACGTTCTTCAGGTTGTTTCCCGTAGCGCCCTTGATGACGAGGCTGCGCGAGCCTTTGGTCACCGTGCGACGTTTCGGGATGGCGATTTCGCGTGTGCCGTTCAAATAGTCCGCCGTCAGACTTTTCGGATTGGCCATCACTTCCGCAGGTGTGCCGCTGGCGATGATCTCGCCGCCATGCACGCCGGCCGCCGGGCCCATGTCGATCACATGGTCAGCCGTCAGGATCGCGTCCTCGTCATGCTCGACTACAATGACCGAGTTTCCGAGATCCCTCAGCCTGCGGAGCGTCACCAGCAGGCGTTCGTTGTCCCGCTGGTGCAGGCCAATAGACGGCTCGTCGAGCACGTATAGCACGCCGGTGAGGCCCGAGCCGATCTGCGACGCAAGGCGGATGCGCTGGCTTTCGCCGCCGGACAACGTACCCGAGGCGCGGCCGAGCGAGAGGTAATCGAGGCCGACATCATTGAGGAAGTTCAGCCGGTCGTTGATCTCCTTGAGAATACGCGCCGCAATTTCCTTCTGCTGTTTGGTCAGCGTCTTTGCGACGCCGCCGAACCAGTCACCCGCCTTGCGGATGGAGAAGTCTCCGGCCTGCGAGATGTCGAGGCCCGCGATCTTCACGGCGAGGGCTTGCGGCTTCAGGCGTTTGCCGCCGCAAGCCGGGCATGGGGCGGCCGACTGGAAGCGCGAGATTTCCTCGCGCACCCAGGCCGAATCCGTTTCGCGGTAGCGTCGGTCAAGGTTCGGGATCACACCTTCGAAGGTTTTCTTCGTCTTGTAGGTACGCATTCCGTCATCATAGAGGAACTGGACTTCCTCATCTCCGGTGCCGTGGAGGATGATGTCCTGGATCTTCTCCGGCACCTTGTTCCAGGGCTTCGTCAGATCGAACTTGTAATGCGCAGCGAGGGCTTGCAGCGTTTGCGTCTGGTAGGGCGACGTGGTCTTCGCCCAGGGTGCGATCGCGCCGTCAAGCAGGCCGAGATCCTTGTCCGGAACAACCAGCGCGGGGTCGATCTTCAGCTGTTCGCCGAGACCGTCGCAGGACGGGCAGGCGCCGAAGGGGTTATTGAAGGAGAAGAGGCGCGGCTCGATTTCAGGGATCGAGAAGCCAGAGACCGGGCAGGCGAAATTGGCGCTGAAATTGATGCGTTTCGGCTCGGTTTCGCCGGGGGCAATGTCGGCATATTCGGCGATGGCGATGCCTTGAGCGAGGCCCAGCGCCGTTTCGAAGCTCTCCGCAAGGCGCTGCTCCATCCCGGCGCGCACAACGATGCGGTCCACGACCACGTCGATGTCATGCTTGAATTTCTTGTCGAGTTTGGGCGGGTCTTCCAGTTCGTGAAAGGCGCCGTTGACCTTGACGCGCTGGTAGCCGTTCTTCAGGAGCTCGGCGAATTCCTTGCGGTATTCACCCTTCCGCCCACGGACGATCGGGGCGAGCAGGAAGAGGCGTGTGCCCTCCTCCAGTTCCATCGTGCGGTCCACCATCTGGCTGACCGTCTGGCTCTCGATCGGAAGGCCGGTCGCGGGTGAGTAAGGCACGCCGACGCGGGCCCAGAGAAGGCGCATGTAGTCGTAGATTTCGGTGACGGTACCGACCGTCGAGCGCGGGTTGCGGCTGGTCGTCTTCTGCTCGATCGAGATGGCGGGAGAGAGGCCCTCGATCGATTCCACGTCCGGCTTCTGCATCAGCTCGAGGAATTGGCGCGCATAGGCCGAGAGCGATTCGACATACCGGCGCTGGCCCTCGGCATAGATCGTGTCGAAGGCGAGTGAGGATTTGCCGGAGCCCGACAGGCCGGTCATCACCACGAGCTCACCGCGCGGGATGTCCACGTCGATGTTCTTGAGATTGTGTTCCTTGGCGCCGCGCACGCGAATGAAGGGGGACTCGGCCATGATTGTTTGGGCTCGTTCGGCAGGAAAAAAAGGAAAGGGCGTCTAATCAGGGTCTTTAGGAGGTTTGTTGCCGAAGAATAAGAAATCCATGACAGACTCCTTCGACAAAGCGCGAATGAGGATGAAGAACCAGGCGGCGGCGAGCAGGAAGGTGCCGGCTGCAACGAGGTTGGTAACGGTTACAGGCATCAGGCTATCTCTTTAATCTGTTCGGGCGAATTGGCCTGCTGTCTATGTGTGGCGCGAGTCCCGGTTGACGACAAGAACAAAGTATGAACATCATTGCGTCGGCTGCTTTTGGCTCCTGTCTGAACCGGTGGAATTCTTCGCCCGTCAGGCGACAGATTATGGCAGGAAGCGTAAGAGAGATCGAATCGAAAGCGAAACGGACAGAACGGAGGTCCTCATGGCGGGCTCAGTCAACAAGGTGATCCTGGTCGGCAATCTCGGGGCAGATCCCGAAGTGAAGCAGTTCCAGAATGGCGGGCAGGTGTGCAACCTGCGGATTGCCACGTCCGAAAGCTGGCGCGACAAGGCGACCGGCGAGAAAAAAGAGAAGACCGAGTGGCACGCCGTGGCGATCTTCTCGGAAGGCCTTGTGAAGGTGGCCCAGAGCTACCTTAAGAAGGGCTCTAAGGTTTATATCGAAGGCAAGCTGCAGACCCGCAAGTGGCAGGACAAGGACGGCAATGACCGCTACACGACCGAGATCGTGCTGCAGGGCTTTGATGCAAGCCTCGTGATGCTGGATGGGCGCAGCGAAGGCGGCGGCGCGAGCAGCGGCGGCGGTGGCCGCGACATGGGCTATTCGGGCGGCGGCGGCGGTGCGAGCCGCAAAATGAGCGGGCCGAAGGAAAGCTTCAACCAGGACCTCGACGACGAGATCCCGTTCTGAGGCTGTTCGGATGGCAGGCCTCCTGCGCAGCGTGCTGACAGGGCCGCTTCTGGCGGTCTGGGCCCTGGCAGGGTGCGCCACACAGCCCGAAGTGCCAACGCCGGTCGTCGAGATGGCGCTGATGGAAGGCGCCTTGCGTGCCGAAGGCATAGATCCGTCGAAATCTGCCCTCGTTATCCTGCGGCTGGAGGACGAGCGCGTCTGGTCGAGCGGCGGGGCGCGTATCCATGAGCGCTTCGCGCCGGCTTCGACCTCGAAGATTCCGCACACCCTGCTCGCCTACGAGACGGGCGCGGTGACAGGTCCCGGCGAGCGCTTCAACTGGGATGGGCAGAAACGCTTCCTCGACAGCTGGAACGAGGACCAGGATTTTGCGACGGCGTTCCAGCGCTCGACGGTGTGGATCTACCAGATCGTCGTGCCGAGGATCGGCGCGGAAAAGCTGACGGCCGCGTTCGAGGCCTTCGACTACGGCAATGCCGCTATCGGCGGCCCGGAGCTTATCTCGCGCTACTGGCTCGAGGGACCGCTCGCAATCTCGGCGGCGGAGCAGGTCGCCTTCCTGTCGCGCCTTGTGCGCCGCACGCTGCCGATCTCGGCCGAGACTTATGCGGCGGCGATCCCGGTGATGGAACTGGCGCGCGGCGACAGCTGGACCCTCTACGGGAAGACAGGCTGGAAAAGCGTCGAGGGCGAGATGGATATCGGCTGGTTCGTCGGCTGGGCCGAGCAGGCGGCCGGCGAGGCGCCGGGCACTTATGTCTTTGCGCTGAACATGGACATGCCCGGCGGCATGGCCGAATCCCCTCGGCGGCGCGCAGCGGTGGAGCTTGCCCTGCGGTTGATCGGCGCCTTGCCGGCGGCGCCTAAAAGCCCCTGAGTTCGGGGGCGGCCCGGAATTGGCAAAAACACGCCGGAAGGCCCATGTCTACTGCATTTTCTGGTGGTTGGGCGGTAGCCCCGCGGCAGGGCGCCTGCTAGTCTTAAAACCAGCAAAAAATGGCGATTCGGGACCCATGTTCACGGAGCCCGCCGGACCCATGCAGAAGGCTTTCCCATGAGCGACGAAACAACCCCTCCGGACGAGCCGGAAACCCCTGAAAATGGCGGCGGGGCGCCGCGCCCCGCGGACGGGATCGAGCTGATCTCTATCGAGTCGGAGATGAAATCCTCCTATCTCGATTATGCGATGAGCGTGATCGTCAGCCGGGCCCTGCCGGATGTGCGCGACGGACTGAAGCCCGTGCACCGGCGCATCCTTTACGCCATGAACGAGAACGGCAACACGCCGGACAAGCCCTACAAGAAATCCGCCAACATCGTCGGCGCGGTGATGGGTAACTACCACCCTCATGGTGACAGCGCGATCTATGACGCGCTGGTGCGCATGGCGCAGCCTTTCTCGATGGGCGTGATGCTGATCGATGGCCAGGGCAATTTCGGCTCGATCGACAATGATCCGGCGGCGGCCATGCGCTACACCGAAAGCCGCATGTCGAAGGAGGCGACTTACCTCCTCGCCGATATCGACAAGGACACGGTCGATTTCCAGCCGAACTATGATGGCTCGCAGAAAGAGCCCGTCGTGCTACCGGCGCAGTTCCCGAACCTGCTCGTCAATGGCGGCGGCGGCATCGCGGTCGGCATGGCGACGAACATCCCGCCGCATAACCTTGGCGAGATCATTGATGCAACGCTGGCGCTGATCGACAACCCGGCCATTGAGGAAGAGGCGCTGTGCGGCATCGTTCCGGGTCCGGACTTTCCGACAGGCGGACTGATTATGGGCCTGTCCGGCAGCCGCAAGGCCCTGCTCACGGGGCGCGGCAGTGTCATCGTCCGGGCAAAGACGGAGATCGAGAAGGCCAAGAACAACCGAGAAGCGATCATCGTCTCGGAAATTCCCTACCAGGTGAACAAGGCGGCGATGATCACCAAGATCGCCGAACTCGTCCGTGAAAAGAAGATCGAGGGCATCTCGGATCTGCGTGATGAATCCGACCGGAACGGCATCCGCGTGGTCATCGAACTCAAGAAGGATGCGAGCGCCGACGTGGTGCTGAACCAGCTGTACCGGTTCAGCCAGATGCAGAGCACGTTCTCCGTCAATATGCTGGCGCTGAACGGCGGCCGGCCTGAGCTGATGAACCTGCGCAAGGTGCTCGAATACTTCATCGCGTTCCGCGAGGATGTGGTCGTCCGGCGCACCAAGTTCGAACTGGGCAAGGCGCGCGACCGCGCGCACGTCCTTGTTGGCCTTGCGCTCGCCGTCGCCAACATCGACGAGATCATCCGGATCATCCGCAGCTCGCCGGACCCGGCAACGGCGCGCGAACGCCTGCTCGAGAAGGCCTGGCCGCAGCAGGACATGGGCCCGCTGATCGACCTGATCGCTGACCGCCGCACCCGGCGCGGACCGGAAGAAGGCACCATCTACCTGTCGGACGAGCAGGCCCGCGCGATCCTGAACCTGCCGTTGCACCGCCTCACGGGTCTTGGCCGGGACGAGATCGGCAACGAGGCCCGCGGCCTTGCCGAGAAGATCGCCGAGCTTCTCGAGATCCTTCGCTCCCGCCCCCGCATCCTTGAGATCATCAGGAGCGAGCTGAACGAAGTGAAGAACAAGTTCGCCGTCCCCCGCCGGTCCGCCTTCACTGAAGGCGGCGTGGACATGGACGACGAAGACCTCATCGAAATTGAGGACATGGTCGTCACGGTCACGCATGGCGGTTACGTCAAGCGCACGCCGCTGGCCGCATACCGGACGCAGAACCGCGGCGGCAAGGGCCGCTCCGGCATGGCGATGAAGGACGAGGACTTCATCGTTCGCGTGTTCACCGCAACGACGCATACCGAGATCCTGTTCTTCTCGTCGGCGGGCATGGTTTACAAGGAAAAGGTCTGGCGCCTGCCGGTCGGCGGGCCGACTTCGCGCGGCAAGGCGCTGGTCAATATATTCCCTCTGGCCACGGACGAGCGTATCGAAAGCGTTTTGCCGCTGCCGGAAGATGAAAAAGCGACCGAAGACCTCGATGTGATGTTCGCCACGCGCAGCGGCAATGTGCGGCGCAACAAGCTGGCCGACTTCATCCGCGTCAACCGCGCGGGCAAGATCGCCATGAAGCTCGATGCCGGTGACGGGATCGTGTCGGTGCAGGTCTGCTCCGACAAGGAAGACGTGATGCTGACCACGGCGCTCGGCCAATGCATCCGCTTCGATGTCAGCGAAGTGCGGGTGTTTGCGGGGCGCGATTCGACCGGCGTGCGCGGCATCCGACTGGCTGAAGGCGACGAGGTGATCTCGATGGGCATCCTGCGGCACATGGACGTCACTTCCGAAGAGGCGCGCGCCTACCTGAAGCATGCCGCCGCCATGCGGCGCGCAGCGACCGGCGAGGAAGAAGAAATCTCCGAGGATGACGAGGAGCCCGTGGCCGAAGCGGCGCTGTCGCCGGACCGGATCGCGGCGCTCGGCGCGGCGGAGGAGTTCATCTTCACGGTCGCCGATGACGGCATGGGCAAGCGCTCATCCGCCTATGACTACCGGGTCACCGGACGCGGCGGCAAAGGGCTCGTGGCGCAGAATATCTGGGGCCGCGACAAGAAAGGCGGGCCGATCAAGAAGGTCGCCCAGTCCTTCCCGGTCGGCGAAGGCGACGAGGTCATGCTTGTGACCGATGCCGGCCAGCTGATCCGAACCCCGGTGGACCAGATCCGGATTGCCGGCCGTTCGACCGGCGGCGTCTGGGTGCTGCGCACCAATGAAGGGGAACGGGTCGTCTCGGTTGCGCGTCTTGTCGAAGACGGCGAAGCCGGTATGGATAAGCTGGCCGGAGAGAGCTAAGCGCACGCTGCCGGAGAACTGGACGGATTACTGGAGGGCCGCACGTGCGCCGAATTGGACTTTATCCCGGAACTTTTGATCCGCCGACCAATGGTCATATCGATATTTTCGGCCGGGCGATGAAGCTGGTCGATGAGCTGGTCATCGGCGTGGCGGTCAACGAGTCGAAGAAGCCGCTGTTTTCGCTGGATGAGCGGGTCGCGATGGTAAAAGCCGAGTGCGCCAAGCTGAACGGCCCGGGCCTGGCAGAGATCCGTGTGCTGCCGATGCACGGCCTCTTGATGAAGTTTGCGGAAGCCTGCGGCGCGCAGATCATCCTGCGCGGCCTGCGCGCGGTTCAGGACTTCGAATACGAATTCCAGATGACCGCCATGAACGAGCAACTGAATCCCGACATTGAAACCGTCTTCCTGATGGCCGATGTTCGCCACCAGGCGGTTGCCTCAAGGCTCGTGAAGGAAATCGCAAGCCTTGGCGGCAACATCTCGTCTTTCGTCACTCCCGAGGTGAAGACGGCGTTGTTGGAGAAGTACAGGAAATGAAACGTCTTGCGTTTGGACTTGTGGCTGGCCTGTTCGGGCTGGCTTTGCCGGCTTGTGGGGATACAGCGGCCGCGACGGGCTGGGTGGTCGGCGCAGGTGTCACCGAGCCGGACGAGGCAGGTTGGCGGCAGGTTGATCCTGCGCACCTCTTCATTTTTGAGACGAGCAAAGGCCGTGTGCTGATCGAAGCCTTTCCGGAAGTCGCCCCCGGACACTTTGCGCATTTCTCCAAGCTGATCAGCTCCGGCGATCTGGACGGTACGCCCTTCCACCGGGTGCTGGATGATTTCATGGCGCAGGGCGGGGATATCCGCACGATGATTGGCAAGGAGCCTGGCTGGCCAAGCATCAAGGGCGAGTTCACGTTCCAGCGCGATGTGGCCGTCATACCTCTGGAGGCGTCTATTGGGCCTGCCGATTCGGCCTTGAGCGGACTGTACAAGGGCCTGCCTCTGCTGACGCGCCCGGCCTTCTTTGCCGAAATGTCTGCCAACGGAAAGGTCGAGAGCGCGGTGCCACATTGCCGGGGTATCGTCTCGACGGCGCGGACAAGCGATCCGAATTCGGCCGATACGCAGTTCTTCCTGATGCGCGAAACTTCGCCGCAGTTGGACAAGAAATACACCGCCTGGGGCCGCGTGATTGCGGGACAGGACGTGGTGAAGGCGA